>Ga0255215_1000001_pt1 | contig 503009 bp, 460 predicted proteins | sample Miss_Law_RepC_8d_FD_183033 | JGI IMG/M metagenome (GOLD analysis project Ga0255215, IMG submission 183033) | Freshwater microbial communities from Mississippi River, Louisiana, United States - Miss_Law_RepC_8d | ecosystem: Environmental > Aquatic > Freshwater > River | place: USA: Louisiana... | reverse complement strand
GCTGCTCTGCTAAATCAACTGCGCTCAATTTAAACTCTTTCGTGTACTGTACTCGTGTCATATCTACCCCTTACGGTTTTTAGGTTATACCACACTTTCTCGTGTCCGCAAAATCGGGGTAGGTTCAAATAATTAATTTTCAATTTTAAATATTTTTAGCGGGTAAGTGATGGGCACTAAAACAAAACCGCTTTTTGCAGCGGTTTTGTTGATAGCTAAAATTTTTCAAAATTAAGTGTTATCGATACAGCTTGCTTGCAACAATTTGATTTTTCATTTGCGAGGAATCACGCTTTCGCATCAAATAACTTTTTGGATTTGCTGCTAACCTTGTTGATGGTGGTTGGTCGTTTTAATTAGACTTTTCGTGAGATAAGAGCGGATAAATGTAGCGAACGGCAAAGTATCTAAAGAAATAAATAGATCCAAGAGAAGGAATTCTCGGAAATATAATGAGCCACGGTGATAAATTAAAGTTCCAAAGAATAAAAGACACTAAAGAGACTGCAGTTGCTAGAGTGGATCCCAGGAATAAGCTGCGTTTTGAAAATCCAGATAAGCTTTGATCTTTCCACTTTACATTAGATATTTTCAGATCTAACTTCCAACGGGTCTTGAATTTTTATTATTTTTGATATCAATCAATTATAGAGGAGCTAGGTATGTTTCAGGAGTTAGAAATCGTTAAAGCAAAAGACGGTGTAACTGCAGACGAACTACGAAGCGTTTTGAGGTATGGTCAAGAGCTAGTTGGTGAAGATTATTTAATGCGTATGAAAGAAATTAAATTGCTAGGCGATGTATCGTTCGTCGCCGAGATCGCTGGCGGTGTATATTTAATTTCATATTATAACTTCGAAGAAGGACGAAAGTTACCTTCTGTGCCATTGAAAACTATTGCCTCTTTAAAAAAATACATGGAAAAAATAGAGCCGCTTTTTGAAGGTGCGGAGTTAAAACGCCTAGAGGTTGCTAATTCATTTTGGATAGATGCTCAAATTAAGCAAAAACTTGGCTAATTTGAGCACGAGAGGATTGTATTATTGATCATTGGAAAATTATGAACTGTGAAGAACCCGATTTTTCATAAACTTTCAATGAGTTGATTTTTTACTAGATCTTTAAGTTTTCCTTTTTAAATCCTATAGTGACTGCAGCCAATGAAGATAAAAGTGCTACTTCATCGTTGAAAGTTAGAATTTTATTTAGCTTTAAATGAATGGCCCTAGGTTTTAAATTAAATCCAAAGATTTCAACTTCTTCGCCATTACTGACTACACCACCAATTTTTTTAATTTGAGGTATCAAGGCTTTGTTCTTAGAAAAATAAAAAATACGTCCTTTTTTAATTGGCGCTTGTTCAGCCAAATCGACTACTGATCTATCGTCAGCATTCATGATTGTATTAACGTGCGGACCAATATGTGAAAATAAGTTTAGATAGCTATTTTGATTTTCATCTGAATGTTCGCCGAGATTATTAATAACAATCACATCTGGTTGAAGTTTTTGAATTTTTTTGTGTTTAAGATCGTTTTCTTGAATGATTAAAATAAAAGGTTTTAAGTCAGGGGCTTCGAATGTATTATTCCAGTGATAGATGGGTATATTGTAACCTGCATTTTGAAAATGCGCTTGTATACTATTTGCGGTCTTTTGGTGACCATTAGCGCCAGTAACAGCGATAAAAACTTGTCCGTAAAAACTCATGATTGCTCTCCTTTGATCAGCCTTAAGTGGCTCTGATTTTTTATTTAAGGAGGCTAGAATGTTTTTAATTTGGTTTTTCTGTGAATTGAGTTTTTCGACTTGCTCTGAAATTAATGATAGTCTTTGCTTCATTGCGATAGCTATTTCTGTAGTATCAAGATTTTTATCAACAAGAAGTAAAGATTTAATTTCTGAAAGACTAAAACCTAATTTCTTAAAACCTTTCAGTCTTAGAGCTAACTCAACTTGGTTGTCGTGATAATAGCGATAGCCATTTTCACCACGAGCATGTGATTTGATAAGCTCTATTTCTTCATAAAGTCTAAGTGCCTTTGTGGACATTCCAACTTTTTTAGAAAATTGACCGATTGTGTTCCAGTTTTTCATTCTAACCTCGAACATAGGGTAGAGTTTCCCCTTAGGGCAAGGTCAAAAGATATTTTTAGCTATTACTACGCAAGTTTAATTAGCCACCCCAGCTGAAATATCCCCAGGTAAATAGGGATCTAGTCTCTAATACGCCAAATATAATCTTTTGTAGTACATCTTGGCCATTGAATATCTTAAGCTGAGTGTCAATATTAGCAAGTTAATGTTGCTTATCAGCTAATGACAGTTCTAAGATCAGACCATGATTAAAAATGTAATTAAAACGCTAGGCTTCTTACTTTTTTCAACGCAACTAAATGCTTACACAACAGCAGATTTCAAATTATTTCAAGCAGCTCGTGAAGTCGGGTGTTCGGATCCACTCATTAGCAATCAAGGCACTATTCATCATTATATTACGGCTTCTGATCTTTCGTTTGCGGACAATAAATTGCAAATTGAACTTGAGACGATTTCACGTGTTTGCCTTGTGCAAAAATCAGAAAATAGTCGACAATTTTATTTTAAAACTGAAAATCCATTCTCAGGATTTGCCGTACCTTACTTTGATAATGATTCACAAAAAATGAGTACTAGAGAAGAAAAAATTGAGCCCGCTGCAAAGGCTAATCGCTGGGAAATAATCATACATAGTGATTATTCAGGCAAAAGCATTAGAAAAACTGTTCAACCCAATGCGAATTTATCTTCTAAAGTCATTTTAACGTTTGCACCAGCTGATCTACTGTCTTCGCAAGAACTCAGTCGACTTGATCAGGGTGATACTGTGTCGGTAAGAGCCACATTGTTTCAAATACTTAATTTAACAACGACTCTTGATCAAGCTTGTTACCAATTTGGTGATCGTCTTGTGCAAACGGTTAATTTTAGTTTTAAAATTTCTAAATAGGTGATTGAGCGAGATCAGAAATTTCAGATCTTTAATCACTTAATATACAAATTGTAATTTTCTTGATTTAAACTGCGCTGTCTGATTTTATGAAAAGCTTTTCATTGCAAATTCAATAAAAGTTCGAATTTTAGCCGATGACTTATGATCTTTCACATGAACCAAGTAAAATGGTCGCGGTTGAATCGTATAGTTCGTTAAGAGTGGTTTGAGTCGTCCAGCCTTAATATCTTCTTTCACCAAAAATTTTGGTTGCATTATAATACCAGCTCCGGCTAATGCAGCCTCTCTTAGCGCAGGTCCATTATCAATTCGTATTTTATAATCTAACGGAATATCTATCATACCTTTTGGCCCCTCGAAATGCCAAGCATGCCGCAAACCCCAGCGAGTATGCCCTAGGCAGTCATGAGCTTTAAGGTCATTAGGAATTATTGGCACTCCTCGGCGTTTTAAATATTCAGGTGAGGCACAAACTATCATCCAATAAGCAGGCAGTTTCTTCGCAACTAACCATGAATTCGCTAGCGGCCCGATACGAAACGCCACGTCTACATTTTGACTGATAGGGTCAATCGGAGCATCTGTTAAAACAAGGTCTATGTGAATATTTGCATAAGTTGCCAAAAATTTAGGGAGTGCTGGTGATAGCTGAGTAACTCCAAAAGAAATTGGTGCAGAGATTCTTAATAAACCAGATGGACCTTTCGCTGATTTAGAAACATCTTCATTAGTTTGATCCACGAGGTTTAAAATTTCACGACACTTTTCTAGAAACAGCTCACCAGACTCGGTTAGTCTCTGACGTCGAGTGGTTCGTTGTAATAACTGAACACCAAGGTGATCTTCAAGAAAATTCAAATGCTTGGCGATCATGCTTGGAGAAAGCCCCCTCTTTTCTGCAGCTGAAACCAAGCTTCCCTCGCTAATTATATCTACAAACACAGCCATACTTTCTAAACGATCCATAAAGCTCCTTAAAGAGCAAGCTTACCATAAACGTTGCGATTAAGCACTATAAGTGTGGAATAATTTTAGTCATTGGCACTTAATTAAAACTGCAAAATTCAATAAGATATAGTCAAACCCCAAAAAAAAGGAGATGTCATATGCCCTATGTTCGATTTCACGCTCTCAACGAAGAGCAAGTTGCCATCATAAGTAAAAATCTTAAATATGAACTAGCACAGGCTTTGAATACAACTGAAGAAGCGTGGGAGATTGAGTATATCTCATCAACATTTTACGCAAAAGGACTGAAAACAATGTCTCTTCCATTTGTTGAAGTGATTTGGATGGCGCGCTCTCAGGAAGTACAAGATCTGTGTGCAAATCTAATCGCTGGAAACATAAAAAGCTCTGTAGGACAAGACAGTTTTATTCTTTTTCACAATGTTGCCAAGCAGAATTTCTATAAAAATGGCATTCATTTTTAGTCAACTGTGCAAGCTTGAAACTGCATATAAATTTGATTGTTTTGTCAAGAGTGCGCCATTTTTTTATATTGAGTTAAGTCGCTTAAGGTTGAGCTTTAGACATTAAAATTCGTAACCTATGTGGACTGTCAAAATAGGTAGTACTTTCTTTGATTCAGTCTTTAAACCATTGAAATCAGTAATCTGATTGTCGCCAGAGACTGGTATTTGTGCTCCGGCCCAAGGTAATAAATAAAACCCATTTGTCTTATTTGATAAAAAGTACTGATAACCTATTTGTGGAGTTATGACTTGGTGTTCATAGCGCAGTTCTAATTCAGATTTTTTAAGTTTATATGAGTTGTTTTGTAAGCGTATGCCATAAAGTAAAGAGCCACTACTACTATCCGGATTTTGCATATAATGAAATTCAAAACCGTATCCAGTCCAATTCAAATCAGTAATTTGCGTGGCCAAAGAGTCGGGTAATAATAGATCAGACAAGCTGCTGTTCATATTACCCGACCATGCAAATATACCTAAACGATATGATTTTAATGAATCAAATTTAAAATCAACATTTAAATCATAAATGCTTTGAGAGTTTTTGCTGCCAACAAAAAATAATGGATCCGTTTCGATAGACAAACTAAACGCTCTTACTTTTAAAGTTAAAACTAATGTAATAAAAAAGAGTTTTTTCATCATAATTAAAGCCCTATAGTGTATCTATTTTAGTTAATTCTGCACTTAATATTGGTGAGGTCGGGTGGGTCATTATTAATATTATTTTTTGACCTTTGGCACTAACGACAAACTTATATTTATGCTCTTTGTTGTTAAATGTATTGATCGCTGAGGCTTCACCTTCGCAGTTTTTTGTAACTGAGAATGTTCCTTTAAGTTTAATATTTTCAATTATTTGACCGGCTCCATTGAGATGCTCGACTAGCTCTAAACTGGCATCATTTTTTAGATTGGCTATTCCAATTCCTGCCACTGGTCCGACAAAAGGTATTATACCAGGTGGATCTTGAGCGATACCAGTACCGCTAAGTGCCATGGCGTATCGGCCTTGGATATTTTTAACACTACATTCGAAAGCAAATAAATGCTGAAAATGCAAAAGCGTCGCTATTGATAGGGTTATTATTCTCATGCTTTAGTCTCCTTATTTATTAACCTTGCTTGAATTTCAGGTATTGTATCTAGCAAGGTTTGCTCAAATGAGCGAAAAATTAGATTCAGTTGGGTTTGACTTTTTTCATTATTGAAGTTTGTTTTACCCTTTTCTTTTTTTAAAAGTCGTACTGACTCTAAGCTCATCAATATGGGTTTCTTTGTTATAAAAGAATAGGTTTCGTTTAACAGAGCAATAAAATAGACCAGTGAATAGGGTAATTTTATTTTTGGCGATTTTATATGTGTTGTTTTCTCAAGAAGTTCAAATAGAGTGTGCATATTAGTCTCAACTCCTGCAGCTAGATAACGTTCGCCATTGATACCAACTTCAGCGGCCTGTATGTGAGCTATAGCAACATCACGTGCATCAACGACGCTAAATGTACCTGGTGGAATGCCCGGAATTTTTTTTTGTAAATAATCCTGAATAAGTTGACCCGATGACGTGGGGCCCAAATCACCGGGGCCGAACATCCAACCGGGTAGTACATAAGTGAACTTAACTTCAGGGTGTTTCAGAGAAATCTCGCGGACTGTATTCTCTGATAGTATTTTACTTTTGTAGTAATTGTCTGCATTTGAAAGTGCTCTCGACATAGTCTCATTAATGACAGAACCTTCGGGACCATCCAGCACTGCAATAGATGAAGTGTGTACAATGTTTTGAATACCAGACGAGATCGCTGATTCAATTAAAGTTTGCGTGCCTTTTATATTTGTTTCGTAGAGTTCATTCCAGTGATTGCCACCTTTGTAGTTATCTCTAAAGTAGGCTGCCGTGTTAAATAAAATATCAACATTCTTGAGATGCTCTTTAAAGTTTTCGACTTCTTTTAAATCACCAGTGATGATTTCAATTGGTAAATTATGAAATTGCAATTCTGCCTTTTTTTGGGACCTGGTTAAAACTTTAACTTTATAACCGCGATTCAAAAGCTCTTTAACGAGATTATTACCTAACAGGCCAGTAGATCCAGTCACGAACGCTGTTTTTATATTTTGCATGCTATCCTCCATCAGAGATACCGTTTGGTATTAAAATACCAAAAGGTATCTGAAATGTAAATATAAATTTACGCTTATGCTGTAGTTGTGTTAAATTCGATATGAAATGAACCAGAAGGAGGCTTTTGATGGCGAGACTAAGCCGTGAGCAAAGTAAATTGAAAACGAGAGAACTTCTTATAGCGGCGGCTAAATCAGAATTTGCGTTATCAGGATATGGAAGTACGTCAGCAGATATTATTGCAGAAAAAGCAGGGTTTTCAAAAGGTGCTTTCTATAGTCATTTTGCAACAAAAGAAGATATTTTTCTAGAGCTGCTCAGAATTCATATGGATAACGAATCCAGAGTACTCGAAGAACTTTTTGATTTAGCTCAAGAGCCATCTTCAATCTTAAAGGGTATAAGTCAGTGGTTTTTGACAATGCAAAACGATGCAGAATGGCAACTTTTATCAGTTGAACTCAATTTACATGCTAAAAGATCTGCCGAGTTTGCTAAAAAGTTTTATAAGCTTCAAGCAGAACATCAAAAAACTTTAAGTCAATTTGTCGATATGTTTTTTAAGTTGGCCGAACATCAACCAACAGTTAAACCTGACTTAATAGCCTATTATATAATGTCTATGTCTTTAGGCGGAGCCATTCTTAAACATCCAAACTATAATAGTAAAATGACGGGGCAAGGTGTTGTATTGTTTCTTAAAGGTTTACTGGCATTAAAATAAAAAACAATTAATAAAGTCATGAAAAAACAAATACCTTATCTTATCAATTTACAAAGAGCTCAAAATATCTGGATTGATGCGCAAAAGTTAAACCAAGTTAATCCTTTTGGTCGTGGGTCTAATGCAGTGGTAAAAGCGATCAGGCATTTAGGATATGTGCAAATTGATGCTATTAATGTCATTGAAAGATGTCATCATCATATTTTGTATAACAGAATTCCGGATTATAAAACTCAATACTTACATAAAGCTCAGACTCAAGATAAATCGATCTTTGAGTACTGGACGCATGCGTTGTCATACATAGCCACAGATGATTATAAGTACTTTGTGCGACGAATGAAAAACTTTAAAACAAACCATTGGTTTTCATCAGTAGCAGAGTCAGACTATAAAAAAGTGCAGAGTCTACTCAAAAAAGGTCCTATTGGAATTCGTGATATCAAAGATGATGTTCTTGTTGAAAAAACTCACTTATGGGGCAGTCAAAAACCATCAAAAAAAGCATTAGAATTTGGATTTTACAATGGTGCTTTTACTGTTTCTGAACGTGATGGCATACTTAAAAAATACGACACAACAAAAAGACACTTCGGTTGGAAAACTCAACCCAAAGCCGCTAACGAAAGAGAATGTTTGGAGTATACTTTAAATAGGGCACTACGTTCGCAGGGTATTGTCAGTTTGGATTCGATTTGTTATTTAAATAATAAAATTAAAAAAAATATAAAAACTATAATAGATCAGCAAGTTAAAAAATCTGAACTTGTTTCCGTGCAAATTGAATCTATGCCAGGTTCTGCCTTTTATGTAAGACCAGAAACTTTAGAGCAAGATTTATTTGAAAGCCAGCTGACACATATTTTATCACCATTTGATCCGCTCGTTATCCAAAGAAAAAGACTTAAAGCTTTTTTTGAGTACGAACACGTTTTCGAAGTTTACATACCTAAACATAAAAGACAGTTTGGATATTTTTCATTGCCCGTTCTACACGAAAATAAATTTGTCGCTCTATTAGACTTAAAAGCAGATCGTCTTGATAGAAAAATACTGATCCAAAATTGGGTATGGTTGAAAAAATACAAATCTAGATCTCTGAAAAAAAATATCGAAAATGAGTTGCATCGTTTTGATAAATTTCAATTTGATCGATAAAAGATTTTCTCATTATAAGACTGTGTATCAGTATAATTCGTGTTCTCATAATCAAACAAAAATAGATTAAATTTGTCTTTAGGAAAGCATTCGTTATCCGATAGGTAACATGCGGTAATCATTGCATAAGGGGAATCAATAATGTCGAATAAGTCTTTCAAGAGAAGATCTTCACAGTTTATTATTTTATTTTTATTGTTAATACAACTTTTGGCTTTTCAGAATTGTTCTGGGGGCTTGCAAACTCAAGACATAGCTAACTTAAAGTCTGGTTCAGAATCACAATCAAGTACAGATACGCCAATGACTCTTAAATGTAGTCCAACACTGTCGCAATCATGTGAAACAGAGAGCGGTTATGGTAATCAGTTTTGTACATCAGCCGGTGTACCACAAGTTTGTAATTTAGAATCATGTAAAACTGGATATTCTTTGATGAATAAAACATGCGTTGTTAACTCTTGCGTGGCTAACAGTACAGCGGCATGTGTTGGTCTAAATGGTACTGGTACAAAAACATGTAATAGTGCTGGTACGGCCTATAGTGCTTGTCAAATTTCAGCATGTAACTCGGGATTTAATTTACAGTCTGGTGTATGTGTTGCTAATTTATGTTCACCAAACTCGACTGTGTCTTGTGCTGAAAATAATGGTACTGGTACCAAAACATGTAATTCCGCGGGCACTGTATATTCAAGTTGTCAAATTACAGTGTGTAGTTCTGGTTATAACATGCAAAATGGCTCTTGTGTTGTGAATGCATGTGTACCAAACCAAACTAATTCGTGCACTGTATCTCATGGTACAGGAACTCAAGTGTGTAATGCGCAAGGTTCCGCTTATGAATCATGTAAATCTATCAAGTGCAGTGATGGCTACGAAAGCACCGACGGTGCTACTTGTACACAAATCAAATTTAAAGTTGTCAAAGTTCAAACGAACTATTCTTGTGGTATTACGACAGCTGATACGGTTAAGTGTTGGGGGTATAATACTTATGGGAATTTAGGCAACAACTCAACAGAAAGATCTTCGACCCCGACAGAAGTGAATGGGTTAAAAAATGTGGCATCAATTGTTTTAGGTGAAAGACATGCATGTGCATTATCATTCGATGGTACAGTCAAATGTTGGGGCGGAGCCAATCGAGACCTGTCAGCAATTGATGGCAGCTATAGTTTGCTCGGTGATGGATCTAATAAAGGTTCGTTGATTCCATTGTCAGTTAATCTTAATGCAACTGCTGTGCAAATAGCAGGTGGAAATTCTCACACTTGTGCTTTGATTTCTGATGGCACAGTTAAATGTTGGGGATTGCAATTTAATGGCGCATTAGGAACACTTGTTCCTTTCAATTCAACTAGCCCATCAACAGCTTATGCTGTTTATTCAGTAGAAAACTTATCAAATGTTAAAAATATTTTTTCTGGAGATAATTCAAACTGTGCATTGACCAACGATGATAAAGTTAAATGTTGGGGATTAAGCTTTCTTGATAAGTCAAAAGTTGATTTTTCACCTGTGCAAATAACTGCGCTAAGTGGATATAGTCTGACTCAAATTAGCATTACTGGGCGCACCGCTTGTATATTAACATTTATTGGATCTGTAAAATGTATAGGTTCAAATGAATTTGGACAATTTGGTAACAATACGACAACAGATAATTATGCCAAACTGTCTGATTCCGGCAATGAGAGTTTTACTAAAATTGCATCCAGTAATGATTACAGTTGTGGTGTCACTGCGGCTGGGCTAGTTAAATGCTGGGGAGCTAATTTTTACGGAAACCTTGGCAATAATACGAAAACTAATTCTTCAACATTTGTTGATGTTTTAGATTTAGCGAATGTAAAATCAATCAGTTTAAATGCTTTTTATGGTTGTGCTTTGACTACGCAAAATGAAATTAAATGTTGGGGATTAGTTTACGATTCGACATTAAACAATAATATTTATAGGCTTAAAGCTTATCAAATATTTCAATAAAGTGGTGCTGGTCCATGAAACAGAAAAAAGATCAAAGCACAGTAATCATCCTGGCATCAATTGTGTTTTTGTTAGTTGCATTATATATTGTGCAGCAGTTTGATGTGACCAGAAAATTCGAATGTCAAAACAGCATATGTTCTCTTGAAGAGCAGCGTTTTATAGGAATATTTAAGACATTTGAATCCTATCCTGTTAAATCCATCGTAAAAGTTTATAATCGTGAACATGCTTTAGAACAAGCGTATATCTACAGATTATATATTAGCACTCATGTGAATAGTGTAATCGGGATTGAGATCGCATCAAATGAAAATCCTGAAATAATTGAAAACTTTAAAAAAGATTTAGAGAAATATATTTTGGATTCTACACCAGAAATTAAGTTTAATTCAGCAGCAAACAAAAATAATCGATACATGGGAATTGGATTATTAGTTTTTGCTGCCTTACTTTTGGCTTTTGGTATCAAAGAAAAAATTAAATCAAATTAACACTGTCTTTCAGCGTTTAAAGATTTTAAGTCATCTTTTCTTTTGTTTTTAAATTGATGATAACTTCTTAAATTATGTTCTTGTTTGCGTCCAGAACTAAATGAAGCTAATTTTTTAAGATAGCCTATGACTCGTGTCGCGTAATCAATGTTGTCTGAACCACATGCGGTACAAGTTTTTGTGGTTTTTTTGTTAATATAGCCACAATCATTGCAGACTGTATTTTTAACATTGATGCAAAAATAATTACAGCCGCTTGATCCAGCCAAAGTTATTATTTTTTTATATTGTTCTGCTGTTAACGATTCATTTAAGTTTAAATGCAGTGCAGATCCACCGTCTAAAAATTGAATAATCTCATCGCCATGAAGAATAAACTTTTCCAGAGGATTAATTTCATCATCTTCAACTTTATAAAAATAAGAATTATAACAGTCTCTATTGACTTGATAACCATCTTTGCGGTCCCACTGCGCGTTTTTAATTCCTAAATTTTCAGCTGGAACAAACTCTGTATTAAATCGGTAGCCAGTTTTTTTAGACATTTCGCGATTTAAGTCGTAAATGATTTTTAAATTTGCAGATACAAATTCTTTATAAGCATTATTATCTGAAATATCGAGTCCTAAATATTCTGCGGCTTCAACAAGGCCATTAATGCCAATGGTTAAGTATTGTTTATCAAGACTTATAAAGCCAGCATCGTACGCTGTTAGCATGCCATGATCTTTAAAATTTTCGATCAGCTTTCTATAGGCGATTTGGTATTTTTGGATTTTAGTGATTTCGTCAGCTAAAGATCTTTGATCTTGAATTAAACGATTAAAGTTTATTGTAATAACATTGATACTGCCTGTCGCAATACCACCAGCCCCAAGTGTATAAGAGAATTCGTTCGAGGATACTTCATTACGTAAGCGACAACAACTCGCCAAACTGTCGGCCGTTGGTGATAAATACATAAAAAATGAGTTTCCACGAGCCAGCTCGTTTGCGTAAAACTGATGATATTCAGTATCTTTAGGACTGCCATTTGCGGTGAGCATGGCTACAGTGACTACTGGAAATGTTAATAATGCTTTTTCACGCTCTTTTGAAAACCATGTGATAAATAATTTTTGCAAAAGACTGACACTTTGCCAATTTGGAACATCTCCGTTAGGAAAAATGAAATTTTCAAATAATGAATTAAAGTAGTACTGATCATATATTGATATGTTCCAAAAAACAGATTGATAACCGCGAGCAGCGGCTGGTTGGTTTATTGAATAGACGACTTGTTGAAAATAAGATTCAATTTCGTTTTTGTTTTTTAAATAATAATCGTTACCGTAAGTAAGTCTCGCAAAATGATCAAAGTACATTAAAAACTCTACAGTCGCGACAGCACCCGCAAATTGAGAACTAACTGCAAATACAAAATTTATGAAAGTTCCGCAGAATGAACCTAAATTTTTTGGAGCTTTAGATTCTCCACCCATTTTAGTCAGACCATTTAGTAATAAGGGATACATATTAACAGATACACAATAGGGTTTTAGTGACGTTTCATCATGAACGTAGATTTCATGTTTTTCAATTTGTCTGATGTATTCGCGAGCTAAATCCTCTGAGAATAAATCCTTTATTTGGTTATAAACCATTTGTCTATTGATTTGTATGTTAATATCTTTATTAATTTCGGCCTCAAGTGTTGCGATATTCTTGATCGACACGTTTGCATTGGCATCTAATTTAGAACCATCAGCCGCATTAGTTGCATATAAGTATTGGTTAATGAAGTTTATTTTTTGATTAACTTGTTCTTGATTGAGACGAATCATAATTGTTTTCCTCCTTGATAAAATAGCTATTTAAATTTTCACCACTTTTAACATTAATTATATTTTGATTAGTTGTTGGCGAAGATAAACCGCCAAGATTTGCTTTATACGGGCCGTATTTTAAATAGTTTAAATTTGTCATAAGAGCTGATGAAATATCTTTGATATCAAGCCCTGTATATAAAGCGGTTTTTAATGATTTATCAGATACAGTTTTTAAAAGTTTTAATAAATAATCAGCATCCCATTCTCCGCCGAGGAATAAAACACAAGTGATGTATTTTTGATAGCGATCAAGTAATTCACATAAATGATCGATTGTGAGATCTTGTCCGACATCGGGATTCCAATAAATAGAAGAGTGACAACCAAAGCATTTAAGTGGGCAACCAGTCACATGTATTGCAAGTGATATTTCATTTGGAATCTCTTGAAAAACAATTTGTAAATCACTATATCTCATGTCTCAATTCAAGTTGGACCACTAGATATAGTCAAGAAAGCTGCAAGTCTATTTAAACCAGTATGATGTAGATCATAATTATTTAAGTATGACTTTTAGCAAATTTATAAAAAGCATCAACGATCAGAATCAAAAGTCCAGTGCCGAGTACTGCTAAAGATAAATGAATATATTTTGCATATTCTGGAAAAAAATCAATGCTCCAAATAAATGTCGACATAAGGCTACTTAGGCTAAAAAAAATAATGCTATGAGCGTATTGTAAAAAAATACTTAAAAAATAAGTCGTTAGAAAACTTAAGAAAATAAAATGAATCATGGCTATTGAAAATTGATAAGAGAGTTCAGAACTTTGAATAAAAAGATACAATAATCCAAAAGTTATAAAGATCAGTACATTATAAAAAAAATCTTTTTTAAGTTCATTAAATTTAATGATTAATTGACTAGTCATAACCAACGCTAAAATGAGTGCTCCGTAATGAGTTACAATGATTTGAGTTTCGTGTAAATACATGAGCAAGCATCCTAACCACCAGACTGCCCATAGAGCTTTGTATTGAAATGATCTCAAAATTTTTTTAACAACAGAGGGGACTATGATCAAAAATAGCAAATTAAAAACAAAACCATGTGCTAATTTATCAAGAGTTAAATGTGGATATATTTTTCGACCGAGAATAACCATAACAAGAGAAAATATCAGCAAGACAGAGTTCATGATTTTTTCAAATATCTGCTCTGATTGATGAGATTCATTTCTAAAAAATGTGAAAATCCAGATACTAAAAATAAACCCTGATGCTATATGAGAGATTATATTATAGCCGCTGTCTAAAAACGAAAAAAATGAAATCGCAACTAACGCCAAATAAAAATACAGGGTTTTGCTATATCGAAATAGATTATTAAATGTTTCATTAATGATCCAAGTCATTGGCACAAGTACGCCAAAAAAACCTAAGTGTGAGTGTGCTTGACGCCATTGTAAAGTAGCAAGTTCTTTTGGTAAAAACCCCGCAAATTGAAGTCGCATTATAATGCCAATAACTATAAGAGCTATCAAAGAAACAGCATAGCTTATTATGATGAGTCTTGAGTTCTTATAGGACATGAAATTACTCAATTTGATCGATTTGCTCAATAAGTCGATCAGGAGTTAAAATTTTAATATATTGGTCTGTTGTTTCGATATAACCATTTTTAACCCAATCACTCATAACACGAATCACAGATTCAACCGTGACACCTAATGTGTCAGCAATTTCTTTGCGTGTGAGTGGAAGTGGAACTTCAAGCTGATCATTAGTCAGTTTATCTTGAGCAACAAGTTGCATAAGCATAGAAGCAATTTTAGAAGCCATTGGAGCTCTTTGCATAACTTTTTGGTTTTGCAAACGACTCATACGTGTTGAGAGTAATCCTTGCATTTTAATAATTAAGTGAGGGTTTTGGATCCAGTAACGAGTGTATGTTTCTTGTGGGATCAAAAGCATGCGAGAAGGCCCCATGGCTTTAACTGTTACAGGATAAGATGTATTTTTTTGTGTCATGATCAATGCCGCAACAACATCACCAGGAGATGAAAAATGTATAACAGATTCTTCGCCAACAGGAGATATTTTAGTGAGTTTATAGGCACCTGATAAAACGACACCAAAATACTTAGCTGGGTCGCCAACATTGAAAACAATTTCTTTATGCGAATGGGGTTTAATAAAACCATTTTCACAAAGATCTGCTATAGATTCTGGACTATGCTCTTTAAATAAGTCAAATTTACCGATTTCACTGATGGCCGATTTCAATGTCGAGTGCATATATCAATATTCCTTTGTGATTACCTTAATTTATAATAGTTCCTGACTCAATAAAATTGTCTTAGCCGGGTTATATAGATATTCATATGACTTATATCATACGTGTACAGCCGTGACATGCATTATTCTGATCTCAGATCGGAGATATTATGAATAGAAGAAACTTTTTATTATCAACTGGAATTTTTTTAACAGGTGCTGCTTTGCTCGTAAAAACTTCAAAAGCTCAAGCCGAAGAAGGGCGACGTAAAAAAGATCAAGATGAAATGGTCAGTGAAAAAGACAATCTAGCGAAGTCAGTAGGGTATGTCGAGGATACCAAAAAAGCGGCTAAAGCTAACGGTAATAATTGCATCAGCTGTAGTTTGTATAAAAAAGTTAAAGATATTAACGGACGTGAAGTCGGCACATGTGCTTTGTTTCAGCAAAAATTTGTGTATGGCAATGCTTATTGCAATTCATGGGCTAAAAAAGTCTAACTTCGTACTACGAAGTAAAATGGCTCCAGTTGTTTAAGATCATTTCAACACTGGAGTCTTTAAGTACAGCTTCACACATTTTTAAAAAGCAAGTTTCCTCTTTCTCATGATGTTTATGCATTATATTTTGTATAGATGAAATCAATTCAGATTCTAATTCTACCGGGTAATTTTTTACGATAAAACGATCAACTAAAGAGATTAAGACTGAATGATCTTCAATGGGTATATCTAAAGGTGATTTGTTTTTTATAAAAAAATCTAAAGACTCACGATGTGGGACACCTTCTTTAAATAGACTATAAAAGCGATCTTGAGGGCGATGGCACATATGATCGTCATAATACAAAACGCAAAAAGGACCACCTTCATTAAGTTCTTTATGTTTTAGCATTTCAGAAAACAACAAATTTTCTTCATTGGCGGTGTGTAATTCAAGAAGTTTTTTGAATTCTTTAAGTTGCTCTAAATTCTCAAATTGAGTGTTAATCAAATTTATCCATAAACTTGTTAAGACACTATGTTCTTGTGTGATCAAGTTTCGAAGTGTTTGAAAATTAGGGTTCAGAGACATTTTGTAAGTCCTGTTCTAAATCTATAAAAATAATTTTACGACCTGAAAAATGAATAATGCCTTGGTTTTTAAAATCATTCAGAGTGCGTATAACTGTTTCTGTTGTGGTATTAAGTATTTCTGCGATCAGTTTACGTGTGATAAATTCATGATTGAGCAAATTTTTTTTTAAACAAAGAAAAGACAGAACCCTTTTTTGAATCGATTCCATGTTGAGTGTTTTTATCTTTTGTAAGAAAAGCATACGCTTTTTCATTTGAGTGAAAAAAAACTGATTAATTTCAATTTGTTTTGATGCGAGTAACTGAATTTTTTCAACAGGTATTTTAATCATTTCAGTTTCGGTCAGAGTTTCGGCGCCGATGGGATAATTACAGTTGTTTGCCCCGTTTAAGATCAAGCCTGCGCCAAGAGATTCGCCAGGCTCTATAATATCAATTGCTTTTTCTTTTTGAGTCATCTTGATATATCCACTGACTACAATATAAACGTAATCAACTGCTGCGCCTTCGGTAAAAACTATAGATTTGGATGGCAGTTGTAACAGAGTTCCAGTTAGTTTCAGCAGATTCCAAGTCTTTGGATCAATGCCCCCCGGGGTTTCAAGAGTAAAGCCGCGACCTTTGATAAGTTTTAATTTTGATAAGTTTGCCATGCTTAGATCATAAACAAAACAAACATAGGACGCGTATGATTTAAATCATACGTGATGGGGGAATGATTCTTTTAATCTAAGTCATATTCAATAAAGGAGAAAACGTGTCGCAAAATATAATCGATATAACAACATTACAAAATGAGTACAAAACAGGTCTTGTTTTTTCTATGATTGAGGGGCTTAAGCCCAGTCATGTTTTGACATTACTCAGTCAAAGTCGCCCCACTGATTTTGAAGCTTTGCTTAAAGAGGCAAATATTCAAAACATCAAATGGAAAATCGAAGAAGTCTCTCGAGATAATTGGCAGCTGCATATTATTAAAAATGAAGATCTTAATTCGGCACAGGTAGGGTGCTGTGGGATGTGTGGCGGACATGCTCAAGAAACAAGAGGCTAATTATGCTTTCAAAATCGCAAGCTAAAGCTTTTTTTTTAGTGGGTACGATTGGTTTTTCTGCAATATTTGTTGGATTAACTATTGATACATTTCAACGTATTCCCGATCAAACGAAACAAAAAACACTTACAGAAAGTGCAATTAAAGGAAAACACTTATTCGATCGTAAAAATTGTATGGGCTGTCACACTATTATGGGTGAAGGTGCTTACTATGCTCCTGAATTAACAAAAGTTTATGAACGTCGAGGCGAAGTCTTTATTCGTTCTATGCTTAAAAACCCTGAAATAATGTATCCAGGTCAAAGACAAATGACGAATTACAAATTGTCTGATGAAGAAATTGATCATTTAGTTGCATTTTTAAAATGGGTTGGTGGTATGGATCTAAATGGATTTCCGCCCAAACCAGATTTGGCTCCGCAAAGCACAACGATTTCAGTGAGTGCTAGTGATTTAAAAGTAGAAAAGCCTGCGATTTTTTCACAAATGTGTGTGGCGTGCCATTCACTCTCTGGACAAGGCGGCAAAGCCGGTCCGGCTCTAGATGATGTTGGATTAAGACGAGATGTTCAATATTTAACTCAGTGGTTGCATGATCCCGTTCAAGTTAAGGCTGATTCTAAAATGCCAAAATTACCTTTAACAGAAAAAGAAATATCAGAGTTGGTGGCATTTCTAGCTAGCCTCAAAGGAGAAGTAAAATGAAATATAAATCACAAAAAGTAGCGTACTGGTTTTTTGCCGTATGTATGCTGTTATTAGGATTGCAATTGGTTTATGGCTTTATCATGGGCTTTGCTCATATGGGAATGGATGGGTTACATAATTTAATTCCATTCAATGTCGCTAGAGCGAGTCATACTAATTTGCTCGTGATGTGGTTACTTGCAGGTTTTATGGGATCGGCTTATTACATTATACCTGAAGAAGCTGAGCGGGAAATTCTATCAACAAAGTGGGCCTATATTCAGTTGATAGCATTTGTACTTGTGGGTGTAACAGCACTGATTGGTTTTCACTTTCAGTGGTGGGAAGGACGTAAATTTTTAGAAATTCCACGCCCTCTGGATTATTTAGTCGTTGTTGATGTTTTGTTATTTATTGGACTTATTGGCGGAACCATTTGGAAAGGCAATAAACAGACAACAACAAGCTTAGTTTTATTTTTTGGTTTATTAACAGCAGCATTACTCTATTTACCAGGACTTATCGAAACCGATAATCAAACGCATGATTCTTATTGGAGATGGTGGGTTGTGCATTTATGGGTTGAGGGTGTTTGGGAACTCATTATGGGAGCCATACTTTCATTCTTATTAATTAAAATCACAGGTGTTGATCGTGAAGTTATTGAAAAGTGGTTGTACATCATTGTTGGTTTTACTTTTTTAAGTGGCATTTTAGGAACGGGACACCATTACTATTACATTGGCACACCAAAATATTGGTTGATCATTGGTGGTGTGTTTAGTGCGCTTGAGCCTTTAGCTTTTTTAGGTATGGCCATTTATGCACTGGCGATGGCTCGTAAAGGTAAAAAAACTGTCGATAATCGGGCCGCTTTACTATGGACGCTTGGTACAGCGATTATGTCTTTTGTTGGAGCGGGCTTTTTAGGTTTTGCACATACACTACCTCAGATTAATATGTATACGCATGGAACATTGGTGACAGCAATGCATGGTCACATGGCTTTTTGGGGTGCCTATGCTTCTCTGGTGTTAGGTATTATCACTTACACGATGCCTTATTTAACAGGCCGTCGCATGCAAGATTCAAAAACAAATCACTTTGCTTTTTGGACATCAAATATTGGAATGACAGCAATGACTATTGCATTTGGTATTGCTGGTGTTGCTCAAGTTTATCTTGAAAGAAAAATGGGCTTAGATTTTTTAATGGTCCAAAAAGAAATTGAAGTTCACTTTTTAGGTCTGATTTTAGCGGCAACTTTATTTACAGCTGGTATTGTCGCCTTTATTTGGAACTTTATTCGTTTTGGTAAACCAGATGGTGAAATTCAAGGACAGTGATTATGAACAATCAAAGTATTTTTTATTCGAATCAGAACGAAGCTCAGATATTTGAAACATGTTACCGAGCACAGTTGCCTCTTCTTTTGAAGGGGCCAACTGGTTGTGGTAAGTCACAACTTGTTGAGCATATGGCCCAAAAGCTTAACCAAGAGCTCATTAAAGTCTCTTGTAACGAGGACACTAATGCTGCTGATCTTTTTGGGCGCTATGTTTTAAAATCAGGTGAAACGATTTGGCAAGATGGTCCAATGACAAGAGCTGTTCGTAAAAATTGTATTTTGTATTTAGATGAATTTGCTGAAGCTCGTGAAGATGTTATCGTTGCTCTACACTCGTTGACTGATCATCGACGTGAAATTTATTTAGATAAAATTAACGAAACCATTAAAGCGCAAAATGGTTTTATGCTTGTTGCCAGTTATAATCCTGGTTATCAAAGAGGGTTAAAAGAAATAAAACCATCGACCAAGCAAAGATTTGTATCTGTGAGCATGAATTATTTAGATCAAAATCGCGAATCAGAATTAATTAATCAATTGACCCATGTTGATTTAAGCGTTTGCTCAAAGCTTTCTCGTATTGGATTTGAAATTCGACATAAAGAAGGACTGTTGCTTAAAGAAACTGTTTCGACAAGATTATTAGTGAATGCAGCATATTTAATTAAAAACGGATTAAAACCGCGTAAAGCATGTCATATTGCGATAGCTGAATCACTTTCTGATGATCGTGATACAGTAACGTCGTTAAATGATTTTATAAATTTGTTGATTTGATTTGTGTATGGAAAAGCTATTTGGTTTTTTTTATCAGAATAAATTAAATCGTCTAAAAAAAAATCAAGGGTACTTGAATTTAGATGATGTGACACACCAGCTTAAGCAGTTTGCTCGACTTGTGGCTGATGAGTCATTCGAAATTGAAATTGGTCATAGTCTTTGGGGTTGTGGTTTTGTTAATCATGAATTACTTTTACCAATTCAATGTGCATGGACTGATGATCGTGAGCTTAACTTAGATTTAATGAAGATTTTGATTTTAAAATCAGTCGCGATTAAAAAGCTGAATTTACAATTTCAATTTCATGAGCAAGCGCGTAATTATCCCAGATGGATTATTCTCAAGTATATGGGGATTATAAATTATTGGTTAGATCAACGTTTTCCTCATTATTCAGATTATGAGTCCGATATTTATCAGAAATATGTGCGTAAATTAGCACAAACAAGCAAAAACCGTGGTTTTCAGTTTCAGTATTGGATTCAGCAAATTCAATGTCGCGAGTCTTTAGTAAATAAAAAAATTGATATTTCAGATTTAAAACGATTTGAAATTAAAAAAGATGAGCCTTTAGATTACTTACTAGCCACGGTGCCATTGCCATATAGATTTTTTAAAGATCAATCATACAACGGAAGCACTCATGAAAATAATCGTCAAAATAAAGAAGCGCATTCTAAACAGCGTAATCGTAAAGAAGTTGTGACTCAAAGTGAAGATCATAAAAAAAATGAAATCAATCCAGTGACTCACAGTTTTGAAAAAATGGAAACACTCGATGATTATGAGGGCGGAAATCGTATTGCTTCTGGTGAGGACGAACTTGATCAGCACATGAATGCCTTAGACGAGGTGGAACTCAATCAATTAACAGATCAAGGACAGGCTGCAGGTCATTTTCATCAAGATATCGAGATCACTCAGTTTAAACAGCATACAGAAATTAAAGATGATTTAAAAGAGACTCAAACATTTATTTACCCAGAGTGGGACTTTAAAAAACAAAGTTATCTATCTAAGCATTGTTATGTCTATCAGACCACTTTGCCGAAAGTGGATCAAAGTTTACAAATTCATTTAAACATTATTCAAAAATATCAAAGAGAGATTAAGCATTGGAATCAGGTTTTTAACCATATTATGAATCGACCTTTGTGGAAGAGACGTCTTATTGATGGCAGCGAATTGGATTTAGATGCATTGATTCGGTGTTATAGTGACTTAAAACAGACTTCAGGCTTACCTTATATTTATCAAAATAAAGAAGCACAAGAATTAGATTTAGCCTGTTCTTTTTTAATTGATACTTCTTATTCAACAGATACATGGCTTAATGGACAGAAAACTATACACACAATTCGCGATTCAATTGTTGTTTTTGCAAATGCGATCAAAGATTCCTTAAAAGAGATCGCTATTGATTTAACGTATAGTCAGACTCGTAAAAACATTTCGCATTTAAGTATAAAAAATTTTGATAATCCGTGGTCTACACTTTTTGAACGACTTTCTCATTTTGAAGCACGGCAATATACACGCTTAGGGCCGGCGATTCGTCATTCAAGTGCTAACCTTAAAAAGCGTCACGCTAGACATTCGTTATTAGTTGTTGTGACTGACGGTAAACCTACGGATTTGGATCCTTATGAGGGGCGATATGGTCAAAACGATGTTAAAAAGGCCATGAGCGAAGCACAAAGTGAGGGTATTCATTGTTTGCTTATAGGGGTAACTGATTTAAAAGAGTCATATTTATCGCGCCTATCACAACAGAGCGCCATGGTCTCTAGTCCTGATGAGTTCTGTCAAAAAATGGTTCAATTCATTTTTGGCCACATGAATTAAACATAAGTGTCATTGCATATGACTTAAATCATACGCCAGAATATGAGTTCAACCGTATTATAAGAAAATAGAGAGAGGAAGTCTTATGAGAAATATTCATCAAAGACTTATAGTATTGTTCGCATTTATTATAAGTCAGCTCGCATTCGCCGAAACAAAAACAGAAGAAGTTGCTGTTTTAACTGCACCGCCTAATGTGCCGCCACCTATTACACGTTCACATTCAACTAAGTTGGTCGTGAATTTAGAAGTGGTAGAAAAGAAAATGAAAATATCAGAAGGTGTTGAATACACTTTTTGGACATATGGTGGAACTGTTCCTGGCAGTTTTATTAGAATTCGGGAAGGTGATGATGTTGAGTTTCATCTCAAAAATCATCCCTCTTCAAAAATGCCTCATAACATCGATTTACATGCCGTCACTGGTCAAGGTGGTGGTGCAGCAGCATCATTTACTTCGCCTGGGCATGAAAGTGTTTTTTCATTTAAAGCAATTAATCCTGGATTGTATGTTTACCACTGTGCAACTGCTCCAGTTGGTATGCATATCGCAAATGGTATGTACGGATTAATTTTAGTCGAGCCTAAAAAAGGTTTACCTAAAGTTGATCGTGAGTATTACGTCATGCAAGGTGACTTTTACACTAAAGGTAAATTTGGTGTTCAGGGGTATCAACCTTTTGATATGGAAAAAGCTATTGATGAAAAACCAACATACGTCCTATTTAATGGCTCTACAAACTCTTTGACTGGCGATAATGCTATTAAAGCTAAAGTTGGTGAGACAGTGCGCTTGTTTGTGGGTAATGGTGGACCTAACTTAGTTTCTTCATTTCATGTCATCGGCGAAATTTTTGATAAAGTCTATAAAGAAGGTGCTTCTGAATTTAGTACAAATGTTCAAACAACTTTAGTTCCTGCTGGTGGTTCAACTATAGTTGAGTTTAAAGTTGAAATACCAAGTAATTTAGTTTTAGTAGATCACTCTATTTTTAGAACTTTCAATAAAGGATCATTAGGTATTTTAAAAATTGAAGGTGCTGAAGATAAAAATACTTTCAGTGGTAAAATTGCTGATAATGTTTACTTGCCTGAGGGCGGAGCTATCCAAAAAGTAACTGATAAAGAACATGTTGCGTCTGCAAGTACAATTGAAGATCAAATTAAAATGGGTAAAAACGTTTACTCTAATAACTGTGCAGCTTGCCATCAGCCAGATGGTAAAGGTATAGCGGGGGCGTTTCCTCCTTTAGCGAGCTCTGATTACTTCAATGCAGATCACAAACGTGCTATTGATATCGTTAAAAATGGTATATCAGGAAAAATCACTGTTAATGGAAATCAATTCAACGGTGTTATGCCTGCACTTGGTTTGTCTGATGAAGATATTGCTAACGTTTTAACTTATGTCTCAAATACTTGGGGTAATAAAAAACGCACATTCAAAAAATCTGATGTCAGTGCAGTATCTGCATCAAAAGCTAAATCATCAGGAGAGCATTAATCATGAAATCTCACAGTTGTCTTATGATTGTATTGTTTATGATTGGCAATATGTCATGGGCAACTGATTTAATAGCGATACCAGAGGGTCGATTAGAGGCTTTCTGGCTATCGCCAATGTCTGTAAAAAATAAAAATGAATCTAAATCAAATAAAGTATTTATCAGCATCAAATCATTTAAAATAATGTCTAAAGCAGTCACTGTCAGTCAGTACAAAAAATTTTTAAATACTCATAAAACTTGGGAAAAAGCACAAGCAAGCTCTTTATTCACTGATACAAATTACTTAAATAATTTTGATCAAAGCTCTGAGAACTCTCCTGTGACTAATATTTCATGGTTTGCAGCCCGAGCTTATTGTCAGGCGCAAGAAATGCGTTTGCCGACCTTGAACGAGTGGGAGTATGTGGCTGCAGCTTCAGAAAAAGAAAAAGATGCTAATAAAGACGAAAAATTTCTAAAACGAATTCTTGAATGGTACGGTGAGCCGCAAAACGACAAGCTTAAAGATGTTGGATCAATTTACAAAAACATGTACGGGGTTTACGACATGCATGGTTTGATTTGGGAATGGGTAGAAGATTTTAATACAACTTTTGTAACGGGTGAAAGTCGAGAAGATAGTTCATTTAATCGAGACATGTTTTGTGGCGCGGGTGCTCTTGCTTCAAATGATAAAGAAAATTATGCAGCTTTTATGCGATTTGCATTTAGATCAAGTCTAAAAGGAAAATCTGCAATTTGGAATTTGGGATTTCGCTGCGCCAAATAGAAAAGAGAATAAGTATATGCTATTTCAATTCAAAATTAAAAAAATTATATTATCTTGTGTTTTCATGGTTTCATTTCAAAATGCTTATGCTGAATCATTAAAGGATTTACATACAGTATGGTTGACTACAGAGAGTAAAGAAACCACAGCTGTTTCGGCAGCGGCTGACTCATATGCTCTTGTTGCTATGGTTTACACAGGATGCGCACATGCGTGTCCACTAACAATCGCTAAAATTCAATCAATATTAAAAGATTTTGAAAAAAATAAAATGACAAATATGAAAGTCGTTTTAGCTTCTTTTGATGTAAAGAATGACCGGCCAGATAAATTAAAATCATACCAGTTTGATAAAAAATTATCTTTTGAACAATGGAAGTTTTTGTCAGCAGTTAATGATGATTCCGCACGAGAGTTATCAGTTGTTTTAGGAATTAGTTATAAAGATTTGGGTGATGGTGATTTTTCTCATAGTAATGTCATCACGCTGATATCGCCTCAAGGTGAAATTTTAAGTTCGATTAATAATTTAAATTCAGGATCCGAAGCTTTAATTTCAGCTTATCAAAAGCATAGTAAACAAAAAAGGTAACTTATGTCATACACAGCAGCAGCAGAAGAAGAAGAAGAAGAAGAAGTTCTTTCGCCGTATAAATTATTTTTTCCGTTGGGAGTATTTTGTGCCGTACTAGGAGTTGTTCTTTGGGTTTTATTTCAAACGAGAATGATTTCGTTTTTTCCAAGGATTGCTCATGGTGAATTGATGTTTTTTGGTTTTCTATGGTCGTTTATAGCAGGTTTTTTGATGACAGCTGTTCCTAAAATGACGTCAACTAAATCTGCGAATTATTTAGAAATATTCACACCATTGACGTGTGTTATTTTACAAGTCATTTTTAATGTTAGAAATGAACATAACATGGCGTATGTTTGTATACTCTTGCAAAATTTAGCTTTGTTCTTTTTTTTGTTGCGTCGATTAAGATTAATTAAAAAAATACCTTTTTGGGGATTTATATTTATACCAACAGCTTTTTTTGTTTTACTCGTTGGTCTTGTGATGTCCTTTATTTATAAAGATCAATCCTACCTATTTACGCTATCAGGTGAGGCTTTTGTTTTTAATCTTATTTTGGGTTTGGGAAGTCGTTTAATACCGGTCATTTCTCGAATGCCACAAGCATTAATGCCAAATCAAATTTCTGAGAAAAACGGAATTCGTCTTGAACATGTGATTTTTTTAATTATATTGAATGCGAGTTATTTTATCCAAATTTATTTAGATTACCGAATCGGTGTAGCTCTGAGATTAGTTATGCTGACATACGCTATGATTAAGTACTTTCGTATTTTTGAAAAGCCCCTACAGAAGACAGTTGTGGGATTGGGCCTGAAAATATCGTTGGGATTATTTTTTATGAGTCATGTTATATCATTGTTAAATTCAAGTTATAATTTAGCGGCTATTCACGTGTTGTATATAGGTGGGTTTAGTTTGTTAACATTATTAATCGCGACACGTGTAATTTTGGCTCATGGTGGGCAAACACTTGAGTATGAAGTTTCATCTAAAAGAACTATATCTATTCTTGTCTTACTTGTTATTTCTAGTTTGGGACGATATTTTGTCGGTGCTCAAATAACATCTGCGTGGCTTTTAACAGTGGTGATTTTATTTTTAATAGCAATTTTGATTTGGATTTCTAAATTTATCCAAATCGAATCTTAATTATAGCCCATACTTTGAGTATATGGGCTATTTGGGTCAAACTATTTAACTTTACCTGGCAAACTTAAATCGCCAGAAGCGACTTTGAAAATATTCTCAATACATAATAATGGTGCGTGTACAGAGGCATTGATGCGTAGGCCTGCAGTAACGCCATCAAACTTAGAGCTATCAACGGCAGCAATATTATCAAACGGAACTTTCACGTAAACTACTTTTTTAGAGAAGTGTGGTGTGTATCCTGGACTATCTATGTAAAGAGGAACGCCCGGCCAAGTTTTAGGAAGTTTTGGCTTCACACCATTTGGTATGTCTTTTACTTTCATTCCTTTATCGCCGCATTCTGGATCCGGAGTTAATACAACCCAGTGTGTATGCCATTTAGAACCGTCATTTTCAAAGAGCGGAGTATCGTTAAAGTCAGGATGAATAGTCACGGCTAAAGCCAGGATTCCTGATTTGGCTTCAAAACCGACTTCGACTGGATCGATAGATGTTGGCCAGACATATGAAAAGACTTGCGCGCTGGCAAATTTATTATTTTTTTTAGGTTTTATGGTGCCAGCTTTGCCACTCACTTCGATTTCAAATTTGGCGGTGTTACCTTCAGTTGTTATTTCTGTTCTGATGATATCAAAAGCCGCTTGAACATTTTTTTTTCTTTCTGATTTAAATTCTCCAGCAAGTGAAAATTGTGCGACTAAGCAACTTATGATGATAAGTGTGTTTTTGGTTTTCATTAAGACTCCTTTGTTTTGTAAATCACTTGTTTATTTGGCAAGTGCTGTTTAATTAATTTGGTGATTTCGGATCCGATATACATGTCATCTAAAATGCCGAAATAATGAAATACAAGATTTCCCTCTGGATCAAAGATCAACCATGAAGGCGTTCCTTGTAGATTGAATAAATTCATAGTCATTGGAATCCGGTTGGTGCTGTCGGGCTGATCAATAGCAACAGGAAACTCGACTCTGAATTCAGATAAAAATGCCTTTAGAGAAACTTCTTGCATTGCTGCGTGATGCTCAAAAACGCTGTGTAATCCAATGACTTGAACGACATTCTCGTTAAAGAGTGAATGTATTTTTTGAGCTTGTGGTATTCCGTGTAAAACGCAACCTGGGCAAAGCATTTGAAATGCGTGTACGGCGACAATTCGACCCTGTGTTTGATTAATAGAAAAAGAATCGGGTGCATTGACCCATCCTGAGATTCTGAATTTACTGATTTTATTGCTGTTTTGCATGAGCATAGCCTTTCTTATATATAGTTTAGTATCTAAACTATATATAAGAATTAAATCAAAAAAATAAACTTGTCAATATAGTTTAGATACGATACTATATTGATATGAAATCAATAGATGCCTATATAGAAAGAGTTGTGGCCGCACACAAAACACTTATGCGCCGTTTTGCGCAAGAGAACGAATTGCAAATGGTTCAAATTGAAATTGTTCAATACCTTGCACAGTGCAATCGATACTCCGATACGGCTCAAGCTCTTTCTGAGTATCTCGGACAAACCAAGGGAAGCCTTTCTCAAAGTTTGTCTCACTTGGAAGATTTAGGAATGATTAAAAGAGAGCAAGATAAACATGATAAACGTGTCTATCATATTGAGCTGTCTGCGAAAGGTGCTCATTTAGCTCGAAAATTTCGAAATCAAATTCAATATGAGGATGATTCAAAGCAACTTTCTGAAGCTTTGTCTAAATTTTTAAAACACTTTCAGCAAGTCAATAATTTAAAAAGTTTTGGAATATGTTCGACTTGTAAACACAATATATCTGTTAATAGTTCTAAATTTATATGCGGCTTGACTCAAGAATCACTCAGCCAGTCTGATACCGAACTTATTTGCCGAGAGCACGAGTAATTTGATTTTTTTCAGCTTTACTTTTGTTTTTGCATGCTTTATAGTTAACCGTATGGTTAATTAACTTATAGGTTAAATAATAAAATATAAACCATTTAGCTCGGAGTCTGCATATGCAAGATCATTTAAGTTCTACTTTTGCTGCTTTAGCTGATCCTACGCGCAGAGCAATGTTGGCTCGACTCACTCAGGGCGAGAAAAGTGTTTCAGAGTTAGCTGAACCATTTTTACAAGAAATGAGTTTGCCAGCCGTGACAAAGCATTTAAAAGTCTTAGAAAAAGCCGGCCTGATCACCAAAACGCGAGAGGCTCAATATAGACCGTGTCGCATAAACTCAAAACCACTTCAAGATGCCACAACTTGGATGGATCAATATCGTATTTTCTGGGAAGAAAGCTTTGATCGTTTAGATCAGTATTTGTTAAAATTGCAAAACTCACCAAGTCAGCCGCAAAAATCACTTAAGAAAAAAAGGAAAAAAAATGACTCTAAAAAATAAGCCAAATGAACTCTATATTACTCGTATTTATAATGCTCCTGTGAAGATGGTATGGGATGCGTGGACAGATCCAGAGCAAGTTAAACAGTGGTGGGGACCACGAGGATTTACACTTACGACTCATAGCAAAGAATTAAAAGCGGGTGGGCGATGGATATACACAATGCATGGTCCAGATGGTGTTGATTATCCGAATAATACTTTATATCACGAAGTCGAAACTTATCGTAAACTCGTCTATGATCATGGTGCTAATGAAAATCAACCAGCTTTATTTAAAGTAACAGTCTATTTTAGCGAAGAAAAAGGTAAAACTAAAATGGACATGACAATGAGTCTTGAAACAGCTGAAGCAGCAGAGCAAATTAAAAAATTCATCAAGCAAGCTGGTGGTCATTCAACTTGGGATCGTTTGGCTGAGTACGTTGATAAGAAAACAACAGGAATTGATAAGTTTGTCATTAATCGTTCTTTTAAAGTTAATGTGGAAACACTTTATAATGTTTGGACACAGCCAGAACATATTTGCCAATGGTTAGCGCCAACTGGTTTTAATATGACGTATCTTAATTCGGAAATAAAAGCTGGATCAACAGTACGTTATTATATGGATGGACCAAATGGTTTACGTATGTATGGACGCGCGCATTACATAGAATTAAAAAAGCCAGAGAAAATTGTTTACACACAGGTGTTTACAGATGCGAATGATCAAATTTCAAGACATCCACATGCTCCAACTTGGCCTGAAACTATGCTCACAACAATTGAGTTGGCGCAAGAAGATGAGCTGCACACAAGAGTGACGATCACTTGGGAAGTTTATGGTCAAGCAACTCAAGTCGAAAGAGAAACTTTTGCATCTGCACGAGCGGGAATGACGCAAGGTTGGACGGGATCTTTTGATAAGCTTGAAAACTATCTCGATTCTAAAAAATAAATAATTTAATTACTAAAAATAGAACTTAAGTTGAGCATGTATTTTTGCAAAATTGTGCTCGACTTAAAAGTTTGCATAAAATCAAAATCGAGGACTTGTTCCACGGGATCGTAGATGGCATTCAGTCGTAAATACATTTCAGCGGTTGTATAGCGAAAGTTAGGGTTAAGTTCAAAAGCGTAGTGCGCTAAGTTTTTAAAAGCTTTCAGATCGATATTGTTTTTTAATCCACAAATGTCTAATATCAGATTTAAATTTTTTTCAGACATTTTTTCAAACAAAAAATTGCTATGCAAATAGCATAAAATCATCAATTTAAAAATATTTTCTAAGCCATGTGTTTGAATTAATTTATTCAGCATAGAGCGAGCTTCGAATAACGTGCAGAAAGAATTCATTTCAAGATAACATTTATGAATAGAGTCCTGTGCATATGCTAATGCTAGAAACTCACATGTATTTGCAAAAGATTCTTCAATTAAAGTCATTGTGATTATTTCCTGAAGAGACTTTGGCGTATCTGGTCTTTGTGCTCTGGCAACAGCATGGCTAGACTCGTGAAATAAGTAGTTTGGTTTCAAGTTGTCAACAACATGGACCCAGTCAATATTTGCTTTGGTTTGTGTGTTTATTTTTTCGAGAGAATGAACGTTATCTAAATACGGAATTTGTTTACTTTCTAAAATGTGTTCAAGTTGTCCCATCGGAAATGTTAAATAATCAGAGTCGGGTCTGTTGGTAAAAGTAAATCCTAATGCGAGGACGCGATGGCGAATGAGTTTATAAATGGGATTATTTTTTAAAAGATACCCATCACCGAGGTTATCTGAGACCGAATGTGTAGTCGTTGAGTCTAAATGGTTTTTTAGAATAATTGAAATTTTCATAAGTATATAATATATGAAAATTTAAGAACTGAATATATGAATCATCTGGGTACAGAATTAAGTTCAGGCTGAAGGTATAAAAATCCTACTCTTTTGCTAAATCTTAGTTATGATATTTCGTATGTCAGATGTTGAACTTAAAACCTCAGAGCAAGTTAAACCACGAAATAAGATGGGCGGTGCCTTACAGGTTGCAGTCGGCATTTTTTTAAGTCGAATAGTTGGACTTGTGCGTATGCGTGCTCTTGCTCATTTTTTAGGTGATTCAGCAGCTGGCGATGCTTTTTATGCTGCGATTAAAATTCCTAACTTTCCTCAGAATTTATTGGGCGAAGGTGTTTTATCAGCATCGTTTATACCGGTCTATGCCAATTTGGTTGCAAAAGGTCGGGATGAAGAAGCTGGTCAAGTTGCAGGTGTTATTCTGTCTTTGTTATCTTTGGTTGTTGCTTTTATAGTTTTTTTTGGAGTTCTGTTAACTCCTTATTTTATAGATCTTGTCGCGCCTGGTTTTGATGGCGAAAAAAAACTTCTTACAATTAAACTCGTACAAATTATTTTTCCTGGCACAGGGCTTTTGGTTATATCAGCATGGTGCTTGGGGGTATTAAACAGTCACGGCCGTTTTTTCTTATCTTATGTGGCACCAGTTATTTCTAATGTTGCTGTTATAGCCGCACTTATTTACTATCGTCATGACACTGATCTTGGTCATTTAGCAACTTATGCAAGCTGGGGATTAGTTTTAGGAAGTTTGCTCCAGTTACTCGTTCAGTTACCTTCGTCACTTAAGTTAATTAAAAAACTTAAAATCAGTTTAAATATTAAATTAAATTCTGTACGTGAAATACTTAAAAATTTTTTTCCTGTCGTTATAAGTCGTGGAGTAGTTCAATTAAGTGCGTATATAGATAGTATCCTGGCAAGTTATTTGCCATCTGGTGCTGTGGCGGTTTTAGGATATACACAAGCTATTTATATGTTACCGATAAGTCTTTTTGGTATGTCAGTTTCGGCTGCTGAATTACCAACGATGTCGCAATCATTTGGTGATGTCGATTTTAAAACCAAATTGCAAAAGCGTATTAATAATTCATGTCGTAAAATTGCTTTTTTTGTTGTGCCAACAGTAGTGGGTTTTTTATTGCTTGGTGATGTTATAGCGAGTTTGTTGTTTCAGTCTGGCCAATTTGACCAGCAAACATCGCGGTATGTGTGGATCGTATTAGGAGGCTCATCGATTGGTTTACTTGCGTCCACGCTTGGGCGTTTATACTCATCTGCTTTTTACTCGTTACGAGATACTAAAACGCCATTAAAGTTTTCTATTTTAAGAGTTATTTTAACAACAGTTCTTGGTTATATTGCTGGTCTAAAAATACCTGTGTGGTTAGCATTAGATATGAAATGGGGAACAGCAGGCTTAACGGCATCAGCTGGCTTTGCAGGGTGGATCGAATTTTACTTGCTCAGAAAAAAAATGAATCAAATGATTGGTGATTCAGGTTTAAGTTTCAAGTTTAATGCACAATTGTGGTTGGCTTCATTAGTGAGTGGTGGATTTGCTTTTGCTGTAAAAGAATTTTTGACAATTGATATTGTATTTATAAAAAGCATGATTGTACTTTTTGTTTTTTGCATTTTTTATTTTCCTATAACTATTTTATTTAAAATAGACGAGTCAAATCATGTTTTTCTCAAAATAAAACAAAAAATAGGATTTGAATAGCAATTTTAAAAAGATCCACGGGTTGTCTCAGGTTAAGATTTTTTTTGATAGATTAATTCATTGTTCATCTCTTGATGAGACGTTTCATTAGAAGATATTCACAAACTTAATTTTCTTAAAGGTTTTTTGACTTTGCTCCGAAAAAATACATGGGAATGTATGAGTCATACTTTTGTTTATTTACTTTTATGTAAATATACATAGTATTTGGAGGACGTTAATGAACACCATTAGTTGGCTATTTCGTGAAAGACTATGTAAATTGCTATTTGGTTTTTTATTTATGCAAACACTGACTAGTTGTGTGCCAGAAAATCAAAGTTTAGATCAAAGTTTAAAAGACTCTATTGGTGTAACTCGCACTCTTGGTTTCAAAGGTTTAGAAACAGTTCAAACAATTACAGGTTCTAAATTACAATTAAGTTGGTCTGAATCAACAGACGCTGATGTGGTTGCTTATAATATCTATGACACAACTAATATGTTTAATCCAGTTTTAGTTGCGACTATCCCAGTTCCATCTTCAGGTACATATTTAACTAAAGGTGCAAATGGTAATGCTTTAGTTGCTGGAACATATTATTCCTTTAATGTTAAAGCTGTTACAGCAAAGCAAAAAGAAGATGATAATACAATTAACAAAGGTGCTATTCCGTATTCTGGAGTGATCAGTTATCAAATTATAGATGGTACAACAGTTAAATTAACAATTAATAATCCCGCCAATGCAGATCGCGCAAAAGCATTTTGCAAAGTGGGATTGACAGCAGTGACAGAAACGTTGATCAGTACGCTTGAAGACGTTTCGAAAACTGAAATGACGCTGACGGGTTTAACTGCAGGTACGCAGTACACTTGCCGCGTGGCTTTAGAAATAGGAGCTTTCTCAGATAATAATAAAAATACTGTGACGTTTATTCCATTAGGAGTTGCAACACGTTTAGTTTTTATTAATCAACCAACAAACGGACAAGCTGGTGTTGTTTGGGGATCGCAACCTGTTGTCGCTATTCAAGATGATAATGGGAACACTGTTTCGGCGGGTCCTGATGCAACTGCGGCTATAACATTAACAATATCTTCAGGGTCTGTATCCGGAACTGTATTTTTAAGTGCTGTTAATGGTGTTGCTACATTTACAGGTTTAAGCACTGCCGATATGGGTGTTAAAACTTTAACCGCAACAAAAGAAGATAAATCTGGTTTTACAAATGGTGCTGCGGCTTTAAGTGCGACATCAAATCAGTTTACAATAGCAGCGGGACCGGTTAGTCCGCTTTTCTCTACGATTTCATTAACAGCATTGTCGGGAACGCCACCATTAATTGCAAATGGTTCGGACTCTTATTCTGTTAAAATGACTTTACGAGATCAATTCGGAAATCCAGTATCTGGTGTCTTACCACAATTCGCGACAAGTATTTTAGCTGGTGATACATTAGTTCAGCCAGCAACATCGACCAACACTTTAGGTGAAGCTACAGGATCAATTTCAACACTCGTTGCAGATGATGTTTCACCATTTCGTAAAGTATCGATTAGTTCTCCGTCTGGATTAAGTGATGTATCGGTGCTTGCACCGTTTACAGCTGGTCCAGCAGTCAAATTAGGATTTATTTCTCAGCCCTCTTATTCCAATGCAGGTATGTCGACTTTTCAAGTTGGTGTTTACGATGCTAATGGTAACGTTGTACGATCATCGACGGCATCAATTGTGGTGGCATTATCTTCCGCGACAAATTCAGTTGGCGCCACACTTTCTGGTGTAACAACTGTTTCTGCGGTCAGTGGAACAGCGACGTTTACAAGTCTTTTAATTGATAAATCAGCAAATGGTTATAAATTAACGGCCAATTCAGGTTCTTTATCTGAAGCTTTAAGTAATCCATTTAATGTGACAGCTGGTACTCCAACTAAACTTGTCATAGCTGGTGCAAATTCTGTCAAATCAGGTCAGTGCAGTGCTGCGGTTACAGTGCAAATTCAAGATGTTGGTGGTAATGCAACTAAACCATCATCAACAAAAAGTGTTGTCTTAAGTGGATTAGGCAGTGCTAAAGTTTATACTGGTAACACTTGCTCTGGAGCGCCACTCAATGCAGGTAGTTCTCTAACTCTTTCATTTAATACATCGACTAATACAAAAACTATTTATTTATCTGATACCAAAAGTGAAGCTTTAACTTTGAGTGCTACAGAAACTAATTTAACAACTGGAACAAAAAGTTTTGTTGTAACGCCAAGTCAGATTAAATTACAAACTCCAGCAAGCGTAATAGCTGGATTGTGTTCTTCAGCTATAGTTGTTACACCGCTAGGTTCGGATAATGCAAGTGCGCCAGTGGCTGTGTCTTCAACATCAGTGGCTATAACTGGTATTGGTTCAAATGCCAAAGTTTATAGTGATGCGGCTTGTACGACGCAAGTTGATACTTCGAATTTAAATCTACCCATTACAACATCAGCACCATCTTATGGAATTAGCTATTATTTAAAAAGTGATAAGTCTGAATCATTATCTTTAAACATTACTGATTTAAATGCTGTTGTTGCAGATCAAATGTCAACAGTATCAAGTGCACAAGCGATTACAGTTTTACCATCTGATATTGAATTCAGTGGTCCAACCAGCGTCGTTGCTGGTACATGTTCAACGGCATATACAATTAAACTCAAAGATCGTTTATCCAACTACGTGACTCCTAACCAAAACATCAGTCTTAAAGTCAGTGGACTTTCTGGTAAACAGGGCCGTTTTTATTTATCTTCAAGCAGTTGCAGTTCGGGATCTGGGGCTATCTCAGCAGCTTCGACAATAACTTTTACTTCAGGTTCACCTTCATTAGCGCTTTATTTTAAAGATACAGCAGCAGAGTCGTTGGCTATTTCTATTATTGATGCGGCAAGTGCAGCACCGAAAATGAACGATTCAAATATTATTAATATTGGTGTTTCGCCATCAGCATTACAGTTATCAACAGCGTTGTTTCCTCTGCAAGGTGATACATCATCATGCCAAGGTCCATTTGTTCTCAATACAATGGATGGACAAGCGACACCACAAGTTACAAACGCCATCAGTGCGATCACTGTTAATTTGTCGACGACTGGATATGCAACAGGATTTGAAGGCGCTGGTGTGTTCTATACAGATTCTTCTTGTGTCAGTAAAGTGACTTCTGTTGTTTTTAGTGCAGGAGAAAACACTAAAAATTTATATTTTAAAGGTCAATATCCAGGAACACTCAGCATAGTTGCAACGGACAATGCAACTGTTTTAACAACAGCAACATTGTCTTGGACTGTTAAAGCCGCTAAAGCATTTTTAGGTGGATCCGCAAAAATGTTTGATGATTTTGCGAATCGAACATTTTCGTTTAAATCAAGTATTTCGCCGACATCTGCATATGTAGATGGTCCAACAACAATTCGTGGAATGTCTTTTGATCCAACTAAAAGATTTTTGTATGTCGCTGATGAAGGTGCAAGTCGTATTTTAAAATATGATTACACAAATGGTCGCTACATTGGTTGGATCGGTAAAGTTGTAAAGATGAATGATAGTAATACGACTGTTCCTGTAACTGGATCGATGAAAGATAAAATCCCAGGAGATCCAGCTTATACAGATTTGCCGTCTGCAAGTAGCTGTGTCAATAACGTCAATGCACAAACTTTACCAGGTTGGTGCGTCGGTGGTATATCTTATAACTGGGATACAACGATAAATGGTAACACATACAGTCCTCGACAAATAACTGTCGATGATACTTATATTTATGTCATTAACGGTGTGAACACAATCACGCGTCACTTTGCTAACTCTGGTGCTTTTGATGGTTGGATTGGGCATATTCAAACAGCGCCATCAACAGCTGTCATGACAGGTGGACCAACAAATTGTAGCTCTTTTGGTTTTGATAAATTAACTCCAGGTTGGTGTTCCGGCGGAACAAATGCAAAACAGTGGGATAATGGTGGTCCAAGAACAAGTCGTAGTTCCGATTGGGGTTATGGTGATGGCACAATGGCTGATGTGAGTTCTATCACTCAAGATTCTGATTATTTATATGTCGGTCAACGAGGAACAGTCTATCGCTACTCTAAATCAAGTGGTGCATTTAATGGATGGATTGGTAAGTATTATTCGAGTGCGCCATCTCAACCTGCTTTATCTGATGCCACTGGCAGTGCCGGTGGTTGTTCAACGCCTGGAACTTGGACTAATGGTATTACTCCTGGTTGGTGTATTGGCGGAGCTTATTATCGATCAACTACAAATTCTGATTCAAAATTGGGTGCGTTAGGATTAGTGACTTCAGTATTAATTGATGGAAATAATCTTATCACATTTGATCCGTGGAATGGTGGAGTCATCAACGTTTATAATAAAAACACAGGTGCATTTGTTAAAACATTATCAGATTTTACATCTGTAAATTCTGCGCCATATGCTGTGTTTAAGGACGCTGATTCAGGTTATATTATTGGAGCTGATGTTTCTCGTAATCGTTTAGTTTCACTGGATAATAAAGGTGGAACAGTCGCTTGGATGGGTAAAGTTAAAACCAATTCAGGTGCTATGCAAAATGCCATGAGTTTCACTGGTAACTGTGCTGGGTTAAATCCGAATGATAATACACCAGGTTGGTGTTTAGGTGGAACTGAGCGTGGTGGTTTTGATCAGGGTGCATACCGCGAGGTTTATGCCGTAGCGGATGATGGTTCAGGTAACATGTTAGTTGCTGAATATCGTGTTCCATCTATTCGTAAATTTAAAATTAATACTGGTCAATACGTTGCAACTATGGGCTTTGATGGTAAGCCAGATGGTGGATGGAATAACGATGCAACGACTTTAGCTCAAAAATTTGGTATTGCTGATGATCAATTCTACACACCACACGGTTCATACAATGACGGTACTTATTTGTATATCACTGATTCAAATAATGGCCGTATTAAAAAAATTGAATTAGCAACTGGTAATTTAGTGGGATGGATTGGTGGTATTACAACTAAACCAACAGGCGGAGAATCTGGGTGTACATCTCTTTCTCCTATGGTTGTGAGTAGTAAGTGGTGTCTTGGAGCTTTACCAAATTTATGGAATGCAACAAGTTTGAATGTCCTTGGATCTGATACGATGGATGGATTAATGAGATTTCCAATTTCGATTACCGGAGATGGACTCGGTTATTTATATGTTGTTGATAATCAAACACATCGTGTTTTAAAATTTTCGACATCTGGAACTTATATTGGTTGGACAGGTGGTAATATTACAACTGTCCCAACATCATGTACAAATACGAGTGCACCTCCGACAAATGGGGCACTTACTCCATCAGTTGGTTCATATACACCTGGTTGGTGTAAAGGTGGAATGAGCAGCTGGTCATCAACACAAACTCAAGGGCTTCGTGATCCAAGTGCGATCACATATCAAAGCGGTTATATTTACGTTGTTGATAATACGAATAATCGAGTTGTCCGCTATGACGCGAGTACAGGTGCATTTAGCGGATGGATTGGTCGTTTTGATACGACAAATCCTCCAACACTTGGGTGTACGGCTACAAATACAGAATCTGGAGTCAATGTCGCGAATGGTTGGTGTACAAATGGTGTTGCACAAATTTCTAAGAATCAATGTTCTGCTACAGGTATGGATCGTGGTGGTGGATTTGCTTTTTGGTCAGCAACTAACGGTAATACATCTGCATTTAATGGTATCGCGAGTGACTCATCGTTTTTATATATGGCCAATCATTGTAATAACCGTATTGATAAATTGGCTATTTCAAATGGTGCTTGGCAAGGAGCTTATTCGACGAGATGGAATAATGGTGGCGGAGCTGCACTTTCAGGTGGTGGAATTGTTTACTCAACAGATCCAGCAACTGTTGTGACATGGACAGGACAGGGGCGCGTGACTGGAGTTGCTGTCAACTCGACACATTTATATTTTGCTGGTCGTAATGACCCAACATCTGGTTGGGATTCTGGTTCAGCAATTATTAAAATTAATAAATCTTCAGGAGTTGTTGAGGGATGGCAAGGTAGTATCCACAGTAATGCATCATGGTCGGTTTCTGGTGGTGAATGCACAGCTGGAACAGCTGGTATAACACCGGGTTGGTGTTTGGGCGGAGCATCTGCTCGTGGTATTAAGCTTGGCGAATTTGATGATGCTAGAGCTATATCACTAGACGCTAATTATATCTATGTCTCTGACGTCAATACACATCGTGTGACCCGTTTACCTAAATAAAATTAAAATAAGAGAGACGTTCGATCAGAAAAGCTAGTGTGAAGACTAGCTTTTCTTTTTTTGAGACACACTTTAGTCAAGTCAAAGTTTCTGCTTGAGACATCAAAATCTATTAAGTTAACAGTTAAAAAACCGATAAGAAAGACGAGCCGATTCAACTACTTAGAATGTTTAGGAGCATTTTTGAAACAAAAAATGTTATCTCACATTTCGTTTTTATTTTTAAAAACCATAACAGGTTTTGTGTTTTTATTTTATTTGTTGAGCTGCTCTGCTGGTGGTGATCTTATTAATCCATCACCAGAAAAAGCTGCTTCTATAGTTGTACCAGTTCCATTGGTGACGTTTCCTGCAGATTCAGTTTATTATTCTAATCAAAACAACTTAACAATCACAGGAATGTGCCAGACGAGTAGCACGATTCGATTAAGTGGCTTGTATGATAACCAGTCTCTCATTTGTCAAAACAGTGTTTTTTCTTTTTCAGTTTCTCAAGCATCTGATGCTGTCAATTACTATACAATTCAACAAATTCAAACAGACGGTAATGTGTCATATCCAGTGAATGTTATTTGGATTCGTAAATCAACAGTAGCTAAACCTGTTATTACAACGCCATCTACAAATCCATATTCTTCTTCAGATAGTGAGTTAACTTTATCAGGTACTTGTGAGTCGGAATCAACAGTGACATTATCAGGTGATGGTGCTGGATTAGTGAAATGTGCGAATAGTGCGTTTTCACTTAAATTACCCAAAGCAGTTGATGGTGATTTTAATATCGTTGTTTCACAAACAGATAAAGCTGGTAATTCAGCACAAGTTAATTTTTTATGGAAACGTTACTCACTTACAGTTTCTCCGCAGAGTGCAACTATTCCAGTGGATACAGATCAACCTATCACAATTACCGGTGGATCAGGTGTTTATACATTAACGTTACTCGAGAACAATTCTGGTGGCAGCTTAGATACAACAAACAAAGTTTATCATACTGGAACTCTAGCTGGTGTTGTTGATAAAATTAAAATTGTCGATAGTCTTGGTATTGAATTTATTTTAAGTATTGCAACTACGGCTGGAGCAGTTGATCACATAAGTTATGGTGCAACAAGTGGTCATAACCAGACAATCACTGCTAACACAACTTTACCTGTTTCATTAACTGCAAAAGTTGTTGATCAATTTGAAAACCCAATCGTTCTTTATCCAGTTTATTTTCGACAAGTGATTGGCGATGGTTTAATTTTAAGTTCACCAGTTCAAATATCTGATTTAAATGGTCAAGTACAAGTGCAAGTTAAATCTGGCATTAAATCTTTGAAAAATACAATTGAAGTTGGACCAATTAATGCTGTTTTACCTGATGTCGCAGGGACAGGGCAATCACATCTTAAATTTAATTACAGTGTTACTTTCGCCAATAAAGCACAATTTGGTGCAACGTTTGGTTTAAGTACAAGTCCATTACAAGTTGTAAGTGCAGATGTGGACGGAGACAGTATTTTAGATGCTGTGGTTGTGAACAATGGTGAGCCAAGTGTAGGCGTACTTATTGGGCTCGGTAATGGATTATTTAAAGACATGGTTAAGATAAAACCAGTGTGTGTTAATCCAACACAAGTTGCGTTAGCAGATGTTAATAATGACACAAAGCTTGATATCATTATACTTTGCGGATCAGCAGCCTATGGCCAAGGGGCTTCACTCGCGAATGTTATGCAAATTTTTATCGGAGACGGCGCTGGTCATTTCGCAGCAGCTCAAAACATACCTGTCGATGTTAATGAAAGTGTTCCAACTCAATTTGTGATTGGTGATTTTAACGGTGACAGTAAAGTGGATATTGCTTTAGCGATATCCAGCTACCTTGCAGCATCAACACCAGATGATGGAGCTGTTACTTTTAGATTTGGTGATGGTCATGGTCAGTTCTCGGCAACGCCGCAATATATTGAAACAGGTAAAGGGACTAACGGTTTAATCGCTGGTCATTTTAATTCAACTTCAAAACTTGATTTAGCTGTTATAAATTCGACGACAAATCAATTGCAATTTTTATTTAATAATACAGCTACGACGGGCTCGACAGTTGCATTTGATACAACGAACACACAGCCGTTAGATCCGTCGCCTTTGCAAATCAAATCATTAACTGTTAATGGCCGCATGGCTTTAGCAGTGCTAACCGGATCTGGTAAGATTAATCTTTTTAATGATGATGGTACGTCAAGCGGCAGTTTTTATGCACTTGATTCATTAAATGTGGGATTATCAGTAACATCAATAGCGACAGGGGATGTCAGTCGTGATTCTATTGATGATATTCTAGTTACAAATTCAGATGAAAATAATATGACCTACTTTAAAGGTCAAAGTGATGGTTCGTTCATTCAGCAAACATCAATTACAACAACCGGTGTGCCTGTTGCGATTGATTTGGGTTTTGTAAATCAAGATCTTTACAAAGACATACTTATAGTTGGTGCTGAAAATTCAGTACTCGAATTTATTCCAGGTCGGTCTGATGGAATGTTTGGTTTTACTTATGATTTAACAGATTTGACAGGATCCATTACTAAAGTTGCGAGTGCTGATTTTGATGGTGATAGCAAAGCGGATCTGGCACTATTAAGCCCAGCTGATCGCAATATTCATATTATGCGCGGAGCCGCTAACGGTTTATTCACTTTAGTTAATACAATACTAGACACTCAGGATAATTCAAACTATCTAACAACCGCAGATTTAAGAGGAAGCGGTTTGCAAGATATCATTGTTTCAAATCCTAACCGCAATACAGTTAAAGTATTTTTAGGTCTTGGTAACGGTGGTTTTGCAACTGGTGTAGAATACGCAGTTGGAAATTCTCCGAACTTTATACTAGTTAAAGATATTAATCGTGATGGCAATCCAGATCTTATTGTTAGTAATGGTAATAGCAATTCGGTAACTATACTCTATGGTAATGGTTCGGGTGGATTTCCAACCAAAATAACCAAAACACTTGGTACAAATCCTGTCGGCCTTGTCGTCACTGATTTAAATAACGACGGTGTTATTGATATTGTGGCATTATCGAGAGGTGATAGCAAAATTAATGTCTTAATGGGAAGCGGGCAGAATGCGACCTATATTTTATCAAACTATGTGGGATATGACATTGGTGATGGTTCGGCAGATCCATCTTACATTATAGAACATGATACAAACAATGATAGTTATGTCGATATTATCACTGCTAATGCGGGTGATGGTTCGATAAGTGTTTTAAAAGGCAAAGGCGACGGATCATTTCAAACGTCAGTTCAGTATGCTGGTGTTGACTCACCATCAGCGATGACAACTGGTGACTTTACAGGTGATGGACGTTTGGATGTTGCCATTTGGAGTAATACATCTTCGACATATACTCTGTTGCCAAGTAATGCTTCTGGTTTATTTACGTTGTCTCCAATTACATTAGATTTAGGTCAGCAAATTGGTGGACTATTTCATGTTGATTTAAATGCAGATTCAAAAGTTGATTTTGTTTCAACAAATGGAACAGGTCATAGTTTTAAAGTTTGGTTGGGGCATTAAGATGAAATTTTTTTTCGTGATCTTAGTGTTGCTTAATTTAATCTTGTTCGGATGTAGTTTACCACCAGCTGAAACATTAGAACAAAAAGTCGATGCAAAAGTGACTTTAATAGCTGTTGATCTTGTCGAGTACACTGCAACAACAGCTAAAATAAATATTAAAGGATCATTGCCGACAATGGGGACAACTCTAGATAACAGAGTTGAATTTCATTTGAGCTCTACTTGTAAAGATAGCTATGTCGGTGTTGGCTCGGCAAGATCTTTTAATAATGAGGGTATTTTTGTTCAAGTTCCAACTTCTGGGACTGTTGCAGTTTCAGGAACCCTAACAGGGTTATCGAGAATTTACGTTTCAACAAATACACTAGAAAACTGTATGTATTTAACAGATTATACTTTTGAACCAGGATCTGTTGCTTCTGCAGTGTACTTAAGTACATCACCACAAAGTCCTTCAAGAACAACAAATTTGCCTTTGATATTTGCACAAGCAGTTGTTAATTCGACTGTTAATTTTTATAAAACCTCTTCATGTTCGAATAGCGACTTAATTGGTAGTGGTCAGTCTTCTAATTTGTCAACTGTCGGAGTTCGCTTAACGTTAGCTACAAATACGACAACACAAATTTACTCACAAGTCGTCGATGCACGTGGCGAAAAATCAATTTGCCATTATATGACTGATTACACTCATACGACAGATGCACCACTTGTACCTGTGTTTAGTTCGATTTCTCCGCTTTCTCCAAACAATGTCACATCATCTCCAGCAATACGTGGGACGACATCAGGAACATCTATTGTGGGAATAAAATTTTACAAAGATGCTTCTTGTGTTAATGAAGTAGGGTATGGCACTCCAGCTGATTTTATTTCTAATGCAGGTATTTCATTACAATTACCAGCGAATCAAACAGTTTCAGTTTTTGCTAAAACAATTGATGATCATAATATCTCATCAGATTGTTCATATATGACCTCATATTTGTATGATAGTATTTTGCCAGTGAGTCCGACGTTTCTCGTGGCCAGTCCTACATCGCCAACTCGACTGACAATTTACCCCAAAATTTTTGGATTAGCTGCTAATGATGCCGCTGCGGTTCGGTTATACAATACACCGACATGTCTTTCGACATCATTGATTGGCTCAGGATCTAAAGGTGACTTTGAAACTGGGGCTGGAATTACTGCGAATTTAGAAATGAATACCATTAATTCAATTTATGCTACAAACCTTGATGCCGCTGGAAATTCTTCTAGTTGCGTTTTTATGATGTACTATAAACATAATATCATACCGCCAGATGCACCAACATTTGATTATAGTGTTCCGGCTTCTCCGAATAATATTACTCATCAACCGAAGTTATTTGGTACAGCATCTTTAACTTCAAGAAATATTTATTTTTTCAGCCATGAATCGTGTGATGCTAGTTATGCGATTGGTTCTGGTACGGCTAATGAATTTCAAACGACTGGTATTTCGATAGTCACGAGTAATGTTCCTAACTCTATTAATACAACAAACATATATGCATATGCTGATGATCCTGAAGGTAATACTTCTGAGTGCGTTTCAATGTTTAATTATGGTTATTCAACTGCTTTAGCTCCAGATCCAGTATTTACTAATTTTGTTCCAGCATCTCCGAATAACTTAACAACATCGCCCTTGGTTTTTGGTAGTGCAGATTCTTCAGTGACTAAAATTAGTATTTATTCTGATTCAAGTTGTGATCTGAGTTATCGTCTTGGGTATGCAACACGTAGTGGCTTTATTACTCAAGGGATTAATATCAACTTAAGCGCAAATAAAAAATCAAATATTTTCGCTCAATCAGAAGATAAATATGGTAATAAATCAGATTGCATTTTGCTATCACAATACACACATGATAACAAGACACCAGTTTCGCCAGTTTATTCTAGCTCAAATCCAACATCGCCAACTAAGCAAAATGTATTACCGTTGATTAAAGGATTAGCTCAGACAAATGATGTCACTAAAGTGACTCAGATTAATTCAATAATTTTTTATGATGATTTAACGTGTTTAAATCAAATAGGTACAGGGCAAATTACCGATTATATAACTGGTTCAGGTGTAGAAGCATCGATACAATTTAATTTTATTAATACAATCTATGCACAAGCAAAAGATGCAGCCGGCAACAAAAGTAACTGTACATTTATGCTGAATTATTCTCATAGTAACAAAACTCCAGGAAAACCAACTTTAACTTCTTTTACTCCAGCATCGCCGTCGTATTCTAAAAAGACTTCAATCAAGGGCAGTATTGCGAGCTCAACAAGTATTTTTTCACCGTATCTCGTCAATATATATAAAGACAATACGTGTTCAACGTTGCTTAAATCTGGCAGTGCAAGCGAATTTACAGGTTCTGGTATTGATATATTGGTGAATGCAAATGCAACAACAACGGTCTATGCACAAGTTGAAGATATAGTCGGTAATAAATCAGTTTGCCAATTACAAGGATCATTTGTTCATAGCGATATCGGACCACAAAATTTACAGTTAACACAAAATTCAAATGGTTCTGTTTTGGTTCAATGGCAAACTGATGCTATTGCTAGTCCAAGTCCTAAATATGCAGTCAAGAGATCGCTTAAATCAGGTGGCCCGTATTCAATTGTTGCTTGGGATTTAACATCAAACTCATATATTGATAACAGCGTGAATAATAGCCAAAAATACTATTATGTTGTTTCTGCATATAACAATACCGGTAATAGCTATAATTCTACAGAAGCTAATATTACTGTTAACTCATCACTGACATCTTTGCCAGTTTCGCTATCGACTATTTCACAAAACCAATCTGTTATTTTAAGTTGGTCAGCGACTTTAGGCACAAATAATTTATATTATAAAGTTTATCGCTCATCACAGGATGGTGGTCCGTATACTTTGATTAAAGATAAAGTATACTCTCTCGGTTATTTAGATACATCTTTAACTAATTCTCAAGTTTATTATTATGTAGTAGCTGCCGTAAATACTGCAGAGGTCAGTCTTTACTCTAATCAAGCAAGTGCAATGCCATTAGCTGTATCAAGTGTACCTGCGAACTTGACCGCGAGCATGATTAAATCAGCAGCCATTTGTGGCGGCAGTGAAGCTGTCTATTTAAAATGGAGTCGTCCAAATTACTATACTCAATTTAACATTCGCAAAGGGTATTCATCGGGATTTGGCACGATCATGTCTATGGGAACACCTCTAACTACAAACGAGTATTATGATTGTAATCCTGATCAATTTGCTTATTTGTATCCGAATGGTCGTAATGTCTATTACACTGTCGAAAGCGTTTGGGGAACGGGAACACAAGCAGTGACATCTTCAATTTCAAATGAAGTTGTTATATTTAATAATAACAATATGAATTTGGTGGCTTATCCAGGTGATGGACAAGTGTATTTAGATTTAAATTCAGTCAACTTAATAGCGACAAGTTATCAAATTTGGAGATCGACTTTACCTCCTAGATTAAATGATTCAGGTTGGAAAAACGAGGGTTTTGTTCAAGTTCAAAGTGCTTATACGGGTTTAACATATCTCGATACAGGTTTAACTAATGGTCAGACTTATTATTATATTGCGATTCCAAATAATTCAGCGGCTCAAGGCTGGAGATCAAATGTTGTTCAATCCGTGCCGAGATCTAATAGTGGTGGCGTAGCTGTAACAAATTTAGTTGTGAATCAATTACCAACTGGTAACACGCCTGTTTTAAGCTGGTCACCATCAACGTATTTTAATTATTTTAATTTATATAAATCTGTTAATGGCAGTTCGTATCAACTCGTAAATCCAAGCATTATTACAGTCAATAATTACAACGATACTATTTTAATCAACGGATCCATGAATAATTACAAAGTCGTTCCCTACTGGGGTGGTTTACCTTTAGCTGATTCGAATACGGTTAATTACCGTTATGGTGTTGTTTCAACATTTACAGCTGTTGCATCATCAACTTCGGTCAGCTTATCTTGGTCATCTGTTACAAGTGCAACAGCATATGAGATTTATCGTTCTACTCAATCACAAGCCAACTATGCAGTTGTCGATTCTACGAGCGCATTGACATATTCTAATACGAATGTGAATCCGGCTTCTGCACCAGTTACGATTGGTCAGGCTTATTTTTATAAAGTTATACCTAAATTTGCAGATGGCACTTATGGTCAGTTCTCAAATGAATTAAGTGCTACAGTTGGTGTTACATCAACAGGTGCTGTGTCGGGATTAAGTGTAACTTCAATTGGTTCTTCTTCAGTAGATTTAGCCTGGGGTAAATTAACTGGTACACCTGCAAATCCTACGTACCGTATTTTTATGAGCACTTCGTTAGGTGGAACTTACACACAAGTGGCATCATCAACACAAGCGATCGTCACAGTATCATCGTTATCACTTAATCAAACATACTATTTTAAAGTTATGTCAGCTTCTTGTTCAGCGAGTTGTTATTCAAATATTGTTTCTGCAACAACGCGTGCAACAAGTATACAAACATTAAGTCCAACAGTTGCTAACACAAGTACTGGTATCAAAATTACAATCCCTGTTGTTTCTTCAGTTGATCATTTTGAAATCTATAGATCAACCGATGCAAATAATTTTAGTCTATTAAGTGGTGCTAGTAATTTAGTATCCAGTACAACGAGTTATACAGACACGACAGTGACCAATGGACAGCAGTATTTTTATAAAATTGCGGCTGTGTTTGTTTCACCAAATTTAACAGCACTCTCAAAAATGTCGTTAGGTTTAACTGCTGGTCTAAGACCCTTTGCACCAACAGGGCTCTATGTCAGTCAAATTACTGATCCTGGATTTTCTGGCCCGGGTTCTTTAGATGCTACTTTAGCATGGGAAAACGTAGCAAACGCCACATCTTATAATATTTATTATGGAACATCATCTGGCGTGTATACAGCATCGCAGACAACTGCTACATTAGCTGGCTTAATAGCAGGAACTCGTTATTTCGTGGCCATCAAATCAGCTAACGGTGAATTAGAATCATCAAGTTATTCTACAGAGTTTTCATTTATCCCAATATCAGTTCCGACAGCACCTTTAGTGCAAGCAACTTCTGCGGCTGTAACGGTAAGTTGGTCTGCAGTAACTGGAGCAACTAGTTATGATATCTTAAGGTCAGAAGACAGTTACAATTTTCAAGTTATTCAAACGGCAGTTGCGACAACGAGCTATACAGATACGGCAGTTGTGACTGGTAAGACATATCAGTATTCTTATTTACCGATACACTCAAGTGGGCTTAAATTACAAAAATCTAATGCAAGTGCTGATGTATCTATCGATAAACCTATTGTTCCTCAAACGTTAATCGCCATAATTAAGTCAGCATCAAGTGGGCAAGTTGATTTGAGTTGGACATTTGCCGATCAATCAGGATCAACATCAATATCTGGATATCGTATTTACCGAAGTACAACTTCCAATTCATATGGCGCAGCTTTAGTCACTAAAACTAATACTGAAAATACGTATTCAGATAATACAATTTCTGCGGGACAAAAATATTATTATATTGTTCGTTCAATCAGTCCATCAGGAGTTGAATCAGATAATTCAAACGAAGTTGTCATTAAATCAGTTTCAGGTCCAGCAACATTAAGTGCAGTCAATTCAAATCCAAATATTCAGTTAAGTTGGTCAAGCGTTTCAGGTGCTGCATCTTATTTAGTGATGAGATCTGAAAAAGTGGGTGGACCGTATGGATTACTCACATCAACGACCTCTTTAAGTTACTTGGACTCGAATATTACAAATGGTATTACATACTATTATACTGTTGTCGCACGTTTTGCTGACGGTTCAAATTCGATTGCTTCTAATGAGTCAAGTGTAACGGCTCTTAAAACAATGAATTTACGTCATGCTGTTGAATTAACCGATCAACCATTGTCATCTCATGTGATTGATGTAACTTTTAATCGGTCCTTAACGAATATTGATACAAGTGCTTATGATGGAACTGTCACTTACAATTTTGAAGTAGTAGCAACTAATACAGAGAGTAATTCACAAATCATTCAACTTGTAAACTCATCCGATTCAGTTGTCGGTACAATAACGATACCAGCAAATACGTTACAAGCTCAACGTTTTAACAGTGCTAATTTAAGCCTCGTATCGTTTGACAATTACCGCATTAAAGTGAGTGCGAGTAATAATCCAGACACTGTTAAAGTCTATTCAGCAAAAATCTGGATTACACAAGTCAACGCAACTAAAACCAAGCTTTATGTCCCATTATTAACAAGTCAGAATACACCAAATAATCAAGATATTGGGTCACCAATAGAAACAGGTTATAGTGCCTCTTGGAAAGTTTTGAATACAGCATCTATCTATCAGAAAAACTATGCATATCTTAATAATTTAAAAGAATTTAACAGTTGGGACTTAGAAACGGTCATTGCAAGTACTGGTCCTGTTGGTATGGTGGGACTGATGAATTCAAACACTCAAAATATCGTCGATAGTTCAACAACACAGTTTAACAATACAGATATCAAAGTTGTGAATACGAGTTTTAATGACGGAGATTTATATTTTACAACTAATGAAAATTTAAATAAGTATCAAATAGCTTATAAGTGTTATTCTGATTGTGACACGGGAACACTCAATATATATAAAGCTGGCTTGTGGATTGAGCTTGTTAATATTTCCTCAATTGAAATTTTCTTGAGAAACGCGCAGTTTAGTTCTGCTCTGACAAGTACGACTGTCATTGATAATTCACGCTTATCAATTAACTTGAGTCAATACACTAATCCAAGTGTCTATTTTAGAGTAACGGCCCAAGATGTTATGTCAGGTGTGTCTAGTGGCATATTTGAATTAGTTTCGTTTTCGAGTAATGATTTTGGAACTAGTTCATACAGTCCAGTCAGTTCTTCGGGTTTAAGTTATTCTGGATCTGGATCAGTAGACCAAAAAACAGCTGGACCTTTGACAGTAAACTCAGGAGATCGTTTCGGACTTAAATTTAATTTAAGTTCTGGCCAATTTAATTTAATAGATAGTTTAATTATAATTCGACAAAGTCATTAGACAAACAACTAGATTATTGTTTTGTTTGTTTCGCTGGACTTATAACAGTATATCTTCTCCTTCATACTAAAAATATGAAAATAAATCATTTTTTAACAACTTTAATTTTGTTGGTGAGTTTTGGTTGCTCAAGCAAGTTTGTAGTCAAAAGTGAACCGCCAGAAGCAAATGTTTATTTTGTAGATGCTAAAAGTGGTGAAAAAAAATCTATCGGTAAAACACCTTTAGAAATGCCTGCAGATGATGTCAAAAAAGCAGTTGAGAACATGCCTTCACCGGGTGAATTTTATACAGTGCTAGTTGAAAAAAATGGCTATGAAACACAAACTTTTAGTTTGCCGACTGCTCAGTACACAACACTAGTGACGTCTTTAGATGTTAAATTAAAAGAAGGTGTTGTTCAAAAAGAACTTAAATTAGCTAAGACTATTTTAGATCAGTTGTTTTTAGCTCAAAAATTTGCGCTTAAAAATCAATTTGAACGAGCGCATATCGAAATTGATAAAGTTATTGAACAATTTCCTAGTTTTTCACGTGCTTTAACAATGAGAGCTTCAATTTATTTTGCTCAAAAAAACTATTCAGAAAGTTTACGATGGTTTGAAGAAGCACTTAAAGTTGAGCCAACTTTAGATGAAGCTATTAAAATGGCCGCTAAGCTCAGATCTATGCCTGGAGTTGCTGCTAAAGCTGCTCAGCCACTACGAACAGTCAGTTCTGCGTCGAATAGCAAAAATTTAGAAGTTAAAGAAAATGCAGGAGACAAAAAGTAATGATCTCCAGATTGAAATGTTTAGTTTTTCTTTTAGTATTTACAGCATGGCAATTGCAGGCCGCACCAGCAAAAAAAACCGCTACGTCTGATAAAAAGACTGCTGCGAGTTCTACGCCCACGGCTGAAATATTAGGTGCTAAATCATTTCTAGAGGATATTTTAGTTAAAAGATATAGCCAGAGTTTAAGTACTGTTGTCGATAAGCAGGCATTTTCTTTGAGTTCTCAATTAGATTTAGCAGATTTAACAGATAACGAGCTGGCCAGTAGAGAAGCTGAAAGCGATACGCCATTTGATCTTATCTTAGGTAATTTAGATTCAGAAAAACTGATTAAACAGTACGGAATGGAAGATCAAAAAACAGCGATGCTGACGATATTATCTACGAAAAAAATTAAATCTGTTTTGATCTCAGTAGGTCTACGCGAAGACTTAGGTGAACAAGCTAAAAAAGATGTAGAAAAGTGGTTGAGTGATCGAGCTCGTGCAGAGTTTGGTAGTCTTGTTAAAACAGAGGTATCGTTTGTTAAAGAGTTGCCGATCAAAAGAGAAAAAGGCAAAGAATGGTTTGATTGGCTAAATCAATTTCAAAACTTAGTTGGAATTGCTTTGATGGCGATGACATTTTTTATGGCTGTTTTAATTTGGCGTTTTACGACGGGTAAAGCATCTATCACTAATCATAAAGAGGGTGGTGGAGATCCCGCGCAGATAAAACTAACAGCAGAGGGCAAAGGTTTAGGTGCGGGACAAACTGATCCAACTGTGGCAAGTGCTATTGCTTTAAAAAATGATGAAGAAAGACGTCAAATTGAAGAACAAATTCAGTTTACTCAAAAAATAAACTCTATTACGCCTCGATTATCTCATGAAATGGAAAACATAGTTCGAGCATGGTGTAATGCTGGTGAAGAAGGAAAGTATAAATTAGTTTGCTTTGCAGAAGCTGTCGGTCAAGAACTAGGTAAATTACCGATTCCAACAGAATTTATATCTGATATTGCCAAAATTTTTATGGGTATGTCAAAAGTGCCTGTTGCACAAAAACGTGATCATCTCGAAAAAGTTTACTGGGATTTAGTGACTGTTTTAAATTTAGGTGCCGCATCTTTAGAGCAACCATTTAGTTATTTATCAAATGCGGATTCAAATCTCGTTAGCCAAATCTTGTTAGATAAGAATCCTAAAATGAAAACTCTCGTATCTCTTTATTTACCCGAAGGTGTTCGTAAAAAGTTTTTAGCACCATTAACATCAGATGAAAAACTTGAAATTCTTGAAAACTCATTTGTTTTAAAAGAAGTTCCTTCTGATGAACTCAATAAAATGAGTAAAGATATCAAAGGTCAAATGTCAGGAGATGTTAATAGTAACAATGTACAGCTTGATATGACTTATCAAAAAATATTGAGCACGCTATCAATCATCGATGAGATGGAAATGTTACCTAAGGTTAAAGCAAAAGAAATTTTTGAATTCAAGCGTAAGGTACCAACAGTCGCATTTTTGCATGAATGGCCAGATGATAAATTAGCGTATGTTTTACAAAAGCTTCGCACGGATCAGATCGTCGCTTATTTAAGATTTAAGCCTGATCTTAAAGATAAATTTATTTCGCTGTGTTTGCCAATGACAGCAGAGGTTTTAACTGATGATCTCAATCAGCCTGATAATATGTCAAAAGCTGAGAAAGAGTCTCTTTTAAGTGATATTGCAAAAACATTAGGATCATTAGTTTCTCAGAAAGAAATTGATCTAAGCGAAGTGTTTTCATCTGTAGATCCAACATCTGGCGAGTCGGAAAATGTTGTTAAATTTAAATCAGCTTAAAGTTTTTTTAGTTATTCTATGTTTTGGGCATATGGTTCAGGCTCAGTACCGTGTCGGTGGATTACTCGGATTTGGTGGTACAGGATTAACTTCAACAACTAAAATTAATGAAGTTGATGTAACAGTTAAACGAAGTGATGGTCCGATACTTTTAAGTTTTTTTGCAGAATATGTTTTGAAACATAACATGAGTTTAGCTTTTGATATGATTCAAGGGATTACATTAAATCCCTATTCATCAGGCGTCACATTTACTGGTGGAACTTATAAGTATTATTACATGAACAGCATACCATCGACAGTAAAGTCCGCAGGACAAAATTCAATTCTCATGATGCAAGAAATAAGTCCATATGTTGGCGGATCAATTGGTTTAGCTAAAGGCCATATTTCAAGAGAAAATGATTTAGTTCCAGAAGTCAGTGCTGAGGGTGTATATTTTGGTATTAGAGCTGGTGCAGATTATCAATTTGCTCCTAACTTTATTCTACGCGGAGAAATGATGGCTGGTATGACACCAGGGTCTTCAGGGTTGATTCAAAGCTCTTTAAGTGCTTTTGGTCTTTTAGGTGGAATTACTTATATAATTAATAATTAAGCGAGAGGTTAGCAAAATGAATATTTCATCTGTGCTTGGAGTTGTTGCAGCGTTACTAGTTCTTATTTTCGGAGTTGTGACTTCAACAAAGACTCCAGTGATATTTTTAGATCCTCACGGGATATTAATTGTTATTGGTGGTACTGCAGCAGCAGCATTAATGTGTTTTCCGATGCGCTTTTATGTGCATATTGCAAAAGTATTTTGGAATAAGTTTTTAGGTAATTATGCTATTCGCCGAGAGATAGTGATTTCAGAAATTGTTGATTTAGCAAAAGGTGTGCGTGAAAATCCAGAGTATTTAAAGAATAAAGTTAAAAACATTAGAACACCATTTTTAAGAGAATCCGTTGAGTTAGTTTTGCAAGGTGGTTTTTCAGACGATTTTTTAGATGAAATTATGGCCAAGAGATCCGCTATTTTGACAAAAAGATATGACCAAGAGGTCGGCGTTTTTCGTACAATAGCAAAATTTCCTCCGGCTTTTGGCTTAATGGGAACAACACTTGGTATGATCGCGTTACTACAACAATTGGGTGGTAAAGATGCACAAAAACTTCTTGGACCTGCAATGGCGATTGGGTTAGTGGCGACTTTTTACGGATTAACATTATCGAATTTAGTACTTATTCCTATATCAGAAAATTTAGCTTCGTTGAATCGCGATGATGAAGCATTACGTAATATTGTTATTGATGGTATGAAATTACTCAGACAAAAAGAGCATCCTAAAGTTGTCGAAGAGTATTTAAAAAGTTATTTGACTCAAGCAGAACGAACATTATTTGGTAAGAAAAAATAGCAGGTTTTAAGTGAGAGATAATAAACATCAACATCATGTAGAGCAACACGTCGAGCACGCTGAAGAAGGCGAAGGAAATTGGTTAGTTTCTTACGCTGATATGATGACTTTATTGGTTGGTTTTTTTGTTATTTTAATGAGCTTTTCTTCTGTCGATCAGGAAGAATTTGAAATACTAAAACAGAGTGTTTCTAAAGAGTTCGGAGGTCAGTATGAACGACCTTACGGAGATATTGCCGATCGAATCAAAGAACAACTTAAAAAAGCAGGTCTTGAAAAGCAAGTTTCTATTAAAACAAATGAATCTGGTGTTGATATTTCATTTATGGGAACGGCATTGTTTGATTTAGGTTCTGTTGAAATCAGAGCTGGCGTAAAAGCTTTGTTAGAGGCATTAGTTCCTGAATTTAAAAAACAAGCTCATGAAATGGATATAGTGATAGAAGGCCACACAGATGATGTTCCGATGGCTGGAAGTGGCTTTTTAAAAAATAACTTTGAGCTTTCGAGCATTAGGGCGTGTCGTGTTCTTGATTTTTTTGCTGAGAATGGCTTTGTTAAAGAGAAAATGACAGCTATCGGATATGGTGAGACTAGACCATTGGTTCCGAATCGAGATGCCCAAGGTAATTCTATTGCTGACAACCAAACGCAAAATAGACGAGTTGTCATTAAATTAACTAAAGCCAAAAAAAGCGCTTTATAGTCTAGACCAGGACTTTTCAACCTGAAGATTTGATTTATAATTTATATTATGGATTTAAATCTAGAACGCAAAAAAATAGAGTCAGTAAAAAATTCTCAACAACTCATGAAAAAATGGTGTTTTATTAAAGACGATTATTTTCATGGGCCATATAATGATGACGAACTTATCGAACTATTTTTGTCAAATAAGTTTACGTTAGATGATTACATCTTAAATAAAGTGGATGAATCATGGCTTGAGGGGCATGAACTATCTTTTTTAAAGCCTGAGGCGATTCAAAAACAAAAAGAAGAGCGTTTACAAAAAGAAAAAGAAATATTTGAAAAAAATATTCTGCACAAAATAACTGAAAAATCAGCTGTTAAAAATTTATTTGTTGATACAACTGTAGATCATATTCAAGAGCAACAGCATTTCGAAACAGTTAATGCGAGTATAGAACATAGTCAGTCTTCGCAGAATAGTACAGTCTTGTTATCTCATAAGCGTAAGCTAACTGCTAAAGGCTATTTACTTGTATTAGGTTGTGGTGTGCTAGCACTTTCTCCATTTCTGAGATCAAAATACATAGAAAGTAAACAATTAAAACAGCTTGAATTGCTGAATCAAAACCAAATTCACCAAGTGCAGAGTTTAACTGAAAAAGCATTTGATAGTGTTGGATTTCAAGGTAAATTCTTTTTAGTCGAAAATTCTGGTCAGATTCTTCTGCAGTTTGTGAGTAATGTAAAATCGAATATTGAACTTAATATCAAAATAGAAGGTATACCTTCTACGCTTGTTGGTGCATTTACTTTTAATAAGGTTATTAAGGTTGCAGGTCATAATGGCATATTTGAACCAATTAAGCTCAGTAAGAGTATTCCAAAAGGTGAGTACAGAATTACAGCACTTTGCTATGACTGTAAATCAATTGATATTGATGCAGGAAAAGAAATGACATCTGAAAACATGTTTTTAAATGGCCTTAAAGACAAATCATATGACAGAGAATTAACAAAATATCACCAAATTGTACGCACAAAAGCTAAAGATGAACTTATTTATTTTAATCAAGTCATGAATCTATTTAGAGATCAACTCGACACGTTGTCTTTGCGGTTTGGTAATAATATAAATCAGAAAATACAAGTGAGTAAGTATTGGGATAAATATTATAGTGCCTGGTTACCTCTCAGCAATCAGTTTGATTCTGAAATGGAGCGTTTAAAATCAGAAGTAGAATCAGGTGAAATATTCTATGATGAAGTCGTTGCTGATTTACAGAATTTAAATCATTTAACTAAAGAATATACTAAAAGCCTGGACACAGAAATTCGTGTGTTTTTCAAAACGCAACATTTAACGAGTGAGCAAGAAAAGAAAATTGAAAAGTTAAAAGATCAAGCATTCAAAAAACTAAATCAGCTTAGCGATAGAATTACGAGTTTTGAGAAAATGCCATTAACTGCTAATGGCATGCCTCAAAAAAACTAGAAAATTGATTTTGTTTTTAATTTAATTTGCGTAGCTTTATCTTCTGTTTTACTAAACTCAGATTGGGCCTCTTCTATAAGATTAGATAAAAATGCTCTTTGCTTGAATAGTTCTTCTAGTTGTAATTCTATTTTAGGTCTGACCGGAGAAGATGCGGGCATTTTTTTCAGTTCAAGTTCTTTTTTGTCTAGCTCATATTGTGTTACTTTTAGTAAATCATGAATCGGGTTTAGTGCGGTCGCTGTTTTAACTTCATGGTTGAGCAATTCGACTTGTTGAGAAACTTTAGCACGTTCATTTTGATAGTTGATCAGCATGTTTGATAAAGCAGTAGTTTGTTTTTTATACTTAAGTATCTCAGATTCAAGTTTTTCAATTTTCTGTGCTTGTAAACTTGTGATTTCAGCTTTTATTTTTTCTAAAGCCTGAGAATTTTCTAATTCTATGCTGGCAATTTGTTTTTCAAACTTACTGACGCTGTCATTATAGCGAATGTCTTTTTCTTCAAGAAGACGCTTGAATTCAGATTCGTGATGAGATTTTAAGCCGCTCATTTCATAACTGTTTTTTTCAGTTAATTCTTGAATAACTTTTTGAAATCTTTCGCTTTCAGTATTCAGGTTGTTTTTAACTAACTCATAAGCCTTGTGTAAGTCGTTATATTTGCGATCATGGTTTTGTATGAGTTGAACTTCTTTTTCTAAGTAATCATTTTTGTACTTATCAACTTCTTTATAAAAGTCTCTTCTTAAAATCGATAATTCTTTTTCAAGATTAGCAAATTGTGCTTGTTTTGCTTTTGCTTTTTTGTTTAGTTTTCTAACTGAATCTTTAATTTTTTTACGAATTGATTTTTTTTCAAGAGCATAGTTTTTTTCGGATTCTACTAGCTGTTGTAATACTATATTTTTGCTGCTGAGCTCTTCAGTGATTGATTTGATTTGATTTTGCAGTGTCGTTTCTGACAGCGAATAATGACGAGCGCTGTCAAGATTACTTTTGACTTGTTTAGATATTTCTTTTTGTAAAATTTTAGTTTTAACATCAAGTTTTTCAACATTGTTTTTTAAAGCAAAATTTTCTGATCTCGTTTGTGCTACTTCTTTTTCTAAAAATTCTTTTTCCATTTTAAAATCTTGCGCTATTTGCTTATTAGCAAGCTCAAGACGGGTGTTCTCAGTCGCGTATTTTTGTTCAAGATCATTTTTCATTTGTGCATATGAAATTTCAAACTCTGCTTTTATTTGAGTGATTTGATTTTCATATTGTTGAACTATTTTGCTGTATGAACTTTCAAACTGATTTTTCTGTTGTAAACTCATTTGTTCATAATTTTGTGTTAATTGCTGAATTTTAGAACTATATTGATTGTGTATTGAATGACTTTGTGTCTCTAACATATCAGTTAGCATTTTAATTTTATTATCTTTTTCGATTTGAATTAAATCAACTTTTTCAGAATTGATTCTTTTTTCGATGTTAATTTCATTTTGATATTTAGATTTTAGTTCAGCAATTTCATTTTCAAAATGATCACGCATGTTTTTAAGAGTTGAGTTTTTCTCTTCAGTAACTACTTGAATCGTTTTTTCTTTGTCTGTTGTTAAAGTATTTATTTCATTTTCAAATTTTTGTGTTAACTCAAAAAGCGAGCTATCTTTTTCGTGTATGATTTTTTTGACTTCGGCTAAATGTTTATCTTTGAGCTGAGTAATAAATTTTTGCTGACCATATTGTACGGCTTCTAAATCAGCGGCATGATTCTTTTTTGATTTGCTGATTTGTTCAGTGGCTTCTGATTGTATTTGATTAATCGTTGCCTCATATTTTTTGACAGTCATTTCAATTTCTTGACTGAACTCTTTTCTGTCTTGATTAATTTGCGATTCATATTTGCGAGTCAATTCTACGATTTCTTGTTCGCTTTTATACTTAAGATCAAGCATTTGTTTTTCTTTAGTTTCAATTTCTGACTTAAGCATTAAAATCTGTCTTTTAAATTCATTAATTTCAACTAACGCATTATTTTTTTCGAGTTCGACAGCTTTTATTCTTAGAGAGATCTGCGATTTAAGATCTTCAGTTTGCTGGTGTTGATGAGTCAAATTTTTGTTTTCGGCCGTGAGTTCATCCATTTTTTTAGAAAGCTCGTTTTTTTCATTCTCAAGCGATTTAATCTTGTGGTTTTGCTCAACGATGTATATATTTTTTTCGTTAATAGAATTTTGAAAATCGTTAATTTTGACATTAAGGCTTTTAATCTCAAACTGATTTTGATCTATGTTGTTTTTTTGTTCTGCTATATTTTGACTTAGCTTAGTCATATTGCTTTGTAAATTTTCGCAGCGTTGTTTTTCAATATCTAAACTATGACGATAAGTTTTTAGACTATCATTCAAAACGATAAGATCTTTTTCCTTAGTGGCAACTTGATTTTTGAGATTTTTAATTTCGTTTTCAAACTGATAATTGTCATTTAATGCAGCAATGATCTGATTTTCATTATTTCTTTTTTGTTCAGCAGCTTTGTCACTAGTGAATTGCAGCTGTTTTTCAATGTGTTCAAGTTGTTTAGAAAGCTCAACTTTTTCAGATTGCAGTTTATTAATGATTGATTCTTTTTTGAGGGATTCTTCTTTCGATTTTGCAATCTCATCAAATAAATATTCTTTAATGGCCTGAGCTTTAGTGTCATTCTCAAGAATATCATATTGAGCTAAGTGATGAATTGAGTTTTTTGAATCCATAAATATACTCCATTACAATAAGTAATTGCTATGTTCAATTTCGGTAAAAAATGTAAACTCTTAAGACAATTTGCCCGAAGCGTGTAAAATCTAGATATCACTTAAGTCTAGTATTAAGCGATAATTTAAGTTTTTGTTAAAATACCAGACTAGATCAGCCGTTAGAAGAGTAGAGGTCTGTATGAAAATACTTAAGTTTGTAAATCATTTAGAAATTCAAAAATCAGTTTTGGTTTTATGCCTTTTCTTTTCTGGATGTGCATTTAATAATTTCAAAATTAAGTTTGATGATCCGCAAGACGAGCAATTTTCTAAGAAAATCATTTCAATCGAAAATACGGTTAAAACAACTCCAGTTGAGTTTGCATCTTCATACAATAATTATGCACCAACTGTCGCTCATATGAGCACAGAAGGCTTGCCTATGACGAATACAATTGCGACTAAGGCACCAGCTCAAGAACAGTTTAATCAAGCACTGGTTCAGCAGGCGAAGCCAGAGTTAGCACCTCATGCAGAGACTCTTGTTGAGGCAAAGCAAAAGACTTTAGTCCAGTCAGATCTAACCAAGACTGACGAATTAGAATCCCTAATGGCCACAAAGTCCAAAATTAAAGTTCTTAAGAGTAAAAGAAAAGGCATAACTAAACGAGCATACTCAAGTCTTAATAACCCATTTGAAGATAATTCTGCACCATCAGAAAGCATGAGCAGTCGAAAAGGTGGACAGTACGTCGTTAAAAAAGGTGATACATTGATGAAAATTTCATTTGCTCAGTACGGAAACGTTTATAAATGGAAAAAAATTATGGAAGATAACAAAGGAAAGATTTCCGATTATCGTAAGTTAAAAGCCGGAACAGAGCTGCGTATTGAAGGTGATATGTATGTTGTTGTTGAGCGCAACGGTCACCCATATTTGATTAAGAAAAATGATACTTTACTGCGTATATCCAACAAAGTTTACGGCGACGCTAGAAAATGGCCATTACTTTGGAAAAACAACAAACAACTTATTCACGATCCTAATAAAATATATGCTGGCTTTACGCTCTATTATCTAGACCTTGAAGATATGAAACTCAAAAAAGCCGACTTTAAGCCTGATGAATCAGAAAGAAAACCCACATCTGAATAGCTCGATTGTCTCTTGATTTATTAGCTATAATCTTGAAATATGTTTAAAGATGTATTTCAAGATTACGCAATTGATTTTCAAAACACTTTTTTTACTTTTATTATGCGTCGCAAGCCATGCACAAAACATACAGCTACGCGAAGAGCAAATTGACTACACGCAGTCTACACAACAGAGAAATGAACTCAAGCAAACAACTTGGTTAGCACAAGTGATCAGAGTTAAATCCGAATCCAATAACATCGCAAGTCTTGTATTTGAACAAGAAAAAAATCCAGTCTTTCTTGTTCGAGATGAAACAAGATTTAGGCCTCTTGTTAGTTTAAGAGGAGTCATCAAAGGTTTTAGTAAAGGGCAGCAGCTTGTCTTAGAGAATAAATATAATATACCAGTTAACGAGAAAACAGGTTTTTTTAATATCAATGTGTATTTAACAAGTAAAAAAAATGAAATTAATTTAATATTAAGATCAGCAGATAAAGTCGCAATAGAGAAAGTTTTTTTAGTCGCTCCTGACGCAGAAGAATACAATGTTTCTTCACCTTGGGATTCTATAAGAGTTTTACTTGGTACAACTTATTTTTACTACAATCAAACTGGATATTCTCCGTTTTACTCTTGGGTTGGAAATTTTGCTCTCAGGTATCATTCTCCTGAAAAAATCGGATATTTTGGTTTTAATTCTGATTTAGATTTGGCTATAGTCACTTTTAAATCTAATCAAAATAATTACGCGCCTCAAGTGGGGCAGTTACGTTTAGAAGTGATGTATTTTGATGAATGGACTAAAGATCCTCAATATAAGATTCACTATCTTTTAGGTGGATCGTATTTAACTATGTTATCTAATGGCGCAACTTTCGGATTTAAAAACTTGGTCGCTCCAGATTTTGGTGTAAGAATTCGTCATATAACAAGTGAACATTCGGATTTAGCTGCTACACTAAGATTGTCATTAATGGATACGAAACTACAAGATCGAGGCATTGAGCTCGAGTTATCATCAGGCTTTATTTTCAAAAATTCCCATCGGGGAGAACTGGGTTTAAAATACTTAGATTATATGTATAGTCCTGATAAAAATAAAGATCAGGTTTCTCTCAAGATGACGACTTTATTTTTGAGTTATACTTTATAAATTAAAAAGAGCCTTGGAAAAGGCTCTTTTTAATTTAATCTTTATCTTTATTTTAAACTAAGCTGCGTCGTTAAAACCTGATTTTTCTTCAGGGCTGTGGTCTGAATGAGATGATTCAGATTCTTTCGTGACATACACATTAGAAGCCATTAGGCGATCAGCTACGTCGGCTCCTGATATTGTTTGTGCGATATCGTGAGAAATAGCTTTTAAATTGCCAGCTTCATTATTAAGTTCGATAGAATTATTTGTTAATTTTTCAGTTGCTTGTTTATTTAATTGAGTTTCAGCATCAACACGTCTCATACCTTCACCAATTTCAGAAACACCTTGCTGTTGTTCCTGTGTTGCTGTTGCAACAGAGCGTATTAATTCATTAAGTGTTGAAACGTTAGATGAGATATTGTTCAGAACTTCACCGCAGGCATGAGCCCTTTGGTTACCAAGATTAATTTTCTCAGTATTTTCGTTAACAATGACAGTGACGTTCGATTTTGAACTTTGTACGATTTCTTTAACTTGATTTAAGCTTGATTGCACAAGCTCAGAAATTTCACGAGCAGCGTTACCACTCATTTGAGCTAAACTTCCAACTTCTTCTGCAACAACGGCAAAGCCTTTACCGTGTTCACCAGCACGTGCAGCTTCGACAGATGCATTAAAACTGAGTAATTTAGTTTGAAAAACGATGTCATTAATAACTTTTGTTTTTTCATTGATAGAATTAATGACCGAAACGATTGTTTCGAGTTGGTTGTTGTTAGATACGACGAAATTTTCCATGCCTTTATTGACATCATTAATTTCGCCCATGATGTTAATCATGTCTTCTACAGCACTCTGACCATCTTGAACCACTTTAGTCGTTTCATCAGAGCAACTCAAAGCTGATTCTGCTGTTTCAGAGTTTTTACTAGCCATAGAGTTAATTTCATCTAGTGCGGAAACGATTTCTTGAATAGCTGATGTTTGCTTGTCTGTAGATGTATTGATTTTATCAGCAGTGTCAGACAAATTATTAGACATTGAAAAGGTGTGAACAGTCGTTTTGTTTAATCTTTCAGTTAGAATTTTAAAATTTTTGATGATCGCTGATTTAAATATAAAACCTAATATAAACATGAATATATTAGAAACAACGATAATTCCAATAAGTATTGTTTGTGTTTTTTTAGTCGAGCTAACAGATTCTGTGAATTCGGCTTGAGTTTTCTTTTTAGTGTTTGATAGTTCTGAATCTAATTTATCAATTAAGTTTTCAGCTGCTGGAGCAAGCTTAGTCGTCGTGATTTGAATTGCTGCAGTCATATCTTTGGCATCAATTTTAGAGTGTACTTCTGACCATAAAGTTTTGTATTTTGAAAATAAATCATGAATATCGTTACAATCAGCACCGCACGAAGCAATTGATTTTTCAGCATCACTAATGAATCCTGATACGACTTCTATGCGTATATCTCGAGAGTCCTTATCTGTTTCGGCTTCAAGAGCTACGATATTAGATTGAATAGCTGCAATCGATTTTAAAAGAACGCTCTTTATTGATAGTTGATTTATACCTGTCTCAGAAGTTGTAATAAGTTGAGACATCGATTTATTGCTCGTAAAAAGATATATACCACCACTTGCAAGTCCAAAAATGAGAATGAATAAATTAAATCCCAAAAGCAGTTTAGATAAGCCTAGTCTATTAAGCATGTGATCACCCCAATTGTAACGTCAAACTTCTTGTCGGTTTTTGGGGATATAGACTTTAATAAAATATGTTTTTTAGGCTTAGGTCTGTATTTTGATTGTATGGCAAGCTTATAGCGAGATAAGCGATTGCTGAGTGAAATAAAAATTGTTTCTATAAAATAAAAAGGGACGGTAAAACCGTCCCTTTGTCTTATTACTGTACAAATTAAATTAGAAATCTAATCTAATATTTGTGTAATAAGTGTCTATATTCATATCTGTGTCTGTGCTCGGACCAAGAGTTTGAGTTGTTCTATCCCAGTCTTGGTGTGTGTAACCGAAACGTAAAGTTAATTCACTTTCAGGTTTAACCAATGCGTAAACTTGATATGCAGAACCTTGAGTTCTGTAATATTGAGTTAAATCATCATTCGTAAATGAAGATGAATAAGCATCTTTGTTATTTAAGAATTCAGCACCCAATGCATATTTGCTGTTAAAGCGGTATTTAACATTAACTAAAGTTTCAGAACCGTTAACTGTTTCGCCTTGAGATCTTGCAGCAACACCATAAACTGTTGGTGCAACTGAAGGAGCAGCACTTGTTAAAACGCCAGAGTTCTTAATTTTAGTCGAAGTTACTGATAAACCTAAATCTAAATTTAGATTTGCAATATTATCCATAGTTGCTGTTAAAGAGTGTAACTCGATAGATGACTCAGTTAAACCAGTGTAAACATTCGATCCAGCTGCTGAATTTAATTGTTTATCAGCAAATCCAAAGTTTCCAGTCATAAAGCCGTGGTAAATCAAACTGAAATTTTCAGCGTACTTAATATCTTTGTTACCATACTCTAAAATAAGAGAATTGATATCAGTTAAGTTATTAACTCTTGTGCCAGGTTGAGCTACATATGGAGTTAAATATGCTAAAGATCCTGTCGCTGAACCTCTATAAACCGCAGATAGTGGTGTATAAAGAAAACGAGCAGAAACTGATTGATTATCATCTAATTTTTTATTGTATGATAAACCAAAACCATCAAAGTTAGAGTTGTATGCTAACAATGCAAAAGTACCTTGGCGTGGTCTGCCATTGATCATATTGATCGGTGGACCATCAGAAGTTGGTAAACGTCCGAATGAAAATACTGCAGAGCTAGAATCGTTTTGGAAAAACGTATAGTCTCCGTATGCTTTTTCAACATAAACAGCTGCGCCACCAAAATCACGACCTTGGTAAGCTTCATTTAAAATAAGTTGCGTGCCACCAGTTGAGTTAAGTGTATTGAAAAATTTAGAAGCTGTGTAACGTGAATAAAATTTAATTTTATCAGATACGTTAGCATTAACATCTAAAGATGATTTTACTCTTAAAAATTGAGTGCTGCCATCAATTGCTGTTTGCGCTGGTGATGTTGTTGCGTTTGCTTTTCTGTCAGTTTTGATAGAATCATAACGAGTTTCTAGTAAACCTGCGAAAGTAAAGTAGTTTAGCATATTGTGTGCTTCTAATTCAGAAACACGTGCTTCTAATGATTTTTCTTGAGCGTTCACATTAACAGCTGTCAGAACTAATGCTGTTGAGATAAATGCTTTAAATGCTTTTTGTATATTCATATTTAGACCTTCCTAGTTGGCACCAGCAACGGCACCGGCATTGCCTTTAAGGCAACTGATTTTACATCCATCCATATCAACTTTGTCACCCGAATTACATTTAACATATAATTCTTTTAAGTAGCGAGTTTTGGCTTCAGAATCGTCTACTGATTTTCCACCACATGCTGCTGCGACTGCTTTCTTAATTGTTCCGATTTTGTCATCCTCCGCTTTAGAAACCAGCGAAGCAAAGACAAGTGCTCCTATCAATAGAGCTGAGCTTGTTGCTTTCATTAAATCATCCTCCTTGGTGATTGAGTTAATATTATATTCATGTCTTTTTTCACTCGACAACCGCTTTTTTTGGGCTCCAGTTTTTGACATATAACAATCTCTATTGTTAAGAACTGAACAAAAAGTATTGAGTAGATTCCAAAAAATAAATAACTCTTGTTTAGTTGTTTCAATCTTTCTTGATAAAACACCACATAAGTCTAGTTGCTTGGTCTTTTTGAGTAAAAGAATAAAGTTACTGGTCTTTTTTCCCGATGCTGAAATGTCGAATTAATAAATCATTGGGGTTGGTTAGAATGAAAAAGTTCTTTAGTGGTCTATCAAATCTAGGTAAGAATAGAAAAAACAGAAAAATTGGTCTGTCTCAAATCATTTTGCTCTATTCTATAGGAATAGGTTTAATGTCGGTGGCTTTGGGTTTGAGCTTGTATTTTTTCGCCTCAAATAACATCAACCAAATCATCACTTTTGCGAATGCAAACTCTGATACGCAATTAGCGTTTATTAAAACAATTAAAGATTTTTCTTTATTACAGTCAAACACATTAGCAACTTTGACCTCTAAGACTAACGACGATTTAGATATCCGAATCGAAATCATCAACGGTTATGTGCAAGAGTCAGAGCAAAGTTTAAAAGCTTGTGGCGAAGCTTGTTCTAAAATAGAAGAAGATTTTAAAAAATATGTCACTGGTTGGAAAAGTGTTCAAGAGCGATTGCTTAAAGATAAAAAAAGTAAAGAGCAATTGTCTGCTGAGTTTTCCGAAAAATACAATTCAATTATGGATGGTGTTTTTGACAAAATTGAATCAGTAATTCTGCAAAACACTAAAAGTGTCGTCAGTCGACAAACAGAGTTAACAGAGAGAACAAGTAAACATCTTAAATTTGTTTTAATTGGAATTTGTATTTTTGGTTTGTTTATGGGAACAATCGGTTTGCTTTTGCGTCGAGTGTTAATGAATTCCATTTTAGATATTACACACTCTCTGGGTATTAATGCTAACGGAACACTAAAACTTTCGCACGCTATTAAAGACTCTTCAACAACATTGTCTAATTCCTCTCGTGAGCAAACAGATGAAATATCTAAAATATCTGTATCATTACAAGAAATTGCTTCTGTTGCATCAAGCAACGTAAGTGGTGCAGAACTTGCGGGTCAGTTCTCAAAAGAAATTTATAATTTAAGTGAGGACACTCAAAAATCAATGGAGTTCCTAGCTCATGCAATGGATCAGATTTTATTATCTAATCAAAGGATTGAGAAATTAGCTTTAATCTTGCAAGAAATTACGAAAAAAACAGAGTTGATTGATGATATTGTTTTTAAAACACAAATATTGTCATTTAATGCTTCTGTTGAAGCTGCACGTGCCGGTGAGCATGGACGAGGATTTTCTGTTGTTGCAGAAGAAGTTGGTATTTTAGCTCGTAAGAGTGAGGCCTCTGCAAATGATATTTCAGCTTTCGTTAAAAACAGTTATTTAGAGGCTCAAAGTATAGTTCAAGACAATAAAGACAAAGTTGCTCAAGGTGAACAATTGGTTTTTGAAACTAAAGAAAAATTGAATAATTCAATTGCTAAAGTTAATCAAATTTTAGATGTGATTGAGAGAATTATTCACTCATCAAAAGAGCAAGAAAATGGAATCTCACATGCAAGTGAGTCTGTTGAACATATCCGTAAACATATTCAAAATACATCAATGAGTGCCGAGCAATCAGCGCATTCGGGTTCTGAGCTGTCAGCACAATCAGTCACAGTTTCATCTCTTGTGAATGATCTGAATACTCTTATTAAGGGGTTGGATAAAAAGCAAGCTGCTCATTTTAAAGAGGATCAAGCGGCTTAAAATTTTAATAAGGACAATGTCTACATCCATTTTGACAGCAATGGCCTCTTTTTAGTAAGTAGCTAGCTGTCATAACCATGAATCCATTTTCATAGTAGTAATCACTGGCTAATGGCTCACTTGCTTTTTTTTCAATACAATCAGGGCACAAGCAATCAGAATTGTCTGTAGGTATAGGCAATTTTATTGATAGATTCATGCACCAGCAATTTTTATCAGATGTACAAGAAAATACTTTATTGCAGATGACACAATTTTTATTGGACATCCAGCTCACACATTCCAAGCCACTGACCATTGCGGTAGTGTGCATATCCATAGAACCATTCGATTTCATCGGTATCATTAATGTTGGTTTCAATGGCTTGTGTTTCAACAAGAACTTTATTAACAGTAAAACACCAGCCATAAGTTTTAAACTCAGTGTCTGAGATGAAATTTGTTGTGGGTAAGATATTGTTAATTGAATAAAAACCTTGTTCGCTACTTTGATAGGGTATGGTCGCTTGATCAAGTGCTGTTTGAGTGACTTGGTACACATTTTTAGCCGGTGTATCGAATTGCTCTGAAATCGTTAATATTGTTTTTTTATTTTGATCAAATACACGCAGAGTATAAGCGTAAGAGATCGATTGAGTTATTAAAACGAATATAATAATGACAGATTTTAAAGCCATAAAGCCCCCGAATTGAGACAATGAATAATCGTCTTAAGCAACGAGAGCAAGAAAATACTTTTATTTATTGGGCTTGATCAACCAATGGCTTTTTGATGTTTAAAATATAGGACTTTGGATTTTCTTTGACCTTTTTCATATAGTTTATAAGCCAAGATGGCTCTATTCCGTTTTGGGTTGCATATTGAGATCCAGTCCATCCAAACCAATCCCAACAGCCTTTTGGGTTGTACGGGTAATTGGCAGCAGTAATCCAAGTCTGTGGAAACAAAATCATAAGATCGTTTGATTCAGCATATTCAATGTATCCTGCATTTTCGGCAAATTTAAAAGTACCGAATTTACTGATTCTCTGCTCGATTGTCGGTAGTTTTGATAATGTGACGGGATGATCTCGCTCTGATCTCATGCCCATGACTTTATAGTTGATGATTTGTTTTTGAAAAAGTTCATCAAAATCTTTATCAAAGCTATCACTCATTTCACATCCGTGTAATGCAACATGCATATGACACTTGTCAGGATGACTTAAGCATTTATCAGATGCGTATAAATACCCGTATCCGCCAATACTTTCTGTAGGCTGTTTTAAATTTGCAATCTCATTTGAATCAGCATTGAGATGGTGAAGTGTTTGGTCAACAATATATAAATGATCCATGTTTGGAGTTGTCGGTTTTAAACGTTTTTTTAACATATGAGATAAAATATCTCCTGCCGCATCGTAATTACAGCTCGAGATGTAAGGTACGCTCTGCGCTTCACAAGCATTGAGGCCTTTTTTTTGTGTCGGAAAATTATGTCCGCCTTTTGTTTGTGAGACTTTAATTTGTTTTCGGCTAACGCCGTTCTTAGTATAAAATTCATAAAGTTTCTGAATCATAGAGTTTTTAACAACAGAATCGTTTTGACCATTATAGATATAGACCTGTAATTTTTTAAAGTTATCCAAAGGTTCAATGAGTTTGTCATATTGAAATTGTCCCATCGATGGAAGTGTTGCCAGTAAAGGATTTCCCATACAAAGACCAACTGACATAAAAATAGGGTTACTAACAGAGGGACGAAATTCAGGTGCTAGAGTTTTCGAGTTAATTTTTCCAGTTGGTTCAAACAGTAAAAGGTTATTTGTTCCCAATAAGTTACTTTGTCCAGCTGCGATCTGTTCTTGTAAACCATTTTTGGCACAATAGAAAAATCCACCAGCAACAGAGCCCACGCCTAAGAATTCGTTTGAATAAATAGTGGCCATCTGAACTGACATAAAACCGCCAGAGGAAATACCTGAAATAGAAAATCTTTGACTCGTGTTAAGGTCAACAGATTCAGCAGCTCTCGTGGTCGGTGTTAAGTGAAGTGCAACGGCTAATGTTGAGATGTATTGCAGCAGTGGAGTTTTTAATCTAATGTTTTTGATTGTTTTCATATGTCTAAGACATTGCAAGCAAGGACCAAGTCTCAAATCGTTTATAGAAATTAATAGACGTGTGACTGGTGTAAATATTGTTTACAGTAAAGAGTGTTCACCAACAATTCTTGTTTTTTAGATATTAAACTCTAGCACCACAGTTGTGTAAGTAGAATCATTAAAATCAAAATAAATTTCTCCGTTGTGAGATTTCATAATTGAACGTGATATACTTAAACCTAACCCAGTTCCTTGACCGACATCTTTTGTGGTGAAAAATGGCTGCATGACTTTATCGCGCAAGCTAGGCGTAATGCCATCGCCTGAGTCTTGAATGAAAATTTTTATTTTATTTTGTTCTCTAAGAGTTGAAATACGCAGAGTTTTGTTCTTAGATTTTTGCGTAGATGATGTTATTGCATCATACGCATTATTTAAAAGATTTAAAATAACTTGTGAGATCTCAGTTGAGCGACATTTGATCTCGATTGTTGGATCATATTCTTTAATTATTTGAATTTCAGAATTAGCAAATTTGGTTTCACAAAAAATAAGAGTGTCGTCAAGAATATGGCCGATAGAGACATTTTCAACTGGATCAGACGAACCATCACGAGCAAATGCTCTCAGTGCTTTGATAATTTTTGAAATGCGACTGACCATCGATTCAATTTTAATCATTGAACTATCAATTTTATTTCGAACTGCAGAGTCTGTAAAATCAACGAGAGAAAGATCTTTTTTAAGTTTTTGGCTACTTAACGAGATAACGGCAAGGGGGTTGTTAATTTCGTGCGCGATTCCACCAGACATTTCACCAAGAGCGGCCATTTTCGATGATTGGTCTAAAAGAGCTTTTTGCTCTTGAATTTGCTGTTCTTTATCTTTTTGTTCTTGAACATTAATTCCGACGATGATGGTTTGATGTTGAGTGAGTTTAGATATTTTAAACAAATGCGTTTGGTTTTTTTTATCTAAAAGATCAAGACTGTGTTCAAAATGACTGTGCCCATCTTGTTCAAAATTGAGAGTAGATACATTTGCCGCAATAAAAGATTCAAGGTGGGCATTTTCTTTGAAAGTCGAAATTTGACTGAACAGCTCATTCGAATAGATGATTTGACCATCTTCAATTAAATTTACAGTTCCAGGAAAGCTATCTAATATTTTTTGTTGGATGAGTCTTTGGTTGATGAAGTTTTCCCAATTGCGATTGATCACATTGAGCTGTTTGTAAAAATAGTATATAAATAATGTTAATGTTATAAGAATGAGTACAACACCATAGATATCTGAGAATTGATGAATGTAAACAAAAAACAAGGCTAGAAACTGCGGAGTCGAAAAGGCCCAAAATGTTCTTTTGGATATTCCCATTGCAGTTGTGGCAGACGCGACGACAGAAGCCGATAAAAAACCAAAAATGATCAGTTGTGAATTATCGACGGCAAGGTACAAAAACGGATAAATCATAAACCATGACCAAGTTATACTGTAAATTGAAGATAATGTTGCGAAAAGTTTTTCGTGGTATTTCGCCTCTGAAGTAGTTTTGAGTGCAGGTAAAAGAAGTAATCCACGCTTAGAAAAGAAAAAACGAATAAAAGTCGTCGAAAATAAAAGTAAATATGAGGCAATAAATCCTGTATTGTACTTACCAACAAGCAAGTAATACATAAAAACCAGTGTCGACAATCCAATTTGGACTTGAATTGTTGAAACGGCTCTTGAGTAAAGCTCTTTTGATTTTTCGAATTGAATCTGGTCCATTTATATAAAAATATTGTATGAGACCAGATTGCTAAAAGCTAGCAAAGATTTGCTAGTTTAATATTTGTACTGGAATATGAATAGATTGATTTTGGTCATCAGAAGTGAATTGAACTCGAACTTCCCAATCTCCGGACATAATAAAATAGGCGTTTGATACTTGGTAGTGATTGTTATCAATCGACTTAATAGTAACTGGCGATGAACCATGTCCCATATCTGGCATCCAAAGAGCAACTTTTAGGTTTGTGATGGCTTGATTTGTCACAAAGTGTAAAATAAATTGTGATTCATCAGTAGAGTTAGGAGTCTTTGGAAACATCAGGTGCGCGCAAACAGCCGAGTTGTTTGTGCAAACATTTGGAGTATGTGTACCGTTGTGACCATCGTGATTTTGAGCTAAAGCCATTGAGCCTACAAATAAGGCAATTAGTGTAATTAAAATTTTCATAAAACCCTCTTTATTGTTAAAATTCTTTTAGTTGAATTGGCTGTATTTATCTACAAGTATTTTGAATAGGCAACAATTTGTTGCTGTCTATTTGGTGGCATTTCGTGATAGTACAAACTTATGAAAATCACTTTTATTTTACTTTTTTTAATGAGTTATAGCGTTTGGGCTTTTGAGAGTATTTCACAAAAGGATATAGTTTCAGGGCAATCAGTAGAATTAAATGCAAATACTCTTAAGGCGAATAAAGCTACAGTTTTGCTATTTTTATCAGCACGCTGTCCATGCTCTAACAGTCATGTTAGTGAGATCAAAGATTTAAATACTCTTTTTAAGGATCAAATTCGTTTTATCGGTATTCACTCTAATCAAAATGAAAATGCACTAGAGTCCAAAAAATACTTTACCCAAATAGAGTTAGGCTTTCCGGTTTTAGAAGATTCTGATGCCATTATTGCAGATAGATACAAAGCTTTTAAAACACCTCATGTGTTTGTGTTGGATTCTCGTGGTGAAGTGATTTATCGCGGTGGTGTTTCATCGTCACAACATTTTGATTCTCACGTTAAAAAATATTTGCGTGATGTTTTAACGGATATCAATCAAGGTCAAGCACCGCGAATGTCAGAATCAAAAAGCTTGGGCTGCGTGATCCTCAGAACTCAGGAGTCATTATAATGAAATGGTTTTGTGTTATTATACTTTTTGTATTCACGGCTTGTGCTCAGCCTAAGTATTTCAATGTAGTGGCTCCGAATGGATCATCAAATGAATCTTACAAACTTGAGGCTGATTGTTCTGTGCGTTTTGAGTTATTTTCTCAATGTTTTTCGTGGCGGTTGATAGAACCCCTTGAAGCTCAAAAAAACTTAACAATAATCGTTAAGTTTTATAGACCCAATTTATATGATCAGACTTTAGTGTATGAAGATATAGCTGCAAATCGTGAATTTAAAGCTAAGTTATGGATGACATCAATGGGACACGGATCTGTACCTGTTCAGATTAAAAGACTTGATGTTGGAACATATGAAATATCTCATGTAAATTTCATCATGTCAGGTTCTTGGCAGATTTATTTTGATCAAATTGAAAACGATCAAATTGATCGCATAACAGTGAATATTAATGTGCCATGATCAGAGTTATTGTTTTTATATTTTTGAATACAGTTTCTTCTTTATCCTTGGCTGCGGCTTGTTGTGGCGGAGGATCTGCTTTACCTAGTCTTATCACGACGGACGATCGTTCTCAGTTTGCATCCAGTTTGTCATTCGGCGAAGTCGTCGTAGACAGTGTTAATGGGGCTGGATATTGGTTTCGAAATGCTCATCATCAGCAAGTGCAAACGCTTAAATTTGATTATGCTTACGTTCTTGATAACGATGTTCAATTTGGTGTGACAATTCCATTCGTGAATAAAAAATTTTCGGACCAATCTTACTCTGGGTTGTCTGATATTCAAATGAGTGTTGGCTATGAATATTTACCAGAGCTTGAATATAATTTATTTAAACCCAAAGGATTTGTGTACTCTGGTCTGATTTTTCCAACAGGACATTCGCAATATACGTCTCAACATTCTGGATTAGACTCGCGCGGAAAACAATTGTGGGGGATAACGCTCGGACATGTCATGTCTAAGACGATATTAAATTACGATTTAATTCAAATCATCGATTTACACCATTACTTTGATCAATCCATTGTATCGCCAATAGCAGACAATGTTAAAGTTCATCATGGACTTGGTGGACAGTTAAACATTGGGGCGGGATATAATTGGTCAAAAGAGCGTTTAGGTTTACAGATTGGTTGGATATACGAAGATCGCATCGCTGTTAAAAATCAGTCAATTGATGATTCTGGATTTATAGAAAAGTATGGTCAGGTTGTAATCAACTATAGTCATATGTTAACTGATTTAACTGGAGTGTCTGTGAGTTATTCTGATCAAACATTGCTTGGATCACCAGAGAATACTTCGCTGAGTAAAACGATGTCAGTTCAGTATACTCAACGCTGGACAAGGTAAATTATTTTCTTGTTTAGTTTCTTTAAAGATCGTTACTATATTGGCATGTTAACAAAAAAGATTGTTATCGTTGATGACGAAAAAGATTTATTAGAGGCTCTTCGTGAAACACTTGAAATCGAAGGCTTCGATGTAAACTCATTTGAACGAGTTGATGATGCTATTAGTTTTCTAAAAGAGCACAACGAAACTGATCTGATTATTTCAGATATGCGTATGCCAGCAAAAAACGGTTTAGATTTAGCATTGGCTGTGCGCCGTGATTTAAAAATGAATATTCCTTTTGTGATGATTTCAGGTTTTGCGGATATTACTCCGCAACAGCTCGAAGAAGCCAAAATTGTTGATTTTATACCCAAGCCTTTTGCGTTAAGCACATTCATTAATAAAATAAATATGTTGTTAAAAACCTAAGTTTCTAGTTTAACATTGGGGCATGTCTCAAGATTTATTTACAGCCTCTATTGATCTTACAACTTTGCCTTTGGCCGAAAGAATACGCCCTCAAAACTTAGAAGAAGTCTTGGGGCAAAATCATTTTTTATCTGAGAAATCTGCTTTGTACCGAATACTCAAATCACAACAACCATTAAACCTTGTTTTTTGGGGGCCACCCGGTACAGGTAAAACGAGCTTGGCGATGAGTTTAGCTCATAATTTAAAAGCGCACTTTGTTCAGTTAAATGCTGTTGATGCCGGTGTTAAAGATCTTAAACTAGCATGTGAAGAGGGACGTAATCGTAAGTTACAGTATCAACAAAAAACTTTATTATTCGTTGATGAGATTCATCGTTTTAATAAATCCCAGCAAGATGTTCTTTTGCCATATGTTGAAAAAGGCGATATTTATCTTATTGGTGCTACAACAGAATATCCAAGTTATGAATTAAATAAAGCCTTGCTCAGCCGTTGTCAGGTTGTCGAGTTTCGAAAACTGAATACACAGGCTCTTAGGCAAATTGCGATTAAAGCTGCACAAGATCTAAAATATAACTTAGCTGAAATTTTAACAGATGATACTTTAAGCTTACTTTTAGATTCAGCTGATGGTGATGCTCGCAGGCTTCTTAATATTTTAGATACTGTTTTTAAATTTTATGCCGTCAAAACTTCAGAAGACTCTTTTCCGCTTACGGTCGAGCAACTTGAAACATTGATGGGACGAAAAGTTATATCTTACGATAAAAAATCAGATCAACACTATGATTGTATATCTGCGTTTATTAAAAGTATGCGTGGATCTGATCCAGATGCAGCGTTATATTACTGTGCGCGTATGCTTGAGGGTGGTGAAGATCCAATTTTTATTGTTCGTCGTATGATTATTTTTGCAAGTGAGGACATCGGTAACGCTGATCCGAGAGCTTTGCTGCTTGCAACATCATGTCTGCAAGCTGTTGAGTCGATTGGTATGCCCGAAGCTCGTATAAACATAGGCCAAGTTGTTGTGTATTTAGCCTCAGCACCGAAATCAAATCGTTCGTATTTAGCAATGGATGCGGCTCTTGAATATGTTCGTAAAACAGGAACAGCTGAAATACCGGTTCATTTGCGTTCAGCACAAAAAGGTCAGGGGTATCAGTATCCACATAATTTTCCCAAAGCATTCGTTCAACAAAACTATTGGCCACCTCAACTCAAAAAAGAAAAGTTTTATGATCCAGCAGCTATCGGTTTTGAAAAAAACATGTCTGAGTATTTAAAGTGGATTAAAGAGTAAGTTAATATTTTGCCAAAGCTCTGTTTCTGGAGCGCGTATATCTAGAATGTTTTTATGGATTGGATGTTCGAATTTTAATCTTTTGGCTTTTAAACAAAGCCCGTTGATTCCGAGTTGATCGCGAAAAAAACGATTGTGATGAGAGTCTCCATGCTCACGGTCTCCAATGACGGGATGAGCGACACGATTCATATGACGTCGAATTTGATGCCAGCGACCTGTTTTAAGTTCAACATGTAACCAACTGTAACGACTTGTTGCAAATTTAGAATTGACTGAATAGGGCAACTCAATTTTTTTGAGCGTTTGATAGATCGTGTGTGCGGCAACAAGTTCTCCGGTCGAATCTAATTCAAGTGGTAATTCAATATGACCCGATTCGCTTTTGAGCCATCCGCGAACAACCACGTCATATTCTTTTTGTATTTGATGAGCTCGCATTTGCTTATTGAGTTCAACAGCAGCCGGTGTGTTTTTGGCAAATATAACTAAACCTTCTGTCGCAAAATCTAATCTATGAATAGGGTTTGCCATGATTTGGTGACGATCCATTAACCAATGAATACAGGTTTTTCGACCGACTGTTTTACGCGCTATTCGACATTCAGGAGGGTGTACATACACATGAGATGGCTTCATGAGAATCAGCAAGTCATCATCTTGAAAAACAATCGAAGGCTCAGTTGTAAATTTATTATCCAGAGCCTTCGGTAGAGGTTGCATGGTTTGTAATTATAAACCTAGAAAAAAATTGAAAGATTGATTTTGAGATGCGTCTTTGCCAGCTAGAAGTGTTGCAATATCAACCATTGAGTTGTCCGAGTAGACGCACATATTAATTTGTGTGCTTGTATTGACTAAACGAGCTGTCACAACTTGGCCAGCACATGTTGTGATTCCGTTAGAGTAATCAGCAAAGGCTTGAGGTTGAGAATTTTTTTGTGAGTCAACAAAGCTCATAACATCAAGTGCACCGACAGTTGCTAACCCAAATTTACAAAAACCAACTTGATCATTTTGTCCATGCCAATACATATCAGCAACGATAAACTGTCCGCCAGATTGGTGGCATCGAGTTATTTGTGGATTTTGGGCAAAGCTCAATTGAGATAAAAACAAAATAGATATAGCCAAAGCGCGAACCATAAAGTCTCCTTAAGAGTGAGTTAAGATCATAGTTGTGTATATCGTAAAAACGTTCAAAGGGCATTAACAATGCATGGCAAATAAGATAAACATTACTTTTTTACAAGACTTTTATGGGGTTTGATTCTTAAACTAGTGATATGAATAAAAAAATATTTTCGTGGGCGATGTATGATTGGGCAAACAGTGTTTTTTTTACGACTGTTATGGCTGGCTTTTTTCCTGTGTTTTTTAAAAAATACTGGAACACAGAAGCCACTGTTTTGCAGAGCACTGAGCGTTTGGGGCTACTTTTAGCAATCGCAGGCTTTATATTGGCATTATTATCGCCACTATTAGGAGTCATATCAGATTATCGTCGTAGTAAGAAAAAGTTTTTATTCGGTTTTATGTTCATAGGTGTTTTAGCTAATGCGGCACTTTTCTGGGTTCCTCAAGGAGAGTGGTTTTTGGCGGCATTAAGCTATGGGATTGCTTTTTTTTGTTGTTCAGCAAGCTGTGTGTTTTATGATTCACTTCTGTCTGGCGTGGCTAAGCCCGAGCAGTATAATAAGGTTTCTAGTCTTGGATATTCTCTGGGATATTTAGCAGGGGCATTGTTACTGGTTGTCAATGTGTTGATGTATCAAAAGCCTGAGCTTTTTGGATTTGTTGATGCTGTTCAGGGCGTTAAGTATTCTTTCTTAACTGTCTCGGTTTGGTGGTTTTTATTTACTTTTCCATTGATGTTAAATGTTCCAGAACCAGAGGCTCCATCGAGTACTGACTCTATCTTAAAACTTCTTAAAAAATCGATTCATGAATTAAATCACACGTTTTTAGATCTAGCAAAAAACCGTAATATTTTATTTTTTATCTTGGCGTACTGGTTTTATATTGATGGCGTGTCTACAGTGATGACCATGGCTGTGGATTTTGGAGTATCTTTAGGTTTTGACTCAGGTGATTTGATTAAGGCTTTGTTGATCACCCAATTTGTAGGTTTTCCAGCAGCGTATTTCGCAGGATATTTAGCAAATCGCTGGAATAGTAAATCGATCATTGCAATCGGTTTAGTCGTGTATTTGTGTGTAGTTGTGGGGGCCTCTTACATGAGTCAGCCATGGCATTTTTATTTAATGGCCTTTATGATTGGATTGTCGCAAGGCGGTGTTCAAGCCTTATCGCGATCAACTTTTGCTTATCTCACTCCGGCTGAAAAGTCTGGTGAGTATTTTGGTTTTTTCAATTTATTAGGTAAGTTTGCATCAGTGATTGGCCCACTTCTGATGGCGGGTTCTGCTCGGCTTGTCAGCGATCCACAAAAAACTATTTTAAGTCTGTCGATTTTATTTGTTTTTGGGTTATATTTTTTATCTAAAGTCACTATCGATAATAAGTCGGCGAGTTAGTGCTTTTTTGTATGAAAAACTGATTACGATTTGGTTGAATCTTGTTCATCAGGATTGTGCTGATGCTTTTGAATATCACGTGCTTTTTGACCAGTGATTCCAACCCATTCTGGGTAAAACACTGCGATAGCGATAAAAACCATTGTCGATAGTGCAAAAAATCCAATCAAAATCCAAATTACTTCCATAATGGGTGATTATAAACCCAATTTATGGCACAAGTCTAAGAGTTTAAAATAATTGGAGTTTAAAACCTATGGCTTATAACCCTCGAGATCATTATTTCAAAAAAGCTAAAGATCAAAATTTCGCAGCTCGCTCGGTCTTCAAACTTGAGGAAATTGATCAAAAGCTTAAGATATTAGCGACAAATCAAAAAATACTCGATTTAGGGGCTTCGCCAGGGTCATGGTCTCAGTATTGTTCAAAAAAAATAGGTCAGAATGGTCGAATTCTGGGCGTTGATTTAAGCCCAGTTAATGTTAAACTTTCTAATGCGCAGTTTATTCAAGCTGACTTACGAGATCTTAAACTAGAAGAAATTTTTCAAGAGTATGGCTATCATGATCCATTTGATGTGGTGTTGTCTGATATGGCACCTAAAACAACTGGTATTCGTATTACTGATCAAGCTCGTTCATTTGACTTATGTGAATTAGCTTTGAATGTGGCCCGCAAGTTTTTAAAAAAAGACGGGCACTTTGTTTGTAAGTTATTTCACTCTGATGACTTTTCAGTTTTGCGTGATGAGATAAAAAAAGACTTCGCACGTTTTGAAGCTATCAAGCCTGATTCAACTCGTAAAATTTCCAAAGAAATTTTTTTGATCGGTTTAAAAAAGAAATAACAAATGAGTATTGTTCATATTGTTTTTGAAAACAAAGACTTCGTTATCTGTGACAAGCCAGCTTGTGTCTTATCAACTCCAGATCGATTTAAGACCGATCGTCCATGCTTGGGCTTAGAATTACAAAAACAACTGCAAATCCAAATATTTCCCGTGCACCGTTTAGATTTCGAAGTCAGTGGTCTTATTATTTACGCTAAAAATGCTGAAGCTCATAAAGCATCACAAGACTGGTTTGTGAAAAAAATTATAAGCAAAACTTACGAAGCCCTAACACTTGAACAAAACTTTGATCATTGGCCGCAAAATATTCCTGCGGCTCGCGAGTTAATTCACTTTGAATCTCAAAAATCTTTTGAGTGGCAAATGAAAATTATGCGCGGGAAAAAAAGATCATTCGAGTCTGCTCACGGTGACTTAGCTCTAACAGTCGCTAAAATGTCGAGTACCGTTTCTTTGAGTCTGCGGGAAAAAAATCGGAAATTAATTTGTTGGAGACTGCAGCCGATTACTGGTCGCGCGCACCAGCTGAGGTTAGAACTCAGTCGACATGGCTTTCCTATACTAAATGATACTTTATATGGTGGAGTATCGCTTGAGGGCACTTCAGATCTAAGTCTTTTGTGGACTCATGGTGGTATTGCTTTACGTGCTATCGAAATACAAATTGCACCAAAAGAAGCACAACGCTTTAATATGCCAGAGAAGATCTCGATTGACTCAATGCGATAAAGTTTAATTTTAAGGATATTTTTGCTGACCGGTAGTTCCAAAATGGGTACAAGCACACCAGTTGATGCGGAGTGTATTTATGAAATTAAGAACTGTTTTGTTAAGCGTGCTTGTATTTGTTGTGACATTACTTATGTCGTTTGTTGAAGCTCAAGCCTCTGTCGATATTGAGAAAATCCTAGGTTCAAACGATTTAGTTGCCGTCAATTCTGAATCTACAAATATTCCATTTAAATTTAAAAAACTTGTTAATGCTTTTGGACGTATTTCAATTGGTTGTACGGCAACACATATAGGTAAAGGTTATGTGTTAACGGCAGGACATTGCTTTTTTGCTCCACCGGTTGCAATCAAAGATCAACCATGCAGTTCAGAGTACGATGTTCAGTGGGGTGTGCGTGAGGGACAACAGCCTTACATGACTTCTAAATGTACACATCTTATCATTGCTCAACGCAATCAAAAAACAGATTATGCTTTATTTAAAGTTGATCCGATTCCAGATGATTTTATTAAACCAGATCTTTCTGAAAAACCAGAAGTTGGTGATCGTATTACAATTTTCAGTCATCCTGATGAGTTACCATTACGTTGGTCAAAAATTTGCCGTGTAAAAAGATTGTACTCAACAAGTAAACCTGTCGATTCATTATTCTATAATTGTGATACAAACCCAGGAAGCAGTGGTGCAACTGTTATAGATGTGAACTCTATGATGGTGATTGGTGTTCACGATGGCGGTCAGATTTTAAATATGACTGATGATAATCTTGGCGTTGGATTTAATTATGGCACTTATATTTACGAGACGCCATTATTAGATATTTTAAAGAAATTGAATCTGTAATTTAACGGATTGTTTCATAACTTAAATTTAATTTGAACCTCTCTCGAAATCGGCTAGGCTGGCCTGAGTTCTTGAGAGGTTTTTTTATGTCTAAATTTTTTAAAAAAATTGTTTTTAGTGTTCTAAGTTTAAGTTTGTATGCAGGATGCGTACATGCTCAAAATCAATCAAGCAATATTGGTTCAGATGGTTATCCTAATGCTTGGTGGGTTGTTATACCTCAAGATCAAATCAAAGGATGGGAAATTCCTCCGCAGGCTGCAGATAGATCTAGGGGTGAAGTTATATTATCTAAAAGAACTGAACTCGGAATTTTTTCAAATCTTTCAGAAGCACATTTTGTTTTAGATGGACAGTCTTATGCAAGCATAGAAGGTTTGTGGCAAGGTATGAAATATCCAGATAGTGCAACAGATGATCGCTTGAAAGATCCAAATGTGCAGTGGCCATACACGCGCGAGCAAGTTTATTTGATGTCCGGTTTTGAAGCTAAAAAAGCTGGTGATATCGCTAACGAAAACATGAAAAAATTAGGTGTTAAGTGGATCACTTATCAAGGCGAGAAAATCGAATATAATTCTGAACTTGGTAAAATTAAGCACTACGATATTATCTACAGAGCTTCGGTTGCAAAAGTCAGACAAAATAGTGAGATTCAGAAGTTGTTACAGCAAACAGGTTCTTTAACACTAAAGCCAGATCATACTCAACAGCCCAATCCAAATCCTGCATATTTGTATTTTGATATATATATGAAAATTCGTCAGGATTTGAACACCGTTCAAAAAATTGACTAGAGTTATTACATGAGTAAACAAAAATTGTTTTTAAATTTAAAAACGATAGATTTAAACGATGCGGGAAAAATTGATATCCTTGCAACAAAAGATCATGTCTATGCCATTAGTTTTCCTGGTGAGTTAGATGTTGTTTTAAAACGTTTATCTCGTACTTATGATTTTGAAATTCAAACGCAAACAAATCCTTTAATTGAGAACGCAATTCATCAACTTAAAGAGTACTTTGCTCAAAAACGCGCTGAATTTGATATTCCTATTAAATTGGTGGGTACGGATTTTCAAAAAAAAGTGTGGCAGCGACTTTTACAAATTCCATTCGGGCAAACTTGCTCATATAAAGATATTGGATTAGATCTTAATATTAAAAACGGATTTCAAGCTATCGGACAAGCTAATCGCAATAATCCAATATGTCTTGTTGTACCCTGCCACCGAGTCGTCGCAGCCTCTGGTCAATTGTCTGGATATATTGGTGGAACAGGACTTAAGAGCTATTTACTACGTCTAGAAAAAACACTGTCATCATCGACAATTGCCTAGTTTATTTTTGGAACCACCAAATTGCCTTAATCTTTAAATAAAAAAAGAGAATGCTTATTTATACGACAAAAGGATTTGTCACTAAATACTCAAATAGGAGGAGTACGTGTTAAAACTACTTAGCATTTCGTTATTGTTATCTTCAGCTGTTTCTTTTGCAGCACCAGTTAATTTAAAACCCTTCATCGTTGGTGGTGAAGCAGCTAAACAAGGCGAATTTCCATATATCGTTTCGTTAAGATCAAAAAGTTATGGTCATTTTTGCGGTGGATCTTTAATCGCTCAGAACTGGGTATTAACTGCTGCACACTGTGTAAAAGGTGGAACAATTGATTCAGTATGGATTGGTATGTTAGATCAAAAAAATACTGCGGGTGTTGAAAAAATTAAACCTGCTCGTATTTTTGCTCATGAACAATACGATCAAAACACTATGGAGCACGATTATGCTCTAATTCAATTATCGCAAAATTCATCATACGCACCAGTTGGTTTAAATACAGTTGATATTAAAGTTGATGATGCAAGCCAAATTATAGCAACTACAGCTGGCTGGGGAGCTATTAAAGAGGGTAGTTACAGCTTACCATCGTTGTTACAAAAAGTTTCTGTTCCGCTTGTTAGCACTGAAGCTTGTAATGCAAAAGAAGCTTATGATGGTGGTATTAAAGAAGAAACAATGATGTGTGCTGGTTTAAAACAAGGTGGCAAAGATTCTTGCCAAGGTGATTCTGGTGGTCCATTAGTTGTTGTTGATCAACAAGGTCAGCATTTATTAGTAGGTGTTGTGAGCTGGGGCGAAGGCTGTGCCCGTGCTAATAAATATGGTGTATATTCAAAAGTAAGTTCAGCTGTTGATTGGATTAAATCTAAAATTCAATAATTTTAGATTTTTCATGAGCTCAAGCTAAAAGGCGATCTTATGATCGCCTTTTTTATTTTGAATCATCAATCAATTGCTGGATCATGCTTTGTTGTTGATTGCGAACAGTGGCTTTAACAATTGAGTGAAATGGTAAATCAGGACCTCGACCGATCGCGAGGTTATAAATAAAAACTTCACCAGAGCTGGTTTTTTTAATAACAGTGAAAACTTCACGAAAGTACACAGGCGAAGACGCGCCATTATTATTTGTCTCATTAAATGATTGAATAACGTATGTGTTTTCGTTTTGCCAAATATTTTGTGTAAAACAGTAGCTCGATTTGCCTATCGGAAAAATACTCGTTTTTTGGCAGACCAAATTGTTAGATTGATCGCTTTGCATGTCTTGTAAACCAGAGACTGATTTTTTTTGAAAAGCATCTGACATGAGAGTCGAAAAAACTTTATTGTGATCAATCTTACCTAAGCAATCCATAGTCTCAATACGTAAAGCTTGAGATTCAAAGTCTTCGCCGATTTTGATGTTTGTTATGTTTTCAGGAAAATCTATTTCAGAATCAGATTGGCATTTTAGATTTGAACTGCTTGAGTTTTGTAACAATTGAAGAACACTATTTTTAAAACTTTGGTGGTTTGTCAGTACAAAGTTTTGTATATAACTTTGTACGTCTGCAGCTTTGCTGTTCATGTCTTGATCGACAAAGTATTTTTCAAGTTCAGTATAAACCGAATTTTTTGGGCTTAAGTTATTAAACCAAGTATTGAAGTCACCACGGTCAATAACCCATGCATGCGACAACGTAGAATATTGTAGGACTCCGAGTAAGATAATAGTTCGCATCGATAATTTCACATTATCCCCCGTAGTTATCAGTAATTCCAGGTGTTTGTTTTTGTTTCTTATTCAAATCGAAATTCAATCGTAAATAATTTTCAGCAGTAAATTGAGGATAGAGTTTATTCATTTTAAACAAAACATTACTGATAATCGCATTCGTGTAGGCTTCAGATCTCCACATGATAAGAGATCTAGCTACAGCTGTCGCTGTAAAGAAATTATCAGCCGGCCATTTAATTGAACCTTTTTGAAACTCGATTTGAGAAAGTAGAAAATGAGCACCATATAATAATGACGAATAAACTCGTTGGTCGTAAGGATTGCCAAATTGCAACAATGCATACATTGCGAAAGCCGTAGATAAAGTTTGATCCTGCCAAACATTTTTATCATTAGACCATGCACCCGTATAGCCATCTTGAAGACCAATGATCTTGTCGATGATAAGAGATTTTGAATGATCTGTTAGACAGCGATCACCAGCTTTTTCAGCATTAGCCATAGAGAAAGCTAAATTATATGTGTTAGGATAATAAATACCGCAATAAGCATGCTCATTATTTTTGACCATGTTGTTGATCATTTCACAAGACTCTTTATATCCTGACATGTTTTGATTGTTCGACAAAGACGCCATTTTAAGAACATTGGCGTTTACGACGCAGTCAACATCGTTAACATTAAAAGGAATTCGTTCGCCCTGTTTAGCATCGGCAAAATAAAAACGCGGCATTTTGGGATTTTTTTCGTCATATAACCAAGTCATAAAAGCACCAGTATTTTTACGTTTTTGCATGCGATTGTAAAACATAGGGCTTCTATCGATATCACGATACTTGCTAAACTCTTCAATTGATTCTGGTTTTAGATCATACTGATGACCGTTAATTTTTGAATTATAAATCAATGCAGATAGTGTAACTGAAGTTGTGTCAGCATCATTTGGAATGTTAGTAAAGCCAAACCAAAAAGGAAGCATTTTCATATCAATAGGTCTACGAACCACCTGTCCATGATCATTGTAAGGAGGATAAAAATTAAAAGTTGGTCCAACAGAGTATCTTTTAAATGAGTCTACACCATTTTTGATGCTCGAAGGAATTTGCTTAATGCTCGAGTATTGATTAGCATTTTGATTATTCTCTAAGTACGTTTGCGCTAAAACATTAATAACTGAAGCTGTCGTAAATCCTGAAGCCTCTTGGTCTTCACCAAGTAGTTTACCGACTCCGGCTAAGACAGGAACTAAAGTCGATTGAATTGTCGTTGGAAATTCGCCCTCTACATAGTACTGATTGGCTTTGGTCACTTGTGTCGCTAAAGCGTTATTTAAGGTTTCATTTGCGATTTCGTCTAAATGCATATTCGTGTGCAAACCCGTAGCAGCATGAGCATTGAGATATGTCAGTTGATTTAAAATTAAAACACCAGCTATTAAACGTACAATATTTGTTTTTTTCATCATCAAGAAGACTTATCAAAAAATGTTCCTAACTGAATATTGATAAATTGCTCTAGGATCTCATTTTGCGACAAGATTTTTGACAGTTGGTCGTAGATTGTTATTCATTAAGAGGTTGCTAAAGTGCTTAGATATCTTAGACATTTTGGACATCTTTGTATTAGATATCTTCGACATCTTTGTATTTGTATGCAAATAAACACAAAGATACCACGGTAAATCCAGCTGATGCCGCGAGTCCGTAACCATATCCTTCACCCGGGTAGTTGGAATACATGAGCCCAAAATACAAAACTAAACTTTTACCAACAAATGTCGGCATGAGAAACGATTTTAAAAACTCTGCAAGCTTAGGCTTTTTGCTCATATATATAGATATATATATGATATCAAAACCGATAATGTCTACAACTGGTGTCTTGTGTTGAACAATTTTACGCCTAAGTGAATTGAGAAGTGTCTCATATTGAATGTTCATTTTGAGAATCACATGAGTATTCAACTAGTTAAATGTGCACAATGATTTTGGCATTGTGGTTGCTTTAATGATAGTTACTATGAAAACAATAAAACTAATAACAAAAACATTCGCCCTAATCTTAACACTTTCTTTGTTTGTCGCTTGCGATAACAAAAAGAACAGCAGCCAAACTGTCAATGCGACAGCGGGATTTATGTATCTCAATGGCTCATGCGTATCGCGCGCAAACAATCAACAAGTTGATGTCACTTACTGCCAACAGTATGGTGTCAATCAGACGAATAACGGTTACAGTTATATCAACGGTGTCTGTATGTCGACATACAATAACATGCAAGTTGATCCATCTTATTGCCAAAATAGCAATGTTGGATATGGTTATGGTACACAAATGCAATGTAACGGGACATACTGGGTTTGGTCAGGATATTCTTGGTCGCAGGTATCTTGTTACGGAACAAGTTGCTCTGGACAAACTGTTTATCCATCAGGTGCGACTAGCCAATCTCAAGCTATCCGCTGCTTGTAAGATTAATGTAAAATTGTTTTCAACTTTAAAAGGATTGCTGAACAGCAGTCCTTTTTTATTTAGTTAAACCAATCAAATATAGATTTTATTGTGGGATAATTTTTGATGTTTGAATCTTGTATAATAGCTTGTTTTAAAGCGTTATTAGCAGATCCATCTTGTTTTTTCGATTTCAAAAATAAATAGTTAATGTAGTGATAATCGGCTGAGCCCATATCTTCTGGCAAAATTGTCGTAAATTCTTTTTCAAGCGTGAGTGGTGAAATCTGCGTTCCCCGAAATAATGCCAACCCCAAATGCGACCAAGCTGAAAACAGCTGTAATCTAGGTTCTGTGTGTATTTGATCTTTAAACTTTTTAATGTAAGTTAAAGCTTCGTTGTACTTTTGTGCTAACAACATGTTTTTAATTAAATTCATATCGATTGCTTGGTAATTTTTAGGCTTTGTAGGTTCAGGAATTTGTTCAACAGTTTTTTTCAGACTTTTTTGATGAATCATAAGATTGATCATACGTCGGTCAATTTCTAGTTTAAAATCATTGTGCAAAGATTCAGGTCCTAAGTAATTCTGATTCAGGTCTTCATATATTTTATCAATATCTTGCGGGTTTTGCTTTGTGATAAGACCCGTAATATATGCCAAGTCAGAACCATTCTTATTCATAAGAAGTTTATAGATATGCTTGATGATCAGTTCGTAATGAGCTTTTTCAGCAGAAGGTGAAATTTCAATAACATTGGCGATCACAAGAAAATGAATAGCTTTAAAAAAGTTAGGATTATTCTCAAACGAGGTTGCGATATTTTGTATGACTTGTCCTTCGATCATGTCAATAAAGGCGCTGCCGAGCAAGCTCATCAATGAAAACTGATTAAGATCAATATTCGATAAAGTTGTCCAGTTGACTTGTATTTTATAGTTATAATATTCAAGGTAATGAGAGTGTATCCAATCTTGGTCGAATTTACTTAAGATCCAGTCATTTATTAAAACATAAAATTGGTTTATGTTAATTTCTGAAGTTTGCAACTGCGTATTAGCTTTTTCAATTGATAATTGAAATTTTTCTTCAGAGATGAGTTTGGATAAACGCAGTCGAGACTGAGTAAGAAGAACTTGGCCAATTTGTTCTTTGCTAACAAAGCCTTTTTGAACTAAGTAAGCACCGATTGGCAAATCACCTTTGTCAGCAAGAGCTTTATCAAGCAGAGCTTTTGTGACTAAACGATGATTGATTAATAAAGTTCCCAAGCGAGTATCAGAATCAGCAATTTCAATAAACTGAATTTGTCCTTCTTCAAAAGTAATAGAATGTTTTGTTTTAAAGTCGACAGTCAGGCTGATTTTAGCATTCATTTTTTGTTGGTGAAAGAGCGCCATCATTGCAATTAGATCATACCCAAAACACTCTTTAAGGCTGGTTAAATCAGCCCAAATTCTTTGAGGCTCTGTGACCGGTAGATACAAGTTTTGGTAGAAACGAGAACGAACAGATAAACCTAAATTATTATTTTGATCTGTCGAAGACTCTGCCATTTTCAATTTTTCTTTCTTGGTGCTTTTCAATAATACAGATAATTTATATTTTGCGTTAAAGAGCAGATCTGGATCAAGAAAAAAGACATAAAGTCTTAATATCATTTATAAAAGAATAGAGACAGGACCTTAGGCCGTCAGATATTATTATTTGATAAAAAAATCGAATACACCAAAAGGCTGCGAAAGGTAATCATACTTAGAATTAAAATCTGTACTTTTTGTATCTGGCGTTCTCGCAGTGAGAATATTGTCTTTATTAAGTGTTAAGACGGTGTTGTTTGTAAATCTCGAAACAGATTCTAATTGTTGCTGACAGCTATCGACTTTTGAGAAATTTAAAGCCTGTTTTAAGTAAGATAATTTGTAAAACTCCTGCGATGAGCTTTGTATATAAAGACTATTTTTATCTGTAGAACATATTTCTGGTTGAACAAAACGAGTGAAAGATCCGTAAGGTGTAGCATCAAAATTTCCGCGGACTGTTCCTGAGGCTGTTACAAATTCATATTGTATTGATGAGAAACGGATGAGCGCTCCTGAGGCATAATACATATTGCCACCAAAAAAAAGATCAAATCCTTGAGGCTTGATAGATAAAGAATTGTACCATTCTGCATATGTTCCGACATTATTCTGTAGACCATTATAAAGATCAAATCCTAGAATTTTTCCAGTGGAATTATCATTGTAGACAAATGCAGAGTTTTGATGCCGATCAGTTATGTGTCCAGTTATTTTATAAGAAGTGGGTTTAATATTGAGTTTTGCATCAATGAGTTGAATTTGTTGAGAATCAGCATCACGCGCTAAAATATATTGTGGTGCTAAGAGTTGTGGAACTTTATTAAATCTATTTAAAAGTTTTGTCATTGTATCGGCTCTAAGAGAGGCAACAATTGCTGGATGAAAGTTTCGCCCAAATTTAGCCACTTTGGCCGAAAATTCTGTTCCGTAATGATAGCCACCTTTTTGTTCGCGGCTTTTATCACAGGTTCCGGCACGGCCTTTTTCAGTTCCTTGTGTACATGTAAAATGTGAAATATCATCTGCATCAATATGTCGAGCTTCGTGCATGAGTGTAGCCGCTAAAGATGATGCACTAATGGTCAGTTGAGTAATTGTATCTGCGCAGATACTCATTTTTTTAAAATTTTTAGACCCTGTTATGACATAAGCAATAGTAAGTGATTTACAATTTTCGATACTAATTGTTCTGATACGAGAAGAAAAATAATTAAAAAAAGAATCATTATTTGGAAACTCATTGTAATAGGTTTGGTCTATTGATTTAGAAGAAGGATTAAAAAGTCCTTTTTTAAGAAAGCTTATAGCTAAGTAAACCTTATTGACCGGGTTTTCAAACAGACACTGATCAGTGGTGGCATTCACTAAATCCTGAATATCAAACTGATCATCAATAGCTTTTTTTTCTTCAGCAGATAGGCAATAAAATCCAGTTAGCGTTGAACTTTGCTCTTGATTTGCAAATGAAAAATTAAAACAAATGACAACCATTGTGAAAGTCATGACAAAAGTGTATTTAAAATGCGATGTTAATTTTTCAAAGAAAATCATTTTGTAACCTGAATTGGTGATGATATTTGTGAGCTCATTTTCGCAAGTAAAGACTCTGAACTCGCACGACTGAGATTAACAATTTGGGCTATGCTTATAAGGTATGAGTTGCGAGTTGCAAGATGACTTAGATTAAAATTCAGTTGATGGTTTTGAATTAAGTTTTTTTCGATTTGTTCGACAGCTAGAAAACGCAAATTAATTTCGATATCCTTAAGAGTCGATCTGGCATCATGAGCTGAATACTCTTTGTCGAGCAAGTCATTTGGTGCAAAAAAAATTTCGTTTAGTAAATCATGAGCATCCAAGTTTTTTAAAGTTAGCAAATGCAAAGCGACATATCTTGAGTCACTATCTTTTTGCGAATCAGTCACAATATTTTTGAGCTCAATAAGATCCGCTGTAGTCAGTGTCTGGGCTATAGACTTTAAACGTTGTGCTTGTGTTTCGAAATCCTCACTTAATTGATAGATATGGTTTTTTTCGTTTTGAATTATGTTTTGCAATTGTAAGGCGCTTTTATATTTTGTGTGGACTTGTGGGTCTTCAGTATTGTTTTGAGTGAATTGACTTTGGATGAAGCTTGCTGTGAATTGACTCATGTCGTTTGTTGGTGAACGTAGCATTGAGAGTCTTTGTTTCTCAATCCGTGAATTTGTTTCGTTCTGGGGATTTGACAGAAAGATCCCAACAATAAGCATTGTGCTGATTAAAAACAAAAAAACAAATAAAGTTGTTTGTTTGTTCACAATGATGCTCCTATTTCTGCGGTCTATAAAGTGGCGTCAGGTTCAAATACCTTTTGCCGGTTCGGATGTATACCTATTATAACTCAATCAGAGTTGCAATCTTTTTAGAGTATTTATTCTAAATTAGCAGGTGCTTCAAAATCATTAAATTTGTGTAAATTTAAGGCGACTTATAAACTGTATTTTTGTCTGATTGATCGAGCTTTATTTTGTACCGCAGGTATTTCGAAACTTTCTGCTTGAGCTAAAATTTGGCTTAAATGACTGCGTTTACTTGCGTTATTTAAGATTTCAGGGTTGCTCTGAAGTTGTCTTTCGATTTGGTAAAGAATGGCAAGCTGTGGATAGGCGAGTGTTGTGGCTGTTGTTCCAGAGTGATGTGATTGGTCATTACTGAACTGTTGGCAATTTTCTAAGCTGAGGCATGGTGATTCTTGAAAAACTTTTTTCAAAAATTCAGCATCTTCATTGGTTTTCATGTCTCGTGAAATAAGATAGCTGATGAGTCCTTTACCACTGCGATCTTCTGGTTTGAGTGAATTATATTTTTGAATAATAACTTGATGAAGTTCTGGGCTGAACTGAGTAAATTCAAGATCAATTCGTGGGTCATTATCATTGTGACTAACAAGAATTTCATTAAAAACAACGTACTTATACTGATCGGCTAAAGTCAGATTTGAAGTGTTAACAGTTGAGGACTCTTCTTTTGTCAATGTTTCTTGGGGCGTGTTTAAAGCAGCTTGTTGTGTTGGATGATTTGAGTTATGAAAATTAAAATCACTTGGTTTAGTGTCGTGCGATGATATTTCTGATGTCGTTTTGGTTCTGTATAATTGAAAAAGCCCTGCGATCAGCAAGGCTATTGTTATTATAAAAATTTGATTTCGAGATAGACTAGTTTTTTTCAAAATCAGCCAACATTGCTTTTTTCACATCAGCGCGATCTATACGACCAAGTTGATCTGCAGAGTAAATATCAGCATCCATTTTAACTTTATCAGTACAGTTAGAGCAAAATTTACTGACATTTTTTAAGAGCACTGTTGATGAACCGTAAGATCCCATATACGTTGAATCACAAGCTGGTTGACCTTCAAGTTTGGCTCCAGTCCAGATGCTAACCATGTCTTTACCATTGGCGTCTAAAAATGGTCTTGGGCAAGTGTCGTGTCCCCAATTACCATGATTTGTTTCTGCGTGGCGTGCTTCGTGATAGACAACCATCAAACGTGCAACTTGAGGGTGATTAAATTTAATAAAATTTTGAGTCAGCCACATTTTGTTAGCATCATAAAAAGGTTGAACGCAAGCAACTGCAGGGCCACCGCCGCAGTCATCAACACCGACAGAAGTAATGTGAGATTCGAAAAACTTTTTGTAAACTGCACCAGAAACATCTCCGAAGATTTGTTTGTGAAATGGCGTGCTACCAGATCCAGTAATTTGGTTCATGAAATTAAGATCTAAAACCATTTGATCTTGAATCGCTTTTGGAACATCAGAGTCAAATTTTAAAGCTTGAGCCTGAAAACTTAATGTGATCATGACAGATGTGATTAAAAGTTGCATGCGGTTAATTGAGATCATTATCCCTCCTTGGATAGATATATTTACGAATGCATAAATTTTTGCGAATACTCGAGATAAGAGCAAGATATATTTGAATAATTCAAAAGATGACACTTGTGCCTATAACATATTTTAATGATTGGCATTAGTGAAACTGTCTATGTTGAGATTCGTCTAATGTTTGTACAAGTTAGAAAAATATTCCTGTTGTCTTGACGGGGACGCAAATTGTTTCCCAATAATTGGGAAAACAAGCTATTTTCGTTTATACATGGGGCATGGAATTTAAAGTCACTCAAACGACATTTTCAAGTTTACTCAAAGAAGAACTGATAAAACGTCAAAGTCGCAATAAAGGCTATTCTTTACGAGCATTTTCTAAGATGTTAGGACTCAGTTCGTCGTTTGTTTCAAAGGTTTTGTCTGGGAAAAAAAACTTATCAGAACAAACTATGCTGTCAGTGGCTTCAAGATTAAATTTAGATGAATCGGTTATTGAGGACATAGTTCAAACTAGTCCAAAAGGTCATACAACAATTGAGAACATCGAAATCGATCAGTTTCAGTATATTTCTGATTGGCATCACTATGCCATTTTAGAGTGTGTAACATTGCAAGATTTTGAATCGACTCCAGAGTGGTTTTCTCGTCGACTTGGCATTACGGTCGAGCGGGCTTCGAGTGCTATTGATAGGCTTGTGCGTTTAAATTTACTTTCACTAGACGATAAAGGTGATATCATTCCTCGCGTTAAAAACAACACAACAATAAGTTCTCAAGTACCTGCGTTCGCCCATACTGAACACGAACGTCAATTACTCAACAAAGCATTAAATGCACTAGACGATGTTCCCAAAAACTTGCGCAGTCAGACTTCGATCACAATGGCTATTCCTGAATCAAGAATAGATGAGGCTCGGCAAAAGATTATCGAGTTTCAACGAGAAATGATGAAGTTGCTTCAGCGCAGAGGTAAAAGGGATTCCGTGTATCATCTATCGATTTCATTTTTTCCATTAACGTACAATATAACCAAAAAAAATAACGAAACAAATAACTAAAAACAGGAGATTTTATGAAAACAATTATTTTAATGGCATTAGTAACGAGCTCTTTCGCATTTGCTGGTCAAGAAAACTATGGCATCGGTGGACCAAATAAAGCTAGCGCTTATCAACCGGCACAAATTTATTCTGCACTGAATGTTGAAGAAGTGGATGCTAACCCAGGAGTGGCTGGTCGTCGCCGCACTGAAAAGTCAGTTGGTGGTTTGACTTGCTCTAAAGAGTTACCGGCTGCAATCACACTAAAATCTAAAATCAGCTTTGCATGTGAAATTGATCAAGATAATGTTGATTTTGCAGAAATATACAAAGCTTTAGATGTTAAAGAAACTGCAGCTAATAAACCTAAAGTTGGCGGTGCTACAATTCGCCAAAAATCAGTTGGTGGTTTAACTTGTGCTAAGTCAACTGTTGCAGGTCCAAAAATGAAAGTTTCTTATAATTGCAAATTCATTGGGGAATAATTTTACTAGCAAGAGCAGTAACAAGTTTAAAAAAGCTTGTTACTGCTGATATGTCACACTGAGGTTAAAAGTCATTGTTTAATCTTTTTGTTCAAAATAGCCGTCAGATAGTCCTAATTTAACAATTCTGTCAGGCTTTAAATTCAATATAGTTTTACAAATCTTTAATGACTCTTTAGAATCAGAAGCCAGTCCTGGGACTAAAGAGGATTTTTGTATGTATACCGAGCTTAAAAAATACTTTAAATCTTTTTGTTTGATCTGCTGTTTGATACTTTTTAGTAACTGTACACAAACTTTAACAGCTGAGTCTATCAATGCATTTCCGCAAAGTACGTCAGAAAATTATTTTAGAAAAACTCAAAAAATAGTTCTTGAAGTTTATTATGAATCAGGAGCCGAGCCATTTTACGGAACAACTGCTAGTGGTAAGCAGTTGTGGGAAGTCGTCGAGCAAAACCTAACATCGATTATGCAATACCGCACAACGACACCCAGTTTAGAAGTTCCAATGTCAATAGCATCTATGACAGTGATTGCTACGCAATCAAGAAGTAGTTGGCTCGGGACTGATATATTGTCGTTGAGTGGACAGAATCGCCAAGGTGATTCAAGCACTGAGACGAGTTACTTTTACATCTATTTTTTAAAAGGTTACTACAACAATGGATCTGGTCCTCAGTCTTCTGTTTTAGGCGTTTCATTAAGCGGCACGCCCATCATTGCTATTTTTAAGGACGCGGTTAAAGCTTCTGCGGCCAATCCTAACGGCCCAGTGGCTAAATTTGTTGAACAAAGCACTCTAGTTCATGAGATTGGTCATGCTCTCGGATTTGTTAATAATGGTATTCCGATGGTTGGAACAAATCATCAGGACACTGCACATGGAGCTCATAGCACCAATTCTAATTGTGTGATGTACTGGCTCAATGAAGGTGGTAGTGATTTAGTTCAGTTTGTGCAGAACTACATCACATCATCATCTTTTGTTATGTGGGGTTCTGAAGTGTTAGGTGATGCTCAAGCTTATAGTCAATAATGACCAGCACCATATATCTCAGATATTTTCAGATCTAAGATAAGTTGATATTGTTCTGATAGAAAAAAGTAAAAAACCCGCATTACTGCGGGTTTAATATCTCTCCTAGAGGCTCATTTCTAGAGAGACTTTCCTCAGGCGCACCCTTGGAACTATTTAAAAAAATTAACTGACGGTATCTAAACCGTTCTTATTAAGCATGTTTAAACTCTAAGAAACGTATAAAGTCAACATTTGGGTTATTAAAGCTCATTCACTAGATTCAAATAGTTTGGTCAGTCATCAGTTGCATATGGTTCATAGCCAATTTAGGTGTTAAGGAACACAAGGTGGAATTGATTTTTCTACTGCATTTAATAAGGCCTTTTCAGCTGAGCCAAAAACTGGGTTTTTAACTATTTGTATTTTAATTTTAGAGCTACTGAGTACAGTCGATCCTTGAATTTGTAAATCTACTAAACTGATGGATGTTCTAGCTCCGATTGAATGATGTATATCCGAGAACACAGTCATATAAGAAACTTTTCCTTGATCTTTAATATCTGAGGGTTTCTCTATACTTGTTATTTTATAACCCTTAGTTTCAAATTTTCTCAAAATTTTTTCTGTTAAATCATTCCGTCCATCAACATCAGACATTACATGATAGATATTGCAATTCACATTAGCCATAACTGATTGACCTATTAAAATCGCATAAAAAATAAAAACACTCTTCATAAATTTTCCTCCCATTAGATGAGTTGCAGGAACTTAAAAGAAAGAAGTATTCTTGTCAAACGAGCTTGTATTATCACATCGTCTAGCGGCGTAGCTTTATTGAAATAGTCGTCAGACATAAAAAAATAGTAAGATTAGTCAAAAGACGAATTATAAATTTATCTTATTTTTTTTGCTTCATATATTCTTTTGACAAGAGATTTTGCTACTCGAGAGTTATAGTCTGTAATACTTTCATCTATTCAAAGATGGTTTAGAGATTTATTCGTAATGATGCTGTCAAGTTTCGTCAGGTAGCACTTTGATACTTTATTATTTGAAAAAGAAATAACCATCATTTATATGTTCTTTTGTGAAAACAAAATTGATGTATCAAAAATATTTAATCGAAGAATTTCAGAATCGTCGCCAACGTAATAGTTCTTATAGCTTACGTGCATACGCTCGTGATTTAGCGATTCCTTCTTCAAAACTTTCTCAGTATATCAATGGCTTTTGCGGTATTTCCGGTCGCAAAGCGACCCAACTAGCCACAAAATTACGATTAAGTCCCCTAGAAGTGGAACTTTTTGTCTGCTCGGCCGAGGCTGAACATGCACGCGATGCTCTTTCTAGAAGTCGTGCGCAAGAAAAATTGAAATCTCTTTTAGAAAATACTTTTTCAAGTATTAATATGGAAAAATTCAATATGATTCGCGATTGGTATCATATGGCAATTCTTGAGTTAACGGAAGTCAGCAGTTTTCAGTCGAATCTAAAATGGATAGCAAAAGCTCTTGGTATTGATGTGAGTTTAGTTAATGAGGCTGTACATCGTTTAGAGCGATTAGAACTTCTCGATTCAGGGGGGGCGCGCTGGAAACAAACTCAGAGGGATTTCGAGACACCAGGTGATATAAGCTCGCGAGCTATTCGCGATTATCATCGTCAGATGCTTGATGTCATCAATGACCGAATTGAAGATACTTCAATCGACAAGCGCGAACTAGGATCAGTAGTTTTTGCTGTTGATCAGGAATTAGTGCCTGAGTTTAAAAAAATGATTCGTCAATTTCAAAAAAGTGCAGCAGCTCTTGCAGAACGAAGTCAGAAAAAAAATTCTGTTTATACATTAAATCTACAATTTATGCCTCTTTTTGAAGGAGAAAAAATATGAAATTTATGTTTACAATGTTAGTCTCGTTGTTTATTGGTTCGACGAGTTGGGCCACAAAAGTTATTGGTAACGGTGGAGACACTTATGCACTTGAGTTTACCTTGATAGCAAAAGATATTCAAAATCATCTAGAGATTATGGCCTCGTCGAGAGAGATAAACTTATTGTCATTAAATGAAGCGATTAAAAGTACCAAGGTTGAATCCACAGAGAATAAATTATTTTTGAATAACATCCCTAAGGATGCCATTAACTATCCAACTGAAAAAAGAATTATTTTTAATCGTACTGCATGGGTAAATTCAAAAGAAAGCTTCAAACCCTCACTGGTTTTACATGAATATTTAGGAATTATGGGTATAAATGATTCTAGCTATTCGTTGTCGATTTCTTTACTAAAAAGTTTTGGTTACGGAAAAAGAGTAACTGAAGTTAAAGGGCCGTTCACTGTGAATTTCAATCAAGATTTGCAGTATGCATTGAAAGCTTATGTCACTTTAGAAAACTATGGGCCTGAAAGCTGGCCGTACAACGCACGTCAAGAGCAAATGCGATTAATTATTGAATCTCATTTGGGCAGAAAAGTTTTTCTTCTTCCCGCTCATGGACGAATCATCTCTGTTTACAGTCGAATAGACGGCGAAGAAGACGGAGTTTATATTAGCATTTTGCAGCCGGTTAAAAGTAAAAGTGGACACAGTAGGGTCCACAAGGAAAAAAACAGTGAATATATTTTGCATGTTATTCGCGATTACAGAATCGAACTCCGCAGTTCAAAAAAAGACGCTATACCTGATGATCTTGAATTTGTAGGTCCAATCACTAATACTGCTGAATAACCATCTAGCTCTGGCGTATGTATTTAACAAGTTACACAGATTTGATCATCAGTCGAAGGGTCTTGAACTCACTTTATGTGAATTGAAAATCTTGATTTGTTGATAAGAGTTTAACAAAAGTCGCTTATGTTGATAATAAATCTATTTAATTTCTGATTTAAAATAAGTAAAAGATTTATACAACTAAAAATAAGGGGTGTTTTTTATGAAAAAAATTATTTTGTTTTTTTTAATTTCAGTTAATTTATCTGCATATGCTGAGAACCAACAGCCGAGTTGTTTGCCAACGGGCTCTAAAGGGGCCTATGCATGTGCGGCTCAGTCAAAGCGTAAAAATTGTCTGATTATGAAAGGGGCTGGTTACAGCTGCGAATGGGGTATTCAAGAGTTTTCATGTATTGCTCTGCCTGGTGGAAATGGTGCTGCATGTGCTTATCAAAAAGATCAAAAAAACTGCAACACCGTTTCAACAGCATTTAAGTGTGCTTGGGTTGCGGAAGTTATTCCTCAGTAGTTTTTTTTCATGGTGCGATAAAAAAGTAGTTTGTGGTATTTGCTGCAAACTACTGAAAATTTTCAAGACATTTCGGGAATGTGATTAGTTGACCGCTAACATAATCGGTCATAATTTCATTTGGTTTTTCGAGATTAACTAATTCGCGTTTAAAGATTACATATTCTGATGTCGCACTTTTTTTGATTGATCGTATACTGAGTTTAATTTTTTGATGTAAATTCAAACCATTTACACCAAGTTGTTTTTTTAGAAAGTCTTCCATTGCTTGAATAAGCTCAGGATCATTTAGGGCTTTAAGGGCAACCTCAAATTTTTTTCTAACATCAATTTCGACATTTCCAACCCAATGCGTATTTTCAAGTTTCAGTGGAATATTAACCCCAGTTTCGAGAAAGACTTGTTCGATACTACGACGAATAAGTTCTTCATCTTGCAGGTGGCCCTTCGCTGGAAACAAAGCAAATTGCGCAGAAGGAAATAGTTCATCAATCGAAATCATGGCGCCAGAATAAAAACCAGGGACACTGTATCCATCAGTTTTAATGAAGCACGCTTTTGATCCGTATTTTTCGGCTAAAGTAGACATGTCTACAGAGTGAGCTTTCTGATAGATGTTCTCCATAAGCTCAGCTCTTTCTTTAGCGCCTGCGAAAATATCTTGCAGTCTAAGTCCATAAAATTGTTTTGCCATTTCCTCATAATCTTTATGAGAAATGATAATGGGAAATCCATTAGCTTTAAGCTCATCATTAAGTTCATAGATGTTGTTAAAATCCAGATCTAAAATACGTTTACTTATTTTGTGAATGAAAAACTCCATGGACTCTTGTTGCTGATCGACATGGCCTTTAGAGCTTAATTTTTCAAGACGATTCAGTGATACCACCATGTGATGAACTAATCCTTCATGAATCAAAAGTTGAATTTTTTGATCATCACGACTTAAAGCATCAAAGTATGTTTGATTGATCAAGCCTCGCTGTTCCCATTGACATGCAATTACGGCTGCAGATTCATTAATTCCGTTTAAGGTTGCATTTAGACATCCTTTGACATCAATTTTTTGATTTGTCATATACCACTGTTTGCTATTGAAGGCTTGTGTTAAATAAGCCTGCAGTTCAGGATACATTTTGAGTTTGCTCTTCATCTTTTTGAAAATTGGAATTTTCTCCCAATCCAAAATAGGAGTGTTCGAATGAGTTTCTTTCTGATCGAGTAGTTCTGCTTGGGCAAAAATGCTATTGCCGCCACCGCTGCGGCCGGGGCCTTCGGAATTATGTGTTGCATTTGTAGAGAGAGTTGATCGAACCAATTTATTTTGATTCTTTTTTTTGAGTAATTCGGCAATTTTAGTTTGGTTTAGTTTGGAACCAAATACAGGACCACCGTCAGATGGTTTAAATTCGTGAGAATTGGGGTTTGCATGAACAGTCGAGCTCAGACTTAAAAAAAGCCCTAAAGTTCTTATAAAAAAGTTAAAAAATAAAAATCGAATCATATGTGGTAACTAATTTGCAAACATAAGACCGCTTCTAAAGATATTAAATCATTTACGACGGAATAAATCTGACAGTAGGCCTTTTTTTGGCAAAGTTGCTTTTTTGTAAACTATATGTTAATGAGATGTTAACTAAAATAACTTTGCTAAAGGGGTAAAAATTGAACTCACTTTTTCAATATAAGGACTATAAGCAATTTATTAAAGATCGGGTCTCAAATCAGCGAGGTGAAAGCACACGTTTAGCGAAAGCCTGTGCCTGTGAAAAATCTTACTTATCTAGAGTTTTATATAGCGAAGTACAAATTACAATGGATCATGCGTATAAGATGGCAATTTACTGGTGCTTTTCTCAAGAAGAGCAAGATTACTTTCTGCTGTTAGTTGAGGAAGCTCGCTCAAGTAGCCTCGAATATCGAAAATATTTAGCCAGTAAAATTCATAATTTAAAAATAAAAAATCAAAGTCTTAAAAACTTTACAGACAAAAATGAAGTTTTATCCAGCTCTGATGAAGTTTGGTATAATTCTTCAGTCTATATTTGTGCCGTTCATATGCTTACGGCTTTGTCGGGACAAACCAAACAAGCAATGTCTAAGCGTCTAGGTATTCCGAGCGAGATCGTTGAAAGTATTCTTATACGTCTCGAAAAACTAGGTTATGTATCTCATAAAAAAGATGTATGGTGTTATTTGTCTGGAGCTGGACACTTAGATCGACAATCACCATTAGTTCAATTTCATCATTCTGGTTGGCGCAATCGTGCTATGATGAATATGTTGAACTTAGAAACTGAATCGATTCATTACACAAACATTCAATCATTAAGTTATAGTGATCTTGAGAAATTAAGACAAATGATCTTATCTTTTATCAATGAATCAAATAAGTTAATGAATCCTTCAAAACCAGAAGAACTTATTTGTTTAAACATAGATTTTTTTACTGTTTAGTAAATACGAAAGTATATTTTAAATTGATTAGTTTATATGAGTACTATTCACACCTTTCGATGATGATTCATCGTGAGTTATGTGGTGGATTGTTTTTTCGTAGTGGTTTTACAAAAGAGAATGGGATTCTTGGTGAATTGATTCTTTAGGCTTGCTTGTTTCAAAGGTCTCCATTTGGCTTGCTATTTTAGCGAGAGCCATCATAACGTCAATAAGTGTCGAGTAGTCTAAAACGAATCTTTCTTTATGTAAGATCATTTCGGCGTAGTTGTTATCAATAACAAAACAATTTAAATCATTTTCATTTATATATTTAGCCATTTTAAACTTTCGAATAATAAGAAATGACTAATCCCTCATCAAGTGCAAATGGGACAGATTTAATAGATGGTTCGTCAATGAGTTTCAACCAGGCTTCGTTATTGTTTTCTGTTTTAGATAACCAATCTGGTATTGGAAGGCGAGGTGATTGCTTAGCTTGTAAGTAAGCTTGATTATTTAATGCTGATGATTTTAAAGATACAATATCTGATTGTTTTACAGTGAAAGATCTAATACTAACTTTTTTTCCATTAACAAGTATTTTTCCGTGTGAGATCAGCTGACACGCAGAAGCTATACTAGGAGCGAATCCGCCTCTGAAAACAATATTATCGAGTCGTTTTTCTAGAAGATTTATCAAGGATTCACTCCAGTTATGAGCCTGTCTTTTTGCTTTTTTGACGATGCGAATAAGCTGTTCTTCACGCAATCCATAGTGAATACGAATTTTTTGTTTTTCTTCTAATTGAAGACGGTGTTCAGAGTATTTTATTCTGTTTTGTCCGTGTTGTCCGGGTGGATATGGTCTGCGCTCTAGGGCTCCAGGTTTGCCTAAGCCGGGTAGTTCAATCATTAATCGTCTTTGTAGTTTAAAGCGTGGATTAAGTTTTTTTCTTTTCATATAGTCCTCTAACTAATTTAAAATCTAGCACCAATGGGCAAATTCTAAGGCGACATAAATCAGCCTTTGTGGTTTTGTTACATTGCTTAAGCAATGTAAGTCTAAAATAGCTTCTGTTGCTCATATTCACATCCTTGTGTTGTTAAATTATTAGAACCAACGTGTGAAAGAAACAAGTTGTTAGCAGTAAAGATTAACAATTGAAAATGATGTGAGATTGAAAATCTATTGAGAATATTTTTTATATTTTCATTGAAACAATTTAGCCCGTGCTGTCTCTGTGATCATGTGGCTAATCTCACCTTTGTATTGAGCCATTAATATTTAATGAGCTTTTCGATCTAGTTATTAATTCAATTAAAATGATCCAGAATCTCATAGAAAAATCGACAAAAGAAGCGGCTGAGTCCGAATCAGAAGTCTTGAGATGTCTCACGATAGATTGGTTTGACGTTACAAAATAATGATTCTAATGAATTAAAAAAAATAGCATGATTCGATACACTGCTGAAAACCAATTGATTTAAAAATAGTGAAAAGAATAAAGCCACTGAGTTCTGGAGGCTTTATTTATCTAATGGATCATCATATTAATGACATGCATCTTCGACGTTTAGGCATGGTTTTGCTTGTTTAAGCTTTTTATAGTGTTAAGCCTCTTTGTCATATCTAATTTAGTCTCTGATTGTGCACTGATTTTTACATAGTGGTAAAGATTAACCCCATGTTTTTTTAAAAAAAATCTATAAATTTAAACTCACGGTGTACTATTTATTTGGGTATATAAAATAGCGGAGCAATCAAGATGATTTCGGTTGAAGAATGTGTTTCTCGGTTCTGTAATTGAAGTTTGTCATTTAGCAAAAAAGCTAGCGATTGAAATCAGTATTGCGATACTACTGCAAATCAGAGCATAAAATGAAATTTTCATATCCATTCTTTTTTTTACGATTTCTTCGGCTTCAAATTCAGCTAGAGCTTTTTTGACCAATAATTCAGAGAAAATTCGGTGTAGTTCGCTCTTTTGCTCGCTTTTGTGGTGAGGCATATTAGAGATAGTTTTTTTTATATCTGCAATTTCTTTCTCTAAAATATCCGTGAGTCTCTGTTTTGTTTTTACTGTTTCAGAGTTTAGCTCTTTTTCAAAAGATTGGATAATTAATCTAGTTATCATTTAGACCTGCTTTGCTTTGTACTTAATTATGTCTATTATCGTCTATTGAGTAAATGCGCGCTATTTGCACCTCGCCCAACGGCTTGTTTTTATGTATTATTAAATGTAAGTTATTAAAAATACTACATTATTTTTAGTTTTTAAACTGAGTTTAATATTTTGTGGTTTTAAGCCGAAAAGTAGAGTATGATTATACAGTGGAGTTCTTTGATGCCGGCACATTACCCTTTATCAACTGTTAAACAATATGTGGCGGACGCTTTGGAAAATTCCAATTCTGAGAAGGTTGTATTCTCAGCAAAATCTAAGTCTATCAATGCAGTAATTGAGGCCTTCAAACAGAAGGGTAAACTTATGACTCAGGATCAGGCGCGTAGGTATATTTTAAATCATCTTAACGGGCTGAGCCCATCAGATTTTTACGACAAGCATGCGGGACAATGGGGTGATCCTAAGCTTATCGTAGATAAGTACGGAATTCGAAAAGATGGGATTCCTTGGTTTATTAAATTTTTTGTTGAACAAAAATCAGAAACAGTGCCGGAGGAGTATTTAGATTCAATTTCATTTCATCCAAGCACTGAAGATATGAAGTTAGAAAACAAAGCTATAATTTTAAAAGATTGGGAATAGGTATGAAACATTGTGGCGAGTGTGGTAGCCAAAACTTGAAATTACAAAGCATTAAAGGAACAGTTCATCCATGGAGGGACTTTCTCAATGTCGAATTGCTTTGCGATCAAGAAGCATTCGTTTGTCAGGAGTGTGGTAATATTCCAATGACATCAAAAGATATTACTGCGCTTGAAAAAAATATTCGATCATCTCTAATATTAAAAATTAAAAAGTTTATTAACAAACTTGTGGAGGCCGGATTTAATCAAGGCGAAATTAGTATGGCACTTGGTACAACACCTGAATATTTATCTATGGTGAAGAATGGCAAAAAGGCACTTAGCTACACAACATTTAATATGCTACAGGCTTTTTCAGACAATCCAGAGCTAATTCCTAAATATACGGGTGTAATTCCAAGAAAATCTGAAGAAGAGATTTTTTTTGCGTATGAACCAGAAATATCAAATTTCTCTCGTTTGTCGCAGAAACCTAAATATGTAGGGCGAGTAAAGAAAAGGATTGATTTAGGAGTTTCGAGGGTGCGTGCTATTACAATAGTTCCTTTTGATTCGAAAGAGAAAAATGAAACAATGGGACTTAGTTTGGATAGATATGTGTCAGTGTCTGCGTTGCTAAAGACAAATAAAGGGTAAATTATGAGTAAGGATAAAAAGGTATTAGATTTATTGGCAAATCTGGAGATAGCTGCAATTCAATTGGTAAGTACAAACTTTTCCGTAAACTTACCACCCGAAGTTCTTCCTCCGGAACTGGTTTCGTTTGGATTTGAGCACCAATTTAATTTTGCGACTGGGGATGTAGATAATAAGTTAAAACAGTTATTTTGCTTTGTAGATACAATACTTATTCCACAATTTAATGAAAAAAATGAAATCGGGAAAACATTAAAAGAACAATTGAAAATGTCAGCTAAATGCAAGTATGTAGTTAGATATCTTGTGAAGCCTGAAGCAAAATTTGATGATGAGGTATTAGGAGAGTTTAGCAAGCAATTTGCAATAGCCCATGTATACCCCTACATAAGAAATCATATTGATTTACAGTTTAGAGAGATGGGGTTAACAAGTCTCGCTTTGCCAATCTATAAACAGGCTAGTCAAAACTCAATTATCAAGAATCTTCATAGTACAATTGAAGAAATTGGTAGTGAGAGGCGGACTTGAACCGCCGACCTACGGATTATGATTCCGTTGCTCTAACCAGCTGAGCTACCCCACCACCGACAATATAGTTAGATGAAGAAATGTTTTAATGCGTTTTGGGGGGTGTTGTCAAACTTGAAAAATGCAATTTAAGAAGCTGTTTTTTTAATCGGATCCATAGATTGCATAGAATTGTACCATTTTTTTAGTTCAAAGCTTTTCTCAAGCCATTTTTCTTCTGGAAATCGTAGATTTAGATAATCTAAACAACAGATCAACGAGATTTCGCCAATCATTAAGCGGTCGGTTTTAAGTAAGCTCATATTTTTTTCAAAAAAGATGAGACCATTTTCTATTTTGGCTTTTTGTTTTTGATCGTATTCTTGACTCCGTAATTGTTCAGGTCTCATGACTTCATACCGACGTAAAACTGCTGCATCGGCAATTCCGTCAGCGATAGCTTCTAATTTTTTTGCTAAATAGTAATCACGCAGCTCTAGATGTTTCGGGTAAACGCGTGAATCTGTTTTTGAGTGGTCATTTAAGTACTCACAAATGATAGCGGAGTCGATAATCGTTTCATCATTGTCTATTTCAAGAGCCGGAATTTTTATCAGAGGATTTTTTTCATGAAAATCCTCTGAAGGTGCAAAAGTGCCAGTCTTTCCAAAATCAATAATTTCAATGTCTTCGCGATGCCCCGTAATTGCCGCTGTTATTAAGACTTTTCGTGTAAAGGGCGAAGCTTTCGAATAGTAAAGTCTCATCTTAAAAGATTACCAGCCTGCTAATGAAGTTCTTCTTTTACGGCGTTTTAAATTAAATGGTTTTGCCTGCTGTGGAGCTGAGTGATGCGCAGAGTTTGTAGCCGGTTTAATAGTCTCAGTTTTTTGAGTCGTTTTAGTATTGTTTTTTGCTGTTAAATGTTGAGTTGAGTCCATATCAGGTCTCGCTTTCTTCGTCTTCCTAACGTGAAAGCAGTATACCAAAGTCGTTTTGGACTTAAGAAGAGCTATTTTTGATAGCTCTGTGCTCCCAGACCTTTCAAATGTTGAAGCGAGATGTCACAGTCCTCAGAACTAAAATAAGCGGTATTGATGTTTCGCAGCGCTTCTATTTGGCGCTGATTGTTAGTGTTTGCCAAAATCGCTTGTATCCACACATCAGTCGAAACCGCATTTAAGTGAATATCTAAAATGGCTTTAAATGTTTTAAGTAAATGTAACGGGTGAGTGTTCATATCCGAAATGAGATAATTAAAAGCTGAGTTAAAATCATCAGAGAGTTGTTGTGAAGCCAAAAAATTAGACTCAAGCGCTGTATCTACAAAACGATAAAAGCCAATCTGCATTTGCATTTGTTCCGGATGAGCAAAGAAATGCTCGGCATGAATACAGTCGTGTAACCAAAAGCTTAACGGGTCTCGATGTCCATACAGAGTCTCAGACCATTTTGTAAAATCAGGGTCAAAAGTAATAATTCTGTAACTTTGCGTTTGGATCTTAAGTAACTCATAAGGGCTCGGTTCGTAATTCAAAACTTCAATAGGGTATGAGTGAGTCAAGATATTCACTAATGCTTGTAAAGCTATTTCAGGTAATGGTTTTATTTTAATGATATTAATAAAATCAAAAAACGAGAGATTTTGATCGAGCTTACTTGGCCACTCAATTTGGCATTTCTGTGTTATTTCATAAAAAGAAAAATTCATTTTGATGATATGAGGTGAATTCTCGAATTTGAGTACAGATTCAGATGATAAACGTTTTTCAGATGTTGTTCCCCCAAACCAATCATCAGGTCTTCTGAGTAAGCTCAGTAAAACAATCCAGAAAATGACTTTTTGTTGTGTGGATAAATGGATCTGTGTGTTGATCATAGATTCAATGATTTTAAAGTTTTCGATATTGTTTTGATAAAAGTTACTTTTGCAAAAAAGTGGCTTAAAGCTATCTTTGCCTTTACGTGTCTTAACTAAATCTGAATTAAAATTATCTTGAACTCTGCTCATCTGTTTTGTGTAATCTTCATAACAGATGTCGGCAGTTTTGACAAACTTCATGGAGGGGGTTGTTATGTTAAAAATGTTTTTTACAGTGCTTGTCAGGCTTAATTGGTTTGTTGCTTTAAGCTTAGTCGTGTCTCCGTTATACGCTGGGCAAGACTTATCGGCGCAAGCATCTTCTCAAGAAGATTTCCATTATGATCGATATTTTACTATACACGATGACTTACTCAAAAAGACAACAAACGAATCCGAAAACAACAACGCTCTTATTAAATTGTATCAGTTTGACCAGCAAGAGCAAACTTTGCCGTACCCTCAGGAAAAATACAACAGAGCAAAACATTTCGGAACGTGGATTAAGCCAGACTCAAAAACATGCTTAAATACTCGGGGTGTGGTTTTACAACGAGAATCAACTATTGAAACACAAACTGGTGGTGCCTGTACAGTGCGCTCTGGAAAATGGCATGATCCATACACTGATCAAGATTATAATTCTGCTTCTGATTTGCAAATCGACCATTTAGTTCCACTGAAAAATGCGTACATGACTGGTGCTTTTGAATGGGATTCTAAAAAGCGTTGTTTGTATGCTAATTTTTTAGGTAATAGATTTCATTTAGTGCCGGTGAATGGTGTTCAGAATGAGGAAAAAGGTGATCGCAGTCCTGCTGAATACATGCCACCAAACTCACACTATCAGTGTGAGTATATTCGCAACTGGCTCGAAATAAAATTAATTTGGTCGTTGCGTCTGACGCCATTCGAAGTCGATGGTCTTAAAAAAGAAATAGCTCGTAATAATTGTTCAACGCAAGACCTTTCGGTTTCAGTCGCGAAAATATTAAATCAAAGAAAATACATGCAAGATCACGCCGATTTGTGCAAATAGCTTGAGTTTATTGTGTCATGACTTAAGCTTTAAGTTATGACAAACGCTGAAAAACTATCGACATTGTTTTTATTCATCGGAGTACTCCATACATTTTTAGCTCCGTATTTTGCAAAATTATCTAAAAAATTTCACCAAGGGTCGGCGACTGAGGCGTTCTTGCATTTGTTATCAGAAGTAGAAGTTGTTTTTGGTTTTTGGGCGTTTGTCTTTTTATCGACATGGGCTTTGTTTGATGGTTTAGATAAAGTTATTCAGTATCAGCAGTCACTGCAGATGATCGAACCGCTTTTTATTTTTTGTATTATGATTGTTGCTTCAAGTAAGCCAATTGTGGAACTTTCTAAAACGACGTTAATTTATATTTCTAAATCGTTTACTAAATTATTACCTGTCGACGAAATTTTAATTCAAGTCTTTATTGTTTTAGGTCTTGGGCCACTATTAGGTTCGTTTATCACTGAGCCGGCAGCGATGACGATCTTAGCTCTGTTGTTGTTTCAGATGCTTCGTCAAAGTGATGAGCTGGTTTTGTACGGTGTTTTAGGCTTGTTGTTTGTGAATGTTTCAATAGGTGGTGGACTTACACATTTTGCAGCGCCTCCGATATTGATTGTGGCACATAAATTTGGATGGGGATTTCAAGATGTTTTTCTCAATATTGGTGAAGCTGTTTTGTCTGCAGTAACTTTAAATGTATTAGTTTTTGTGCTTTGTTTTAAAAATAAAATTAAAAAAAATATGCAGATTTTACGTCTAGATCAGCAACAAAATATACCGATATGGATTATTTTATCACATGTCATTTTTTTAATTGCTATTGTGATGAGCGCACATTATGAAAAAGTTTTCTTTGGTTTATTTCTTATTTTTATAGGTTTAGCTGATGTCACCAAAAAATATCAAGACCGACTTAAATTTCGAGAAGCATTTTTAGTCGCTTTTTTCTTAGGTGGACTTATTGTTTTTGGTTCGTTGCAAAAGTGGTGGTTGACGCCAGTTTTAAATTCTTTAGCAGATAAGTCTTTATACTTTGTTGCAACAGCATTAACAGCGGTCACAGATAATGCGGCTCTCACTTTTTTAGGATCGCAAGTTGATGGTTTAACTGAATCATCAAAATGGGCTCTCGTGTCTGGGGCTATTACTGGTGGCGGTCTTACGATATTGGCGAATGCTCCAAACCCAGCTGGATTTGCGATTTTGAGTCCAAAATTTAAAAATGGTTCACTTAATGCAGCTAAGTTATTTTTAGCCGCTCTGGGGCCAACAGTGATAACTGTGGTTTGCTTTTTCTTAATGGGGCGATTTTAACATTTTAAAAAAATAGTGAGCAAAATAAAAAAGCCAAGCATTGAGCTTGGCTTTTTTAAAATCTCTAAAAGAGTAAGTAATAAATTACTTAGTTCCTTCAGTAGCAGCAGCTTCTGCTTTGTGACCTTTTTTGTGTTTTTTAGCTTTTTTCTTAGCTGGAGCTTGAGTAGCAGCAGGAGTTTCAGTTGGAGCAGCAGCAGCTGGAGCAGCAGGTTCATTAGCGTTAGCAACAAAAGCAAAAGCTAAAACAGCGATAATAGATGTTAATTTCATAAGATTCTCCTTACAATTTGTGAGCGTAATTGCTCTCATGTGTTTAATCATAAACGAGTTATATTGATTGGTTATTAAATGAAAATTAAATATTTTTAATGTCCTTCGGACTTTGGTTGGGAGACATAATTTTTCTAGTTAATTTAAGTACTTGGTCTTGTTTACACGAACATAATATTACCGATAAGAAGTCCATATATACAAAGGATACGAAAATGAAAAAAATTGGAGTATTACTGCTCTTGTCGTTATCAGCATGTCAGTCGTGGACAACAAAAAGCAATTTGAGTGCTGAAAATCGTGAGCCAGCATCAAAAAAAGATGAGAGCTCTTATTTTAAAAGTGTAAGTGATCAAGAACGCGATGAAATTATAAAAAGATCACATGCTTTTAAAAATGAGGATCGCCAAATTTCTAATGTTAGAATTCAGGATTTATTAGCCGAGAAATGCGGCCCAGATTATAAATACACTCACAATGCAGAAACTGGTGAATATAGTTGGCCAACAGTCACTTGTCACTATAAGCCTGATTCAGATCTTACGGGGATGAGTTCTAAATTTAAATGTGATTTTCCGAGTGATAAAGGTGATACCGATACTCGCAAAGTAAAATATTCGACATCAGCTGTGAATCCGACCTCATCAGAAGTATTAGAGGTTTTTTTAGGATCTACTTTATCTAAACTCATGGGGTTTTCAGCGGCGACTTATTGTCCCGTTCAGCTCGTTTGTAAAGATTGTCCTGGATCAGATCCATGGAGTCGTAATCGAAGTTCAGCAGCGCCTGAAGTTGGTTCAACGCAAAAGTTTAATTATGCTTTGGTTGAGTTTAAACAAAAAGGTTTTGAAGTGAACTCGCGTCCGCCAAATCCAAAACCACAAGGACTAGCGTGGGAAGAGTTACGTAAAGTATCAGGTTCAGCTCAAGAGCAAAAAGAAGAACTCATCGATCGTGAAGTTTGGATGATGTTTATTCACTTTTTAAGACATTATGATGCTGATCCTCATAATCAAAAAGTCTTGTGTACTAAAACAAAAGAAAAAAGTGATTCTTCTGAAGCAAGTCGTAAATACTCTTGTGAAGAGTCTTATGTTTTGACTTCAGATTTTGGACTCAGTTACCCAAGAGGTTATGTTTTTATCTGGGATGAGCCAGTAGCCGAGCAAAAAGGCGATGAATGTATTGGAACATTGAAAAAAGGTTTGATCGGTGGAGCACCAGGTACAGGAATTATTTTAGGAACTTCGTTTAGTGAAGAAGCAAGACAAAAATTTTTAAAACAGATTGAACAAATCACAGACGGTCAATGGAAAGAGCTATATGGCATAGCTCAATATGGGTCTTTAACTCATATTTCTATAGATAATTGGGTTGAAACAACTCGTCGTAAAATTCAAAAACTTAAAAAATTAAATTGTCCTGCTTTTGACACAGGAAAAAGTACTCTCAGTCATAATTAATTCTTTTTACTAAATTCTATCGAAAACAGCGCACCTTGTGTTGGTTTCGATAGAATTTTGATTTCTGTTTTATGTAGCTTTGCAATTTTCTGAGCAATAGCGAGTCCTAAGCCAAAGCCAGTTGTTTTACTGCTCGTATCAGCACGACTAAATCGGTTAAAGATGTGAGATTTCATGCTTTCTGGAATACCAGGGCCATTATCGGCGATTGATAAAAGAGTTGCAGTTTGATTCCATTCGATGCTTGTTTCAATTGTGCTTTCGGATGACGAGTACTTAATTGCATTTTCTATAATGTTCATCACAAGATTAGATAGCAAATCATAATCGCCAGGAATCGCTGATCTGAACTCTTGTCCGAACAAATTGAGTTTAATCTGAATGTTTTTTTGAGTCGCTAGTTTTTGCAATCGTGAAATAACATCAATTACAATTTCATCAATATATATATCATCGAGCTGAAGTGTGTTTTGACCTGAGTCAATACGTGCGAGTAAAAGCATGTCTTTGATGATTTTAGAAAGTTTATCTGTTTCTTGTAAAAGACTACGATAAAGTTTTGAGTCTTTAGCATTCACAAAATCTTGTACATGTGTTTCGATTTCACCACGTAAAATAGTTAACGGTGTTAAAAGTTGATGTGAAGCATCGGCAACGAAACGCTCTTGTGAATCAAAAGATTTTTCAATACGCTCAAGCATGAGGTTTAGTGTGATAGCGAGTTGCTGAATTTCGTCTTTTGCTTGCGGAATAGGAATACGCTCGTGTAAATCCCGTGCTTCTATTTTATTAGTCACTGAAATAATATTTTGAACTGGTCTAAGCGCTCTTGAGGCCACATATAAACCTGCAATAATGGCGACAACGATGACAAAAGGTAAGCCAAAAGTTAAAATATTTTCAAGCTGTTTAAGTTGGTTTTCTAAGCTGACCATGGGTACAGCTATTTGTAAAAATAAGGTCGGCTGTGTTTCTGAATCAAGTGGAAAAGTAATTTGTCTGTAGGTTCCGGCCTCGGCTTCGGGGATATCTGATATATTAGAAAGAGTTCGGTAACTGGCTTCGCTGCCGGCTAAAATATGTTCGATGTCTTTTTTATAAGGTGGATCAAACTGACCAAAACTACCGTTTTTTACAAGGATTTTTCCTGAAATATGGCGAACTAAAATCAGTGCTGTTCCAGATGGAAAAGGAAATATTTTACCTTCTTCGACAATTAAAGGTGGAATATTGAGATCGTTTTTGGCGCCAATTTCGATTGTTTGTGAGACGTCAATTGTATAGTTATAAAGTGCATTATCAAAGTCTGATAAAAGCGTATCATGCAGTTTATAAAATGAGAAAATAGCAAAAAGCAGAGTCGTTGATCCAAAGATAAATGCAAACAAGAGTGTTAATCGTGTTCTAAGACTAAGTTTTTTCATGACCCGTATCTTTAAGAACATATCCAACGCCGACAACTGTTTGCAGGAGTTTCTTTTTAAATGGACTGTCTATTTTTTTTCGTAATAAATTAATATACACATCGATAACGTTACTTTCGCTATCAAAATGAATATCCCAAACATGTTCAGCAATCGAAACACGTCCAAGCGGTCGTTCAGGGTTACGCATAAAATATTCGAGTAAAGAAAACTCTTTAGCAGTTAAGATAATCTCTTTACTTTCACGAGTGACTTTGCGGTGAATAAGATCGACTTCAAGATCTGAGTATTTAAGCACTGAATTAACTGTTGTGCTTGTCGAGTTTCGTCTGAGTAGTGCGCGCACACGCGCAAGTAACTCATCAAAAGCAAAAGGCTTTGTCAGATAATCATCGGCCCCAGCATCTAAGCCATTGACTTTATCTTTTGTCGTTGTCAGAGCTGTTAACATCAGTATTGGTCCTGCAAATCCATCACGTCTGATGTGTCTAGCTGTATCCATACCGTTTTGATCAGGCAGCATCACATCCAGAATAATAAGATCATATTCAGAGCTTGCGATATAGGATTCACCAGCAGATCCGCTTTCGGCGATATCAACTGAATAGCCAACTTCGTTGAGGCCTTTTTTAAGAAATTGCGCAGTTTTGGCTTGATCTTCAATGACAAGAATTCGCATGAGAAAAATCATGCCCGAAGCTCATGGTGGAATCAATGTTTTATCTTATTTTTATAAGCGGCTGTGAGTGATGGCCAAAACAGTAGAATCACGGAAGCACCTGTTAAACCAAATGAAAGTAATGCAAGTGATCCTAATTTTTCAGAGAATAAAAAATATGCAATTATAGAGGCAATGACAGGCTCGATCAGTTTACCGCATGTCATAAAAGCTAAATTCATGTGTTTGACGAGATACGTAAATGTGTAATGACCCAAAAATGTGGGTAAAGCAATGAGGCCTAAAACTGACCACCATGAAATCGAATCGTAACCAGAAAACGATGAGCCCAAAACGATTGATAAAGTGAAAAAACACACCATCGTGATTCCATATTGAATAAGAGCATATTGCTCGTTGCTTGAGTGTTCGCGTGCTTTTTTACTTGTGACCATGTAGCTTGCGTAAAAGACCGCAGACATCAACGATACGGTGTTGCCAAGATTGTTTTCTGGGGAAAACTGCAGATTTTCAAAAACAAGCAAAAGAGTTCCTGTAAAAGCTAATGCAAATGCAGCTAGAACACGAGACTTGATTTTCTCTTTAAAGAATATCAGTCCACCGATAGAGGCCCAAATCGGATTCGTGGCAAACAAGATCATTGTGTTGGATACAAGAGTATGTTTTGACGCGTATTTGTATGTCCATAAATGTAAAAAGAAAAGAAAAGCTGATGCTAAGCTCCAGTAGAATGTACGATTAAGTTTGATCTGAATGCTTGTTTTTTTGATATAGGTATAAGCAAGTAACAGAATAAAGGCCCCAAGCAAGCGATAAAACCCTAAAACTTCAGCCGGCATATGATTAAGCTTCGCCCAGTTAGGTGAAGTCGACAAAGAAAAGAGTGCGAATAAATAAAGAAATATGTGCGCCATGTTATCTGTTTGAAATCTTTATGAATTCGATCATGCTTTATATCTGATAACAAGTTTTTTTTGATTTAACTTTAAAATAAAACAAAAAACAAAAAGGAAACAGAAACGGAGATCACAAATGGTAAAATTGAACAATAAGGGATTATTGGTTGCTGCAGCTGTTGCAGTTGTGGGTTTAGTTGGTTGTAACAAACCAGATTTAAAATCAGATAAAGGGCAAGCAAGTTATGCTATCGGTCAACAAATCGGTCGTAATTTGAAAGCACAAAATATCGAAATCGATCCAAAAACATTAGCAGCTTCATTAACAGATGCTATGCAAGGTAAATCAGAGCTTAAAGATGACGAAATCCAAAAAGCTATGATGAAACTTCAAGAAATGGCGATGAAAAAGCAACAAGAAGTTGGCGAGCAAAACAAAAAGAAATCTGCTGAGTTCTTAGAAAAAAATAAAACAGCTGCAGGCGTTAAAGTAACTGCTTCTGGTTTACAATATATCGTAGACAAAGAAGGTACTGGTGCGACTCCAACGAAATCAGATACAGTTAAATGTCACTATAAAGGGACTTTAACAACTGGTGAGCAATTTGATTCTTCATACGACCGTGGTCAACCAGCTGAATTTCCAGTTGCTGGTGTTATTCCAGGTTGGACAGAAGCACTTCAACTTATGAAAGTTGGCGGCAAAATGAAATTGTTTATTCCACCTGAATTAGCATACGGTGCTTCTGGTCGTCCTGGTATTCCACCAAATTCAGCTTTAGTTTTTGAAGTTGAGTTAGTTGATATCGTTAAAGCTGGCGCTGCTCCTGCAGAAGCTACTGCACCAAAAAAGAAAAAATAGTTTATGTTGAGCTTTGATTTTAAAAAAGATCCATTTTTTAACTTTCAAAGCGCTTTGAAAAATGCGCAGTTGAAAGGTGTTCCAGATTACAACGCGATGGCGATTGCAACTGTGGTCACTGAAACTGCGCAGGGCATAGAAACTATAAAACCCTCTTGCAGAATTGTCCTGTTTAAAGGATTTGTTCGCGGAGGGTTTTCTTTTTATACGAACTATCATGGACATAAAGGTATGCAGCTTGAAAAAAATCAAAATATTGCTGCTACGTTTTGGTGGCCACACTTAGACCATCAGATCCGTCTAGAAGGTCACGTCGAAAAACTAACAACAGCAGAATCTGATCAGTATTTTTGGTCTCGACCACGATTGAGTCAAATCGGAGCCTGGGCTTCGCATCAATCTGAATTACTCAAAAGTACTGATGAGTTTCAAGCTCTTGTTGCCAATTATGAGAAAGAGTTTGCGGGTCAGAAAAAAATTCCGCGTCCACCACAGTGGGGTGGATATAGAATTATTCCTCGTGAGTTTGATTTTCTTTTTTTAAAAACAGGGCGTTTACATGAGCGTTATGTTTATCAAATAGATGAATCATCGCAAGCTCAGCAGTTTGAAGCTTTTGCTGATTATAAATGGAAAACTTTTTTAAGGTTTCCATAAAGTTATGATTTTAGTTTCTGGATTTAAGCCCTTTTTGAATGAAAGCATTAATCCAAGTCAGATGCTTGTTGAGTCGATTCAGCATGCGCAAGTGAGTACAATCGTTTTGCCTGTCGAGTTCGATCGTGCATTCGAGATTTTACATCATAGTATTGAAAAAATAAAACCTGAGATTATCATAATGCTAGGACAAGCGGGTGGACGTTCGAAGGTTAGTTTAGAAAAAGTGGCGTTGAATTGGAGACAAACAACTGAAAAAGATGAAGCCGGATTTTGTCCCATGACTGGGCCAATCACAAGCGATGCTCGGTTGGCTGTGATGACGAGTTATCCGATTGATCAGTTGCATGAATATTTAATGCAAAAAGGTTTGCCGATTGAGATATCTTTTTCTGCTGGGACTTTTGTTTGTAACGATATCTATTATAGAACTCTGGCACATTATCCAGAAATTAAATCAGTATTCATACATGTGCCATTCATCAGCGAACAAAACCACGCAGATAAACCTATGCTTCAGTTTCATTCGCTACAAAACGTGATAAGTGACATTATAACATTTAGTATTGAGCGTGTTATTTCTCGCACATAACTGGAGCTATTAGTCCTGTGACATATGTTCCTAAGTTGTTATTTTGTGCATCAAATGTTTCAACAAACATGAACGCAAGTTCACCCATAAATTCGCCTGTGAGAAATGTTTTAACTTTAGCAACTTTATTAAGGTCTATTGTGACATGAGATATTTTTGAATATTCAGGTGATTTAATTGCCATTTGAGTTCCAAGAATTATTCTTTCGCCAGCGTTTAAATTTGGGCTATCGAGTTGAATATCTTGGCGTATAGAGTATTCGGCCTGTTCTACGCGCTCTTGGCGTTCGCCTTCAGCAGATGTTGCTGCTGTCTTTTTTGAAAGTTCTGTAACGACAGAGTAGACTTTGTCGCCATCTTTAAAGAAATCAGTCTTGTATTTCTCGATCTTTGCTTGGTCGTGTGGTGATTTAACGGCATAAGTACAAGATTTAATTTTTTCTGCCGCGAATGTGTTAATTGATCCGATTAAAATAGTAGAAAGTAATATTTTTTTCATAAAAACTCCTTCAAGTTTATCTTATGCAAGATATGCCAATCGGCTCATTATGAGAATTTAGAGTTGATCTGTAAAATAGGGCCTATATAGATTGGCAGTTGTATAACAAATCTGCGCTCTATGAAAATAAGCTAGTGTATGGCTTGAGGGGCGTAAAAATAGAATTCAGGAATTTCAACAGTAAAAGGCTCGCCTTGATCGTCGACAAAATAGTACGTGCCTTGCATACTGCCGCAACTCGTTGAAAGCGGGCAGGCGCTTTCGTACTCAAAAGACTGATTAGGTGGTATTCTAGGTTGTAAGCCGACAACCCCGGGGCCGCGAATTTCTTCTTGGTGTCCTAGTCCGTCAGTGATGATCCAGTGTCTCGACATTAATTGAGCTGCTGCGTGGCCTGTGTTTTTGATTGATATCTTATAAGCAAAGAAAAAATAGCGTTTGTCAGGCTGTGATTCCTGATCAACATAAACGCTAACCGCCGAAATTTGAAATTGAGGTGTCGATTGCTTTTTCAAACTCACACTTAGAAGGTGACATTAAATTTTAATATTTTCAAGACTAAATACGATAGGATAGTGATCTGATGGTAACGCCGTTTTTTGTTCAAGCGTTTCAGGTTTTTTAATTGGGCTGCCAAATTCGTCTTTGAAATCAAGAACAGCTGTCGATTTAGTGTTTAACAACTGTTGGGCTTCTGGAGATAAAAAGCAATAATCTATTTGTCGTCCATCTGATCTTAGGCCTGACTTAACTTGATAAAAAGTATAACGATTTTCACGACTTATTTGTGCAACATCAAAGACATCTTTAAGTGATGTTGTTTCATAGATAGGTTTAAATTCAGCATCAGTGTCAAACGAAGCTGCATGACCATTGAAATCTCCTGCTAAAACAATCGGACACTGTGGAAATTGACTTTGTAGTTCTTTATATATTTCAAGACAAGTTTTAAGCTCTGCAGAGCGTCTTTCAGTGCCGTTTGGATCAATTCTTTCGGGATCTAGAGGTGATTTTAAATGGGTCAGCAATACAATTAAAAATGGTTTGTTAACATCGCGTTTAAAGAGTCTAAGTTCAGCACAGTCTCTTGAGAATTTGTGGCTGCTGATTTTAAGTGGGTATTGATTTGTTTGCGATTGTCGTTCGTGGGGATAGAGAAAGTTGAGCTCGCGATTTTTATGTGTCATTAAATCAAAATAAAAGGGACTTGATTTTTTAATGAGAAAACCGACATCGATATTACGGTCTGAGTTGCCTTCGATAAGAATTGGAGAAAACTGATTGTCCAGAAAATGCTCATTGAAATTTTTTAACGACTCTAATCCACCGACTTCGCAGAGCATAATAATATCTGCAGAGGCATCTTTAATCGTTCGAGCTAGGTGTAGAGTTTTAAAGAGGGGTTTGTTTTCATAGACTGATGTTGAAAGCTTTTGCCATTGGTTTTCTTCGAGTTTTGAAAAATTTTTGGGTAATGTTTGATCAAACATTAAGAACAGATTCTCAGCATTCATTAAAACAAATTTAATCGATAGATTGTTCAGCATCACCTATTGATTTTAGCAGAACCTTAAGTAAAGTGAGTACTAGTTATTGGAGAAAAATATGAAAACTACACCAGCACGTCATCAGACTAAAGACTCGAAAAGTAAAAAAGCTAAAAAGAACCAGGCTGAAAAAGCACTGCCACAACAAGGTGCCAAATCGACTTTAAAAAAGATTTTAAATGGATTTAACAACTATAGTCTAGTTACTGATTTTAATAAGCTCTCTGAGTGCGATGCCATTGTGTATTATTTTGGATCTGAAGCATTTGCGCAAAAGCAAAAAAACGTAGAAGTGATCATCGAAACACATGCTTTAGAATTTCAAATTGATGATCTTAAGGCTTCGGATAAAAAAAACATTCACTTTATTGGACGCAGTGGCCCCGTTTGGATTATTTGCCAGCAACCACAATCAGCGCATGCGCAGCATAGTGGTTTACTTGAAGAATCATCATACGCGTTTGCTCGTGAGCAATTTGGCGCTGTTTTAACTCAAGCTAAAGCTTTAAAATTAAAAAGTCTCTCAGTGTATTTTCAACAAGCAACTTCAGAAGAGCAATCGGGTGCTGTTGTTGGTTTTGAGTTAGCGAGTTACCAGTTTTTAAATATTTTCAAATCTGAGCAGGGGCTATTGTTCAAACCATTTAAAGTTCAATTGAATACGACTCAAAAAGTATTAGACCAATCTTTAAAAAAAGCATCAGCAGTTCAATTAGCGCGTCACTTGGTTAATTTGCCTCCGAACATCATTAACCCTGCTTCGGTACAAGAGTTAGTTGAGAATATTCCATTTTCTAAAAAAACTAAAATCACAGTTTGGGATGAAAAAAAATGTGAGCAAGAGGGAATGAACTTGCTTTTAGCAGTTGGTGCAGGTGCATCTGTATCACCAAGAATGATTCGTATGAGTTATAGGCCTCAAGGTTCAAAAACGAAAAAGCCAATCGCTTTTGTCGGTAAAGGAGTAACTTTTGATACAGGTGGTTTAGATATAAAACCATCAAGCGCAATGCGACTTATGAAAAAAGACATGGGTGGCTCTGCGGCTGTTGTCGCGCTTGCGTATTGGGTTGATGCTGTTGGTTATGACAGACCTTGTGATTTTTATTTAGCTCTGGCTGAAAATGCAGTTGATGGATTTTCGATGCGTCCAAGTGATGTCTATAAATCAAGAGCTGGCTATTTAGTTGAAATTGATAATACAGATGCTGAAGGGCGTTTAGTTTTAGCAGATGTCATGGATGTCGCAATCACACAAAAAGGATCAGATGATCCAGAGTATTTAATTGATATTGCCACATTAACAGGTGCGATCAAAGTGGCTTTGGGCGCTGATATGGCGGGGTTATTTACCAATGATGACGAGTTAGCAAGAGAAATGTCAATTGCAGGTCAACGCGCTGGCGATCCGAATTGGAGAATGCCTCTTATTCAAAAATATTTTTCTGGAATGAATTCTCAATTTGCCGATTTTAAAAACTCAGCAGATGGTTTTGGTGGAGCCATTACAGCGGCATTATTTTTACAAAAATTTGCTGGTCAAAAAAAATGGGCACACTTAGACGTTTATTCATGGAATGATAAGCCAACAGGATCATTATCTGCTGGTTCAGCGAGTGGACAGCCGGTTCAAGCTATGATTGAGTGGTTAGAGTCTATCGTTTAATCGCACAAATTTTGCGACCTGATATCTTTAAGCATTTTTCTCGGTCAGCAGCTGTAAGTCTTTGAGCATTTTTATCAAGCTCGCTGTGATCGATCGAGTGATGTTCTAAAGCTAAAGAATATATGTCACATGTGCAGTCGGCTGCACATGTTGCTGATCGGTTTTTGATAATCTCTAAATCTTTTGGTTGTAGTGAAGCAATTTTGCTATCGATATCTGCTTTTAAATTCTGACTTATTTCTGAAACTTGAGTAAAATCTAATGAGCAAACTTTTTGTTGAGCAGCTAGTCTATTGCTGATCACTAGTAAATGATTAGATTTGATTGCTAACGATTTTAAAGTCACGGCTTGTGAGTTGGTGATTGTGAATGTCGTACATATAATCAATAAGAGGTATTTCATTATTTAACACCTGGTATGTCTGTCAGTTGCACAGCTTTATAAGTTTTACTTGTCTTTAAATAATTCACCAGAAGTTGAGTGGCTTGTGCTGATTGCGGGTGAATGTCATGAAAAAGAACAATTCCTTTTTTGGTAGTCGCCATTTGAGCAAGAACGCGATCTAAAATTGATTGTGGGTTTTTATCTTGCCAATCAAGCGAATCAACACGCCAGAAAAAATGATCGACATTTAAATTTTGAAAATACTGACCAATAAGTAAGTTTTTAACGCCAGAGCCATAAGGCAAACGAAAGTATTTAACAGGTTTACCAATTTGTTGAGATAGAGATCGAACGGGTTGAGTGATTTCAGCATCAAGAGTAGATGTTTTAAAAGTATTGAAATCTTTTATGCTTTTGAGTTGTGTTGCAAAAAGCTGTTTGTTTACTCCGTTAAGGTCGGCGGCGCTGTTAGCTTTAGCTAAATTGCCAATATCTGGATGTGAATATGAGTGCGATCCGATGTTGTGGTTTGATTGATTGACGGATTTAACTATTGAGTCAAGTTTAGCTGTGTTTTTGTATAGCCAAAAGAAAGCAGGTTTAGCAAGGCCTGCATTAGTCCATGTGTCTACAATTTTTTGAGTGTATTCAGGATGTGGTCCATCATCATATGTAAACGCAAAACTGCCGTTGGGTAAAACCGAACCGATCCAATTGCGTTTAGTCCAATCATATTCTACAGATTGAGTTTGGCGTTTTGGTAATGCAGCTGCTCCAAAACAATCACCAGGTTTAAGAGCCTCTTTTAGAGCTTGTTCACTTGTAATAGCATATTGAGCAATAGCTGGATTTATTTTTTTAAGATAAGCAGCAAATTGGTGTGCATCCAAAGGATTTACTTTTAAATTTGTTAAAGACTTTAGATCACTGTCAATGCAACCTTCACGAGAGCAGATATCAAGTTCGTTAAATTTTAAAAAACGAATCAGCTGACCTATTGCTGCTAAATAGTTTTGATCGACATTATTAATGAATTCATTAAGTTCAGTGTAAAACCAAATGTTATATTCAGGACTGAGTGTTTTGACATGTTTAATAATGATAAGAATCTCTTGTTCGGCGTGTTCATGGTAAACGCGCGTTTCCATGAGTTTGCAGTAAAGATTAGACTGCAAGAGTTGATCAAGATCTTCAGCTTTTTTTAGAGTTTTCAGACGACCATCAAATGCAGAAACGAGTGATTGTGCAATTCTGAATTTAATTAAATATTGCTTAAGACGTACAAAGTCTTTTTGTTCCACAATTTGTTGCAACTTTGTAATATTGAATTCCTCAGATGAAGAATCTTGTTGAGATACAGACTGTGCAATTTCGCGCTGTTGTAGTTTTTGATGCTGACAACTAAGAGTCAAAAATAATATGAGTGCTATTTGTGTAAGTCTCATAAGTATACCTCCTGCGGGTAGAAAGTTATATAGGCATGTATAAATGCGAAAAAATAACTTAATAAGTAACTTATTTTTTCGTGCTGGCTTTGTGAATATCTTTAAATATACTTTGAACTGATTCGGGTACTAGTTTTTTCCACTGCGGGTTTTTGTTGCGATAAAGCTTTAGGACATCTTCAGAATGTATAAATTCATTGATTTCATCGCAGCCAGCAATATCTTGGATAAATTTATGATCAATGAGATGTTGAAAGATATGCTTGTTGCGCTGAGGTGGGTTAAAGTTTTTTGTCATCAAGCAGACTTGTTGTGTTTTATGAGGATAAGTGTATAGCCTTGTATTATTGTCGAGCAACTTACCCATGCCCTCTAAAAGACCACCAGGTAAATCAAAGTAAAATTTTTCATCTAATAATTTTTCTAAGTGGCTTGCTCCGATAACCATCGCGAGAGGTTTATCAGTTAATTGGCGCATGTACTCTTTGAGTTGATAAAAAAGAGCAAAGTTACTGACTAAAATTGGCTTTTTCAGTGAAGAAATCATAGAAACTTTATTCATGGCTTCATCAACAGAAAGCTGTAAATCTTTGAGGCGATTGTTCATTGTGAATTCAAAAAGAGTTGTTACATCGTTTGTACGCAGTCCAAACTCTTTAGCAAAATGTTTACAGCCTCTTTCTGCGATATCAAGATGTGTATTCGTGACAGGACTATAAAAAGCTCTTTGAATGAGAATATTTTTACCCCAAAGTGCATCACTCGGGTTTTGGACACGTCCTTCTTCGTTGATGTAGATTGCGTTACTCCAGCCTTTTTCGATAAGCATTAAATTTAATTGAATTTCGTTAAATTTTTTAAATGCTTCACCCGAAAAATGGATAGCATCAACCCCGATAGCACCATGTTTGATCTGATCAAAAAGAGCATCAATGAATTCTTCAGTTGATTTAAGTTTATAAAATGAAGCATAAAGCAAATTGACGCCGACCATGCTTAAAGTCTCTTGTTGTTGTAATCGGTGTTTATCAAGTAACCGAATATGTAAAATAATTTCGGAAGGCTCTGAACCAATTTGATTTTGAAATTTAACGCCCATCCATCCGTGAGAGGCTTTTTTAGATCCTTCAGAGCTCGTGGCTACAGTGTCTGCAAAAGCAAAAAAACAAGTATTTTTACCACGTATCGGAGCTAAACGATCGATCAGCTTAGAGTATTCACGATCCAACATTTTATGAACTCGAGACTCGCAAACATATCGACCTGATTTTTCTTTGCCATAAATGATATCACTATAAGTCATATCATATGCCGATATCGTTAAAGCGATGGTTTGTGAAGCTTTACCGGCTTGAAAAAACTGACGTGCCACTTCTTGGCCAGCACCGATTTCGGCAAAAGAGCCATAACGAAGAGAATCTGAGTTGATATCAAAAGCTTTTGTTAATGTTGTTTTGTGACGTGAATCCAATTTGTATCCTTAATTTTTTTTATTTTCAGTATCAGTTTTAATCCATCCCGTTAAAGCAAGGCTCATCGCTTTTTCGATCGGGATGTCGATAGGTTCAAGTTCATTCTTACTCACTAAAACTGTATAACCACCTAGGCCGTAACTCATTGGAATGTAAACAGCGATTTTACCATGAGTCGCGATTTGAGGTAGTCCTAAATCATCGAAGGACTCGCGAGTGACTAATCCAATAACCGAGTGCTGTCCTGTAAAGTGAACTAAAACTACTTTTTTTAATGTTTGCTGTTCTTGGCCCTTAGCAAAAAGATTCATCAGATCTCGTAATGGAGAATAGACTATTTTGATTAAAGGAATTTCTGTGAGCTTTTCTTGGAGTTTGTTAACGAACGCTGCCGTTAGAAAGTTATTAACGAGAAAACCAACTAAAAAAATAATCAGCACAGTTGTCAGTAAGCCCAAGCCCGGAATGTAACGACCTTCGGGTAATAGACGTTTAATATGCTGACCCAGCATGTTTTCAATTATTGATATTGCAGACGAAGCAACATATATCGATAAAGCAATGGGTAGAAATGAGACAAGACCACTTACGAAAGTTTTCTGCAAACGAGACATCATGTATCTATAATAAAGACATTCTGCTCAGATGGACAACTTTTTTGTGAACTATATTGAGACAAGAGTAATATAAACTTCAGATTAAAGTCTGAAAAGTTGATAATAAATTTATGCAAAAGATTAAGTTTGTACGTTTAGTTGTGCTTTTATTGTCAATTGGCTTTTATTCGCGTCAGGTTTTTTCGCAGAATATCGCCATTTCAGGCGAATACATCGTTAAATTTCGAGTCAAAGCGACCAATGTCCAGGTTGTTGGAAAAGCTGGACTTGTTGATGCGGACACTGCAAACAAATCTGCAGCTGAAAAAGGCGAGCGAATAGTCACGGCATTAAAAGGTATTGGTATTCGTGAAAAAATTCAAGCTGGTGGGATGCTACATATTGATTCTGTTACTCCTGAAAAATTGAAGTTTTTAGAAAGCCATCCAGATGTTGAATATGTTGAACCTAATTATTTATTAAGTTTAGATCCAAAACAAATGGGTACATCTCAAGACGAAGCTGATGAACAAGCTGCGCAAAATGCATTTGAGGCTCAGGCCGCAGCGGCCGAAGCTGACAATTCAGGGTTGGGCGTAACAGCGGGAGCATCAGATTCTTATACACAATCAGCTGCGAATGTACAGGTTACAAATTCTTGGGCTATTGAAAAGCCAGTTTCATCGACTGCTAAAGTTACTGTTGCTGTTGTCGACTCAGGTTTAGATTTACGTCACGTTGTATTTGCAAACTCTGGATCTATTTGGCAGAACATGGCTGAAGTTAATGGGATCACAGGTGTTGATGATGATAATAATGGTTACATCGATGATATCAATGGTTGGAACTTCGTCGATGGCAGTTCAAGTATGTATGATGATAATGAGCACGGAACACATGTTGCGGGTATTGTGTTAGGAGTTGGACAAGATATTTTTAAATTTCCAGTGAGAGAATCCAAAGTGCGTATTATGCCTTTGAAGTTTTTAGATGCGAATGGATCAGGTTCAACATCAAGTGCTATTTCTGCAATATATTATGCTGTCAATAATGGTGCTAAAGTTATTAATAACTCTTGGGGCGGTCCTTCTTATTCGCGCTCATTACATGATGCTTATAAATATGCTTATGATCGTGGTGTTGTACTTGTTACGGCTGCGGGGAATTCGAATGCAGATATTGCTTCTACACCAATGTATCCTGCTGCATTAGATGCTCCAAGTAACATTACAGTTGCAGCTTCGACAAGTTCAGATCGTAAAGCAAGTTTTTCAAATTATAATACTTCACTCGTTCATGTTTTTGCGCCAGGTTATTCAATCAGAAGTACAGTGCCATCGGGTAGTGACTGTTATAGTGAATCGACTTTTGTGGCTTCGACTTGTTTTTATTCATTAAGTGGAACATCAATGGCTGCTCCTTTTGTTGCTGGATTAGCTGCTTTAGCTATTCGTGAAATGCCATCTTTATCTGCGTATACGATTCGTAATTTAATTTTAACAGGTATTGATACAAGTTCTTATTTCAGTCCATATGTAAGCACAGGTGGACGTGTTAATGCATTAAAGGTTATTCAAGGTGCACAGGGTTATGTTGTCAGCTCGCAATCACCATCACCTGTCTATAATCCAGTTTATAAATTAGAAACAGGTTCATCATCTGGAAGCTCAGTACAGACACCAGCTGGTTGTGGTCTCGTTAAAGCTGTTGCTGAGGAAATATCTTCACAGCAAGGTCCACCATCGGCTGCTCAAATGGTTTATGCAATGACTGTGATCGCGTTAATGGCAGCACCAGTTTTACTTGCTGTTGGTTTAAGAACTAAAAAGAAAAAAGTTGTTCGTCAACATGCTCGGTACAGTATAGCTAAGCAGTTAATGATTCAAATAGGCGATCAAGTGATTCAATCAGCTTCTGAAACTCTATCAGTTGGCGGTATGTCTTTTAGTTCAGATATTCAAGTGACTAAAGGACAAAAAATTAAAGTTAAAATCGCTGACTCGAATGATGAGGTTGAAGGAGAAATAGTTTGGTCTTCAGAAAGTAATTCGTTCGGTGTTAAATTCACGAACATTACAGATAGCTTAAAATCACAAATTCAAAACTGGTCAACGGGCATGGTTCCGTTGGCTTAAAGTAAGATGCCTTTAAGAATTAAAGTTGCTACCGTAAAGTAAATAATCAGCCCAGTCACATCCACGATGGTTGCGACTGCAGGTGCTGATGCTGATGCGGGATCCAGTTTTAACCTGCGAAGTAAAAAGGGCAGCATCGAACCAGAAATTGTTCCCCATAAAACGACACCGATAATAGATATTCCAACAGTCACAGCAATGTATTGATAATGTTGTCCGTACATTTGTTCACGCCAAGGCCATAAGTATATGCGGACTAAAGCGATTAATCCCAGAATTAAACCTAAGCAGAATCCAGTGGAAATCTCACGAATAAGAACTCTCCACCAGTCAATAAGACGGACTTCACCGAGAGCCATAGCACGAACAACAAGTGTAGATGCTTGAGAACCAGAGTTACCACCAGAACTAATGATTAAAGGTAAAAACATTGATAAAACAACAGCTCGCTTCATTTCGTCTTCGTAATAACCTAACGTTGTGGCTGTGAACATTTCGCCGATTAATAAAACAACAAGCCAGCCCGCACGCTTTTTTAACATGTCAAAAAATGAAATTTGTAAATAAGGAGCATCTAAAGTCTCCATACCACCAATTTTATGAATATCTTCAGTGGCTTCTTCTTGAACTGCTTCTGCAACGTCATCAAATGTGACGATACCAACCATTTTTTCTTCTTCATCGATAACAGGCAAAGCCATCAGATCGTTTTTAGCAAAAATCTGACCGATCTGTTCTTGGTCAAGATCAACTGGAATTTTGATAATATCTAAATGCATGATCTCATCGACCTTTTTTTGTGGAGCAGATGCAAAGAGTTCACGAAAAGAGACGACACCTAAAAGCCGTTGGTCAGCATTAATAACGTAAGCGTAATAAATTGTTTCAACTTGAGTTTTCGCCTGCAATCTGATGTAGCTGATGGCTTCATCGACTGTCATTTGTGGTCTGAGTCGAATAAATCGCGATGACATGATACCGCCGGCGTTGTCTTCGGCGTAGGCTAATAAAACAGTGACTTCGCGTTTAGTTTGCGGATCTAAAAGTGAAAGCCATTCTTCTCGATGTTCAGAGTCTTCTTCTTGAATTAAATCGGCAGCATCGTCCGGAGCCAATAAACGAACCCATGATCTTTTTTCGAGTGGTTGAAGGTCTTTAATTAATGGTAATTGGTCCTGGGCTTTAAGGCTTAAAAATAATTCTTCAGCATCAGTCCGAGTCAGTTGAAAAAAAGCTTCTTTGCGGTCAGTTTGACTCAGTTGAGCCCAGTGAGTTTGTAAGTAATCCAGACTACTTGTATCGACAGTTTCAACAGCATTATCATTTTCAACTACAGGATTTTTCTTTTCGTCTGACATAAAAAACCATTACCTTGTTGCTTCGAATTTCTCAAGAACTTCTTGTGGTTTTCCTAACATTTTGATGAGTCCGTTTTCAAGCCATAAAACGTAATCACAATCTAAAACCGTTTGAAGTCGGTGTGCTATTCGGATTTGTGTTTTAGAAGCTAAAGTCTTTTTCAGTGCTAATTCAATTAATTTTTCAGATTGAGGATCAATGTTTGCTGTGGCCTCATCAAAAATAAAAATTTCAGAACTTTGTAGCAGTCCACGAGCCAAGCTTAAGAGTTGTTTTTCACCTTGAGATAAATTCTGACCTTTTTCCTCGACGTGGTCTGTGAGTTTGTGGTTTAAACCAACAAGTTGTAAAACTTCATTGAGTTTACTATTTGAAAAATTATTAAAAAGGTCTAGGTTGTCCTTAATAGTCCCCTGGATGAAGAACTGGTCCTGTGAAATCATTGAGAATTGTTTGCGATGATCTTCAATATCTTCTTTGTACTGGTTATTGATCAAGATAACACCGCTTGCAAAAGGATAGAGTCTTAATAGAGCTGCAATGAGCGTGGATTTGCCTGCACCAGTACGGCCGATAATTCCCAGCTTTTCGCCATCTTTGAGTTTGAAAGACACGTTATTTAGAATTTTATGATCATGTCCAGGATATGAAAAAGTTAAATTTTCAACAGTGAGTTTGTAATCTGATTGATCGGCTAAATTTGTTTTTGTCATGATCTGTGAATCAGTTGCGTGATTTTTTTTAGGATGATGTGTTTTAAAATCTGATTGTGCTGGCAAATAGGCGCCTTTTTCAATCGGAGATCGCAAGAATTCATCCATTCTTTCAACGCCGACGAGTGCTTCTTCGAATTGCGAGTACCACTCGAAAAACATTTGAAGCGTATTGGTTGCAAGTATTGTAAAGCCAAGAATCACAGCAACTTGGCCCGGACCTATAAAATGACTATGGATAAGAAATAATCCAAGCAGTCCGTTCGCCAGAAAAAGCATTGTCGATACAAAATTGAGTTCTGTCGAGAACCGCATGACACTTTGAATGATGTTGAATTTACTTTTAATGTAAAGCTGATCTAAATCGAAAAAACGATTTTCGAATGACTGCATTTTGCCGTTTTGGCGAATTGAAAGATTACCTTGAACTGTTTCTGAAAAATGCGCAACAGATGGACCTCTTAAGACAGAGACTTCACGACGATGTTTTCTAAGTTTGAGCTGATTTTTTTTCAAAACGAAATAAAAGCTAAAACCTGCTAAAATAATATTAACAATAAAATAGGGATGAGTCAGAGTGATGAGAATAACGATTGAGATGAGATCAAAAATAATTGATAAAAACTCTGCTAAAGGTCCACCGAATAATCTGAAAACGTTTCCATAATCACTCGAGAAACGAGTTGTAATTTTACCAACAGGTGTATTGTCGAAAAAAGATAATGGAAATCGAGATACGCGATATGTTGTTTCATCGTAAATACGTGAAACAGCTAAAGCCGACAGACGCGAAAAAACAGTGCGATAAATAACAGTCATTGTAAATGCCATGGCGAGAACAACACTGAGTTCAGATATTAAACTTTTTAAATCCTGAGCCATGATGACAGGATGTCTATCATAAAATTTAGCTATGGTCTGAGCATTAGATAAAAACAATACACGTCCAAAAAAACCAAAAATAACGACAATCGTTATTCGCAAAATAAAGGGACGATAAGCTTGCATCAGAGTATCGTAGATTGTGCTTGAAAAAGCTTTTTTAGCATTCATATTATCTTGCATTTAATGCCTCGTTTATTTGGCCTTCGCCTTTGATAAAATGCACAAATTTTTCGATTTGAACAAGCTCTTGATATGAACCGTTAAAGATCAATGATCCATTTTCAATAAAAAGAATGCGATCACAAGATTTTAAAAATTCATAACGTTGGGTGACGACTAAAAAACTATGTCCGAGTTTTTTGTAACTCATAAGAACATCGATTAATTTTTTTTCAGTACCGACATCTACAGCGCTAAATGGATCATCAAGTAAAAAAAGTGGTTGTGGGTTGTAAAATAAACGAGCGAGGTTAAGTCTTTGCTTTTGTCCACCAGAGATATTTAAACCTCTTTCGCCGATAATCGTTTTAATGCCATTCGAAATTCGATCTTTTTCTAAGTCAAATTGAGCTTGCTTTAAACTGAGAAGTGATTTTTCAGTGTTTTCTGAATTATTTTTAGAATAATCAAAAAGAATATTTTCTAAAATAGTTGCACTTAAGATAAAAGGTTCTTGTGGTAAGTAGCTGTATGAGGTCGAGTTTAACTCATCAGCGACAAAAGGAGTCTCTCGCATTATGGATTTAATTAAAACAGATTTGCCTGCGCCGACGGGTCCGATTAAAGCAACAACTTCGCCTTTAAGAATATCAAAAGAAATATCATTAAGTATGTTTTGATTGTGAATGGTGAGACTCATGCTTTTGATATTTAAGCTTTTGTTTTCAGCCAGAGTACTTGTATGTTTAATTTTGCAATCTAGATTTGTTAGAGCAAAAAAATCACCTAAGCGTTTAATAGACGTCCAGGCATCAAACATCATAGTAAAAAACCACGGTAATTGTCTTAATGGCTTAGCTAAGAAAATCCCCATGACCCACATAATAGCAATAAGGTCTATTTGACCAATAAGTTCTTGATGTATAAACGCTAGAAAAAATAAAACAGCTAAATTAAGCCAAAAAGTAATACTTGATGAAATCGAGTTCATGAATTGGCCGTTAGTCACCATAGCAATACGATTATCAGTTTCTTCAATACGTTTTTTAATAATTTTATTTTCAAAACCACGTATCCAATTAAGGGATTTAAGACCTTTAATGTTTTGAATCCATTCGTTGACAAGTCCCATTCGGTGGCCAGCTAAAGCTTTAAATTGCGAAAAAAATATTGATTGGCGACGAGCTAAAAACATATTAATGCCAATGATAACAATGGTCATACCGAATGTTAAAGATAAGGGGATTTGATATATTAACTTTAAAAATAATGGAGCAATAATGAGCGGAAAGGCCGTTGTTAGTGCATACGGAATCGTCTGCTCAAGCCACATTGTGCTGCTCGGGATATCAGTGGTGTACAGAGCAACCATTTCGCCCACAGTTTTATGACCTGTGGTTAGAGCTTTGAGATTGAGAATGTGTTTATAGATAGCACTACCTAAAAATTTTTGTGCCAGAAGAGCTTCTCTTTGCCCAAAGAAGTTAGTTAATTGAAGTAATATAAACGATAAAAAAGCCAAAAGAGTGCAAATAAATAAAAATTCAAATGAAAGTGTTTGTGTAAACTCTCTTTGAAAATAGGGAACAGCAATGCCGGCTAGAGTGGCAAAAAAAGCTAAAAGCATAATAACTAAACGCGCACTGATTCTGTAAAACAAAATAAAACGAATTAAGTCTTTTGTGGATTTTATTTGGTCGTGATTTGGTATCTGAGTCATGTTCTAAACCAGCCTGTGAGTGATCGACGATTTGCGTGTGAAATTTTAACTTCATGTGGAATATGGCTTTGAAATAAAATCATTTTTCCGTATTCTGGAATGATTTCAAAGAGGCAGTTATTTTCCGTAAAATCAGAGTAGCCAGAAATTTGTCCTCCGAGTGATTCGGTCCAATCTTTATTCAGATAAATAACAAACGAGAAAAAGCGTTTATTGTTTTCAAGAGTTTGATCGCTATGAGTTTTATAATAATGTCCAGCAGGATAAAAAGCCAGATGCGATTCGTAGTGAGTTAAACCCATGCGAAAATATTGACGCAAAGCTTGTAAAAAAATATCTAATCGAGATTGAATATATTTTTCGGCTTCATTTTGGAAATCAAGCCAAAAAGTCTGATCATTTCGGATAATATTTTTATTGTTTGCGCTATCTTGAGTGATGGTAGCAGGTTTTAACAATCCCTGTTGTTCTTTCAAAATGTGATATTGTAAGAGCGAGTTCACAAACTCAGGATCGTATTGAGTGAGATCAATGAGTCCCCAGCCTTGCGAGTCAACTTTTTGCAATAATTGCTCAAGATCATTTGTGGTTATCATGAAAACACGCTAACATTGTTTTGTGTCGCAAGGTAACTTTTTAAGGATGAACCGAAGAAATTTTTTAGAGCATGGCATTACGTCAATTTTGACTCTGAGTGCAGTCACATCAGTTTTGTCATCATGTTCTACTTTTGATGAGTATCTTATCGAAGATCAGTTTGATTTTGAGCAGGACGTTATAATTGTGGGTTGTGGATTACCAGCTCTATTTGCTGCTTATGAACTTAAAAAAAATAAAATTCCTTTTAAGCTTTTTGGGCCCGATGCACGGTTTGGTTCAGAGATTTTGTCTATGGATAAAGCAGAGTGGGGTTATTTCAAATTCGAAAAAGACGACACGCTTATGTTGAATTTAGTTAAAGAGCTCAATTTGGACATTAATTGGCTAAGTTCACAACACTGGGTTGTTCAAGAGGGATCATCGGCTATCGTGAATGAGCTTGTAGATTTAGTTCAAGGAATCATGCCTAAGCGTCAATTACGTTTAGGTCATAAACTTGTGCAAATTCATAAATATGGTCCAAGATATCAGCTTGTTTTTCAAAGCACTGAGCGAGAGAAAACTTTTTATGCTAAAAAAGTTGTGCTGGCTCTTGAACCTTATCAACTCAGCGCGGTCAAAGATTTGTCGTTGATTAACTCTCAAACAGAACAACTTGTCAGTGGGTTGGAGTTGCTTCGACAGCTGGATTATATTCGCATTGTAGTTGATAGCACACGCTTAAAAAATCAACTTGTTTTGAATGCTACTGCAATTAAAGTTCGTCAAAAAAATCAAATGAGCAGAAAAGCGATTAATAATCTGTCTGTGCAAATACAAGAAAACCTAGCTAAAGAAGTTAGCAAATTATCCTCAGACTTAATTTGTGAGATCGATGTGACTGAATCGGCTGGAAAATTTTATATTACATTAGTGAGTGATGATAAGCATCCTGTGCGTCAACTTGAGAATATTCAAGTACTGATGGGGCGTTATTTTGATGGCTCATTTGGTGGTGATGAGATCCTTGACTGGGGAAACATTGTATCGCGAGCTAAAAATAAGACACCCGTTGGTTTTGGTTTTGAGTTAAATGGCTCAGAGCTCGTTAAATCGTTGCCCTCAAAAAGTTTTTTACAAATAGTTAATTCTGGTTTGATTCAGTCGAAATCTAAAGTTTCTGATTTAGAGCAAGTCTTAAATCTAACTCGTCAATCTATGAGTGTTTATAAGGCTGACATTTAGCACGGTTAAGTTATAATTCTTATAATTAAACTAGAATTCTGGTCATTTTTTTTGTACTTTATTTCGATTGAAAACTAATGAAAGTGGTTAAATTATGAAATCAAAAACAGATTTGTCTTATATTGGCGATGTCTTATCAAATGTAAGATCATCACCGACAGTGGATTCAAATATGTCAAATGATGAAAAAATTCAAAAAATTCAAAATCATTTTTCAGAAATTATGCAAATCTTAGGTTTAGATTTATCGGACGATAGTTTACGTGACACGCCAAAGCGTGTGGCTAAAATGTATGTTAATGAAATATTCGGTGGATTAAACCCATGTCATTTTCCTAAAATCACAGTCATTGAAAATAAAATGCAGTACGATCAAATGGTTTGCGTACAAAATATCGAAGTCATTTCGTTTTGTGAACATCATTTTCAACCTATTGATGGGTTTGCAACGGTGGCCTATATTCCTAAAAACAAAGTTATTGGACTTTCTAAAATCAATCGCATTGTTGAGTTTTTTGCTAAAAGACCTCAAGTTCAAGAGCGTCTCACTAAGCAAATCGCGGATTGCTTACAGTATATTTTAGAAACAGAAGACATCGCTGTTCATATCAATGCAAAACATTACTGTGTTAAAGCGCGTGGTGTGCAAGATACTCACAGCTCAACAACGACTGCTGATTTACGTGGTGAGTTTAAAAATAGCGGTGATACAAGAACCGAATTTTTAAAACAGTGCCGTAATTCTTTGTAAGACGATTTAAGTAAAGCTATATGAGCGCATGGCCAGCGAAGCATTTTGAATGCCATCGTATATCACTTGAGGCGTAAGTTTAAGTTTATCTGCAAGCCCCAAACAGACTATAAAAGGCAAAAAGTGTTCTAAACTAGGTACAGCGAGTTGTGCTGAGGGGTGTTTTTGCCAGTCATGAATGATAGCCTCATATTTTTGGGCAGCAACATTTTGATGAATCCATTGATCAAACGAGGCGCTCCAATCCATGATGGGGGCTTTTTCTTCCCATGAAAAACGTCGTAAGTTGTGAACGATATTGCCTGAACCCATGATCCAAATTTTTTCTAAATCTAAAGTAGCTAATTTCTGTCCTAGCTCAAAGTGATCTTGAACTCCTAAGTTGCGATTGAGACTCAGTTGAACTACGGGTATATCAGCCGCGGGGTGTAAGTGTGTGAGGACTGACCATGTTCCATGATCGATACCCCATTGATGTGAACCTAATTGAGATGCGGGCTGTATGAAGTCGAGTTCTGGTGTATTTTTGAAAATTTGTGGATAACCAGAAGGGGTGTATTTTAGTTTATAAAGCTCGTCTGGAAAACCATACATATCATAAATTTGTTTCGGTGGTTGTGCGTCTGTGTAATAAAATCCTTGAGTTTCCCAGTGTGCAGAAATCATCAAAATACAATCAGGCTTAGCATTTATTTTTTGGCCGAAATCATTGATCGTTTTTGTGTAATCATTTTTGGCGACAGCATTCATCGGAGACCCATGTCCAAAAAAACAGACTGGAAATTTGTGTTTTGAGTTCATGAGGCCTCCTTTGACGAGTTAAGAATACTTTATTTTGCTTTAGCTGCTTGGATTTTTAAAGTAATAGTGACTTCATCACCAACAACAGGACCTGCTTCAACAAGTTTGCTCCAAGTTAAGCCAAAATCTTGTCTGTTGATTTTAGTTGAAGCGTTAAAAGCAGCTTTTGTATTGCCGTAAGCATCATTAACAATACCTAGAAAATGACCTTCAAGCGTAACTTCTTTAGTTTTATCTTTGATTGTTAAATCACCAACGATTTTAAATTTATCAAATGATCCAGTAATTTTTTTACTTTTGAATGTCATTTTTGAAAATTTAGCAACATCAAAGAAATCAGGTGATTTTAAATGCTTGTCGCGATCTCCGTTGGCTGTATCGATTGAATCAATATTAATAGATACGTTAACTTTTGAGTCTGCAATTTTATCTGCGAGTTCGATGTCTCCTTCGAAAGAAGTAAAGCGGCCCTCAACAGAAGAAATAACCAAGTGCGGGATTTCAAAACCAATTTTTGAGTGAGCTGTGTCTAGATTGTATTTTCCGGCTTGAACTGCAACTGCAGAATTTTTTTGAGCAGTTTTTTTATCAGCAGCAAATACGTTCAACGATAGAGCTGTCGCAGCGAGTGTTAAAAGTGTTTTATTGAATGTTGTCATGAGATGGTCTCCTTTTTAAAAGTTTACAATAAGTAACTTATTGATGTTTTCATTATGTCGGATTTTTTGTTGTTGCAAAAGACGTCATATTTGGAAATAATTGTTCCATATATGGAACAATTAGGAATTGATTTAAACCTTGTTAAAATTTATACCAAAGTCGTTGAATATAAGAGTTTTAGTGAGACTTCTCGTCATTTACGCATACCAAAATCGACATTGAGTCGTTCTGTGACGGCTCTTGAAAAAGAGCTCGGAGTTCAGCTCATTTTGAGAACGACACGGCAGTTTAGTTTGACACATCAAGGTGAACGTTTTTATCAGGACAGTAAGAAAATTTTAAATGAGTTTGAGGCCACTCTTGCGGTTATGATGAAGAGTAAAGAGGGAACACACGGAAAAATCCGTCTTACTGCGCCTTTGGATTTTGGTGAAGCCGTTTTAAATCCGCTTATTATTGAGTTTAGTCAGCAAAATCCTTTGGTTGAATTGGATCTTTCGTATTCAGACGATATAGTTAATATTGTTCGTGAGGGTTTTGATTTAGCACTGCGTATAGGTGAGCAAAAAGATAGTCGTCTCAAGACAAAAAAAGTTTGTGAAACCTCTTTTGTTCTAGTTGCTAGCCCCTATTTTTTACAACAGCATGGGCAGATTCTGCGTTCAGAGCAATTAGTTAATTTACCTTATATTCATTTTGGTCGAGTTAAGGATGCAGCTACAGTTAAGTTTAGCTCACCAGGCCGAGAGAATTTTTCAATTAAAGCCAAACCGCAGATTGTCATAAATCATTTACAGTCGCTCAAGGCCATGGCTATTGCGGGTAAAGGTTATACGATGATTCCAGATTTTTTTGTTCGTCCAGAAATTCAAAAAGGGCAGTTGGTACAATTGTTTAAAAACTATAAGACGTCTGCGATTAACGTGTCATGGGTTATGCCTGAACATAAAGAGAATTCGGCTGTGATTAAAAATTTTCGCGACTTTATTACGCCGCGAATATTAAATATTTTGTAGATTGTTACAAGCTCAGCATGAGCTCTGAAATTTTTGAGTAAAATTTAATTTGTCTGTTTTTGACAAGTTCAATATTAGGAGTCCCGAGCAAGATAAAATTTCTGTAATCTAATACTTGTTCCCAGTGCTCGAGGTTAACATACGTTGATGTTATAGCATTGACTTTAATATATGTTTTTTCGAGAGTTGGTATTTGTGTTACAGCTGTTGCAGAATTAAACCCAACAATGCCATCTGAAGAACCCGTAATATAAGAATCCGTCACTGATAAAACAGCAGACATGTTAGCAGCATCGAACACATCTAAGCTGACAGGTTGGTAACCACCATAAGAATATATTTTAAGATGTGATGGCACTTTGATTGTTGATAAAAAGTTTTTTACAAATGGTTTTGTGAGCTGTCTAAGTCCATCTAGAAAACAAAAATCAGTCAGTTTTTTAATAATTTCAGAGTCTTGTCTGAGGCGTTGAATAAATTCAACACCATCAAATGGAGTGCTGACAGTGATAAGATTTTTGATGTAATGAGCCCCTTTGTTGATGGCATAAAGGCTGTAAAGACCGCCAGCGCTGTGCCCTAGAGCGGTGATGTCTGCTTGTGGGTATTTGTTATGAACTTGATTGAAAATACGTAGGACTCGTTCGCCATTATCTTCAATTGTTCCAACAGGATTTAGTTTTTCAGCTACGAAAACTGTGTAACCTGTTTTGGCAAGGGTTTGGATGATATCGTCTGAGAAGTACTCAGGAGCGAACGAATTAAAAAAACCAGCAACGAGGATAATAACTTTTTGTTTGGATTGAGTCGCCGCTGAAGATTGCGCGCTTAAGAGCAATGTTGGTATTAGAAATGACAGTATAGCTAGCGATCTTAAACTCTTTAGACTTATTTTGCTTATAAGTTGTGTAAAATTTACCATAGCGATTCCCCCTCGCGCGCTTAAGAGTAATTACTCTAGTCATAGAGTTGTGAATTAGTCACTTGTAACAAGCGCGTTAAACTGATTTTTTTATCAGAACATAGTAAATTTGACTTAACAATTATTTGACATATTGCGACATCGCTTGAAATGTTGTATAACCTTTTTCGCTAGTTCAAAGAATTCAACTTGTTCCTTTGGGGGAGAATTAAAATGTCAAATACGGTTATTACTCCGGCAGACGAAATATCTGCAAATATATCTGTTAACAGTCCAGAAAACTCAGCTTCAGTAACAGTAGCTCAAACTGCTACGACGACTAAAGCTCAAGCTACACAAAAAGCGGCTAAATCTCGTGATGAAGACTTAGATGCTGATGATGATGAAATTGAAAGTGATAAAGTACATGACCGTTTTGGTGATGATGATGACTCATTTGCTCTTGATGCTCAAAATGCTGTAACTGTTTTGAGTGAAGAAGACGAAGATTTCAACTTTGATGCAGTTGAAAACATTCTTGAGTTGCCAGACAATGAATTTCCTAAGTTTACGTTAGCTAAAAATAAAGCGCGTTTCTTACGTATGGTGTCTTGGTATCGTCAAAAAGAAGAGTGGATTGAAGTTGCTCCTTTATCTGGAGTACAAAAACTTTTCAAGCAGCAATCAAAAGAGCTTGAAGGCATCCGCGCAAGTAAAATGGATTACGAAATGGAACTTGAAACAGGAACTTTAACACCGTCACAAAGATCTTATAAAAAAGATGAATTAAAGATGTGTCGTGTTCAAGAAAAAATGGCTGTTCATTTAATTTCTAAATTACAGCTTAAGATTAAATCTGGTCGCAGATAGTCTCAAAAAAAATTAAGTTGATATTTCATTTAAAAACGGATCATGATTAAAACATGATCCGTTTTATTTTATACACAATTTGTTTAATCACCTTAAGTCAGCTTTACATTTTCAATGTTCAAGCCGCAGAAATTGAACCGTCTTTAAGCGGTCGTTACTTGTTTAGCGATGCTTTTAAAAAAGAACATATCGATCCATTTTTAGAACGCGCCATTGATAAGCCATCGCTCGGTATTTTACTTGCTGGAACAATTGCTTCTTTAGCAACTGAACCCGAAGATAATCATGTTAGACAACAGTGGAAAGATAACCAAAAAATTAATAAATCAGATTCTCGAATAGGTGATATTCTAGGATCAGGTGCTGGTAGTTTAGCTATTATTGCAGGACAGTATTTTGCAGATCAGAATAAAGATAATTGGAAGTCTCATGCGCGTGGTTTTGTATATGGTGGCATTGGTATCTACAGTTTGAAAACTATTTTTGGACGAAATCGTCCGGGCAATAGCCAGAGTCATCAATCATTTCCATCTGGGCATACGGCGATTTCATTTATGACAGCTACGAATTTAGCATACGCATACGGATGGGAAGCTGCTGCCGTTGCATATCCTGTTGCAGTTTTTATAGGAGCAACAAGATTATCAGACGATGCACATTGGTTTTCTGATACAGTTGGCGGCGCATTTTTAGGTTTGTGGGTGGGGCGTGCAGCTTACTATAGTTCAACACAAGAAAAAGATGATTCAGTCGTTCGTTATTTATGGAACGAAAAATATCAAATTGTGCCAGTTGTGACACACGAGCAGTCGGGTGTTTATTTGACAATGAATTTCTAAAAAAAATCTTAAAATGAATATATGCGTTTATTGTGTCTCAAAGTTAGACCAATGACTGAATTTATATTTTTTTTCATTTAGCCTCTAAAGCTTTTCTATTTCATTCCGATACATTCATTGTGAGTCACTTGATTCATTTATTAAACGATAAGAGGAGGCCCAATGGCTCGTTCATTTGTATACATCGTGTCTGAAAATCCTGAAGTCGTTGAGAAAGTTAAAAAATCTTGCGAAGGTCAGGATGTTACTTTTTTCAATTACTCAGGCCCACAATGGAGAGAAGGACTTGATAATCAATTCTTTAGATCTCAATTAGTAAACGGAGTACCATCTTTAGCTCCAGGACTAACTGCATTTCCACATCCTGAAGGAACTGGTAATGTTGTTAATTTTCCTCAAGGTACACCAGGCACGCCAGATAAAGTTCAGAAAATGGAAGATATGGAAGCTCGTGCTATCGAAGCAGCTATCTTTCAATATAAAGGCAATTTAACAGAAGCTGCAAAGGCACTCGGCATTGGTCGAGCAACTTTGTACCGTAAAGTAAAGCAATATCACATCGACCCCTCCCAGGCTCGTCGTCGTAAATTAGTCGCTGCGTAATTCGCAAGCCTAATTTATAACCGATATACAATTGATTTTATTTTAAGATGCGGCTAGGCCAAAGGTCTAAGCCGTATCGCTTTTTTGAGATGTGTATGACACAATAAGTGTATGAAGAACACATACAAAGTTACTGGATCAGTTTTTTTTATCATTGCAACGGCTTTTACATCATATCATTTTTTCATTTCTAAAATTGAATCAAAAGAAAGACAAGTTGCGAGTTTTGGCGAGCGTAATTCAGCTCATCAAATTAAGTGGGAACAAAACTTAGCCTCAGAATTAGCAAATGCAGATTCTTTATCAGTGCAAACTCCGACTAAAATTAATTGGCAAGATTCTTTTTTGTATGAGTATTTAAGAGGGCAATATACGATCTCTTTAAAAAAAGGATCTATTTATTCAATTAAAGTTCAAAATCAAAAACAAGGACTTAAACTCGATCTGAAAACATTCATGTCTGAGTATGCCAAAAATATCAAAGATTATTCAGATTACGAGATCAAATCTATCGACGCTAAGACTGATGAAATTAATTTAAAAGATAAAACTGGTGGATCTACAGGAACGTTTGTTTTTTCAAAAGACGACCAAGGTCTTGTGACTGAAATCACAGTTAAATAAACATTTAAGTAAATAGTCTAGGATATAATTTTTTGTCCGCAATTATATCCTAAATAAGTTCAGACGGAACACAAAAAGACCGATCTGTGGGTATGATTATTCCAGAGTTAAATTCGGTTTCATATCAGTCTACAAAACAATTATATAAACCAACAGTTTTAAGTCGATTACTTGCCTTTGTGATTGATTATTTTATTTTTGCACCAGTGATAAGTTTTTCTATTCTCATGTTTTTTCGTAGTGGTTTTGATCTTTATAAGACATTTCCGCAATCAGAAGAGTCGCAGGTCATCTTTTTTTATTTATTTTTTGGTTTTTTGATACTCTCGACATTTTTACAAGCCATTTTTATCACTTTATGGGGAGCGACTCCTGGACAATACGCGCTTAAGTTGCGAATTGAATTTGCAAACAAAGATACACCGTTGTTTTTTCAAGCTTGGTTTAGACAATTAGGTTTTGCATGTAGTTTTCTAGCTTTTGGGTTGCCATTGTTTAAAACCTTTATAGATGAACATGGACGATGTTTTTATGATAAAATGACCGATGCAAGAGTTGTCTCTGTTGTTCCAAATGAACAGCGCCATAGCTTACAGCAAAAACACTATGAACAAGATCGAAAATTTTGGTTAACATCAATGACGACTTTAAGTTTATTTTTTGTAGTTTTGTTTGCGATTGTTTTTTGGAGAGGTTATCAAAATATTTTGACTTCACCGCTAGCTTACAAAAAAATGCTTAACCGTAGTAAAAAAGCTTGTCAGGATTTTGCTGATCTCGAATCAACAGATCGTTTAAGATATAAAATTGCAATGAATTTAGTCGGAACAGTTTCTGATGAGTGTCTTAATCAAGAAGCTGACTTTGTTCTGTGGCGTAATTTTACTCAAGATCAATCGTTAGCTTACTTTGCTAAGTTCATTGCAGCATCAGATAACTCAAGTCTTGATATCGAGTATTTAAAAGAGTCTTGTAAAACTGATCAAGGCAGTGAAGGTTGTTACTGGAGTCAGGTTTTTATTAATCGCACATTTAATCAGATAGATGAAAATCCAGAATATGCTCGTTCAGTTCTGGGGCAAATTATATCTTATGAAATGAATACAGATTTAGATCAGCAAGCTAAAAGTAAAATTATTAAAAACTTGTATGCGCAAAACAAATCTAAAAGCATTCAGAAATTTGTTATTTTAGAGAGCCTAAGTCGTCAAGCATCTCAATCGCGTAGGCCTGCAAGTGAATCACAATCTGTAGATGAAACTGAGAATATTAAAGAAATGATTAAGGATTTATGATATTTCCAGGCAATATTTTTAAAAAAATAGATTTTGATTTTCATCCCGTTTGGGTTTTAGTAGCTATCAACGTTGCTGTGTTTTTGTTTATTCAATTATTGGTCGGAGACACTCTTAAAAATTATACAAATGATGTGTATTTAGAAAAAACTTCTAAAATGCGAGAGCTCTATTTACAAACGCTTGATCCTCTTGAAAAAACGCAATCAACTGAAATCAGTGCGACTTCGATTATTCGAGATTCTAAGTTTTGGTATAGAGCAGAAAATTTTCCATTTAAAGGTGATCAAGTTAAAATAGCGGATTCTAAACAGTTTTTAAAAGAACTTAAAGAGTCGTATTTAAAATCGCCGCAGTTTTTATTTGGATTATCACCATCGCCAACATCAATCTGGGCATGGATTACATATCAATTTTTACATACTAGCTTTTTCCACTTACTGATGAATATGCTTTTTTTGTATTTAATTGTCGGTGTCATGCAAACTAAAATAGATCAAGATTGGATTTATGCTATTTATGTTTTGTCTGGATTAGGTGGGGGATACGCTTATTTGTGGATGAATCCCATGAATGAAATCGCTGTCGTTGGTGCTAGCGGTGCCATTTGTGGTTTAATGGGTTTTATGTCGATAGCTTTTCATTCGCAAAATATGGAGTGGAGCTATTTTTTATCTCCTGTTAAAGGCTACTACGGGATTATAAATTTACCTGTGTTTTTATTATTTCCTATGTATTTAATTTCTGATTTTACAACAGTGCTGTATTATAACACTGGCGTTCAATCATCTGTAGCTCATTCAGCTCATATTGGTGGAACACTGGTTGGCTGTTGTTTGGGGGCTTTATACCTTGTTGATCAAAGAGCTAAGAAAAATATTTTAGCTAAATGGGGTCATCACCTAAGCCATGAAGAATTTGTTTCATTACGTGATAAGATCAAATAAAAAGACCTGAATATTTTTTTATTCAGGCCTTTGATTTTTAATATGGTTATAGTCTTAATTTGAAATAATCCGACATCCAGAATTTGTATTTACCATTTTAGCTTTGATAGTTTTAATGATAACACGTTTAGATTCTTGATAAGTTGGATCTGTTACATAGCCATATTGATTTGCAGTCACTGACTTTTCACTACGATTGATATCATACTGTAAATCAGACGTAATAAGTTTTAATAAAATTGATGGCAATCCCGAGCGATTATAATATTCGCTAACGTATTGATCTTCTGCAATGTTGTTTTCGGCACCCATTGTGTATAAAAACGAACACATTTCTTTTGCGACAATAGCAGCACCTAAAGCTTCAGTTCTGATATAATGTATCGAAGTTGCTAAATCGGGTACTTGTTTGACAACAGACCAAATTTTGCCAAACAGAGATTGTTTAGGGTCAGCACTTGGTGGGACTATGTCTTTAACTTTGATAGGTTCATAACCGCGTTTAAGACATTTTAAAGTCTTAGTGACCAGTGGTTGAATATGATCCCAATATTTTAAATCGTAACCTGTTCGAGCGATAACGAGTTTTTCAGAGGGAATGATAATGATTAATTGTCCGTAGTGACCAGCAGCAAAGTACATGTCTTTTGGATTTTCTGGCATTTCTTGTGGGTAAAGTATTTTTTCAATTTGTCCGCTTTTGTTTTTTACAACTTCACCAGTTGCTGGATTAGATGAAAATTCTCCATCTTGGCGAATGATATTTTGGTTTAACCAAAATATACGACGGCTCGGAGCTCCTAATTTTTTAATATAGTCTAATGTTGTGCTATAGGCTTTTTGGTTTTTTTGTGTTGGATCAAGTTCAAAAAGTGCAGTATTAAGTGTTTGTGCTTCTTGAACCCAAGACTCAGGTAATAAGCGAACTCCTTGCGAGTTAATCCCTTTATTTAAATAGAGATCTCCGACTTTAATCATGTCATTGAGAGTCATATAAAAATAAGATGAACCAACACCGTGTCCACTTTGATCTGTTTCGATTTTTGCATTTTTTAAACCGAGTGGTTTAAAAAGTAACTCATTCGCAATTTCATAAATCGGTTTTTGATGAATTTGAGCAAGTACCGCAGCTAAAATATTGGCATTACCACCGCTGTAGTTCCAGCGGTGACCTGGACCTTCGGGATTTAGTGGTGCTTGAATAGCATATTCAGCCATATTTTTTTGACCGGATAAATAGAGCATCGGTAAAAATGATGAATTTGTAATGTCGCCATCGTAATATTCTTTCCAGTCGAAATTAGCAGACATTTCTGCTAAATGCCCAAGAGTGATTTGTTCATAGTGTGCTTTTTGAATCGAGTTATTTTTGAGTCTTGCAGGAGCAGGAAAAAAATCTTTAAGTTTTGTATCTAAAGTTACTTTTTGTGGACCATTTAAAGTTGGATAATATGTTCCTTCATATACAGTTCGAGCTAAAAGAGTGGCTGTTAACATTTTCGAAGCTGACCAAAGAACATGTGATGTGTCTTCATTCGCAACACCATCATACCATTCAAGAACTTTTTCTCCATCTTTTTGAATGATTAACCCATCGGTTTTCAACGGATCTAAATTCGCTCTTGTACTCGATTTATAATAAGGATCAATTTTTCCTTGTGTTGCGAATTCAATCAAATCAGAACATTCAGCGGAGTTATCAGGTCTAAGTTGTAAATGTCCTTTAATGTCATAGGCGTAAGTACTTGGGGCAATGGCCATTTGAGCTAACAAAGTGGATATAATAATTTTTTTCTTCATTCAAGACTCCAAAGTGCATGTAGTTAATGAAATAGACGGCTTATATTATCTAAAATAATGCAAGCCGTATTCCCTAACAGAGTCTTGATATTTGTTGGCGTGTGACGATATAGCTCAACTCATATCATCCAGAATACTTTTTTTTGATATCTGCAAAGCTAGTCAGTAGCAAAAAAATGTCGTTGTCGATTTCATCGACACTTAAAGTTCTGAAATCAAACGCGGTTCAGCTATAACATTTTACACACATAGTATTTATCAAATTGATACAAAGCATGCGTTTTGCACTTTATCTAGATTGGTTTTATCTCAGTGGAGGCATTAATGCAGAAACTTAAATTAGCTTTTTTGACATTCGTATTGAGTTTACACGCACAATCGAATACGTGCGACTCGTTGTTTGTTTCTTCAGAAGTACCACTGTTAAATATTAATTATGGAAGTCTTTCGGATGTCTCAAATAAAGTTAGCGAGCTTTTTGATACGACATTACAAGGTTGCCGATTTGGAGTAAGTTTTTGCGGACAACTCGCTATTAAAATACCTGGGATTGCATATCGAGTTATTAAATTTAACGGTAGTGTCAAAGAAATACGAAATGAAATATTTCTGCCATTAGCTGAGCACGTTAGAAAAATTCACGACATTAATTTAGCCCAGAATGAACGTGAAAAAGCTTATCAAAATTTTATTATTTTTTGGCCAGAACTTATTTTAAAGATAAATAGAGCGATACCAGTCGTTGCAACTAAAGTTTCTGTTAATGCTATGACTGGTTTATTTTCCACTAAACGATCAATAGAAAACGATACAGCAGCCCGAGAAATTGCATTAACAATTTTAAAAAAAATGTGGAGCGAAATGCAAAACAATAAAAATGATATTGGCGAGACTCGAACGTTGTTTCATAGAATGAGTTTATCACTGAATGAAGCAGTTAAAGGTACAGAGACTCAAATCCTTAATGATTTAGGTGTTTCTGATCTTATTACGGCATTAAATGATGTGCGGTAGTAACTGCACAGTTGCCTCAACAATATTTAAATAGTGTTGAGGCAACTATCGAATCACTTATTCTTCGTCCGGAGCAAAACCGCGTCTCATTGTATTTTCAGTCACAACAATAGGCTCAGTAAATTGTTTTAAATAATCTGGTCCACCAGTTTTTGAACCAATACCAGACATTTTAAAACCACCAAACGGATGACGATCAACCATGGCACCTGTGATACCACGATTAACATATAAATTACCGACTTCTAATTCATTTTTAATACGTTCGATGTTAGCTGGACTTCTTGAGAAAACTCCGCCTGTCAGTGCGTATTCAGTTGCGTTTGCGATATCTAAAGCTTCATTTAAATCTTTAGCTTTAATGACAGCGATGATAGGTCCAAAAAATTCATTTTGAGCAACATCATCAGATGATTTAACATCACCAAAAATAGTCGCTGGCACAAAATAACCACCACTTGGTGTTTGGCCTTTGAATAAGACTTTATATTTTTGTGAGGCTTGATCGATTTGATTATTTAATCGATTAAAAGCTTCTTCATCAACAACTGGTCCAAAATAACCTTTAGGATTTTCAGCAGAAGTTATAATAAGTGATTTAGCACCTTCGACAAGTCTTTGCGTGAATTTTTCATACACATCAGAAAGTACAATCACGCGAGATGCTGCAGAACATTTTTGACCAGAAAAACCGAATGCAGAATACAACACACCATCAACGGCTTCGTCTAAATCAGCATCGTTATCAATGATCACAGCATTTTTGCCGCCCATTTCAATAATACAACGTTTAACGTGTTGTTGGCCTGGTTGAACGACAGCTGCATTTTTAGCGATCAATAAACCAACGACTTTAGATCCAGTGAATGCAATTGTTGTGGTGAATTTGTGTTTCACAATATAATCACCAACAATTTCACCATAGCCTGGTAAAAATTGAATAACATTTTCGGGTAATCCAGCTTCTTTAAATAAATCCATTAAGCCTTGTGCAACAAGTGAACTTTGTTCAGCTGGTTTCATCACAACAGTGTTGCCAGTCACAAGTGCTGCAGCAACTTGTCCTGCTAAAATAGCTAACGGAAAATTCCACGGCGAAATAACGGCGACAACGCCGCGTGGTTTGTAGATGTACTGACTAATTTCACCAGGAGCATGACCGACACGTATCGGTATAGCTAATTCACGTTGGTGACGGGCATAGTATCTTAAAAAATCAATCGCTTCAGCGACATCAGCATCAGCTTCCGCCCATGGCTTACCAACTTCAAGAATTTGTGTTGCCATCAATTTGTATTTATATTTAGCCATTAAATCTGCAACAGCATCTAAGTAATCAGCGCGCTTAAAACTATCAACTTTTTTCCAAGTGCTGTAAGCCGTGTGTGCTTTTTGCATAGCAAGTTCTGCCATTTCAACACTGGCCATAGAAACTTCAGCCACAATTTGTGATGTGTTTGACGGATTAACACGTTTAAAGACATCAGCTGAATTTTGTTTTTGACCACCAACCACTGGAACAACTTTGACAGGCAATTGTGATTTAAGATCATTCATGGCTTTTAAAGTTGATTCGCGAACTTCAGTGATAGCAAAATCTAAATAAGGTTCATTTCTAAATTTATTCGCAGCTGTTTCTGGATTAGGATTTGTTGGTGTTAGTCCAACAGATGGATCTTTTAATAATTCAGCTGTTGTTTTACCGTCAGCAAATTTACCACGCAGCCATGACTCATTTGATGTATTTTCTAGTAGTCTACGAACAAGATAAGCCATACCCGGAATCAACTCACCAACAGGCGCGTATTCACGTACGCGGTAACCCATATCAGCTAATGATTTTTTAATAGGTTCGGCCATACCGTAAAGCATTTGGATTTCAAATCCATTTTTAGGTAAACCTAATGTTTCAGCCTTAACCAATGCCGCAGAAATTGTGCGAACATTGTGTGAAGCAAGTGCTACGCGAATAAATTTATAATTTTCAAGTAAGTAGTGCGCGCATAATTCGTAATTAGCATCACTTTCAGCTTTATTTAAGTAAACTGGAATTGACCAATTTTTTTGTTTAGCTTCGATGGTTTCAGAATCCCAGTAAGCGCCCTTAACAAGACGAATTGTGAACGGAACTCCGCGAGCTCTGGCAAATTCAACATAGTCTTTAATATCAGCATAAGAGTCACGTAAGTAAGCTTGGACAACGCAGCCAAAAAATTTATAATTTTTGAATTCAGGTTCAGAGATAAGTTCTTTGAAGACTTCTACGGTCATGTGCTTAATCCCGTAGTGTTCCATGTCTAGATTGATAAAAACACCCAGATCCATACCTTTTTTGAAAATAGGTCTTAAGCGATCTTTGACGATAGCTTTTGATTCTTCCCAGGCTTTATCTGTAATTTGAGAATACAACGCCGTCATTTTAACAGAGACATTAATTTTAGGAATGCTGCCATCAGCATCGCGGTCTAATAATGGATTTTCATCCCATTTAGCAGCGTCTTTAGCAAGCCACTCGATAAGTTCTAAATATTTACGTTGGTAATCTTGTGCTTCTTTTTCAGAAAGAGTGGCTTCACCTAAAATATCGACAGTAAAAGTTAAATTATTTTTACGCGCTTTTTTGAGAACAGTTAAAGCTTCTTCAGGGGTTTCACCTGTGATAAACATTTTAGCCATTGATGTGACATTTTTTTTGATGGCTCCGGCCATTAATCCTGGTGCGAGTGAACCTAAACCTAAGCCAACGTTAAAGACTGCTGGCAATTCAGTTTTACCACCTTCAGAAAAATATTCTTTTAAGTGAGCCGCAACTTCATCACCTGAATTAAGTGATGGTAAGACGTCAACAAAACGGAACATGTTGGTTTTAAATTTTTCATTTTTCATGCTCCAGTCCATGATGGAGCCATACCAGAAATCTTTTGAGAAAAGTGAAATTTTAGATTGAGATTCCATACGACGTAGAATCTCTTCGCCTTTGTTTTGGATTTTGATTTGATTGTCTTGCATAGGGTTAAGGTTTTACCCCTGACCGTGAAATGAGAGCAAGTGTTTTCAAGAGTTATGACTCTAGAGTGTCGTTCTTACAGATTTATAAGCTGCTTTTAAATAAGTTATGCAGTTACATCCCAATGACATGTCAAAATTGGGGCTGATTTTGAGACTGATTTGTTGAATAAATAGGCTTCTAGTTTGTCTCCGGATTGTATCGGGCCAACGCCAGCCGGAGTGCCTGTTAAAAGAACATCGTGTGCGCTCACAGGAAAGTGTCTTTTAGTGTAGTTGAGTAATTCATAAGGCTCAAAAAGCATATCTGTGGCGTGGCCTATTTGTTTAGTTTGTCCATTGATTTTAAGTTCAAGAGATAAATCTTTGAGCTCGATACCATCCAGTGAAATCCATGAGCCCACAGGACAAGCGCCAGAAAATGATTTAGCTAAAGTCCAAGGCTGGCCTTTGTTTTTCGCAATTGTTTGATGATCTCGGGCCGTTAGATCTAGAGCTAAAGTCACATGCGAAAATTTAAAGTTTTCATCAATCCAAAAAGCAATTTCAAGTTCATGATGAATGTCTTTAGACCATTCAGGTAAATGAATAAGCGATCCGGCATTCAGGCATGAACCAGCTTTTAAAAAAATCAGGGGGCTTTCTGGAATTTCAACTTTCATTTCTTTAGCATGATCAGCATAATTACGACCGACGCACCAAATATTACGAATGAGTTTTGAGTTTTGAGATGCGATCATGTTACGGCTCCTTTTTGAGTGAGATGCCAGCAGCCATCATAGAGATCAAAAATTAAATATTGCGCTGGTGCCCAACTGGAAAATTCATAAGAATTCAAATCCTTATCACAATTAATCAGAGACATAGCCTCTTCGATCCAGTCGTAGTGCGTGCAGATATAATGAGTTTCATTTTTGTGTTGGGTGTTTTCAGCTCTGCGGTCCATTTCATTGAGAAAATTTTGAATGCGATTTCTGAATTGTTGTTGGGATTCTTGATGAGATCTAATACTAAGCTGTTTTGTTTGTTCAGAATGAGAGCTTGTTTGTTTAATGACATCCTGCAAAGTTTGTAAAGTGCGTATTTTATCAGAAGCCCAACAGTGCGTAGGTTTGGGCAGTTGGTTGTTAGCAACAAGCGTCGCTAGTTTTTTAGCCTGATCAAAGCCACGTGCGCTAAGACTTGGGTCTTCAGGAGGCATAAAATCTTTGTGTCCGTGTCTAAAAAGAACAACTTGCATTGTGGTAGAATAGCTAAATTCTTGAGATCATGCCACTGATTTGGTAGGGTGTTGTTCTATGTCAAAAATTTATCGTTATTGCTCAAATGATTTTACTGTACGTATGGCCGCTGTTGATGCCACTCAAGTGGTTCAAGAAATGCAAATGTTGCAAAACACAATGCCTATTGCAACAGTCGGGATGGGTAAAGCCATGGTGGGTGCCTTACTTATGGCCGCTCAACTTAAAGAGAATCAACAAATCGGGTTGCTATTTCGTGGCAACGGTTCGATCAAGAGTATCTATGCTGAGGCTGATTTTGAAGGTAACGTTCGAGGTTTTACACCAAACCCTGGATACGAACCCGTGGATTATAAAAAAGGACTTAGCGTAGCAGAAGCTTTAGGAACTGGAACATTGACAGTTGCTAGACATCAACCTTTTCAAAAACAACCATTTCACGGCACTGTTGAACTCGTCAGTGGTGAGATCGGTGAAGACTTAGCTCATTATTTACATCAATCGCATCAGATCCGTTCAGTTGTTTCACTCGGTATTTACTTAGATGAATACGGCAAATGTTTAAAAGCTGGTGGTGTTATTATTGAAGTCATGCCTGGTGTTGATGAGAAAATAGTTTCAGCTATCGAAGGTAACGCACAAGTGATGCAACCAAGTGTTTCTAAAATTTTACGCGAAGGCGGCACGCCATTTGATTTAGTTGAACCATACATGTTAGGAGTTCCATTTACCGAATTAGATCATCCACATTCAGCTAAATACTTTTGCCCATGCTCGCGTGAACGTGTTGCAGGAGCATTAGAGATTTTAGGAATGGCTGAACTGCAAGACATTATCGATCAAAATCAAGAACAAGAAGTTATTTGTCAAATGTGTGGCAAGCCTTATTTGATCTCTGTCGAAGAAGTTACAGTTATTCGTGATCGTTTACATAAGAACTCACTTCATTAAAAGTCCATTTATGAAATCATTTTTATTATTACTACTTGTTTGGTCACAGTTCGTTTGTGCTGATATTTTACCAGCACGATTAGTCGATGAAGCACACTTGTTCAATGAGCAACAAACACAGCGTATACTCGTGCAACTAGAACAAGTTAAAAATAAAAGTGATATCGAATTTGTCGTTGTAAGTCTTCAAAGTTTGCAGGGGCAAGCTTTGGGTAGCACGATAGAAGAATATGCGAATCGTTTTTTTCAGAAATATGAATTAGGTGCTAAAGACCGTGATAACGGATTACTTTTTGTTTTTGCGGTGTCTGATCGTAAAATGCGAATCGAAGTTGGCCGTGGTTTAGAGGGATCTTTAACTGACGTGCAAGCTAAAAGGTTGCTTGATCAAGTGGTTGCCCCATATTTTAAAGATAAAAAATATGAAGAGGCTATTTTTGACCTGAGTCAACGTGTGCAGAACGGAAATTTTCAAATTCAAGAAAGTTTTAGTCCTAAAAAAGATCAAATGTTTTATGCCAGGTTTTTTCCATTAGGGATGTCGTTATTTTTTAGCTTGTTTGTCTATCTATTTGCTTTTCGCAGCGGAAAAATGGATTACTCTGATTTTAACCGAATATTTGGTGATAAACTACCACCAGAAGTCATTCGTTATAAAGCACGTGAACCAACATACATGAAAATTCAAAAAATTTTAGCCTATGTATTTTGGCTGGTTGTGATTGCAATGAGTGTCGCTTCATTTATTGTGAAAGATGAAATCGTTTTAACAATTATCATTGTTGGGTCTTTTGTTTGGGGATTTTTAATTATTATGCCGATGAGCTTTTTGGGGTTTAGGCCTCAATGGGTTAAGTGGTACAAAAACGCAAGTGATCCAAAAGTAAAAGAACAAATTAAAAAACTGTTGTCATCACAAGGTTATAAGTATTCTGCTAAAGGCGACAGTTTCAGTCTGCCAAGCTCGTCATCAAGTTCATCGTCAAGTTCAGGATCATCGCCATCAGGTGGAGGAAGCTCTTCTGGTGGTGGAGCTTCCTCGAGCTGGTAATTATTTATTTTTAGATTGTCGACCGTTTAAATCTGTTTTGCAAATAGCGACTTTTTCTTCGTACTCGTCTTGGCGTTTATTGAGGATTTCTTTGTAGCCACGAAATTTTTGAATACGATCAACTAAAAATTCTTCTTTGATGGCAACAAGTTTGTTTTGTTCATCGATGCCAATTTTGAACTCATCTTCTTTATCTGTGATGCGTTCAAGTGGTTCAGTCCACATCAATTTGCCATCACCTCCATTTTTTGGATCAGCTAATTGTGATTTGCATTCACGCAAAACGCCATAAAGTCCTAAAGAGCCATAGCGGCGATTGCCGTAAACGCGATCTTCAAGTTCATAAACTTCATATTGAATTTTGCGAAGTTCTTCGTTTAATAGAACCTTTTTTTGAAAAACAGCGTTGCCGTCTTTGATTCCGATAGCTGATTCAGAATTCATGGATTGTTTATTTTCGATTTCAGTATTAATTTTTTCAGCTTTGTTTGGATTGCTAGCGCAGGAAAAAAACAAAGTTGATGAAATCGATAATAATAAAATAGCGGATTGTGTTTGTTTAAACATAGGACCTACCTTTTGATATTATTGTATTCAGCTTTCAGGCTAAAAACTAATCACTATTTCATGCGTTAATCTGTTGTATGAAAAATACTTATGACACAAGCCGAGCTGGAGGCCCGGGTTATTTTTCCGTTCCAGCGAAGAATGTGTTGTGATGGGTAAGGTCGCTCACTTGGGCTCCACGATCGTGGATGGGAGCGGGTAGGTTGTACTTGTCTCATATTGCAACACTCTTGCCAGGTTTTTTGATATGATAAAGTTCAGTAATTTTAAATAGTTACACATCTGGTGCCAGAGTGGAACTCTTTGTGATAACTCAAGAAACTCCAGTTGCCGTGACTAGACCCCAATCTGCACCTGTCACTTAATGTCGTTGTGGCTAAACGTTTGATATCTAAAATGGCTATTAGCAACTATACGCATAAATGATTTGGATCGGATTTCGCATTAGCTCATAAAAAACCAGATACACTTTAAAAAGGAGTTCCTCATGAAATCAGCATTAACATTTATCGCCGCACTATGTTTAACTTCATCAGCGTTTGCAGAATTAACAAGAGATCAAATCAGATTAAAGGTAGCAAGAGCCACAGAAGTAAAAGCAATCTCTGAATCTTACAAAAAACAAGGGTTTAAATGTCAAAATACTGAGGTTTTGTCTGTATCTAATGGCCAAGTGTCAGCTAGAAAAAACTGCTTCAAGGATCATGGATCAGTCAACGGCGAAAGTTCTATTACAATGGAAATTGAAGCGTTTTTAATGGATGATGATTCAGAAGCTATTGTTACTAATATTAAGTTCATGATTGCTGGATAATTTTTTAATGTTGGGGCTATTGCTTTGTCTTTAGTCTTTACAAATTTGTAAACCCCAATAACCCAATAAATATTCTATCCATAATCAAACAAAGTGTTTTATAGGATCAGTTATGTCGTATTTGAATTTCACAAATAAATACATCTTACTCTGGGTTGTAACTCAAGTTATGAGTTTGACTTCATTTGGATCAACGATATGTATGAATTTATTTGATCAGGATCAGAACGATATAGTCGGTGTTAGGCTAGGTCATGAAATCAAAATCCGACGAAATGAAAATAAATCTATAGAATTCAAGAATAGTCTGATTTCACACTCACCCGATAGAATGTTTCATATAGAATATGTTAACGGATCAAAAGTTCTTATGAACAGCCTAGGACAAGAAATTTATAAATTAGGTACTGGCGACATTCGCTATGGGTTCACTTCTGACAATCAACACTTGATCTATCAGATTAATAATGAACGTTATCTATTGCGTTTTAATCTAAAAAAACTAAAAGCTGAACCTGCTCTAAAGTTGCCGTTAGGATTAAAATTGATTCGAGTAATTGATTCGAACACTTTTGTGGCTCAACAATTTAAAAGCGATTATGGTCTAATCAGTGGTCCTTTTGAGTATCCCTCTCATTATAATATTGTTAAAATTGTACCTGGATTATTTTATGGCGAAAACCTGCAAACTACTCAATTGATATCGGATACCGATAGAATGGAGTCTGGTATTAGTTTTGTTGTAGTCAATGATCTAAAAACGCATGCAGCAGTTTTTTGGGGACACAAAGATCAGAATAATTACAACAGTAGATTGAATCAATTTTTTAAATTTAAAGTTTTTAGATTGGTAGATGGATTGGTTGTATTTGACGACGCTGCTGTTAAAAAGCGCTTAGGTTCTTATGAGTGGCAGTCACATATGACTGGTACTGGTCTAGATCAAGTTTCTTTTCGTGGTGATCAGCTTGTATTAAGCGGCTTTCAAAGAACTACTGGACATACAATCATTAATGTTCGCGAAAGAGAAATTAAAATATTTAATGCATCGACACATGATTGGCCTGAGCGACTGGCTCAAATTAACATAGATGATCAGCGAAAATTAACTATCAAAATTAAACTTAAGGGGTTAGTTCATCGTTTAGAAGCTCAATTAGAAGGATTTGAATCCATAGGTTGGGGATTACAAGAAAAATTTGAATACTCATTAGTTAATGCAGATAGAGCACTCATCTTAACTCAGAATAATTTGTTTGTGGCAGCATTTGATCTGATTAGCGGAACAGCGTTAACCTACGAACAAGCATGGCGTTTACCTGGGTTTGAGAATACATTGATTTATCTTGTTAAATAAGAACAAATTTAGAATATATTTTTTTAGACCATCTAACTATTTGACACTTTTGAACAAGATTAGTCTTTTTCATAGGTTATGATTCAAAGTGATTCAGTTAAATCCAATATATTCGATTTGGGTGGTCAAGAAATTGAATAAGCCTAATGTAATGAAAATGTTGAATGTAACGGCTTTATTCATATTTGTTGTATTTGAAATCTTTTTGTCTGGTTGTGCTCCAAAACAATCAGAGGACTGTGGTTTTGTTCAAAACGTCTATGGTCAAAGAATTTCATGGAAATCGACTATGCCTATCAAACTGGTGATTAACCAATCCGTTCCAAATGAGTTGCGACCAGCAATTTATCGTGCTGCTGCTACGTGGGAAAAAAATATAGGCCGCAAAGCCTTTGAAATCTCTGAGGAAACCAATGGATCAGCAAAGCCCGCTCGTGATCGTAAAAATGGTATTTACTTTTTAACGGAATGGGAGTCAGATAGAAAGTCCGAGCAGGGTCGAACCTCTGTTTACTGGGCTGGTGACGAAATTCAAGAAGCTGATATTCGCATTAACTGGGCTGATTTTAATTACTACGATCAAGATTCAAAGCAATTAGTGAAGTCGCTTGATGCCAATGGCATGGTGACAGCCAAGTCTGATAATGCTGGTTATAATTTTGAAGCCTTGATCTTACATGAGATGGGTCACTTTTTGGGACTAAAACACCGTGAAGATGGTGGCACAGTAATGGCAACGTACTTATCGGCCTACACTGATCGTGTAAGTTTAGCCAACATAGATAAGCAATCAGTTCAGTGTGAATATAAATAGATTCGAATTGCGAGAGGAGATTATATGAAACAATCAGAGTTAGCGAAAACAGAAAAATCAGCTCTTACTCGTGAAAATGATCAAAATTATTTAAATATCAAAGTTGATGTTTATCGCGAAATGCAAGATCAGACTGAATCTGAAATCGATGTTTTAGCGTTAATTCAACAGCAATTTGAGCAAATCAAAATGTTAAATCATAAGCGTTCATTTTTGCTTAAAGATATTTCTGAATATATCGTGAAATAATAATTTTTTTTACGACTCTTCGTCAAATTTTAAACTTTCAAGTTTTGGAATAAAAAATGTCATAAAATCACCTTCGCGTTCGCGTGTGATTCCTTGTGTGGCCACAGGTCTATTAAATTTGAATTCTTCGTGATATGTCTGAAAATTATTTGTACTTATTTTTTTGTGATCGTCTTCAACTGTGTCCTGAAATTTACGTTTTCCAGAAAGAACGGCTTTGTTGTCTTGGATCGTCAAACGAACATCATCTTTGTCATGTGTGGGAATAAAAGCTTTGATCGTGTACCCATCTGAATTTTCTTTAACTTGGCTTTCGTGATTGATCACTTTGTAAAAGGGGTCTTCAGATTTAGATTGAACACTGAGAGTTTCTTTATCGATATTTTGTGTTTTGTTTTGATGACTCTGAGCAGAATTCATTGCGCTGGCTTGACGAGTGCCTTGAGTGTTTTGATTCGCTTTTTGACTCAGTTGAGCTTGGCGATTGTAAGTTTGTTTTTGTTCTTCGAGTCGTGTTTGACGTTCTTCTTCTGTGAGTTGTTCATTTTCTTTTTTGACTTGGACAATGGCAGCACTCACAGTTTCATCTAATTTTTGATTTTCTTTTTTGTAGTAGTCTTTGAGCTCTTTCATATCTTTTTGAGCTTGATCAGATAAAGCTTTTCGTTTGTTAGCTTTTTCTTGTTGGAGATCGCGAATGTATTCTTGATTTTGTTTTCTGATTTGTGCTGTTTCAGTCATGTATTTATTGTATCTTATTTTGATACAAATGCAGATGGGATTAAAGTCTAGATTTAACTTTCGCGCAAAGTTGATAGACCCCAGACGTATTCCCCTTACACATCCAAGTATCAATATATTGAATTTTTTCGTCTTGTTTAAGAGTATAAAATGATTTGTATTGTTCAGGGTCTAGGGTTGAATCAAACTGTCTATTGGTATTAGTTTTTGTATTTGTAATTTGCAAAGTAAATACTCTGTACTCAGCAAAAACCATTGAGCTGAAGAGTGTGCATGCAAAATAAAAAAATACACTACGCATAACTCTTTATCGGCGTTTTAGATAAAGTCTTAAATTGATATTTTTTTTATTTTGAATCAAGAGCTTTGCGCAGGGCTTTGACTTTTTCACCATTAATGCGGTGGTTTTTATCTGAAATACTTGTATTCACTAAAACAAAATCTATGTAAGGTCGTATATCGTGCACATTTTCTGCGGATACTCCAGAAGCTGCTCCCATCGGAAAGTCACCAATAACAGAGCGAGCTTTTTTGGCCTTGGTTGCATCAGTGGCAACACCAGTTTTAGGGCCTGTTATCACAATACCATCAACCCATCCCATAGCTTGTAAAGCTGAACGCTCAATTGTTTTATCAGGATCAAGTGGAGTTGAATATTTCATGTGAATACCACTCACGTAAAAGACATCTTTAGGCTTAAGCTTATCAATCTCATGAAGTGAAACCTCAGGAGCTTCTTTGATAAGATCAACTCCTGAAAAATCAGTCCAGGCAATTTGCATGTTGTGTTTTTTGGCAAGCTCAAAAGTTTCTTTATAAGTCATAAGGTGTTCATCAGGCCCTAAAAAGTTGACACCGAAAATATGTTTTGGATATTTTTTTCTGATTTCTGCTAGCGCGGCATCTAATTTTTTATAGTCAGATGATTCAAAAACAATGGCGTTTGCTCCGTTTGCAAATGAGTTTTCAATGTCTTTGATATAGTCTTCAAGATTTGAATTCACGTAGCCCACAACCCAAAGTTGTTTTTGGCTGCCGAATTTTTCATTAAAAAAGTTTTTACGTGATTGATATTCACCAGCCATAACTTTAGAACAACAAATAATTGAGAAAAACAAAGATTGAAGAAGTTTGAACATATTAAATCTTTCGATATAAAATTTAGTGTGAAAGTTTTTGCGAATTTTTAAGGTTGTTTTCGATTATATAGAAATAAGCACGTATGAGACGTTCACGGTTTTCATCAGGTAAACAACGAATGAATTCTTGTTTGTCTGGCATTGATTTTAATTGTAACAGCTTAAGTAAATCGGTTTGTACGAGTTTGATATTTTCAGCTTGAAAAAAATCATCTTCAGAAAAGTCTTTTCTGAAAGTGTTAGCAATTGATTGATTGTCAAAAAGTAAATGAAATCCCATTTCAGACTGATCTAAAATACTTTTTAGATTTTTAATTTGTGACTGATTTAAGTAAACTTCGACTTTTGACAAAACAACCCCTCTAACTAAGCGTACTCACCATAAACAGAGTTTCAACAGTTAGATTTTGTTGACTTTAATAGTCATTGCATTTGTTCTATAGGTGGTGAAGATACAAGCGGTATTTTTGCTCTTTTTTGCGACAAAGGAAGTCTTTATGAGTAAAGTTGCTAGTAAAATAAACAAAAAAGTATCTTCTGGTAAAAAAAGCCAGCAGCTCAAAATTAAAGTCAAAACTAAATCTAAAGTGACGTCACAAACGAAAAGTAAGCAAAAAGCTAAAGTTCATAAAGCGCCTACAAAAAAACAAGACGCTGAATTGATCGTTATTGATGAATCACAAGGACTTATTTTTGAAAACGATAAGACTTTATTTGGTTATTTTGCGGCGCAAATTAAAGCGATGGAAGATCGCTATGCAAAAAACTACAAAGCTGAAAAAGATTTTAATTCTGACGAGATCGATAATTTAGAGCTTTGGTTAGAACCAACGCTTGATGACCCAGATGAAATCTGGATTGATCAAGATAGTTTTCCAGATGTGCCGATATACACTTTAATTAAAACAATCACTGATCAAGGACGAACTTTCGATTATGTAGCTGTTGTTTATTTAAATACAGAAGACAAATATCCAAGTTTTGTTTTTATTCATTTTGCAACTCTTAATCCAGAGTTAACAGAAACATTTCGTCAAATCGAAATTATTTATCATCGTAAACTTGAAGCCATTCAATTCGCAGCACTTGATGGTGACTCGTTGCTCGAGGGTGATTACTTAGCCATTGGGTTACTTGAATCCATGATGAAACTGCGCGGAGAAAAAGACGTAGCCGCAGCAGACTTTCAAAACTTTAAAGAATTCCGAGATGAGACAATTAATAGTCCAGATGAAATTTGGAAAAAAGTAGATTCAGAAGGCCACACACTTGTAACTTTTATAAAAGATATTTCTGAGGAATATAAAGCTGATCACTATTACGTGGTTGTGACCGAAGAAGACCCTAATACAGAAGTGCATTCATTATTATTTTCGTTTCCAACAAACGATAACAGTCTTGTCGACCGTTATCGCCAGGGCGAAAATTTAGAAGCCGAAGAAGTCAGTACTGAAAATTCTCACTAAACACATTTTTCAAGTAATTCTCGAGCATTTTTAGACAATTTGTCTTGCTCGATTAAAGTTTTAATTTCTTTTATTGCCAAAGTTTTCAAATGTTCTGGTAACTTTTGTGTTAAAGCAAAGCCTTGCGCGAGTCTTGCTGCAACTTGTGGATTAAGAGCATCTATTCGTAATATTTCTTGCGCATACCAATGATAAATATTTTGTTGTTCATTGTGAAAACGCAATAAATTACGCGAAAAAGCAGCATGCAGACTGTAAAGATTGTTCGGATTGTTTTGATCAAATCCAGTTGCTTTTGTTGCTGCTAATACACGTTGATAAGTTTCAGGATGCGAGCTTGTGGCCTGTACAAGTAACCATTTATTGAAAACAACACTATCTTTGCTCCACTCTTGATGAAATTTATTAAGTGCTGATTCTGTTTCAGTACTGCTATATTCGCAAAGTACGGCTAAAGCACCAAGTTTGTCTGTCATACATTGAGCTGTGCTGTACTGAGTATGAGCTAATGCTAAAGCATTTTGATTTTTGGTTGCAGCTATGATTTGTAAAATTTTATTTTTAAGAGCACGATCGCCAATAGTTTGTTTTTGCGAATGATGATTGTAAGCAGATAAAAGTTCTTTTTCAAATTGCTTGTTTAATGTTTTAAGTATCACTGATTTTGCCTGATCAATAGCTTCAGGGTGAATCACAGAGACCTCTTGGGCGATTTCATCTTCTGATGGTAAAGATAAAATAAGTGATTTTGTCTGTGAATCCATTTGCTGATCCGCTAGAATGGCACCAAGAGCAAGTATGATTTCATCTTGTGGGATAAGATCTTTTTTGTTTTCAAAATTAGAAATCAATTTTAAAATTTCATCCATCAGCATTTTACTGCAAGATTCGCGACGATTAAAATCATCTGTGTCGTACTTGATAAGATGAATCAGGTCTTGTGGTTTACGACTCCATTTAAGTTTAATCGGAGCTGAAAAATTACGATTCAACGAAAGAACAGGTTTTGAGTCAATAGCTGTAAATGTCCAAGTTTGTTCAGATTGTTTAAGGTGTAAAGTTTGATTATGGTGATTGATCTCTTGGCCTTTTTCATTAATTAAACCCATAACGAGCGGGATATGAAAAGGTTGTTTGTTAAAGTGAGCTTCTTTTTCTTTGAGAGTCAAAGGGCAACTTTGTTTGAGTGTCAGTGTAAATGTTTTGTTTTGCTCGTTATAATTTTCAATAACTTCTACAACCGGAGTGCCAGCTTGTGAGTACCATAATTTAAACTGTTCAAAATCAGCATTGTTAGCTTGAGCAATGGTATCCGCAAAATCAATAATTGTGACAGCTTGGCCATCGTATTTTTTAAAGTATTGTGCAATACCTTTTTTAAAGCCTTCACGACCCACAATTGTTTGCATCATACGAATAACTTCAGCACCTTTTTCGTAAATAGTTGCTGTATAGAAATTATCAACAGCTAAGCAAGAGTCCGGGCGAACAGCATGTGCGTTGGGGCCAGCGTCTTCACTAAATTGACGAGATCTTAAAGCATTAACGTCTTTAATTCTTTGAACAGATCTTGAGTTCATATCAGCCGAAAATTCTTGATCACGAAAAACAGTCAATCCTTCTTTAAGAGAAAGTTCAAACCAGTTGCGACAAGTGACTCGATTACCAGACCAGTTATGAAAGTACTCGTGACCAACGACAGATTCAATCATTTCAAAATCATGATCAGTCGCTGACTCAGCATCGGCTAAAACTAGTCGTGAATTAAAAACATTGAGACCTTTGTTCTCCATTGCGCCCATATTAAAATCATCAATTGAAACGATCATGTATTGGTTTAGGTCATACTCTAGATCAAAACGTTCTTCATCCCACTTCATGGATTTTTTAAGTGATTCCATAGCATGTAGACAGCGTTGTTGTTTACCATGTGGAGCATAAACTTCGAGTTTAACTTGACGTCCAGACATTGTCACAAAGTGATCTTCAATCACGCCCATGTCGCCAGCAACTAAAGCAAAAAGATAGCTCGGTTTAGCAAAAGGATCTTTCCAAAGAGCTTTGTGGCGGCCATTGCCCATTGATTTTTTTTCAAGGCAATCACCATTAGACAGCAAATGCGGATATTTTTTGGCATCCGCTTCGATTTCAACAGTGTATTTTGTCATGACATCTGGACGATCTAAGAAATATGTGATTTTACGAAAACTTTCAGCTTCGCACTGAGTGCAAAATATACCTGAAGATAAATAAAGTCCTTCACAGGATTTATTTTCTTGAGGATTGACTTCGACTTCAATTTCTAAATTAAAATGAGCAGGTACCTTGTGGATTGTTAACGACTCATCATCGACAGTATAATCATTGTTTGAAAGAGTTTGCTCATTAATTTTGACCGAGATGAGTTTTAAATTTTCACCATTGAGTTTGAGAGCTGTATTTTGATTAACCTGAGTCATTTGAATTTGAGAAGTAACACGGGTTGCAGTTTCGTGAAGATTGAATGACAAGAAAACATGATCAAACTTAAAATCAGGTGATTTGTAATCGGTTAAGTACTGACGTTGTGGTTGTAGAGATTGTGAATCTGTTTTCATGGATGTCCTTTATTTGAGAGTCATTTTGAAATGAAATATAGATATAATAAGCTCTTTATAGGTGCAAGAAACGACTGTGTTTTTAGTTAAATTATGATTAAATCACACTCTAGTTGTCTAAAGTTCAGTCTTGATGCTTCAAGTTATAGTGTATTTTGTTTTTGTAAGACCATCTTAGGTCTTGAATTCTAGACCTCAAAATTCCAATTTCAGTTAAAAATCTGTAAACAAAAAATAATTCCTGAAGTCCAGTTTAGAAAATACCTAAAAAAGCAGAAAAGACGAGTATGGAATTAGATTTAGAATTAGTTGTATCTTTTTGTGATGAAGCTTCGGATTTACTTAACCGTTGGGAGCAAATCTGTTTGCAAATGAAAAAACAAGTGAGCCAAGATGCGTGGCAAGAAATGTTTCGTATTGCTCACAACATTAAAGGTGGCTCACGAGCTGTTGGCTTATCTGAGTTTGGTGATTTTATTCACAAAATCGAAGATGGCATTACGCTATTACGTGATGGTAAAGTGCCAGCCACTGAAGCCGTCATTACATCTTTACTTAAAGTTCACGAAATACTTGTTGATTGGATCACGCAAGCTAAGCAAGCTCCTGATTACAAACCAAGAACTGAAGATTGCTTGTCGCATTTTCAAGATTTAATGTCAGGTAAAATTCCTGTTGATCAGCAGTCTCAGTCTATTTCTGTAGCTGCAGAGGTATCTTCAGATTCGCAAAATCTAACTCAAGAAAATACAGCTGCAAAATCTACTGAAAATGTAACGGCTTTGAATAAAAATAAACCAAGATCGTCAACTAAAAGTCATATCTCAGCCAATGAAACAATTCGTATATCAGCACAAAAGCTTGATTTATTAATTCAAACAATTGGCGAATTGTCGATTCACCAATCAATTGCGTGGCATACTAAAAATCAAACAAGCACTGACCAAATGAAAACTTTTGTAAACTCATTACAGCTTGGACAAAAAATTACAAAAGAGCTTTATGAAAAAGCTTTATCACTGAGAATGCAACCTCTCAATTCAGTGTTTCAGCGTTTAGAGCGTAACATTATCGATATTGCGCAAGCACTTCATAAATCGGTTACAGTTACACTTGATGGTGGTGAAGTTGAACTTGATAAAACTGTTATTGAAAAAATTATTGATCCTCTAACTCACATTGTTCGAAATGCTGTCGATCATGGTATTGAATTACCTGATGCTCGTAGTGAAAAAGGCAAAGCCTCACAAGGACAAATCGTGATCTCTGCGCACCAAGATGCATTCGGAGTTGTTTTAACAATTAAAGATGATGGTAAAGGTCTGATCGCCGACAAAATTTGGAAAAAAGCTTTAGAGAAAAATTTAGTTGATCCTCAACAAAGCATGAACGAAGGCGATATTTTAAATCTCATCTTTCTGCCAGGTTTTTCAACAGCAGAAAAAATCACCGATGTATCTGGTCGCGGTGTTGGTATGGATGTCGTGAGTAAAGCATTACATGATTTACAAGGCTCTATCCGTATAGAAAGCGTACCTGATCAAGGAACATCATTTATTATCACATTACCGACATCAGTGAGTATTATTGACGGTATGATTGTGTCACTTGCTGGACAAAACTATGTTATTCCAGTTGGTGCTGTAGAAGAAGTTATTAACTCAAAACGCTATGGTGCTGATTCGACTGGTTCAATGATCAGCTTACGTGATCAAGTCGTTCCAATTTACGATCTTGGACAAGCTCTAAAACATACTAAATTGCAAGATAAATCAGAAAGACGAGCGATGCTCATCTGTCGTTCGGGAAAAGAGCGAATTGCCTTTCAAGTTGACCGTGTAATGGGGCAGCAACAGATTGTGATTCGTCCTTTGAACGAAAACATCAATGGAGTTTTTGGTCTTTTGGGTGGCACCATTTTAGGTAATGGTGAACCGGGTCTGATTATCGATATTCCGTCTTTAACTGAGCATTATATTACTTTAACTAAACGAAAAAAAGAGGCTGTAGCATGACAAACGAAAATGAACTAAGATTTTTAATTTATAAAATCGGGACTGAAACTTACGGAAGTCCACTTTTGTCAGTTCGTGAAGTGTTAGAATTTCAAAAACCAAAGTTTATGCCGAACATGATCAAATCATTTTCAGGCGTGATTAATGTTCGTGGTGCAATCGTGGGCGTAGTTGATATGCGAACAAAGTTTGGCTTTTCTGAAGATATTCAGCGTAAAACTTCGATGCTTTTGTGTGACACTGAAAGAGGTCCAATAGCAGCTGTCGTTGATAACATCGACTGTGTTCTTGAGATTAAAGCTGACAATATGGAAAAAGAGCCACCAATTCGTTCGAAAGTACCAGCATCTTATTTAATGGGTGTGGCTAAAAATAATGATCAGCTCATTACAATCATCGATTTGCAAAAAGCTTTAACTGAAGAAGAATTTAAACTTGCGGTGTAGGAGCAATTATGTTTGAAAGATTTAAAAATATCACATTTGTTATAGTTGCCTTATGTTTTTTGATTTTAGCCGGTGAAATCACGATTGTGAGTGTATCTGTGAGCAAGGCTAAATCTATTTTACAAGATTTGAATTTAGTTGCAAAAGTTCAGTTGCCATCTTCGCGTTTGGTTTCAAACTCAGACATGCAACACGATCATATTCGTGGACTAGTTTATGAACATTTTCATTATCAAACAATTAATGATAAAGAAGGACTAGCTGCAAATGTTAAAGAATTCGATGAAAGTGCAAAGCAATTTAGTGATAATTTTGATGAAATGGGTAAATTAGAACTACCAAAAGATGTTCTTGATCAAGCTAAGTCAGTTAAAGTTGATGTTGATAATTATATTAGAATTGCGAATCAAATCATAAAATCTGATGCGACTTATGAAAAACAAAAAAATGCCGAAACCGAATTTAAAAACTATTTTGAAAAACTAGAAAAATCATTAGAAGATTTAAACAAATCTATCGATGCACAAGCTGAACGTAAATCTCATGATGGCGAAAACATAGTTACAACAGTTCAATGGTTGGCTTTTTTCGGAATTTTTGCAGCGTTATTTTTCTCTGCAGTAGCGATATACAAGATTCGTCAACTTGTGTTTCAAAAAATTCTTGTTTTAGATGGTGCTGTTAAAAGATCAACTGAAATTGGTGGTTATTTATATGATAGCTCTAATCAATTGTCAGTTTCAAATCAAGAACAAGCTGCTGCCATTCAAGAATCAGGGTCTGCACTCAGTGAAATTAGTTCGATGATTGCTCAAACAACTGATAATGTTCGTCTTTCACAAACGACAGCAGAACAAGTTTACAGTAAATCTGTCGAAGGACGTCAGGTCATGGAAAGAATGACCCATTCAATGTCATCTATTCAAAAAGCCAATCAACAATTACAAGATATTACTCGTGTTATTGAAGAGATCTCGGCTAAAACGTCAGTCATTAACGACATCGTTTTTAAAACTCAACTTCTATCTTTTAATGCATCTATCGAAGCTGCTCGTGCGGGTCAGCACGGAAGAGGTTTTGCGGTTGTTGCAGAAGAAGTTGGTAACTTGGCTGAAATGTCTGGACATGCGGCTAAAGATATCGAGTTATTATTAGGAGATTCGCAAAGACGTGTGCGTGAAACTCTAGAATCAATTCAAGCGCGTGTGGGTGATGGTTCAAGAGTCAGTGATCAAGCTAATAACGCGTTTAATGAAATCGCTGAAAAAATTGATTTAATTAATTCACAGATGAAAGCTATTAATGAAGCTACGCAACAGCAAGCTGTTGGTATACAACAAGCAAATGCTGGTATGACTCAAATTGATGTTTCAGCTCAAAAAAATAATTCCAATGCTCAGACCAATTTAAATCACTCAGAAAAACTTAAAGACGAGGTTGATAAACTTAAACAAGTCTCTGAAGAATTGAATAAGTTTTTTATAGGGTCAGGATTTTCATTTAATAGAATTGCAAGATTTCAGAAAGCTAAAGAGTTTTCATCTCAAACACATTCTACACATGCCTCAGATGAGAGTTCTGAATTGATGATGTTAGCAAGAGAAATTGCTAACCAAAGTCAATCAAATGGTCATTCTACAAACTCACAGTCTGATACTGATTATGAGCAATTTAAAAAAGTAGGCTAATTTATGTCTTTAAGTGCTCCTGAGATTGAAGTGATATATTTTTTAGCTGAGAAGCTGACAGGTTCAAGTCAACAGGGCACTTTTAGAAAAGAAGTATTAATTGCTAATGTCGAAAGACGTTTAAAAGAAACCCAAACGGGAAGTTTAATTAAGTATCTAAAGTACGTAGCACGTAATCCTTCAGAAAAAGACGCACTGATTTCTGCTCTAACTATTCATACGACTTCGTGGTTTCGTGAGCCGCCACATCTAAAAGTTTTAGAAAACTACATAAAAAAAGAGTTAGCAAAATCTCCGCATCAAACATTTAAAGTTTGGTCAGCAGCTTGTTCGACGGGTGAAGAGCCGTATACATTTTCCATCTTTCTAAATGAGTTGAAATCACAATTTAAAAACTTTGATTTTTCAATTCACGGATCTGATATTGATGTTAAGTCAGTCGAAAAAGCTAATAAAGCCCAGTACAGTGGTATAGGTTTATTTGACATTCCAGAAAAATATCACAAATGGATAAAGGCATCTAATTTACTATTAGAAAAAAAATCAACAAGTACTGAGAAAAAAAGTCGAAAATCACATGACGATGCGATCATTACATTATCACCTGAAGTTCGATCGCGCTGTCAGTTCTTTACAAACAATCTGAATATACTTAATGCTCCACAATTGCTTCCTAAGTATGATGTCGTTGTTTGTCGCAATGTCTTAATTTACTTTGATAAAAAAACAGTCGAGAAAATTATTCAGAATTTATTGTCGAGGCTTAAAGATGGTGGTCTGCTTATTTTAGGCCACAGTGAATCATTTCACGAAACGCCTGTTAATTTAAAAAGTTTAGGCAGCTCTTCTTATATCAAGATGAGTCCTGAAATGATCTTAGAAGAAAAAAATAACAGTAACGATAAATACAAGTTCACTAAAATTGAGAAAAAATCAATCTTGATTATTGATGATTCTCCTACGATAAGATCAGTCTTAAGAAAAGCATTATCCTCTGCGGACTATGTCATAGAAGAATCTGAAACAGCAGAAGATGCAACACTAAAAGTGACGCAAAATAAATTTGACGTCATTACATTGGATTTAAATTTGCCAGGTGAGAATGGTATTTCTTGGCTAAAAAAACAGAGATCACAAGGACTTAAAACGCCAATAGTTATTATTAGTGAATCTAATAAGCAAGAAGCTGCTAAAGTGTTTGGTGCTTTTGATGATGGAGCACAAGATCATTTTACGAAAAAACAGCTGAGTGATAATCCTATTGCCGTTTTTAACATTATTAAGTCATTGAGTTCATCAAATAAAGATGGACAATTAAAATCTTGGCAAACATCTCTTAAACAATTCAACTCACCACATTTTTCTCCACAAATTATTATGATAGGTGCAGGGACTGGTGGGCCTCAGGCTATCATAGAGTTATTAGCGAATCTTAAAAAACCGGCTCCGCCTATTGTTATTGTTCAGCACATGACAACTGATTTTTCAGATGCTTTTTTGAAAAAAATCGCAGAAGAAACAGGATTTTTAATTGGTCAAGTGAGTCAAAGTCAGCCACTTGCAGAAAACACTGTTTACACGGCTACTGGTGATTATCATTTAGAAGTCGAGTCTCGTGGTAAATATTTATATTTAAGTGAAAGTTTAGCGCCTGCAGTTAATGATCGAAGACCGAGTATTGATTCATTCTTTTACTCAGCGAGTCGCATTCCAATTACCGGTGTGGCGGTAATTCTTTCGGGTTCAGGCACAGATGGTGTTAGGGGCTTGTATGAGTTGGCTAAAAGACAAAATTTTCTAACTATGGCTCAAGATGAGTTATCATCAACTGTATTTGAGCTTCCGAAAAAGTGTCTCGAGCTTGGATGTATTAATATTATAGGTAGTCCTAAAGATCTCGCGCAACAAATTGGACGTGTTATTCGTAGTGATAGTGACAATCTTAAAAAGAAAGGAGCTGCGTAATGGCTGTTCATTTCTTTTTCAGAGGTTTAAAATGATAAAATTTACTGAATCTGATTCACAAATTTTATACAAACTTGTCGAAGACATCACAGGAACTTCGCAAAAAGGTCACTACAAAAAAGAGATCATTCAAAACTCTGTGATTATGCGAATGAACGAAATCAAGATGAATGATTTTAGTTTATACTTAAAAAAAATCAAAAGTGATGGTGATGAGTATCGCGTTTTTGTTAATCTAATCACAATTCATACAACATCATGGTTTAGAGAAAAACCACATTATGATGATTTAGAAAAACGTATTGATGAGTTATATAAAATTGGCAATAAGAAAATCCGTCTTTTATCATTGGCCTGCTCTACAGGACAAGAGGTTTACTCAGCAGCACTCATTTTAGAAAAATTTAGACAAAAGTTTAAAGATTTTGATTACGAGGTTTTAGGTACAGACATCGATCAAGTTAGTCTTAAATTCGCACAAAGATGTATATATAAAAAAGACGAAATGGTCGGGATACCTCCTTTGTATCAGCCTTTTGTTTTAGTGGGTTTTCAGAAAAATGAAGGTTATTTTACATTAGATAATGAAATTCGTAAAAGAGTTAAGTTTGAACCTCAGAACTTAAAAGAAGCCTCTCAAAATTTACGTCAAAACTTTTTCGATTTTATCTTTTTGCGAAATGTCTTAATTTACTTTGATGTTAAAGATGCCTTACAGATTGTTGAAAATTGCACTAAATTATTAAACATGAATGGCTTATTATTTCTAGGACATAGTGAGTTTCCAACAGTTATTCCGGATTGTTTCAATCGTTATAGTTCTTCGACTTTAAAGAAAAAAGACGAAAGTAAAAGAGCTGTAGGCACTGTGACAACCAAAACAGTTGTTTCACATACCAAGCCGAATATGAATAAACGTAAATTACTTATTATCGATGATTTTTCGGTTATTCGGGCGGCTATTAAATCAGCATTATCTGATGGCCATTTTGCAATTGATGAGGCATCGTCGGCTGAACAAGCGTCTGAGTTATTAAAAGAAAGACAGTATGATCTGATCACTTTAGATATTAATATGCCAGGAGAAACAGGAACAGATTGGCTAAGACGCCAACGCGCTCAAGGATTAAAAACTCCAATAGTGATTATCTCATCAACAGAGTCTAAAGAAGCAGAGCAAGTTTTCGGCGCACTTTCTGAAGGTGCCCAAGATTACATTAGTAAAGAAATGCTCTATAAAAATCGTTCTGAGTTTGTGGCGACAATCAATGCACTCATTTATTCAGATCAGAATAGATCCATTTCTAAACAAAATCGTTCTCATGGAAATACTTTAAAATCATCGCAACTCGAAATGAAATTTAGTCCTGAAGTGATTGTTGTTGGATCTAGTACTGGTGGTCCTGATGCTCTTTGGAATTTGCTGAAAGATCTAAAAGGTGATTTTGCACCTATAGTTATAGTTCAGCACATTAGTCATCAATTTTCAGAACACTTTGCGACAACACTTAAACGTGTTTCAGGTTTAGAGGTAAGAGGCAGTGTTGATGGTGAGTATTTAAAACGAAACCATATCTATGTTGCTCGAGGAGATTATCACTTGGTTGTGAAATCTTCAGATCGAGGTCTTTATCTTGCGCATGATCAATCAGCTGTGACAAATGGCTTTAGACCAAGCGTGGATGTTTTATTTAACTCGGTCGCCCAGATTACAGAGCCAGTCCAAGCTATTATTCTAACGGGAATGGGCGCTGACGGTGCATGGGGTATGAAACAGATTCATAGACGTGCCAATTCTCATACGATAGCTCAATCTGAAGAATCATGTATTGTCTTTGGTATGCCTAAAGAGGCTATCGAAATGGGTGGCGTACACTTTGTTGGAGATGTTTTAGATATTCGTAAACAGATAGAGATTGCGTCTCAGTTACCTCGACTAGATAAGAAAAAGGCCTCTTAAAAAACACAATTTAAATAGTAAATCTAGACCTAGGTTATACATAAACAACAGAGTTTTTTGACGATAAAGACTCAATAGATTTCATTTATTAAAAGGAAGCATTATGATTAACGTAAATATCGAGAATCAAGAAGCTGAGTTTCTAGCTCATGAATTATTTATTTCTAAAACAGATTCTCGTGGTATTATTGAATATGGTAATCCTATCTTTGTTAGAGTATCTGGATACAGCGAAGACCAGCTTATCGGCGCTCCTCATAAAATCATTCGTCACCGCGATATGCCTAAAAGTGTTTTCAAATTATTTTGGGGAAAATTGCAGGCTAATGATGCCATCATTGCCTATGTTAAAAACCGTTCGATCGATGGTAAATATTATTGGGTATTAGCAACGGCATATCCATCTGCAAATAAAGATGGATATGTGTCGATTCGAATAAAACCACTTTCAAAAAACTTTGAATTTGCGCAATCACTCTATAAGCAAGTATTGCAAGTTGAGCAAGAAAAAGGAATGGAAGAAGGCATTAAGTTCATTTTGGGTGAGCTTAAGAAATTAGGATTTAATTCATACGAAGAGTTTATGATATACAGTTTGTACGAAGAACTTGGAGCAAGACAAAAAGTTGTCAGAACAAGTTATTCTAAGCAGTACACAAGTAAAGATCAGCAAGTGGCAGCACTTGTGAATACATTTACAGAGATGAAGACGTTGTCAGTAAACAGTATACATCGTTTTTCACAAGCAGTACTACCACTAAAAGAATATTTAAAATCAAAAGAAGAGTTCGAAGTTGGAGCCAGCCAAATCGCTCAAGTGTGTGAGAGATTAGAGTTTTTATCAGTGAACATGTCAATCTCGGCACACAAGCTTGGAAAACTGGGTGGAACATTATCAGTTGTTGCAAACTCATTTCAAGCAACAGCACAAAAGATTGTAAAAGATTTTGAAGATTTTCAAAAAAAATCAGTGCAAATAGCAGATCGTATACAGGGTATATTTTTAAATTTAGGTTGTGCGACAGTGCAAAACGAGATGTTAGGATTTTCTTTAGGAGAGATTTTAGAGAAATTAACATCAAGAGTGGATGGATCTGGTGGTAAGCCAATGTCATTAGAGATTGAGCACTCAATTAAACAAACAGAAGAATTGATTAAGAACATAGAGCATTATTTTAAGCCTGTGTTTAAAGAAGCAGAGAGTTTTTACTCGTTGATAAATTCAAATCATCGTAATTTAGTTCAGTTAGGTGATTTAGTAACACAGTTAGATTTAATTAAAACAGGTGGTAAGTTAGAGGGATCAAGATCAAATGAGATTGTGCAGAGTTTTGAGCCATTTATATTAGAGATGAATGAGTTCATTGAGGGAGTGCAAACACCTGTGCAAAAGATTATGTATTTAATCAAAGGATTAGAAACAGCCTTTGCTGATATCTTAGCTGCAGGCGTTCATACTGAGCATGTGAGTCAGGAACTTGTTTTTTTAATTAATGATTTAAAACAAACTTTAGCCAAATTTGACCAAGTTGAGGTCGCAATTTAAGATCGCCGGGTGAGATAATGATAAATGTGAATATTGAAAACCAGGAATCAGTTTTTAAAGCAGATGAAATTTTTATTTCTAAAACTGATAAGCGTGGAGTTATAGAATACGGCAATTCTGTTTTCACACGAGTATCTGGATACAGCGAAGACCAGCTTATCGGCGCCCCTCATAAAATCATTCGTCACCGCGATATGCCACGAAGTGTGTTCAAATTATTTTGGGACACCATTCAAAAAAATGATCCTATCATTGCCTATGTTAAAAACCGTTCGATCGATGGTAAATATTATTGGGTATTAGCAACATGTTATCCTTCATCTGATGGGTTAGGTTATCTTTCAATTCGTATAAAACCTTTAACTGCTTTAAAAGAAGCTGCTGAGTCTTTATATAAGCAAGTGTTGCAAGTTGAGCAAGAAAAAGGAATGGAAGAAGGCATTAAGTTCATTTTGGGTGAGCTTAAGAAATTAGGATTTAATTCATACGAAGAGTTTATGATATACAGTTTGTACGAAGAACTTGGAGCAAGACAAAAAGTTGTCAGAACAAGTTATTCTAAGCAGTACACAAGTAAAGATCAGCAAGTGGCAGCACTTGTGAATACATTTACAGAGATGAAGACGTTGTCAGTAAACAGTATACATCGTTTTTCACAAGCAGTACTACCACTAAAAGAATATTTAAAATCAAAAGAAGAGTTCGAAGTTGGAGCCAGCCAAATCGCTCAAGTGTGTGAGAGATTAGAGTTTTTATCAGTGAACATGTCAATCTCGGCACACAAGCTTGGAAAACTGGGTGGAACATTATCAGTTGTTGCAAACTCATTTCAAGCAACAGCACAAAAGATTGTAAAAGATTTTGAAGATTTTCAAAAAAAATCAGTGCAAATAGCAGATCGTATACAGGGTATATTTTTAAATTTAGGTTGTGCGACAGTGCAAAACGAGATGTTAGGATTTTCTTTAGGAGAGATTTTAGAGAAATTAACATCAAGAGTGGATGGATCTGGTGGTAAGCCAATGTCATTAGAGATTGAGCACTCAATTAAACAAACAGAAGAATTGATTAAGAACATAGAGCATTATTTTAAGCCTGTGTTTAAAGAAGCAGAGAGTTTTTACTCGTTGATAAATTCAAATCATCGTAATTTAGTTCAGTTAGGTGATTTAGTAACACAGTTAGATTTAATTAAAACAGGTGGTAAGTTAGAGGGATCAAGATCAAATGAGATTGTGCAGAGTTTTGAGCCATTTATATTAGAGATGAATGAGTTTATTGAGGGAGTACAAACACCTGTGCAAAAGATTATGTATTTAATCAAAGGATTAGAAACAGCTTTTGCTGATATCTTAGCTGCAGGAACTCATATCGATCATGCGAGCCAGGAATTACATTTTTTATTGGGTAATTTGAAAACTGCTGCAGCCGAATTTATGCAAGACACTGCAGCTTAGTGATCACTTGGATTAGAACTGGATAGAGTGTTCTATTTGAGTTTGATTGTTTTCGTCTTTTATTTCGGCTTTAACTTGGCGTTTAGTCCAATCTATTGTTAAAAAACCAAAATTAGGTAATAAAAACGGATCTTCTAAATAAGCTGGATCTTGTTCAGGAGATTTAGCTTTTGATGGTTTATTGAGTCCGCTTGATGTGATTTCGTAAACTTTTCCTAAGCCTTTAAGCTCGACTTTGGCAAAAGAGGCAAAGTGACGATCGCCAGAGAGAATAATAGTGTTCTTAGCTTTATGTCTTTGAATAAGACTTAGAAGTTTTTCTTTTTCTTTTGGTAAATTGGCCCATTTTTCAAAGCCGTGTTCTTGTGGAATAAATTGAATCGATGAAACTAAAATACGTAATTGAGCTGGTTTTTTAAATTCTTTTTCAAGCCAAGCCCATTGTTCAGAACTCAGCATTTGAGCTTTTTTATCATCGTTAGCTATATAAATTTTTTGAGATGTATTTTCTTTATCTTCAGGATTGTAATCAGGGTTTTTAACTAATGGTGATCGATCCCAACGTGTATCCAGTAAAATAATTTGAACCTTGTGTTTTTTGCCTATGATACGGCTGTGGTAAATTGCTTTTTGATTTTCAGGTAAAGTTGGCTTTAAGTAAGACCAATATTTTAAAAACCATTTTCGTGCCTCTTCTTTATCTGGATTATCGGCGCCGCCGTCGTTCTGACCAAAATCATGATCGTCCCAAACAGCTAAAAATGGAGTTGCTTCGCGAAGTTTGGCGTATTCGGTTTCTTTGTTGAGTTTTATATACTGATCAATAAAAGGACGATCTTCTTTGCGAGAGGCGTAGACGTTATCTCCCATCATAATAAATAAATCAGGTGAGTTTTTAAGAACGGCACTCCAAGCGGGTTGCGGTTTGTTTTGATCTACGCATGATGCAAAACCTATTTTAGTTATGTCTTTATTTGTGTTGAGTCCTCTGTACGGAATATTGAGCATGGCCTCTTTCGAATTATCAACCATTGGCCGCGGTTTTTCTTTAGGTGCGGGATTAGAACTGTTAGTTACAGTGGATTGATTACCTAGAATTGAACAACCTAAAAATAAAGATAGATTTGCGATGTGTATGAGGATCAGAATGAGACGTTTTGTATTCATGTTGAGTTTACCTTGTGTGCTATGTCTTAGTCTTAAATTCAATCTAAAATACAGCTAGGAATCAAGTCTTTAGTCGTTAATTTGCTGAGAGATTGATGAATGCAGTCAAAACTATGAGCTTTTAAGCCGATAAAAGCTGTATGAGTACAGGTACTGTCGTTAAATCCAACCGTAAGTTTCCACGCCGAGCTTTTAATAAGCCTGTTGCATTTACGTGTAAGGGTTTATCAGCAGTTACACAGGGTGTAGAAATAGGCGAAGGTGGTTTGTCGATACAAACTGATGTTGTTTTCAATATTTTAGATAAAATCGTCGTTAATTTTTATTTGCCACAAGCTGGCTTTTTCACAGTGCGAGCCGAGGTTAAAAATACCATGCCTGCGCAAGTGACTAAAAAAGATCACATGGTTTATGGTTTAGGATTTGTTGATGTTAATTTAGCGCTTAAAAGAAAAATCCGAGCTTATGTAGCTCGGACTTTGCGTGATCAAGACGATCTTTCGAAAATTCTTGGTCTTGATAAAGAGACTGCCTAGTAAACTAAGCAAGACTATTTAGATAATGCTTTTTGAACTTGAGTTGACAAGCGTGCAACTTTACGAGCTGCAGTTTGTTTAGAGAAAGCGCCTTTTTGAGCAGCTTTCATCATTTTGCTCATGTAGTTAGAAAGTAATGTTTGAGCAGTTTTTAAATCTTTATCTCTAAGTGCTTTTAATAAAGTTTTTTCACTTGAACGTACTGTTGATTTACGAGCAGTGTTAACGGCGTTTTTACGAGTTGATTGACGAGCTCTTTTAGCTGCTGACTTATGTTGTGCCAAGGTATAACCTCCAAAAAATATGTCTGAAATTACAGAACGAACCAAAGTAGTTAACACAAACGATACTTTGAAGCAAGCAAGTATTCTTAAAAATGCGCTTAAAATAGCCTTAGGAACGATTTTAAGCCGTGTTTTAGGTCTTTTGCGTGAAGTTCTGTTAGCTTTTTTATTTGATCGAACTGTGACTGATGCATGGTCCGCAGCTTTTAGAATACCTAATTTTTTCAGACGTTTGCTAAATGAAGGTGCATTTTCTTTAAGTCTTATTCCAGCCTTTGTGAAAGCTAAAACTGATAGTCATCAAAAAGCTCAAAATCTAATCAATATTGTATATCTATTCGTTTTGTTAGTATCTTCAGTTTTAACTCTTTTTGCTATTTCGCAAACTGAAATGATTATGCGATTTGTACTTGATGAGCAATTTGTACAACAAACAGCTCAATTTGAACTAACGTGCCGGTTAGCCAAAATTATGTTTGGTTTTATCTTTTTTGCTTCTCAATATGCATTTGCTCTTGGAATTCTCAATGCTCTTGAGGATTTTTTTTGGCCTGCTTTTGCTCCAATGCTTTTAAATCTTTGCATGATCATTGCAACTATTTGGCCATTTATATTGAGCTCTGACAGGCCTATTGATTCTGAAATTTTAGCTTGGGGAGTTTTTTGGGGAGGCTTTTTACAAATGGTGTTTTTGTTTTACCGACTACATCATCAGCAATATTTACCCAAGTTATACTTCAATTTAAATCAGTTTGCAGAAGTATCAAAAGATTTCAAGCGTATGGTGCAAACATTTATTCCAGGATTTTTAGCTGTTGGATATTTTCAAATTCTTATTTTGCTGAATTTAAAATTTTCATCTTCATTAGAATCAGGAACGCTTTCGTCTTTTCAGTATGTTGATCGTCTCATTGAATTACCATTATCATTAGTAGCTGTGGCATTAAGTGGGTCTTTGCTATCTTCACTTGCGCAGTCGCAAGTTGAGCATGATCAAGAACGTTTTTCACAAAAAGCATTTGTAGGTTTAGATTTTAATTTCTTTTTCATGTTTATATCAGCTTTTTTACTGAGTGGTTTAGCTGAGCCTATTGTTGATTTGCTTTTTGCAAGAGGACAGTTTAATCAACAAGACGTTTTAAGAACAGCGTTTGTTTTAAAATATTATGCATGGATTATGATTTTTATAGGAGCGAGTCGTTTGCTCACATCGGCTCTTTTTGTTTCTGGTGATACAAAAGTTCCAATTTTTTCATGCCTATTTGCATTAACTTTACATGTTTTGATCATGTTTCTGATGAAAACAAAAATCTCAATCGAAATTATTTTAGGGTCATCCATTTTAAGTTCTGTAAGTCATTTTTCTTTTTTGATGTATGGAATGAAATCTCATCTTAATCGTGATGCTTTATTGATATTCATAAAGCGATGGGTTTTGTATGGCGTAATTGGTTTTTTAATGATGCTTGTATCTCAAACTATGTTTAAAGGACTTAATCACTTTTTAAGTTTAAGTCTGTCTTTAGCTCTGTGTGCGCTTATTGATGGAGTGATTGTTTTAAGCTTAATGAAATGGTTGTTTCCTGTGTTTTTTATCAAACTTAAGAGTAAATTTTTAGGAGCAGAAAATGTATAAAATCTATGGCATTCCCAATTGTGATACTGTTAAAAAAACACTCGTGTTCCTAAAAACAAGATCAGTTGCTTTTGATTTTGTAGATTATAAAAAAAATCCACCGACAATAGAGCTCTTAAAAGACTTTAAAAAGCAAATTGGTGAGTTGCCAGTGAATAAAAAAGGGCCAACTTTTCGCAAGATTAAAGAGATCTATGAAAAGTCACCAGAGGCAGAACAAATACAGTTACTTATCGAGAACTCATCAGCGATAAAACGTCCAATTATCCTTAAGCAAGGCAAAATCGTCAGCATTGGTTATGACGAAAAAGCATTGAATCAGTTGTGATTTTTAAAAATGTAAATGCATTTTAATCAAGACCGAGCTGCCAACTTCATTGACAGCTGGGCTCGCAAAAACCGTCGCCGGTTGCTAAAACAGCGACCTGGATCAGTTTAAATCGATTTGAATCAGTCTTTCTGGGCATTAATTTTGAAACACTCACTTCGATCATTATTTAAATTTATTGATTGGAGAAAAACATATGAACATGAATAGATTGATTAGCAGCTTTTTAAGTGCATCATTTTTATTAAGCACTTCGTTTGCTGGACCACTCGTGAATAAACTAGGTAAAAACCCTTACAGTGCTCAAATCTCAGCTGGACTAGAAAGTGTTATTGGTACAGCAAAACAGCCTGTTGCAGGGACTTCAATTGCATTTTATGAAACTTTTCCTTCTTCAAGTTATGTCTCATTAAAAGACGTTCAAATGGTTGCTAAATCTGATGATAGCAATTCAGTTGTTTTAGTTGATTATGTCTCTGTGCCGGCTCAAAGTTCTGGAGCAGCTGCTCTTGGGTTAAGAATGGCTTTAGCACCGCAAGAGTCACGTCTAGAGGCTTCTCAACAATTAGCTGAGAATGGCCTTATTAAAACAGGCGATATTTTAGTTTCAGCTCGTCCTTTATTTGCGAACTCATTACAATATTTAGCATTACAACTTGAAGCTACTCATATTTCAATGGCTGTTATTGTGAATGAAAATGGTCGTAAAGTTGTTTATAATATGGATATCCCAATGGATACTGAAATGTTAAGTGGTGCAAAACTTGGTTTTGGTAAATCGGTTATGGATTCAAATCACTTTTTATCAGATAATCGAAATCTAATGTTACATGTATTAAGACCACGTTTTGAATCTGAACAGCAAAAAGTAAATATGCAAAAATGGTTAGAAAGAGCTTTGGCGCGTGCTCGTGAAAAGAAAATTTATCCTTCTCAAATTTCATTTAATTCTGATTACAATAGCCCAATGTACCGTGAAAAAGACGGTAAAGCTGATTTATCATTTATTGCGGATACAGCTCGTTTAATGTTGGGTCAAGGTTTGATGGCTAATCAGCATTTACAAATGTATTGCTCAGAGTTTGCATGGACATTACTTTCTTTAAGAAACTGTGATCCAGACGCAAAAGATACAGTTAAAGATTTGAGCAAAGGTAAAACTCCATCTTGTATTTCTGAATTTTACAAACCTATGCAAATGTTTGGTTCAGCGTTTAGTTCAGGTAAAGCAGGCGACGAAGATTTATACGGTATGACAGATGGTATTCCAATGTTAGTTAGCCAAATCGGCGGATCACCACAAACAGCAATGCAGTTATTCGATTACGCATTACCAGGTGTTGATAAAGAAGCTAAAGGATTATCAAATGGTCACAAAGCTGTCGCAAGTATGATGGCTCCGTTGATTCAACAAGCTAATGGCTATTTTAAATTAACTTTAACACGTAATGCTCCACAAATTGATGGCGCGCGTGCTCAGTTAAATCCAAACAGCATGAGAAATTACTCACCAACGGCTTTCGTTGTACATGCTGGAATGCCAGACTCTGTTAATGGCGCAAAAGTAGCTCAAAAGAAAATGGATTACGTCGTGACAATTAAATATGTTCCGAAAGCTAAACTTAAAGACTTACAATCTAAATAATTAAGCGGAGATAGAATTTATGAAAAAATATATATTAATGACTTTAGTATCGATGTTAACTGTAAGTTCCGCTTTTGCTGAAAGAGAACTGAGCCGTTTACAAACTGTTGAAACACAGTCGTGTGAAAATTCTGAATTACAAAGAACTATTCTAGCTACAGCTGATTTGGTTATGTTCGAAGAAAAAAACTTAACTGTATTAGAAGAGGGTTTGCAAATTACATCAGAGCAAAAAGCCGCGGGTTTGCATGCTGAAGTACTAAAAACAGCACCTCGATCTTCTGTTAAAAGCTACAGTAAAACAGTGGAACGCGCTGAAGCTGATGCTGAAGCGGGTAAAGTTGGAGTTACGGCTCCTGCTAAATTTGACATTGTCTACGTTGTTAAAGATGGTTCAGGACAAAGAAAAGATGCTGGTCGTATAACAGTTGATGTCACTTGTCGCGTAGAAACTCGCACTGTGAACGGACAAGAAAAAACGTTACACTCAGCGCAGTTAGCTTCTTTCGAAGTTAAAGCAAAAGGGCGTTAGTTTTTAGACTAACACCCTTAAATAAATTAAATAATCTTTTAAAAGCCTGGTCTTGATAAGACTGGGTTTTTTTATTTTATGCACTATTGCTTTTCTTGGCCTTTAAGAGCGTTGTAGGTGCTGTTGATTTTTTGCTGTTTTTCAACTTCTGAAGCCCAACGTTTAACTTCGATCTCATAACCTTTTTGCTTATTTGTCCAAGTTGATTCTTCAGAGGCTAGGCCGCGCAATGATTGAATCGTTTTAACTTCTTGAGTTCTAAGTTCAGTATCACGAGCTTTCCATGATTTTTTATCTTCTTGAGCTAAAAGCAATTGGTTACTGTACTCTGTAATAAGAGCTTCGCGTTGCATTTGATTTTGCTTAATTTGTGCAACTGTTTTTTCAAGCTGTTCGAGCTGAATACGTTCTTGTTCCTGTTTTTGTTTTTCAGCTGCAATAAGCTGTTGAACTTCTTTTTCTTGCATGATGGATTTTTTAAAAGATTCATTGTTACTTAAAATTTGTTGAGTAACTGAATCTTTTTGTTTTTGAACCGAATTCTTAGCTTTAGTGATTTCAGCTAAATTCTTATTCACAATTTCAAGATTCTTAGCATACTCACCTTGATTCTCTTTTGAATTATCAAGATTGTTTTTGATTTTAGCTAGCCCATCATCTGTAGAGTAAATATCTGCAAACGACGGAATTGCTAAAAGCAGGGACGTTGACAAGATGATTGTTTTTAAATGTGTTTTAGTCATAATCTTTTTCATATCTATTCCTTTATTTTTCACCTTGAGCTAAGTCATCTTTAGGACAAACATTTTTAAGAGATGATCTGTAGTGACCAATTTCATCCTCCCAAACTTCGCCTCTAAATTTCCATTTGTAACTGTCTTTTTCTTCTGGTGTTGATGCTGGAGCTTTATCATTACCTTTGATTTCTCCACCAGCTAATTGAAAACGAATATGCTCACCAGCACCTGAGTATATTTCGTATGATAAAACTTCTTTTTGATCTACGAGATGTTCGAGCACGGATGCAAATTCGGTAAAACGAGACTGTAAGTTCTTAGAAGCTTTCAGTCTTAAAATGTTTTCTTCTTGGTCAAGTCGTGCAATTGAGGCTTCTCTCATTTTTTTGATCGCAACACTTGCTCTTGAGTAAATAAAATGTTCAATAGCTTTAATTTGTGATTGTTGTTCTAATAAAGCAATTTCTTCTGGTTTTTTACTCTCACGTTTTGCATCCATAAAGTTGTTACGAGATTGTAGCATTTTTAAACGAGCTTCACGTTCTTTTCGAACTAGATCAATTGCAACTTTGTTGAAACGAACGTTTTCGTCTTCATAATTATTAATCTGCTTTTGTACACTGATAAACTGAGGATGACGTGCTAATTCAACAATAAAAGTTCTCGGTAAACCATAGACTTCTTCTTGTTGCGTATTTTTCAAGAATAATTTAACCAGGTCATAGTAAGCCAAAGGATCTTTTTGTTGGTTTTTGTAATTATTAAGACGGGCAAAGACGTTTTTATACTTTTTACTTAAATCATCCAAAACGTGAATGCCATCACCATATTGACATAAATTAAGATAACCAACTGTTCTGACAATGTAAGTTTCTGGTGCGTAAGCCTTTTTAAAGTATTCAGTGTGCAGTGTGAACATATTGCCCGCAGCACCCTCATTATCGCCAGATAAAACTTGAGCCCAAGCGAGTTCGATCATGCTTTGTAACCACTGCGGTGAAGATTTATCCACTTTTAAAAAGTATTTATTAGCTGTTTTAAAATCCGACTTTTGAAAATACAAGCGTGCTAATGTCAAAGCTGCTAAGTTACGAACTTGGTCAGCTTTTTTGGATTCAACTGTAGGCCATAAAATTTCAAGTTCTTGAATGGCTTGATCAAGTTGCCCCATACGATAAAATAAAATTGATTTTAAAAAAGAAGCTTCAATATATTCGCGTGAAGTCGAAGGTATCATCAATACGGCTTCTTCAAATTCACCTAAGTTACCTTTTTCAGCAGAGAACTTAGCTTTTTTAATAAGATAATCAGGGTAGTTTACAGTATCTATTTCAAGTTCTTTAGCGATAGGATCAATAAGTTCAATATCTGAAATTTCAAGAAACTTCATATTTTGTACAAGTTTTTCAACTGCATTTTTTTGTAAATTTTTATCTTGTGATTCGCGTGCGACTTGAATCATTTTTTGTCTAAATTCAGAGTAAAGTTTTAATCCAAGTGCTGTTTCCGCATAGTGATATTTAGCTTGATCTTTAAAAGCAGGAACATCCATCAATTCTACAAACAGAGCCATCGCTAGATCATATTTTTTTTGATGATTTAAAAAAATTAGAGCTTGCAACATTTTGTATTCTTCATTTTTTATATCTGTCAATTTTTTAGATTGTGCTGTGGCATCGTTTAAAATCGGATCTGCGACAAGAGCGAGTTCTGGCACAGGCGGCACTTGTTCTGGTTTAAGTGTCGATTTAATAACTTTAGCTTTTTCAACTGGGATAACCACTAAATTCTGTGGCATAGGAACAACAGCAGGTGATAGCAATTTAGGTAATTCAAGAGGCTTAAATTCTATTTTGTTAATTGAATTTAGTAAAAGAGAAGATGCTGAAAACTCTTTTTCTTCACCGATATCTAATCGGGGTATAGATTTTACTTTAACTATTTCATTTCCTTGTTTTTGAACGAATTCAAAAACGGGTACACCAGATTGTCTGTATTTCAGACCTTTTTGCGGAGCTCGACCTGGTGATTTGATAAATAGAGTTTCATCTGAAGCATTCGATATTTGGGCAAACATAAGCAGAACTGCTAAAGCCATTTTTGGTGTAGTTAGTAATTTCTTTAAATCCATCTTCTTATCATTTTTACTTCACCCTTTTTCGTGAAAAACTCAAAAAATATCCTCGAGAATTAATTTATAAAAAACGTCGCACCAAGAGTCAGAGTTGTATCGTTGGCATTAACAGACTCTTCTCCTGAATTTGTATTCGAGTTAATTTGGTATGGGATAACTTTTTGCTTATTATACGTATTTTTAATATCTAGACGAAATGCCCAGTTTTTATTAACAAACATTTGTTGCATAAATCCGATTTCAACATGGGGAGTAGATTTATCAGTATACACATCAGGTGTTGTAGCAGAGCCCTGAACCTGTTTATATCCTGTTAAACCTGCACCTAAAGTAAAGCCCATATCAAAATAAAGAATGGCTTTATTCATGAATGCCATTTTGGCGTAAAATGGCGTATAGGTCATAGAAAGTGCCATATTGCTCGAAATCATGTTATAGTTAGGAACGATCTGAGAACTTCGATTTTTAAGATAATCAACAGTGTCATTTCTTTTACTCATGTAATTGAGATAACTGAATTCAACACCAAAATTTTCACTGAAAAAATAACCCAATAAACCACCAACTGATTTTGATGAAACATAAGGGTCATTGATTAGAGTTCCGTAATTTAATGTTAAATAAAATCTTTTTGATTTTGCAAAAGTACGATTTTGAATAACTCCGTATTCATCATCTTTTGCAGCCCAATATTTTTCTTCTAATTTTTTAAGGTCAAGTTTGTCTGAACCTCTGTTCGTCGTACTCGGTGCTACAGGAGTAGCAGTAGCATCTTTTGTTTGAGCATGCACCACTGTTCCAGCTGTTAGAAACGTTGCAAGTAATAAGTTGTGTAGGTGTTTCATATAAATAACTCCATATTAGTTTGTGCTTTTGAATAGGAACGGGTAGGTTACAACAACTTTAGTTCCACCTTTTGGTTCTGGGAATTTCCATTTAGCAACTTTACTTAAAATACAACCTTCAACAGGAACACTCTTTAGTGTTGATTGATTTATGGCTTGTGATTCAACACTGCCAGTACCAGTAATTGTAAATTTAACGGCGACTTTACCATAGAGTTCGGGATTAGCAGAAAGTTGTCTTTCGTAACAATATAATATTTGTCCGAGTTGTGACTTAATGTACTGAGCGATAACTTCACGATCAAGACCACCAGTGACTTCTGACTCATCTTCAATAAGTCCAACACCACCAGATCCAGTTTTACCAGCTTTAAGACCGCCACCAAGGCCGTTAGCATCTTTACCACCACCAAAACCGGCAGTTGAAACACCGCCACTTCCACCAGAGGCTGCAGCTTCACCAGTCCAATTACGACCAGAGGATTCAACTTTACCAACAGCTGCTAAAGCACGTCCAGAATCACCTTCGCCAGCTTTGATACCGTTAGCAGTAACTAAAACTTGAGATGTACGTGCTTCTGTCGCCGAAACTTTACCAATGAGTTTTGAAATTCGAACACCAAGAGCCCCTTTGATAAGAGCGCTGACTTTACCTTTGTCTTTTGATGCCGGTCCTGGACCAGCTGCAGGTTTTTCAGATGGCGTTGGATTTTTAACTGCAGCGATAGGGCCTTCTGCTTTTTTAACTTCTTCGACTTTTTTGGCTACTTCAGCTGGTTTTTTCTTATCAAGTTTCATGACAAGTGGAGACGTTGATTTTGGAATAACAATAGTAGCATCTAAATTATCTTTAGACGGTGAGAATATGCCAATACCAATAAATAAAATCATTGCAGATAAAGTTGCTATTAAAAGCTTTTTACTTTCTTTATCCATCAAGCTGTCAGTGTCAGGTTTAGCAAGGCCAGTGACGTCGCCAACATTAACAATTTTAGATTTAAAGTGAAAACCCTCGATATCGTGAGTTTCCCATTCAGGCGATCCTTTAAACGGCAAAGTGTGGTTAACACCACCAATTGAATAAAAGAATTTTTGGTTCAAATTTTTAACTTCAGTTTTTAACATACGATTGTTTTTTGAAACAATCATGATTTTTTTCTTAAGAGCACCACTTTGTGCAGGCATGTTTTGTAAAGAATTAAGAACATAATCAGTGTGTTCGATAACATTGAAGAGTAATTCAGATTCTGCGAATTTAAATTTCATATCATTTTTGATGATCAAATCTGGGGTAGGATTTTTAACATCAAAAGTAATAAAATGCCATCCATCTGGACGATATTCAATTGCAGCATCATAAGCTGAACTATTTTGATCAATAGATCCAAAGCTCGATTTACGAGATGTACCGAGTGTTAATAAAGTTCGTTTTGAGTCGACCTTCCAGGTTTTGACTCTTCCGTCACTTGTCGTTTGCTTGATTCTTAATGTACTCATCTTCTGGCCCCCCAGCCATTAACAACTGCAGTTTAATCAATATAGAGAGATGTTTCCCTAATTTTTTTATCCATGTCCTGTTGGACTTCATGTAAAGGCATAAATTTGATTCCCTTTTTTTGAACCAGATAAGCACCATCAGGATTACGGATCGTTCCTTTTAGGCTCATTTCAGAAAAATTGACTTCTTGAATGTCACGAGTTTTAACTTTTGCAAATACTGCAGAGCTATAAACAAATAAAATGACTGAGAAAATATAATTGAGTAAGTGTAAATTGTATTTGTTCATACTTAACTTCCTAAATTTGCTGTAATAGCATTACCTTTATTCGTTTTTAAATACTCGATCTTTCTTTTTAACCAATCTTTTTGATCTGGTTGTGAAGCAAGTCCAAGTGCTTTCGTATATGCGTTCATGGCTTCTTCTTTTTTCAAAGCAAACTCTTCATAAATACGAGCCTGCTCAATTAACATATCGACATTTTTCGAGTCAGCATTCACTAGATTTTGGGCTAGTTGAATAGCTTTTTCAGTGTCTCCTTTTTGGACAGTTGATTCCACATACAAGACAGCTACATTAAAAGTATAAAGCTCTTCATTTGATAATTGTGAAAATTCTTCTGTCGCGCTGATATAGTCTTTATCAGAGTATGATTTTAAGCCATACATCACTGAAAGATCTTTTGACGAAGATTTAATGCCCAATGCTTTTTCAAAATGCGGTAAAGCGCTGTTTAAACCATCTACAGAATATAGAACTTTACCATACTGAAAATGGTAGACAGAGCTAAATTCATCAATTGAATTTGCTTTTTGAATCATCCACAGAGCTTTGTCTTTTTGTCCAGCCATGTCTGCTAAAATACTTAAATAATAAAGACCAACTGAACGCTGCGCTTTAGTTTCAGTGAGTTTAAGTGCGATTTTCTCAGCTTCAGCTAATTTTTTTGTTTGGATACATCCGCCAATAGACTGAGCCGTAGTTTTGGTTAGATCACATGATTTTTCAGATGCAGGCAATCTGTTTTGACTCACTTGAATATTGTCAAAGCTATTAGGTAAAAAGAAACTGATCTTTTCTGTTTCAGGAAAGTGGACTCTCGGAATAATTGTTTTTTCTAAAGAGTAATCCGCCCAGTTGATGTCTTCACTGTTCGAAGTTGATAGCTTAGAGATTTGACGTAATTTAGCAAGATTATCTTTACGTTTATCTTGAAACGGATTCGTAATTTTAATTAACTCTTGGCGTAAAGCAGTTTTTTCTTCTTCAGCTAAAGTTGATGGTATTGGCATAGTTGTTAAGGCTTCAATAAAGTGAGCGTAGATGCGGTCAATACCTTGTAAAGCTTCAGTCTGAATTTTATCTGATTTAGACATTTTGACAGTCGTCGAGAAAGCTGTGTAGGCTTTATCAAACTTTTCTGTTTTTGCTGCTAAAACAGTTGCAAACTTACTTTCTTTAGCTTTAACACTTTGCTCGGTAAATTCTTTTTCTAAGACAAACGCCTGAATGAGTCGAGCTTCAGCGCGAACATCAGCATCAACAGGACGAGAGTTAAGTTTGACAGATAAGTTAAAAGCTTCGCTAATTTTATGACTATCAAAAAGTTTACGAGCTTTAGCGACAAGTAATTGGGTTGCATAAGGTTCAATATTATTTTCAAGAATTTGATTTTCGACTGATTCAAGTTCGCTCTGATTTTTTTTGTCGCCAAAAGATTTCATGAGTTTTGTTAAAAGTTCAGCTTTTTTAACTTTGTCAGCTGAATCAAATAAAGCTTTATAACAACCACGAGCTTCCGGCAGTTGAGAATTAACACGAAGTAAATCGCACGAAGATTCCATATGCTGAGCAAATTTTTGCGGCTCTAGTTTAGCTAAGTCTCTGAAAGTAGAGATTGCTTTATTAAGATGTCCTGCTTCAACGTAAGCTTTAGTTGCTTCTTTGGTTGAATCTAAATTACGCTTGTCTTGCGGATAAGTTTTTGCGTACTCAAGAGACAAATCAGCACCAGCAACTTCTAAACCATTAGCATAAGCAAGAGATACACATTTCCAAAAAGAATCTTGTCCGAGTTTAGTGTCTTTATGCTGTAGAGCAAACTGCTTAAGTAGATCTATCTTTTTTTCAATTTCTATATTCTCTGATTGTTTTTCAACTTGAGAGTAGTGAGCTTCTAAATAAATTTGATCGATTTTCTTTTTGCGCTCAGAAGTGATTGTATTTTTCGAAATCATACCAGCGATTGTCATGATGGCTTTATAATCGTTTTTTACATTGTAAATATCTAAAACAATGTCTTCTGCCTTAGTTTTAAGTTCACGATTTTTAGTCGACTTAATATAGCTAATCATGGACTTTAATGCTTCGTCATAGTTTTGTTGTTTATATAAGAAAAAGGCGAGTTTGTACTGTAAACTATCGAAGTGTTCACCGTTTGGAAATTCTTTAACATAACGACTTGCAAGAGTTTGCTGTTGTAATGTTAAAATGTTTTCTTGGGTCTTATCTTCTTTAGAATTATCTAATTGTTTCTCGATACTAAATAAAGCACCGTACAGAGCATCGTGTTGTTTTGTTTTGTCTAGTTTTTTGTTTAAGCTGACTTCTTCATAATTTTTTTCGGCTAAATCAAATTTTCCGAGCTGAAAAAGCAGTTCAGCATAAGCATAGCGAGAGCCTGAATCTGGATTAGCAGGATCATCTTGTGAAAGTAGTATTTCAAAAGACTGCTCGGTCAATTTAGAAAATTCAACATGGTTTTTGTTTTTAAGCCAAATTTCCCACCATTTTTTTGAAATTTCTAAGCTGACTTTACGAAAATCGTCTTTACAAACTTTTTGTTGATCAAGAACTTGCAACTGACAGTTATCACCTAAAGATTTAAGATTCGCGATAACTTTGTTTCTATTTTTAAGAGTTTCTTCAGCATCAATTAATTTAATAAAAATTTTAGATGTATGTTCATTAGTCGGGTAGACTGCGATATATTCATTCGCAAAAATACTGATCTCTTTGTAACGCGAATGTGATTCGTACAAAGTTGCTAAATTGATAATGATTTCACCAAGCTCATCTTCAGTTGTAATGCTTTTGAAAAAGGTAAATAACTGATTTGGCGGTGTCGTTTCACCAATAAATAAAGTTAAGTCTCGCAAAGCTTCTTGTCTGAGATTGTATTTTCTTTCTCCTGAACTCGGAGGATTGTTTTTCACAATATGAACAAGTTGTTTTACGCCGGGCTCAGTTTGCTTTAAGTTGTAATAGGCCCAAGCAGATTTATAAAGTCCATAAGGATAAGCTTTAGAATGAGGATATTTTTCTAATGGCAGAAATTTTTGTAAGGCTTCTTCGAATTTACCTTGGTGATAAAGAAGTTCTCCTGCTTCGAGTAAAGCATCAGGTAATACTGAAGATTTTGGAAATTGAGTAATAAGTTTTTCGTAAAGTTCACCAGCGCGCGCTATTTGCTTTGTTTGTGAATGAGCTAAAGCGCTATTAAAAAGTACAGAGTCTAAATTTTTATACTTAGGGTGATCTTTTTCGATGCGATTGTAAATATCAATGGCCATTTTAAGTTGTTCGGTGGCCTGCGCGCTATCAACTCCGTAAGTACGTAGTTTGGCATTTCCGCCTTCAGTCATCTCGAAAAAACGTCCTGACTTGGCTCTTCGCATGTACATCTCTGCTAAACGGTAACTGAGATCAGCTTCTTCTGGTTTACCATTCATTTTTTTTATAATCTTTTTTAACGATTCGATAGCATTATTTTCGGTCTTAGAAATCATGACCTCAGATTTAAAAGCTGTATCTGAATTGGCTTCTTCATTTTTAGAATCTAATTTAAGTTCGGGTAGTAAGCCTTTATCTGTATCGGGACTTGCTTGAGCAATCTGATAAAAGCTTAATAAAGTGAGTATTAATTTGATATTTTTTTTAAAAAGCGTTTTTTTTTCCATGCTATTGACCAACAGTTGTTACGAGTTTCAAGTTAGGAAATCCAGCCATTGAAGCTGTATATAAAACTTTACTGATGACTCCGTATGGTAAGCTTTGATCGGCTTGTAAAAGAACTTTACCTGTTTTGGCTAATTTTTCATTTTCAGCGTTGAATTTTTTTAATTCATCAAATAATGGCTTAATGAATTTACTATCATTAGGATCAATTGCGCCTATTTCGATTTCATTATTTTTGACAGAGGCAATTGTGCGTGTTTCAAACTTAAGCTCAGTTGGAGAGATTGCAAGCTTAACGCCGTTGACTGGATTTTTTTCAGAGTTAGAAGACGGTAAACTAATTCCCTGTACTAAGTCAATTGCAACTTCGCCAGATGCAAAACTTTGTAAAAGGAATACAAGCATAATAGTGAACATATCTGTCATTGATGTAATGTTCAGAGTAAACGACTGATTTTTTTTAAGAGGAACTTTAAAACGTGACTTACCCATATTAACCGTCCATTGTGTTGCTAAAAACAACTTCGGGAAACATATAATCCGTCGAAGTTTGTTGTCCTGTTTTTGTATCTGTTACAGGAAATTTAACATCTTTATTACGTGCTTTGCGAGCCTCATCCATAACTCTTACGATGTCTTTATAAGCAACATCGAGGTCAGGATTAAAATCGATTTTAAAAATTTCAGGGTGGACATTTTTCATTTCAACAAACTTTGCATGTAAAGCTTTGTAATCAACATTTTTATCTGAATCTAAGCCTATGATTTCAATTTTTTGTTTGTCGCCTTCAGTTAGAGTGATTTTAACACCCTCTGTTTTTGACATTGAAACTGTGATCGTAGCTGATTTAGGATTGTTTTCTTGCTGCTTAACAGCTTGTTGAATAACTTGGGGAAGTTCTGTTTCTATAATCATCATTTGTACGAATGCAGATGAAACAAGTAACACTGGAACAAGCTTAACCATAACCGCAAGTAACGGTGCTAGATCAAGCTCGAATTCAGAGTGATGATTAATTTCTAGTTTTTTTCCTCTTCCCATTTTGGCCCCCCAAAGATCTTTTATTTAATTGAAAGCATCTTTTAAGATGCTTTCGAACCATGAGATGGTGGAACAACAGTTGAAGTTGGAACTTGGTTGTTCTCAGGGTAAACATTTGATTTATTTACACTTGGCATCATGCTGCTTGTTAGAGTTTCAGTCAGCTTTGATGTTTTCTCTTGTAATTGTTCAAGTAATTCATTTTGACGAGAAGTTAAGAATGAAAACAACACCATCGCTGGAATTGCAACTGCAAGACCTAAAGCAGTTGTATACATCGAAACCGCGATACCTTTTGCAAGCATGGCTTGTTTAGTCGCAGGGTCAGCTTGAGCAACCGCTTGGAAGGAAACGATTAGACCGTGAATCGTACCAAGTAATCCAAGTAATGTAGCAACGTTGGCGAGCATTGATAAGTAATGTAAACGTTTAGTGTAAGCTGGAACAGCTTCTGCTAAAGCAATGTCTTGCGCTTGAAAGATCGTTTCATCGTCACGATCAGCTTTTTCTAGAATAACTTTAAAAGCACGAGCAAGTGGTTTAGTTTCCATTTGCGCACAAGTCACTATGGCTTCATCAACTTTTTTTGATAAAACAAGAGTTTGAATTTTACCAACAAACTGCTCAACATTCATTCCGTATTCAAAATAAAGTGTTTTCGCGCGCTCAGCCACAAGAGCTAAAACCGCTACACCAGTTGCTAGAATCGTCCAACCAACGACACCTGATTCTTTAATAAAGTTTAAAATTTCTGACATGAATCCTCCAAGTTTAAAAACAATCTTAATTAAAAATTAACGACTTAAATAAATTAAGCGGCGTTTTTTTCGATCCAATTTTGAATCTGATTAACACCTTCGGTCTGTATATCGTAAAAACGTATGGCATAATAAAGGCCAGATTTAGAATTAAGTCTTTGTTTCGAAAAGTTTTTACGTACAACTTCGCATTCAACATTGAATACGACCGAATGATGTTCATCTGATTTAAAATGAACTTTAAGCTTGTCTCCAACCTGGACTAAAGGTGAATTGATCAAACATAATCCCCCAGCTTTTGAGACTGAGATCAGTTGACCATCGAAGAAACGAATGTGGTTGTGTCCCAAAATGGGAACATTGACATTAACACGGATATTTTTACGCTGAAAAAAAGCATCAGCAAGATCGCTATCTTTTTTATGCATGAGTTCTTGAAAGCGTTCTTTACTGAAGTCTGGTAATTGACCGACCTGGGTCCAGGCCGATAAGTGTGGTGCCCAAACATAGTTATAATCCATCAACTGGTGAGATTGTAACATTTGGATTACGACTTTATATTCATATGGTCCATATTTTTGATCTCCCATTAAGATGAACCATGAATTGTTTGAGCTCATGAGCAAATTCCTTTCTTAAATTCTATTTAGACACATCTGGGTCGAAATAGATTGAAACTGTTTGTTTAGCAATTGGTGCGTAAGTAGAACCGTTAATTGTAATTGTATTTTTGACGGCATCGTAACTCCAGCCATCTGTTGTGCTTTGAGGAACATTAACTCCATTCACAACAACAACGACTGACGATAAAATTGGCTTTTTGCTGAGTTTAAAAACTGGTTTAGCTTGAACCACAATGTTATTACTAATGTTATCAAGAGCTGAACTGAAAGAACCGCAAAGAGAATTTTTAGTACCACTAGTTAAGTCTGCTAATTCAATATAGCGTTGACCAATTTTTTGCTGTCCTGATTGTGTGTATAAACTTGCACGACAAGTTTCATCAAGAATAGAAATAGTTGATACTGAATAATCACTGCCGGCCACACCACCAGTGTATGTATCTAAAAAGTCTTTATAAGATTGAACAGTATTTAGACCTGTATAGCTATCTCCATTACTAGATGTACTGTTATGAGAAAAGTCATCTTCATCTGAAAGAAGTACAACTGCTAAGTAAGCATCAGTTCTTCTAAAATCATTATTTAAACTTGATTGCAATGTTGCTTGAAAGCTTGAAAAAGCACGTTCATCACCACTGCCTATGATACCGACTAAAGCATTTGCTTTAAAAGTATCTTTAAGACGTTGAACTTCGCTTGGAAAATTAAAATCATATTCATTGCTATCAATAACGTAGGATGCAGGTGTTGTTCCCGATCTTAGGCGTGCATATTGAGCTTGGCACAGATCAACACCGGATTTTATGCAGGAAGATCCTGGGGCTAAGGCTTGATAATAAGTGTCAGAAGTTGTCACGCCCACTCGAAAGTCAAAACCTCTGCTGATTAAGCGTTGAATGAACGAGTCGAAGTTGTTAGCTAGATTACTTTGCGAACTCGACATTGAACTCGAGTTATCGACGACGAATAGAACGTCGACTTTACGAGCCTGGTACGCATCTGATTGAACATACTGACTGGCATTTGTTAAAACTGAAAAAGAACCAGCACCTTTCTCACATCCTGTGTATGTAACAGCGAGTGCACTGGCAAACATAAGTTTTGCAGAGACCTTTGCTATCTGGTGTTTGTTTATCGTAAACATGTATGCTCCTTACTTCACGTACTATCGTCGGGTTAAAATCAAATGTTTAATCCTTTCGTCTAGAATACAGATTCTGAGGGGGCACTGCGAATAGACGACTAACTCTTTGATTTTTGTAGGGATTTGCTTTTTGAGAGCGAAATTGAGACAGGATAAGTATTCGAAACTACTCGATGTTAGCTAAAAAATGATTTTTAAAATATTTTTCACTTGAAAAAAAGATCGACAAGAAAGTTTAAAGTCGCAATCATTCAAAGTGAGAATGCTGGCCAAATTGATCAATAAGTTGACGAATGAGATTTTTAAGACAAGTTTATCATTCTTTTAGTTTAGCTTTTTTCCAAAGGTTTTCTTTTTCTTGGCTCGATAGATTTTTAAACATTTCTTGATCGCCATTGCAGTGGTCGAGCATAAAGTTGAATCGCTTTTGAAATCGAGTATTCGCTTGGCGTAAACTGGATTCAGATTCAACTTTTAAATGTCTTGCGAGTTGAGCTGCTGAAAATAAAACATCACCTAATTCGTGCTTTACAGCATCGTTGTCGACAATTGTTTTTTTCATTTCAATTTCAAGTTCAGTTATTTCAGCTTTGAGTTGTTCGAGGACTTGTAAAGGATTGCTCCAATCAAATTTTAATTTTTCAGTTTTTTTGCCAATGTCTTCAGCTGTCATCAGTGCTGGTAAACCTTGTGGGGCTTTGAATAAAGGTTGTGGTTTACCTTTTTTTTCTTCAGCTTTAATCGCAGCCCAATTCGTAATAATATCGTCAACTGAATTGACTTTGGTCTCAGCAAATACATGTGGATGTCTACGGACAAGCTTAGCTGTGATGCCCGCGATAACATTTTCTATATTGAAAGCCTGACGATCACTCGCAAGTTGAGCATGCAAGACAACTTGAAATAAAACATCGCCAAGCTCTTCGCAAATATGTGAGTCATCTTGGTTTTCAAGAGCCTCTGCAAGTTCAAAAGTTTCTTCGATTGCGTAAGGAATTAAAGTTTGGTGAGTTTGTTCGAGATCCCAGGGGCAACCCTCGGGACCGCGCAAGTCTTTTATGACTTGGACCAGCGAAGAAAATTGTTTGAGATTTTGTGGAGGAGTCGGCATGCTGTCATTGAAGTGATGAAAACGATTATTGTCAATCAAACGTCAGAAGCGTTAAACGAAAAAAATATTAATCAAATGACCCAAAAAGTTTTGTCTTTTTTAAAGGCAAAACGTATTCGTCAAAAAAAACTCTTGAGCTTAAATGAGTTAACACTTGTCTTTTTAAAATCTGCAGACATGAAAAAAATAAACTTTCAGTTTCGCAAAAAAAATAAGCCAACTGATGTATTAAGTTTTGCACCAAGTGATTCAGACTCATTGGGAGAGCTTTTGTTTTGCTGTGATGTGCTAAAAAAGCAAGCTCGTGAGCAGAAGCATTCGGAAGGGCACGAGTTTTTATATATGCTCATTCATGGAATGCTGCATTTATTAGGGTATGATCATGAACTTTCGCAAAAAGAAGAAAAATTGATGTTTAACATTCAAGATCAAATTTTTCATGAATTGACAGAATTGAAAATCAATTTACAGTATAAGAATGTCAATCGTAACAGAACTTAGTGAAGTCAAAAAACAAATAGCAGAACTCGATCAATTTTCGGTAGAGCTTCGGGGGTATCTTTGACCTCGATCGCAAAAAAAAGCGTTTAGAAGAATTAGCCATGGCAGCAGAAAATCCAGATTTATGGACTAAGCCTGCTGAAATGCAAAAACTCAACAAAGAGAAAACGATTCTAGAAAAAGCTTTCGCTGAGTGGAATCAATTTTTTAATCGTCTTGAAGACACAAAAGTTTTACTTGAAATGGCCGTCGAGGCTCATGATGAATCCTCATTTAAAGAAGTTAAGTCAGAATTAAATGAAGTAAAAAAAATTGGTGAGCATCTCGAACTGCAAAAAGTATTAAGTGGCGAGCTTGATACAAATAGTACGTATTTATCAATCAACTCTGGTGCCGGTGGAACGGAAAGTTGTGATTGGGCTGAAATGCTTTTACGTATGTACACGCGATATGCTGAGAAAAATGGTTACAAATGTGAAATTTTAGATATGACCGAGGGTGAAGGTGCTGGTATCAAATCATGCACACTCTTAATTTCGGGTGAATATGCTTATGGATATTTAAAATCTGAATCGGGGGTTCATCGTTTAGTTCGTATTTCGCCGTTTGATTCAAATGCACGCAGACATACTTCGTTTGCATCAGTTTTTGCTTGGGCCGAAGTTGACGATGATATTCAAATCGAAGTTAAACCCGATGAAATTGAAGTTGAAACCTATCGTTCGTCAGGTGCGGGTGGGCAGCACGTTAATAAAACAGATTCAGCGGTTCGCATTAGGCATAAGCCAAGCGGTATTGTTGTTTCGTCTCAACAGCAAAGGTCGCAAATTCAAAATCGTGAAAAAGCGATGAAAATGTTAAAAGCTGCACTTTACGAAAAAGAAATAGAAAAGCGTAATAAAGAAAAAGATGCACTCAATTCAACTAAAAAAGCGAATGAATGGGGCTCTCAAATTAGATCTTATGTCATGCATCCATATCAGATGGTTAAAGACCATCGCACGGGTTTTCACACGAATCAGGTCGATTCTGTGATGAATGGTGAATTGACAGATTTTATTATGTCGTATTTGAAAGCTCAAATACACGGAACATTAGGGCAAAGCTCAGGTGATCTTGATGTGGATTAGTTCGGCGCTCAAAGAGCGTATTAAATCACAAATTAAATTTAAATTTTGGCTTTCGACAAAGCTGCTCTTTAATCGTGAACTTTTGTTAGATGGTTCTGCTCCGTTATCGTTTTTAGGTTTAGTGTTAGGAGTGGCCGCATTAGTTGCAAGTATGTCTGTGATGCGCGGGTTTGAGGCTTCGCTTAAGATGGCAATGATTGATGTCACAAGTGATATTCAAATTATCAAAAAAGGTCGCCTGATTGAAAGCTGGGATGAATTTGCAGATCAAGTCAAAAAAATTGACCCGCAAATACAAAGCTTAACGCGTTTTGCTTATACTGAAGCTGTCGCTGCTAGTCGGGGCAAGGTTTCAGGTGTATTACTACAAGGATTTGATTTTGAACAAGCTCAGAAAATTTTAAATCTTAAAGCCCGAGTTCAGCAGGGTGATCTTGATCGCGGATCGGGTTCGATTGCCATTGGTACTGGGTTATCGCGCAAGTATGGTTTAAAAGTCGGAGACGATCTTTATATTGCGGTTTCTTTATCGACACCATTTCAAGATAGTTCATTTAAAAGACAAGGCAAAAGTTTTAAAATAGCTGCTGTTATGGATTTTGGAAAAAACGAATGGAATGAAAGACTGATTTTGACAAGATTGCATGATTTTCAAGAGCTCACGCAAATAGGTGATCGCTACACAGGCGCATTTGTTAAAATTCAAAATTCTAATAATGCGCCCTTATTGTCTTATAAAATTTCAGATCAACTCGGGCCAAAATTTGCAGTTATGAATTGGTATGAAGTTAATCGTAATTTGTTCGAGGCTGTAAAGCTTGAAAGTGTTGTGATCTTTTTTGTTGTCTTTTTGATTGTCATCATCGCCGCTTTTAATATTTCAAGTACTTTATACGTTTTGATCAGACAACGCTACAAAGACATAGCTGTTTTAAAAGCGTTGGGTGGGCGTAAGACTTTTATTCAAGGTTTGTTCGTTATGCAGGGTGCGATTGTGGCGACATTGGGTTGTGCGTGTGGCTTTGTCGTTGGGTTTATTTTGTCTCGTGGGTTTATGTTTTTACAATCACGTTTTCCGTTGATTTCAGGTGCTGTTTATAAAATTGATCGCATTGATGTGAGTATGAATTTCATAGATTTCGCGTTGATTTATTTGGCAACGTTAACGGCATGTTTACTTGCGACTTATCCTCCTGCTAAAAAGGGAAGTGATTTGCAAGTTGTTGAAGGATTAAAGCAAGAGTAATTTATTAAGGGGTATAAAGTATGGAAACACCGTATTTAGTTCGCACGCAAGCTGTGACAAAAGATTATTCTGCTGGAATTTCAGCAGTGAGTGTGTTGCGTGGTGTTGATCTTGAAATTAAACAAGGTGAAGCTGTTTGTTTATTAGGGTCTTCTGGTGCGGGTAAATCGACATTGTTGCAAATTTTAGGAACACTAGATCGTCCTACAGCGGGTCAGGTTTATTTTGAAGGACACTCGCTTTTTGAAAAAACAGATGATGAATTAGCTCTTTTTCGTAATGAAACGATGGGTTTTGTTTTTCAATTTCATCATTTAATTAATGAACTGACAGCTCTTGAAAATGTCATGTTACCAGCGATGCTTGCTCATATACCACAAGATGAAATTAAAGGACGTGCTTTGCACTGGCTTGGCTTTATGGGGCTGACTCATCGGGCGAATCATTATCCCAACCAATTAAGCGGAGGAGAGCTTCAGCGTGTGGCTATTGCGCGTGCACTTATTCGAAATCCGCGGATTTTATTAGCAGATGAGCCCACGGGTAATTTGGATTCTGAAAATTCGATAAAAATACAAAATTTGTTTTTTGAGTTGCAGAAACAGCTCGGATTGACTCTGGTTGTCGTAACTCACGACCTGCAGTTTGCTCAGCAGTTCTCCAAAATCTATCGAATGAAAGATGGACGTTTGACATCAAACTAAAGTCTAGCTAGCCTTTTTCCTGTGTTAAATAACTTATTAAAAAAATTGAACTTTTTATTTATTTCGACTGTATTGGCTGGATCAACTTTGAGTGTGATCAGTGCGAGAGCTTATGCTGTTACGCCAACAACTCAAACTGGCACGACGGCCCAAGCGCAGACTAAGTCCAAAAAGACAAAAGCTGTTACATCGAAATCACCAGAAAAAACATATACGATTACATCGATTGATGTGATTGGCTTGAAGAAAATTGAAAAAGACGCGGTTATAGCTAAACTTTTTTCAAAAGTTGGTGATACTTACTCAGAACAAGCAGTCAAAAAAGATATCCAAAATATTTTTGCGATGAATTACTTTGTTCAGATCGAGGCGCAAAAACAAATTACGGATCAGTCTGTTGCTTTGACGTATAAAATCATCGAAAAACCCGTGATTGCAGAGATTTTATTCGAAGGTCAATCTGAAATTAAAACCGAAGATCTTGAAACGCAATCAGGTCTAAAAACATACGAAGTTATCAGTTTCAATAAAATTCAAACAGCTGTTGAAAAACTATTGAAATACTACGAAGACAAAGGATTTTACTTAGCTAAAATTGAGCCAGTCATTCAAGATGTACAAAAAGATGAAACAGTTAAAGTTAAGTTTCTCATTACAGAAAATGACAAAGTTAAAGTTAAAAAAATTACTTTTATTGGCAATAAGCAACTTAAAGATTTTCAACTTAAGGACCGTCTCTTTACTAAAGAGGCAGGCTTTTTCTCTGGAGTGAGTAATTCAGGCTCTTTTAAGCAAGAAGCGTTTGATCAAGATATACAAGTTTTGAAATATCTTTATTGGAACCAAGGTTTTTTACAGGTTAAAATTGATCGTCCGTTAGTGACTGTTACGCCTGATAAAAAATCAATTTACATCACATATCACATCGAAGAAGGTGAGCAATACTCTGTTGGTGATGTTGATTTTTCAGGGGATTTACTTTTTCCAAAATCTGAGCTGTATGAAGCTATTAAAATTAAGGACAACGGAATTTTCTCTGTAGAAGTTATGCGTAAAGACATCACTGATTTACAAGCTAAATACGGTGATTTAGGTTATGCATTTGCCAACGTTATTCCACGTTATAATTTTAGAGATAAGGATCGTAAAGTTGATCTTATCTTTGAATTTGAAAAAGGTAATAAAGTTTATTTTGGTGATATCACTGTCACGGGCAACTCAAAAACTCGCGATAAAGTTGTACGTCGTGAACTTAAAATCGAAGAAGGTGAGCTGTATAACGAGACACGTAAACGTCAGTCTCAAGAAAACATACAGCGTTTAGGTTTTTTCGAAGAAGTGAGTTTCAAAACAAGTACACCAGTCGACAAACAAGATCAGCTCAATATTGAGATTGTTGTTAAAGAAAGAAATACTGGGCAAATCCAATTAACTGCTGCTTATGGAAATGTGCAGGGGTTTAGTTTAGGTGGATCAGTACAGCAAAATAACTTTAGAGGTTTAGGGCAATCACTCGAAGCTCGTATTGATGCTTCTAAAAATAGACAAGATTATAAATTGGCTCTGACAGATCCGTATTTTATGGACACTCGTTGGTCATCAGGATTTGATATTTTTTATCTCGAAAATAAAGAACGTATCAATTATGACATTCGTAAATCAGGTGGGAATGTGCGTTTTGGTCATCCAGTTTGGGGTGATTACACTCGTGCGTATTTAAGATATAGACTTGATAAGACGGATTTATTTAAAAACGATAATACTGATCCATATATATTTCCTTTGGATACTGCTCAAGGTGTGACATCTGCACTACAAGCAACAATTGAGTACGATACGCGTAATGACCGCTTTTCGCCGTCAAAAGGTATATTTACCGATTTGAGTTATGAACGCACAGGTTTTGGCGGCGATCTCAGATATCAAGAGTTCTCAACACATTTTAGATTTTATTATAACTTATTTTGGGATGTTATTTGGCGCAATAATTTAGCATACTCTAATATTCAGCCCATTGAAATTGGTGGCACAGTACCGTTTAGTGAAACTTATCAAATGGGTGGTCCTTACACATTACGTGGTTTTGGTTCAGGTGGAGTTGGTAAACGTGTTTTTTCACAATTTCGTTATACGAACTTAACTAATTCAAGTTCTGTATTTTATAGACCTGGAATTTCAGAAGCAGACCGTCAGCGTTTATCATATGTGAATGTCGGTGGAACTAAGCAAGTTCTTTATCAAAGTGAAGTTCAGTTTCCTTTAATTAAAGAAGCTGGTTTAAGTGGTGTAGCTTTTTATGACATTGGACAAGCTGAAGACGAGATTGTTTCAAGTAAATTCTTAAGTGATGTTGGTATTGGGTTTAGATGGATGTCGCCATTAGGGCTGTTACGATTTGAATGGGGATGGCCTCTTAAAACAGATGATTACAACAGTGATTCAGTTAACTTTGAATTCTCAATTGGGCCACCGTTTTAGTTAGTTTTATAAATTTAATTTAGAAAATAAAAAGGGAGTTTTTATGAAAAAATCATTTATTGCACCGGTTATCACTTTAGCAGCTATCATGATGATGTCTGCAGCTTCACACGCTGAATTTAAAATGGGTTATATTGATATCCAAAAAGCTATTCAATCGACTAAAGCTGGTAAAAAAGCTAAAGAAGAAATGACTAAAGAAGCTGAAAAAAAGAAAAAAGAATTCGATAAAAAAAATGAAGATATCGAAAAAATGAGAGCAGATCTTGAAAAGAAAAAATCTGTTTTATCAGAAGAAGCTTTTGGTAAAAAAGCTCAAGAATTACAAGAAGAAATGGCTAAATTTCAACAAGCAGCTGGTAAAGCTCAACAAGAATTACAAAAAAAAGAAGCTGAGTTGATTGCCCCAATGTATGAAAAAATTAAAAAAATGATTGAAAAAGTAGCTAAAGAAAAAGGTTTATCTATGGTTATTCAATCAAGTCAAACAACTCCAGTGGTTGTGTATGCAACAACTGAAGCTGATGTAACAGACGAAGTTATTCAATTATTTGATAAAGAAAAATAGGTTTTATGAAAGTTCACCCGTCGAGTGTTTTATCTCCAAATGTAGTTTTAGAGGACGATGTTGAAATTGGTCCTTACTGTAATATTCAAGGTCACGTGAAAATTGGTAAAGGTACTTTTATTGAGGGACATGTGACTATCGGATACCGTCACGGTATTGTTGAGATTGGTAAAAATAACCATATTTCACCAGGTGCAGTTATTGGTGGACCGCCACAAGATATTAGCTACAAGGGTGAACCGACAAAGCTTATTATTGGTGACAATAATATTATTCGTGAATTTACGACTTTTAACTTAGCAACTTCAAAAGGTGATGGGATAACAAGTATTGGCAGTAATTGCTACTTTATGGCTTATTCCCACGTCGGACATGACTGTAAAATTGGTAACAATGTTATCGTGGCTAACAATTCACATTTTGGTGGACATTGTGAAGTCGAGGATAATGTTGTTATTGGTGGGGTTTGTGCGTTTAATCAATTTTCTAAAGTTGGTCGTAACTCATTTGTTGCTGGTTCAAGTATCGTCAATAAAGACATTTTACCCTTTTCGCGTGCACAAGGTAATTACGCTGTCGTTCGTGCAACAAATAAAGTTGGCTTACTTCGTAAAGGTTTTTCAAAAGAAGAAGTGGCTAACGTTCATAAAGCCATTCGTATTATTATTATGGGATCAGGTACAGTTGAAGAAGCTTTAGCACGAATTCAAAGCGAATGTTCTCAATCTGAAAATGTTCAGGCTTTAGTCCACTTTGTTAAATCATCTAAGCGTGGTATCGCTATTCACAGAGGAAATTCAGGATCGTCAGATGAGTAGTTCATCGCAAAAAATTAAAGGCGCAGTTATTGGTGTTGGTTATTTGGGTAATTTTCATGCTCAAAAAATTCAAAATTGTGCTGATGCCGAACTTGTTGGTGTGTTTGATCAGTATCAACCACAAGCTGAAAAAATTGCACAAGCTTTAAAAACAAAGCAGTTCACTGATTTAAACGAAGTCGCTGCACAAGTTGACTTTGTAACTATAGCAGCTGCGACGCAAGCACACTATGAATTAGCCAAGTTCTTTTTAGATAAAAAAATTCCTGTTTTAGTAGAAAAACCTATAGCTGCAACAAGTGCTCAAGGATTTGAGTTGGCAGAATTAGCTGAAAAAAATAACGTCATCTTTTCAGTAGGTCATATAGAACGATTTAATCCAGCTTATGATATTGTTAAACAATCTGCAGCTGATACGTTGTATTTTGAAATTAATCGATTAGCACCATTTCGTGTACGTGGTTCTGATGTCAGTGTTCTTCATGATTTAATGATTCATGATTTAGACTTAGTTCAATTTTTATTTAAATCACAAGTCGCGAGTTTTACAGTTTTTGGTCACAAGATGATCAAAGACACTGTTGATGATGTTTCTGTTAGACTAAAACTTCAGTCGGGTACACAAATTACAATTAATAACTCAAGATTGAATCCAACGATAGTTCGTAACTATAGAGCCGTTCAAAACAACAGAACTATTTATGTTAATACGGCTACAGCAGAAGGAGAAATCTTAACTCCACTGCAAGCTGATCCATTTCATCAGGTTGAAAAATTTCAAATCCCGAAAGCAGATGCACTTCAGCTTGAGATCAGTCATTTCGTAAAAGCAGTTAAAAAAGAAGTTCCGGTTTCGATAACAGCAGAAGAGGCAAGTCAAGCTTTACGCCAAGTTGAGAAAATACTTTCGGAGATTAAAAATTGAATCAACCATCAGTTATGATCATAGCTGCAGAAGCATCGAGTGCTCATTATGCAGCTCAATTGATGCGATACTGGAAAAAACAAAACATATCGGTTGATATTTTTGGTGTTGGATCATCTGACATGGAATCTTTAGGACAAACTCGTATAGGGTGTTCTGAAGACATGGCTATTGTGGGCTTAGCAGAGGTTATTGCTCATTATTCTGAGCTTAAGACAATTTTTAATAACCTCGTTGATGAGGCCAAAAAACGAAAACCTCGTTTTGTGCTTTTGATGGATTATCCTGATTTTAATTTACGATTAGCTGAGAAACTTAAAAAAGAAATTGGGCCTGATCTCAAAATATTTTATTATATCTCTCCTCAAATTTGGGCCTGGAGACAAAGCCGGATTCATACGATCAAGAAATACTGTGATAAAGTTTTTTTGCTGTTTCCATTTGAAGCTGAATTTTATAATAAATTTGATGTTCCAAACGAATTTGTTGGTCATCCGTTATTAGATGATTTGAATGCGCAGTTGTTAGATAAAAATTATCAAAAGCATTCACGTGAACGTTACGGTATAAATTCACAAGAAAAAGTTTTAGCTCTCATGCCGGGTTCTCGTCGTAGTGAAATCGAATTTAATTTTCAAGTACAGCTCGATACGGCGCGTATTTTACTTAAAAAGTACAATCATTTAAGACTTATGATTTTTGTGGCGCCCACTCTGACTAAAGAGTTTTTACAAGAAAAATTGAGTGATTTTGCGTCTCCGTATATTTTAGTTAAAGAAGATCCAAATCAAATGATTTGTATGGCGGACTATGTATTGGCCGCATCGGGGACGGCAACTTTAATGGTGGGTTTGCTACAAAAACCAATGGTCATTATGTACCGTATGAAATGGTTGACTGGTGTTTTAGCTAAAATGCTTGTGCGTGGGGTTCGCTTTTTTGGTATTGTAAATTTGATTATGGATCATGAAGTTGTGCCAGAACGTATGCAAGGACAAGCTAACCCAGAAGAACTATCAAAATTGTTATCACGGTATATTGATGATTCCGAACATTACACTCTAACAGTTCAAAAGCTTTCTGAGCTTGAGCATAGATTGGGTGATAAAGGGGCTACAACGCGAGTAGGGGCAGCACTTGCTCGATATATATCATGAGTTTACTAAATCCATATGAACTTGTTGTAAGTGCTAAAAATCTTTTTTACGATAAAGGCTATTTACCTCTTGTTAAAGCTGATGTGCCAGTTATATCCGTTGGCAATTTAACAACTGGTGGAACTGGTAAAACTCCGATGATTTTATTTATCATCGATTTGATATCAAGAAAAAATCCTGACCTAAAAATTCTTATTATTTCAAAAAGCTACAAAGGCAGTATTAAGCACTCAATGCCTGTAGATGTTCACCAACACAATGCATTTTCATTATTTGGTGATGAGCCTGTTTTGATACAAAGATTGCGACCGGCTGTACAGGTTTGGTGTGGACCAAGTAAAAGCGAATCATTACAGTTAGCATTAGAATCCAAAAAAAATAAAAAAATCGATTTTGATGTTGTGTTAATTGACGATGGTTTTTCACATCGCAAAATTCACAGAGATCTAGAAATTGTTATGATAGATGTTTCTCGTGATTTAGCACATTATAAGGTTTTACCATTTGGTCATCTACGTGAGAACTTGTCTGAACTTAAGCGTGGTGATTTATTTATATTAAGTAAATTTAACTCGGCTCATTCTAAAACCTTACAAGTTATTTCTGATCAGCTTTTGCAAAATCAGAAAAAAACCATTCAAGCTGATTTTGAGTCGATCTTAGAGCTAGATTCTCCGTTAAATGATATTGTTCTCATTTCAGGCATCGGAAACCCTCATCAACTCGAGCTGTATTTAAGAGAAAACGGATTTCAGATATTACATCATCAAATATATGCTGATCATCAAAGTTATTCAGAGAGTGAACAATATAAAATTTTGCAATTTAAACAAAAATTTCCATCAGCGTGTTTGTGCACAACTGAAAAAGATTTTGTTAAAATGACTTTGCCTGATTTGCTCAAGATGATGAAAGTGATTAAGCTTAAAATAAATATTTCTAAAAAAGAAGAAGAAGAGATCTATGAGAAAATTAGGTCATTATTTTAGTTTACTAGTCGGATTTATATTTAGTTTCTTGCCTTGGCAAGTTAACAAATTGATGGCTTCAATGTTGGCCTTTATTTGGGTTGATGTTCTAAAATTACGTCAAAAAGTTGTCTATCAAAACTTAGATTTGGCTTTTAAAAATCAACTCTCTCAAAGCGAAAAACAAAGAATAATGAAGCAAAGTTTGTTTTATTTATGTCGCAGTTTTTTTGATATCATGAAAATCCCTTCGTTAAATGAGAAATGGATCTCTGAAAATGTTATTTTTCATGGTTTAGATCAGTTTAATAATAAGTCTGGATGTTTGTTCTTAACTCTACATCTGGGCAGCGGCGACTTAGCAGCAGCGATTTTGAGTGAAAAAGTTATTCCATTGAGTCTTATTTCTAAAAGATTTAAAAATGTTTTTATAGATCAGTTTTGGTTTTCTCTCAGGGGACAATCGAAAACTCATTTTATTGATGCTCACGCCAAAAATAACGCTTTTGAAATTTTAAAATCACTTAAGCAAAACAAAGGTGTTGTCTTTGTTTTAGATCAGTTCATGGGTAAACCCTATGGCATATCTACGGAATTCTTTGGACAAACGACTGGATCTGCTTATGGCTTGGCTTTGTTTGCTCAAAAAACAAAAGCGCCTGTAGTACCACTATATACATACTGGGATAAACAAGATAAATTAAATATATGTATTGAAAAACCAGTCGCTGGCCTGATGAATGAAACTCATCTAGAACAGGATGAAATTAATCGTCGTATGACGAATGAATATAATCAAGTTTTAGAAAGTATTATTCGGCGCCATCCAGAGCAATGGATGTGGGTGCACCGCCGCTGGAAAAAATTTGAATAGAGAGTTGGTTTATGAAAGCACAGGCAAAGTTATTTTTTTACTCTATTATTTTTTTGACTCTTTTAAGTTGCACCAGTTCTGTTTTGAAATACAAAAAAAGTGAAACTTTTTTTAAGAATGAAGAATTTGAGAATGCCGTTAAAATTGAATCTAATGGAACTGACAAGCCAGCCATTATAACAACAGAGACTGCAGCAAGTGTTTCAGCTCATGCAGCAGAAACTATAAAATTGCAAGCCGTATCAAAACCGGCATTAGAGACTAAGTCTACAGCCAATAATAAAAACCAAAATTTACAGCCAGCACTGCCAAAAGAAAAAAAACATAAATTAAGTAAAAACAAAAAATCAGAACAAAGTGCAAGTAGTAAAACTATGCACCAAGAAAAAAGACAGCCAGATATAGAAGACACTGATGGTTTTGTTTCAGCTTCACGTAGACCAACTCTAGATCCTTTTAAGCCCGGCGAAAAAGTTATCCATGCTGTTAAGTATTTTACCGCTGAAGCTGGTCGATTAACTTTAGAAGTTAAACCTTATGCTCAAGTTAATGGCCAAAGATCATATCAATTCGCAGTCGGCCTTAAATCAAGTCGACTATTTTCTAATTTTTACTCTGTTGATGATCAAGTTGATACATTTTTAGATTTTGAATCTTTAGTGCCATATGTTCTTAAAATAAATATCAAAGAGACAGGAAAGCTTGCACAGGCTCAGTCTGTTTTTGATCATAAAAATTTAACTGCAAAGTTTTGGGAAAAAAAATACACCACTAAAAATGGAGAAGAAGAAAAAAAATATGAATGGGATATAGTGCCTTTCTCGCAGAATGCTTATTCAGGTTTATTTTACATGCGTATTTTCAATTGGAAAGTTGGCAAAGAGATATCTTTTCATGTTGCCGAAGATGAAAAAAATATTGTTTTTAAAGGTACAGCAATCGCCAAAGAAACTCTAGAAACAGAAGCAGGAACATTTCAAGCGTTTAAAATTAAAGCCAGCATACTTTCGCGTGGGGCTTTAACGCAAACAGGTGATGTTTATATTTGGATTTCAGATGATGAGCGCAAGTACATATTACGAATCGAGGCTAAAATTAAAATCGGTTCTCTAGTGTCTGAGATCGTCGAGCTACACCCAGGGAGCTAAGTTGTAGATATGAACTATCAAATCGTTATACAGACAGCTTTTATTGGTGATGTTTTTTTATCTGTTCCCTTTTTGCAAAGACTCAAGGCCACTTATCCTCAAGATAAAATTTTACTTGTAGCTAAAAAAAATGTCGCACAGTTTTTAAAAATTTCAGGTTATATTGATGATCTTATTGAAATCGAAAAAGGGCAGCGAGATAGTTATAAATTAGCCCTTAATAAGATTAATACTTTAAAAGTTGAAAATGTTTTCTGCTTACATCGCTCTTTAAGATCATCTTTGTTTTCTTTGCAGATAACAGCTCAGAAAAAAGTTGGTTACACCAATTGGATTAATCGATTTATTATGAGTAAAACAATCGAATATCCTGTGAAGTATCCTGATGCCATTAGACAGATGAGCCTTCTTGGGTTAGTTAATCCTGATTTTAAAATTGAGTTAAATAAAACAGACTGGTCACTTTTTAACGTTAAAAATACAAACAACACTTTTATGCCTATACCCCAAGGTTTTGCATATGAGTTTAATCAAGATGTTAATTTAGATACTCGTCTCAAAAATTTATTAAGTCCTCGTGATAGTCGAAAGCGTGTGGCGCTATTTCCTGGGTCAGTTTGGGAAACTAAAAAATGGCCACTGGGTCATTATGCTTTATTAGCAGAGCAGTTACTCACTCAGTATGATGTGTACGTTATGGGTGGGCCAGATGAAGCTGCACTAGCAAACGAATTACAAAAAAAAGTTCCCCAAGTCATTGTTTTAGCTGGAAAACTTAAGTTAACTGAGTCTATACAAATACTGACTCAATTTGATGTTATTATATGTAATGACAGTTCGCCTTCGCATATGGCTTCGCTACTTAATAAACCCGTTATTTCAATTTTTGGTCCAACAACATTGAGTCTTGGTTTTAGACCTTGGGGAAACCAAGTTAAAGTTATTGAAAACAATCAACTTGATTGCCGTCCTTGTGGTTTGCACGGGCATAAGCAATGTCCACTCGGGCATCACAAGTGCATGGTTGATATTCCTGTCAGCGCAGTTTTTGAAGCTGCGCAATCATTTTTAAATTAACAACTACTCAATATTTTAAGAGAAGTCTTTAACGTTGATATTGTACTTTCTGATTTTTCTAAGCAAAGTGTTTTTAGGAATATTTGCTTGGGCAACAGTTTGATTGATTTTTCCTTTATTAGCTTTCAAAGCATTTATAATAAATTCTTTTTCAGCTTGCTCTTTGAATATCTCAAAATCTAGAGCACCATCAGCAGACATTGTTGGTGCTGAAGGTACTGTTTTACTGTCGTTAACGCTGGCTGAAGATTGTAAATTTTTAATATTTTCAGGCAAGCTTTGAATTGTCATTTTATGACTAGACTCAATGATATAAGCGCGTTCAACAACGTTTTCAAGTTCGCGAATATTTCCTGGCCAACGGTATTTACGCATGAGATCTAAACAGTCTTGTTCGATAACATCGATTAATTTTCCATGAGTTTTTGAGAATTTCTGTAAAAAGCTTTTTGCGAGTTCTGGAATATCGTCTTGTCTTTCACGAAGTGGAGGCAAGAAAATCGGCATAACATTTAATCGATAAAAAAGATCTTCTCTAAAATCTTGGTCTTCCATCATTTTTTCTAAATTGCGATTAGTCGCCGCTATGATGCGAGCATTGGTTTTAACTTCGCGATTGCTGCCAACAGGTGTAAATTTTTTTTCTTGTAAAGCGCGTAATAGTTTAACTTGCATTTCAGGTTTGAGCTCACCAATTTCATCGAGAAACAATGTTCCATTGTTTGCGAGTTGAAATTTACCAATTTTGCGTTCGATGGCTCCTGTGAAAGCACCTTTTTCATGACCGAAAAGTTCGCTCTCCATTAAGTTTTCAGGAATAGCTCCACAGTTGATGGCTACAAACGTTCCTGATTTACGAGGAGAGTTGAAGTGTATGGCTTTTGCAACGAGTTCTTTGCCCGTGCCGTTTTCACCACGAATAAGAACTGTCGTGTCGACTTTGCAGAGTTTATAAATAAGATTATAAACTTCTTTCATTTTAGTGTTACGTCCGACGATTTCACTCTCAATGTCATCATCGAAAATGGGATTTGATGCTGACAGCTCTGTGATCATTTCAGTGGCTTCAATTGATTTTTTAACTATGGCAGTCAGCTTATCTGCGCTAACAGGTTTTTCAACGTAATCGTATGCGCCTTCTTTTATGGCGACAACGGCATCATTTAAATTACTATGAGCTGTCATAATGACAACGAAAATACGAGGATCATGTTCTTTAATTTGTTTCAGTGCTTCGAGACCGTCAAGTTCGGGCATGCGAACGTCCATTAAAACAAGATCCCAAGAATCTTTTTTAACCATTTCAACAGCTTGTAGTCCATTTGCAGCTTCAGAGATTTCAAAAGTTACATCAGTCATTGAGTTTTTAAGAATACTCATGACGGATTTGCGCAGTTCAACTTCATCATCTACGATTAATGTTTTTAAAATCATAATCTCTCGCCTTTAATTAATCGACAGGGTCGATTGGTAATCTGATGTTAAATACGGTACCTTCACTTAACTTTGATTGTAAAGTAATTTGGCCACCGTGTAATTCAATAAAATATTTAACTAAGTATAGACCTAATCCAGTCCCTTTTGTTTTAAGATCCTGATTTCGCCCACGCACGAATTTTTTCCAAATGTGTAATTGATCTTCGTTTGAAATGCCTTCACCTGAGTCTTTAATTTCAATTAAAATTTCAGTTGATGTTTCAGTTGTGTGGATTGCGACTTGACCATTTTGAGGTGTGTATTTAATTGCATTTTCAACTAAGTTTAAAATAACTTCGGTCATGAGAGTTACGTCAAACTCGATTAAAAACATAGGTTCAAGCTGTAACTGAATATCGATATTTTTTGTCGCGGCTAAAGGTTTAAGTCTTTCAACGACGTTTTCAATGACGCCATTGATATCTGCTGTTTCCTTCATAATTTTAAAATCGCGTGATTCAACTCTGAGAACTTTTAAAATAGATTGAATATAACGATTTAATTCATCTGAATATATTTTTAAAGATGCAAAATCTTCTCTAAACTCAACAGGCATACTCGGCTGAGTGTGCAAACGATCAATAACAGCTTGAATTTTAGCTATTGGCGTTTTGAGATCATGACTAATCAGACTTACGAAATTATTTTTGAGTTGTTCAAGGTCTGATAAGTAACGTTGTTCTTGTTGAAGTTCGGCATGCGCTTTTTCGATACGAACGGCATGGTAACCAATGTAAAGCACCCAAATTAAAATAAGTAAAACAATAGGGCTGATCAATGGAATCCAAATAGCAAATTTATCAAAGATACCAACGGATAGCGCTGACCAGATAGCCCCGTACCAAATAAAGATGAAGAAAGAAACTGATTGTGGAAAGTGAGTGATCGTCAGAACGGCTAATACTGTTAAAACCAACAAAAGAATCGCATTAAACCATGAAGGTCCTTTGCGAATAAATTGCTGCGATAAAATGTTATCAGCAACTTGCGCCCAGAATTCATGTTTGGCCATTGGCCCTAAAGGTGTGAGTATTTGCGAGTTAATTGATTTCTCAACTCCGATGATGACAAACTTATTTTGAAACAAATCATCAGGAATTTCATTGTGAATAATTTTTTGTAACTCTATACGATCATAACGTTTTAAACCTTTGTAGTTAATAACAGAAATGGGGTCTACTTTGTCTAAGTTAGTTTCCTCGACTAGCGAGTGCGCAATATCTGGAATAAAGTTAGAAAACTTAGGTAATCTGCGAACAAGACCATCTTCGTCACGTAAAACATCCACATAGGCAATGTTTGAACGATTCGAAAGGGTAGCAAAGGGATAAGATATTTTTTCTGAATCGCTCGAATTGGTGGCCCATTTAATTTTCGGATTTTTAAACGCTGCAATTTCTTGAGAATTAAGTCTTGTCGAACCAATGTTTTCTCCAAAAAATAATGTAACAGCTATGGATTTTGGATTTTGGATCAGGACCTTTTGTAATAAATTAAACCACAGGTGTTGATCCCAAAAAAAACTATCAGACAAGTCTTGCATTTCGTTGTAGTTTACAATCGAATTGGTTTTAAGGTCGTAAAATTTGACAAAGTCGCTTGGTTTGATTGTGACTAAAATGATGTCTTGGTTAGCAGGACGATCACCGCGAATTTTGAATCGGGCATCGTAAAAATCGAGCTCATCAAACTTTAAAAGTATGACCGCAAATAGCCAGCATAAAAGGGCTCTTGACCAAAATCCCTTTTTACTGAGGCTCCACCTGATCCAACTTAAGACTTCTTTTTTCACGCATTGCAAAATACCCTATTTCCACTCGAGTTTCAACCGTCTGTCGTACTATAATCAAGATATGAAGTGGATTCGTACAGTAGATCAGTCGTTGCCTCATATTAATGGATCAGTTGTATCAATTGGTAATTTTGACGGCATACATCTCGGGCATCAAGCTCTGTTAAAAACGCTCTTAAGTGAGGCCAAAAAGCTTCAAGTTCCATCAGTTGTGTGTACTTTTAAACCCCATCCTATGGAATTACTGCGCCCAGATACTCCAAGCCATCGGCTTTTCGATTATAATGATCAAGCCGAGCAAATGGATTTGTTAGGCATTGACTACCTCGTAGAGGAAAAATTTACACGTGATTTTTCACTCATGACAGCTGAAGAATTCATGGATCTGTATATTTGTCGCTATTTTAACCCTCGTCATATTGTTATTGGCTATGATTTTAGTTTTGGTAAGGATCGAACTGGCGATTATAGTTTTTTACAGAGATATTGCCAGGCAAAGGGGATCGGTCTTACGCAGGTTTCCGCCGTACAAATGTTGGGACAAGTTGTATCTTCAACAGCTGTACGTAAACTTTTAGAGCATGGAGATCTTGAAAGAGCAGAGACTTTTTTAGGCCGCAAGTACTATGTTCGAGGCCCTGTTCGTGTTGGGTATAAAAGAGGTCGTCAGTTAGGAGTTCCTACGGCTAACATCAGTCCAGATATTTCGTTTATTCCGCGTAAAGGCGTTTATTTCTCAAAAGTCTATTGGAAAGATTTAGTTTTACCAGCTATTACAAATATTGGTTACAATCCAACATTTGAAACAACAAACTCATACTTAAAAGTAGAAACGCATATATTTGATTTTGATCAGGACATCTATGGTGAGCAGATTAAAGTTGAACTTCATCATTTTCATCGTGATGAGATGAAGTTTTCAGGAGTTGATACGCTAACTCAACAAATTAAACTTGATCTGAATCAAGCGCGAAATTTTTTTAGTTTGAGACAAGTATGATTAAAATCTACAAGCACGAACGTTATCGTCCGGACATTATTAGTGAAGTTATCAGTACAGAAACGTCTCTTTCAGATTTAGTTATTGCATATGAATCAGGTGCGATACTTGAGCTTTTGTCTCAGCAATTTGATGCTCTAGAGATTGATGATTTGATGTTAAGAGAATTGCGGCCACAACTGGCTTATTTGGGTTGGACTTTAAGTGCGAGTGGGGCTTTTGATTGTCTCATTCGCCAAGGTACTGAATACGCACCTCAGCAAATCAATTCAGAAACACTTCGTCATTATTTAGAAAAATCACACAAGCCTTTAGATATAAAAAATTGCGCTGTTTTAATTGGTGATTATTCGTTTATAGCATCGTTTTCTGTTATGTTAGCGAAGTTAGGCTACAGCCAAATTTATGTTGTCTCTCACGAGAACATGTTGTTTGGTGATGAAATTGAGCTTTTAAAAAAATCTTTATTCGGAGTGAAGCTCGTGCAGTTGTCTTTTGATGAGCTCGCGACAATTCAAGATTTAGCAAGTATTCTGGTGGTTGATTTTAATTTAGAAGAAAACTCTGAAATCGTTGAGATTTTAACATACTTTAATTTTCTAACTGAAGGTGCTATTTTTTGTGATCTTAATAGTTATATAGACGATTCACTTTCACAAGAAGCAGAAAAAGTGCTACTGAGTGTGGTTGATATGGCCGAATATCTTAAAATCAAATACAATATTATCAAAAAAAAATTAAATAACCGTTCTTAAGTCCAGTTACAAAAAATGTCACTTTAAGTAAAATACTCTCTAGTATGTCTAAACTTGGAGAAATTTTAACACGTCAAGGACTGATCAGACCAGATCAGTTACAGAACGCTTTGCAAGAGTCTGCGAAAACAAAAGCAAAGCTTGGTACTGTTATTGTTAATCTTGGTATTTTAAAAGATAATCAAATTCTACGTGCTTTAGAAAAACAATACGGTGTGCCGGGAGTTGATCTTGCGCAAATTGATATTGAAAGAGACACGCTTAATTTAGTTGGCCGCGACTTTTGCGAAAAGCATAACATCATACCGATTTCAAAAGCAGGTACAACTCTAGTTGTAGCCTTTGCTGATACAACGAATATCGAAGTTCGTGATCAATTACGATTTCTGACTAAGTGCAAAATTCAACCTGTACTGGCGACAGATTTATCGATTTCAAACGCGATTGATAAGTTTTACGGGGCTCTCAGCCAAGCACAAGAAGATTTCGGTGCAGGAGAAGATGAAATCGGTGTTCAAACGACTGCAAAATCAGTTGAAGTTGGTGATGATGGCATTGATGCGCCGATCGTTAAGTTTGTTAATGGTGTACTTTTAGAAGCTATTCGGCGTAAAGCATCTGATATTCATTTTGAACCATTTGAAAAAGTTTTTCGTGTTAGATTTCGAGTGGATGGTTCACTCATTGAGGTTGCTAATACTGGTGCAAATAACGGCCCAGCTATCTGTGCTCGTATTAAAATCATGTCTAAATTAGATATCGCAGAGAAACGTCGCCCGCAAGATGGTCGTTTGAAAATCAAGTTACAAAAAGACGGAAAAGAAATGGATTTTCGTGTGAATAGCGTACCTGTTATGTGGGGCGAAAAAGTGGTCATGCGTTTGCTCGATAAATCTAATTTGCAACTCGACATGACTAAGCTTGGTTTCGAAGAAGACGATCTTAAATTATTTAAAAGCTGTGTGAACATGCCACAAGGTATGGTTTTAATCACAGGACCGACGGGTTCTGGTAAAACGACAACAATTTATTCAGCACTAGCAGAATTAAATAAACCGGATGTTAATATTAGCACAGCCGAGGATCCTATCGAGTTTAATCTTGAAGGTATTAACCAAGTTCAAATGAATCCTGACATTGATTTAAACTTCAATACAGCGTTAAGAGCTTTTTTACGTCAAGATCCAGATGTTATCATGGTCGGTGAGATTCGTGATTTAGAAACAGCAGAAATTGCTTTTAAAGCAGCTTCAACTGGTCACTTGGTTGTAAGTACTCTACATACAAACGATGCGCCATCAACAGTTATTCGTCTCACAGAGATGGGTATAGCATCATACCTTATTACATCAACAGTGAATTTAATCGTAGCGCAACGATTAGTTGGTAAAATTTGTGAGTCTTGCAAAGAGCCCATTCAAGTTCCCGAGAATACACTATTAGATTTAGGCGTAAGCCGCGTTGATATTCCTCGTTTTAAACTGATGAAAGGTAAAGGTTGTGCAACTTGTAATAATACAGGCATTAAAGGCCGTCTGGCTATATATGAACTTTTACCTATGACTGAGAAAATTAAAGAGGCCATTTTAAGAGGAGCCACAGCTGGTGAACTTCGTAAGCTGACTAAAGAAATGGGAATGCGCACACTAAGACGAAGTGGTTTACTTAAGTTAGCACGTGGACAAACAACAATAGATGAAGTGCTCAATACTTCAATGAGAGATGATTAAGGATAACTATGATCGAAAAAATGCTCAGCAAAATTAAAGATTCATCTGCTCTTGAAGTTCAATTTCGACTTGGTCATAAAACTATTGCGAAAATTAAAAACGAATGGCTTGAAATCGATCAAAACAGTTTAGGTTTATCAGAGTGGGAAGATCTCAAAGATTTATGTTTAAGCAATGCAGACAAATTAAATTTAGAAACAAAAGGTCATGTCAGAGGTGTTTTTAAAAGCTTTGACCAAAGTTGGTCATTTTCATTTGCCGAATATAAAGATTGTTTAAAGGCATTTTTCTCTGTCATACCATCTTTTCAAGTCGCTCAATATATACAATCACCATTATTTTGGGAGTTCGTACGCAAAAAATCTGGATTATTTATTGTGACTGGTGAAAAAGGGCAAGGTAAGTCACTTATAGTGCGTGATCTCATTCATGAAATGACAAAAGATTCTCCTAAGTTAATTGCCATTCACGGGCAGTTCTCAACTTTATCTATGATAAATGCTGATTCAGTTATGCATTTATCTGAAGAAGTTTTAGCGTGGGATTGTTCTCATCCAATTTATGACGGAGTAGATCAAGTTATCGTGGATTTTAATTCTGTTAAAAATTGGGATAAATGGATTCGTTTTTGTGAAGAAGGACGTTCAGTTATTATAACAATTTCTGGTCTATCTGTCGAAAACTGCATTGATTACATCAGAACTCAATTGCATAACAATTACGAATTACTTCACCGCTTTTACAAAGTTTTAAACGGAATTTGTTATCAAAAAGTAGTTGGCGTTAGAGAAGGTGCTATTCATGAGTATTTACTCGTTAAAGATTCAGAGAGATCAAATTTAATTACGCAATCATATGAGAACTTTATTGCACAAATCCAACAAAATGAATCATTAAAAAATCATTATCAGTCGCTCAATCAATCAATTATTCAAGCTCTGATTCGCAGAAGGCTTGATGTTAAAACAGCTTTTCAAGTATCAAATCATCCAGATGAGCTTGATTTGCAACTTAAGAAAATGGGGCTTTAATTATGGCAAAGTTTCAATATCAAGCCAGAACATTGTCCGGTAAAGCACAAGCTGGTTACATTGATGCCAAAGATGAAAACGAAGCTAAAATTAAATTGAGAGCTAAGCAACTTATTCCGACACAAATTAAAGTTGTCATTAACGCACAAAATCAAGCAAAAGACTTTGGTGGATTAGCTGCATTTTTTGAGCCGAAAGTTCGTTCAAAAGATTTGCAAATTTTTACAAGACAATTTGCAACTTTGATTAACTCAGGTATTCCCATAGTGGATTCTTTAAAAATATTAGCTGATTCTTCTGCAGATAAATTGATAAAAGAATCTGTTATTCAGATTAGAGGCTCAATTGAAGTGGGACGTAAGCTTTCTGAATCCATGGCGAACCATTCGAGAGTTTTTGATGGTCTTTATTGCAATATGATTAAAGCAGGTGAAGAGGCGGGTATTTTAGATACTATTTTAAACCGCTTGTCGTCATATGCTGAAAAAAATGAAAAAGTTAAAAATCAAGTTAAAGGCGCAATGATTATGCCCATAGTTATTGTTGTTGCAGCAACTGTTATTATTACTGCGATCGTCGCTTTTATCATACCAAAGTTTCAAGAACTTTATAAATCGAGTGGCAAAGAATTACCGTATTTAACGCAGATTCTTGTTAATGCATCACAAGGTTTAAGAAATCATTGGCTCGTCATTTTAGGTACTGTATTTGCGGCGGTTTACGGAATTATAGCTTACATTAATACTGATGATGGTCGTAAACAATTTGATCAGTTGTTGATTAGCGCACCTATTATTGGTGATGTTGTGCAAAAATCGAGTGTTGCTAGACTTGCAAGAACATTATCAACATTGCTTAGCTCGGGTGTTAGTATGCTTGATGCGATTGAAATCGCTGCGAATACGTCGGGTAATACGGTCATTCAAGCGGCTCTTAAATCTTGTAAAGAAGCTGTTTCTTTAGGTAAACCATTTCATTTGCAGCTCTCACGCCAAAAAGCAATTCCTCAAATGGTTTCACAAATGGTCGCAATCGGTGAGCAAACCGGTTCTATTGATACCATGTTAACTAAAATTGCAGATTTTTATGAGGACGAAGTTGAAAATTCAATTCGTGCAATGACATCGTTAATTGAACCACTCATTATGGTTGTACTTGGTGGAATTATAGCATTTATTCTGGTTGCCATGTATTTACCAGTTTTTCAAATGGGAGATACAATTGGTTAAACCCCCACAAACGACAACAGTGCAATTTCTGAATATGGAAATCCAAGATTGGAAATCCATATCTGTCTTTTTGTATTTCGTGTTGTTTCAATTGGCTTTTTTAATTCAGTTACCATTTATTCAGATTGATTTTGTTTTGCATTTTTACATTGCATGTATTGTTTTATTTGCACATCACTTTTCACTTTTTAAATTAAATATTAAAGAAAACATATTGTCGACATTGATCGATATTGCAGTATTTGTAGTTTTAGCTGGTCTTCATCCAGTACTTGTTAGTTTTAATTTGATAGCTGTATTATTTCTGCTATTTATTTCAGGATTGCAGCATAATCGTAATGAAAATACTATTGTTTTGGCGTTCACATCAATGCTGTTTTCTATTATGAATTTACTTTTTTTTAGATGGGAAGGTTTGCAAAACTTATTTTCTCTGGTTTTGTTTAATTTTTCTTTTTTTATTGTGAACTATCTCTCGCAGCAAAGTAAAATAGAAATCTTAAGTTTACAAAATGAAATTTCAATTACGCGAGAAAAGCTAAGATCACAAGAGGAATTTTCACATGTCTTAATGCAGGAAATGCCATCAGGATTAACAGCTTTAAATTCTTCGGGTGAGTTAATTTATAAAAATGATAGTCTTTCTAAGTTTTTAAATTTAGGCGAGAGTGATATCAAAAAAATCTATGAATTATCGCAAGGTAGAAAAAACGCTGAGGTTCATTACTTTAATACTTTGTTAAATCAAAAAAAAATATATGACATTAATAGTGCTCAATATAATGATAATTTTTTAAAAACGACTGTTCACTTGCTTTTAATTAAAGATGTAACCGAAGTTAAAAACTTACAAGATGAAGTCAAACAAAAAGAAAAGTTAGCAGCTATTGGTCAGCTAGCCGCGGGTATCGCTCATGAAATTAGAAATCCACTGGCTGGAATAAGTGGCAGCATTCAGTTATTATCAAGTGAAACTAAAAATGATGATGACTTAAAACTCATGCGGATTATCAATAAAGAAATTGATCGGCTTAATAATCTTATTACAGAGTTTTTAGAATACTCTAAACCAGAAAAACGCCCAGATCAAAAAGTAGATTTAGCTTTTATTTTAAACGAAGTTATACAAAATGTTAAAGCATCTCCTCATACTCCAGCGAGTTTAAATTTCAATATTCAAATGACTTCATCTTTTATTTACGGATTTTCAGATAAGCTTAAACAGGTTTTCTTAAATATCGTTATGAATGCTGTTCAAGCCATGAATAATGTCGAAAAACCTGTTCTTATTGTTACAGCTGAGACAATTGATGACGATGTTATTGTGAGCATTAAAGATAATGGCATGGGTATGAGTGAAGAAACAAAACAAAGAGTTTTTGAACCATTTTTTACGACAAAAGCAAAAGGTACTGGCTTAGGACTTGCGATAACTCACAAGGTACTTGATTCGCACTCAGCGCGCATAAGAGTCGAGAGCGAATTAGGAAAAGGTACAGATTTTACTATTATTTTTAACAAAGCTTAAAAGGAGTTTTTTATGAAATCTAGAATATTAGTTGTCGATGACGAGGAATCAATAAGAGAATTTCTTGAAATCATGCTCAAAAAAGAAGGCTATGAAGTGACGACTGCTGAAGACGGCGCTAAAGCAAAAGATATTTTAACAAAAAAATCTTTTGATATGGTGATCTCTGATTTGCAAATGCCTAATATGACGGGTATTGAGCTACTCAGACATGTTAAAGAAAGCTATCCAGATTTAGTTTTTATGATGATCACAGCATTTGGCACGACAGAAACAGCTGTCGAAGCTATGAAACTAGGAGCCTATGATTATTTAACTAAGCCTTTTAAAATCGACGAAGTACGTCTTAATATTTCAAATGCTTTGCGTTCTAAAAACTTAGAAACAGAAGTTCGTGTCTTGAAAAAAGAGCTCGTAAAAGAGTACTCATTTCAAAATATGATCGGAAACTCCGAAGCTATGCATCAAGTTTTTAACTTGATCCAAAGAGTTTCGCAAGCTCCAACAAATGTTTTAATTACTGGTGAGTCGGGTACAGGTAAAGAAGTCATTGCTAAAGCTATTCACTATAATGGCCCTTTAAAAGATAAACCTTTCGTGACAGTTAACTGCGGTGCTATTCCTGAAAATTTAATGGAATCAGAAATGTTCGGACACAAGAAAGGCTCGTTTACTGGTGCTATTGCGGATAAAGCAGGTTTATTTGAAGTTGCAGACGGTGGAACTCTCTTTTTAGATGAGGTCGGTGAGTTACCAATGTCGATTCAAGTTAAGCTTTTACGTGCTATCCAAGAAAGAATTATTCGCAGAGTCGGTGCCACAGAAGACATGAAAGTCGAAGTCCGAATTATAGCGGCCACAAATCGTAATTTAGAGGATATGGTTGCTAAAAGTACATTCAGACAAGATTTGTTTTATCGTTTAAATGTTATCAATATTAAATCACCTCCACTGAGAGATCGTTCTGATGACATCCCACTATTAGCAAACCATTTTCTTAAAAAATATAACGATAAACTGAGTAAGCAGATTGCTTCAATATCAGTTGAGGCCATGGATATTCTTAAAAAATATAATTATCCAGGAAATGTGCGTGAACTTGAAAATATGATTGAAAGAACTGTAGCTTTAGAAGCGGGTTCAACTATTTTACCAGAATCGTTGCCACCTATGGTGAATACGAGTACAGGTCGAAAAATGGCATCATCAAATGAAATCGAAATCGGAGATGAAGGCCTGGATTTAGATAAAGTTGTTGGTCAAATCGAAAAAGAACTACTGATTAAAGCTATTCATGCTTCTAATGGTGTTAAGAAAAAAGCAGCTAAACTGCTTAAGATATCGTTTCGTTCTATGCGCTATAGAGTTGAAAAATACAACCTAGGCGTGATGGGGGATGATGAATTAGATGATGAATAGACAATCAAGACTTTACTGCGGACTATTGATGTCTGAATAAAATAAAAGGGGCTTTAAGCCCCTTTTTTAGTTTTTAGCTTCTTCAATAAGCTTTTGCAGTGGTTCAATTTTGTATTTAGATTTTAAAAATTGAATTATTCTTTTTGATACAATCGGAGTTTGATTATTGGTTTCTTGAAAAGAGACTATGCCACTTTCAAAGATCTCTATTTGTTTTTTAGTGCGCTCAAATATTAGATCTGGGTTGCGATCGTGCCAGTCAAAGGCATCTACATTCCAAGAAACAATTTGCATTTTTCTGTGTTGAATATTTTTTTGAGCTTCAGAGTCATCATCGCCGCAATTAGCATATGGGCATCTAAAAAAAGTTGGCTTTTCACCAGTCATTTTTGTGAAATCATCGACAGAACGATTAATTTCTTTATTAATTTGAGCAGTATCCATTTCAGTAAAGCTCATTTGTGAATAAGATGAAATGGCTTTTGTAATATTTGAATCTTTTTGGTTTTTGGCGAGCGATCCATATTTTTGCAAATTCTGACCAGTCCAAAAAAAAGTTGCCGGAGTACTTGATGATTTCAAAACTTCATATATTTGGGCAGTAGAATTTAAATCCGGTCCACCAGCAAATGAAATAGACCATAACCCCGTATTGAAATGATTACCTGAAATTTGACTTTTTTCATCAGTCAGTGTTTTGAAAACATTCAAGTCTTCTAATTTAGATTGATAAGACTCCCAAGACTTAAAAATATTCTCATTCGTTTTAGAGTCCGTTAAGTAACGAGTGTTGTAATTGTCGTCAGTTTTTTTAACTGCGTCTAAGTACTGTTCGGCTGTTAACTTTAAGAAAGTGTTTAGCTCAGGAAAATAGTTTGAATTTACTTTTGAACTTTTTCTTTTAAAATCAAGATTCACTTGGTGTAATTTTTCAGAAATTTCTATTATGGGTAATTGGTCACCATCTTTATTCCATGAAGCACGCATCCAAAAAGGAATTTTGGCGATAATCCATTTAGATTCTCTTTGATATTTAGAGTTCTCGTCATGCACATTTACAAGCAAAATATTATAAAGTTTTAAGAGTTCATCGAGATTTTTTTCTTTGAATTCCCATAAAGCAACATTTTCAATATGTAATTTTTTGAGTTGCTCTTTATCAGATGAACTGATTTTTTCACCGGCTTGCTTTTTTTGATAAGATTCGCCAAGAATTGTATCAAATTTTTTAAGTTTGTGACTAATAAAGTAATAAGTGTCGATTTGTCTGTCGAGTAATTTTTTAAATTTATTTAAGCGTTCACTATCGTTTTTAGAATCCATTATCTCATTAAACATTTTAATATGTTTATTCGTGTTATCCTGTACAAACGTAGCATAGGCTGGTGCTCGTAACGGGGTAGCAGACTCAGTGTTATTTGATATCAAATTCTCAGTGTTTTGTTGCGTGTCAGAAACTAACGGACTAGAAACTAGTGTAGAACGATTTTCATTAATTTTTTTATTTTGGCAACTTAGTGTGAAACTTATAATTGAAATTAGATATAATTTTTTTAGTGCTGACATTTCAATTTCTCCAATGTGTTCTTTGTACGGATCGGGATATAAGACCTGAAACTAAAGTATGGGTTTTAAAGTATAGACCAAGGTCTAATTGATTTTTACTTACCGGTATTAATTTCAATTGATGCGTGATTAGACCAATCTGAAAATTGAGGTTGGCCATTCGTAACAGTTTCAGTACGAACTCTCCAAAAATAGAGACCTTTATTCAGCTCATCTTGTAAAAGTATTTTATTTTTAGCAGTAGAGTAGCTTTTATAGACAGTTTTAAAATCAGCATCGTGTGCAACTTCAACACGGTACTTTGAGCTTTTAGAAATAGAACCATTCCATTTTAACCAAATAAATTTACCAAGCCCTTTTTGGAAAAAATATGTCATAGCTTGATATGATTTTTCGATCAATGGCGCTTGCAGATTAAATATTCTATTATAGACAATTTCACCGATGTCATTGCTTGAGCTGATTTGACGATCTTTTGAATTATAAGCGCTAACTCTATAGTTGTATTTTCCTTGGGTTGGAACTTTAATTACACTTGATGGTGAGCGAGTCACAATTTTTTGTGGATTTTTGAATTCAGGACTAGAATCTACTTCTACGACATATTTATCTGCATTTGGTACTTCTGTCCAATCTACTGAAAAATTCTTTTCTTTGCCAGTATCTTTTGAGCTCTGTGCAAAGTAGTCGTAGTTTTGGTTTTTTGTTTTTAAAGAAATAGACGGGTAATTATACTCAATGGTCGCCGTTTTAGAGAATTCACTTTTTCGATCATCAAATGTAGATGACTTTAACCTATAAAATACTTTTTCTTCACCTTTAACTTTGATGACTTTTTGTGTTTCTTTCGTTTTAAATGTTTGTGCATTTTTAAATGATGGATCAGAGGCCACTTGTAATATGTACTCATCAGCTTCTGCAACAGGTTCCCATTTAGCAACTGGAAATCGATCAGCTGTCACATCAACTTTGGCTTTTAGCTTTTTAATTTCAGGAGGTAACAATGATTTAACTTCAACAGGAGCAGGTGTTGGTTCTGGAACAACAGCAGGCACTGGTGCTTCAGCTATCGGTGGTTCTTGCACTTGAGGGTTCTGCTCTGGTTCAGCTACGACGGGAGCTGGCTCGACAGGCTGTTCAACTATTGGCTCTGGAATTATTGGTTCAGCTGGCTTTTCTAATGGTTGCGGAATTATTGGCTGTGGCGGCACAAAATCATGATGCTTGGCTGCTAGTTCGGCTAAACGCAATTGTTCTGCTTGCAATTCTGCAGCTTTGTAAGCAGCAGCTCTTTCGGCTTCTAATTTGAGTATCTCTGGATTAACTAGAGGTTTTTCTTTTAAAGAAATGGTCGGCGGCGGAGCAATGATGAGTGTTTCATTTTTCGGAGTTTTATTTAAAACCTTGTTATTAATTTTAACAACGCCTTTTTCAGATTTAACTTTGATTTTACCACAATTGTTTAATTTACCGATCTCTAAATCACCTTGACTCGATTGAATATCAATAGCTTGACCGCAATCATCGAGAACGAGTTGCGATGGTAAATTTTGTGATTTAAGTGATCCATATTCTAGGTTTAATTTCACTTTTTGATTTTCAGTATTAAACTTAACAAGTGAGTTTGATCCAATTGTAATAGAATTACCATCATTAAAAGAGATTTCGATTTTTGAATCTGGTCCAACAAATAAACTATCTCCATGATCAACAAGATCTTCGATTTGTGCATTTGACCATAGTACGTTTTTTGATGATCTGACTCGTGCATCTGATTTAACAACTGTAATTTTTCCTATCGAATTAGAGCCACTGTGTTTGTTCTTTTTGATTTTAAATAAAGAATAATCATTAATAAGAGCATAATAGCCCAGCACTATCAAAAATAGACAAATGATAGTTGTGTAATTATCTTTAGTTAAAATCTTTTTAGACACCATGACTTATTTATCGACAGAATGAGTAATAAAATTAACTGGACTTTGGTGTGATGGTGCTTAAATTAAATTAAAATGTCTAAGTATTTTACACTAACAAACTCGACGTAGCAGAGTACTGACTAGTAAATAAAAAATATTTCAGCGAAAAGTAAAGTCTAAGGCCGGCTAAACCGAAAATAAAACCGTGAGTAATATTGATTCATTCGCATTTTTTTCAGATTTATATGATTCTATTCAGGATCCAGTTTGTATTTTTGATCTTGATGGACAAGTATCTTATTGCAATGAAGCTTTTTCTATTGTGACTGGTGTTTCTCAGATCAGACTACTTAACAAAAAAACAACATTTTATAGTTGCTTTAAGTCTGTAGAGGATCTTCCTTTTGATGTTCAGAAAGTCAATGAATTAGCGCAAGTTGGCGGTATCAGTATATTAAAGTATGAAACTAAAAAAGTCTTACGTGGTTTAGGTCAATTCTCTATTAAAAAAGTTACATTAGCTGGTTTTGAAAACTTGCTGCAATTCAATTTTAAAGATTTAACTGTTGAAGAAGATCTTGTTCGCAGCTTTAGATTTGAATTAGCTTCACGAAATAAAAAAATTGATGAAATGAATCAGTTGCTAGAGATCTTTCAAAAGATTCGATTATTAGATGAACCATCTCTTATCATCAAAGAATTTATGAATTACCTATTGTCATCAACACAGTTTATTGCAGCTGCAAGTCGTATTGATGGTAAAATGGATATCATTTACACTTTAAAAGATGAAGAAGGTCAGAGTTTAATCGAGTCTAGACCGAGTTTTGATGAGCTCAAAAAAGAAATAGAAAATCATATCAAAACAACTGTTGTTTCAAAATACCAAACACATCGCTCTTCTGTACCAAATGCTTCTGATTATTACTGTTGGTCAGTTGTTCCGTTTAAATTAGCAACAAGTGAATTGCACGCTATTTTCATCTTTGACTCTTTTGAACAGCTGAATCGGTTTTCGCACCAATCAGCTATTATATTAAGTGAGCAACTTAATTTGATTTTAAATAATTTAACGCTAAAAGAACTGTCATATACAGATGGTTTGACTAAACTCAGAAATAATCTTTATTTTAGAAAAAATATAGAAGATATTTGTTCTAAAAATCAAGAAGCTCAACTCGTTTTATTTGATGTGGATTTCTTTAAAAAAATTAATGATACCTATGGCCATCCTGGTGGGGATGCCGTACTCATGTTTTTAGGCGAAAAAATACCGCAAGTTATGCAAAAAATAAACCCTGACCATAGTCTGGCTACGATAGCTCGAGTTGGGGGCGAAGAGTTTGCGATACTAATACCTGGCAAAAGCATTGAGTTCGCTCAAGAGTTTGCAGAAGCCCTAAGATCTGAAATAGAAGCTTCGAGTGTTGGATTTAATGATATTCAAATTAAACTTACAATTAGTTTGGGCTTATCAAGCTGGGATTTAAGTCGTGCTGGGTATTCACCTGAAGCCGTTAAAAATTTATACAAATCGGCTGACGATGCTTTGTATAATTCTAAACGTACTGGACGTAATAAGGTCAGTATACTAAATGCAGGTTAGTCTAGTCTGATCTAGTCTGTATTGATAAACAAATATTGTTAACTTAGAATTTACAGTAATGAATTCGTCGATCCGCCGAAAAATTATGCTGCTTTTGAGTTTAACGAGCTTTCTGTCTTCGGCCGTTTTCTTGGTCTATTCAGTTAAGGTATTCGAAAAAGATAAAATAGCTTACATTTATGATAGTAATAACGTCTATTTAGAGACTATAGCAAACCAATTTAAAAATGAGCTGAAGTTATCTTCTGAAATCGCTCGCAATTTCTTATATGAATATCAAAAGAACAAAAGTTTTAAAGCTAATGGTAAGGACTACTTAGAAAATGATTCTTTTTTAAAAGGTATATATTTAATTGATGTAACTCATACACCACAGCTACTTGATAAAGTCTCTGTCCAATCAGAAATTGGTTTTAAAATTACAGAGAATCCAGAGTTCATTAAAAATTTAAATGCACTAAAAACTGAATCAAAAGTCATGTTCTTAAAAAATGATTTTGTCTTTATCGAAGAAATTGTCTATGACTCGACAGAAAAAATTGCTCTTGTCACACAATTTAAATCAGATGCACTGAAAAGTTTTTTTGATAGTAATAAAGCATTTAATTCTTTTTTGATAAACCTTAAAGGTGAAGTGTTAAGACAGACTGATGATTTAGTGCCGGGTTATATTGAAACTAACTTTCCTCAAGTTAGTCAAAAAATTGAAACTGTTAAAATGGGAACGAGTGAAGTAAAATCACGAAAAAAAGACGTGTGGTTGCTGTCGTCGTCAGTTCTGGGAATTAATGATAACTATTTAATGACATTAACTAATAAAGCAGAAGCATTTAGTGTATTAACTTATTTAATTAATAAGTCTATTATTGTTTTTCTCATGGTTTTATCTGGAGTCGTACTGGTCAGTCAGGTGGCTTCAAAGTATATGACTCAAAGAATTTTAGAGCTCTATGAAGCGGCTAAGCAGATCATTTCAGGAAATTTCAAAGTCAATGTAGATGTTAAAGGTAACGATGAGATTTCATTGTTATCCAAAACATTTAATAAAATGGCCGTAGAAATCGTTAAGCTTTTAGATGAGACTGCTAATAAAGCACGTCTAGAATCTGAACTTAAGACGGCTCAAGCTGTGCAGCAAACTCTGTTTCCGCAGTCTTATCATGAATTTGAGTGCGGTGAGATTCAAGGATCATATCAGTCAGCTTCTGAGTGCGGTGGTGATTGGTGGCATTACTTTGAAAATGAATCAACAATTTGGTTTTGGATTGCAGATGCAACAGGACATGGCGCTCCAGCAGCTTTAATAACAAGTGCGATTAAATCTGCAGTGGCTATGGTTGAAAATTTAAAAATAGAACCACAAACGGCAATTGAGTTAGTGAATAAGTCTATTTGTCAGGTTTCAAAGAACAAAATGATGATGACGTGTTTTTTAGGCGTCATGGATAAAAAAACCAAAATTATTCACTATGTAAATGCATCACATGAAGCTCCATTTGTTCTATCTTCAAAAAAAGATCTGAAGAAAAAAGATTTAGTTTTCTTAGATGAGTCGAAATGTAATCGTTTAGGTCAATCAACAAGTTCTGAATTTCAAGTTGCGACATATCAATTACAACCTAATGATAGAATCTTTGTCTATACTGATGGCGTTCCAGATGTACGTAATAAAAAAGAAGAGTCTTTACAAGAGCGCGGGCTTTTTAAGTTGGTTATAGAAAACCATAATAAAAGTGCTAACGTAAAAGAGTTTGTAGAGGGAATTCAGCACCAGTTGGATCTTTTTAGAGAAAACAGTGAATTAATTGATGATGTGACTTTTTTTGCAGTAGATTTTAAATGAGTGAGATTTAAATGTTTTCAATTGGTCAAAGTGAAATTACAAAGATTAAGCATTATATCGAAAGTCATTTTTCGAATGCCGAGAATTTTTGTTACCAAAATGAAGATATCGACCAATCAAAAACAATTCTTGTAACGGATGGTTTAGATTCAGTACAAGTGTTGGATATGCTCATAAATAAAAGTTTAAAATGTGTTTTGCAAAATTCAATACAAGACTTACAAGCAAAGATACAGATTTTGTTAAGAGTAGGGGCGAATAAAGGATTGTTTTTTGATAGCTCTTTTTCCTTTATTGATGGCAATATCATGATACAAAAATTCACGTCTTTGGATGATCGTGAATCCATTTTAGAGAATTTCTTTCTTTTTAATAACCTTGATTTAGAGATGGTTAAAAATCAAAAACTTTATCAAGTTACCCAAGAACTTATTATGAATGCTCAAATTGATGCTCCTAAGTTTGCGCAAGATCAAAAAGATAAAGTTTCTTCTGTGATTATAGAAAAAAACGAAAGTCTTAATCTTGTTGCGATATCGGTTATTGATGAGTATGGCTCATTAAGTATATCTAAGATGTTAGACAAAATGTACAAAGCCCATTCGCAGGGTTTTCGTGAGTCAATGAGTGAAATAGGTCATGGTGCGGGATTGGGGTCTGCTATGTTGTATCATTGTGTAGATTCTCTTTCTATAGGCTGTATACCAGGCAAGAAAACACGAGTGACAGCTATTATGCCATTAGGGCTATCTGAAAAAAAAATAGATTTAATACAAAAATCAATATGTATTGTAGAGGTATGAAATGTCAAAATTGCAGTTCAACGCACAGAATGAAGGTTCTAAAACAATTGTTAATTTGTCTGGGCAAATCGATGAATCATTTCCAGCAGAACTTTTAGCAATTAAATTTAACCAAGAAGTTGTTATTAATTTAGACCAGATTAAAATGATTAACTCGCTTGGTATACGTGAATGGATTAAATTTATTGGCGTTTTAGCAACGAGTAAAGTTGAGTTTATTAAATGTCCAAAAATATTTATTGACCAAGTTAACATGGTACAGGGATTTATCACACCAAATTGTAAGGTAAAATCTTTTTATGTTCCGTATTTCAACGAAGATACAAGTAACGAAAAAAATGTTCTTTATTCTTTTGGCCAAGAGTTTGGAGAAGACTTTTTGAATGTAAAACCTGCAATTAAAGCAGAAGATGGCACAGAACTTGAAATTGACGTAGTAGAACAAAAATATTTTAAATTTTTAAAGGCTTAATGAAGTTTAATCTGTTTTATTTTTTATTTTTAGTAACCTCTGTGACTTTTGCAAAAGAAAAAGTCGCATTGCCGTTTACTTTTTTAAATCAATATTTTGAATACTCTGTCAGTCAGAATGACGAAATTTATATATCAGGAAAAAAAATTGTCTTTAATTCTGATTTTGTTAAATTTACAGATTCTAAATTAACAATTAAAAGTCAGGATTTTTTAAAATCAGTACCATGGAATGTGTACTTTAAAAACTCATCTGGTAAAGTCATTGAAAACATTAAAAAAATTGATTTAAAAGATGATTTTACAAGTGAAATTATAAGCGAAAGTGTTCTTAAAGAGGCAAGTTCAGTCTGTTTAGTTTCATCGAATCGTTATACGCAGGCTATAGTTTGTAAATCGGTTAGTCGTGCTACTCTTAATAATCAAATGCAAATCTTAATTAACGGTAACATTGCACAAAAACAAGGTCGCATAATTTTAACTCAACCAAATGAGAAAATATTTTTAGAAATTAAATTCGGACAAGAAGATATTATTAAAGTGAGTACTGTTAAAAGAGTATTTTTACCATCTGAAATAGAAAAAGACAGTAGCAAAGAAGTTTACGATATTAAATTCTATGATTTAGTGGATAAACTTTATTCATGGACAGATTCAATTGGGTACGAACAGGAATCGTTTATCGTTCCAAACGACAACATTATATCAGTGCAACAGGATTTTTTTAATAAGGACTATACCAAAAAAGATGTGCGTATGACTTATTACAAGCCTCAAATACCAAGAAAAAGTATTAACAACATGTATGCATTAAATCCGTTTTTAACTTTTTCCAATTTAATTGGTAATACTAATTCTCAGAACTTAAACTTACAATCGAAAATGGGTTTTGGATTAAGAGGTTTTTTAAACACTGAATTTGACAAAAAAAATACATATTTGAGTCGATTTGCTAATTTTGATTTCATGTCGTTTAATGGCAGTTTTAAGAAAAACGAATATATATCAAGTCTGAATTCTTATACGATTAATAACAATGACAGCTTTTTTTATAATGTTTCAGCTGGTTTGAGTAAAATTTACGACCCTGATTTCTATTACGGTCCTTTTGTTAATATTTCTAAAGATAGCAGTATTGATAAAAGTGCAAGCGCTTTGCAGGTCGGATTAGGTTCGATGCTCAATCTAGACGCTGGTGTTCAAGCACATTATCTTGTGTTTGAGAGAGGGCACTTTCAGAGTAACATATTTTCTGGACTCAGTTTAATGTTGCCAGCACAGTACTCTGGTGAAACAACAACATTGTTTTCACCGAAGTTCTATTTGCAAGCAGATGTCGGGTATAGAGAAATCAACACAGCATATTTTTTTGGTTTTTATTACGGGTATCGTCAGCAAGAGACGTCGTCTCAAAAAATTAAAGATCAAAACTTTGATTATACATTCAATTACACAGTCTATTTTTAAAAACAAGTAAAGGCTCACATTGAGAGCCTTTACTTGTTAGATAATCTTGTTTCTAATGATTAACTGATTTAAATCCAGGGTGCGAGTCTTTTGGAGTATGATTCGATTTAGACTCACGTTTAGAATCCAGTTGTACTATATTTTTTTGCGCACTGACCTGGTTGGCACTGCTTTTGTGCTGTTCAGGTTTTACGTCGCTATCTTTTGTTTGTTGTGAGTGTGATGTGTGGTCATAAGAGTCTTGCGAATTACCACCATTAACAGCTGCTACTAAGCTATCAACAACTAATTTTAGTTTTTCTGATTGTTGTGCAAGCATATCACCTGCATTAGCAGCTTCTTGTCCTGCAGCTGCATTTTGCTGAGTCACTTGATCCATTTGGTTCATAGCTTGGTTTATCTCAGAGATTCCCTGAGATTGTTCTTGTGTTGCGACTGAAATTTCAGAGGCAAGTGATGAAACACTTGAAACATTTGCGACTATCGAGTTCAGAACTTCACCGCATTGTTGTGATATTTCTGTACCAGTTTGAATTTTTTGTTGGCCTTCAAGAATAAGTTTTTCAACTTTTGCTTGAGTATCTTTAGCAATGTTTTCAACTTTAGTGATACTCGCTGTTAACATGTCTGCAATTTCTTTAGCCGCATTACCAGACATTTGAGCTAAGTTCCCAACTTCTTCTGCAACAACTGCAAAGCCTTTACCGTGTTCACCAGCACGTGCAGCCTCAACTGATGCGTTAAATGAAAGTAACTTAGTTTGAAAAACGATGTCGTTAATAACTTTTGTTTTGTTGCCGATTTCTTGTATGACTTGAACGATTTCATTCATTTTAGTATTACTCTCATTGATTTGAGTCATAATTTCATTGTTACTTTGGCTGATCTCATTCATTGACTCAATCATTTGCTGCACTATTTGTTGTCCTTGTTCAGCTTGTGATTTAGAATCTTCAGCAGCTTGTAAAGAAGATTTTGAGTTTTCTGAGTTTTTTCCGACCATAGATGTTAGTTCTTCTATAGAGCTGGCAGTTTCTTCTAAAGAAGCTGCTTGTTGCGTAGTCGATGCAGAAAGTTGCTCAGAAGAAGACGCAATTTTGATAGAGACGTCGTTTAACTTAGCACTCGATTCAAACAGTAAACTCGTCACATATTGTATAGCTTTAATCGGAGCTTGTGTTAAATAAGCTGCAAGAACTAAAGAAATAAGTCCACCGATAACTATAAAGCTAATTAACCAACCGATTGGTCCCAAGAATCCATCTCCGGCAGCAGCAGCTTGTACATATTTTTTAGATTGTGTTAATTTAAAGACTCCATGTAATTTTCCGTCTGTCCAGTTTTCCATTTGAAATCCAAGAATATCTTTGCCATTACCCCATGGACTGGTTTTGGGATCGCCATGACAGTTTAAACAACCCTGGTCTTTTTTAAGGCGTACAGCATGATAGACAATCATATCATCTCCGACTCTTTCTTTAAACTGAGTGATTTGGGGATTGTCTTCAAATCTTTTTAAGATTTCTAATTCTTCAGCTGTTGCTAAGTTTTCTTTATTACGAGGTTGATCTGAAAATACACGAAACTGCATATGAACATCCGCGGCTGTTTTTTTACCGATTTTCATTGCAGCAACGATTGGGACTTGATTCATCAAAGTTTCTCGGTCTGATTCAGAAATTTGATCTGGCGATGTGTATTTATTTTTAATTTTGTCAATTGCATCTTTTAATCCACCTTGGTGAGCGACAAAATCAGCGGCCCCTTTAAGTTGAATAATAATATCAACTTGTGTTTCGTGAATTGCTGTTTCTACAGTATTCGAGTTAAAATACAAAAACCCCGAAATTGCTATTCCTGCAGTAATGAATGCTGCAAGCGACACAATAAACAGAATACGTGCTTTTAAACTCATTGTGTTCTTGTTTGCGACCATGTTTCCTTCTTTCTTAAGCAGCTAGCGTGTTTTTTTCGCGAGATACTTTTAAATCGTTAATATTAAATAATGAAGTAATATCTAAAATAAGAGTCATCTTATCATTTTCTTTGTATATTCCGATAAGCTTGTAATTAAGTTGATTATGAACTTCAGGCGCAGGCGCAATATTGTCGACTGTTATTGAGTTAACACTCAAAATAGAATCAACAATTACTCCACAGTTGTTTCCCTCAAAATCAATAATTATTATTGATGTTTCAGGAGTTATTTTGGTTGCAGACATTTTCATTTTAGATCTAAGTTCTACAATTGGAATAATTTGATCTCTTAAACTTAAAATACCTTTGTGGTAGCTGGGGGCCAGCGGAATCGGAGTCGGTGCTTTGTAGCCAATGACTTCTCGAACCATCGCTAGAGGTATTGCAAATTGTTCTTCGCTCAGTTTAAAAATTAAAAATTTATCATTGTTAATGTCTTTACGATCAGTTTGTGCTTGATGAGGTGTTTCATTTTGATTCATATGAATATTTACTCCAGTTTTATTAATCAAATCTTAGTTGTAAGTTGTATATAGTTTCGGCGAGATCATGACAAACTTGACCAAAGTCTCGAAATAGAACCTTAAAAATATCGGCAATATTTGAAATTGATTTACATCAAATAACAAATTGATCTAAGTCAATTAATGGCTCATACTTATTTTACGGAATATTGACAATGAAAAAGAAAAAAGAACCAACTAAAAAATGTTACGACTGCCCAATTAGAGCGAAATCTATTTTTGCACAAGTGGATGCTTCAACATGTGAAGCAATCGATCAAGTCAGGCAAACTCATGTGTTTGAATCTGAGCAAGATTTACCACTTAAGAGTGGTGCGAAATCAGGATTTTATTGTTTGCAAGTGGGTCATGCTCGATTATTTTTTAAAAGCGAAAAAAAAACAAACACAGTACGCATCTGCGGACCTGGTGATTTTTTAGGGTATGGTGATTGGTACACGGCCGATACACATGGCGCTGTAGCTTTAAGTTCAGGAATAGCTTGTTACTTTGACCGTCTAGGGTTTGAGAAAGAAATGAGACATAATCACGAGCTTTCCGAGGGTGTTATTAAAGGACTCTGTAAAATTATAAATTTAAAAGATGAGCGAATTTCGGGACTAGAAAATCATTCTGTTCGCAATCGTATTTCAGTTTTACTTTATAATTTAATGAAAAAATTCGGCGTAAATACAGTAGACGGTGTTTTAATAGATGTGAGTGTTGATCGAAGAACATTATCTGAGTTATCAGGAACAGTTATCGAAAGTTTTGCTCGCATCATTACTCAAATGGAAACCGAAAAAATTATCAAACGTGCAGGCCGAAAAATAATTGTTGCAGATAAAGAGAAGTTATTAAGAAGCACATATGAATAAAATTGCTATTGGATTTTTATCGTTTTTCTTTGTATTATCTACTTTTGCAAATCAAATCGATCAAGATAATATCAATATTATTGAAATAGAAAAAGAAATTGATTTAAAACCAACGCTAAAGACAACTCAGAAAAAGAGCTATTTGCAAATTGGTTTAGGAGTTGGTTACGGTATTGTTCCACATTATCCTGCCTCAAATCAATCAAGTTCAAAAAGTTTAGCATTGCCAATTGTGGTTTATCGCGGAGATATTCTGAAATCAGATCAAGAGGAAGGAACACGGGCTGAATTATATTCTTCGCGGGAACTTGATGTGAATTTAAGTTTTGGTGCACGCTTTTCTAATGATAGTAAAGATAATCGTGCACGAGCTGGTATGCCAGATCTTAATTACATAATCGAAGTTGGCCCAAGTCTGCATTATAAAATTTTGAGAGAAAAAAAGAAAAGACTTTTTACGTTACAAGTACCTTTACGCTTTACAACTGAAACAAATTTCAAAAAATATAATTATTTAGGGGTTGTTTTCGAGCCCGAGGTCAAATTACAATTTTTTAATGTTGGAACCCCTCATTTAAAAGTCACAAGTTCATTATCTCTGGAATTTTTTAGTGACCGAATCGCAAAATATTTTTATGAAGTTGAACCACAATATGCCAACACAGATCGTGCAGCGTATGACTCAAGAGCAGGCTTTTCCAACTTAACACTTGGCCAGAGCTTTAGTTATGACTATCGTGACTTTAAAGTTGTTGCTGGTGTTAATTACAATGACTATTCGTTTTCAGAAAACCGAAACAGCCCTCTTTACAAAACTAAAAATGATTATAGTGTTTTTTCAGCTCTGATTTGGTTTTTCTATGAAAAAGAGAGCATCAGAGATATTGAATAGATCTATTTTTGTTCTAAAAATAGGCATTTATGTAAAAATACAACGGCAAATCATTTTGACTCAATTCATAGTGTTTGCGTCTCTCGGAAAATTCTATTTAGATAATATATCAAACATAAACATAACGGAGATTCACTATGAAATTATTCATCGCTTTACTAGCTACTTCTTTATTTGTTGCTTGTGCTTCAAATAAAAAAACAGAAACGACTGCTGCAGCAACAACTGCTGAAACTAAAACAGAAGCTAAAACTGCAACAACGACTGAAACGTCTAAAGCTGATAAAAAAGCAGCTAAAACAGCAAAAAAATCAGCTGTTAAAACTGAAGTTGCGGAAGCAACAGCGGCTTCTGAAGTTAACTGTACTTCAGCTAAAGATGCTCGTAAGTTAGCAATAGTAGCAAAAAACTCTGGTTGTGAATTACAATACACAAAAGCTTCTGAAACTAAAACAATAGCGACTCAAATCGTTGGCGATACAAAATGTAAAGAAGTTTTAAACACAGTTAAAGGAAAATTAACTGCAGCTAACTTTGAATGTAAATAACGATCATTAAATGTGATATTAAAAAGCCGGGTTACCCCGGCTTTTTTTTGCTTATTTCTGAACTGAACTCACCATTAAATCTGCAACCATCTGGCTGAATTTAGTCGGGTTTGGAATTGGACTTCCTTCAGTGAGTAAAGCCTGATTATATAAAATTTCAGACCAGTTTTTTTGTTGTTCATCATTGGCGACTAACATTGTTTCAAATATTTTGTGATTGGGATTGATTTCCAAAATGCGTTTAGGATTGATATCCTGACCTTGGCCCATTTGCGCGATTATTTTTTGCATTTGTGCAGACATATCATTTTGCGATGACACAAGACATACAGGTGTATCTGTTAAACGATCTGAAATGACGACATCTTTAACATCTGAACTTAAAAAGTTTTTCATTTTATCAATTAAAGATGCAAATCTTTCTTGTTGGGCTTTACGAATAGTTTCTTTTTCTTTTTTTTCTGATTCAGAGTCTAAATCAAGACCTTCTTGCGTAATTGAAATAAGTTTTTTGTCTTTAAATGACGTTATACCTTGTGTAACCCATTCATCAACGGCATCTGTGAGTAATAAAACTTCGTAGTTTTTTTGTTTTAATTTTTCCATGTATGGTGAGTTTTTAAGTAACTCAATTTTTTCACCAGTCATAAAGTAAATGTCCTTTTGATCTGGTTTCATACGAGAAACATATTCGTCAAGAGATGTAAATTGATCTTGGTATGTCGACTGAAATAAAACAATATCTTTAAGTTTGTCAATTTGGCCAGGATCAGTTGGAATGCCCTCTTTAATTGTGGGGCCGAACTCTTTCCAAAGATCTAAGTACTGCTCACGGTTTTTAGTCAGCATATCTTTAAAGTGACCCAGTAATTTAGAAACAACATTTTTACGAATTTGATTAATAAAGCGATCTTGCTGAAGTAGTTCACGTGAAACATTCAGTGATAAATCACTTGAGTCCACAAGGCCTTTAACAAACCGTAAATAGGGTGGAAGTAAATCTTTGCAGTTTTCCATAATGAAAACGCGCTTAATATATAAATTTAAACCAAATTCATGATCTTTCATGTAGTAATTAAATGGTTTAACTTTGGGAATATAGACGAGAGTTGAGAATTCAACATTGCCTTCAGCTTTATAATGGATCCAGCTCGATGGCTCTTGATAGTCATGAGTTAAGTGCTTATAGAATTCTTTGTATTCGTCTGCGCTGATTTCCGAAGTTGACTTAAGCCACAATGCTTTTTGTGAATTAAGAACTTCATCTTCAATTTTAGTTTCTGTGTCTGTTTTAACTTCTTTCGTCATTTTGATTGGCCAGCGAACAAAGTCACTGTATTTTTTGACCAATGATTTTAATAACCATGCGTCTGTAAAATTCTGCCAAGTTGAATCGTCATCTGTTTCTTGTGATGTTGTTTGTTTTGCTTTAAGGTGTAAAGTGATCGTTGTTCCGTGGCCCTCTGTGCGAGGTGCTGTTTCAAGTGTATAGGTTCCATCACCGGTTGATTCCCAAATTGTTCCAACAGTAGTTCCAGCTTTTTGTGTGTGCAGTGTCACGCGATCAGCAACCATAAACGCTGAGTAAAAGCCAACTCCGAATTGGCCAATAAGTTCAGGTTTAGATTTCATATCTTGATTGAGCTGAGTAAAGGCTTTTGTTCCAGATTTGGCAATTGTGCCAATGAACTCTGTGACTTCTTCAGGACTCATGCCAATACCCGTATCGATGATTTGTAAAGTTTGAGTTGCTACGTCTGGATTGAGACGAATGTGTAAATCATTTTCGTTAAATGAAATATTTGTGTTAGTTAAGCTTTGAAATTTTAATTTATCAATAGCGTCTGAAGCGTTCGAAATGAGCTCTCGTAAAAAGATTTCTTTTTGTGAATAGAGCGAATGAATGACAATATCAAGTAGTTGTTTGATTTCAGCATTAAAGCTTTGTGTGGTTTTAGACATAAAAAATCACTCCTTTAGTTATAATATTAAATGCCAACTAAAGGTGTGATTCTGTGCAATTTTGTCTAGTTTGTTAAGTTATATTTGGAAAAATTTCGTCAATTTTTTTAAGCCATTCCTCAGAAACTGTCTCTGTTTTAAGCTCAGCAGCCTGTTTTCGCTCTGTTTCAGCCAATAAAGTCGACAAGTATCTCTCTGTATAGCTTGGGATAATAGCTATAATCTTCTTGCCTTGGTTTTCGGGCAGAGCTGCTAGACGTAAAGCGGCAGTTACTGCAGCTCCAGATGAAATTCCAACAGGTATACCTTCTTCTTTGATTAAACGTCTGGCCATTTGTAAGGACTCATCAGACGACACAAGTTCGGTGCCATCGATGATTTTCTTATTGAGTGTTTGTGGGATAAATCCAGCGCCGATGCCTTGAATTTTATGAGGCCCTGGTTTTCCTCCGGTGATGACGGGTGATTCGACTGGTTCAACGGCGATCATTTTGATCGAGGGCTTTTTTTGTTTAAGAATTTCACCAACACCAGTAATTGTGCCACCAGTTCCCACACCTGAAACGACAAAATCAACTTGTCCATCAGTGTCGTTCCAAATTTCGAGTGCAGTGGTTTTACGATGAATTTCAGGGTTGTTCGGGTTTGCAAACTGAGACGGGTAAAATAATTTAGGATTCTGTGCGCACAACTCTAAGGCTTTTGCGACAGCTCCACGTATACCATTCGCAGCAGGAGTTAAAATAATATTCGCTCCTAATAACAACAATAAAGTTCGTCTTTCTTGCGACATTGTTTCTGGCATAATGAGCGTTAGCTTGTAACCTTTAGCTGCGCACACGAAAGCTAGCGCGATGCCTGTATTTCCCGACGTGGGCTCGATGATTTCGGTGCCTGGCTTAAGAACACCAGATTTTTCTGCAGACTCAATCATATTTAATCCAATACGATCTTTAACTGAACCCAATGGGTTAAAAAACTCTAGTTTTAATAAAATTTCAGCAGGTAAGTTTTGACCGATATTTTTCATACGAATAAGAGGCGTGTTACCAATAGTTTCAGTAATGTTATTGTAAATTTTCATAAAGATTAACCTTTCTGGTTTTTAAGAGTTTTATTAAATTGATTTAAAAAAGATTCAATAACCCAAAGTGGGCCGATTAAAAGAAAAAATAAATCTTTAAAAAAAGAAGGCTTTTTACCTTCGATTTTATGACCAATAAATTGACCGATCCACGCGAGCACAAAAACGATAGATGAAATCAGTAAAACTTTTGTGCTCGGTACAAGTGCTATAAAAATAAAAAATGGAATCAGCAATAAAGAACTCATAATAATGACTTTGATATTTTTAAAAGTGCTGTAATAAGTGAGTGATAATAAAATAAATAATGAACTCCAGTTAAGAGCGTACATGTATTTAAAACTCGGTATAGCCCATAAAACCCCGAGTAGACTCCACTCGATGAGTGGCACACAAACTTTATGAATGATTTGATTTTTTTTGTTTTGATGTGATTCGGAATACTCGTTAAGAAGTTGCTCTAATTGGCTCATATATTTTCCAGTTTTGTGATTAGTGTTTTTTTTATAATTAAATAACTGATTAAAGCGCCGACAATGGCTCCGCCAAAGTGAGCAGCAATATCAACTGTTTGGCCTGCAATATGCTGAGTGGTTGGTAAAAGCGATGGTATGAGTATATAAATAGAATTCATTTGATATTTGGTTTTAAGGGCTCCAAAGGGCATATAAAAAGTCGCAACAAACACAGCAGCAATAATCCCCATAATCCCACCAGATGCACCGATAGTGAAAATATTATGATTGTACGTCACACTCAAATAAGCTCCACCGATAGCCGCTAAAATAAAGATGAGTAATGTTTTCGATGAGCCAAAAATCGATTCTAGCATTTTACCTGTAACAAACAAAGCAATAGCATTTAATATAAAATGAATATAGCCGCCATGTAATAACGAATAAGTGAAAAGCCGGTAGTATTCTGAATCAATGAACACAGCTTCGTAATAAGCGGCAAAGCGATCAATTAGAGTTGAGTTTTCAGGGGTTGCCCAGTCTTCAGTTGATAAAATTTGCAGAGAAAATGTGAACAGCAAAAAAATTAAAATAAAGAAAGTGGCTTTTTTTGATGAATATTGAATATTGAGATTATGTTTTTTATTGTCACTTAAAACAACATGCTCTTTTTCAGCAAGCCATCTTTTAAGAAAGCGCCCATCAGCTAGAAAGCCATTGAAAGCTACTTTTGTTGTTGTGAAACGAGCTAGTGTATTAATGCCATAACTTGTGATGCCAACTTTAGTTTTAAAAGGTAATTTTTTAAACTCTTGAGTTAAAGAAATTAAATGTTCATTTCGATTGTCGAAAAAGAAAATATTAATTACGACAGGCATTTTTTGACCATTGACACGCCCAGTGTAGTTAAGACATTTCTGTCCAACTTTAATGAGCTGATCAACCGACACTCGATTAGAGCTGTGTTGGCTAGAGTCGATTAATAAATTAATTTGAAAGCTCAAACCATCGCCCTTAACAAGAATTAAATCAGTTAAATGGCCTAATTCAAATAATTCTGGATATTCGACTGCTAAATATTTAGCGGATATAGTTTTTTGACTTTCGCTGTAAAGATGTCCTTGAGATAGAATTTGAAAATTTTTTTCTATAAGAAATTTATGCGCTAAATTTATTATTTCTTTACTGAAATGCATATGTTAGTCATTCTAAGTTAAACAACAAAAACTGCAATTTATTTGTATGACGTATAGATTTTTTCAATGTGAGGGTCTTGTGTCAAACTGACTGGAGTTATCAGCTCATCTGATAAGATATTTTGCCAACATTGATCAAAATTTATTTTTTTGTTTTGGCATAAAGGATGATTTTTCCATCGTTTTTTGACTAGACTTTTGACGATGGCGTTATCGACATTAAGACTAGAAACTTTTTGATATTCTCCAATTTTAACTTGTGAGTCATTAAATGCATAGGCCACAAGTTCACTGCAGTAAATTTCTTGGTTATGATTCGTAAACGAGACATCGTATTTGCGTCCTAAATATTTTTTAGCATTTTTGATGATTAATTTTTTTTGCGTTTCAGATAAATTTTTATATCGATAGATTTCGTAATGTTTAAAGCGCCCACGTTTAATCCATTGTTCAAGTGGTGTTCTGCTGACTTTCGCGATGGCTTCGATGACGTAGTATTTTCCAGAAGAGTCTCGTTCGATTAAGCCAACATGACTCAATAAACTTTGGCTTGCCCACATGATAGCATAGGATTGATTTGATTTTGATGTATGAAAAATGAGATCTGCGTTTTGAAAGTTGTAATTCAAAGACGTAGACCGAGAGGCTATTGCAGAGTCATTAAATGATAATATAAAGACACAGAATAGAAAAATAGAGTTCGTGATGGCGAAGCGATTCATTTTTTAATTAAAATTAGACTATGTGCCTGTGCCAGAACTTCTTGATTTTGTATTATTTGGCGGAGTTTGCGCGCTGTCTGAACATTTTAGTCCATTAATTTCAGCTGTTTTGCCATTTAATTTAACCACTGTCTTTTTATTTTCGCTTGATTTTGAGTCAATTAATGTGAGTGTTAGTGTGTCTTTATCTGTTTTGGTCGTGGCCATTAAAATAGGATCATGTTGCAGATTTTTTAATACAGCTTTTCTCGTTGAGAAATCGATATCATTTCTCAATTTACAAGCTTTTTCGTTAAAGACATAAGGTGGAAATTCGTTAAATGAGCATCTATACACATTTAACGCTTTACCATTCCAAGTAAATTTAAAAATCCCAGAAATGACGGTCTGTGGTTCGCCTTCAGTATTACTTTTTTTATATTCTGTACTGATATAAGTTGTATTTTGAGTAGTAATTGTTTTGATATCACAGTCTGATTTAGCTAGTGCTACGTGTGATGCGATTGTTAAAATGATAATTAAATTTTTCTTTGTCAACATATGAACCTCATCAGGCTTGTGATATTTTTATTAAAGCATATATTTAATGACTATGCCATTTTGTACATATATTCAAATTGGAACTAGACAATAGTTATTGAGCTACAACTTAAGTCCAGTCTTGAATTTGTCCCAATTCGCTGTAGTCTTGATTGATGTATATTTTTTGTTGGATATTATTTCTATCTATTTACTCACAAATCGCTTTAGCAGACATCGACCCCAATTGTTACACTAAGGGAACCTGTATGGATGATAGCAGCAGTGGGCGGTCATCGTCTTCTTCAAATGCTTCAACTGGTAATGCGATCAGGCTCAATCCGGCGGCAGTGCCCACAGAAAAAGGTTTTGGGTTAGAGGCGATTTATTATAATACTGCTGAATGGTCTATTGTTCAGGGATTGGGGCAAGCGGGTGCGGCACTTTCACCAGCAAATAGTGAAGAAACGTTTTTCGGGCCTCCGTCGATAGAGTATAATTCTGATTATTTACAAAGACACATCGATGAAAGTAAATATGAAAGTCAAAAATACACATTAGCAACAGCATTTAAACTTTATAAAAACAAAAGATCAGGCTTATCTAAATTCGATCTTAATTTAGGTGTCATGGGTAAGTACAATAAGTACACGCAAAGAATAACCCCTGGTGGGGGGCTTTCTGGTTCCTGGGGCCCTGTTCAATTCGGATATTCTTATTATGCTGATGAAACACAACTTTCTCCAGATTCCAGCACAAGACCCGCACCCTCGCGATATAATGTGCAAACTTATAATATCGGACTTTTTTTAGCCTCAGTGATTTTAAGTTATTCGAATCTGCAAATGAAATTAGAAGACGGAACTTTGAACTCAACCGAATCGATTTGGATGGCCAGTTTATTTTACAGAAGGTTTATATTCAGCATTGCTAATCGCACTGAGGACAGTATAAGAGAGTGGTATAATCCTCAAACAAAAGCTCTTGAGATTAAGCAAATTAAAAATGATAACTTTGCAGGTTTACAGTTTAAGGCCACTCGAAATCTCATGATTGGCGGATATTATAATTATTATCTACTGCGAGAGGGATCTTTATCCGTCACATTGTTTTTTTAGTTTTTTATTTTTTAAAATTAAGCCCTTGCTGTTTGAGTCCTTTGATTCGATCATCAATTAATTTAGAAATTCTAAGTGCAATTTTTGCTCGTGGATGTTGATTGATAATAGTTTCAGCAACAGAGTCCTTATGTTGATGAATAAGTTCGATGACTGAATGCATACGATTAATAAATGTTCCTTTTTTAATATCTAGTTTTTCTTCAGTTTGAGTAAATTGATTAAATCTAATTTTTGAAAAATGATCACGATCGCCAATCTTGAAAGAAAAATTATTCTTCAGCTGTGGATATATTGCCGTGCAAAGCATATCGTAAAACGGAGCAAGTTGGACTTTTTGATCGATCATTAAAAGCGATAGATTTTTAGAGTGGCTGTCGTTGTTACCAATAAGTAAATTAAAACAAATCCAATCAAGATAGCTAAATAAATTTTGAGATCTTATTTTTATAGCGACATTGTTTTTAATAAGATTAAAGTTATCACTTAGTGTTGGTCCGCCTTTTTCTTCGTATTTAAACTCGCTCACATAGCCCTGTGCTTGGCAAAAATCTTGTTGATGGATTTTGTAAATTTTTTTGTTTTGAGTTATTTTTCGGTCATATCGTTCTGTAACAAATAATGGTGTTTGGGGGGGTTCTACAATAAAACAATGGGCAGTATTAAGCCCAATCGTTTTAGCTAATTGCATACAATAATACTCATTATAAACAGAGTCTTTAACCCCTGATCTATTAATTGGGATTTTGATGATATGAGTGCTCGGCTCACCAGAGGCAGGTAAGTAAAATTTTTGATCTCGGTATATAGCGACAAATTTGTCTTGAGCACCTGCAATGGATAAATAGCCATGATCCATTTGCGCAATTGTATCTGCGATCGTTGAATTCTCTTCGATGGCTTTAAAAATAGTTCTAAGATCAATAGATTTTTCAGGGCGCAATCGAACAGACTCTTCGATTTTTTGTTTATCGGATATGACTATTACTCCTGCGCAATCAGAACCAAACTCATTTAAAAAATTAAAGGTGCCTTTAGCGTGGTAGTTTTTTTCAAGGACATCTCTAATTTTGCCTTCAGGCAATAAGTTTTCAAAATAAGAAAGTGTAATTTTGTTACCAAAAGTTTCTTTTTGCAGTGGCATTGAGAGAATTAAAGCAAAATTCTTAGAGTATTTAAGCCAAGTTGAACTATAGGTGAATGTTGAGTTGAGTTCATTATCGCGGTGAATTGTTCCGATGTGTATATTTTCGTAGTAGACATACAAGAGTCTTATAGTTTCGCAGACTAACAAAACGTCTTGGGATCGGATATATTTAAATTTAACAGGATTTATAAAAACCAGATTTTGAATGGGCTTTAGCAGGTGACTATGCTTAGTCATAGGTATATGTTTAAATTGTGCAAAAAAAATTTGGATAGAACTTAAAAAGGATATAACAAACTGGTTGATCTCGCTTTGGTTTTTAGCTTGGCTGCTCAGCGTTTTATACTTTGCTTGTGTTACTTTACTAAACAGGAAAGATCTCATACAACTTTGGATTTACTCTTTTGTTTTGATTCTAGGACATCTTCTTTTTTTCTTCAAAGTCAGCCATCTCGCTCTTCGATTTTTAGTGTTCTTAATCCAAATGTTCGGTCTTGGACTTTTCGTTTTTTCCATCTGGAATTTGAACTCCGAGGGAACCACTTGGGGCGTAGGACCTGCCCTTGAAGGTTTAGTTTTTCTTATTCCTTCGTTGAATATATTATGGTGCTCATCAAGATGCATTCAAGATCAAAAAATTGGTTGGTATGCCGCGCTCGGTGGTGTCATTGGAATCTCTATGACTTATTGGAGGAATTATAATGTCGATCAAAAGCTAGAGGCCGGGCTGGAATTTTGGCGACCTATCCCACTTTATCAAAGTATTGGACTTTTTTTTTCAATCATTTTGCTCATTTCAGGAGTTGTTCATATATTGACTAAAAGTTCTGTAAGAAAAATTGATGATATCTAGGAAGATATACAACCTTGTCAATCTAGAGATATAGGTAAGACTTCATTCTGGACACATGGGTTACACTTTATGGCAAAGAAGGTTCTATGTCATAGAAGTAAAATAGCATGTAGAGCGAAAAGATTTAGTTTATTACCAGATTTTTAGATTAAGAGAAATTCGTGCGCTTATAAGGTCTCAACAAATTTAATAGTACCAACCTTCAATAACTTTATCTTTGTTGACAACTAAATTGCTATTTGCTTACAGTTTTTGTACACAGAGGAGTGCACGTGAGAAAATTACTTTTTATATTCGCTGTTTTTTTGATCTCGGGGTGCGGAACGTTTACTATCAAGAATCTTGAAAAATCAGATGCTGCTCACGAATTTGCAAAACAAATCTTTTCAAAAATTGATTATACTCAATTAAATGAAAAAATAAATCTTCCGAAGTCTTCAGTAAAATCAATAGGTCCAGTACAACTTTATAGCGCAGAGAATGTGCCATTTTTTATCGATCAAAATGCATGGAATTATGTACAACGAGTAAAGCGCAGTGATGGTATTGAATGCTACTCATATGTTAACGTAAGACTTAAATCAGCAGATGCTTTTGAGCTATCCAAATATTCTCCTGGAAAATTTTATTGTTTTGAAAATGATGACAAATACCAATCTTTAGAAATATTTTAATTGTGCCAGTTCCTAAATTTCTAACCTGTGAACACATGCGAGCAAAAAATAAAGCCACCCAAACTGGATGGCTTTGATTGATTTTAGTGCTTTTAAATCGAAGTAGATTATTTACAGCTAAAATTAATTTTATTAAATTTTCCATTAACTCTGAAGGATAGTTCAACCTGATTAGAAAAGCCTGGACCTAAAATAAGACTTACTGGATCGAGCCTAATCAATTTATCTTGGCCTTCAGAAGTAATATAAACCTGAGAGGTTTTGTTGAAACTTAAAATGGAATGGAGGAAAAGTAGAGTTTTTTCAAGCCTGCGAATTCGTCTCGCTTGAAAAAAATTGGTGCCTCGGGCCGGAATCGAACCGGCACGGGATTACTCCCACAAGATTTTGAGTCTAGCAAGTCTACCAATTTCATCACCGAGGCACGTTGAAAATTACAAATAATTGTGAGTCTATTTAATGGTACCAACCCCATGTGTTCAAGTATTTTTTTCAATGTCGTGTCTTTTATGGTCACTTTTTATAGGTCTGATTAAAAAAACTACTTTTTTGTTGATGATGCAAATGATCAATATTTTTAACTGGTTACGGGAATTGCATGAAACCGCAAAACAGCGCCGAAACTTGGCACCTGGGTTGCTATTTGAATTTCTTCGGATTTAAAACTTTTTTATTAAAAGTCTTTTTAAGGGGAGATTCTATGAAATCATCATATTTATTAGCGGCAGCTGTATTAGCTCAGTTAGTCATAGGCCAAATGAGTTATGCTCAAAGCCAAGAATTAAACGCAGAAGTCGATGCTGAAATCGAGCAAATGTACAAATCATCAGGTGCGCAGCAACAGCCATCTGTGCTGAGTGCTCCAGTTCAAGCGGCTAAACCACAACAATCATCACAACCAGTCGTGACTCAGACTATATATGTTCCGCAGCAACCAGCGGTTCAAAAACAACCTGAAACGCAAGTTGAAGGGTCCCCACTTACAAATTCGCGTGCTGATTCAATTCGTCGTGGTCGTCAAGACGAAGAATTAAGAACAGAAACTCGTATTGTTGAAAAACTTGAGCAGAGTCGTTTAGAAGACGAGAAAAAACGTGCTTCTGTTTTATTTGGTGATAAATTTGATGCTTTACAAAATCAACAACAACAACAACCAGTTCAGCCAGTGCAAGTGGCTCAACCCGCAGTTGTACCTGTAGCTCCTGTGCAAGCGCCATCTTCACAAGTACAGCCTGTTATTATCAATCAAAATGAATCTTTAACTCGTGATGCTGTTCGTGAAGAAGTTCGCGCGGCTTTAACTGAAGATAAAGATGCAGTTGTTCCGGCAATGGAGCAAAGATATTTCTCTGCTACAGCTGGTATTGGTCAGTATCCTGATGTTGATTCAATTAAAGGTAATTACTCTTTAGGAGCTGCTTTTGGTACACGTTTTGACTATTTTTTAGTTGAAGGTGCTTTTGTGTTTTCTAACTATACTGTTGATGGCTTATATTCGACACCTTATGGCAATCAACGTGCTGATTTCGATATGAATCAATATCAAGGAACAGTTGCGACAAAATACCAATTACTTGGTGGTTTTCTGCGCCCAGTTGTTGGTGGTTTGATCTCTTATTCTTATAGAGAATATGAGTTAAGTCAGCAAAACAATTATCTAGCTAATTACTACGGTGTTAATGGTGGTACTTCGCATGCTATCGATTTAGGTTTGTTAGCAGGTGTTGATTTAGAATTTAACAGCAAAATGTCTTTTGGTGTTGATATGAAGTACATGTTTAACATGTCAAGCAAAGTCAGCGGTTCGACTGTAGCTGGTGCTCAAACTCCAGAAAAACTTCAGTACTTTACAACAGGCTTATTTGCTCGTGTTAATTTCTAATTAAAAGTTTTAAAATGTAGAATCCCAAAAAAAGTCAGCATAATGCTGACTTTTTTTTTGACCAAAATTAAATTCTTAAGTGTAATCAAATAATGATTTTGAGTAAAAAAATATGGATCTTTATTTTTGTTCTACAAAGCTTTTTGACTTTTGAGTTGTGGGCATCTGAGGTTAATTCAGATCTGTCACATGTTTCGCAAACGACGATAACTAAAAAAATAGAGACAATTAAAGTTCAAGAAATGCTTTTTGATATTAACGGCGCAGCTGTTACGACCTATGATTTTAAGATATTTAATGAAGAATATGCTAAAACTAAGATTTTTTTACCTGAAACTTTTCAAAATTTATTTAAAACAAGTGAGGATCAATTTTTAGTGCTGAAGCTTGTGCAAAAAGAAGCTGAACAGTTAGGATTGGATTATGATACTGAACAATATAGTCAAATCACTAAGGCTCAGCATAAGCTCGATGCGCGTGATCTCGAAGAAATTAAATCTCAACTGAAGACGATCAATTTGCTCGGTTTAAAGCAAAAGCAACTGCAGGACCGACAAACTGTTCTGGCATGGTTGCAAGTTTTAAAAAGAAAGTATTTGTTAAATGTTAAATCTGAAGATTTTAAAGCTAAACTTTCTATCAGAATTTAAATCACTCGAATATGAGAAAACTCGTACATTGTTTTCTCAAGTGGCTGCGCAGGTCCAGAATAGAGCTTTTTTCAACTGGACAAATGACTTGATTGAATCTGAGTTAAAGCAAAGTCATTTTCTGGTCTTAGCATCAGAAGAAGATTTCGTTTCATTTGTTGCATACCGCGAAGGTCTTGATTTTGACGAGATTATAGCGATTGGCTCACGTAATGAGCATCGCCAAAAGGGCTATGCTTATGAGATTTTAAAGTTGCTAAAAGAACAGGCTCGCGAGGCGTCGAAAAAAATAATTCTCGAGGTACATGAGCAAAATCTAGCCGCCATAAAGTTGTATGAGCAAGCTCAGTTCAAATGTATTGGTCGTCGTTCAAAGTATTACAAAGATTTGGCAGACGCTTTGATTTATCAGTGGGATAGTTAAATAAAAATAAGGGCTTAAATAATCAGTTTGCCTTTATAGCAATCATTTGGTAGTCTAAAAACGAATTGGGCCGAAAGCCCAATTTTTTTTTGCTCGAAATGTGTTAACGCATTTCAAAATAAGGGAATTCTATATAAATGAGTGGTCACGTAGACAACAATAATTGGATCGAACAAATTCAAAAAGTCGCGAACGAAGTTGCAACTGCACAAGGTTGTGAATTGTATGATGTTGAAATTGTCGGATCTGGTCGCGGCCGAGTCTTGCGTGTTTTTATCGATAAAACTGAAGGTGGAATCGGTATAGAAGACTGCTCAAATGTATCAAAAGGTCTTAATGAGTTTCTTGATCAAAACGAAAACTTAGTGCCGGGTGAAGAGTATCAACTTGAAGTTTCAAGTCCTGGTTTAGATCGTCACTTACGTAAACTTTCGCATTTTAGTAAAGTCATCGGGCAAAAAGTGTTTATTCAGTTAAGTCAAAACTTAGGCTCGTTGGGGGCTCAAGATAAGTCTTTAGTGAGTACTAAGAAATTTGAAGAAGTTTTAGGTGGAGTTGAAAACGATTCTCTTGTTTTTCAGTTCAAACCAGAAACGGTGAAGATCCCTTTAGATAAAGTTGAAAAAGCGAAGCTTGTATTTGAGTTTAAACAAAACGCACCAAATAAGCTTGCGCCTAAAGGGCATAAAAAGAAGTAGTAATTTGTTTTAAATAATACTTGAGTCATTTTATATGATTTAAGTGAGTGATTAAATTGACGGAGTTAAAATGGCAGAAAAAACATTAAACGTACATGATCTTGCAAAAGCTATCGAACAAGTTGGTAAAGATAAAGGTATTGATAAAGATGTTATCGTCGATGCGGTTAAGCAAGCGATGTTAGTTGCTGCTCGCAAGAAATATGGAACTTATCGTGAAATTGAAGCTCAGTACAATGATGATACTGGTGAAGTTGAATTATTTGAGTTTAAAGAAGTTGTTGAACGTGAAAAATTTATTGATGACGAAGTTGAAATTCCACTCGATGAAGCTTTAAAACTTGATCCAGGTGCGCAATTAGATGATTCAATTGGTATTAAATTAGAATCAAGTGACTTAGGTCGTATTGCTGCGCAAACAGCTAAACAAATTATTTTACAAAAAGTTCGCGATGCTGAACGCGAAATTATTTTTACTGAATTCGAAGAACGCAAAGGTGAAGTTGCATCAGGTATCGCACGTCGTGTTGAAAAAGGTGCTATCATAGTTGATTTGGGCCGTACTGAAGCTCATATCCCGCCTCGTGAACAAATTCCTGGTGAAGTATTTAAACCAGGTGATCGCATTCAAGGTTACTTATCAGAAGTTCGTCAAACAACTCGTGGACCGCAAATTATCATGTCACGTGCTGACGAAAGATATTTAGTTAAGTTGTTTGAAATGGAAGTTCCTGAAATTTATGACGGTGTTGTTGAAATTATGTCCGCAGCACGTGAACCAGGGCAACGTGCTAAAATTGCAGTTCGTTCAAAAGATAATGCAGTAGATCCAGTAGGGGCTTGCGTTGGTATGAAAGGTTCGCGCGTTCAAAATATCGTTCAAGAATTGCGTGGCGAAAAAATCGATATCGTTTTATGGGATGAAGACATCACGCGCTTTGCATGTAATGCTTTAGCTCCTGCTGAAATTTCAAAAGTTTATTTAGATGAAGAAAACAAAGAGATGGAAATTGTTGTTCCAGATTCTCAATTGTCTTTAGCGATTGGTAAAAAAGGACAAAACGTACGTCTTGCTGCTAAATTAACTGGCTGGAAATTAGATATTATTTCGACGACAGCAGTACAATCTCGTACGGCTGAATCAATTTTCAATTTAATGTTATTGCCAGGTATGACTGAGACAATGGCTCAGAACATATTGCAGTCAGGTTTTGGATCATTTCAATCTTTAGCTAAAGCTAAAGTTGAAGAAGTGATGAGTATTCCTGGTTATGATGATCCAGATAAGGCACAAAAATTAATTGGTGATGCATTAGCATTAATTGCTAAATATGCTGAGCAAGGATTGCAAGTTCCAACATCACCGCAAGCACAAGTTGTAAAAGATAACTCTTCAATGAAACAAAAAGCTGAAGAGCAATTAAAAGCTGAATTGTCTAAGTTAAAACAAGACGAGCAGTAGTTATAAATAAAGAAGAAAAGATAAGGGTAAATCACGCGTGAGTAATCCAAAAGTTTTTGAGTTTGCAAAAGAAATCGGAATGACCCCATTAGCTTTAATGGACAAAATTAAAGAATGGCAACTTCCAATTAAAAATCACATGGCAGAGCTCAATCCAGATATGTTAGCTCAAATTAAACTTAAGCTAAATCCAAGTGATGAAGTTTCAGTTGAAGAAAAGCCAAAGAAAACAGCGACTCGTAAAGCTGCAGCTCCAAAAACAGTTGCTAAAAAAACAGCTGAAGGTGTTGGTACTGCGACTGATGTTAAATCACCTGTTATTCGTCGTAAAACAAAAGATACTGAGCCTGTTGTTGAAACAAAAGCTCGCGTGATTTCAAAACCTGAATCAATCGCTGAAGTTGAAACTCAAGAAGTTGAAGAAACTCCAGTTGAAGTTGTAAAACCAGTTGCTAAACCAATTATTGAAAAAACTGAAGTTGTCGCTAAAGTTGAAACAGTTCAGCCAGCTGCAGTTGTGGCTTCGCAAGTTGTAACTCCAGCAGCACAGCAAACGACAACAACGGCATCGCAACAGTCGGCTGCAGCAGTTTCTCGTAAAAAAGAAGTTGCGATCGGCGACAGTGGTGTTTCAAGTTCAACTCAAGTTGCCTCTAAAAGAAATATTATTGGCCGTATGGATTTAAGCCGTGTTCAAGCTCCTCCGGGTGCGACAAATACTGGAACTGGCGGATTTCAGCGCGGTCCTCGTCCACAAGGTGGTGGTGGTTTTTCTGGTCCACGCCCGCAAGGTGGCGGCGGTTTCTCAGGTCCTCGTCCATCTGGTTTCGGTGGTGGGGCTGGTGCAGGTCGCAATATTCGTCCAGGGTTTGTTGCCCAAGCGTCGATTCCAGATCCAGCACAAGCGGCTTATGTTGATGATGCTAAACGTGATCTTGAGAAAAAAGCGCGTAAATTTTCTGGCGGTACTGGAATATCAGCTAAAGAAAAAGAGCAAGAAGAGCTTTTTGCAAACTTCAATGCTGTTGAATTTAGAAAACGTGAAATGGTTTTCCAACCTAAGAAAAAACAAGCGACTTTAAATCGTGAAGCTATGAAAACTCAAATCACGACACCTAAATCTTCAAAACGTGTTTTGAAAGTTAATGGTAAAATTAAATTAGTTGATATGGCTCAAGAAATGGGTCTTAAAGCTGCACAAATTATTAAAGAACTTATGAAAAATGGTGTCATGGCAAACATGAACACTGAGTTAGATTTTGATACTGTTGCATTAACAGTTGGTGAATTCGGGTGGGAAGCTCAAAACGTATTTAAAACAGCTGAAGAAGTTGTTGTTGAAACAGCTTTCGGTGACTTAGAAGCCGAAAAAATTATTCGTCCACCAGTTGTAACTGTTATGGGTCACGTCGATCATGGTAAAACATCATTACTTGATGCAATCCGAAATGCAAAAGTAGCCGCTGGCGAAGCCGGTGGTATCACTCAGCACATCGGTGCTTATTCAGTTAAAACAGCAGATGGTAGTCTTATTACATTCTTAGATACTCCGGGCCATGAAGCTTTCACAGCTATGCGTGCTCGTGGTGCTAATGCTACTGATATCGCAATTATCGTGGTTGCTGCAGATGATGGTATGATGCCACAAACAGCTGAAGCTATTAATCATGCTAAAGCTGCTGGTGTTCCAATGATCGTGGCTGTTAATAAGATCGATAAGCCTGGTGCAAATCCAGACCGTATCAAACAGCAATTAACAGAGCTAGAAATCGTTCCTGAAGAATGGGGCGGAAGCACAATATTCTGCGAAGTGTCTGCGCTTAAACACACAGGTATTGATCAGTTATTAGAAAATATTAAATTATTAGCTGAAGTTGCTGAGTTAAAAGCAAATCCTAAGCGTTCAGGAACTGGTCTCATTATCGAAGCGAAACTTGAAAAAGGTCGCGGACCGGTTGCCACAATATTAGTTAAAGATGGTCATGTTAAAATTGGACAATACATTGTTGCAGGAACAATGAAAGGTCGCGTGAAATCATTAACAAATGATAAAGGTGAGCGTGTTCAAGAAGTAACTCCGGGCATGCCTGCTGAGGTTTTAGGTTTAGAGGGTGTTCCTTCTGCTGGTGATCGTTTTGACGTTGTTAAAGATGATAAAACAGCTGAAGAAGTTGTTGGTATCAGAAAAGATATCATTCTTAAAGCGCAAGAAGCTCAGAAAAAAGTTTCTCTTGAAGATTTATTCTCTAAAGTCACGCAAGGTGAAGTTAAAGAATTTAATATTGTATTAAAAGCTGACGTTCAAGGTTCTCTTGAAGCTATTCAAGGCATGTTAACAAAATTAACTTCAATGGAAGTTAAAAATAAAGTTATCCACGCAGCTGTTGGTGGCGTAACTGAGAATGACGTGTTATTAGCGCAAACGGCTAAAGGTGTTGTTATTGGTTTTAACGTAAGACCAGATGGTAATGCTCAAGCTAAAGCGAAACAATTAGGTGTTGAGATTAGATCGTACTCAATTGTTTACGAAATGATGGATGACATTAAAAAAGCGATGCAGGGATTACTTACTCCACAAGTTGTTGAGAAAGTTATGGGATCTGCAGAAGTTCGTAATACATTCAGTGTTCCTAAAATTGGCGTTATTGCCGGATGTTTTGTTACGAATGGAAAAATCCAACGTTCAAACATGTTGCGCTTAGTTCGTGAAGGTAAAATTATTTACGAAGGAAAAGTTTCTTCATTAAAACGTTTCAAAGACGATGCAAAAGAAGTTGCAGATGGCTTTGAGTGCGGTATCGGTATTGAGAATTTTAATGATATTAAAGTTGGCGATACTATCGAAGCTTACGTTAAAGAAGAAATAGCTCGTGAATTAACACCAGTAACATAAATTAAGTATAGGGATGAATTGCAATGAAAAATATGGGTGATGGAAGAAGAGTAGCTCGAGTTGAACGTGAAGTTCAGTCGATTATATCGACTTTCATTATTCAGCGTTTGCAATCGGAATTGCCGGGTTTAATTACGGTTGCTCGGGTTATGATACCTGCTGATTTAAGAACGGCAAAAGTTTTCGTAAGTCTTTTACAGACGCATCTTGATCAAGAGCATGCGGTTGAAATCGACAATGTTCGTGGTGTAAAAGCTGGTAAAAAAGTTAGCGAGCTTGAGCAATCTATAAATATTCTTCAGTCGTGGGCTGGAGAAATTCAAAACGAAATCGGTAGCAAGCTTAATATGAAGTATCTACCTAAATTGACATTTTATGCTGATGAATCAACTAACAAAATTCTAAAAATTGAAAAAATTCTTTCAGATATCAAAGGACCTAATTCCGTCGATGATGATGACTTAGATGACTAAATAATGAATCAACAGAACAAAGCAAGAACCAATCTGCACGGATTGCTTTTGGTTGATAAATCTTCAGGGATGACATCTCACGATGTCGTAAGTCGAGTTCGAAAAATAGCTAAAACAAAAGAGGTCGGACACACAGGAACTCTTGATCCTTTAGCGAGCGGTTTAATGGTTGTCTTAATTGGTGAAGCCACAAAGTTAAGTTCAATTGTAACCGACGGTGATAAGTCGTATCTTGTTGAGTTATGTCTTGGTATTGAAACAGATACTTTGGATATTACTGGTCAAATTGTAAAACAGATCCCGGTTGATTTAGATTCTCAATTTGTGATTGATACGGCATTAGCATTAAGCGGTGAGCTTGAATTGCCAGTTCCTTTGTATTCGGCCAAAAAAATTGATGGGCGTAAACTGTATGAGTATGCTCGCGAAGGAGTTGAGATTCAGATTCCAACAAAAGAGATGTCTTTTTGGAATGTTGAAAACAAATCCGAACTGAGTCAAATCAAAGAGAATAAATATTCTTTTCATTTACATTGCTCAAAAGGCAGTTTTATTCGCTCTTGGGTTCAGCTTTTGGGTGAACGATTGGGTTGCGGGGCTACGATGACCGCTTTGCGTAGAACGAGTTCTCACCATTTTAATTTGAATCATGCTATGACTTTAGAGAATTTATCTGCTGAAGCTCACAAAGTAGACTTTACAGTAGAGCGAATGCTTTTGCCCATAGTTGATGCAATCAATGGGGTTAGGGTGATTAAGGTTTCGGGGCACGATGAGGTTCTGCTTAAAAATGGTCAAATTAGTCATGATTTGCGATCTAAATTGATAGTTGTTTTCAATCCTGACCGAGACCAATGGGTTTTTGCGGTATCTAAAGAAAAGCCCGGGCAAGTATTAGCTATTATAGGTGTCGAGCCTGGTCATGGTTTTAAAATTAAACGTGGCTTTAAATACTGATTATTTGATCTGATGATAAGTTTCTAACTATTCAAAAAATCTAAGTTTTTTTATTTGCATAATGGGTTACGAGTTGTTAGAACTAAGTCCTTATCGCTCTCAAAGGGAAGTCAGCCATGACGCCATAAGGGAGTGATCATCATAAATTTCTATGCAAATAGAAATAGAACTCAAAAAAAAAGGGAGTCTTTAATGGCAATCACAAAACAACAAAAAACAGATATCTTAAAAAAATTCAAAACAGCTGAATTAGACACTGGTTCTCCAGAAGTACAAGTTGCTTTATTAACAGCACGTATTAACGATATGTCTGTTCACTTTCAAACTCACAAAAAAGACAATCATGGTCGTCGTGGTCTTTTAAAAGCAGTTAACCAAAGAAGAAAACTTTTGGACTATTTAAAGTCGAAAGATACGACTCGTTACGAAACTCTAATCAAATCATTAGATATCCGTAAGTAATCAAAAATTGAAAATAAAAAGAAAGGGCCCGCAAAACGGGCCCTTTGTTTTTGGTTTTAATGGATGAAATTCATAAAAAAATATATTAGACTTTTTAACAAGATATAAAAACAATAATTAAAAAAATAGATATAAAGAAAAATATCTATCCAGATTAAGGAGTACATCTATGGTCAATACAGTCACGACCTCAGTTGCGGGCAAGCAAATTACAATCGAAACAGGCCGTTTAGCAAAACAAACAGATGGATCAGTTTTAGTTACATGTGGAAATAACGTCGTTTTAGTAACAGCTGTTTCAAGTAAAGAAGCAAAGCCAGATGCTGGTTTTTTTCCATTAACAGTTGAATTTATCGAAAAATATTATGCTATCGGTAAAATCCCGGGCGGTTACTTCAAACGTGAAGGTAAACCAACAACAGATTCAGTTTTAAGCGCACGTATTATTGATCGTCCAATTCGTCCACTTTTTCCAGAAGGTTATTTTAACGACACACAAGTTGTTGCAACAGTTTTAAGTGCTGATGGATCTTTTTCAATAGATGTTTTAGCTTCATTAGGAGCTTCAGCGGCTTTACATATTTCAGATATTCCATTTAGCGGTCCAACAGCAGCGTGCCAAGTTGCTCGTGTTAATGGCCAATTCATTGCTAATCCAACACCTGAACAATTAGCTAACTCAGATATGGATATTATCGTATCTGGAACTAAAAATGGTCTTTTGATGGTTGAAGGCGAAACTAAATTTATTTCTGAAGCAGATGCTTTAAATGCTCTTAAATTTGGTCATCAATCAATTATGCCATTATTACAAATGCAAGATGAGTTACGTGAAAAAACTGGTTCAAAAGCAAAACGCAAATTTACGCCACCAGCGATTGATGCTGACTTTAGAACACAAGCTGAAAACTTATTAAAACCATTAATCGAAAAAGCATTGTCAATGAAAGTAAAACAAGATCGTTACGCCGCTGTTGATGCAGCAGTCGCTCTTGCGGTTGAACAATTTGTTAAACCATTAACTGATGACAAATTAAAAGATCAACGTAAAAAAGAAGTTAAAAATATCACTGAAGATGTTAAGTACAAAGTTGCTCGTTCAATGATTTTAGATCGTGGTGCTCGTATTGATGGTCGTGATTTAAAAACAGTACGTCCAATTGCATGTGAAGTCGGTTTGTTACCACGTGCCCATGGTTCTGGTTTATTTACTCGTGGTGAAACACAATGTTTAGGAACGGTTACACTGGGTACAGCTGATGATGAGCAATCAGTTGAAACACTTAATGGAACAGTTAAAAGAAAATTTTTATTACATTATAACTTTCCTCCATACTCTGTGGGTGAAGTTGGTCGTTTTGGTGGACAAGGTCGTCGTGAAATCGGTCACGGTAATTTAGCAGAACGTGCTGTTAAAGCGATTGTTCCAGACCACGCTCAATTTCCATATACTATCCGTATTGTTTCTGAAGTTTTAGAAAGTAATGGATCAAGTTCTATGGGATCAGTTTGTGCTGGTACATTAGCATTATTAGATGCTGGTATTAAAGTTAAAGCTAACGTTGCAGGTATTGCAATGGGTCTTATTAAAGAAGGTAATCGTGTAGCTGTATTAACAGATATCTTAGGTGACGAAGATCACTTAGGTGATATGGATTTTAAAGTTGCCGGTTCAGCACAAGGTATTACGGCTGTTCAAATGGATATCAAAATTGACTCAGTTAGTTTTGAAGTTATGGAAACAGCTTTAAATCAAGCTCGTGATGGTCGTTTATATATTTTAGGCGAGATGGAAAAAGTTATGAAAACGCCTCGTGGTCAAATGTCAGAATTTGCTCCACGCATTGAGACAATCAAAATCAAAGCTGACAAAATTAGAGAAGTTATTGGTTCTGGTGGTAAGACAATCAGAAGCATCACTGAACAAACAGGTGTTAAAATTGAAATCCAAGATGATGGAACAATTAATATTGCGTCGTCAGATCCATCAGCAACTCGCAAAGCTATCGAAATTATCGAAGGTATCTGCGCAGAAGCCGAAGTTGGAAAAACGTACAAAGGTAAAGTTATGAAAATAGCTGAATTTGGTGCGTTTGTTGAGATTTTACCGAACACTCAAGGTTTGTTACATATTTCTGAACTTGCTAACGAACGTGTTCGTCAAGTGACTGACGTTGTTAAAGAGGGCGATGTTGTTGACGTTAAAGTTTTAGAAGTTGACCGTTCTGGTCGCATCAAACTTTCTCGTAAAGCATTGTTGCAATAATTCAGATATCTAAGTTTGTAAGAACTTTAGAGTCATGAGAGCAGAAACTCAGTTTAAAAAAACAATATTACCTAACGGAGTCAGGGTGGTGAGTGAACACCACCCTTATTCTAAATCCGTATCTCTTGGTGTATGGGTTGCGACCGGAACAAGAGATGAAAATTCTCAAGATATCGGACTTTCGCATTTTGTAGAACACCTTGTTTTTAAGGGTACAAAAAAACGTAATGCTTACCAAATTGCAAAATCACTAGAGTCTCTTGGCGGAGATTTAAATGCTTACACGACTCGTGAAAATACAACTTATCATTGCACAGTTTTAAAAGAAGATTGGGCTATAGGTTTAGAAGTCTTATCAGATTTAGTCTGTAATATGAATTTATCTAAAAAAGATTTTGAACTTGAGAAAAAAGTTGTTCTTCAAGAGATCGCTATGAGTGATGATACTCCTGAAGATATTATTTATGACTATCTTTTTGAACATTCGTATAAGGGTCATCCGCTGGGGCGTCAAATTTTAGGTCAAAGCGAAACAATATCAAAAATGACTTTAAAAAAAGTTTTTGATTTTTATAAATCATACTATCAAGGTCATAATTTAATAGTCAGTGCTGCAGGTCCAATTGATCATGATGCCTTAGTCGTCGAGGCGCAAAAATTATTTAAATCGCGTAAACCACTTGTGCTGAAAAATAAAAGACGTTCTCCAAAATGGAAAAAAGCCCGAGCTTTTTATGAAGATGAATCTGAACAAGTTCATATTCTTATGGGAATGCCTGCAACAAGTTTTTTTGATGAGTATCGTTTTGAAGCTTTTATTATTAACTCACTCTTGGGTGGGGGGATGACTTCAAAATTGTATCAAGCCGTTCGTGAAAAACAGGGTTTGGCCTACAGTGTGTTTTCTGGTTTAAATACGCAAACTGATTCAGGTAATATCACAATTTATGCGGCAACAGACCCTGCTAAAGTTAAAAAAGTGATTCAAATTATTAAAGATGAGATGCTTAAAATTAAAAAAGAAGGCATTAAAAAATCCGACATTGAACTGTTTAAAAAACAAGTCCGTGGACAGTTATTAATGGGATCTGATGATGTTGAAAATCGTATGACTTCACTTGGTGTGAACGAAATGATTTTTGGCGAGTATCGTTCGGTGGATTCAGTGATTAAAGAAGTTGATGCTATCAGTGAAAAATCAATTCGTGAGTATTTAAAAAAACATTTCGATTTAAGTCAAATGTCGGTCGTTTTGATGGGACCCAAGTTAGCTGAAATTCAAGACTGGGTAACGCATTTAGATTTTTCTAAAAAATAAAGGATATAGATTATGAAAGTTAAAGTGAGAGTTTGGCCACATTATAAAGGTGAATTACCAGCGTATCAATCAGCTGGAGCTAGTGGTTTTGATGTTCGTGCTCAGTTAGATCAGCCGATCGTTTTAAAACCGATGGAAAGAACATTAGTTCCGACAGGATTAACTTTTGAAATTCCGAATGGTTTTGAAATTCAAGCTCGTCCACGCAGTGGGTGGGCCGCAAAACAAGGTTTAACAGTTTTAAATACTCCAGGCACAATCGATGCTGATTACCGTGGTGAGATTAAAGTCATCTTAATTAATTTAGGTCAAGAGTCTGTACAAATTAATGATCAAGATCGTTGCGCTCAATTAGTGATTTGCCCAGTTATTCAAGCTCAATTTGAACTTGCAAGTGACTTGTCATCAACTGATCGTGGTGCTGGTGGTTTTGGTTCAACGGGTAAACAGTAGCAATCAATTCGAGTTCGCAATTTTAAAAATGAGTATTTTAAAGGTCATTTTATGAATCAAATTAAAAAACTTTCGCATTTATTGTCAGAGATTAAAAATCAAGATCAGCTTTGGTTAACGTTGAATTCGCCTGAGAATATGAATGCGATTAGCTATGAAATGATTGATTCTTTGACGAGTGAACTTTATGCGGCCGATGCGAATCCTCAAATTAAAGTGATCGTGATAACGGGGGCGGGCTCTGCTTTTTCGGCTGGTGGTGATGTTAAAGCTATGCATGAAAAAACGGGTATGTTTGCTGGTGAGCCAAACGAGCTACGACTTCGTTATATGCAAGGGATTCAGCGAATTCCAAAATGTATTGAAGATATATCTAAGCCGATCATTGCTATGGTTAATGGGCCTGCTATTGGTGCTGGCTGTGATTTGTCGATGATGTGTGATTTACGTATTGGTTCAGAAAAAGCAAAATTTGGTGAGACTTTTGCTAAGCTTGCTTTGATTCCCGGTGACGGTGGTAGTTTTTTTCTCACTCGAATTGTTGGTTATGCTAAAGCATTACAAATGGCTCTAACTTGTGAAATTATCGAAGGACAAAAAGCTTTTGATTTTGGATTGATGAATTATATTTATTCGTCTGATCAGTTAGAAACACAAGTTGTGGCGTTGGCTACAAAAATGAGTCAATTGCCTCAACCGGCGCTGCAAATGACAAAAAAATTATTTAAAGCAGCATATTTACACGACATGCAGACAAATTTAGACATGGCAGCGGCATTTCAGGGTATTGCACAGCGTACAGCTCAACATGAAAACGCAGTGGCAGATTTTATTACAAAAAGTGCTGTAAAATCCAAGTAACAAGAACAAGTACATAAAGAAAACCAGCGATTTGAAATGATCTTTTACGCTCGACTTTAAAGTTTTCTGTTAATCCTACAACAGCTAATAAACTCGTAAAACCAAAACCTATTAGCGCAACTGGTTGAAAATATTCAGACGCAATTTGAAATATATAAAACGGAATTGATGCCAGCATGACAAATGTAAAAAGGCGTCGGTAACTTTCTGTACGTGATTCAAAAAATTGAAAATAGTAATAGAAAAAAGTCGTGAGCATCATAGTTGCTAGTGTCGAGACGATGGGCATTAAAAAAATACCAAAAGCAACACGGTAAAAATTAAATTTAATGAGACCTGCTAATATCCCCGAAGTAACGGCAAAAGTGATTTGGGTGATGAAAAGTTCTGACCAATCCCAATCCGGTAGATGTGCCATTTTTTGAATGGGATTTTTAACAAATTCAATTAAATATTGAATAATTTCTTTAAACTTTGAGGGGGTCATTTGTGGATTAACTTCTCTCATAAAGTTATGTGATCACGAATCAGTGGTAAAATCAAGTTCAGCGAGTTTAATAAAATGATCGAGTATCGAATTTTGATCATTTTCATTCAAATCGAGAAAAAGCTGGCTTGGATCTGGTGTATTGAAATTGAGATATTTTAAGTACATTTGGTGTAGTTTGTAAAATCCGAGAGTGCTATTTTGAGTTGATGATGGTGATAAGTTAAAAAACTGAGTACCGTTCGCGTTGACATGAGCATTTTGCGAACTCAATTCGGGTTGGTGATTCGTTATAACCGTTAGAGTTGAATTCTTTAGACTAGAAAAACAATCTTTAAGTTCTGCATAGGCAATCGGGTCAATTACAATGTGAGAATTATGTAAATGAGATATTTTTTTTTGTAAGACTTCGTACCGCGTGCGTGTGCCACGAAATGGTAAATGGCAAATTTCAACTCTGTAACCATGTTGATAGAGCAAGTTATGAAGTAATCCCCATGGCTTTTTATAATAAAAAATACTCCGGTTCGGAGAAATTAAATAAATAGGCTTTCGCGTCAGTAGGCAATTGGGCCGTAGTTTCATGACTGAGTTATTTTTTTAATTGGTCGCGAATTTCACGAAGCAATATGATTTCTTCTGGAGTTGGGGCCGCAGCTGCAGGAGTAGCTTCTGCTTCTTTTCTTTTGAGAGAGTTCATTGCTTTAATAACAATAAACAAAGCGAACGCAATAATTAAAAAGTTAATCGAAGTTTGGATAAGTTCACCATAGCCAATTGAAACTTCGCCTTTACCTTGAGGGTCTGCCATTTTGAGAATCACTTTGAGATCTGTAAAATCCATACCGCCAACAGCAAGTCCAATCGGAGGCATAATCACTTTATCAACTAAAACAGAGACGATTTTGCCAAAAGCGCCGCCAATGATAACACCGACTGCTAAATCAACAACGTTGCCTTTCATAGCAAACTCTTTGAATTCTTGAGAAAATGACATAGGGCCTCCTGGGCTATAGTTGAGTTTATCCTAATAATGTGGAATCTCGTATTCCACAAGATTAAAATAAAAATATATGTTTCAGCAACGATCTGAATGTTTTTGTGCATTCTGTAAAAATACACGTAAAGTCTATATTTCTAAGCATCTGAATGTTGCTGGGGTTGTTGGCTTAGTTGTGCTCAGTTATGTTTTAACTTCAATCATTTGGCAAGAAGCTGACATCCGCGGTTTAGCTATATTAGGTTTTTTACTTGTCATATCTGAAGCTTTTACGCGTTTAAGATGGCGTCAGTCTATGATTTGTGGACATTGTGGATTTGACCCTGTGACTTATGTTAGGTCGCCAGATAAAGCTGCTGCTAAAATTCAAAGTTTTTTGCAAAAAAGATCAGAGCGTCCCGAGTTTTTGTTAAAACCGGCTTTAAAGTTAGCTCCTAAAAAAGTCATTCAGGAGCCAACTCAGGAGTCTTCAAAGCATCTTGGATCTCAACTCTCAATTCGTGGTTAATCGTTCATCGGTCTTAATCCCTTCTTGATCAAAGTCGGGTTCAATGTTCAAATATATCCATGTTTCTCAGATTGTTTATTTTAGTTTTGTGGTTCACGGTTTTTGCTCAGGCTCAAAAAAAAGCAAGAGTTATTAACCCAGGAACAGAAATATACCAAGACGCTGATTTTGATTCAGATGTGGTCAAATCTGTTAATCCGAATGATCAATTTATTATTTCAAATAAAACATATGGCCCCTTTTACAAAGTAAAACTCAAAGACGGAACGATTGGATTCATTCCTGATACTGAACTTGATATCGAAGGTGTTGGTGCTTTTCAGCCCAAAAACTATGTTGAAGATGAAGATCTACAAAAAAACAAAAAAAAGAAAAAAGCAGCAAGACCCAAATCAGATGATGATTATGATGAGGACACTGAAGATCCTCAAATCTCATACAAGGGTGCCACTTTACAAGTTATAAACTATCGTGAAGACACTATGGGGGCTGTACAGGTTTCAGATCTGACAGCTTTTGGCTTTAAATATCAACCCTTGCCTGGTAATTATGATTCAGAACTCGCTTACGAGTTTTTTGTAGCGCCAAAATCACCTGAGTACTATGCACAAAAAACGGGAGGGACGTCTTCCGGAGCAGTTTTCTGGGGAACTGCACAAATATCAAACGTAAGTGGTATCAATGCGCGAACGTCTTTAAGATACGGGGCTGGGCCATTTTTAAAATATTCGTATTTTGCGATCGACGCTCAAGGTAAAAAGTATTCATTGCAAGATATTACAATGGGGCTTGATTTTGGAGCTGGCATTTTGCTGCACAGTCGATATATGACTCTTGATTTTGGCCTTAGATATTTTTGGGATAAGCAGTCTTATGGCGGCTTTGGTGTCAGTTTTTTATTCTAGCCAAAGTTCTAATTCTTAATTATAAAAAGTTATGTCAATCAAAGTATTATCGCAAGATGTCGTCAATCAAATCGCCGCTGGTGAAGTTGTTGAGCGACCTGCGCACTTAGTTAAAGAACTCATAGAAAACAGTTTAGATGCAGGGGCAACCCAAATTCAAATTGAGGTCAGTGTTGGCGGACAGTTTATTAAAATTACTGATAATGGCAAAGGGATTCGTCACGATGAGCTTGGTTTGGCCTTACAAAGACATGCCACGAGTAAAATTAGTCTAACTGATGATTTATGGAAATTACAAACCTACGGATTTCGCGGCGAAGCTTTAGCCAGTGCGGCTGCAGTTTCGCATTTAAATCTAATTTCAAAACCTGCCGATCAAGACAAAGCTTTTCAAATTAAGTCACAATTTGGATCTATTATGGGCCCGATGGAGGGTTCATTATCTGATGGAACTCAGATTGTAATCGAAAGACTTTTTGAAAATGTTCCTGCACGATTAAAGTTTTTAAAATCTGACTCTGCAGAGACATCACAGATTAGACAGGTTATTAAAGCTTTGGCTTTGGTTTATTATCATGTTGAATTTAAATTTATTGAAAATGGCAAGCTTGATTTATTTTTTAAAGTTTCAGCGCACAGTCATTCTGTAGATCAAAATACTGAAATAAATCCACAAGGTGAGCGCGTTAAACAAGTTTTGGGACTTGAAAAAATTTACTTTCAAGATTTCACCTTTGATACATTTAAAGTAAAAGCATTTTTCTCATCGCCGTATGATGTACAGAAAACATCTAAGAATATTTGGATTTTTGCCCAAAAAAGATGGATTCAAGATAAATCATTACAAGTTGCAGTCGTGGATGCGTATCGAAGTCTTCTTATGCACGGGGAATATCCTCTTGTTGTTATTGATTTGCAGTGTGCGACAGACGAGATCGACGTGAATATTCACCCAACAAAAAGCCAAGTTAAGTTTGCTGATGCTGCAAAAGCGTTTCGCGCTGTTCACCATGCAGTTCGTAAAGGATTAGAAAAAGCGCCTTGGTTGATGGGGACTGGGTTGTCGCCGCAAAGTACAGCTTTGCCAAACCAATCAGAGCCCATATCGCATAAGCAAAATATGTTTTTTGAAAATTTATCACAAACTCAATTGAGTTCTTCGTCAGATGCAAGTGGTGTAGATTATTCTCTACAGGCAACACAGTTTAAAACTAAAACGACAGTTTATGATCAAATGCAAAGTTTGCGTGTTGAACCCACTGATGTTAAACCCGTGTTAGCCCAAGTGGGACACTGGTCATCGATGCAAGTGATTGGTCAACTAAATTTGACATACATTGTTTGCCAGAGACAAGATCGCATGGTTCTTGTTGATCAGCATGCGGCCCATGAGCGAGTCGCTTTTGAAAAACTTATGCGTAAGTGGAAAACTGGATCTGATGGTGGATTAGATATTCAAGATTATTTATTTCCGCTGGCGATTGATTTGTCAGTTGAAAAAGTTGAAGCTCTCATGAAATGCGAGTCAGACATTAAGCGTATGGGAATCGAAATTGAAATGCTAGGTCCATCAGTTTTAGGGATTAAGTCGGCTCCGTTATTTGTGAAAGAATCGGCATTACCTAAAGTTTTTGAAAAAATGGCGAATGACTTAGTTGAACATGGTGGTAGTCATGTTCTAGAAAAATCGATTATTGATATTTTTGCTACGATGGCTTGTCATTCAGTTGTGCGTGCAGGACAAAGTTTAAGTGAACCCGAAATGCAAGAATTGTTAGTTGCGATGGATGAGTTTCCGCTATCATCTTTTTGTCCACATGGTCGCCCTGTATCTGTTGAGTATTCTTTTTATGATATCGAAAAACAATTTGGTCGATTGGTGTAGAAGAAAGAGAGCTAGTGATTATCCCTCGCCAGCAGAAGAAATTGCTAATTTGAATATAGACTGGTTTTGGATTCGCGACTAGATTTTAAAAAATCTGTCCAGCCCAAAGCATATCCAAAAAATTCTGCCAAGATAAGTTCAACGCCGTCGTTTGTTTTACGATTGATTTTGTCTTGAGAGACGATGTAATATTTTTTAATTATTTTTTCTTCTTTTAAAGCTTTTAAGCCTAAAAAATGCTTTTCAGAAATTTTATTTGAAGCTTTGATTTCTAAAAGTATGAAGTGTTCGAAGGCTTGGCCAAAATCAGCTGAGTTTTCTTCAATTTTAGATAAACCTTTTAGTATCCTAGCAACACCGCAATCGCTCGCAATATTGGCATAATTCAATAACTCTGAGTTGTGAATAACCGCTGTTTTTAAAAATCTCGCAAAAGGAGCTAGCCATAATATACTATCAATACACAGTTTATGGCCGCAAAACGCAATTAATTGTTTGATTATGTGCTATATATTTAATCTGACATATTTTTGCAGACTAAGAGCCATATGCTCGCGAAATGTATTGTCGTTAATTTATTTTTAAGCAGTATTATTGAAGTGAATTGTCAGGTGTTATAATAGTGTTGAGCAATCAATCGTTTCTTTTATGCTTTTATCGATAAATCCGTCAAAAATAAAAAATCGATAGAAGTAATCATATTTTTGTTTGGTTTTTACAAGTTTAAATTTTAGATTTCTAGCCAGTAAAACCTCATACTCTCGTTCATTTTCTAAAACTGATTTTCTGCCATAGAATGAAATTGGATCTAACCAAATGCCAGGTATTTGTTGTTCTTCGAATTCGATTATATCAATCACTTTTGGATTTCCTGATAGTTTAGCAAACTTTTTAGCTACTTCTAGAGATAAGCTCGTTGAAAGATAGGCTCGGTCTGAAAATATATATCCTGGTTGTTTTGCGTTGTCAGATGGTAAATAGTTGTGTCCACGAAAAAGAATAAGATTCTTCGTTTGTATATGAGCTACTTTGATAGCAGCGTCAATGCGACAAATGCTGTACATGAAGCTACTGTCATCAACTAGATTTTCTTTTCTTAAATTGCGATTCGTCATTGGAAACATATTGCTGGAGTAAATTGCAAGTGATCTTTTCAGTTCTTCGTTTAGGTGTATAGTTGAATCTTCACCGTCGAGTTTGCTAACTGTTTCTTCAAACTCAGTTTGAAAAATATCTACATCTGCAGGATTTCTAGAGCTAAATGTGCTTACACAGTTAAAAGTGGAAATTGAAATAAAAATAATCAAAACTATTTTTTTTAGCATGGAATACCTTTAGAAAATATATCGGTGAGTAATTTTAAATTCTGGAGGTTTTTTAAATTCATTATATATTGATATGATAACCATGTTTTATAGTCTCAACCATGGTCCTGGTTTTAATAGTCAGTTAAAGTTAACCTCAACTTCAACCTAAAATGCGTCGATACTTACTATAGTTGGTATAGTTCATATGACCCTCCGATTCGGTGATCGGAAGAGGTCAGCACTTCAAAAGCTATAAAGTGAGAAATCGCTTTATAGCTTTTGTGTTTTTGCAGAATAAGAGCCATGTGCTCGCGAAATGTATTGTTGATAATTTATCTTTTACCTGACTTTACTTTGACAAAGTATTAACTTCATCGACATAAAGGTGATGAGGTATTTTGTGATTCAACCCCAATCAAACCAAAAAGCCATATTTGTCGTAGGCCCGACAGCTGCGGGTAAGAGTGATCTTGCGCTTGGGTTGGCTATTAAATTTGGTGGTTCGATTGTCAATATTGACAGTGTGCAATTTTATAAAGGGCTTGAAATAGGATCGGCGGCACCGAGTGCTGACGACCTCAAAAAAGTTCCACATTATTTGTATTCGTATTTAAACGCACCAGTTGAACAAACTGCAGGCCAATATTTAAGAGATTTTTATCAACTTGTTGAAACTCAAAGTTTGAAGTGGCCAATTTTTATTGTTGGTGGAACCGGTTTTTATATTCAGGCCTTAGAAAAAGGAATGTACGACGTGCCCGAGGTTTCACCCGAGATTAAACAAGCTATTTTAGATGAGTATGTGCAAGGTCGTTCCGAAGCACTTTATCAAGAGCTTAAAGAATTTGATCCCGAATCTGAACTGCATTTTAATGATCATTATCGTGTGGGACGTGCGCTTGAAGTCAAACGGGCATTTGGCTTAAAAATGTCTGAATTCAAAAAAAAGCAAGAGGACTCTAATAAGTCTAAATTCCCATTTCCGTATATTAAAATAGGACAAACATTTCACTCTGACCAAAAAGAATTATTTACGGCAAGAGTAGAGCAGCGTACGCAAAAAATGCTTGATCAGGGGATTATTCAAGAAGTCGATTATTTTCTTAAACAAGGTTTTAAAGATTGGGCGCCATTATCGAGTGTGGGTTTGAATGAAGTTAAACAGTATTTGTTAGGTGAGTTATCACAAGAAAATCTTAAACCAATGATTGTTCAGAGCACGATGCAACTTGTGAAAAAGCAGAAAACTTGGTTTAAAAGAGATGCATCAATACTTTGGTCCGATGTTTTTAGTTCAGATCAGTCGCAAATATATCGTCGGGTTCAGGACTTTTTAAAGAGTGATGTTTGACGCATCTACACTTTGAAATTGATAATAGTATCTATCTGTACTCAGTAAAGAAAGTAGTTCGTAAATATGAAAAGCATGACGGGATATGGGCTTTGTAGAGCTCAAACAAATGATGTGACATTGGAAATTAGCATACGCGCTGTTAATGGTCGTTTTTTAGAGACGCGTTTTCATTTGCCTAAGCAGTATTATGTTTTTGAATCAGATCTTAAGAAAAAACTAACTGAATATGCACTACGCGGAACAGTTGATGTTTATATTTCTCGTAAAGTTAAACCTGCGGCATCTTCAGGTAAAATTGTTATCAACACAAAGCTTGCACAAGAGTATTTAAAGTCATTTAAAAAACTGGCTAAAGATTTAAAAATGAACGACGCTGTTCGTTTTGATCTGATCTCAAGGCAGCCTGATGTCATTCAAATGGAAGAGGAAGATCATCTTAATCCACAAGAAGTTACATTGCTTAAAAAAGGTTTTGAAGCGGCACTCAAAAAATTTGACGCTGAGAAAAACCGTGAAGGTGCTGCTTTAAAAAAAGATTTAATTAAGAATTTAAAAGACTTGCAAAAATATGTTCAAAAAATTTCTAAACTCAGAGATGAAGCGAATAAGAGTCTACAAGAAAAGTTCGAAGCCAAAATCAAAGCACGTTTACCTAAAGAAGTGGCATCGCATTCGATTGATCCACTGCGGATTTCACAAGAGATTGTGATCCAACTTGAAAAAGCCGATATTAACGAAGAGCTTATTCGTTTAGCCGAACACACGAAAAACTTTGAAAAAATGCTAGAGCTTGAAAAAGTAGAAGGCAAAAAACTTGATTTTTATACACAAGAGTTATTGCGTGAAGTTAATACTATTGGATCAAAAAGTCAGGTTGCCGGAATCACTGAATCTGTTGTAGAAGCTAAGACATTAATTGAACGTATTAGAGAACAGGTGCAAAACATCGAATGAAGACTAGTATAATTGTTGTAGCTGCCCCGAGCGGAGCTGGTAAAAGCAGTTTTGTTGAAAAGTTAGCTTCAGAAGAAGCTAGACTGCACGATGTTGTAACTTATACGACTCGTCAAATGCGTAAAGGCGAAAGCCAAGGCAAGCCCTATTTCTTTATTACTCGTGAAGATTTTGAAAAAAAGAAAAACGAAGGTTTTTTTATTGAATGGGCTCAAGTTCATACTAACTTTTATGGCACTTCATATGAGCAGCTTGAGCAAGCTTGGAAACAGAACAAAGTTTGTATAATGGATATCGATATTCAAGGAGTGGCTACTTTTAAGGCAAAATTTCCGGATTTAAAGACTGTTTTTATATTGCCACCGTCTATAGACGAATTGCGTCGCAGAGTTGTTAAGCGAGATGGAGGCGAAACGCCTGATTTAGAAGTGCGTATGAGCAATGCTGAAAAGGAAATGGCCAAGGCTCATGAGTTCGATGTACGCATTGTGAATGACGTTTTTGATAGATCTTTCGCAGAATTTAAAAAAATCATTGAGAAATGGCTCACTTAGGGTTAAATATAATGTTTTAATGTGATCTAAATGGAGGTCATTTCATGGCTCGTGTTACGGTTGAAGATTGTTTAGATAAAGTTCCAAATCGTTTTGCTTTAGTATTATTAGTGGCTAAAAGAGCTAAACAGCTTTTAAAAGGTCAAGAGTGCACAGTAGCAACTCGTAACAATAAATACATAGTTAATTCATTACGTGAAGTGGCTATTGGTAACGTGCTTTTTGATGGTAAAGTTGATGAAGTTTCTGCACGTCAAGACATGTTGAAAGACTTAAACAAATAGTTTTTAAATGACCTGCATCACTTAGGTCTAATTTGTGTAAAAACACTTAAATCCCGCTCACAAAGCGGGATTTTTCATTTTAGAATATCAGCTATGCTAGAAGTTTCTTTGGATGATCGATTACCCTCAAAACCAATTCGCACCGCTGATGAGTTGATTGAAAAAATCAAAGCCTATCATCCACAAGCACCAGTTCAATTATTAGAAAAAGCCTATTTATTTTCAGAAAAAGCCCACGAAGGGCAAATGCGCAGATCGGGTGAACCGTATATTTCGCATCCACTCAATGTTGCGGGTATTCTAGCTGATTTAAGACTGGATGTGGATACGATCATGACGGGGTTGCTTCATGATACGGTCGAGGACACACATGTCACGTTAGAAGATATTAAGCGCGAGTTTGGTGAAACGGTTGCTTACTTGGTTGATGGCGTTACTAAAATTGGTCAAATGAATTTTCGTAACAGTTTTGATAAACAAGGCGAAAATATTCGTAAGATGATTGTGGCCATGGGTAAAGATGTGCGCGTTGTACTTGTTAAGCTCGCAGATCGATTACACAATATGCGTACGCTCAATCATATGCCTTATGAAAAACAAACGCGTATAGCTCAAGAAACACTTGAAATTTATTGTCCGCTGGCTGGTCGTATCGGTATTAGTTCGCTTAAAATTGAACTTGAAGATTTATGTTTTCGTTATTCAAGACCTGATAAATTCTATGAACTCGTTCAATTGCTTAAAAAGACTGAGGGTGATACTTCAAGATATATCGACGAAGTTAAAAAAAGCGTTCAAGAAGTTTTAAGTAAAACGGCGATTAAAAATTATAAAATTTATGGCAGATCAAAGCATTTGTGGTCTGTCTATCGTAAAATGACATCGAGAAATCTAACGTATGATCAAATATATGATGTGTTAGCATTTCGTATTATTGTGGATTCAGTTGTCGAGTGTTACGAAGTTTTAGGTTATATCCATTCGATCTGGAAACCCATTCCAGGTCGCTTTAAAGATTTCATTGCTATGCCCAAATCCAATAACTATCAATCATTGCATACGACTGTTATAGGGCCTGGTGGGGATCGTATTGAAATACAAATACGAACAGAAGAAATGCATCTCGTTGCTGAAAAAGGGATCGCAGCGCACTGGAATTATAAAGAGCGTGGGCAATTACAAGCTGATAAATTACAGCAAGCGAATTGGTTGCGCGATTTAGTTTCACTTCATCAGCAGGCTTCGTCACCAGATGAGTTTTTAGAGACGATTAAAACTGACTTAATGGAAAAAGACATTTATGTTTTTACGCCAAAAGGTGATGTTAAAGAGTTACCGGAAAACTCGACTCCGGTGGATTTAGCTTATGCGATTCATACGAATTTAGGAAATACCTGCACTGGCGCCAGAGTGAATGGGCGAATGGTTCCGTTAAAGCACGTTTTGCAAAATGGTGATCGTGTTGAAATTATGACATCAAAAACGCAAACGCCATCAAAAGATTGGCTTAAGTTTTGTGTAACTAACAAAGCTATTTCAAAAATCAGACAATTCGTTAAAGAAGAACAACGTCGTAATGCATTAGCTTTAGGTAAAGAACTTGTCGAAAAAGAATTTCGTAAGTTTGGTATGGCAGCAGCTAAATACTTAAAGGGCGATCTTTTTGAAAAATATATCAAAGAAAGTGGCGTTGTCGACGTTGATGATTTGTATGTTAAAGTTGGTTACGGAAAACTTGAACCTAAACATTTAGTTCCGAATTTATCTCCTGAGAATGCAAGAGCCGAGGCTGAAAAAACAGAGACTGACAATTTCATGGAGAAAATGGTTCGCTCTGCTAAAAACAGCAAACGTAAAACAAATTCATTAGTTTCTGTTGATGGTATGGATGATGTTCTAGTGCATTTTGCAAAATGCTGTGCACCTATTCCGGGTGATCCAATATCGGGATTTATCAGCCGTGGTAAAGGTATTATCATTCATAGATCTGATTGCTCAAAAGTTTTTGAATTAGATCAAATGCGCAGAGTTGATGTTGAATGGACTGCTAAAACCGCAGCTGACGGACAAGAAAGACAAGTTAAACTTGAAGTCATCGGGCAAGACGTTCCCGGTTTATTAAAACTGATGTCAGAGGCTTTTGCGACTCAAGGAATTAACATTGAATCGGCTCAGATTCGCACAACACGCGATAAAAAAGCTGTGTGTTTATTTGAAATCTCAGTCAAAGATTTAACTCAGTTGAGTAATTCTATTTTAGCTTTACAGAAAATTAAGGGTATTATCGGCGTTCAACGCGTGAGTGGGTAGTGGTTTTCATATCAACCAAAAACTAGTCCATATGAACCATTTTCTGGTTGATATGGACTATAAAAATATGAGCTAAAAAAAATCCAACCCTAAAACTGCCAACCGTATCCGCCTTGAAAAGCGATTTGGTTGATGACGGGGACAGTGTCGGATTTGTTCAGAGAGTAATGATATTCGAAACTAAACGGAATAAAAATTTTGTTGTTGCGAATAAAGTCGACTCCGAAACTTAAAACGATCGAATTGGCCATCTTAATATCACTTTCAATGAGTGATGAAGATTTCTTAGTTATAGGTAATTTAAGAGTACCGCCAATAGCACCCCAGAATATTGAAGGAGCCTTAATGAAATCATATCTGGCAAGAGCACCAAAAGATAAGTAAGTGATCCTTGCGTTACAATCTTTTGATGTTTTAGTGTCACACGAGTTATATTGAGCAGATCCTTTTACATCAACAGGATCGATTGTAAAAATACCGCGAGCCGTAATTTTATTATACCAAGGTAATGGCTTTTCAACCACACCCATAAGACCAATATTAAGACCACTCATATCAACAACTTCTTCATTTGGATAGGGGCTGCCATTGCCATTATCTTGTTGTTTGGTTGAAAGTGAGTTAGCCGCAAGTCGGCCAAGGATAGAAATTTTTAACATGTCATAGCGATAGACAACATAGTCGATTTCTTTTTTCTTATTTTTTTTAGTCGTATGTTGAATGACGACTTCTTGTTTTTCTGTGAACAGACCTGAATTAATTTGTGCGACGGCTTGTTTATCTTTAATTTGCAGAATAGTAGCACTTGATTCTTCTTGTCTTGCAGACTCATTTGTTATGACTTCTTGTACAGGATAAACAGTATCACCGATAAGAACTTTTTCGTCTTTGAATGTTAATAACAAGCGATCGTTTTTGACTTTTTCAACTATAGCCGCGTGGCTTAGATGTGTTGTGATCAAAATAAAGAGAGCTAAAGTCTTTTTCATTATGGATTAACGACCTTAAATTGATCAACAGGTTTATAAAGACAAAATTGTCCGCTTGTGACAGTTGATTCAAAAATAGTTTGCTCCTGAAAATAGATTTTCCATAGAGTTTCATCATCTGAAATATTCATAACAAATTGGCGTTTTGTGTTTGGGGAAACAACAGATTCTGATGAGCAAGATTGAATCATGAAACCAGTAGAACCCTGTGCTCGTGGTGGATTTACTTCAAAGTTAGCGCGATCTGATGATTTATATAATGAGCATCCAGAGATAATAATTGAAATGAGAAGCAGCTGTTTCATAGATTAATTTTGAGCAACATTAGATTAAAAGAAAAGCGTAAATTCGTAAATCAGTTAAGACCTAGGTCGTAACTAGACTAAGATCTGAGTTATGCTTAAAGCTAATTGTTCAATTTTATATAGGTTTTATTAAAAGCTAACTTTTACCGATAAGAAATACGCAAGTTTTAATATGGGGAAACGTTGAATATAATTGCACTTTTTATTTACCTTTTATTGTTTTCAAACCATTTATCAGCGCAATATTTTGCTCAAAAAAGTTATGAACTTTTATCCAATAAATGTAAAGATCACAATAATCAAAAAACAAGTCGTAAAGAAATTCGTGATTTGTGCAGATTACAGCATAACGAAGAAAATAGATTAAGAATTGTAAAATCAAATCTCGGTCAAGTTAGTGAAAATGCATATTTAGCATCTTTAGCTCAAATTAAAATAGAACAGGTTAAATGCTTAAAGTCAGAAATTTCAAATCTAAAACAAGATGAAAAAAACAAAAAAGCAGTCTTGAATGATTTTGTTCAAAAAATATTTATGCTTGGAGAGCACAAAAGACTATTAAATGAGTACCGAAACAAAAATCATTTAACTGATGATGAAAAACAGAGATACGAAGTGTTACTTAAAAGTGCTATCACGATAGAAAAAAATATTTCTTTCGCCGAACTTGAACCATTTAAAAAAATCATACAGTACTCAATGTTACAATTCGACATGTATACACCTGATCGTTTAGACAAGACATTGCCTATTCAGATAGAGAAACAGTTTAATCAAGCTATTGATAAATCAATGACGATGTTAAACGAAAACGAAATGGATTTAAATCAAGGGATTAGAACTTTTGGTGAATCGTTTTCGGATTCAAGTAAGGAAAACTTAGCTCAAGATGAATTTCTTATTGGGACATACAGAAGTCAGAACGCAGATATTGAAAGCGAACTCGAAAATACAATGTGCCAAGTTAATGCTAAATATGGTCAAGGTGCAAAAACCAGAGATCAACTCATTTCAGCAGGAGTTGTCTTAGGAACATTTGGTACGGGTATCTTGAGTCGTCTAGCATCAACGGCGATAGAAGCAAATCTTTTAAGATCGAGTTTGATCAAGACAATTACCCCCCGAACAGTGGCCATAGCTCGATTGACTTCTTCATTAAGTTTGTCATCAGTGGCAGTTGCTGAAGCTTTCAAGTCTTGCGATTCAGTTGAAGACAAAATTCAATTAAACCATGAGAATCAAAAACAAACAGCCTGCCTTAATCACAATATTAAATCTGTTGGCCATGAGAATTGCTTATTATCAAAGATATTGGCAGCAACTCAGATTGTGCATTTATTCCCAATTTTAAAACATACTTCAAACTTTATAAATAAATCAAAAACAATTAAAAATACGCGGTCTTTACAAAAAATAGAGACTGAAACAATAGCTCAAACAAGACAAGTTACCACAAATGAATTAACAGTCAGTTCTAAAAAAACAATTACGACTGCTCAAGAGAATTTGTCGAAAGAAAAAATAGCTAAAAGCAGGCCAGATACATCGGCTGCAGTCAGTCGGAAGAAATCTAAATCAGCTGTTATCGATAGTGATGAGAAAAAACTAAAATCTATGATTTCTCTAGAAAGTGAAATCGATATAATTGAGAAAAAATTATTACAACAAGGGGGCTCAGCTGAGCAGCTTGCGCAATTAAAACTCATAAGAAAAGAACTCGACTCAGTTATTGATTTTGATTTGGCGTCTTCAGAAAGTAAACTAAATGAATTAAGAAACCGACTTAGGAATTTGCAATCATCAGAGTTAAATACTGTAGTTCAAGACAAAACAATGAATGCATTAGATTCATTAAGTTCGTTCGCCGATAATCAAAAAGTGCAAGTTATGTCAGGTCATTTTCAAGGTGATAGATATGTGCAAATAAGTTCTAAAGTGTTTGAAAGTCTTAAGTCTGAAGAAAAGATAACAACGCGCAAGTTTTTAGAATCCATAAGTAAAGGTTTAAATGCTGATAAAATTGATTCAACTAAAATTAAGTTTTTAGGTGGCATTGAGTCTGGAGAGAAAGGTCGGGTGTTCGAGGTTCGTGTAGTAACTCGCGGGCATAAAAGACTTTTTGGTTGTTTCAAAGATGGCGTTTATAGCATATTAGCTTATAACCCTCAAACACCAACAACTGTTGCAGGGGTTAATGTTTTATACAAAGATCTTTGTAAATAAAAAAAAAGCCCCAGAGTTTTAAGTCTGAGGCTTTTTAAATTTAACTTTTAATTAAATATTAAAATGGAATATCTTCTGATTGATCAAAAGATGGTTCTGGTCCGAAATCATTGAAACCAAAATCACTACCGCTATTAGCTTGTGAATTTGAATTGTCATATGAGTTGCCAGATGATGCTGTTGCGTTACCGCCACCCAAGAATTGAACAGTCGATGCTACGATTTCAGTTGCATATTTTTTTTGACCGTTGTCTTCCCATGAACGAGTTTGCAGTTTGCCTTCAACATAAACTTGGCGACCTTTAGCTAAGTATTTACCGCAAAGTTCAGCAAGCTTGCCCCACACAGTGATACGGTGCCATTCAGTGCGCTCTTGCTTTTGACCATTTTTATCAACCCATGTTTCGCTTGTCGCGACATTAAGGCGAGTCACTGTTGAACCTTGGCCAACGGCTTTCATTTCAGGATCCTGACCTAAACGGCCAACGATGATAACTTTATTTATTCCAGACATATTAATCCCCCTTTCTCTTTTTGCTTTTGGGTGTCTGTAGAGTCAATGAAGACTTTGTTCTTGCAGTAAGATTCAGCAAAACTGGGGCTAATTAAACTATGGGTCAAACTGAGTTTAAGCTTGAATCTCAGTTGGTTTTCGGATCGAACGCCATATTGCATTTTATGCTTAGCTTGTAAGCAGTTCACAAAATTTACAAAATTGATAAAAATGGTCGTTTTTTAGAAGGGCTTTGTGTAAACCGTGGATAGGGGGGGGCATGAGATTATTTAAATCTATAAGTTGGCTATGTGTTTTGGCTATGGGGCCTATCAGTGGCTGTCAGAGATTCAACTTAAGTGAATCTCATACCACAGCAATTCGCCCAGAAACAAAAGTGATTTATGGTGCTGATGATCGACTCGACTATGCTGAAATAATTGATTCTGAACTTAAAAGTTTAGCGCACTCGACTGTGGCCCTGATTGAAAATCACAACATGGTGTATGACCAAGTCTTTGATCAATATGTTCTGAAAAATCCAGATACAAGCTTAAAACTTTGTTCAAACGAAAAATTTCGTCATCAGCCAACATGGGCTTTTTGTTCTGGGTCTCTTGTCGCGCCAGATATTATTTTAACAGCTGGGCACTGTATTGAGGATAAAAAAACATGTAAAGAAACAAACTTTGTTTTTGATTACACCTACTTGAATTCTAAAACTCAACTTAACTCTTTTGCAGCTTCAAATGTTTATAAGTGTTCAGAGATCATTTATAGTGTTAATGAAAAAAAAGGAGCTGACTTTGCTTTGATTAGACTTGACCGAGCTGTGACTGGTCGTGAGGTGTTAGAACTTTCTAATGTTGATGCTGGTCTGGGTGATGATCTGTTAATGATAGGCCATCCGGCGGGTTATCCAACTAAGTTTACAATGAATGTTAAAGTCAGAGATCAATCGAATCCTCATTATTTGGTTGTGAGTGCTGATTCTTATGTTGGTAATTCGGGCTCATCTGTTTTTGATGTTAAGAACCATAAAATTGTCGGTGTATTAGATCGTGGAGAACAAGATTACACTTTACAGAATAGCTGCTTTGCTTCGAAAGTATGTTTAGAAAATGAGTGTCGCGGTGAAGACGTCACCAGATCCTCAGTGATTCAAAAGTTTTTAAAATAACAATTAATTAAGAGGCAAAAATTGTGGAACGCCATTCGCGTTAGCTACAACTTTACATTTAATTTGGGTCACTCCGCCATTATCACGTACACATTGGCTTAATAAAGTTAAAAAGAGTGAGGCTTTTTCTTTAAAGGCTTGTTTAGCTGTGAGATCAATATTGACACTGATGTTGCCGATTTCAGGAGTTGGTTTGCCACTAGCCATTGATATTTTTAAACCGATTTCACCAGTCACTTGACCAAATAAATCATCCGTCGGAAGTCCAAGTTTTCCTGATTCTATAGTGATTTTTCCGTTGTTGATTTTTCCTTTTATATCAATTTTTTTCATTTTGATGTCTGGTAAATTAAGAACATCCATTCCTAAATTAAGAGATGCTGAAACTAAATCAAAGCTGTCTACAGTTGCTTGAAATTCACCATCGGGCTGCTCTTGAAAAGAGGAATCTAAATTAAGATGACTTGTGAGTTGTGCAATGCCAGTGAGCGGTAAAGAAAGCTTAAGAGTTTTTTTAACTTCTTGTAAGTTAATTTTTTGAGCCTCAAGATCAACAGTCAGTTTCTGGGCACCAGATTCTAAAGTGCTAATAGGTGTCAGTTTTAAATCAAGTTGTCCTTTAAATAAACCATCGGCAGTCAAGTGTCCACCGGCTTGTCTTTTAATCAGAGCAGCTAGTGAGGGTTTAGCCATAATTGAGTCAATCGATAAGTTGTCTATGTTGCCAGTCTCAAGGTGAACTTGATCGAGCGATACAGACGGGGCCAGCGGATTAATGTGCATATCTTCAAATTGAACAAAGACTTTTTTTTGAGTCAGATCTGAAATTTTTGAAGAGATAAAATCATTTAAATCAGAGAATGGAAAAAGAACAAATACAAATATCAGACAAAGAACAACAGCACTTATTATTTTGCCGATGTGCTGATAGATAAATCTAAAAAAAAGAATGATATAGTTCATGATTGACCTTTATTCTTTGTCGTTATTCTCGTCTGTTTGTCCTGATTTTTTCTTCTTTTTTGGTTCTGGTATCTCGGGTGGAGGTTCAGGTATGGCCTCAGGCACCTTTAAGGCAAATAGTTTATATTGAACATCAAAATAGCCTTTGAGTTCAGTATGAGCTTTAATATCCATGTCTTTTACTTTTACAGCATCAGAAATATTTGTAAGCTTAGTGCCAATGTCGACTATTTGTCTTAAGTTCAGTTTGCTAAGCTTAACTTCGACAACATCTAAAATTAAATTTGATGGTATAAGTTTACCATCAGGGCCAGCAGTGGCGATCGCCACCACTTGTTCTGGTATTAAATGCGCATTGTTTAAAGCGTTTTGAATTTGTGAAATTAAATCTGAGCTTGCGGGTGCGGGTTGTATCTGTGCTGTTGTTGAAGATTCACGGTAGGCTTTAAATAAATCACGAATCAAAGATCTTTTTGATTCAAATTCTGAAATCAAAGTGTGTGACGATGATAGTTGGCTCAGCGGTGAGTACAAGATGGCCAGAAGTAACAGACCAACAACAGAAACTTGAACAACTTTTTGTCCTGTTGATGAAAGCGATTGGTATTTATCACTTATTTGGTTATAAGCGTTGGTCTCTTGGATTTTCTCGCCGATGACTTGTAATTGAGCTGTCAGCTGCTCTTTTAATTCATCTAGTCTACTCATTTGACAATCCCTCGATCAGCTTTAAAACTCATTGCAAATGAAACCTTATTCGGTACAGGTGGCAATTGAGCTTGTTCGTCCATAACTTTTTTATCTAACGAGATCGATTGTAAACGTTGGTTGATCAGTGTGACCTCTCGTGGCGAGTTAGCATAACCAACCATGCGAACAACATCATCTTTAATTTGCAGCTCAATAAGATCGATTTGAGCTTGCTCTTTGCTTGGCGAAGCTTCGCTCACTTTTTTAAGTACATCTAAAGCTGAATTAAGACCTGCAACTTGGTTTAAAAGTTTAAAATCTTGCATACGTTTTTTGTTGTCACTGATATATTTTTTAACGCCTTTTTCATTGGCTTGTTTTTTGGGTAATCTAGCAACGGCTTTAGCTTGTTTTTTGAGTGCTTCGTCGCCTTTTTCAAATAAATTTGTTGAAAAAGATTCTCTAAAGTTACCCCAGATAAATAATACGACCATTGCAGCCACAGCTGTTTGAACAAGAGCTCCCCAGTCAGTCCAAAACTGTTTGAATTTATTGTTATCTTGAACAAATTCACCTTTTAAAAACTGTAAAGCTGGATTGCGTGGTTTTTTAAAAGCTTCGATAGCGATACCAACAGCTGTTCCAAACCTATTTTTAATAGAATCCATCGGAATATTGTTCGTATCAATACCTGGATATTGTAAATAAGCATCAAGAGGCGAGAATGTATTCGTTGCAACTTCAAGTTGTGTCGTGAGAAATGGTGCAAGTCCTTTAAGACCTGAAAAACCACCAGTGAGATCTATAGATGTTATTTCACCGTGAAACTCACTCTTGATCTCTAAAAACGTCATTTGTAAGTCACGAGATAAATCTTTAATCGGTTTTTCAATTGTTGATGTTAGATTGGCTGAATCAAAATCTAAACCAGATTTTGAAAGTGGAATTTGAGCTTTGGTTTGTAAAAGCTTTTGGGCTTCGAGGTAAGGCAATTGAAATTTACGAACAAGTTCAGAAATAACAGCATCTGCTCCCCACAAGATACTTCGAACAAATACAATGCGATTTTCAATCTGAGCACATAATAAAGTTTTTTTGTGTCCAATGTTGAGTGTGATGTGAATATCGTGAGGTTTAGTTTCAAGGCCCAGATCTTGAGACTGTTCTTCTGATTCAGCGAGAGGGCTTTTATCTGCTGGGTAATGAGGGACAGGCATATCCCATTGTTCTAAGAGATTTGTAAAAGCTAAGCCATCTACAGTAATAGCATGTGGTTCAAAACCAAAATCATGAGATAGGTTCAAAGTTTTTTCTATATGGTTAGCGGGAGCTGCAATTGCTAAAACTTGTGCAGCAAAACCATCGTACAAAATTGGTTTTGCATCGAATAAACAAAGATCAGGATCAAAAGGGATGTCTTCTTCCATTTCAAAAGATAAACTTTTTAATATTTTAAGTTTATCTGCAAACGGAAATTGTTTTTTACGAACTGTGACTTTATCTTGTTTTAAAGCAATGATAATACGAGCGCTTTCGGCATCGAGTCTTTGTGAGATTTGACGAATAAATTCAATGGCTTCGATTTCTTTGTCGTGAGCTGAAGCTTGCTGTGAAAGTTTTTTTTCGAATACGGCATTAACGTAGACATTTTTTTTATTTTGAATGACTTCGGCGACTTTTATACAGTCTTCACCAACGTCTATACCAATTGATCGCATTATTAAAACCTCATGTTAAAAAAATGTCTTTGCCTAAGTCCTATTGCTCAGACCAGTATACGATACGAGGTCGACCTTTGGGAAGTGGATCTTGTGTTGTAGATCCAGGTCTAGGTCCAGAATTAGCTGGCGGTTGTGTTTGACCAGTTTGCCCTGTTTGACTGGCTTGTTGTGCTTGTTTTTCTTTATCAATTAAACTTTTAACCGTACTGCCAGCTTTTTGTAGATCCATAACATAAACTGTGATTTTCTTTTGGACTGAACCTTTGCCATTACCAGAGCGACCAATGGCTTCAATTTTAAAATTAGTCACTTTATCGCAAATAAAAGGGATTTTATCAAATTCAGGTGATAGTCGCGAGCCATGACCTTCGATAAACGCTTTGAAAGTGTTGCGACACTCATCAGAAGATCCACCTTGAAACGGGCCGCCTTTTTCTGAGTCCTCACGACGAGCAATAGCTTCTTTGATGGCTTCGGCCGTAATGCCTGTATCTAAAGATTTAAGAACAAGTTCAGACGCTGTATTTGGATTAATGGCTTTTGATCCATAAATTGTAATTGAGGGATAAATGATACTAAAAAATTCTTCAGTCATGCCAGGTACTAAACGAATTTCATCAATTGTTCTAAAACCGCGATTGGGCGGGAAGTTTTCTCCTAAATTAATAAAAGCGGATCTTTTGTCGCCACCATTATACGAAGTATTTTTATCACTCATCCAATCACCAATTCTATTGATGAGTTCTGTGAAATTAAAATTTTGATATTTGTTTTTGAATTTATCATCACTCGCAATTTTGTTTTCAAAAATATTGAGAATTTGCTTTTGAGTGACTTCTCTTAAAGTTTTAGATGGTGAACCTAAGTCATTAATATCGATTTTCGAACCTTCATCCATGATTGTGTGCGTGTAAACGCCATCAAATAAAGCTTCTTTAGTGACACTTTCAATGTCATCTTTGGCACCCATCATCATGTCTTTTGTAATTGGCAAAGGCCATGCAAACGGAAAATTCCAAACCTGGTTAAGTTGTTGTGCAAAGCCCGCGGGTAAGTTCATGCGACTGGCTTGTTGGTAGACTTTGACGCGTAATAAAGCGATATCTAAACTGTTACGGGCAGCATAGTAAGCTTTAATACGGTGAATTTCATGAGTATTAACAACGTATTCAATTGTTGAATCAGTTGCCACTTCGCTTGCGACAAACACCATAAGTAATAATGATGTGACCGCGAGTAGTAGAGCCACGCCATTACGTTTTGATTTAATATGAAAACCAACAGGGTTGTATCTAAGACGGCTTTTAATTTCTTGTATTTTGTGAGAATTCAATATTTGAGCCATGCTTAAAGTCCTGGTGCTGGCGCAAAGCCAGTTTGATTAGTTTGGCCAGTTAATGAACTGCCGCTCGCATTATTGTTTTTTGATTTTGAATTATTGGGATTATGCACTGGCACAACATACTGCAAAGAGTATTCTTTCTTTTTTCCATCTAATTCGCGCTCAATAGCTAACGTGACTTCAACAGCATCAGGAAAAATAGACTTAGTCGCATCATCGACACCGCCAGTTGTTTTCCATTCTTTGACCCAGTCTTTTTTACCATCGCCAATATAACGTAATTTAAATTCTTTAATGTTTTCAAGTAAGACAGATTCTGTTCCGCCTTTGGTGACATCAGCGTCAACAATTTTTTCAACTCGTCTAAAAAGACACTGGCTGTTTTTTTCAGTCGTTAAGTTTTTACAATCTTTTAATGAATAACCCACTTCGATAAAATCAGCTTGTAATTCATTTGCGAGAGTGCGGCCATTGTTAAGTGTAACAAAATTAATTTTTTGATCATCACCAACAAACTGAGTTGAGGGGTCTTGACGTTTGTTTTCTCGTTGAGTGGTCTGAGTTGTTTGTGTTGGAGGTGGAACAAAACCACCAGCTGGCTGTCCTTGTTGTGTGTTAGTTTGAGTTGGTTTTTGTGCAATATCTGAGATTTCTTTTTCAAAGTCATAGTGGTTGTAAGCTTGATAAATATCAGCACGCATGACTTTAAGTGCGTCACGCAAAGCCGAAACATCTTCTACTTCAGCTTGTATTTTTCGTTTGGCTTTAAGAGCCCTGCTCAGAGATGTAGCCACAAGCATAGACAGAGTTGAAAGAATCGTTATCGCAATAATAACTTCAATAAGTGTAAAACCTTTTTTGGAAAATCTTTGAGAGAAAATCATTGTCCACCACCAGCGCCTGGTAATGGTAAGGGCTTATCGTAATCAATCATGTAAAAGGTGACAGAAACTTCGACTGGTTTTTTCTTTTTTGTGTAGCGAACTGTCACTTTAATTTCTTTGATAGTTTTTGAAAGATGTTGCGTAAATGTTCTGATAATAGATCCTAAATCTAAATTTTGGGCTTTACCTTCGCCACCAAATAATGGTGACAGGTCAGGAAATTCTAATTTTTGCGATTTCATTTCCCATGAGTAATCGGGAAGTTCAGATCCAAAAGTGTCTGATTTTTCTTCTGGGATTGAATCAAGAGGTTTGCCTTTCCATTCACGTTCGATTTCAACAACTTTACGCTCGAGTAGGGCTGCAAGCTCGACTTGGATTTTAGTTTTTTGTAATCTTGAGTATGTGCCAGACCAAGAGTTTGTGAGAATGAATAAGCCTGATGCCATAATCATCATGGCTAAGACAACTTCAATTAATGTAAAAGCTTTTGTTTTTTGTAAGTTCACTCTTTAAATATTATCCACATAAGTGATTAGTGATTCAAATCTTTTAATGTCTTTTCGCCATCAATAATATCGGCTTGTCCGGTGATTGAATTAAAAACCAGTGTCCATACGTTTTTTTTTGGATCGATAATCTGTAAAGCGATAGGCTCAATCATTCCTTGTGGAAAAAAATGAATATAGGCCATGCCGTCAGTGAAGATAGCTTCTTGAGGACCGCTTTCTAGAGACTTAAATGAATAACCATTCGGTAAAGATTTTTCTTTTTTAGAGTATGTTGCGTCAGTTTGAAAAGGCGATTTATATTTATCTGGATCGTCATCTTTCATTTTCTGTTGTAGAGAGTCTCTTTCGAGCTGAATATTTTCTTTGTTGAGTAAAGTTGGATTTGTTGATTTTTCAACCCAGTAGGCTTGATTTTTTTCGTCTAAACGAAAAGCTATGCGGTATGTTGTGTTATAAAGCTTTGCACGGTTACGGATTTCTTTAACCATGACGACCATGTCTCGAAAAACTTTACGATTGTCCGTTTTGTTGAAATTCGTTCTTGAAATGGCCAAGCTTAATATTGTGCCAATAATCATGATCACAACCGTGATTTCTAACAAAGAGAAACCTCGGTTGTTTGAAGATGAGATCTGATTCAAATTATTCTTCGCCGCCAACAGATTCGTCAGAGAAAATATCTTTAGCAAAACTAGAGCCGCCTTCTTTGCCATCAGCGCCTAAAGATTTTAAATTGTAACCGTTGCCAGAAGTTGCGTATTGAAAATCATTGTTCCAAGCATCTTTTAAAAGATGTTTTAATTTTGGATTTCCAGCCCAGCTCTTACAATTAGAATCGTCGTCAGTAATAAAACTTAATCCAGCTGGATACTTTCCACCACATTCAGCATTGTATTCGTTGAGCTTAGTCGTGATCTCAGTCATTTTCATTTTAGTTTGGTTAACTTTTGACTTTTCTTGTCCATCTTTAATTTTAGGAAGAATAATGGCCATAATACCACCAATGATCACAAGAACGATCATAATTTCACCAAGAGAAAATGCTCGGGTATTGCGAATGACTTTAACTGCTTGTTTCATGATGAATCTCCTCAATTTCGATGATCATGTTAAATGATCATGTTGGATGAATATGTATTTTACAAACGATTATTAGCCGCCAAGTTTTGAGGTCATATCAAACATTGGTACAATAATCGATATTACTATGACAAAAATTACGCCGCCAATCAACAAAGTCATGATGGGATTTAGCAAAGTTGTTAAAGTTTCGATTTTAGCCTTAACCTGAAAGTCATAAGCATCCGCGACCAAGGTCAGCATATTTTCTAAATCGCCAGTTTTTTCTCCAATATTAACCATATGGACAACAATCGGTGGGAATTGTTCAGACTTTTTAAGAGGACCTGCGATAGATTCCCCCTCAGAAATATTACTTTTAGCTTCATCAATGGCTTGGGCTAAAACGTGATTGTCGACAACATTGCGCACAATATCCATTGAGTTGAGCATAGGAACGCCACCAGCAAGTAAAGTAGCAAGAGTTCTTGTGAAACGAGAAATAGCAACCATACGTGCGATTTCTCCGACAATTGGAATTTTTAATAAAATAGCATCCCAAGATTTACGACCCTCGGTCGAATTTTTCCAGTTAAAAAATACAGCTACGGCAATAATAATAAAGCCTGCAATGTAGTGCCAATTTTCAACAAAAACTTTACTTGTCGCCGATACGAACTGTGTTGTTGCCGGCAATGTCACATCGGGCATCGTTTCAAATATTGCTAAAATTTCAGGTAAAACTTTTGTGAATAAACCAAAAATAACAAGAGTAATAACAACTAACATGATCATGGGATAAGTCATGGCACCAATAACTTTTTGTCTGAGTTCGGCTTGTGCTTCTGTGAATTCAGCTAAACGGAGTAAGATAATATCAAGCGTTCCTGACATTTCACCAGCTTCAGCCATAGAGACAAAAATTGTATCAAAGACATTCGGGTATTTTGAAAGAGCTTTATGTAATGATTGCCCCTCGTTGACCATGTTTTTGCAATCAGCAATGGCTTCTGCCAAAATTTTATTTTCAACTTGTTCAGAGATAGCCGTTAAAGCATCAATCAGCGGAATATTAGCTTTAATGAGTGTGGCTAATTGACGCGTCATTAAAGAAAGGTCTTTAACAGGCACTTTGCCTGTTGATCTTGAACTGGATTTTTTTGAATTTTCAGATTTCTTTTTGTCTTTGATATCGACAACAAAAATACCATCTTTTTTAAGTTTTGTTCGTGCAGCTCTTAAATTTTCAGAGTCGAGATTACCTTTAACTGTTTTACCATCTTTGGTAAGTCCCTTGTATTCATATATCGGCATAGAACAAAACCTTTACGCGCGTTTAGATATCGATTTGTGTATTAGTTAATAGTTCCTCAATCGTTGTGATTCCGGCAAGTACTTTTTGAATCCCATGATCGCGAAATGTTTTAAACCCATTTGAGACAGCTAATTTTTTAATTGAATTACCATCTTTACGTTGCATCACAAGTGACCGAATATCATCAGTGACGGGTAAGAGCTCAGCAATAATCGTACGACCAACATAACCTTTTTGACCGCAGTGCTCACAACCCATGGCTTTATAAATAGTTGCTTTTCGAGCTTGTTCAGCATTAATACCCAAAGTGTTAAGTTCAAAATCAGAAGGAACGTGTGGTGCTTTACAGTGCGGACAAAGAACTCTGACCAGACGTTGTGCAAGTACACCTAATATCGAAGTTGCAATTAAAAAAGGTTCAGCTCCGATATCCATTAAACGGGGAAATGCACCGGCTGCATCATTGGCATGGATGGTTGATAGCACTAAGTGACCTGTTAGTGATGAGTTAATTGCAAGTTCTGCTGTTTCTAAGTCACGAATCTCACCGACCATGATGATGTCTGGATCTTGACGAAGAAACGATCTTAAACCAGCTGCAAAAGTTAAACCGATTTTAGCATTAACTTGAACTTGTCCAACTCCGTGAATACGTTGCTCGACAGGATCTTCGATCGTGAGAATATTAATATCAGGTTTATTCAGCTTTGATAAACATCCGTACAGTGTTGTTGATTTACCAGAACCAGTGGGGCCAGTAACAAGTAAAATTCCGTACGAACGAGCAATGAGATCATCAAGAACAGTTAAAAGATCTTGTGAAAACCCAGCTTGATGTAATTCGCGCACTTGATGTGATTTATCTTGTAAACGCATGACAATACGTTCACCAAACGTTGTTGGCACAGTTGATAAACGAATATCGATATCTTTACCACCCACTTTGAGTGGTATGCGACCATCTTGCGGTAAACGTTTTTCAGCGATATTGAGATTTCCCATAACTTTAATGCGCGAAGTGATTGCGTTTTGTAATTTTTTAGGTGGCTTGAAAACATCATACAAATTACCATCGATACGGTAACGAACGGCCATGTCTTTTTCATAGGGCTCGATATGAATATCAGAGGCTTTTTCTTTAACAGCGCGAAATAAAATTGAATTCACAAGTTTAATGACCGGAGCATCGTCTTCACCAGCCTCGAGCAAATCAATAATAGGATCTTCAAGATCCATTTCGCCTTCATCGATTTCATCAAGACCGCTCATGTTAGCAGAGCTTTTTTCGTAGACTCTGTTAATGGCCTCTTGCAATCTTTGTGATGTTGTCATCAGTGTTCGAACACGTTTACCAAATAAAGCTCGCAAATCATCAACAGCTTTTGTGTTGACGGGATTTGAAGTGAGCATTGTGAGCAAATCGTTTTCTTCTTTAAATGGTAATACGCCCTGAGTTTTAGCGTAATTAATTGGAATATCACGAACCAGATCTGCCGGAATTTCACTGACAGGAATATCGCGAATAAATTCAAAGCCAATCTCTTGGCATAGATCGGCGACAAGATCTTCAGCCGTTGAATAATCACGATTTGAAAGAGTTTCTTGAATTGATAAGTTTTGCGAGAGAGCAGGGTTTTTCAAGATTGATTTAATCTGCTCTGTCGATAAACTCGTTGATTTTGTCAATAAAAGTGGAATATCCACTTGAGCCATAGGTGTAATTCCTTTTATTTAATTTCGTTATCAGTTTCTATTGTTGTCGATTGCGGAATACGTGCTTCACGTTTTAAAACTTTATCAATCGTTGAACCGTAAGGATCTTTGCCACCGTTTTGTTTTAAGAATTTTAAACGCTCATTCACTTTTGAAGTGAGTAAATTGCTTTGATCGTCTTTAGTCTTATTGCGAATGATTTTTGGGGTCAAGAACACAAGCATATTTACTTTTTGTGATGTGACTTCTTTACGTTTAAAGAACCATCCTAAGATTGGTAGATCTCCTAAAATTGGAACTTTAGCGACTTTTTCGATGTTTTCATCTTTCATAAGGCCGCCTATGACAGCCGTGTCTCCACTTGAGAGAATAACATTGGTATTAATGTTACGAACTGCGAGTGGTTGCACTGTGCCGGCTAAGTTTGTCGGTACAGAAACGTTAGAGAGTTGTTTAATTGTTTGTTTAAATTCCATTCTGATTGAATCAGTTGTTGGACTAATAAATGGTTTAAGCTCGATTTTAATACTTGCATCGTCAAGTTCAGGGGTTGATTGTCCCTGTGAGCCATTCGTGCCAGGTGTGAAAACAGTTCTAACAACAACTTTATCACCGACTTCAATTGTAGCTGGCTGAGCGTCAGTGGCGATAATTTGTGGTGTTGATAAAATATTTGTTTTACCAAATTGTTTTACGAATTTTAAATATCCCAGCAAATTTGGAACAGTGACTTTATCGCCAGACGGATTTGAGACATCTTTAGGGACAGAAACAGTTCCATTTGAAAAACCCAGGATCGCAGAACCAGCACCTGATAACGGATTTAAAACATCAACTAAATCCTCAGCGCTTGAAGCAAATCCAGCTTTTCCGCCACCTTCATTGAATTTAACTAAACCACCACCAGCTTTGCTATTATCTGAAATATTCATTTCCATAATGATGGCTTCAACAAAAACCTGATCGCGCGGAATATCTAATTTTTGCAAGATATTCATCACTTTTTCGTAATCTTGTTTGCTGGCAGAGATCACAAGTGAATTTGTATTTTTATCAGATTTAATTGTGACATCACCACCAAAGATAGCTTCACGAACAGCGGCTTGTCCTTGCGGTGCAAAACCAAATCCTGTGTTTTGAGTAGCCGGTTTTGGCGTGGCATCTTTAGCGACTTCATTAAGTGTTTTAGCGATATCTTCAGAGTTGCCATGTTTAACGTAGTAAACATAAACGCCACCTTGGTTTTCAGCAGAAACTTTAAAATCTAATTGTGATATCAATTTTCTAACGCGTGCGATGCCGGGTTTGTTTCCGACAATAATAAGCGAATTCGTACGATCATCAGGAAAAACTAAAAACGATGCGGCCCCAGCTGATTTAGAGCCACCAGTCGCGGCACTTGGTGAACTGAATCTTGGAACTCCAGCATTAAAACCACCAGTGTTAGAAGTTTTTTGGCCTTTGTTAACGATTTTATCAATTAAGTCAGAAATATCTTTAGCTTTAGCGTATTTAATACCAATAACTTCAAGTTGTTCTTCAAAACCCGGAACATCAAGTTGGTTAATAATTTTCATAATACGATCGATGCTTGATCCAAAGTCACTGATAATCATCGAGTTTGTTTGTGGGTAAGCTTCGATTTCACCATATGATGAATTCAATAGTCGACCGAGTTGTTGTTTTAATGTTTCGGCTGAAATATGTTTTAAGTGAACAACTTTTGTGATCATCTGATCTGAATTTGGATAATATGAACCAGAGTAAATATCAATACCATCACGCTGTGCTGAACGCGCATTTCTGATTTTTAAAAATCCACCACTTGGAACAACAGTAAAACCATTAATCGCAAGTGACGATAAAAAGGCTTTATAAGCTTCTGCGACAGTGATTTTACTAGGTGCAATAATTGTGATTTTACCACGAACAGTCGAGTCAATAATAAAGTTTTTACCAGTGAGTTCAGAGACTGCTTTGATAATATCTGTAATATCAACATTCGGAAAATCAAATGATTCAATTGTTTCAGGAAAATTTTCTGAAGTAATATCTTCAGGTGCAGCTTTGGCGAACTTTTGTTTTTGTTTATCGCTTAAAATTGAGTTTTTAGATTTATCACCAGAAATAACTTTAGCTGCGTTGGCTGCATTGTTACCGAAATTAGGCTGTGTGCCTTTGTTATTAGGAACGCCACCAGCGTTGGCCGTATTATTTGTAAAATCATCAAGTGGTGGTGGAGGTGGAAAATCATCAAATTGAGCGAGCGCTTGACTTGAGGTCAATTGACCCATTAAAAAACTCGTGACAAGCGTAGATGTAATTAAACTTTTTTTAACGTTCATTTTTTATCCCTCAGGTCCTATTGTTGTATATCATAATTAAAAGTTTGCTTAGAGCCATTGACCTCAGTAACAATAGAGATTTTGGCTTCTTTTTTTAATTTATTAAACATTTCCATGGCCGCTTGAATGCTGGTAATGGGTTCACCATTTGCAGATTCTATGAGTGCGCCTTTTGGTATACCGAGTTCACCAAATATAGAATCGGGTTGATAATCAACGAGTCTGTAACCATTAATTTCGCCTGTATTCGGGTCACGATTAGGTAATGCGCGCGCTTGCATAAGTAAACTATTTAAATCGTTTAAGTGTTTGTTGAGATCGGCTCTTTTAACTCTGAATGTGTTGTTGCCAAGGCTTTGAACTTGTTTCGGACCTGCTGCAGCCGGAGTAGCGGATTGGGGTTTATTATCAAAACTCACTTTTGAATTACCTTTGTTCATCTCGGCATATTCTAAAGCGCCGTTATTGAGATTGCGAAAATACACTATGCCGCGTTCAATAGTTTCGATTTTGGCGAGACCTTCGATTTCGGCTCCTGGCATGTAAGATCCTGTCATGTTTTTGGATTTGACTTCGATAGCCGCTACAGATTTGGCTGGATTTGAATGGACAAGTGTTCCTATAAGATTAAGTGGTAATGATGTTGGTCTTGGTACGTCAACTTTTGGTGTATCGTCAACTTTTGCTACAATAGGATCTGGTATAAAACCTTGCGAAGAAAATAAATTACGATTCGTGATGCTGGCATACTGACTTTTATCAATCATAATTTTAGGTTGTATTTGCTGTGTTTTGCGAGGAGGCGGTTCTTGCGGTATGAAGTGCTCTCTAACGAAAACAATTCCCAGATCGGCACTCATATAAGCAATAAATAAAATAAGCCCATAGATGGACCATTTTTGAATTAATTTTTTCTTTTCAGCACTCATTTTTTTCATTTTAATGAAGTCCATTTGCAGCATATATAAGACTGCCAGTTTTGATATTACCAATAGGCCAAGGTCGTAAGGCAGTACTTTCGTAGTTAAGCAAAAAATCTAGACATAGGAATAAGTTACCTAGACCTTGGTTGTATTTTTATTCGTTAGTCTAGACAATATGATAAAAAGCGCTATTCTAAAATCTAGGCGAGGACTATGACGGTCATTTACTTCACGGATGGAGCACTGATTGACAACGAACTCATTCGAAGATCTTTACTTCGAATACCTGAGGTCATTGGAGCACTTAAAAAATCTGCAAATGAATTCTTATATTGTGATTTATTTATGGTCATGAATGAGCAATCTGTTTATTTACAGTTGAACTATCATCAAAAAACACATCTCAAATCAATTCTGCAAAATGCTTTATTTCAAAGATGGCTTAAAAAAGATATTGATCCTGATCTTATTATACGACGTACAGATTATCCGCGATTTAATGAACTTGCTCAGCTTTTTTTAAAGCTTTCAACTGTTGATAAGTTAAATGTTATCACGATTGGTCCTGGTTTTGATGATGTCGAATCGTTTTTAAGATTAAGATTACAAATTGATAGTTCACCAATTAATGAGTTCATTTCTCAAGATCCTCATTTGAACTGGTTTTGGAAAGACGTTCGAACACAATTAGAATTACATTCTTAAGATTATTTCTGAGTAACATTAATTTCAGATTGTGCAGTTAAATAAATCTGCTTATAGAAAGACTCATAAAATTTAATAACTTTTGCAGGGTATATTTTAGGTCTTATCGATTTATCAATGCTTTTCGTAAGTTTACCTGGGCCCATGTTGTAAGCAGGAACGTATTTATAGGCTGTGTTGTCAAATTTTTCCCTTAAATAATTGATATAAGCAACACCAATTTTGATGTTCTTAACAGGATCACGTAAAGTCTTAGCGCCTGCAAAATTTTTCATTTTAATTTTTTGAGCAATATATTCTGCTGTTTTTGGCATGAGCTGCATAAGTCCGATTTCACCTGAAGTGCCTTTGGCGTTAGGATTAAATGAGCTTTCTGTTTTGATAATCGAAGCTATGAAAACTGGATCGATTTCGTGTTTATTTGATTCTTCAAGTATAGCTTTAGTTATTTTTTCAATATCTTTTTGATTTTGTTTTGGGACATGGCTTTTGACTAAATTATAAATTTCAACCTCAAGAGAAACACCGTCATTGATTTCAGCGGCTAAGCTTTTTTTAAATTTTTGGCCGAGTAATTCTTTAGCGTGTGACAGTCTTGAGTCTTTATTGACTTGATATTTAGGGTCGTTCACGAGTTCTAAACTTGTAAAGTTTTGAAACAATAATGCTGTTACGATGAAAACTGATACGATTAAATTTTTTCTCATTTTAACACCTTAACCCTTGCTTATACTTAAGAGTTATTCAAAAAGCATTCCGCTCTTTTAGATAGGTTTAATGAGTAGAGGACTTTAAAAGTGAATCGTTTGTGGAAAATTTCTTAATTTAATTCGTCTATTTACTTTTTTTAAATCCATAGAAAATGACAAAATACGGACTTTGATAAAATGAGTTTTTATTTATGTTTTTTTTTAAAGTTGGTTAAGAGTTTGCAGGTTTAAGTAGATTATGAATTTGATACGTTCTGCTGTAGTTTTATGGTTTTTAATGACAACACTGTCGGCGGTTTTTGCGCATGGGCAAAATGCTTGTGTTCAGTTGTTTGTTCAATCTCAAAACGAGACAGCTCAAAATAGAAAAAGGTTAGATGATCAACAAGATCTAAATCGTAGACAAGATGTGAGTTGGTCCCTGCCAGAAGAGCGCCTCGAGAGTTTAAAAGCTATTTTAAAGATGACAATTTTACCTGAGAAGAATCGGTTGCTAACTTATACTCATGGAAATAAAGTACAGCTTGTTCGTGAGAGTCTTATTAAAGTTAATGGTCAAGACAAAGTTAAAGTTGATAAAATACCACTTGATGAATCGCTGCCTGGGCTCGTTATTGATGCAGGGCTTGAGTCAGGGCGGAAGTTTCTAGATGTGTTATTAAATCAAATGGCCAATACCAAATCTGAAGTCGTTGGAACATTTATTTTTATTGATGTAAATAATTTGGGTTATGTTAACAAAAATTTTTTTAATAAATCTAAAGACGGAGATGCGTTAATCAGAGGTGCTGCACAAGTTTTTCAAAAAATGTGTGCAGATCAAGGTTTGCTGTTTAGAATGGGTGGTGATGAGTTTGGTCTTGTGATGCCGCCAATGAGTCCAAAAGACTTAGTTAAGTTTCAAGAGACGCTTATCAAAAACTTAAGATTAGAGGTTCATAAAATCTTTGTTAATGAAACAAAGACGCGTGCAGAAAATTTACGTGTTGCTCAGAAGTCATTTCAATTAGGTTTAGACGGTCATACAGGGCAAGTTGATCGACAGACTTTAAATTATGAAATCGAAGCATTTAAAAAATACGCGACGTACTCACAAGAAGGGTTATCAATCGGATCTGTCTATTTGGGTTCTGGCGATGCGCAAGTTATTCAGAATCAAGCTGAAAATTTAGCAACACAAATGAAAGTAGCTGTTAAGTCAGCATTGCATCAGGATATCTCTAAGTACACTGATCAAAAGTATGATTATAGTGGACCTCCGCGATTGGCCTATCGATATGTTTTTCCTGAAATTGATCAGTCTATGTATAATCCGATTTCGATATCAGATAGTTCATTGGTTAAGTACGACAAACCAAGAGTGCAAAGTATTCGTGGTTCAGTAGTAAAACGTTTGGGACCTGTCAGTTTAGTTCATTATTACACAGAGGATGGGCAGACTGAAACACATATAGAGTACTATGGTGATAGTCATAAAAACAAATTAGAAAGTGTTCCTCAACGTTTAGCTAAAGTTGAAAAAGCCGATATTCATAGTCATTCTGGATTTATTGATGCTAAATCAAAAGAGAGCCAAAGATTACTTCATTTTTTTGTTAACGAATACGTTGAGTCGCGCGGCGTAATTTGGATTAACTTACTCAACTTAGGAAAACTAAATTACTTTGTGCAAAAGACGGCTACGGGTGATCGAATGATTAAACGCTATGCTGAGATTATTCAAGAGACTATGCGTAATTCAGATATTCCAGTTAAGTTAGTTGGTTCAGAATTTGCCATTCTCTGTAACCAAGCTGGGAAAATCAAACTTGAAAAAATAAAGCAAAGACTTTTAGATCAAATTGATAACGATCCAGTCGTGCATCAAATTTATCAAGAGCAAATTGATTATCTGCAAGAGCAGCTTAAGCGGACTGATGATGAAATTAAAAAGGCTCATTTATTATTAAAAATTAATGAAACGATTGAGCTTAAAAATAATCATAAAGTCACTATTCAGACATACTCTTTAGAGGGATCATCCGAAAAAACATTTGAAAGTTTGATTCAAGATCTGAAATCGTTAGTTTTATAAAATTTTATTTTAAGATATTAGAGCAGTTTGCCTCTGCGTATTCACTCTCTCGTTTACTCTTAGCACAACCATGATTGAGGGATTCATCTTTTAAAGCTTTGCAATAAATTTCATTTACAGCTTTTTCGGTTGATGCTGTAAAAAAATGATTACCTGTAAAACAACCATTATTATTGTATGCGTAGTTTAGAGTATAAATAGAAACAGAATTAGATGATTGACCAGTCGAAAAATGACCAGGGCATTGAACGCTTTCAAAAAGATTTTTTCGTTGATCCCAAGCACAATTATTATTGACTGAATCGTTTTTGAGGCTTTCGCAAAATGCCGTCAGAATTTGATTTTCACTTTTAGCCGTAAAAGTATGACGACCTGTCGTGCAGCTGGCTTTGGCTTCGTAAGAGCCGTAAAAGGTTTCAGAGTTGTTGCTGGTTGATTTATTGTTTGAGCTACTTGAGTCACAAGATGTTAAGTTTAAAATGATTATGAGAGTGCTTAAAATACGCGTTTTGTTAAACATGACGACCTCTTTTTATTTGCAACTTGTTTGTTGTTTTACAAAAGAAAACAACAAGATAAATAATAAAACTGAGATTATCTATAGCAGATTTCGTTTTGATTTTCTTTTGAAATAGCTAAGACTTATAAAATTTACGAAGCAAAGTGTATTACTATTTTACAGGCATTTTTTTCAGGGTTTTATTCAGAATTAAGTCATAAAACAAAAAGAACTCGCAGCTCTGGCTAGCTCAGTGATATAAATCTTTTCGAGAAAGTTTTCACTGGGGGATTTGATGAAATTTTCTGTTTTAATATCACTTTGTTTTTTAGTTTTTGCCTGTACACCTAAAGACACATTGCTCTCAACCAATAACAATAAAAATGCTAATGATAACCAAAATGCCGTTGTTATGTCCGGTGTAGAATCCGATAAGCTTTTAGCAGTGACGATGGATAAAGTGGTTGAATCGCTCGTACTCGTTCGAGCTTATTTAGATGAGTCGTATCGATCGCAAGTCAATTTACAAAGTGCAAAAATCGATTTTACAGAAGATGTTTTTTCTAAAGTTACGAGTACTAAAATGAGTCTTTTTTCATTTGATGTTGCAAGTGCTCCAGTTAGAACAATGATGCAAGGATCATCAGATTCTAATCAAAGCAATATGGGGTCTAATCCTAAAAAAGGAAAAAACGAAAATAAAAAACCGCAAGTCAGTTTGAGTGTTGTTGTCGATCAAGTTGAGTTCGCAGATGAACATCTTATTAAACTTGTATTAAATATTCCTAAAGACAAAGTTCTTTTGAATCGTGCCATTTTGAATGGTCAAGACTTTGAATCTGATATCATTTCGGGCTCTATAACTGTGAGTAAAGTATTTGGTAACGATAATATTTATTCTGTCGTCATTTTAAAAAATGAAGCAACGAACTCTAAAGCAGACAAGAAAACAAACGTAGAAACGACTGTAAATTATAGAATAATTTGGGATGGACGAGTTGAGTCACTTGCTCAAGAGATCGTTTTAAATAGATTGTTTGTTAAAGTTGATCGTTCAGGCTCTAAAACTGGATCCATTAAATATATCGATAGTGGCATGAATCTTAAAATGTCGTTAAGTACGTGCTCGAGTTTAAGTGGCGATGCTGCGCTGAGTGCGATTACTGCTGAAAACGGCCCAAGCCCAAGCCCTGATAATGCAAGAGTTTTACATTTCGATAAATCAATCATCGAGTTTAAAGACGGATCAAAAACAACGTCTGAATACAAAGCTTGTGAAATCGGAGCTATAGTTGATCTCACAAGATTTTTGCAATAATTAATTCTTAGTATTTAATTTTAAGTCTAGAATAAAGAGGGAAGTGATCAGAAACACCCTCTTTTTTTTCGTCTTGAAAGCCGAGTGGAGCTCCATTTTTTTTCATATGGTGTGGTGCTCTAACAACTTCGATTGATTGTGGGATAAGTTCAAGTCCTGCTTTCTCAAGATTATTACCAAAAGCAAGAATATCTAAAAAAGACCAGTGTCCTTTGTGATTATGTGTACCTAAACAGCTTTCGCAACCAACTAAGTGTGATATTGCGGCTGCTTGTGAAAGTTCTTTAGAAAAGTATCCATATGATTTTTCTTCTGTGTCGATAATGTTGAAATCACCGCCGGCAATAACGGCACGCCCTTCATGTTCATATTGAATCATTTTGTCTTTTAAAAATTGAATGGCTTGTGCTCTCCATTCTGTGGGGTTTGATTGCGATGGAAAGTGACCCACCATCACAGTAAGCTCTTTGCCATTGGGTAACAAAAGTGGAACTTCAAGAATGCCGCGTGATTTGTAAGCTATTTTAAGTTTTTCGGGATCAGAATCTTTATAGGGTATAATGTGCAGTTTAGGTTTGCCTGATAAAGGAAATTTAGAAATCAGAGCAGGATCAATACCGCGCGTATCGGGCCCCTCGATAAGAACACGTGTTTGATACCCAAGCTCTTTAAGTTCGGTGTTCGTGAGTTGGTTGAGTATTTTGATGTTTTCGACTTCCTCCATAAGGATGATGTCTGCACCCATTCCGTTTTCAGTATATTTAATAGTTTTAGCAACTTGAGATAGTTTGAATTTAACGATGTCATCATTCCAGTCTTTTGAGTAACACTCATCGCGGTAATAAGACGATTTAATTTCTGAACAAAACTTTTGAATTTCTGGTTTGCTTTTTTCTTTAGCTGGCAAAAATGGATAATCTTCTGTGCCGTTGTCGTGTTCATTATCAAATAAATTTTCAACATTAAATTCCATCACTGAAATTTCGCTTTTAGAATCTGTTTTTGTAATTCTAACCTGTGGCGTCTGGTTTGAATTTTCATTGATATGTGAGTCGTGTTGTAGTTTAGATGTACACGCGCAGCTGAGTAAAACTGTAAAAAGTATTGACGATCTTAAAAGAAACTTAAAATGATTGTGTATTTTTTCCATGTTATGACCATAATCGACACTTGTGTTGTAAGGTAGCTTAGACATTTGTTGGTGCGCTGTGATAATAAGGATTAACGAGTGCGGGGGAGTTTATGACAAAAAGCTTTAAACTAAGGTGGATTTTGTTAGCCATATTGAGCATGGCTTTAGGTCACTACGCATCGGCAGAAGAAGCCACTTCAGGCAATGTCACTTCAGATAATCCTACTTTAATTGATCAACAGCAAACTTCGTCAGCGATTGCTTTACCATCTCATCAAGTTTCAAGTTTAGAACCTGTTAATGTTTCACAACAAACTTTGCCACAAGCACCTGTTAAGTCTGGTTTTGGAGTGACTTATTTTATGATCGGTGGGCAAACACTGATTAACAACAATACTCAGATGTCGAGTTTTGATGTTTTTGATTCGTATATTTCTTTTAATTATAAAGTCAGTAAATACTTAAAATTTGCAGCGCGCCCTGCGTTTGGTTATTCGGTACAGGGTCTTGATAACAAAGGTAAAGACGTTACTGATAAATCGCGAGTTCGCGATTTATCTTTGGTGATGACTTTTACAAATCTTGAAGAAGATATTTGGCCAACAACGATGGATTATAAATTTCAGCCACGACTGTATTTACCAACGAGTGATGGTTCGCAAGAGCAGGGCATGATTGCAAGGTTGCGCCTAGAGCAAGAAGTTAACTGGCGTTTTGCGCGTGGTTGGAACTTAAGAACATATTTAGTGCCCAGCTATTTCTTTCAAAGAAATACGGCATTTGTAAGTCAGTCTAATGGTAAGATTTTAACGACAGCAATGGCTGACTCAGAACAAGGAATTGAAATCGGTTATGATATTAATAAGACATTTACGATTTTACCGTGTTTGCATTTCATTGATAAATGGTCGAACGTATCACCTATTAACAATAAAGATCAGTTTCACTCTTCAGTCTTAGATCAGCGATTAGGATTAGGTGTAAACGTGACAAGAGATTTTAGTTTTGTCATTGGTTTACAAGCAGAAAAAGATCTCATTCAAACAGATAAAGCCGTTGAGTACAGTTATTCATTTTTAACTGGCGGAACATTCTTCTAGATTTTATAGTCAAAGTTTTCATCGAGCTCAAACAAGTGTCGTTGGTTGTTCCAGTTAAATTGGATTTCTTGAGCTTTGAGCATTATTCCTGAATAAGGTAATGTTGTTTTACTGCCATACATTGAATCGCCAATTATAGGCGCGCCAGATTCTGATAACTGAGCTCTAATTTGATGAGTGCGTCCGGTGAGCAAGTTTATTTTAACTTGGCTAAAAGAGTTCAGTAATTTTTGATTTTCGATTTTTAGTTCACATAAATCCCAGCCCTCATGAAAAACAGTGGATACTGTTTTAGGAGCTCTGGGTGTTTTTTCCATGTAGTGAACTAAATGAGGGGCTAATTTATTTGTGGTTTCGACAACTGCAATATATTTTTTGGTTGTTGTTTTGTCTTTAAGTTGATTGTTAAACGAATGAACAAAGCGGGGATTTTTTCCGTAGACGATAAGACCTTCGGTTAAAGTGTCGAGTCTGTGAGTAACAAATAGCTCTTGGTTAATGCTTCTGGCTGTTTGGGTTAAAGAGTTTTCGATTCTGTTATCAACAGAAGGGTGACTTGGAATACCGCCAGGCTTGTTGAGAATGATGAAATCTTCAAAATGAGCAACGATGCGTGTGGCCCAGTTGATATTAATATTGTATCTGCGGGGCTTAGTGTGAATACGAACATGATCATTTTTTTTAATGAGCATAGAGGGGCTGATCCCTCTTTGTGAATTAATGTAAACACCACCGAGTTCAATTAAAAATAGAAGTTGTTCTTGCGAGATATTATGGTCTATTTCGAGCATGATTCTTAATATGTTGATTAATTCATCATCCTTAGGACTAAGGAAGTGTTTTACGCCGTATTCAAAACCCTGAGAAATGACAGAAGATTGCATAAGATTTGATAGCACAGTGTATCTATTTAACTCAAGCTCTTAACATATGGTGATTTTCAATACATAGTATTATGACCATGTTACAAGAAACGTTGCATTGCTTGATTTCGAATTCTGATAAGTTGTCATGTTTAGCTCCTTATGCTTATGAGCCAAGCTGGATCTATTTTTTCTTGATCGTCATGATGTTATTGTCAGCTGTGGGTTTACCTCTTCCAGAAGAAGTGACTTTGGTTTCTGTAGGAATTTTAGCCTATATGGGAGCTAATCCTGATAAGTATCCTCCTCCATTTGCGGGAGCGCCACACGTGCACCCAACGACAGCTGCTATAGTGGCTTTTCTAGCTGTGTTTTTATCTGATTTTTTAATATATGGTATTGGTCGTTATTTTGGCCCGAAGGTTTTTGAGTGGGGACCAGTTAAAAAAGTTATTTCGTCTGATATTCGTCGTAGAATTGAAACTTGGACGCAAAAATATGGAGCATTGGCTTGCGGTATTTTTAGATTTACTCCTGGAATACGTTTTCCGGGGCATTTAGCTTGTGGCATGGTCAGGTTTCCAGCTTGGAAGTTTGCATTAGTTGATGGGATTGCGGCTATGATTTCTGTTCCGACGCAAATATTGATTTTAGCACATTATGGTGAGTCGATCTTAGGCGCTCTTAAAAAATTTAAGTTTGTATTGTTGGCAGTGCTGTTTGTATTGGCCTGTGTTTATGTTTACAAAAAATGGCAAGAATCAAAAAAAGCAGCTCATTAAGCTGCTTTTTTAGTCGTTAAAAAGCGTTCATCCATTTCGAAACATATTTTAAGGCTAGTGGGTTTTTTGGCTTTGAGTTGAGATGTCTCAGTCCAAAAAATTTGATCATAACCGTGTGATAATCCGTAGAGTTCTTCGCGGATTCTAAATAACAGCCCTGATGAACTACCAAGTAACCAGTCCATTTGAACTGAGTGCAGATCTTCTTCGAGTTCTGAATTCGAGTGTTTAGATAAATAATCAACTGGAAGTTGATCAATTAAAAAACAAGCGTTGTGATTGTACTGATCGAAAGCGCGTTGAAGAGGTTCTACGAGTAATTTTTCAATGCGAACATCTTTGTCTTTGTGTCCAACAAATGGTGTTGAGAGTTTTTTAAATTGCCAATAAATCAGAGCATCATTTGTCGTGAAGTCAGCTTTTGGTAGATAATCAGCTATCGAGTCACATTTTAAAGCCTCAAAGCAAGAGTCTTCGACATGAGCGTTGTGATCAAGAGCTACGATCGTGCGTAAGTGAAATAAAAATGAGTAAAATGAAACTAAATGTTCATTGAGTTTGTCAGAGAATTTAAATGAGCAATTGTACAGCAAAGGTTTTTTTGTTTTTTCTTCAAATTTGGTAATTAAATTAAATAGTTCATTAAAAACATTAAAGTTAATTCCGTTGCTAAAATCGTTTTTATTCCAAAAAGAAAACCATTGTTTTTCAAACTCTTCTGATTCTGGAGTAGGGCTTGTTTTTTGAGAGCTAAATCTTTCTTTGATTTTTTTTGAACTCGATTGAAATAAAGTTTGGTAAGGGCAGTAATTATTTAAAGACTCGTTAATGAATTGCATTTCTTTTTCTGGGGTGTTTTTAAAAAGAGTCATTTTTTTAAAATGTAAACCAACAAGTGCATCGTTCATGAATTTAAGAGGTTCGTGCGGGGTGAATTCAGAAAAACGTGTGTTTTGATCCCAAAGTTGAAATTGTGTTGGCTTAAGAACCGGTCCAAAAGTTGTTTTGATTTCGTAACCCATTGTGAATGAAAACGGTTTCATTTGATCTCCCGAAAAATATATATTTTTTATCGGGAGATCTTTGGTCTTATTTGAGACTAGGCCTGTGCGTGTTTTAAAATCTCACCTAAGGTCTGGATGTAGAGTAGTGGAAATTTCCCAACTTCTTCGACCATTAATTTTTTAATAACTTGGTCAATAGCATTGCCTTCGAAAGTCATAAGACGATCGACAGCATTGGCAGCGCCAACAACAAGAGCCATTGGATCTATGTTTTTTTCGACATAACCCAAAGGTCCAGTTCCATCACACTTTTCTTCGTGCTGGTGGATAATATTAATAACCGCTGTATCAAAGTGCTTTTTATCTTGAACTTTTTGCGCGCCAATAGTCGAGTGTTTTCGATAAGTTTCGTACTCTTCTTTTGAAAAATCTTTAAGTGGTCTTGCAATATTAATTACTGAATCAAAATGTCCATAGTCATGTAAAAGCGCACCTAATGCTAAAAGCTGCTTTTGTTTTTGATCAAATAAGTTAAGTTTTTCAGCTAGTGCAACAGCTAAAGTTGAAACAGTCACACCATGATGGGCGATGTTTTGATCAACGTTTGGTACGTTAACAATTGATTTTACGGCATCAGTGTTTTTAATTAAAAAGTCGACATACTTACCAGCAGCATCTTTTGCAACAGAGTATGCAGCTTGATTCTCAGGGTTTTCAAATACTTCTTCGGTGTTGTTTTGTTGAACGCCTTGAATGATTTCAGATCGAGTTTTGATATCTTTGCCAGATAAATCATCGTAAGCCATTTCGATGTTTTTTTGCATGTAATTGATATACTTTTGTTCGTCATCATTCATGATATACATTTTTTTAAGTTTTTTAGTTTTCAAGCGATCGAGCCTTGGTCCTTCGAACGAATCGCCATTTCTTAAGTAAAGAATGTGCTTTTCATCGATTTTAACATAAGCATTAAAATCGATTTTTTGGTCTCCTCTGAGGGTACTTACACGAATTGATACATATTCATTTGCCATTTTCCATCCTGGTGATATGATTTTTACATATGCTAGATGAAGATATATTAAATGATTTTTTTAATGAATCAAATGGTCTTATTGCAGAGCTAGTTGAATTACTAGAATCGATGGAGTCAGACTTTGGTCAGATTGAACGCTTAAAAGAATACGGAAATAAAATTGACCGTATTATGGGAGCCGCAAAAAGCATAGCTTTGATGGCTGAACCAGATCATGGCTTAAATCTGATTTCAGATTACACATCTCTCTGTAAACTTGTGTCATACAAAGCTGCGGAAATGAAAAACAATCCGAAATTGTATGATGTTACAGTGGCTCTATTGTTGGATGCGACAGAAGCTCTTAAGATTTTAATTCCTCAAGTGAATATCCCAATGGATGAACTCAAAAAGAAAATTAGTCCAAATTTTATCGAAAGAGTTCGCTGGATATCGGGTCAATTTACCAAGCAAGTTGACGCGCCTAAAGTGGCTCATTCAACTGGTACGAATCCTTTAGGCCAGGGTGATATTGACGATCTTATGAAAAAACTTGGATTTTAATGTTTGCAGATGCTCATGTTCATCTCACTGATAAACGTTTTTGCGATGATCAGTTGTCTTTGAATGAATGTGAGCGAATTCTTAATCAAGCTGTTCAACATAATATTTCTTTGTTTCTTGAAGCCGGTGTTTCTCCGGATGGTTGGCAAAAACAAATTTTGTTGTTTAATAAATTTCCCGAGCATATTCGGTATGCTTTGGGATTACATCCATACTTTGTAGCGCTCAGTGATCAAGAGATGTGCGAAAATGGATTAAATGAATTATCACATTTAATCACGCAAGCGCACGCATTAGGTGAAACAGGTTTAGATTTCAGAGATCAGTATATTCAAAATAATGCTGATGACAGGCAAATTGAGTTTTTTGAAAATCAATTTCAGTTGGCATTATCAATTCATAAACCTTTAGTTTTACATATAGTTCGAGCTCATGAAGAAGCTCTCAAAGTCATTCAACTTTGGGGACCGGGAAAAGCCACGCAAAAACACTTAGGTATGGTTCATGCTTTTAATGGATCGTATGAAATAGCTCGAATGTATTTGGATTATGGATTTATGATTTCTGTTGGGGGAGCTGTAACCTACTCTAAGAATCAAAAACTCATCGAAGCTGTGAAAAAAATACCCATTGAGATGCTATTGATTGAGAGCGATAGCCCTGATCAAAAACCCTCTGATTGGCAAGATCAGCAGAATCGCCCTGAAAGTGTGCTTTTAGTGGCAGCAAGTGTGGCTCAAATCCAAAATAGAGCAGTTGACGAAGTTCTTAAGACGACGACGAATAATTTTAAAACGCTTTTCACTTAAGACGTTTTTTGATATCTATACACACCTATGGAAATGCAAAATCAGTTAAATCAAGAAAATCAATCCAACCAAGTTCCGTTTGAAATCAAAGAGGACAATTATGTTCTTCATCGTCGTTTTGATCGTATGGGACGATTGGTTGGCGATGATGTTATGAAAAAACTTTTCAACTCTCATGTCATGGTTTTAGGTCTTGGGGGAGTTGGTTCATGGGCTGCAGAATCTCTTGCTCGTTCTGGTGTTGGTCAATTAACTGTTGTTGATTTTGATGAAATTTGTATTACTAATGCCAATCGCCAATTACATGCTTTACAAGGATTAGTAGGCAAGAAAAAAGCCGAAGTTATGGCGGATAGACTTCGCAAGATTAATCCTCAAGCTCAAGTTAATGCTATGCCGATTTTTTACAACAAAGAAACATCAGAGCAAATTCTTAGTGTAAAACCTGATTACATTGTTGATTGTATCGATAATTTAACAGCTAAAACTTTTTTGTTAAATGAATGTCGCACGCAAAAATTAAAAGTGATCACGAGTTGTGGGGCTTCCGCTAAAATGGATCCAACGCGCATTAAGATCGGCGATTTAGCACGCACTGAAGTTGATCCATTAGCACATGCTATGCGAAAAATTTTAAGACAAGAATTTAATTTTCCAAGAGGTGATCGTAAGTTTGGTATCACATGTGTTTATTCAGACGAACAACCGATAGACACAATAGAACTGAAATATGATAATGGAATGGGTTTTAAATGTGTTTGTCCACAAGGGCAAAACGATTTGCATTCATGTGTACATCGTCCAGTTATTTATGGTACGGCCAGTTTTGTAACGGGTGCCTTTGGTTTAGCAATGGCTTCGTGGGTTATTCGTGATATTCAACAGAATGTTGTCAATCCACATAAACAAGAATCTTAAGTAGGTTTTAACATGAGTTTAGTCATTTTTTTCGGTATGGCGCTTTGTATTTTTACAGTTGGTTTACTCGTCATTGGAGTTACTGTTTACCAATGGTTTAAACTAAGAAAAGAAAATAAGGAGCTGCCGTCATGGATCAAATCAGAGCTCAGTTCATCGAAAAATTTAAAAGAGTCATCAGCGACAAGTTCGCCCAACAATTAATTTATAGCTATTCACTTTCGCGAACAGCATCATTTGCTGCGCAGGGGTTGTTTTTACCTGTTGTTGATTTAGTCATGACGGGGCAGAGAAAAGCTCCTCCTAAAAATTATTTTAAACACATTAAAGACGCTTTGCCTAAAATTGAAAAATTACTTTTGCAAGATGCAGAAAATATTAAAAATGATTTATATCCGCTGGAAGTTTTAAAACCAGAAAATGTCTTAAAACACTCATTAAGAATTCCTGCAATTATACATGACTCTATTCAGGCATCGAAACGTCGTGAGTCTAAAATTCACGATGATTTTGACGAACAAGCTCAAGAAATTCTTCACGAGCTGCCAGATTATTATCGTCGAAATTTTCATTTTCAAACGAGTGGTTATCTTGGTGAGCTTTCAGCTGATTTGTATGAGCACCAAGTTGAGATTTTATTTTCAGGTGCTGCCGATGCTATGCGAAGATTGATTATACCTGAAATTAAAGTTCATCTCGTTGCGCAAGGCTTGTCAGCGGATGGTGAGGGATTGAACTTTTTAGAATTGGGTGCCGGAACTGGTCGCTTGACTCGGTTTATGAGTTTAGCTTTTCCAAAAGCGCGCATTACTTGTGTTGACCTGAGTTCTGTTTATCTTAATCAAGCTCGCAAAAAACTCATGCCATTTAATCGGATTAATTATATTCAGGCCGCAGCTGAGTTGTTGCCGTTTAAAGATCAGAGTTTTGATGTCGTTTATTCTTGTTTTTTATTTCATGAGTTACCTGATGATATACGTCAAAAAGTTTTAACTGAGTCTTATCGTATTGCCCGAAACAATAGCTTTATTGGAGCAGTTGATTCAATACAACTTAATGATGATCAGGATTTGCAATGGGCATTAGATCAATTTCCGCAGGATTTTCATGAGCCTTTTTATAAAAACTATATTCAAAAACCTCTCGAGAATTACTGGCAAAGCGTTGGCTTAAAAAACGTGCAAAACCGGATTGGATTTTTGTCAAAGGTCGTGACTGGTCTCAAAACTGAGTCATAGACTTAAAAACATCTGAAGCTTTATCTTGATGTCTGCTTTGTTTTTTTGTAGATTCGGTGATCTTAAAAACGGAGCTCAAAATGACAATTACTCAATTTATCGACCATCATTACCGTCACTTTAATGCAGCAGCTTTAAAAGATGCAGCTGTCGGTTATAAAAAACACATCGATGCTGGTGGACACATGCTTGTAACTTTAGCTGGAGCTATGAGTTCGGCTGAGTTAGGACTTTCTTTAGCTGAGATGATTCGCCAAGGTAAAGTACACGCGATTTCTTGTACAGGTGCAAACTTAGAAGAAGATGTTTACAATTTAGTTGCACACGATCATTACGTGCGTATTCCGAATTACCGCGATTTAACGCCAGAGCAAGAACAAGATTTATTAGATAAGCATCTTAACCGCGTTACTGATACTTGTATTCCTGAAGAAGAAGCTATTCGTCGTATTGAAAAAGCTGTATTTGAAGAGTGGAAAACAGCTGATGAAAAAGGTGAGAGTTATTTTCCACATGAGTTTATGTATAAAATCTTACTGAGCGGTAAACTCAAAGAATTCTACCAAATCGATCCTAAAGATTCTTGGTTATTAGCGGCTGCAGAGAAAAACTTACCAATGGTCGTTCCTGGTTGGGAAGACTCAACAACAGGCAATATCTTTGCTGGTCACGTGATGAAGGGTAACATTAAAAACGTTCACACTGTGAAATCAGGTATTCAGTATATGACTTACTGGGCTGATTGGTATCAAAAAGCAGCTAAAAAAAATGAAATCGGCTTTTTTCAAATTGGTGGCGGTATTGCTGGTGATTTCCCAATATGTGTAGTTCCAATGTTAGCGCAAGATTTAGAACAAGATGATGTTCCTTTGTGGTCATACTTCTGCCAAATTAGTGATTCTACAACGTCTTATGGTTCGTATTCAGGTGCTGTACCAAATGAGAAAATCACTTGGGGTAAACTTGGTATTGAAACACCAAAATATATTGTCGAGAGTGACGCATCTATTGTTGCACCATTAATGTTTTACTACATTTTAGGTAAATAAATAGAGAGTCTTTTGAAATAGATATTTTTCAATAAAAAAAAAGGGAGAGTGGTTAACTCTCCCTTTTTTTATTCATCTAGTTGAAATGATTGTTTAAAGCTGCTCTTTAATTAAAGGGTAAATAATTCTCCAGAATAAAGTAGAACCGTTGTTATCTTTAATTTGGTTCACTAATTTGTCGATATCTCTTTTTTCTAGATCACCGATTTCATCATTACGCATTTTTTTAGCGCCTAAACGAGTAGAACGTTTGAAAATTCGAGTTACTTTTTCTTCTACATCGTGGGTCAGGATGCCACTTCGGTATTCTGGTATTTTAGCAAAAATACCTACTTCGCGATTAAGGTTTTGACTGCGTGGGTCCCAGTTAAATGAGCCAACAAACATTTGATTATTGTCGATTAAAACCATTTTAGCGTGTAATGTGTCTGGTCCGTTGTATTCAAGAATATCAACGTCTAAATCTAATGCTTGTTGTCTTTCCATGATATAGCCAACGTGTGCAGGAGGAACATCATTTGAGCGTTTGCCGTTAGTAATAACGTGAACTTTGACATGATTTTTTTTAAGCTCTGCAAATAACTTTAAGTGTTCAGCTGTAGGTATAAAGTATGGTGTGATGATTGTGACTTGGTGTTTAGCTGATTTGATTTTCGCATATAACTGACTTGCGATATTGTGAGTCGGTTTAGTTAAATTACTTTTTTGGCCTACAGGGTCATCAAAAAAGAATTCGACATCAGAAACTTCAAATCCTTTAGCTGACCAAAATTCAAGTGCATTGGCTTGTGGTTTAATTTCAAACTCTCCAGCTTTGATTTTTTGTGCTGCTTCTAATAAAGCTTTTTCTTCTTTCTGAACGATTTTGACTCGCTCATCAATTCGCCACTCACAATCTGAAATGTTGTGTTGTCTATAACAAAGAGTTTTATCTAGAGAGTCTCTAGAGAATTCATAAAGTTTTACATCAGATACGAACTTTGAATTCCAGAGGTCATCAAAGTATTTAATAGCGGTATTGATAGCATTGCTTTCCATAACGAGAATATCACTGTCTTCGTAAATTGGTAAAACTTTGCCTTGAGAGTCAAAATTTTTGCGCCCAAAGTAACCGCTGCCGATGTTTCTGCCGCCAGAAACCATAATTTTATTGTCTATAATAAGGCCCTTGTCGTGCATTCTGCGAGAGTACATAAAAGGGTTTAAAATGCTAAAAGTGTTGTATTCTTTAATTTGAATATGAGCTGGCGCATTCATTTTATGTGTCATCATAATGGCAGCCATTTTTTCTCTTAACATGTGGTTGTTCATCGAATCGACTATGATTTGCACTGAAGCACCATTCTGAGCTCTTTCTAAAAGTAATGCTAATGATCTATCGGCGACTTCATCATCATCGACAGTAAAGTACTGAGCTTTGATTGTTTTAGCTGTTGATATAAAATCGGCACGAGCCTGCAAAGATTCTCTGGTATCATCCAGTAAAACAAGTTTATCTGCTTTGGCTACAGAAACATTCAAACCCATAATTACAAATAATCCTGATAATAACGATTTCATAAAACCTCATCTTTAAAAATAAATCTATACATGAGTAAATTTATGCAATTTGAGGATCTTGTTAAGATTGAGTTTAATTTGATTTAAAGCAATTGAAGTGTTTAAAACTAAGACAGTGTGACATTATAAAACAAATCTGTCTCAACACGAGACAGATTTGTTTGGTGCTGAATGGATTACTGACTGCAATCAAGAGCCGAAATAGCCGTTAGGATTTGGTGATCATGATAAAAAGCTGCATCTGCAGATTTTTCGTTGTTTTGGTACTCTTTCAAAGAGTTTGCTTTATCAACACATGATTGCGGCACAGCGATAGTATTAGCGTTAGGCATGTGCTCAGCACCCAAAAAGAATTTAGTCTTGAGCGGGTAGAGGAACATATCAGATTCACGCAAAGCAAATTGTTCCATCTCTGGATGGTCTGGATTTCTAAAGACTGAAATATGCGGAGTTATACCAACGTTTTGATTACTTTTGCCCACGGGTTGGTAAAATAAGCCATTCGTTTTCCAAAGCTCTACTTTATTTTTTATTTTCAAAATCTGTCCATTTTGATCTAATTGTGGAGATTGTGAAGATCCTTTGCCAAATGATGTTTGACCGATAATCAGAGCTCTGTTGTGATCTCTGAAAGCGCCACTAATAAGTTCTGATGCACTAGCGGAGTACGCATTGATCAATACGACCAGGGGCTTGTTAAATACTTGTTGTCCTACTGAGCGACTGATGCTGGGTTGTACTTTTGTATATGGATTCCAACTATCAAAGTAAGATATAACTTTATCTGGACCAATAAATAAGCCAGCAATACATTGTGCAATTGCAACTGAACCGCCAGGGTTATTGCGTAGATCAAGAATTAAACCTGCGACTTTTTGTTTGTTAAAACTTTCGAGAGCAGATTTAACTTCAGAGCATCCATTTTCATATACAAAGTTTGAGTAGCGAACATAGCCGAATGTTTTTTGGGATAAATTTGTATATGTTAGAGAACGTGAATCAACAATTTTAGCTGCGGTTACTTTTTCAGGAGCAACTTCAATTGATAAAATAGATTTGGTTTGGCTTTTAATGATCTTAAGTTTAACTTTTTGACCATTACTTTCCTGAATAGCATCTATAAATTTTTGCAACGAGTTCTCGTTTTTTAAATCTATATCATTGATCATGGCTATAGTATCAAAAGCCTGAATACTTTGCGCAGCAGCGGGTGAATTTGGTTCGACATTTGTTACTGTTAACCCTGTATCTGATTGTTTGAGTCCTACCCCAAGTCGATATTTAGTGACTGATCCTTGTGTTTTGTAGGCTTCGTTGTCGGCAGCTAAGCGAAAATCAGAGTGCGGATCTTGTGCTGTGTGAATAAACTCATTTACGGCTTCAGCGACAGTTTCTTCGGATATAGAAATTGTGTTTTTTTCTAGAAATTGCAGTATTGCATCAATATCTGAAGCTTTTGTAGAGTTAAATTCCTCACGTAGGGCTAGATATTTTTCTTTCAACGTTGAATGGTATTTTTTGTTTTCTTTATAGGCTTCTTCAAAACTTGTTATTTCTTTTGCGTCGACTTTGCTCGATTGAACGATCGATAAAACTTTATTTTGTAAGATGACTTTAGATTTTGAGTCGGCTTTTTCAAGTTTGTACAAAGGGTTGATTTGACTTAACAAAGTATTAAGTGAAACAATACACCCCATATAGCTTTGTTCGGTTTGCAAACAAGATTCTTTAGGAACAAGTGATTTATATGCGTTTAAATCAAAACCAGTGTCTTTCCATTTAGATTCACTCGCAAATGAATTTAGAGAAATACTCATCGAAAGTGTAATAGGTAATAACAAGCGAGTGCCTTGAGTAAAGTTGATCTTCATAAACGTGCCTCCATTAACAACCTGCGATTTATGTTAGGTTGCAATTTGAAGACCTTGGCTTAAATTGTTTACATTGGTTATTGTGATGATGATCTGTATAGATTTTTAACAAATTCGCAAATTTGTCAGCTTACATTTAAATGAATCTAAATTTCGATACATAAGATGTCTTTTGAATATGTACAAAAAACATCTATGTCGTATAAAAATTATTTGAGTGAACCATTAGAAATTGTTTTGCCACGATCGGGGGCCGTAACTTTTGTACCATAGGCTGTCGTGATAGAAATAAGTCCATCTTTTTTCGGGTCATAGTTGAGTTTGGTGTTCGTTGAAAGAAAACAAGATTTTTTAAGTTCCTCATTTGCTTCAAAATCAACGAGCATTTTATTTCTTCTGTTTAATAATTTTTCGGTAGCTAAAACAACTTCAGCTGAACTCATGCCTGATGCGACAAGTGCTTCTTGCAAGTTTGATTTTGAAATTTGACAAATGCGTTTTAGCATTAAAACAGCATCATTTAAATTCATGTTTTGAAAGTGAGAGCTAGCCTCAACACTCATTAAGCCAGTAAGCTGAACGCGATCTGATTCAGATAAATCAACTCATGAGGCTTTATAACGAGAGCTCACTTCCCAAGCCATTTTTTCAATTTCAGATGAAGAAATATGTTTAATTCCTAGTGTTGCATGTCCTAGGCCTGAACCAGCATCGGCAAAACCAACTTTTATTTCAGGCTGATCTGATTTTGGATTTTTTAGAAAAACGCGTAAATTATCCTTACGAACATCGTAATTACCAACCCAAGCACTTAAAACCATAATGCCACGGACTTCAGAAAGTTTAGAGTAGTTTAAATCGCTAGCTTTCCATGGACCGACTTCGACTAAATCGGCATTGTTCTTTTGAGTTAAAGTCGCAGGTTTTAATATGACATATGCAATATTTTTTTCAAAATCAGTATTGATATTAGCATCGCTATAGTTGAGTTCGTCTTGAGAATTGATAATGAGTTTTTTCTGAACTTCATTGGAACTTAAAGTTGTACCGTCGTTTAAAATAAAACTTTGCACTTCAGAAAAAGCATTAAATGTACGTTTGTTGGTAAATTCATAAATTTTTTGATAGGCTAGCGTGACTTTAAAAGTCATTGCAGCTCTTGCATTGTATTCTGAGAATATGCGACGATCATATTTTATTTTTAAATTTTCAAAATAATTGATAACTGGTGCTGTATAGCCTATGCGCGCATAAATACGACTGTTAAATGGACCAGAGTAGATTTCATTGCCAAACTTTACTTTAAAAGTATCTTCTCCGCATTGAATTTGAAATCCTCCATGCACACCATAGCCGTATTTAGCTTTTGAATAAGTGCAGTTTTCTCTATCAACAGGAAATTGATTTAAAGAATAAAGATTAGTTTGAGTGTTGGAATTATCTAAAAACTCACGACTGATTTCTTCAGGAAGTTGATCGTGCATTAAAACATTGTTTACATCAACAGTCGGGTAAGTAAACTGTTTGAGTAAAATAATTGGTGCTTCAAGTAATTCGTATTCTGTTCTGATCGGCGGCGTATAACGGCTATAAATGGCTTGTGTGAGCTGCTTGATTTGGTATTTTTTGGTTTCACTTTTAGAGTTTTGATAGTCTTGAGCTAAAGCGAGTATTTTTTTAGCTGTCAGGTCTAGAGCTTTATCGCTGCTATCAAACTGATTGTACGGTTTAATCATTTCTTTTGAAATAACATACTGATTAAGTACAGCTGATTTGTTTTGTTTTTTATTCTCTTTATAAAAAGTTCGAAATTTTTCAAGTTCATGGGTAAAAGATCCCAAATCCTGATCTAGGTTGAAAACTTTGAGCTGAATGTTTTCACTTGATAGTGTTGATGTATCCACGAATGTCACTAAGTTGCTTGTGTCTTCGATAGAGCTGATTTGACGATGTAAGTTCGACTGAGTGTTATTATAAAATGTCGAACATCCAGACGATACAAAAGTTAATGTTGATACAAGTAACGAAGAATATATTTTTGATTTTTTCATAAGACCTGTTTCGGAAACTTTTGAAACAGGTTTTAGTCTACGAATACTTATTGTGCTAGAGCTGGTCCAAATGCGAGTCTGGACTGTCTCTTAACGGATGTTCAAGCGTTAGATTAGATCGCTTCGACTGAAGTGACTTCAGGAATAGCTTGCTTAATTCTCACTTCGATACCGTCTTTAAGTGTAGCTTGCGAACTTGGGCAACCATTGCAAGCCCCTTTCATCTGAATGTAGACCACAGTGTTTTCATAACGGCTAAACACGATATCTCCGCCATCGAGAGCAACAACTGGTCTGATTTCTTCTTTGATAACTTTTTTAATTTGTTTAACAACTGGGCTATCGTTGTCGTTGATTTCAGGATCGACTTGCTTTTCGACAATAATGGGTTGGCCAGATGAAACGTGTTCAGCCAGTAAACCGCATAGTGGATTTGCTAAAACAGACCAATCAACCCAGTCTTGCTTAGTTATTGTGATGAAATCGTTAGAAATAAAAACTCCTGAAACCCAAGGAAAGCCGAAAATTTTTGCAGCCAAGGGAGAAGTGTCTGTTGATTCAACATTTTGGAACTCAAAGTTGCCTGTTTGCGATGAAGCCAAAATAGGTGCAGAAAATTTAAATTTAAGAGTCGCGGGATTTGGAGTGTTTTCGAATGTAACTTTCATGGGTCTTTATTTATCAGGTGTGTTAGGAAAACTCAATTTTTTCTTATAATCTTTGCTTCAAAATTGTTTTTTAGTTAACTTATTCTGGTTTTTAACAAACCTTTTAAGGAGATCAAATGACCCCACGCGTACGTGAAATTTTAAGTTGGTATGGTTCTGAAAACATTGGTGTTTTAACAAATATGGCTCGTATGATGAACCATGGTAAATTAGCGGGCACTGGTAAGCTTGTCATTTTACCTGTTGACCAAGGTTTTGAACATGGTCCTGCGCGTAGTTTTGCAAAAAATCCAGATGGTTATGATCCAAGTTACCATTTTGAATTAGCAATTGAGTCTGGTTGCAATGCTTATGCGGCGCCATTGGGTGCTCTTGAAGTTTGCGCGCGCGATTATGCAGGTGAAATTCCTTTAATTCTAAAAATTAATAACTCTGATGTTCTTTACGGATCAAAAGCTCCAATTTCTGCATTAAGCTCATCTGTTGACGATGCTTTACGTCTTGGTTGTGCTGGTATTGGATTTACAATTTATCCAGGGTCGACTCATCGTAAACAAATGTATGAAGAAATCGCAGAAGCAACTCGTGAAGCTAAAAAAGCTGGTTTAGCTGTGGTTATTTGGTCGTATGCTCGTGGTGAGCAACTTTCAAAAGAAGGTGAAACAGGTATTGATGTTATTGCATACTCAGCTCACATTGCAGCTCAGTTAGGTGCAAACATTATTAAAGTTAAACCGCCAACAGCGCATATTGAACAAGCCGAAGCTAAAAAAGTTTACGAAGCTCAAAATATCAAAGTTGGTACTTTAGCTGAGCGCGCTCGTCACGTTGTACAATCTTCGTTTAATGGTAAACGTATTGTGATTTTCTCTGGCGGCGAAGCCAAAGGGACGACAGAAGTCATCGAAGAAGTTAAGCAATTAGCTCAAGGTGGTGCTTTTGGTTCGATCATGGGACGTAATGCTTTTCAAAGACCTAAAAAAGAAGCGATCGAATTACTTCACAATGTTATGGAAGCCTTTTCAGGACATCCATTAAAAAAATAATTCTTTACAGTAGAACTTGTAATTAAAAAGGAAAATACAAATGTCTGATGTTCAACATGATAATCCGATTAAAGCCGAAAAAAGAAAAAAGCTACACGCTTTAAAAGAAAAAGGAATTAATCCTTATCCATATTCTTTTGATAAGACGACTCATATTGAGCATTTGATTCGTGATTTTTCAAATCTGCAAGCTGGTGAAAAAAAGACTGAGACCAAGTTTCGTATAGCAGGGCGACTGATGACTTTGCGTGCGATGGGTAAAGCTAGTTTTTTTAACATTCAAGATGAATCAGGTACTTTGCAATGTTATATTAAAGTTGAAGGGCAATCTGAACCAGATCGTATCAGTTTTGATTTGATCGATTTGGGTGATATTGTGGGACTCGAAGGATACATTTTCAAATCACAAAAAGGTGAGTTGTCACTGTATGTACAAAAATTTAGTATTTTGACAAAAACTTTAGAACCATTGCCTGAGAAATTTCATGGTATTCAAGATGTTGAAATTAAATACCGTCACAGACATTTAGATCTTATTTCTGATCCAGAATCGCGCAAAGTATTTATAACAAGAACTAAAATTATTAAAGAGATTAAAAAGTTTTTAGATAATCGTGGTTTTATGGAAGTTGAAACTCCAGTGTTGCAACCACTGTACGGTGGTGCTGCGGCGAAGCCTTTTACGACTCACCATAATGCTCTCGATATGAAGCTTTATATGAAAATTTCGCCTGAACTGTATTTGAAACGCCTTATCGTGGGTGGTTTTGAAAAAGTTTATGAAATCGGTAAAAACTTTCGTAACGAAGGTATTGACCGTTCACACAATCCAGAATTCACAATGCTTGAGTTTTACGAGGCTTATACTGATTATAACTATCAAATGAAACAATTTGAAGAGTTAGTGGCAACAGTGTGTAAAGAAATCACGGGCTCTACGAAAATTACTTATCAAGATAAAGAGATCGACTTTACTCCGCCATGGAATCGTTTAACTGTATTAGATGGCGTTAGAAAACACGCAGAAATCGACCCAGAAGATGTTTCGGCGCTTGATGCTTATTTGAAAAAGAATGCTGATAAGCCTTTGCAGCTTGATAAGTTAACTGTTGGTGAAAAACAGATGAAAGTTTTTGAAATAGCGGCTGAGCCTCATTTATGGCAACCGACATTTGTGATGGATCACCCAGTTGATATTTCACCATTAACTAAAATTCACAGAAATAATTCGAAACTCGTCGAGCGTTTTGAACCATTTGCAGCTTGTATGGAAATCGGGAATTCTTATTCAGAGTTAAACGATCCAGAAGAACAGCGCAATCGTTTAAAAGAACAAGAGTCTAAACGTCATATCGATGATGAAGCTCATCCTATGGACGAAGATTTCTTACACGCTATTGAAACAGGTATGCCGCCAACGGGTGGTGTAGGTTTGGGTATTGAACGTATCGTGATGATTTTAACAGATCGTCCGAGTATTCGTGATATTTTATTTTTTCCAACAATGAAGATTGTTCATAAATAATTGAAACCTAAAAAACACTAAAACAATGCTGCCGAAAAAATAATGTCGCAAAAAGAATCTCGAAAAAAATAAGAGGTATTATGCAAAAAATAATTTTTATAATAAGTTGCTTGTTAGTTTTTTCGTGTCAGCAGAAGCCTACGAAAGTTATCGAAGAATCAGCTCAAGTTTTTAAAAAGAACACTGTGCTGATCGATACAAGGTCTCCATTACAGTATGAATCATTTCATATTGAGGGATCACAAAATTTGTGGTGGGAAGATTTTCTTCTTTTGACGAATGCTAAAGCTAAAAAAAGAGTATTTGATCCAGATTTGCAGCAAACCATCCGCAGGCTAGCTCAAAAGGGTATTCACCCTGATATGACAGTGTATTTAATTAATGATCAATCAGGTGCGCAAGAAAATAAAAAATGGAAATGGCTTTTAAGCTATTTAGATGTTCGAAGCGTCGAGCTAAAGTCTTTGTCAGATTTGCGCAAATCAAAAAGTGGATCGATTAATCGCTTTGCTAAAGCCGAGCCTCAGATTGAGTGGACATTGAAAACAAGTGAAGAGTTTCAAAAAGAATTAGTTTCTAAAAAAATCCCTAAGTGCTTTATCAATTGGGATGAAAAAATCTGCCTATAAATGAATGATTTTATGGGCTGAGTTGTTCGAGTCTATTGAGATAGAATCTCACATTGCTCGTAATCATGTTTTTATTTTGTAAAGTATATCTAGATTGAGATCCGTATTGCATAGCTAAGTCGCGAATATCTTGCTTGGCTGATAAAATAATAACTTTTTTAGCTAGGCTTGCTGTTGCTTTCGTAAATTTTTGTTCGCGATCTATACATTGTTTAACTGTAAAAGTGAAGTTGACTAATAAAAGCTGGTTTTGTCCTGAATGATCTTTTTCGATATTAAGCAGATTTTGTTTTTGTGCAGAGTACTCACGTAAATCGCAATTCTGATTTGCAGAGTGATTTTGGGCCATTGCTGCTGAGAAAATCATAAATGTGATAAAGAATAAAGTTTTCATACAAATAATATAAGCTAACTCTGTGCCAGAGCTAACTTATTGAAAATTCATGCTTAATTAAAAATAGCTTTGAATATGATTTTTCTAATGGACCAAAATTGTGACTTAAACTTTATTATTCACGCACAAGTATGAGTTGTGTTTGATATGGTGCCGGAGCCATTAAAATCGCTTTGCCTGTGCCGTTGAAGTAAAACTGCCAACGTGCTGGTTGAACATAAGTGCGACAGTAGCGGTCACCAACTTGGTTGGTTGCTGATCTTGATTCTAGAATCACAAACTCATTACCATTGTAAGCGACTGGTGCTGTCACGCGGGCTTCGATCTGGCGAGGCTCACCAAATGGAAATACGCATAAACCAATCAAAGTCATTGAAGTCGAAGTAAAATCAAAAGAAGTATGAATTTCTAAGCCTTGTTGGTAAAAAATGTTTTCAGCAGCCCAGTGACCCATAAGTAAAGAGCTCGGTGGGTTTTGGACTGGTGGTTGAGGATTTGATTCTTGAGCTTGTGCAGATGAAATAAAAAACAACAGAGAAATTAAGGCAAATTTTATAGATTTCATGAGACCATCCTTTTTAGTGTTACTTATTCACGCTAAAAAGGCTTGAGTGGACTGTCAATCATGAATTGTATGTATTTTGCTATGCTGCATTTTCCATTTTAAATAGAATTGAATACATGGCCTTGAGCATTTCTGGGTCGAACTTAGCCGCGATTTTTTCTTTCATCATATTAAGGGCTTCAGTTGGTCTCATCGGTACGTTGTATGAACGCTGTGTTGTCATAGCATCATAAGTGTCAGTTAAAGAGATAATGCGCGCAAACGGGTGAATTTCGTGTCCTGAAAGATCTTGCGGATAACCGCCACCTTTCCACGATTCGTGATGTTCGTAACAAGCGGCCTTAACGCCATTTGAAATATTCGTATGTTCATTGAGTAGTTTTAAACCGAATTGAGGATGCATTTTCATTTGCACCCATTCAGATTCATCAAGAGGACCTTTTTTACATAAAACTTCAAGTGCGACCATGCGTTTGCCAATATCATGAAATATTGAACCCAGGCCAAGTTCAGTTAAAGTTTTTTGGTCAAAACCAAGAGCAGCGCCAAGTCCCAAAGAATAAATACTGACATCGAACGAGTGATTGTACGTGTAAAAATCATGACCCGATAAACTAATTAAATTACCAACTGATTCCGGAGCTTCAGCCATAAAAGTCAGTAAGTCTGTCACGATAGGTTTAGTTTGTTCAATGGCTTGTCCAACATCAGGAACTTCGAATAAATCTTCGAGGATTGCAATTGAGCTTTCGCGTAGGATAATGGCTTTTTGGTCGTTATCTAACAAGTCAGAATTCATCGAATCTTTAACATATTCACGATAAAGTGCTTTGTCTTTATCTTCGACAAAGAAAGACTCTCCCGTATCTTTGTTGTGTAGATTTTGAATCTTTTCAGAAGAAAGTTTGTCACCAATTTTGACATAGTTGACCATTTTGCCATCAAGATTGACATAAATAGCGAACGGAATTTCTTCGTTGGGTCTGATCGTTGATAATCGTATTCTGAAATAACCTTTTGTTGTCATAGATGTCTTATCGGCTAAATGCTTTAATATATTGAACATAATTGACATTTTATTTATCTCGCATGCAAACTTAAGCATGGCTTTAAGTCTTGAAACCGATGTTCAATTTGTAAAAGGAGTAGGACCTAAATTAGGGGCTCTGCTGTCACGAAATGGGATTAAAACCGTCGGTGCATTGCTCGAGAATTTTCCGCGAGCTTATGAAGACCGTAGAGCAGCTAGACAAATTTCATCACTTAAAGAAAACGAGCTTGTTAGTCTTAAGGCATATGTCGTGAGTGTGTCATCTTACAGTATGGGGCGATCAAGTCGTAAAATCTACGATGTCTTAATTCGAGACGGTTCTGGGCAAATTCGCTGCAAATATTTTCGAACTCCGTATAAAGGATATTTTGAGAGGTTTAAGAACGGTCAAGAAATTCGTATCGTCGGTAAAGTTACAAATTACCGGGGACGGCTTGAGTTTCATCATCCTGATATCAAAGACATAGAACCTAACGAGGAAAATCATGATCAGTTACTGCCAATATATGTTGAGGTTGAAGGTTTTAGTACAGCTAAAATGCAAAAATTGATTACATCTGCATTTGATCAAATTAAAGAATGGCCTGTTGAGAAATTTCCGCCAGCATTTTTAAAAAAGTATGATTTGATGGATAAGAATCAAGCTGTTTACGAATTACATCATCCAATTTTAGAAAAAGCGAATGAGTACGGATTACTTCAAAGTCATGCTCATAAGAGAATTATTTTTGATGAGTTTTTTTGGCTTGAGTTGTATTTAGCTAGCAAAAAAACAGGCTTAAAAAATGAAACAGCTGTTAAAATTCAGAATTCTGATCAATTGAATTTAAAACTTATTGAATCTTTGCCATTTGCTTTAACCAATGCTCAAAGAAAATCATACGACGAAGTCAAAAAAGATTTACAATCTGGCAGACCTATGAATCGCTTGGTTCAAGGTGATGTTGGTGCTGGTAAGACTATGGTGAGCTTTATGGCTGCGACAACAGTTTTTGAAAGTGGTTACCAATCTTGCATGATGGTGCCGACTGAGATTTTAGCAGAACAGCACTTTGCAAATGCACAAAAAAGATTAGAGCCATTGGGACTTAAAACGGCATTACTGACAGGAAAAACAAAAGTTAAAGAGCGTAAAGACATTTTAGAAAAATTATTAGCCGGAGAAATTCATTTTTTAATTGGTACACACGCCCTCATAGAAGATTGGGTTCAATTTAAAAATTTAGCGCTTGTCGTTATTGATGAACAACACCGATTTGGAGTGGCTCAAAGGGGTTATCTTAAATCAAAAGGTATTGGTAACGCTAAAAGTTCGCCTCATTTTTTAGTTATGACAGCAACACCGATCCCACGAACTTTAGCGATGACAGTTTACGGTGATTTGGATGTTTCGATCATAGATGAAATGCCCAAAGGTCGCACGCCAATACAAACACGTGTGATTACAGAGTCTAAACGAGTACAAGCCATAAAGTTTATGATCGAGCAAATCGAAAAAGGTCGTCAGGCTTATGTTGTTTATCCGCTTGTTGAAGAGAGTGAAAAAATCGATCTTAAAAATGCAACTGACGAATATGAAAAACTTAAGACACAGTTTCCGAATGTTCGGTTTGGTTTGTTACATGGTAAGATGAAACCTTTAGAAAAAGATGCTGTTATGGATCAGTTTCGACAACATGAAATTGATATATTAGTTTCGACAACAGTGATTGAAGTTGGGGTGGATGTTCCGAATGCAAATTTGATGATGATCGAACATGCTGAAAGATTTGGTTTATCGCAGTTACATCAATTGCGTGGCCGCGTTGGACGGGGTGAGCATAAATCATTTTGTGTGATGATTATGGGATACGCGGTAAATGAAGAAACGCGTGATCGTGTCAGCTTTATGGAAAAAACGACTGATGGTTTTAAAATAGCTGAATATGATTTAGAAATTCGAGGCCCTGGTGAATTTATGGGAGCTAAGCAGTCAGGACTACCGGGATTTAAAATGGCTAATCTTGTTCGTGATTTTGAAATTCTTAAACAAGCGCGTGATGCTGCGTTTGAGTTATTGGCGACAGACTCTAAATTATCTAAAATTGAAAATAAGTTGATTCGCGAAGAGCTCTTGAAAAGTTATGGCCCCAGCGCACTTGCTGGGGTTGGGTAGTGACATTTACAAAATTGATTTTAAATTTAATGAACCAGCGGTCTTACGCAATAATAGCGTTCAAGTTCAAGCTCGCTTTGTATCGGTGTTTTGAATTGAAAAATGATCTTGTAGCGGCCAAACTGGTTTGGTGTATCGTAATTTTCGAAACCTGTTTGATAAGCAAAAGTATGATCTGGGTAGATATCTGATTTCATCACTATAGGAAACTCAGCAGCCCCAGTAGAGCGCTCTGTATATATTAGAAAATATTGATCAGGTTTGTTTTTAGCTGTTTTTCTTAACCACATGTTATATTGATCGAATAAGTGATTTGGAGTGTTGATCTTTTGCATAAGAATTTTGACAGTTGCAGACATCGTTATGAGTTCGCTGATAGTAACATTTTCAGACTTGGCTTCTGGTATTTCATTTAAAGCCTGAATCTTTCGACTTTGTGGTAGATCGCAGAGCATTTCATTTTGGTTTTTATAAGATGAAGCAAATAATGTTGTCGTTTTAAAAGTACTGACTATTAATATTAATGCAGTAATGTTGGCAAATTGTAACTGAAGACCTGTCATAGAGCCCCCTTTTTGGGATACTGTTTGAATTATTTTGACCATTTTTAGCACATGTTTTGTTTTTAAATGTTAATGTTTTATAAATAAAAAATAGTTGTATATATTTTGCATGATCTAGCTTTGAGAATGTAAACGAATTGGACATATCTAAAGATTTGAAAGGTAGTTTTTACACAATCCGTAAAAATACCCCCTAATCGCACTTAAAAATTGCTGAAAAGTGTCAAAAGTGCTAAAACAGCACTGGTTATTGTCAGGATTTGTGCAGCTAGTTTTAGTTTATATTTCTTAATTAGTGTGCAAAATGGTGATTTTACAAATATGAAGAGGTGGTTTGATGACACAGTTTAAAGTTGGAGATCATGCCGTATACCCAGGGTATGGTGTTGGACGTGTGGATAAAATCGAAACGAAAGAAATTTTAGGTGCTAAGCACGAATTCTATTCAGTTATCATTTTAGAAACTGGTATGAAAGTGATGATTCCGGCAGCTAATATTAAATCCGTAGGTTTGCGCCCGTTAATTTCTAAAGATGAAGCCTCAAAAGTTGTTGATATTCTTAAAGACAAAAACGTGAAAATTGATACTCAAACTTGGAATCGTCGTTTTCGTGAATACACAGATAAAATCAACACAGGTTCGGTTTTTGAAATTGCAGCTGTTTTAAGAGATCTATATCTTTTAAAAGTTGATAAAGAGTTAAGCTTTGGTGAGAAAAAGATGCTTGAAAAAGCTAAAAACTACTTAGTTAAAGAGCTTAATTTAGCTTCTGATGTTAAAGACATTATGAACCAAGATAACGAAGTTCGCCAAATTCTAGATTCAAAATAGTCAAAAAACTTTATAGCACGTGATCCAATTTCTTTACGTCTGAAGTGAAATAAGATTTAATAAAAAAGCCTGATTTGAAATCAGGCTTTTTTATTTAGTGCTCATTATCCTTACTTAGGATTAGAAAAAGGGTTTTTATGTCAAATGCTCACGCTGGTTCACAAAATTTACTTAATCCAGGTTTCACGAAAGTCAGAACTAGGTTTGCACCAAGTCCAACAGGATATCTTCATGTGGGCGGAGCACGTTCGGCGTTGTTTAACTTATTATTTGCTAAACGCCATGGTGGTGAGTTTATTCTAAGAATTGAAGACACTGATCAAGCGCGTTCAACTGAAGAATCTCTTAAGATGATGGTTTCAGACATGCAGTGGCTGGGATTGAATTGGGATGAGGGTGTTGACCCACAAACGCTTAAAGATGTTGGACCGCATGGTCCATATAAACAATCAGAGCGTTTAAAGATTTATGCAGATGTTGCTCAAAAATTACTTGAGTCAGGTCGTGCGTTTTATTGTTTTATGACTGATGCTGAAATCGAAGCTGAACGTGAGCGTCTTAAAGCGATTAATCAAAATTTGCATATTGAATCTCCTTACGCTGATTGGTCTTTAGAGCAAGCTCAAGCTGAACTCAAAAAAGGCCGCACAGCGGTTGTCAGATTTAAAACAAAACATTTACGTAAAGATTATATTTTAAATGATCTTATTCGTGGTGAAGTTCGTTTTCCTTCAGATATGGTTGGGGATTTTGTTTTACTGAGATCTGATGGCATGCCTGTTTATAACTTTTGTTGTGTTGTTGATGATTACATGATGAAGATTTCACATGTTTTAAGAGCGGAAGAACACTTACCAAACACTTTACGTCAGCTGATGATTTATGAAGCGATGAACTGGCCTATTCCACAATTTGGTCATATTTCATTAGTGTTAGATGAAGATCGTCAAAAACTTTCTAAGCGTCGTGGTGCAGTAGCTTGTGATCAATTTAAAAACGAAGGCTACTTGCCAGATGCTATGAATAATTATTTAGCTTTGTTAGGATGGTCGCATCCAGAAGGTAAAGAGATTTTTCCGTTTAGTGATTTGACGCAGTTATTTGATCTGGATCGCTTGAATGCATCAGGTGCTGTTTTTGACCGAGTTAAATTGAAATGGGTAAACGCACAACATTTAAGAGCCTTAGATTCGCAAAAATTATGGAATTTAATTACACCATTTTTACAACAAGCAGGCGTGGTTTTACCTGCTCAAGCATCCGAAGTCTCTTGGCAAAAATTATCGGTTGAAACATTTAAACCTAAAATGGAAATCTTAACAGATGCTGTTGAGTTATATAAATCACTCGATGATCAAAAGTTTGTTATCGCAGATGAAAGCGCAGAAGCGCTATCGTGGGAGCCCACTCGCGCCGTATTAAATGTTTGGAAGCGTCTTCTTGAGTCGCACTCTGGAGAGATTTTTTCTGAAAGTGATTTTGTTCAAATGGAAAACACAGTGAAAACAGAAGCGCAAGTTAAAGGTAAAAATTTATTTATGCCAATTCGTATTGCCGTTATTGGCAAACCGCACGGAACAGAAGTTAAATTACTTGTGCCTTTAATGAGTCGCCAGAGTTTACTTGCTCGAGTGCAAAAAGTTTTAAATCAGATTGGGTAGGAATTAGACTATGCTTAAGATTTATAATTCTTTAGGAAAACAAATCGAAGAATTTAAGCCAATGGTTGCGGGCGAAGTTAAAATCTACGTCTGTGGTCCTACGGTGTATTCTTATTTACATGTTGGTAATTTTAGAGGACCTGTTTTTTTTAATTTCGTTCGTCATTGGCTTGAGTATTTAGGTTACAAAGTGACGTATGCGCTTAATTTTACAGATGTTGAAGATAAAATTATCAAGCGTGCTGAAGAAGAAGGAAAATCGGCAAAAGAAGTTTCTGAGTTTTATATTCAAGAGTATAAAAAAGATTTTCAGTCTTTAGGATTAAAAACGCATGAGCATAATCCTAAAGTGACTGAATACATGCCTGAAATTATTAAAATGATTGAAGGCTTAATTGAGAATAATAAAGCCTATGCAGTTTCTGGTGATGTTCAATACGCTATCGAAAAATTTCAGGATTATGGAAAGTTATCAGGCCGCAATATCGATGATATGAAAGCTGGCGTGCGAGTTGATGTGAGCGAGAAAAAGCAACATCCACTTGATTTTGCTTTATGGAAATCGGCTAAACCGGGTGAGGATTTACGTGGTTCAAGCTGGGCTTCACCATGGGGAAATGGGCGCCCAGGATGGCATATTGAGTGTTCAGCAATGGTTAAAGGTTTATTTGGTCATCAAATTGATATTCATGGCGGTGGATTAGATCTCATGTTTCCGCATCATGAAAACGAAATCGCACAAAGCGAAGGTTGTAATCATCAGCGTTACGTTAATTACTGGATGCACTGGAATTTAATTAATTTTTCAGGCGCAAAAATGTCTAAGTCTTTAGGTAATGTGGTTACGATGCGTGAATTTTTACAGAATAATCACCCAGAGGTTTATAAATGGATGATGTTATCTGTTCACTACAGAAGCGTTGCTGAGTTTAGTGAAAATACAATTGATTTAGCAGTTGCGGGCTTAGCAAGGGTTTATTCGGCATTGTCATTAGCTGATAGTTTTATCGCCGCAGATGGTGCATCTGATGCGAAATACCAAGCTGAATTAGACGAAGCTTGGTCTAAAATGGTGGATCATTTAAATGATGATTTCAGCACACCTCAAGCTTTTGCAGCTATGTTTGAAGTTATTCGTAAGTTTAACTCGCAATTTAAACGTGGTATGAAGAAAAACCCAACTGTATCTGGTAAAGCTTTGCAGTTTAAAAATTTCATTCAAAAATTTGGACAGATGTTGTCATTATTCATGATGCCAGCGGATCAATTCTTACGTGAGCTTGATCAAAAGTTGATGCAAAAACATAATATTGACGAGACTTTAGTTGTACAGCTTGTTGAAGAGCGCAAACAAGCGCGCACGAATAAAGATTTTGCCAAATCAGATGAGTTACGTGCGAAACTAACTGCGATGAGTATTAGCGTGAGCGACACTCCAGAGGGCAGTTTTTGGGAAGTCGCAAAATAAAGAGTTATTAAATTGATAACTCTTTATAAGATTGAATTTTGCTTTGAATTTCAGAAATTAATTTAAGTTCATTAAATGGTTTGGGAAAAAAGCCAATTAAATAAGGTGATTTAATAATTTCCTCAAAATTTGATTGATCTGTGTATCCAGATATAATTGCGATTGGTGTGGGTTTTGCTGAAGATAGAATTCTTTTTGCAAAATCTAATCCATTCATTTTAGGCATCAAGACATCGACTATAATAGCATCAAAACTGTGGTTCTCTAAAACCTCAAGAGCCTCAATCGCATGAGAAGCTTGAGTAACTTTAAATTCATACGACTCAAAAAAATCACTTAAGACTTCACGAAAAGCATCATTGTCATCAACAATAAGTATATGATTGGTCATTTAAATTAGCTCCTGAGGTTGGGTCAGTTGTTCATGTGCAGATAAAGTCGTAAATTTCAGTACGACAGCATGAGAGTCTTGATCGTACTGAAGAGATCCTTTGTTTCTTTCGGCTAACGATTTAGCGACAGTGAAATTAAGATTTAAGAAAACAGGTGATTGCCCCTGGGGATTAGTGGCGGATAGTATCAAGTGGTTATCATCATTTTTTTTAAAAGTTAATTCGACTTCGTGATTGTTTGTATTTATCGAAATAAAAATTTGCGAATGATTTGCGGATTTTTTATCTAATATATCACTCGCAAAAAACTGAATAATGTTTCTAAAAATATGTTCAATATCATTCTCACAGGCGAGGACATATGATTGCGTCTGTGGAGTTAAGTCGTTAAGAGATATAATAGCGTGATCAAGAAGTTCATGAAAAGAGCGATTAATATCAATAAGAATGTCTTTGAGAATTATTTTAGACAATACATGCTTTGTTGATTCGCCAGCAACTGTTTTAAGTTGATGAGTCATCTCTGATATAAAATGAACTGAGTGTTTAATTGACATCATTTTCTCAGATATTTTATTGCGATCTAAATCAGGTTTAAACAGCTGATTTAGTATGTATTGTGCTGACACTGATATTGTCGAAAGTGGTGTATTGATTTCGTGAGTTATAATGCCAGCGAAGTGTCCAAGTGTAGAGAGTCTGTTGTTTTGCCAAAGCTGAAAATCCGCTTTTCTCAAAGATTCGACGCGATCTCTGATTTCTGACTCTAGATTTTCATTGCGAATTTGTAAGTCAACTTCGTTTATGGCCATCGGTATGAGTGTAGAAATTGAATGTAACAAGAAAAATGCAATCGAAAGCCCTAGTAAGTAATAAGTTTTATCTTGAATTGAAAAGGCATAATCTAAATAATGCACGGACATTAATAGAGTGAAAAATGCTAAAAGAATTTGAGAGCTTGTTTTTTTGAGTTTATTATTGAATAAAACTTTTGAAGAGGTCACCAGAGCAGGTAATGTTTCAGCAAAGCAAAGTATAATGAGATAAAGAGTTCTATTGTTTTTGATAAAGGGTGTTAATTCTGCAATTAGGCATGCGAGTATAAAAACAACAGTATAAAGACGAGCTGCAAATTTGACTTTCAAAATTTGACTTAAAATGTAACCTAAAACCAGTTGAGATAAGAAGGTACCAATACCAGAGATCGTTAAAAAGGTGATATTAAGTTTGTCACTGATGATATTGATGAACAAAGATAAGCTATTAGCTAGCCAAAAATAAATAGAAAAGCGATAAACTTGTCTTTTTTCATAGTAAAACTGAAATAAGGATATACCTAAAGCTGTGATAACAGTTGCTACATATAAAGTAAATATTAGGCTCAGTGGATCCACACTTATATTGGATGACGCCATGAACTGTGAGTCAAGACAGATTATCGTCAGTTTTTGCAATTTCGTCTGTTTTTTTAATTTAATTTTGTTAGAATGGTTAAGTTGTGAGCCATGAAGGCTCAGTTGAATAAAAAGTATTGAGTTTGTATGGCAAAAGATAGCAAAGTTCGAGTTTTTAAAAAAAATCTTAAGATTGTATCTCAGTTTAAACCTGCTGGAGATCAGCCTAAAGCTATTTCAGCACTGGTTGAAAATTACCAAAAAGGGTTAAATCATCAAACACTTTTAGGTGTAACGGGTTCTGGTAAAACCTTTACGATGGCTCATGTTATTGAGCAATTAAATCAGCCAGCACTTATTCTAGCACCAAATAAAACTTTAGCGGCACAGCTTTACTCTGAAATGAAAGAGCTATTTCCTGAAAATGCAGTGGAGTATTTTGTCTCTTACTATGATTACTATCAACCTGAAGCTTACGTGCCCAGCACGGATACTTTTATCGAAAAAGATTCAGCTATTAATGAACAAATTGATCGCATGAGGCATAGTGCAACGAGATCACTTTTTGATCGCCGGGATGTGATTATCGTCTCAAGTGTTTCATGTATTTATGGTTTAGGTTCACCTGAAGCTTATGAAGGTATGATGGTTCAAGTTCATGAGGGGCAGAAACTTAAGCGTGACGATTTTTTACGTGAACTGATTCGTATTCAATACACTCGCAATAACATTGATTTTTCACGGGGTATGATACGTGTTCGTGGCGATATGGTTGAAGTTTTTCCTCCGTATGAGGAAACGCGAGTTATTCGAGTTGAGTTTTTTGGTGATTATATTGATAAAATTTCATGGATAGATCCTTTGACGGGTCAAATTTTTGAAGAACTTGATCAAATCGGTATTTATCCTGGATCTCACTATGCCACTGGCGATGAATCCCTTAAAAAAGCAATAGTCACTATTCAAGATGAATTACGTGAGAGGATCAATGAGCTTAAAAATAATATCAAGTTTTTAGAAGCTCAAAGATTAGAACAAAGAACGTACTACGATATAGAAATGATGGAGCAAATTGGTTTTTGCTCAGGCATTGAGAATTACTCGAGACATTTAACAGGCCGCGGGCCAGGCGAACCACCACCAACTTTGATTGAGTATTTTCCAAAAGAATTTATTACAATAATCGACGAGTCTCATGTGACCGTACCGCAAATTGGTGGAATGTATCGTGGTGACAGAGCACGTAAAATGACTTTAGTTGATCATGGATTTCGATTACCTTCAGCTCTAGATAATCGGCCTTTGAATTTTCAAGAATTTGAAAAGCTCATGAATAAAGTCATGTATGTGTCGGCTACACCGGCTCATTACGAATTAGAAAAATCAGAAGGACTTATTATTGAACAAATTATTCGTCCAACTGGTTTAATAGATCCTTTAGTTGAAGTTCGTCCGGTTAAAAACCAAATCGATGATTTGCTTAAAGAAATTCGTATACGTATAGAAAAAAAAGAACGTGTGCTGATTACGACTTTAACAAAGCGCTCGGCCGAAGACCTCACTGAATATTATGAGTCATTAGGAATTAAAATTAAATACTTACATAGCGATATTGATACTTTAGAGCGAACTGAAATTATTCGTGATCTGCGCTTGGGTGTATTTGATGTGCTCGTCGGTATTAACTTACTTAGAGAAGGTTTAGATATACCAGAGGTTTCACTGGTCGGCATTACAGATGCAGATAAAGAGGGGTTTTTAAGATCTGAGAGATCACTTATTCAAACGATTGGACGTGCAGCGCGAAACTCACAAGGTTATGTTATTCTTTACGGTGATCGTGTGACGGATTCCATGAAAAAAGCTATGGATGAAACATCTCGTCGTCGAGCTATTCAAATGAAGCATAATGAGCTGCATGGAATAACTCCAACAACGATTAAGAAAAAAATCAAAGAGGGCTTAGGTGATTTATTTGATGGTTCAGTGAGTACTTATAAAGTGACTGGTGAAAAAGATAAAACCGCTGATAAGTTGAAAAAATTTGCTTCAAAACCTAATAAAATTCAAGATGAGATCAAAAAGCTCAAAGAAAAAATGAAAAACTTGTCTGCTCAACTCGAATTTGAAGAAGCCGCTAAAGTGCGTGATGAAATTAAACGTTTACAAATATTAGAGCTCGAAGTGCGTGATGCTGGTTTAGGAAAACTTAACGATGACCAAACATGAGCAAGGGCTTATTAAAATAGAATCTCTTAAAGAGATGATTAAAGAATTTCCGACACAATCGGGTGTTTATTTAATGAAAAATACCGTAGATAAAATTATCTATGTCGGTAAAGCGAAAAATTTACGTAACCGAGTCAGAAGTTATTTTCAAGACTCTAAAGATATATCGGCTAAAACAAAAGCTCTTGTTTTTAACATTGATAAGATCGATTACATTTTAACAAAGACTGAAGTCGAAGCTTTTCTACTTGAAGCCTCGCTCATCAAAAAGCATCGCCCTAAATACAACATTAGGCTTAAAGATGATAAATCTTATCCGTATATTAAGCTTTCATGGGGTGATCATTTCCCGAGACTCTATTTATCAAGAAAAGTTTTAAAAGATGGTGGTTTGTATTTTGGTCCATTTACTTCAGGTGGAGCGGTTTTTGGAACTATACGATTTTTAAATCGCGTTTTTAAAATTAGAGATTGTACAGATCACGTCTTTAAAACTCGCACGCGTCCGTGCATGACTCACCAAATTGGACGTTGTACGGCACCTTGTGTACAGATGGTGACTCAAGAGGATTATCGCTCGGATGTAGAAGGCGCTCGTGATTTTTTAAAAGGTCGTAGTCGCAAAGTCGTTAAAGATATCGAAAGTAAAATGTTGGCCGCAGCTCAAGAGGAAAAATTCGAAGTGGCTGCAAAATTAAGAGATTCGATGTTTGCTGTTAAAAATATTCTAGAAAAGCAATCCGTCATTAACGACAATACAGAATTAGATCAGGACGTTGTCAGTTATTACGGTGATTCGCGCGGTGTTTTAGTTGAAATGTTGCACGTCAGATCTGGACGTGTCATCGGAGTTAGGCCGCATTTTCTATCTGATATTGATATTACATCACCCGATGAATCGCCTCAAGAGTGGTTCGTATCATTTTTAAATCAATATTATGAAGATAATTTTGTTCCAAACGAAATTGTCACCGTTGTTGATCTAGGGCAGGATCTAAATAAATTATTACAAGCAGTTTTAAAAGAGCGCAATGGACAAGATGCTATTGTGAGATTTCCGGTGGATTTAAAAACACAGCAATTGTTAGATATGGCATCTGAAAATGCAAAATCGCATTTTGATAAAATGGTGTCAGCTACTGAAGAAAAACAGCAAGGACTGCTCGAGATTAAAGAAAAACTGCATTTAGTCAAAACACCACAAAGAATTGAATGTTTTGATATTTCACATTTTCAAGGTACCGAGACTGTTGCAAGCCAAGTTGTTTTTGAAGACGGTAAGCCGAGCAAAGATCATTATCGCAGATACATTATCAAAACTGTTGATGGTATTGATGATTTTAAATCAATGTACGAAGTGCTTTCGAGAAGATTTAAACACACAGAATATGAAGATCCAGATTTGCTTGTGGTTGATGGTGGTAAAGGTCAGCTGTCTCAAGCTGTTAGGATTTTACAAGAGATTAATAAAACAAATATCCCTGTTGTTGGTTTAGCAAAAGCGCGTACACAATCAGATTTTAAAGATCAAGATGTTAAATCCACAGAAGAGAGATTTTTTCTACCAGGAAGATCTAATCCTGTGACTTTTAAAACCAACTCTGAAGCATTACATATCTTAACAGGAATTCGAGATGAAGCTCATCGTTTTGCGATTACATTTCATCGTAAACGTCGTGAGGACCGATCATTGGCAAGTGAGTTAGATGAAATTTCTGGCTTAGGTGAAAAGCGCAAAAAAATACTTCTTAAAAAATTTCAATCCATTGATGCTATTAAAGAAGCCGACGTTGAAGATATTCAAAGTTTGCCAACATTCAATCGAGTGCTGGCAGAAAGAGTCTTGTTACATCTGACTGAGGGGCTTGACGATGACTCAAGTGCAGAGTCATAAAGTATTAACTCAAAAGACAATATTCTCAAAATAAGAAATTATGTCTAAGAGTTTGACTAAATCTGTCAGCTTTATTGTTTCTTTTGAATTCGGCCGATCATTCCATATACCAACTTTAGATTCTAAGGTTAAGAGTTTGCTCTTAAAAGAGTAATCATCTGTAATAAAAGTATAGGGGATTTGAATCATGATTAAACGTAATGATGAGTTTTCGCAAAATCAATCTGAGGGTTTTGCTAAAAAGAAATATATTTTGGTGTCTCTTATATCTGGATTAAGTTTATCAACTTTATTTTTATTTCAAAACTGTACTTCTGGTTTGGGCACAGATCTAAGTAAAGTATCACCTGCTAACTCGACAAGTACTCAAGACTCATCAACGAGCAATGGTGGTGGTACCGGTAGTGGTGGTAATTCATCTAATAATGGCGGCACAACTAATACAGGTACAAGTAGCACGACGACAACTTCGAGCACTACCACAACATCTGGTAGTACAACATCTGCACAAGCTTGCTCTACGTCAACAGGAGTAGCTTCTAATTTTCCGTGCAGTACATATTTTAATGTTGCAGTTGATGGAATCGCCTTAACACAAGCACAAAAAAATTACTCTGATCATCTGATCAATGGTTTACTTGCTCGTGGTGGATGGGGAAATGGTAATGTTTTTCAAATCGATTTTTCGATAGATGTTCTTAATTTTAATGCTGCTAGTAATCGTTATTTTAGTGTCGATACAGCAGGCGATTGGACTCCAGAAGGGGATGCTTTAACGCGTGTTCCAGCGCCAGCATCTGGTTCCGGAAATGGATTTGAAGGCGCTAACACAACTTGTTCTGACGATGGAGATTGTCACTATATTGCTCTTGATAAAACAAACAAAAAACTTTATGAGGTCTATAGAGCTGCGGCAAACGGAAGTACTTTAACAACGCCAGGCTATGGTGGAATATTTGTCTGGGATTTTAATACTGTTTATCCACAAAAACTACGTGGTGACACATGTACCAGTGCAGATGCTGGTGGGTTTTCGATTGGTGCGATGATGTTTTCTGCTGATGAAATTAAAGCTGGTTCAATTAATCATGCAATCCGCTTTATCTTACCTAATAATAGAATAGCTAATCGTACTTATGTTAGACCCGCTTCGCACACAACGGGTGATGGTAAAACTTGGGCGCCTGCTCCGACGACTGATTTAACTGAAGCTCCGTTGGCCAATCCGAGTTTAGAACCAGGGTTTCCTTACGGTACACGATTAAGGCTAAAAGCGAATTATGATATTTCTAAATTAAGTTCAAGCGCACAAGTAGTCGCTAAAGCTCTTAAAAAGTATGGAATGATATTAGCTGACGGGGGAAATATTCTTGTCACAGCACAGTCTGATCAGTACACAACTGCTAAATATGCTGATTTAGGTTTTGATGCGAGATCTTTAAGTGCTCTTAAGCCTGGTGATTTCGAAGTTGTTCCACCAGAAAAACCAGTGGTCGATTTAACGTTTACAAATCGAGCCACTGTAATTGGTAACATGATCAAAGTTCAATATTTAGATTGTGAGCGAGTGCCGTAAGCTAAATAATAACTTTGCGGCACAGTGAAGATTTCATAATAGCTGATCGAATGAGGCTAGCTTTTTGTGATCGGCCACGCGGTCTTAAAACATCCCAATATGATTTAGGACTAAATAATAACCCTTTTTCATAGATAAACTGTCTTTCAATCATTGAAAGTGCGCATTTACTTGCTAGCTTCGGGTCGCCGCTTGCGTTTTGCGTGCAAAGCCCGGTTCCATTTAGGTCATAAGCTTCTTCTTTGCCTTTATGCAGTTGATAATAGCCATAAGCAATTCCATTTGGTCCTTTATTTGGAACTTTGGTATTACAGCTACTTTCGAAATGTGCGATCGAAGCAAGAATTAAAGTCCATAGCTGTGATTTTCGCTCTAAGTTCATTTGGGCGTATGTTGGACATATAGAGTTTAAACTACCGCCTTGAACTAAGTTGCTCAGTTTAGCCTGATGAACTTTAAAGACTTGAGTGATATATTGACCGATCGGCCCTTGGAGTTGATTTTTATCCATGATCACAGAACATGAATCAGCAACTAAATTACCAGACAAGTTATATGATGATTTAATGGCTAATTGTAAATCATTAATAATATCTATAAATTCATCAGCGTAATAACTAAAAGGAGTGAGCTCATTAATATGAGTTTCTAATGATTTATTTTCGTAAGATTGGGTTTCTGCAAAAGCTAATTGTTGTTCGCTCTGAGATTGCGTTTGCGGCTGCGTTTGTTCAAGAATGTCAATGAATTCAGAGCTACTTTGAGAGTATGATTTTGACGCCATAAAGACAGATAGATAGATTATCAGTACCAAAATGTTTTTGCTTTTCGAATTGGTGCTAGAATGTTTTTTTGAACCTATATTTTTGAGCATTAAGTTGTCCCCCAGAAATAAGCTTTTAAATCAAAGCTTGTGGCGCACAATACCAATAAGAAATTAAAATAACGAGATGTTAAGATTTTTGACTCTGAAGTCTTTATCTGTTCAAACTTAATACAGCTATAAGTAATATATGATCATATAGGCATCTTTTAAGATAGAGTTACGCTTTTTGTCTTTGAAAAAATCACAATTTTAGTTGGAATTCATCTTAAACGGTGATTTAAATAAGGCTTATGGATAGTCAGAATAATACCAACAGATTTGAGCAAAAAACTGCAGAGCATGTTCAGATAGAAAATACATCGATGACACAGTATTTATCTGAGACTCTCGGTTTAAGAACTTTTTTGCAAGATTTAAAAAGCTCATCTGTAGACTCCTCAGATAAAAACAATTTGCGTCTACTTTATGTATTTATTCAAGACTTCAATAATTACAAGCCAGAAGAACATGAGTTATTACAAAAAATGTTAGTCGCCATGAAAATTGATTTAACTCATATTAGAGTTCAGGATTTAGCAGACTTCAATGCGAGTGATATTCGATCGTCACTTGTTTTTCAAATGGTTGACGTCGTGGTTCAAAGCGAAAATCAAACTCATTCGCCCCGCATGTTACTTAAAAATCTAAAACTCAAAAACGAGGCCTGGACTTTTCTACAGAAAATAATGAAACAGTACCAGTCTTTAAGCTAGACCGAAGACTATAACTTTCATCTAGGTCAAAATGACCTAGTCTTGCTCTGTTGAATTGATATTCAATAGTAAACGATGAAATGCTTATTTATTTTAATGTTAGTGGTTTCTCTAACGATACAAGCCCAAGATTTAGATTTGCGTTTGCTGAAAGATACGGCGCCAGTCCGTATTCGTTTAGTTAAGGCCCAGAGCCAGTCTGTCATTAAAAAAAGTTTTAAACAGTGGCAAGTTCATTACAGAGAAAAACTAAAAATTTATCCGTATCAAAATCAAATAGATCAATCTGAAAAAAAATATGATCTCGTTCTAACAATTGGTATGAGAGATTATTTAGCCGGAGTTCTATCAGGCGAAATGCCTTTAGCTTGGCCCTTAGAAGCTTTAAAAGCACAAGCTGTTGTTGCAAGATCTTACACTCTGGCTAAAATTCAAGAAAATCGTCATCAGTATTATGATGTTGAAGTTGATCAAATGGATCAAGTGTTTAAGTTACCTCAGTCTGACAAAGCTTTTAAAGCCATCGATCAAACGCGAAACTATATTTTATCTTATGCAGCTAGATATGGTCAGAGCCAGATTGTTAAAGCTTATTATCATTCAGATTGTGGAGGGCATACGATTCCAGCTGATTCTGTATGGGCCGGGGCTTTAGACACAGGAACTGCCGTAGATCCAATGTGTGCAAATCGATCAAATACATGGTCTGTGAGTATAGATAAAAATAATTTTCTTGATGGCAACAAATCTGTTCAAATTAAGAAAATCAAAAACAAAATTATAGAAATCGCAGGCGTATCAATTCAAAAGATTCGCCAAAAATTTGGATTTTCTATTGTGAAAAACTCGCCAACACAAATTACACTAGCTGAAAACAAAATGATTATTGTTGGTCAGGGTTTTGGACATGGTGCTGGTTTATGCCAGTGGGGAAGTCGTGATTGGGCTCTGCGCGGATATTCTTTTAAAGCTATTGTTAAACATTACTATCCTAAAGTCGAGCTTGCGCAAATTGATGACATTATTGACAGAAATAGCTTAACACAAGCTCAATTAAATCAGACCATTAAAGCAAGACACGATCAAATCTCTGAATTAGCTCTACAAAATTAGTGCTTAATAAAAAAATAAGGAGTTCCTATGCTGGATGGATTACTTGGTTTATTTATGACTTTTGCGGCAAACCCTACTAATTATGATAAGGTTTTAAATAAATTAAACGAAATCATTTCTCTTAACCCATCACAGGTTCAAATGATTACAGTTGGAACGAATGATCAAGGGCAACCGATTCGCGGTTTAAAAATTGGTAATGGTGCAACAAGCTCTTTAGTTGTGGCTACACATCACGGTAATGAATATGGATCAACAGCAACAGCCTTAGGTTTTGCAAATGCACTTGCTCGAAAACCTATTGAAGATCAAACAGTATACGTTGTTCCTGTGTTAAATATTTCTGGATACAATCGTAATAATCGTTTTGAAAGTAATTTACAAACTTCTGTAGATCCGAATCGTGATTACACAAGTCCATGTAAAAAAGATCGCGCTTTTTTATTAAAGTCGACACAATCGATGGCTCAATTTTTAGTTGATAAGAATATTCAAATCTCTGCGACATTACATACTTATTTTCCAGCTGTTGTTTATCCATGGGGTATTTCAACATCTGACTTATCGACACCATATGATCAAACATATCAATCGCTTGTTAATGATGCTACGTTAGAGAGCCATTATCAAACGGGTAATAATACCCAAGTTTTGTATCCAGCAGATGGAACATTTGAAGACTATGCTTACTGGAAACACGGTATTTGGTCTTTACTTTTCGAACTTGGTTTTTCACACTCGCCAGATCAAACAGCTATCCAAAATATGATCGATGCTAATACGCCAGGCTTAAGAAGATTTCTTGAGAATTCTCCTAAAGTGCGAGTTGCAGATCATGGCTTTAGTGGCAAATGTGATACTCGTTCTATGCAAAGGGTTATTTTAGAATAAAAATATGTCTGATCATCCTCAGTATTTAAAAGTATTTATAAGTGGTGTCAGCAGCGGTATTGGTTATGCCACTGCTGATTTTTTTTTAAAACAAGGTCATACTGTTATTGGCACCGTTCGTAAAATAGACGATGCTGCTGCATTACGTAGTCAATACCCACAGACTTTTTTTTCTTTTGTAGGTGATTTAACTCAGTTCGAACATAACGAGAAAATACCTGACTTTTTAAATGAAAAAAAAATTAACACTCTCGATGTTTTAATTAATAATGCAGGTTTAGCATTGGCCGCACCAATTGAGTATCAAAATTTTTCTGAGATTCAGTATCTTGTGCATCTCAATGTTCTATCAGTTATCCAGCTGACACAGCTGTTGTTGCCATTTTTGAAAAAGTCTAAAATCTCTGCTCGTATTATTAATATATCCTCTGTGAGTGGGGTGGGGGGAACTCCATTTTTAGGAGCGTACTGCGCAACTAAGCACGCCATTGAGGGATTTTCTGAGTCTTTACGCCGAGAATTAAAGATATACGGTATGAAAGTCGTTATTGTTGGTCCAGGTTCAATTAAGACTCCGATTTGGGATAAAGGTTTTAAAATTGTCTCAGAACGATACCAAAATACAGAATATGCAAACTCTTTTGCTAAATTCATTCATTTTGCAAGTTATGAAAAAGAAAACGCTCTTGAAGTCTCTGATGTTGTGAGTTGTATTCATCAAGCTGTCATTGCATCAAGCCCTGCCTATCGTTATGCACCAGTTCCGCGTAAGCTAACTAACTGGTATTTACCGATGATTATCCCGCAGAAAATTTATGACTATTTGATGTGTAAAACGCTAGGCCTAGTGTCTCATAAGTAAACATAAAGTATTTAAAACAATAAGATTTATTTGATGTCTCATTTTAAAAGTGCGGATGTCATTAAAACTCCATGCTTTAGTCTATAAACTGTACGATGTGTCTGCCGATAAGACGTTGTCGAGGTACATCGTGGATGATTTTGAAAAAGAACTCAAGATAGGCTTTCTAGAAGAAGCAGCTCAAGCGATAGCGGATGTTGAACAATGCTTTTTAGCATTAGAGTCAGATCCTGATAACGTTGAGAATTTAAATAAAATTTTTAGATTAGCTCATAACTTAAAAGGTTCATCTAAAGCCGTAGGTTTTGATGAGTTTGGGCATTTTACTCATGAATTTGAAACTTTTATTTTAAGAGTGAAAAATGGTGAGCTTAAAGCGAGTGCCGCAGTTGTTAATTTACTTTTAAGAGCAAATGATCACGTTTCTCAAATGATAGAAGAGCTCAAAGGTAATCTAGATGCTCGCTTTGACTCAACAGAGTTGTTAAGTGAGATGACCGATTTTCAAGAGCCAACAGAAGAGCCAGTACATGCTGAAGAACCAGATCTTGAAGAGGAAACGTTTATTCAGCAGCCCGTACAAGCCATTGAACCAACTTCAACAGTCGATGTCAGTGTTGATGTGAGTGCAAATGCACCTGAACAAGAAGAACCAGTTGTCGAAGTTGCAGCTGTTGTTCAACCCGTTGTGGTCAATCCAGCTCCGGTAGTAGAGCCTGTTATGGTTGCTGCTGTAACAGCAGCACAAAGTGCAATTGAAGCACCACCACAAGCAGCTCCTGTTCAGGCTGTTAAAAATACACCACCACCACCATCAACTCCACAAGCGTCATCTGGTGGCGGATCTGGATCTGCTCCGGCAGACGAGTATATTCGTGTTGCACTTTCAAAAGTTGAAACTTTAATTAATTTTGTCGGTGAGATGGTTATCTTGCAGTCGGTTCTAAAAGAACAATCACATCTTTTAGAAAATCCTTTGGTTCGAAAGACTGTACACCAACTAGGTAAAGTTGGTAAAGAGATTCAAGATTTATCAATGGGACTTCGTATGGTTCCAGTTAAGCCAACGTTTCAAAAAATGGTTCGTATCGTTCGTGATACGGCACAAGCACTCAATAAAGAAGTTGCTATTCAATTACAGGGTGAAGATACAGAACTAGATAAAACAGTTCTTGAAAAAATTAATGATCCACTCGTTCATTTGATACGTAATTCAGTGGATCATGGAATTGAATCAGTTGATATTCGTCGCTCACGAGGCAAGTCTGATAAAGGCCAAGTGCAGCTTTGCGCATATCAAAAATCAGGAAAACTGCACATCGAGGTTATTGATGATGGTGGTGGTTTAGATCCTGAGAAACTACAAAAAATTGCAATTGCTAAAGGTGTGTTAAAACCTGGCGTTCAATTAACTGAAAAAGAAGCTTATCAACTCATTTTTGCACCAGGTTTTTCAACAAAAGAAAAAGTGACAGATGTTTCTGGTCGCGGTGTTGGAATGGATGTTGTTAAAACTAATATTTCAGATCTCGGTGGAGAAATTCGTATCGATTCAGCTATTGGTAAAGGCACAACATTTACAATAGTGTTGCCATTAACATTAGCGATTGTTGAATCAATGGTTGTGACTTATTCAAATAACAAATTTGTAATTCCGTTATCACAAGTACATGAAACATTAAATCCTAAAGAAAATATGGTTCAGCACTCGCATGATCTTGGAAATGTATTGATGTTGCGTGGTGAGAACATGCCACTTATTAGGCTTGGTGATTTTTTCGATATTAAAAGTTCACAGCCTTTAACGCAAATGATCGCTATGGTTGTTCGAACAGGTAAAGATCCTTTCGCCTTAGTGGTGGATGATATTTTAGGGCAGTTTCAGGTTGTCACTAAACCACTGGGTTCTGAGCTTTCAGACACTAAAGGTGTGAGTGGTACAACAATACTTGGCGACGGTAAGCCAGCATTAATTATTGAATGTAATGATTTATTAAAACGAAAAATTAAAAATAACTATGTAGCACCTGCAAAAGGCGCGATAAAGGAGAAAGTGGCATGACAACAACGGATAACAACAGATACCTTTGCTTTAACGTAGCAAATGAAGAATTTGGTATTCCACTTTTAAATGTGAAAGAAGTGATCGGATATCCAGATATTACGCCAGTTCCGCAAACACCGCCGCATTTTTTGGGAATCATGAATTTACGTGGTAATGTGATTTCAGTTTTAGATATGCGTTTGAAAATTGGTCAAAAAGCTAATAAATCTGATGAAACAACAGTTATGATCTTAGACTTGGGTGGTTTCAATCTAGGTGTGGTCGTTGATTGCGTCAACAGTGTTATCGCTATTCAACCAGAACATTTATCGCCACGTCCAGTTATTGAGTCGTCAAAAAATACAGAGTATATCACAAGTGTTTATCGTAAAGATGATCGTTTGATTTTATTCGTAGATATTGCAAAAGCATTGTCTGTCGATGATTACACAACTATTAAGAAACAGGCTAAAACAGCAGCTTAGTTATTTTTTAGATTGTGATTTTTAGTTCAATGTATGAGTAAAGAAGGTTTATAATGTCGAAAAACGAATCTCCAGAGATGGTTAAAAAAGTTGTTGCCGAAGTTTCTTTTATTGTATCTGAAATGGCCGGTATACAACTCGGAGAAAGACAAGAGTCGATGGTTGAAAATCGTTTGCGAACGCGAATGTTGAAATTAAACCTTGCCACTTTTGAAGATTATCTTAAGTTTTTAAAACACAATCAAGAAACAGAGTCTCAAGCTTTGTTGTCTCTGTTGACAACGCATCACACATACTTTTTTAGAGAATTCTCGCACTTTGAGCATTTATTAAACCATGGTTTAAATTCAATGATCGAAAAAGCTAGAGCTCGTCCTGATAAAACGATTCGTGTTTGGTCAGCGGCATGTAGCCGTGGTCAAGAAGTGTATTCTTTGGCCATGTTTTTTAATTTTCATTTAAAGCACATGGCTCCAGATGTTAAATTTGAGCTTTATGCTTCGGATGTCGATCCTGAATCAGTTGAAATAGCCAAAAATGGCGTTTATAAAAACGAAGAATTAAAACAATGTCCAGCTATGTATATGGATGGCAATTGGTCCAAAGGCAGTGGTGATGTTAAAGAATTTTCAAAAGTAAAAGATTCTTTAAAAAACCATTGTAAATTTTTAGTTGTAAATCTATTTCAACCAGAAAGTTTTTTAACAGGTAAAAAATTCGATCTTATTTTCTGCCGTAATGTCTTTATTTATTTTAAACCTGATCAAATCAAACAGATCACTAAAAGTTTTTTAAATCATCTAGATCCGCATGGATATGTTTATTTAGGAGTTTCAGAAACGCTTAATGGTTTGGATTTACCAATCGCTTTAACAGGTCCATCGGTCTACAGACACAAAGAAGCTGTTGCAGGACAGAATGTTAAAACACGTATATCATCTGATCAGTATAAGGTTCCAAGTACTTTATTAAATGACCCAACAATGGTCAAAGCCTTTGAAGAACCAACACCTGCTGAAGTTAAAACTTATGAAGTACTTTGCGTGGATGACTCGCAAACTATCCATGCGCTATTAGGTAAAATATTAACGCCAGATCACCATTTTAAAATTATAGATAAAGCTATGAATGGTCGTGAAGCTTTAGATTTATTAAAAACCAAAACATATGATATCATCACTCTAGATTTACACATGCCAGAAGTTGATGGGGTTGGTTTTTTAAAAGAATACAAAGGCAATGTTCCGGTTGTTGTATTATCAAGTATTAATCGTGATGATCCATCTGTCGCCCAACAAGCCGTTAAATTTGGAGCAAAAGATTATATCGAAAAACCATCGCTTGAGAATTTTGCGCAAGCTTGTAATGAGATCCGCTCTAAATTAAAAGCCATTTTAACAATGACACAAGCTATGAAACCAGCAGCTGCTAAACCAGTAGTTAAACCGGTTGTGACGATGAGTTCTGCTGTAAAAACTCAACCGACTGCGAGCAAGCCTAATGCTATTTTTAAAAGTACAACAACAAGTTTGTCTAGTAAAACGCCAACTTCAGTGAGTGCAAAACCAAAATTAGCACTTGTTAAACCAACTACGTCAGCGTCAACGCTGGCTAAAAGTTCGTTGACAGCTAAAACGACAGTTACGCCAAAGACTTCGTTTTCATCGCCAGTGAGTAAGACTGCTGCAACTCCGACACCAGGAGGAGCTGTTGTTAAACCTTTTGTTAAGCCTGTGACGACTGCAAAACCGTTATCTCAGCAGAATAATGCAAAAGCTTTATCTAAGCCAGCAACTGTGACAACTTTAAAAACAGCGGTTACTCCGACTGTTTCTAACGCGAGAACAAGTCATGGTTCAGCAGCATTAAAAATTAATCCATCAAAAAAACCAGATGATAAAGATGGTAAAGGTGCGACTGTAGCGGTACAGAAAAAAATTAAAGCTTTAATAGTTGATGATTCAGGAACTATTCGTAAACTTTTAAAAGAAATTTTATCAGTAGATCCAGCATTTGAAATCGTAGCTGAAGCTGAAAAACCATCACAAGTCGAAGATCTTATCATTAAGCATAAGCCTGATCTCATCACTTTAGACATTCATATGCCTGAAATGGATGGAGTGACGTTACTTAAAAATTATCTTCCTAAATATAAAATTCCAACAGTGATGATCAGTTCAATCAGTAAAGAAGAAGGACCACAAGTCCTTGATGCTTTAGAGTCAGGCGCTGTTGACTACATTCAAAAACCACAAATGAATCAATTAGCCGAAGCCGCACAGATTATTCGTGAGCGATTGAAAACTGCTGCTCAAGTCAAAGTGCGTATTCGTAATAAAGTTGTCAAGCACGTTGCGGGACAGAAAAAATTTGCAGATTTAGATAGTTTAGTTGTGATTGGTTCATCAACCGGAGGAACTGAAGCTTTAAGAGAGGTTTTTCAAGGGTTGCCAAGTGAGATTCCGCCGATCGTGGTTGTTCAACATATTCCACCAGTTTTCTCAGCTGCATTTGCGCAGAGATTAAATCAAATATTACCTTTTGAAGTTAAAGAAGCTAAAGATGGTGATATTGTTAAACCGAATCAAATTCTTATTGCACCTGGTGGGCAACAAATGTCGATCAAAAAGAAAGGTTCGCAATTAACTATAGTTGTGAGTGACGATGCACCAATGAATCGACACAAACCTTCTGTCGATTATTTATTTAAATCCGTTGCGCAATTGCAGTTACCAAAAGTTATTGCGGGCGTATTGACGGGTATGGGTGCAGATGGTGCAGAGCAATTGAAAAGTCTTAAGCAATTCGGAGCTAAAACATTTGCTCAAGATGAGGCAACATCAGTTGTTTATGGCATGCCAAAAGAGGCCTACGAGCGCGGTGGGGCGGATAAAAAAGTCCCATTAGAGAATATAGCGATGCATATAATAGACCTAAGTCATGAAATGACAAATTATAAAAAAAATTCAGCCTAGGCGTTAAATTTTTAATCGGAAGTTGACGATAGTGGATTGGATAGGAAATAGGGAATGAGTACTGTAAAGAAACAGATCACAATTAAAAAAGACACTGTGCTATTTAAGCAGGGTGATGCTGGTGATTGTGCTTATGTTATTGAGTCAGGAAAAGTTCTTATTTACATTGAAAAAGGTAATGTTGAAATTCCAATAGCGCACATTAAAAAAGGAGAAATTTTTGGTGAGATGTCATTGATTGATAATTCACCAAGATCTGCTTCTGTTCGCGCCGTTGAAGATACTGTTTTAAATAAAATTACGAAAGATCAATTGATCGATCGTTATCAAGGTTCAGATCAATTAGTACAGCTATTGTTACGTGTGATGATGAATCGTTTAAGACGTAATAATAATTCATTAATCAGTTCAAATGCTAATGGTGTCCCAGAGGAGGCTTTACAAGAAGAAGCCAATTCAAATGATGCTTTTGGCAATATTCGTTTAGAGAATCGTCTTTTAGAAGCTTTAAATAATCAAGAATTTGAAATGTTTTATCAGCCGATAGTGAATATGGAATTAAATAAAATTATTGGTTGTGAAGCTTTGATTCGTTGGAAAGATCCAATTGTTGGTTACATCCAACCAGATAAATTTATTGATTTCTTAGAAAATTCTTCTTTGATGATACCTGTTGGGCAGTGGATTTTTGATACTTGCTTTAAAGATTTTAATGAAATCAAAAAACATTTTGACGATGATTTTGTTATGAGTGTTAACGTGAGTGGACGTCAATTTGTGCATCCGGATTTTTTAACAGATCTTGAAAAGCTTACGTGGAAGCACAAGGTTTCAGCTAAAAACATCAAACTCGAAGTCACAGAGCGAGTTATGATGGACGGTGTGAATGCGATAGAAATACTCAATCGTTCAACAGAAAAAGGCTTTCAAATTTCAATTGATGATTTTGGAACAGGTTTTTCAAGCTTACAGTATTTGTCACATATGCCTGTGAATTACTTAAAAATTGATCGTACATTTGTTTCTAAAGTTAATCGTGATCCTAAGGTCTTAGCGATAGTTAAATCAATGATCTATATGGCAAAAGAGTTAGGAATGTCTATTATTGCAGAAGGCGTAGAGACGCAAGAAGAGCGCGCAATACTGCTCGCACTTGACGCGAAATTAGCTCAGGGTTGGCTCTACTGCAAAGCCGTTCCACTCAATGATTTTATTAAGTTGCCAATCTACTTTGCTGTAAAAAAAGCAGCATAATCTTTTTATTTCAATCAACTGTTTGAATTGTATGGCTTGGTGTGTAAGTGTCATTTAGCGTTGTTAGATTTCACATTGAGCTATAGAGTTTCGACCATGAATATTACGCAAAATCATCCAATCATTATTCAAGGCGGAATGGGAATAGCAGTTTCTAATTGGGAGCTCGCTAAATCAGTATCTTTAACAGGGCAACTCGGTGTCGTATCAGGTACGGCAATCAACTCTGTTCTTGTGAGAAGATTACAAGATGGTGATTTACAAGGGCACTCTCGTCGTGCGCTTAAAGCGTTTCCATCGCAGGTGATTGCGAATAAAATTTTAGAAACATATTTTATTGAGGGTGGTAAAGCATCTGAACAAAGTTATAAACGTCCACCAATGGCTTCTGTTGAATCACCTAAAGCTTTATTGCAACTTACAGTTGCAGCTAGTTTTGTTGAAGTCTGGTTAGCAAAAGAAGGCCACGCGGGATTAGTCGGACTTAATCTACTTGAAAAAGTTCACTTGCCGAATTTAGCTTGTTTGTATGGCGCAATGCTTGCGGACGTTGATTATGTTATTATGGGAGCCGGTATTCCACGAGAAATTCCAGGGGCTTTAGATTTACTGAGTCAAAATCAAAAAGCAGGATTAAAGGTGCCTGTTGCGGGTGGAGATGATGTTGTCACATATTTTGATCCAGCTGAAGTTATGGAATCAAATCAATTAAGTGTATTGAAAAGACCGTATTTTTTTCCGATCGTATCGTCTGCAGTTTTAGCGGCGAATCTCAAAAAGAAATCAACGGGGCGAGTTGATGGTTTTATCGTTGAAGGTCCTTTAGCTGGTGGGCACAATGCTCCTCCGCGTGGACCGATGTCGTTAAACGAGCGTGGTGAACCTATTTATGGCGAGCGTGATGTTGTTGATTTAGCTGATATGAAAGCATTGGGTTTACCATTTTGGATGGCGGGAGATTACGCCACACATGCAAAGCTATCTGAAGTTCGTGCTCAAGGAGCGCATGGAATACAAGTGGGCACTTTATTCGCTTTTGCAAATGAATCAGGTGTAACACCTGATCTCAAGCAGAAAACAGTGAACACGATACTTAACGAACCCGCACCAGAAGGGGGTTGGATTTTTACGGACCCAAGATCATCACCGACAGGGTTTCCATTTAAAGCCGTGCGCACTTCAGGAAGTCTTGCTGATGAGAAAATTTATCAACAGCGTAAAAGAATTTGTGATCTAGGTTATTTACGTCATCTTTATAAAAAAGAAGATGGATCTATTGGACAAAGATGTCCGGCTGAACCTGTTCAAGACTACATTAAAAAAGGTGGGCTTGAATCAGACACAGTTGGACGTAAATGTTTATGCAATGCTTTAATGGCAGATGTCGGTATGGCTCAAATACAAGCTGGCGGGCAAAAAGAATTACATCTACTGACTGCAGGCGATGATCTGAACAATATCAAACGTATGATGAAAGCCGGACAAAATTCATACAGTGCTCAAGATGTGATTAATTATTTAATGTGTGAAGTGTCGGTTGCAGATCATCAATTTACTGAAATAAGCCCAGGCAACTTTTAAGGACTGTTTTGTTGCGTTTCCACTCGCTATAAGTTGGATACAGTCTTAAAACTAAGCCTGTCGTCGAAAGAGTGATAAAACCCAAATCAGTCATTGTGACGCCGACTAAAGCGCTTGCTGCGGACATGACAGAAATACCAGATGAAATAAATAAACCAACAGAAGTCATTTTGTTTATTTTATTTTCCCGCTCAGGAAATTGCGCTTTTAGATAATGCGAAAGATTAAAAACACCAATATCCATCATGCCTTGCGAAGCTGTGCTTTTGATGACAGTTTCAAAAAGGTTACCAGTCACCGGTATATTTAACATCATCATCACAGAGTTAATCGCTGCTAAAAAAGCCATGTCAATTGAGCCCCAACGAATAAATTTTTCGACTTCTTGCAGATTTTTTTCTGACTTGTTCAAAACTTCACTTTGATTTTTTGAAAGACCAATTTTACGACTTGCTTCTATGAGTAACTTACTCTGGCTAAGCCATTTAGCGATGGCGTTTGTTTTGTATTGGGCATATCCAGAAAGACCGCCAGCAACCATTCCGATTATTATTCCATGACTGATTGGGATGTCTTTACCGATAACGAGAGCGGCAGTTATTGTCGTTGCATTAGTGATAAAGCGGACTAAAGAAAGAGTTATATCTAAATTTTTATTCAACAGGCTTTGCAATTTAAATCGATGAAATTTATTTTTATTTGGTGTTTCTGATGATGATAAAATATTTTGAACACTTTGAACTGCGGCTTGATGTAGATCTGATTTGTGATCATCACCAGCACTTATGTCGAAAGCTTGTAATTCAATGGGAGATTGCCTGCTGAGTTCGTTTTTTAAATGAGTTTCAATAATAGACAACTCTTCTGCAGTTCGAATGCTATAGGCTTGTACGTCATAATGACCAGTTTGCTCGTTTGAAGTGATTTGCTGGCTCTGCATCGAAAGGCCCGTAACATGAGAGTTCGTTGTTAAGTCACTGGCACGAACGCTCATGGGTTGCGCCGACAAAGCAAGTATCACTGAAAAGAGTAAGGATTTAAGTATTCTCACATAATAGATTATTGCAAAATCATAACCAAGACTTGAGCTATAACGAGCAGAGTTGTGCTTTTTAAAGAGACTTTTTTAATGAGGGGTGTTTAAGAGTTTGACACCCGTTTAAGAGATAGACGTGTGATGATGTTGGTGGAAAGTGTAAAGTGTAAAGTGGAAATTAAAAGTGAATTCTTTAGATGATGAGTTACTCTTTGTAAGGATTTTTTTCAGCTTGTTTAATCTCGTCAGAAGTAAAGTGTTTTAACCAATCCGCGTAGCCTTCAGTTTTCATTTTTTCTAATGGAATAAATTTTAATGATGCTGAGTTCATACAATATCTCATGCCGCCACGATCTGATGGTCCATCGTCAAAGACATGTCCTAAATGCGCATCAGAACGTTTTGATCTGATTTCGATTCGGCTCATTCCATGTGATGAATCTTTTTTCTCGACAACGACATCCTTTTTAAGCGGTTGTGTAAAACTCGGCCAGCCAGATCCTGAATCAAATTTATCTTTCGACGAGAATAGGGGTTCTTTTGAAATCACATCAACATAAATACCTGGGTGGTGGTTATTCCAATATGCGTTTGCAAAGGGTTTTTCGGTGCCATTTTTTTTAGTGATGGCGTACTGTTCGGGTGTGAGTAATTTACGAAGTGATTCATCATCTTTAGGAAACTCACAAGTCACAGGGTCATATTTTGAAGTCGTCATTTGCGCTTGTTCCTTTTTTTGAGATTTAGAATTATGATTGTTTTCGGCCTGAAGCTTTTGCCCTGTATGGACACTCAATAACAACGTTAAAATAAATGTTGATTGATACATATTGAACTCCAGTTAAAAAATACATTCTCAGCTATCTATTCTGGCTTAAAAATCTATAAAAGGACAATGCAATGCTGATAAATAATGCATTAAAACAAAAAATTGAAGTCTAAAGTAGGCTTATAGTTGCACTTTGAGAAAAAAGACCTTATAAATTCAGACTACATTTCCTGTGGCGGTCGTAGCTCAGTTGGTAGAGCATCGGATTGTGATTCCGAGTGTCGCGGGTTCAAGCCCCGTCGATCGCCCCAAATTTCTTTCTAGAAATTTGGTCAAAACAAAAAATAAGTAAATGTTCTAATTATTTAAAATAGCACAAAAAGAGTTTTGGGTTCTACGGTTCTACTTTCTTGCAATCTAAGGTTCTACGGTTCTACGGTTCTACGGTTCTACGGTTCAAGCCACTGATCAAGAGCTGCTTTTTCAAAATACTTTAAATTGTGTCGATTTCGTTGAAGCAAAACACGAACTGGGTTTGATCTTTGATCGCCTGTAATTTCAGTTCTAGCTCTTATCAGCATTGGATTTGCGAGGCGTAAAACGTGGAATTTATCAGCTGTAATTTTTGCGTTTGGAAAAAAATCTTTAATAAATTTTTTAAATGGGTCACACATATCTATAGTGGCATCACGAACATTTTCACGTCCTGGGATGTGATTAAGTTGCTCGGTCAAATCGACTACAGTCTTACCATTAACAACTTCAGCAATACGCTTACGATCATAATCAACGATTAATGATGCATATTCAGTTTTGCGTTTTTGACCACGTCTTTTTTTCCAAGTGTGTTCATCGATGCCAACGGTTGTTCCCCAAGGGTCATTCATTTTTTCACGATGTTTAAGTTCAAGTTGTTCGTAGAATATTTTATAAATTAACCCTACTGAGCAAGTATGAGCTTTTTGCACACGTTTTAAGTTTTTAAAATTATCACAGGCCCATTTAATTCCACGTCTAAAGCGTTCAGTGGTTCTAAAGCCTTTACGAACCCCAGAGACGGGCTCGGTGAAGACTTTTTTGCAATTAGGGCATCTAAACCTTCGCTTTAAAATCTGTAGTTTAATGCCCTGGCCACGAACAGGCTGGTCTTTGACATTGATCCATCTTCGATCGTGAACAGAATAGGATTTAACTGCACATCGAGGGCACACTTCGAATTCAGAGACTTTTTCGCATTGGTAGTTATAGCGAAATTTATTGCTTTGGCCGTGTGTTAAGATGTTTAGTTCTGGCAAAACGATTAATCGGTTGTTAGATTGCCAATTGGGATCCATTATTTCATACCTCCTAAAATTTAGCTTCGATAACTAAAATTCTAGAAAGTTCTTGAATTAATTGGATCCTTTTTATCTAAACTCTAACGCCTAGCATTCCACCACTAACTGAGTAGAACCCCATCTTCTTGTACATAAGCGGAGTAATTTCTTATATCTATTAATGCTAATTCAGTCAGTGTTGAATGAATTTCATAAGGAAACGCTGTGCGAACTCCAAAATTCTGAATGCCCACTGAGTTCTGAGTCAAAATTGAATCGCCTTCTTTTACGAGTCCGAGATCTTTAACGATATGCTGAAACGAATTATCTGAATCTTGATAAACGGCAGTGAATCTTAACGAATGAAACAAATAGACTCCTTCAGGAATCTCTTTCAGAGAAAGAGCAGCACCTAATTCTGTTTCAGGAATACTATTAATTCTAATTTGATTCTGAGATACGACTGTGTCACCTGGCGGATTTGAATTCGAAGAAGAGTTGCTGCAAGCAAGCAAAAATACAGTAGCAGCTAAAATTATAATGGTATTGAATCTCATCTTAAGCCCCTTTAAACAGGCTATCTTGTATACCATATTTCAAATATTTTGAAGAAAAAATGACTGAATTACTTCGCTAAATCTGGCTATACGAGGTCGGGACAGGGTTAAGTCGTTGATATCACGCAACGGACGCCGATCGTGCCCCAAATTGCTTTTCAAAAACATCAACATAGTGTCATACTAACTCAATCAATCGGAGTTAGTCGTATGCTTTATATAAAATACTTATTTGTAATCGCTTTAACCGTATTAATGTCGTGTCAACATGCTCCTGAAAAAATAGCAGAGCCTGCAGTGCCTCAAGCGGTAGAGTACGTTAGTCTTGATCAAAAACTAAGTTCTGAATTGAAGCCCATTTGGTCACAGTTTTATGTTAATGAATTTAACGAAACCAAATCAGTCGATATTCTTTATGTGACAAACCGTAATTTAAAGTCGCAAAATATTGATTGCACAAATGATACTGTTGGTATCAGTGCTGATGCATCAGTTCACTATGGGTTGTGTCGCATCAATGTTCCTAAAAATCATACAACTGGACAAATTAATTTTAGTAGCGATGCTAGGCAGTCTTCGCATGAAAATTTTAAAATCTTATCAGCTAAATCATTTGATCAAACGACTTTAGTTAATACTTTAATGCAGTCAAAAAGAACGCCGCTGGTTTTTGTGCACGGTTTTAATGTGCGTTTTCAAGAGGCCGTTTTGCGAGCTGCGCAAATCACATATGATTTAAAATACCAAGGGCCCGTTGTTTTGCTGAGTTGGCCTGCAGGGGCGGGTGATGGTTTTTTTGACGAAAAACTAGTTAATAATACTTATAAATTAAATTTAAAATCTGCGAGTGAATCAATTGATCATTTTGAAATGTTTTTTCAACAATTAGCAGAGCATCACATTAAGTTTAATTTATATGTTCATTCAATGGGGCATCAGATTGTTCTGCCTGCGCTAACGAATTGGTGTAAAAAACAAAATGAATGTCGTGACAGATTGGGACTTGTTAATGAGTTAGTTTTAAATGCACCAGATTTTGAAGAAAAAAAATTCAAAGAGTTGGCGCCACTGTTGAATCAAACTGCTAACCGGGTAACTTTGTACTGTTCATACAACGATAATGCGTTAGTGGCCTCAGAGACTTTTAATAAAAATAAACGCATTGGCTCATGTTCGTACGTCGATAATGTTGATGTGATCAATGTGAGTGAGATGGATGCACCAACTCTAGGTTTGGGTTTGGGACACGGTTATTATTCGTCTCGTCCGATCTTAAGCGATGTGTTTCAAGTTTTGCTAGGAATCGACGCTGAAAAGCGATTATTTATTCGTAAAAGCGAGCCCAATAGCACCGAAAAGTACATTATGAAGCCTTAGCTTCAATATTTTTTATTGGAATAGCGATTGCTTTATTAATCTGGAAATACATGTTGAACGTCTATGGAGGCTGTATGTCGTTTCTAGAGTACTCAGGATCAGTGCTAAGGTTGTGTCTTTTGGCTTTTATTGGCTTAGTGTTAAATATTAAGACAGTAAGTGCTGCTGAGTACGTTGATGGTAGAGATAAACACGGTTTTGTTAAATGTTTTGACATCAATAACGAAAAATACGTTCTTGATTGGGATGATATAACTAAGTCCCAAAGTAAATCAGCTCGTTATTTTAAAATCAAAGATTACGAAATGGTTCACGGTCAAAGAATTAAAAACTGTTCAGATTTGAAATACATATCGGATATATCGAGTGAGATTTTACATTCTGTTGATCAGTTGAACGAGGAAATCTCAACAGACTTACAATTTGAAATTGAACAAATTAAAAACGGTGCGCACACAAGACGTGTAGAGAAAACAGCAGAAGAGTATGTTCGAAATCGCCCATTAACATTTAAAGTAGATTCTCCTGAAATGTTAAGCCAACTACGATTAGATGTTGGGGATGCGTTTGCTGCTCAAGTTATGACTTATTTTATTGATCATGTGATTTTAAAAAGTAAGCCCTCAAATGATTGTTCTGCGTTTGTTGGAACGTGTGATTTTTATCTTTGCCAAGAATCTAAGAATCCGTGCGGTCTTGATGGTTACAATATGAGTTATGGTTATAAATATTGTAGTTTAAGTAAATTTAAATTATTAGGGCGTATGAGCACGACCAGTGGACGCAATTGGGTCGGAGATACTTTTATGTGTTTACAAGGCCGAAGTTTTAATGATTTTAAAGTTGGCGGGAAATACTCATGTAAAACAATTAAAGAAAAATCATTCGATTCACATCCTGATTGTTACGCAGATGCTGGATTTTGTTCTTTAGGGGGCTATGATAAATTGCAAATTTTTGACACAGTAAAAGCAGAAATTCTATCGGTTCAAACAATCAAGCAGGGTTTTGATTTGTTTAAGAACTGTATTGAAGAATTGCCGTTTTTTTAGCTCACGCGCGAAGCATCTAGAAATTCTGAAAACTGGACTATGGCATAGGTGTTTTTTTGGGTACACTTAAGTTCATATGATTAAGGTTTTACGATTTATTATTCCGGCTATATGTTTAATGCAAACGAGTTGTTCTTTTTTTAACCAAAAAGAAGAGCCTAAGAGCTTAGTTGAAACAGCACAACCTTTAACCGAGCCTAACCCAGCTTACAGTGTTGAGCTAGACACTTTAATCCAACGTGAAGTGACGGGCGGAATGTATTTTGGTCTAAACACGACAGCGCATTTATCTGAAGACGAAGTTACAGGGTTAAAAGAATATTTTAGATTACGTTTAAGTAATGCTAACGAAAAATCACAAAAAAGAATTCAGCAAATTATTCAGCACTTAAAAAAAGAAGAATACTCTAAAATTAAAAATAATTCTGTTGATGAAATTATTAAAGCTACAGCCAAACTGACAGATTCTAAAAATCATGATATTGCACAGACACTTGTTGATGATGCAACTTGCTACTCTGCAGAGTTAACATTGTCGTATGGTGCCGTTGAAGAAAAACAGTTTCCTGATGAAAGCGCAATGGCCAATGTAGCTAAACTTTACGAGAAAACATTTGATTGTGGTGAGGGTGAGCCTAAAGCTCGGGCCGCGTACCGCTTAGGTTTATTTCATGTTATGCGTAATGAGTGTCAAAAATCTTTAAAGTATTGGGATGTTGTCTCGTCAACACCAGAAGTAAAGTTTTTATTTTCACGAGCAGCGTACTGGCGTAATCATTGCGCGCTAGATGATGAACAAAGAAAAGTGGCAGCTCTGGGATTCTATCAGAGTTTTCCATTAAGTTATCACAGTATACAAGCTCTTAAAGAGGCTAAAGAAGATATCGGTCCGACGATCTTTGCAAGACAGCAACCTAAAGTGTTAGTTCGTTCTGAGTTAGAACCAAAAGCCAATATACTCGTTGATGAAATAGAAAAGAAAATTCAAAATAACGAGTTTGCTAAAGCAAAAGAAATGCTGAATTGGTTTGGTGAAGATAAAGCCAATAATTTAGAGCCTCATTTTAGATTGTATTTATCGTACTTAGCATTCATGTGTCATGATGGTTTAGGTACTTTTCAGTTTTTAGCTAAAGTTTTATCGACATATCCTGAACTTAAAACGGCCAGTACTTTAAATTTATTTTATCCTAAATGGTATTTTAATCTTGTAGAAAAAGAAGCACAAAAAAATGGGTTAGATCCGTTACTTGTTATTTCACTTGTTCGTCAAGAAAGCGCATTTAACAAAGAGGCCATGTCGAGAGTTGGCGCCAGAGGGTTGATGCAGCTTATGCCTGCAACGGCTAAAGGATTGAATCGTAAAATCAAAAAGAATGATTTATTTAATCCAGAGAAAAATTTAGAAGTTGGTGTTCAGTATTTCGGTAATCTGGTTAAACGATATAATGGTAACGTTACGTTTGCTTTAGCTGCTTACAATGCAGGGTTTGGTGCTGTCGATAAATGGATTGAAAGATATCGCGTGGATAATGAAATTTTATTTTCTGATTTGATACCATATCGTGAAACGCGTGAGTACGTGGCATCTATTCTGCGAAACTATTACTGGTATCAGTTATTAGAGCACTATAATCAATCACAAGGCGGTAAAAACGTCGTTGTTGGTGATCTAAAGCAAACACACTAGATCTAAAGTCTAGCTGGGTTTGTATGTCATCTTAAGCACAAGCTAGACCTTGGCCCAATCTCTGCAAACTGGACTAATCTAAAAAGCATAAACTTCCGTTAAGAAATATGGGAGTGTTTATGGCATTTGATTACAATAAGTCGAAATCACACGGTTCTGGCGATAGCTTTTGGACATCATACTCAGATTTATTCTTGGGATTATCATCAATATTTTTGATGTTATATGTTGTTGCAAGTTTACGTAGTGGAACTGATGGGATAAAAGCTCAAACTGAAAATAATAAGCTTAAAACGCAAGTGCAAGATTTAAAAAATCAATTGCAAACGTATGAATCAGTTAAAAATGAATACATGAAAAAAGCAGAGAAAAGCGAAGTCGATGAGTATAAAGAACTTATGGATAAGCTAACTTTATTGCAAGATGAAGCTAAGGGCGAAAAAGAAAAATTAAACTTAGCGGCTAAAGACAATGAGAAAAAAGAAGTTGCTTTAAATAAATACCAACAAATGATTCGTAATATTATTAATTCGAATAAATTTTCAAAAGTTAAAATTGAAAATCGTAACGAAGTTATCGATGAAAAAGATGATGTTATTACTGAAAAAGAACAAGACATCAAACTTAAAGAAAATAAAATTTCTAACTTGAATAGCGAAATTCGTGAAAAACAAGCACAAATTCGTGATCGTGAAAGTAAAATTGATGCTGTTAATGATCAGTTGAATCAAAAAATGCAAGAACTTAAGTATTCATTTAAAAAAGCTAAGCTGACACAAAAAGCTTATCAAAAACAAATGGAAAAACTTAAAATGGAAGCTAACAGTAAAGTCCAACAGCTTGCATTCTTGAATTCACAAGCAGAAGCACAACTTAAAAATGTAAAAGGTGAGTTAGATAATACAAGTTCACAATTACAAGCAACTAAAGGTGCATTAACAAAAGCGGCTCAAGATTTAGAGAACAAAGACAAAGAAGTTTCGAATTTACAAGGGCAATTGGGTAAAGCTGCATCTGAAACAAAAGCTAAAATGGATGCATTGGCTGCGCAATACGATGCGCAAAGATCAGCTGAACGAGCTGCATTTGAAGGTGAGCTTAAAAAACAAAAAAATATGGGTGCAGCTGAACGTGCTCGTCTAGAGGGCGAATACGCTAAACGTCAAGCTGATAAAGATCGCCAACATAAAGGTGCATTGGCTGCTTTAGGCAATCAGTTAAAATCAACAGAAGAGCAATTGGGTCGTGCGAATGCCGAACTTGAAGCACGTAAAGGTATCGCAAACGAAATCAAAAAAGGTTTCAAAGCAGCTGGTGTTAAAGCTGACATTGACGGTGAAACGGGTGATGTTGTCTTAGATTTTGGTCAAGCTACATTTGATAACGATTCTGCATTCTTAAAAAGTGAGATGAAAGCTGTCTTACAAAATGCAATGCCAGTTTATTCAAAATCATTATTTGATAATCCAAAAGTGGCAAATAAAATTGGATCTGTTGAGATCATCGGTTTTGCTTCACCAACGTATAAAGGTAAAATTGTCGATCCACATTCGACAAAAACCGAAGATCGCCAAGCTTTAAAGTATAACATGGATTTAAGTTACAAACGTGCCAATTCAATATTCAGTTACATCGTTGATGGTAAAGAAATGGATTTTGAAAAAAGACGTGAACTTATTCCGACTTTAAAAGTCTCTGGACGAAGCTTCTTGGATCTTATCAAAATGACAAGAGGGGTCGCTTCTGCTGAAGAGTATTGTAAAGTTAACGACTGTAAAAAATCACAAAAAGTTATTATTCGTTTTAATTTAGATCAAAGAAAAGAAGGTGGAAAATGAAAGAAATTCAACTAGAGAACATCATTAAGTGGTTCATCTTTGGGTTGCCTTACGCGCTAGGAGGAGTTTTCTTAGTGGCAGCTGCAGCTCGTTGGATGGTGTATTACACTGTTAGACGTCATGAGTGGTTTGCTCGTGAGTTTGAAAAAAGAGTGTATAAATATTTAGATTCAGACGATAATAAAAATGCTCAAAATACTTCTTTTTATGCTTTAAGCAAAAAACTTTTAGAGAAAACTTATTATGAATCATTTGCTATTCGTGATCGTAAGTCTAAAGAAAATTTAGATCATGTTATGAGTATGAATGATCGTATTTTCTTAGTTAAACAGGGTTGTGCTTGGATGGTTAAAGATATGCTTAAGCAATTAAGATATTTAAAATGGTCTAAAGAAACACCTAAATTATTACATATCACAAAAGCAACTTTGCACCATAACCCATGCTTTAACAGACTCTTTGGCGTTATTCCAATGGGTGCGTTGAATGAATTGCTTTCGATTTTACCTGGCTTATTCGTTGTTGCCGGTGTCTTGGGTACGTTTTTAGGTATTAAAAGCGGTCTCGTGGCATTAGGTGGTATGGATTTACAAGATTTAGAAGGCACAAAAACCATCATGGATTCATTCTTACATGAGATTGGTTTTGCGATGACGTCTTCTGTTGTGGGTATTATTTTCTCGTTGTCATTACACGTGATTAATACAACATTTTCTCCAGATCGCGCATTTGTATCTTTAGTGGATCGTTTTGAAAGCACAATGGATTTGTTGTGGTACAGATCAGATAATAACGTTATTCCTGAAAATCTTGAAAAATTTGATGAGAATAAAGATCCAGTTGAAACATTAGCAGAAGATGCTGTTAATGTTGAGTTTGAAAAAACACGCAAACAATTTGCTAATAAAGCGGCTTAGTTTGTAAGAAAGAGTCTCAATTGAGAGACTCTTTTGTGAATACTCTTAAAAAGGTTTGTAATGAGCGGAGATTCGGTTAATTTACTTCAAGTAGAGATTTTACACCCTTATGGGGTGTTTAAGTCGTATAAAACATACGACAAAGAAATCCTATTGGGTAGAGATAAAAACTGTCATATTGTTATCAATGATAACAATATCTCGCGCGCTCACTTGAAAATTTCTTGGAATGGCGAAGAAATCACGATCAACGACTTAGGTTCCTCAAATGGAACATTCATTAATAAGCATAAAATTTCACCAGGATATATTTATAAAATATTTCAAACAGATGAAGTTGTTCTAGGTGCATCGCCGTATAAACTTAAAGCGACAGTTTTGACCACGAATCAAGAAAAGGCTTTAGTTAAGCCTGGTCATGAAATTAAAAAAGATCCATTACCAATTACACCTGATCAAGTTGTTAAAGAAAACAATCAGATCGAAGGCGTCATTAAATTTTTAAAAATCGATGACAAACTTGTTCAGAACGATCAAGGGATGGAATTAGATTTTAAAAATGTTGGTTTAAATTTACCTAAATACAACAACCCGACAGATCATGCTAATGAGATTATTCGCGAAGCCGAGTATTTAAAAGCATCGATGATCAAGGGTGCTGAAGTCAAAAAAGAAAAAATTATAGATCAAGCTAAAGTTGAATCTCTAAAAATAATCAATGAAAACTACGAAGATTATAGAGACAAGATCCAGGGCTTACTTGAGCAGACAAAAAGTGAAATCGCTCGTTTAAAACACGAAGCCGAGATGCTCAATAAAGAAAAAGAGCAACAAACTTTTGAAGAAATTAATCGCAGTTGGGAAGCTCACCGCGAACAATTAAAATTAGATACAGAGACTGCATTAAAACGTCTTGAAAAAGATCACGCCATGAAATCCGAGTTGTTGATGGAAAAACTACAGCTCGATATGATGGTTGAAAAAAATAAAATCATTTCAGAAGCTGAATATGAGATTCTAAAGAAAAAAAGAGCGCAAGAAGATCAGCTTTTTGAAGAAAGAAAAAAACACAGTGAATTATTAGCTGATCAAGCACAGCAACAAGTTGAGCAGCTTTTTCGTGAAAAGAAAAAGCAAGATGACTTGCTTGAAAAAGAAAAGCGCGAGCACGAAGAAAAAATTCGTATTGAATTACATGAACACAATTCATTAATTACTAATCTTAAACAGCAAATTGAGAATTTAAATACAGAGCATATGGAGCTTGTTGGTTTTGTTAAAAATAAAACTCTCGAGAAAACATTACTGCTTGAAGATTTAAACCGATTTGGTATCGAACACTCTGAAACAGACTCTAAACTTAAACAAATTAAAGAAGAATTAAGATCACACGAAGAAGAGTACAGTAAAGTCAAAGATCAATTAGAGAATTTTTCGACGCATAAAGCAGAGTTAGAATCATCGATACAGAAATTAACTTTAGAATTTGATTCTTTACAAGATTCATTTAAAGCGCTAACTGAAAAAAATCGCTCTTTAAAAGATGAATATGATAAATTAGTGGTTACATTTGAAGAAATGAAACGCGATAAAAAGCAAGAAATAGATAGCGAAATTGCACAGTATCGCAAATTTGAAACTGCTAAGTTTGAAGAATTCAAAGTTAGCCAAGCGCAATCATATCAAAAACTTAAAAATGAGCATTTAGAATCGATTAAAAAAATCAGTATTGATTTATCTCAAGAGGTCTCAACTAAGCTTGAACTTTTGAGTAAACAAACGGCCACATTTAGTTTTGAAAAAACACTCGAAGTTGTGAACTCAGTGATACAAATTAAAACATCACAGCTTAATGGTGGTTCTGCTCAACATGAAGAACAGCTCAATATTTGGAAAAAACGTCAAGAAAAAGAAAAATACCGTATTTATTCACAAACATTTGCAGCTTACGTTGTCATAACTGTGATTGGTTATTTCTTATATACTCGATTAGCGATTGACCCTGTTGAAAGACAACGAAGAGCTTTAGCTGCACAACGTGAAGAACAAGTTATTAAAAACAAATACGTTCCACAAAAAGATGCAAGCTATCACGAAAGCTATGTTGATTTAGCGATCTATACAAACAACTTCTCTGACAAATTCTTAGATGAGAAAATCCAAGATGAATATGTTAAAATGGCAACCAAAAAATTCTTAAGTCGTTGGAAAGTTAATGAAGAAACAACGATCAAAGTTATTGCTGCATCAAGAGCTTTCGTTCAAGCTGTCGAAGAAAAAAGTCATAGTTTAACTAAAGATCGTTTTCGTGCGGATATTGAAAAACTCAAAATTCAAGAACAAGAAATGGTCAAAGAACACGAAGAACTATTTGGTTCAGCAGTACGTTATCAAGATTACAAAAAAATGGAACAAGAGTTTTTCTCGAAATATATCAGATAAAGTGCAGAGTTCTTAATGGTACAAATCGATCATGACTCAAATCAAGATTATATGTGGCTTATTTGTTATAGTTAATCACAAGCGCAATTTAGCCGAATAGATAGGTGTTATTGGTCAGGAGGTTATTTATGAAACAATGGGTGATTAAATTACTTCAGCAATTGGACATGTCGTTTTCAGATTCGAGTTTTAAAGTCGATTCAGCTCCGACGAAAAAAATGCCAATCATTAACGAAGACAAAGCAACGTTGATTTATTTGATGGATTTATATAACAAGCATCTATTTGAGGTCGAGAAACATTCAATACGTAAAGTTCGCGATAAATTAGATCATATGGCTAAACAACTTGTTGCCACAGAAGGTGATCCCGCTCAAGCAGAAAAAGTTTTATCAGAAGTGCGCCAGTTTTTTTCAAGTTATCGCATTGATGAATGCTCATATGTGCAAAACTCATTTGATGATTTTAAAAGAATTGTCTGGGATTTAGCAGAGCAATTTAGTGATGAATTTCAAACTGATAGCCAAAAAGATAAAAACTTAAACGAGCATTTGCAAGGTTTAAAAGAAGCAGTTGAGTCGAACTCTTTAGAAACATTACGCGTTAAATCCCGCGAATTTATTAATAAATACATTGAACATCAGCAAGTGAAAAATGATCGCAGGCAAAAACGCATTTCAAATGTTAAGAAAAATTTAGATACTGTCAAAAAGCAACTTTTAGAAGCAAACAGCTCACTCAATGTTGATCACCTGACATCTGCTTTTAATCGAAAATGTTTTGATGAACAAATCAAAAAATACGTGCAACTCAATAATCTGAATACAGCTGACGTCACACTTATTATCCTGGATATAGACTATTTTAAAAAAATTAACGATACCTATGGGCATGATATCGGTGATTTTATCCTTGTTGAATGTGTTCGCATAATGAAATCCATTTTTTATCACGAAGGTGAAATAGTTTCTCGTATTGGTGGTGAAGAATTTGCTGTTATCTTACCACAGCACTCACTCGATGATGCGATGGCAAGGGCTGATGAATTACAAAGACGTATTCGTTCTGAAGCTTTTGTCCAAGGTAATTTAAAAATACGTTTTACAGTGTCTATGGGAATCGCGCAGCTTTTTGAAAAAGAATCTGCTTCAGACTGGGTTAAACGAGCTGATACGGCTTTGTATCAATCTAAAAACTCTGGTCGTAATCAATACACAGTATCTAAAGACAAAGTTAAAGAATCGCAAGTCGCATAATCACCATTTTTTTTGGCGTGCCAAAGATGTATGGTTTTGCTTTTAATCTGAACTGTCTAAAAGTTCACACTGTCTAAAGAGTTATAGACAGGTTACACTTTAGACAGTCACGAGAACTCATAAAATCGTCATACACTATGGTTCATGATTTGCTTTATCCCTTTCTTACAAACATCCAAAAGAAAGGGGCCTCTCATGTCATATCAGTTAGTAACAGTTGAGAAGTTTAAAAGAATATTTCCATTAGTGTTGATGAGCTTTCATATAAAAGCTCGCTCAGCAGATTTGCAAACAACAGATCTAGTATCGGATCAAACAGTGGTCGTTGGAGTTATTGATACAGGTGTCGATATTGATCATCGACTGTTGAAAGATAATATTTGGACTAACGCAGGCGAGACTGGTGTCGATCAATTAGGTCGGCGTAAAGAAAGTAATGGTGTTGATGATGATGGTAATGGCTATATTGATGACGTGCACGGGTGGAATTTTGTTGAGAACAATAATCAAGTATTCGATGATGTTGGGCATGGTACACATGTGGCAGGAATTGTTCATCAGCAGTTTAGTAAGTTTAAAGTGAATCGCAACAATCAGCTTAAAATAATGTCTCTGCGCTTTTATAATTCGAAATTATCTGCAGAAAAAATTATCAGTAACGGTGTCAAAGCAATTGAATACGCTATAAAAATGAAAGCTCATATTTTGAATTATTCTGGTGGTGGGGTATCGCCGGATATAGATGAGAGTAAAGCTATTTTAAAAGCACAAAATGCTAATATGATTTTAGTTGCTGCTGCGGGTAATAATCATCAAAATGCGGATATCGAAAAATTTTATCCTGCGGGTTATGGATACAGCAACATTATTCGAGTGGCATCAATTGACTCAGATACCAGTCTATCGCGTTTTAGTAATTTCGGTGTTAAGACAGTTGATATTGCAGCTCCAGGAAATCGTATACTATCAGCAGCACCTAAAAACACTATGGAGTATTTATCAGGCACTTCGCAATCGACTGCCTATGTCACTGGGCGCTTAGCAGCAGCGCATTTAACATGTTCATCTTGTAGCTTAGAAATGCGTAAAAATTTATTATTTTTAACTGCAAAAAAGATAAATCAACTCAAAGGCTTTACAAAAACTCAATTAGCACTTGTCGACGAGTAAAGAATACGTTCATAATTATTCCTTGAGTCAACTTTGAGACTTAAGGAGAATTCAAGTATGCATAAAAATCAAGGACCAGTCTATTATGGTGATTATTTAAAATTAAATAATTTTTTAGATTGCCAGTCTCCCAAAAGTCGTGAATTTGCGACTTCAGAAAATCCGGAAGCTCATGATGAAACATTGTTTATTATCGTTCACCAAGCTTATGAACTTTGGTTTAAGCAAATTTTGCATGATTTAAACCTTGTTTTAAAATGTTTTAATCAAGACAAAATCGCTGATGACCAATTAAGTTCGATTGTCCAAAAACTTGATCGAATTCGCAAAGTTCAATCTTTGTTTGGATCACATCTTGAAATACTCGAAACAATGACACCAATGGATTTTCTTGAGTTTCGTAATTTACTTATTCCAGCTTCGGGATTTCAAAGCACGCAGTTTCGCGAAATAGAAATAAAATTAGGTCTTGGCACAATAGATCGTCAAAGTGTTGATCGTGAGTTCTTTTTAGGACGTTTAAACCAAGCCGATCGTGATCGTCTAACGAGTTTAGAAAACTCACCATCACTACTTAAGCTTTTATCTGGTTGGCTTGAACGCACGCCTTATACAGCGCAAGTTGACTTTAATTTTTGGGATGAATATCAAAAAGCGATTCAAGTCATTCTAACTGAAGACGAACAAACTATTCAAAAAAATTTAGCCCACTTGTCTGAAACTGAACAAAAATCACAACTTGAAAACTTAAAAACAACGCGGTTAACTTTTGCGAGTTTATTTGATACAGAAGCTCATCAAAAATTGGTATCCGAGGGGCAGCGTAAATTATCCCAAAAAGCCATTTTGAATGCTTTATTTGTTTTACTTTATCGTGATGAGCCTATGCTCGCTTTGCCGCATCAGCTTTTGACCATATTGATGGATATCGACGAAAATTTTACGGCCTGGAGATACAGGCATGCCTTGCTTGCACATCGTATGTTGGGTTCTAAAATTGGAACGGGTGGTTCGTCAGGGCATCAGTATTTGAAACGGGCTGCTGATAATAATCGTGTTTTTGTAGATTTATTTAATCTATCAACTTATTTGATTCCTCGTAGCCGATTACCAAAACTTCCAGAGTCAGTTAAAAGACAGCTTAATTTTGTGAGCCCACAGCCGTGATGAATTACCAGCATCTTTACTCACGCTTTTTGGCTCAGAACAAACAGTGGCAGCATTATGCGGCTCACAGCCATCATTATTGGCCAGATGTCACTCGTGAAGCCATGATTCAATACTGGGATGATTCGGCTCAGTACACAGATCAAAAGTGGGAGTATTTTTTTGCGCAAAAAATACCGAAAGCTCAGAAGCACATTGCCAAACACTTAAATGTTGAAAACTGGCAGCAGATAGCTTTTGCATCTAATACGCATGAGTTCGTTGTGCGATTACTCAGTTGTTTTCCTCATCAAGAGAAAATTAAGATTTTAACGACTGATTCTGAGTTTTATAGTTTTGATCGTCAAATCAAAGCACTTATTGAAAATCAACTCGCTGAGGTTGATGTGGTATCGACTGCTGATTTTTCAACTTTTGAAACAAGATTTATCGAAAAGTCGCAGCAAAAAAAATATGATCTAGTTTTTTTGAGTCAGGTGTTTTTTAACTCAGGATTTGTCATTCAGGAACTAACGAAACTTGTTCAAGCTATTCCCAAAGAGAGCCTTGTTGTTGTTGATGGGTACCATGGTTTTATGGCGGTGCCGACAGATATAAGTTCTATACAAGACCGCGTATTTTATTTAGCGGGCTCGTATAAATATGCACAAGGTGGTGAGGGATGTTGTTTTATGTACATACCGCCATCATGTGCTTTACGGCCAGTGAACACAGGTTGGTTTGCCAGTTTTGGAGCACTTAAAGATCAATCGCAATTAGTTTCTTATGCGGATACAGGTTTTCGTTTTGCGGGCAGCACGATGGATTTTACTGCAGTTTATCGTTTGAATGCTGTTATGGATTTGTTAGAGAAAGAAAATTTACAAGTTTTGCATATTCATGAGCATATCCAACAGTTGCAGAAGCAGTTTTTAGAAGTCATACGAGAAGTTGGTCACAAAGAGCTTTGTGAAAATCGAATCGTTAATCACGAGACTCGAGAGAAGTTAAAACTGAATGCGCATTTTTACGCTTTTGATTTTGATTCTGTCAGCCAAACAGAATCAATGTATCAACTCTTAAAGAACAATATGGTGTTGACGGATTTCAGAGGCACGCGTTTGCGCTTTGGTTTTGGGCTATATCAGAACGAGAAAATTCAGCTGAACTTTCTCAAAACATAAAATGAATTAGTTTGGATAAGAACGTAACGAACGGTCTTTAATCAGTTTACGATCAGATACTTGTGCGGGTATTGCTGTGCATGTGTAAATAGTTGTTTGGTATGAACCATCGCGGACTTTTGTTCCTTTGATGTCGACATCAATGATTGAATTAAAACCTTTTTCAGCAGCAAGGTACGCAAGTTTCATTGTGGCATCATCGCGGTCAGTTTCATTTTCAAGTTTAAAAGGTTTTTCAAGTCTTTTAATAAGTCGAGTCTCTTTAGATTGAGAGACGTCAAATACGGCAACTTCTTTTGCTTGTTCAACAAGTGATTCGTATTTATTGAGATCATCAGCGACTTCGTTATTAAAGCAAGTCGGGCAGTAAACTAGGTGAAATTTTTTATTCAAGAGAGTCTGTGAGTATTTAAAAGTCTCTTCAGTGACGAATTGAGCACAGTTTTTACAAACAGTTTCGTGGCAAGATCCACAAGCTTGTAGGTTTTTAGACTTTTGACAAAATGGACAAGTAGTTTTTTGCATGGGATTTCAATAGCATAGGGTCTAAATAAAGAACAGAACTTAATTTTTTTAGTTTACAATGATGTCATCAAGGTCGATGATATTGTCTATGGATAAAGCTGATGAAGTTGTTGATATAAATTCTACACGTTCACAAAAAAAAGGTTTCAGCGGCACGCTAGAAACAATCATACGACAGTTTCAAAATATTGCGTTTTTACTCTGCTTAATGCCTTTGATTGTCATTTATATTTTATGTATTGGATTGTCGTTATTTCCGGGTATTTATCTGTATTTGCAGTTTGCGACCATCATAGAATCGATGCCGATTATTTATAAAGCTTTAAGCTATGGATTTTTGGTCGGTGCTGGCGTGATCCTTTTTATTATCGCTTTAATTTTTGTGGTACCTTTGTTTAATTTACCGATTCGTCCATTGGTGCGACCTTACCGGGGAGCTTGGTTTTCGTTAGAGTCGATTCCTTGGTATTACCACAATGCTTTAACTTACTTGGTTCGTTATACAATATTAGATTTTTTAACTCCATCGCCACTTAATATTCTTTTTTTTCGTATGATGGGAATGAAAATAGGTAAAGGCGTTATTATTAACTCATCAAATATTTCAGATCCGTGTCTGATTGTTCTTGAGGATTATGTCACTATTGGGGGCTCAGTTTACATGATGGCTCACTATGGAATGAAGGGGTATCTCATCATTGACAAACTTCACCTTAAAAAAGGTGCTATGGTTGGACTTGGGGCTAAGTTACTTGGTGGCGTTACGATCGAGGAAAAAGCCACGGTCTTACCGAATTCTGCCGTGTTACCAAAGACAACAGTTCATGCTAAAGAAAAATTTGGTGTTATTTCAACAATTCAAAGTTAATCACCCTTTTGATGAGTGACGATATAATTCTGTAAAAGCCATATTCTAATCTGTTTTAAATAGTGATCTGTCATACCATAAAACATGTACTGGTGAAAAAAACTAGGTCCAGCACCTGGCTCAGTTGATTGTGCTTTTTCAGTATAGTGGCATATACCACGCAATTCCGTGAGTTTAGTTTCGTCTTCAGTGAGAAAAATAAATTCACGAAATGTCCTTAAGGGCAGCTCGCGATTATAAATAAAATTGACTGAAACTTCGCAGATGTCTGATATCTTAACTTTAAGAGCTGCTTTCATTTTTTCGCGAGTGCTGACATTGATCAAGTGGGTTGGCTCTTTTTGTTTTAAATTATGAAAATGAATTTTCATTTTTTTAAATAAATAATAACGATCAAATGGTTGTGTGCAGATATCGCGATATTGACTCGACAGTAATTTGAGATCGTCCTCTTTTGGATTAGTTGGGCTGACTAAAAAAAACAAAGCTGATTCTTTGAAGTATGATTTAATATTATCAAACTTAATATCGGTCATATTGATCACAATGTCGTGATCAAGAGTGCTGTCCGCATTTTTTTTGTTAGGGTCTAATTTGATAATTTCAGCCTGAGCATTTTCGAAATGATCATGAATGGCATGCGCAAAGATTTGCGTATCTTCGTTATCAAGAGCCACTATAGCCACTTTAACACTAGATACAGTTTGCGGAGGCTGAAAATTCCATAGAGCGCTCGAGGTTTCGGCTTGTTTGTGGTTTTGTACAAATCGACGTATGTGATTGAGAAAATTTAAATCAGCTGCGATGAATTGAAATTTGTTAATATATGTACCCGGTTTTTGTGGATGAGGTAAGCTCACTAAACACTGAGCCCAGATGCTTTGTTTTTTATCGAGCAAGAAAATAGGTGAAAAGTATTTTGAAATGGTGTCACGAGGAAGTTCTCCTTCGCTTAATGTCACAAAGCCAAGTTCTGAAATTGACTGCAGATCAACTTCTTTAAGTAAACCAACGAAAGCAGAAGCTTCTTGTGGTTTCATCTCAACAGATTGCACTCGTTTACCAATTTGAGTGGCGATATTAAGTGATTCTTTTAAAATCAAAGGATCGTAAGGTTTAAATAGAAAGTTATAGGCCCCAAGTGTTCGAACATGTTTAAAAGAAAGTGCGGGATCATCATAGCCTGTGAATAAAAAAACGAAGTCTTGCGTGTTGAGTTTTTTTATACGCTCGATTTCGTCAACCCACTCTTTAGGTTGCAGCAGATTGTAATCAAGAATGATCAGATTAAAAGTCCAAAATAATTTTTGTTCTTCAGGGGTTTTGTTTTGTAAAAGGTTGTTGAGAGCTACAAGACTTGAGAATGTCTCAACAATAGACTGAGAGTCGATAGTTGCTAGATTTTCTTTAATACTGGCAACGGACTTTTCTTCAGTGTCTATGATGAGATAACGCCCCATATACATAAATTATATCTTATTTTGAAATGAATAACTACTTATGTCTTATAATGGTTCAAAATATAGACCTGTCATTAACGTTAGGAAGTCATATGTTAAGAGTTTTGTTGTCACTTGTGTTTTTTGTCTCAACCGTCGTATCTGGCGGTGAAATTTATGCGGATAGCGGTGCAGCTCAAGAGTCTTTAAAAGATCAGTCAAAATCGCCAGTGGGCTTTTGGAAGACAATTGATGATGTTACAGGTGAGCCTAAAGCCATTGTTGAAATTCAAGAAGTCAGCGGTGTTTTAAGGGGAGTTATCCGTAAAACATTTGTCAAACCAACTGATAAAACAACATGTGATCTGTGTCCTGGTGATAAAAAAGATAAACCTTTTGTTGATATGGTAATCCTTTGGGGGCTCTCAAAAGATGAGGAAGAATATACAGGAGGCTCGATTTTAGATCCTAAAAATGGAAAAACTTATAAGGCTAAAGTGGCTCTCATCGAAAATGGTGAAAAGCTTAAAGTCAGGGGTTTTATCGGTTTTAGTCTTTTGGGGCGCACTCAGATCTGGCACAGATCAACTCAACCGTAAAAATATAGCCAAAGGCGTCAGATTTTTTTGTTGCTTCTTTTATAAAAAAAAGGTCTTGTCTTAATCACGACTGTTACCAAAGTATAAGTTAGCGATTGGGCTAACGTATCTACAAAGCGCCGTAACGCTTTACTATGGAGGATTCATGAAGTTTTTAACGCCGGTTCGATTTGCTCTTGCTATCGCATTATCTTTCGAATTATTGACGTCTGTAGCCTTTGCTCGTGGCAACTTTGAAGCAGCAGGCAATGCCAAATACCCAACTTCTCCAGATCCAGTTCTAACACCAGGTAAACTTTGCACAACTCCAACAGAAAAAAGATACGCTGAAAATATTGACTATTGTGCTCGAAATGTAAGCAGTGATTTAAAAAATGCAATCATTAAAACTTATGATCTTCAATTAGGTTTCCAAATCAGAACAATGAACCGCGGTGAGTTTAAAATTGACCACTTTATTCCATTAAGTATTGGTGGAGCAAATGACGTTGAAAATTTATGGCCACAACATAAATCAGTTTATCAATACTCTGATCCTGTTGAGTTAAAACTATCTCAATTGATGGTGGCGGGTAAGCTTAAACAAACTGAAGCTGTTCGTTTAATCAAAGAATGCAAATTCAATTTACCAAGATGTGCTGATATCGAGCACTCTTTGGATGCTATTCAATCTGAAAGATAATTTACTTTATCTCTGATAACTCAGGTGTTTTATTTAGGGCTTGTTGATATTCATCAACAAGCTTTTTTATTATTTGTTCACAAGTTAAAACTTCTTCAATCAAACCAACACTTTGACCTGCGCTCCAGACGGTTTTCCATGTGGGGCCAACAGCAGCTTGTTCTAAACTTTTAGAACCTAAATAGTGAATCAATCCTGTTACATATTTTTTTAAGTGTTTGTTGTTTTTGGTGATTTGAAAATACCAAGGTAAATCTAAACCAATCTTTTCGATATAAGGTGTTTTAATTACTGCGGCTGGTGTTCCAGAAACTCTTGTTGTCATGACGATATCTTCTGGTGAAGCTTTAAGGATTGCATCTTTATATGCTGTTTCGACTTGTGCTTCGTGGCTGGCAATAAATCTGGTGCCGATACTGACCCCAGCGGCTCCAAGAGTCATCATGCTGGCCATAGTTGCGCCATTGGCAATTCCGCCTGCTGCAATAACTGGAATGTCTAATTTTGAAGTGAGCCAATTGACTAAAACTATCGGTGAAAGAGGGCCGGCATGTCCGCCAGCTCCGGCGCCAACAGCGATGACGCCATCAGCTCCTAAATCTTGTACTTTTAGGGCGTGTTCAAGATTGACAACATCGCAAACAACTTTAGCTCCGTTTTTATGAGCTTCGGCGATGACTTCTTTAGGTGATCCAAGTGAAGTTATAAATAAATTTACGCCAGCATCTAAAGCGTATTTTAAATCATCTTTAGCGCGAGTATTGCTTTTATTAACAATAATGTTCATACCGATTGGTTTTTGCGTGCGTGATTTCATTTGCTTTAAAGCTTCTTGCAGTTTTTCGATTGGTCGGTAGTTCAAAGCTGGAAATGTTCCAATAGCACCGGCTTCGCTTGCGGCTACAACCATATCAACATTTGAAACAAGAAACATAGGGGCTTGAATGATCGGGTATCTGATCCCAAGCATGTCTGTTAATTTGGATTTAATTTGAGTGTTGGTAGAGAAAGTCAGTGTGTTCATAAATAAAGTTTGTCTTAAACGTCAGCACAAGGCTAGAATTATGTCATATGTCTAGACTTCAAAAATTTAAAAATAATTTGTTTTTATCAATGTATGCATGGACAAAAATTCCATTGATTGGATTTTGTTCGCCACGAGTGCTAGAGGCGGATGGAGAAAAAACAATTTTAAAAGTTCCTCTCAATTGGAGAACTAAAAACCATTTAGGTGCTATGTATTTCGGAGCTTTAGCAATTGGAGCAGAGCTTTGTATTGCGATGTTGGCTGTTAAAAAGATTCAAGAATCAGGTCAAAGAATTGATTTTTTATTTAAAGATTTTAAAGCTGATTTTTTAAAGCGTGCTGAGGGTGATGTTCATTTTATATGCGAACAAGCTCAAACAGTTATTGAACAGATTGAGTCAGCCAAGCATTCAGAAGAACGTATCAATCGAACGATGGTTGCGTACGCGATCGTTCCGTCAGTGAGTTTGACTGAAAAAGTTGCTACTTTTGAGCTAACACTGTCTGTTAAGCGTCGAGTTAAAAAAACGACTTAATAGTGTTCAAATCTTAAAATTACAAATAGAGTATTTCTTCGCTCAACTAAAAGGATACTTTATTTATGTCAAAAAAAGATATTTTCGGTGACGAGATCGTCGATAAAAAAAATGCAGCAGTTAAAAATGATGACTTTGCAGCCATGTTTGCAGAGAGTTCAGATTCAATCGGTAAAAAACTAAGTGTTGGTACAGCCTATACAGCTGAAATTTTATCAATCAACAAAGAGGAAGCTTTTGTTACAACTCCGTCACATCAAGATGCCATGATTATGGTGGCTGATTTGTTAGATGAGAATAAACAAATCAAATACAAAGTTGGTGATCGTTTAGATGTTGTTGTTGTCAACACTAAAGGCGGCGAAATCCGCGTTGCTAAAGCTGGTTCTCGCAAAGCTAATGCTGATTTAGATTCATTAGAAGACGCCTATGATATGGAAATGCCTGTCGAAGGACGTGTGTCCGAAGTTTGTAACGGTGGGTTTAGAGTTCAGATTCAGAATAAAACGGCATTTTGTCCTTTAAGCCAAATGGATTATAAAGTGACTGATCAGCAAAGTTATGTTGGTCAAAAATTTGAGTTTATGATTACGCAGTTTGATCCAAAAGGGCGTAATTTAGTTGTTTCTCGTCGCAAACTTTTAGATTTGCAAAAAGCTGAAAACGAAGGTGCATTTTTAACGAAAACTAAAGCCGGTGATATTTTATCTGGTCAAGTCACTCGTATGGAAAAATTCGGTGCTTTCATCAGCTTAGGCGGTGGAGTTGAAGGTCTTTGTCATATTTCTGAGATCGGCTGGTCTCGTTTGCAAGATCCATCTGAAGTTTTAGCTTTAAAACAAAACGTGCAAGTTAAAGTTTTAGAAGTTGTTGAAATCGATGGACGTTTAAAAATTTCACTCAGCATCAAACAAGCTGGTGGCGAAGGCGATCCTTGGTTAACTGTTCCTGAGAAATTTAAAGTTGGAACTGTTCACTTAGGTACTGTTGAGAAAAAAGAGCAGTATGGTTTATTTATTAACTTAGCTCCTGGTATTACAGGCTTAATGCCGAAATCTAAATGGAGAGATTCTTTAGATGCTCAGCAGTTTGAAAATAAAAAGAAAGGTGACCAATTTCAAATTCAAATCGACGAAGTCTTGTTTGAACAAAAGAAAATGTCACTTGGTTTACCTGGTGTTCAAGAAGACCAATCTTGGAAACAGCACACAGGCCAAAAAACTGGATTTAATACAAATAACTTTGGGCAATTGGCATCTTTAATGAACCAAGGTTCTAAAAAGAAATAACTAACTAGGCGCTGGTCTAGTTAGTTTGGCAATATACATATTATTTATTTAAAAACCCTTTGTTTTGATCCGATACAGGATGCAGAACAAAGGGTTTTTTTTGTTTTAATTTATGTCTATATGGAGACTCAATATGTGTAAGCTGTGTGTATTTTTATTTTCTTTTTTGAGTTCTATGTTTTTATTTGCTTACGAAATTCAATTTTCAGGTGGGCAGTACAAAGTCATCGCAGCTGAAGGCGAACTTAAAAAAGCAAATTGTCAGTTTGAGCTTAATACGAATAAACCACTCGTTTCACAAGTGAGTTTGCAAAAAACTCTTGCGCAAAAGTCTTTAGATCAAATGTTAACGTACACATCTGCAAATTGTTTTTTAAAGTCAGAAAATAAAAAATGTCCAATGCATTTTGATGAAATGAAAATGATCAGTCTTGATAAAACGAAAATTTGCCGCAGACCTGATTTAGTTTTATCATGTAATAGCGCAGCTCAAGATAATTGTTTGCGCGAAAAAATTGATTTTTATAAAAATAAAAAATGTCAATTAGAAGAAATTTATCGTGAAGGACAGTCGGGTATTGTTGAAAAAACTGATCTAAAATCTGGACAAAAATATAAGCGAATGATCGACAGACAATACGTTTATTTGAAAAGTTCAAACTGTATTTCGGTTAAAGATGAAGAAAAATGTCCTGCGGGATACGAATTACGACATGGCTATGATCGTCAAAATGAAATAAATAAGATTGATGAAGAAAGTTTAGCTGAAAACTATTGTGAGAAAACAATATTAGTTAGCAAGGGTAAAAAGAAAAAACAGAACACAACGCCGCCACCACCTGTTGTTCCAGGTGGATCAAGTGGGGGCAGCGTTACAAACTAAAGAGATATTTGCGATCCGATGGCTGCGTCGGTTGTGATTTCTTCTATGATTGAAAAATGAGTTGATTCAGATAATTTTTTTTCAGAGATTTCAAGTACGCTTAGTTTCTCATTATAATCAGAGCGAGCATTATCTAAAACACCAGAAGTGATTTTAAATGATTTTAAGACTGTAAACTGCTTGGCTGAGCGATTTTGTCTCACTGCTAGCTTTGTATTTGCTGTTGTTGATACAGACGCTGTTTCTGAAACTGAAGTGGTTTCTGATGTTGTTTGAGTGATTTCTGTTGATGCGTTTTGTGAATCATTTTTGCGAATAAGTGAGATTTTACCCTCAGAGAGTTGAACAGTAATAAGACCTTTTTCGTTGTCTGCTTGCAATTGTTTTTTTTGATCTTCATCTTTAACTAATGAGATACATTTAGCAATAACAGCTTTTAAAGTCGCAACTGATTCAGGTGTTTGATCTTGTTTTTGAACTTGTGCAATTTCAAAACTATTGCCATTGAGGTCTTGTTTTAGTTTAGCAGGGCGTTCAGCAGCTTTTTGGCAACTAAATGCGATTAGAGTTGTTAACACAGCAGTCGAAAATAATTGAGTTATAGTTGTTGTTTTCATATTTGACCTCATTTAATCATTATATCTGTTGAAAGCCCGTAGGTTGATTTTTCAGGATCATAAGCTTTTAAGTTGTTTTCGTATGTTTTAGCTTTATACAAACTGCCCTTGTTGTAGTGATATAGTGAAAAACTTAAAGTTGGATTGACTTGATAGGAAACAGTTTCCATGTGCATAAAACCATTACGAATGACATCGTCATAAGAGTAACTACTCAAGAACTGAAAGTTGAAAGCAAACGTAATTGGATCGATTGAATATGATGTCGCAACAGTTTGTGATATTTTATAGTGTGTTGCCGGTTCACCGTTAAGTCTTGTTGTGTAATCGTTTTGAAAATAGCCGTACGTAAAATTATAAGATGCATTGAATCCACCTAAATTTAAATAAGCAGAATCAAGAGCCAGCGTCATTCCGGCATCTACGACATAGTTAATGCCGCGATTTTCACGAGATTCTTTTGAAAACGGTAATTCTAGAGTGAGTGCTGGAATTGTTTTAACAGCACTGAATAGTTTAAGTTTTGAAGTAGAGACTGTCAAAATACCATCGTCCCAATCATTGCCAGTTGAGGGCTGGATAAGATCATATCCGTAAGATATTTTTGCTGATGTTGAAATCTCGTTAATTGTATATTTAGGCATAATAAGAAGACCCAAGGCTTTTGATTGTGTGCCATTAGCTTGCTGTTCGGCCTGTTGATCAAATCCAAAACTGATTGGCATCATGAATTGCGCATGAGCTTTTGTCGTTAAAAGAATGAGTGCAGTATATATAACGTTCTTAAGCATGGTGATTCTTTCTTAGTCTTAGAGTTAGTTTTTGAGTGAGCGAATTGTTTCAAGCATATAAACAACATTGTTGTTTGCACTTTCGCAATTACCATAGCGATTAACTATGCCATCGATGTTTGAATCATCAATTTGTAAGATTTGATTCATTTGTGCAAGCTCACCAGCTGTTCTAGCGTGAACTCTTACTTTTTGAGTAAAGCTTTCTGGTGAGTTAACCATTGCAGTGCGAAGTGCTTTAGTTTCGAATTTCAAAGTATTAATGTTTGCTCTTAAATAAGGTGTAGATGTGCAAGTTTTATAGTTAAAGTATGGGTCTTGTCTTTCTTGAGATTCAAGTCCTTCTAAGGGAATAGCGAGTGCTTTTAATGAAACTATTGAAAAAGCAGATATTAAAATTGCAGCATACAGACGGTTTTTAATTTTTAATGTCGACATAAGCACCTCATGAACGTAATTGTTCAATGAGATGTGTAGCAAAAACCGTTTCAAATTTTATATAGCTTATATTTGATCTGTGTAATTGTTACCTGTCGATAGATTTGACAGGTAACAAAGTCGGCCTGTCAAATCTCAACTTGAGACAATGTGTTTTTGAATTGATCATTCGTATTTAACAGACCAAGAATTAAGTTTGCCAATATCTTGTGTAGCTAAATCTTGGACTAATAATTTAAAAACTCCAGAGGTATTTAAATCTTTAAGACTAACTGTTAAATCATAAGTTTGCTGAATGTTATCTGCAGAGCCACCGGCACGATTATGCAATATCAAAACTTGTCCGTTTGGTGCTTGTAATTTTACAACAAGATCGCCTTTGTACGGATGAGTGATGCTAACGCTTACAAGAATTTTTCTTCCCTTAGGAGCCGATTTAGCTTGTACGCTTGAGCTGATACCAGTTGCGTTGTTATCAGGAATTGCAAGGTTAGTTGTGGCTGTATAAAGTTCTGGCCCGCTTGAAGTATCTGGTGGTGTAGGCACCGGTGGTTGCGGATTTGGCGCAGGCGTTGTTGGCGTGTTAACGGGGATAAAGCCAGCAACGAGAGAAACCCGAGTAATGTCTTCGCCTCGGCAGGAATTATCTTGGCAAACTTTTGAAACATAGCAGTTGCCACGAGGTGTAAAATCTTGTTCGCCACGAACGAGAATGCCTTCGATAAGTCCTGTGTTAGCATTAAATACGGCTGATCCAGAGTTGCCGCCATATGTATCAGTGTTAGCAACAAAGTAATCTGCATTGGCAATTGATCTGACGACACCACCAGTTGTAATTTTTGTGGGTAAACCTGATGGGTGCCCAATGACAACCAAAGGATCGTTAACTTGAACTTCGCCGTTTCTGCGAATGCTGAGTGGTTGATGGTTTGTGACGGCTCGGTCCAGCTTAATCACTGCGAAATCTGCAGCTGCAGATGTTAAAACCTGTTTAACGATTGATTTACATCGGTACACTTCAGTGCTTGCGACTTGACTTGGAAGAACCCCAGCTGATTTAACGGCGAATCCAAAAACAAAACTTGTTTCACTACAATCGGACTGATTCGTTATACAGTGACCTGCTGTGATAATTGTATCTGGTGCAACGAGTGAGCCTGAACAAAAAGCTGCTGTATTTTGTTCAGTGAATTTTTCTGTTGAGCACAACATCATTTCTTGTCCGTAGTTTTTTCCTGAGACAACGACAGAACCACCCTGAGAAATTAATTGATTGGTCTTAACAAGAGCAACAGTTGAATCAGCTAACTGCCGAAGTAGATCTGTTGTTTGATAGTAATCTAGCCGTCCATCGAGCCCGTAAATAACATTGGCATTAAGTGGATCGGTCGTGGGGGTGTCAGCTGTATCCATTTGTTGAAAGTTTTGATTTTGACAACCAAGTGCAATAAGACTTGCGATGAGTATGAAACTCTTTTTCATATTTAAACCCCTCCATTGGGTTAGACAAAGTCTTAGACGAAGGGCTATGGTTTTTCGGTTAAAAAAAAGTTCATGACATCGACGAATCAGTCATTAAAATAAAAAGGCACATCTTAAGATAAAAAGAAGGATACAAAATGACACTTAACTTGAAGAAAAATAAAAGCATCAGATTATCAGCAATTGCAATGCCATTTATTTTGTTGCATTCGCTTTGTTTTGCAGCTGATTCGACGTCTTACAAAGGATTAGGAACTGAATCAGTTACACCTGAAAATTTAAAAAAATATGCACCGCCTGCTTTGAATCCTGTGATGAGTAATAAACTCAAGAAAATGTTTGATGTGAGTTCTCCAGGAATGGGAATGTTATCTCCAGATAAAAAAACATTGTATTTTTCTTGGAGAGTAACAGGAATTAGTCATATTTGGAAAATTGAAGGCCCTCAGAAATTTCCCATTCAATTAACAAGTGGAACAGATGCCGTAACTTTGAATCAAGTTTCACATGATGGTCAATCATTGATTATTTCAAAAGATACGAATGGCCAAGAGAACCCTGGTTTATTTCAGTTAGATCTTAAAACAGGTCAGATTCGTGAGTTGTACCGTAAAGAAAAAGTTCAAGTGTTTTATTCTTTTATGACAGATGATTCGAAATATATTTATTTTTCGACAAATGACGTAAAACCTGATTCATATAACATCTATAAATTAAATTTAAAAACTTTAGATAAAGAATTGATTTACGCTGGAGAAGGTAATTGGTCTATTGCTGATGATCGCCAAAATGGACAAGAACTTTTACTGGCTAAGTATACGGGATCTCGTACAACTGAGTATTATGAATATAATCCTAAATCGAAACAATTAACTCCGGTCATAGGTGTAGATGTTAAGGGCGAGTATGAAGTTTCGTATGCGGCTCAAAAAGGTGAATATATTGTTTTGACACCACAAGGTGATTTTAAACAATTATTTTTATATGCACCTCAAAAAAATAAAGATTTAAAATTATTATCGGATGCCTCTTTGAAATACGATATAAGTGGTTTTTCGATGGATCATTTAAAAACAAGAATAATCTACAATGTTAATCGTGAAGGGTATACACAGCTTTATGCTATGGATGCTAAAAGTTATAAAAATATTAAATTGCCTCAATTTAAAAATGCCGATCACGTTTTTGCAGGAGCAACGACAAGAGATGGTCAGATCACAATGTTAGGTGTGATGTCATCACAGTCTCCACGTTTGAGTTACAGTTTCAATTGGAAAACAAAAAAAATGCAGCAATGGGTTTTGCCATCAGCTCCGGAAGTTGATTTAAAAAAATTCGCAGTTTCTGAACTTATGAGTTATGAGACGCGTGATCATGTTAAAATACCTATGTTTGTTCGTTTTCCTCAAGGTTGTAAAGAGTCTAAGGATTGTCCGGTCGTTGTTCATTTTCATGGTGGTCCAGAGGGGCAATCAACGCCTGGCTTTAGCCCAATGGCACAAGCTTTTGTCGATGAAGGATTTATTTTTGCTGAGCCCAATGTTCGCGGAAGTGACGGGTATGGTAAAACGTGGATCGATCTTGATAACGGACCAAAACGTGAAAATGTTATTACCGATATCGAAGATGCTTCTGTTTGGATTAAAAACAACTGGAAAAACAAAGACGGTAAAGCTCCTAAAATAGGTATAATGGGCTGGAGTTATGGTGGATATTCAACTTTACTTGCGATGACAAGATTTTCAGGTGCTTATAGCGCGGGAGTGGGTTTAGTTGGAATGAGTAATCTCGTTTCGTTTTTAAATAACACGGCTCCATATAGACGTATTTTGCGAATCACTGAATACGGAGACCCCGTTAAAGATAAAGAAGCTTTAATGAAGCTTTCGCCAATCACGTATGTTGATCAAGTTAAAGATCCTTTGATGATTATACAAGGCGCTAATGATCCACGTGTTCCTGTGGGTGAAGCTTTGCAGATTCAGGAAACCTTGCAGAAAAAAAATATTCAATCACAGTTGATTATTTTTGCTGATGAGGGGCATGGATCTTCGAAAAAAGAAAATCAAATCTTAGAAATCGGTCACACGATTGAGTTCTTTAAAAAGAATTTAAAATAATATAGTTTTAAATCGAGAACAGATAAGAGCTTAAACTTTTTAGTTTGAGCTCTTTTTTTGTTCATTTTTTTGATTATTTTCTTGCATCATTTTTTCGATTTTTGAACATAAATTTATATTGTCTGCAAAAAACTTTTGTTGTTCTTGAATTTGTTTTTTCGACAATACAAATAAAGATTTATCACAGTTATTTTCTTCGATTGTTTGCGTAATAAAATTTTTCTCTTCTTCGGTTAAAGAAAGTCCCCAAATCGCTTTAATCGTTAACCAGTCTTTAAGGTAAGAGCACTGGTACTCTTTAAGTGGAGGCATGTAATCAATAGGGTTTTTGTCGCCTTTGTTGTTGTTTTGTTCGCCATCAACAGCAATAAGATGCTTGTCGTATCCAAGATAATTTCCATAAAGACAACGTTCTTTAAAAGTCCATTTGTAAGCACCAGAGACATAGGCCTCTTTTAAAGGGACCATGTGATCAATTTGAATATCTTGTGCATCAGTAAACTGATCACCCGCATAAGGATCTAACCACAGGCCTTCTGTCACAGAGCATGGGTTTTCTGTTTTAAATTTTAAAGTACCAATATTGTCTCGAATAAGAACTTTAGCACGTGTATTGTAACACTCTTTGCCTTTGTTTTTAGCCCATCCACCAAAATGAGGTGTTCTTTTATAAGGTTGAACAGATTTGCTTTTTTCGTGTTTGAATTCGAAATTAAGTAAATGAGTTGTATCGCTGAGTTCATCGATTTTAAAAGGATTAAATCGATTAATAACAAGAGACAATTCTTGAAAACTATCGACGACTTTTAATATTTGAATATAAAAGTTATCTTCTCGAGTTTCATAAGTTGTTGTTTGCGAAACTTGTGTGGTTTGTGAAGTTGAAACTGTTATGGTTGTTGGTAACGTAGAGGCTTCAACGCGCAAAAAACTAAAATTAAGAGCTAATAAAAGAGCGAATCTATTCTGTTTAGATATTTTGAGCATTTTAATTCCCCCAGCTTGTGATAAGCTTTTTTTCTGGACTGTCCCCATGGTCTCAACTCAAGACTAGATTAAGTTTTAACTGCAAGAGTGTGTTCTTAACGAGCTTGAGTTCTTTTTAAAACTGAGCGAACATAGCATAAGAGTTCAGATCTGCGTTATGAATTAAGTTATTACACTCAAAAGGAGTTGAGATTATGAGAAAAATTTTATTATTGTCTATTGTTTTGACGGCATTTACGTCTTGTGGTCATATGTACGGACACAAAAGTGATTGTGCTTGTAAGGGTCAACAATCAGGTCAGCAGTCATGTTCAATGAAAGATCATAAAGCTGGCGGAGATAGTTCACAAGATTGTCCACACTGCAAAGAAAAGGGTTCTTCGTCAGACAAAGCTGCAGACAAAGCAGCTGATAAAAAAGAAGAATGCGATGATTGTAAAAAGGGTGGAAAATCCTAAATTATTCTAGATTTGAGATTTGACATAATTTAAAAATTAAGCAATTTCAAATAGTTACACAAAAATCAAACGTTTGATTAAATTTTAGATGCATTTTATAAAAACCTCAGATATTGTTATATGCATATCTGAGGTTTTTTTATGTCTGCAAAAATTAAAAACGATTCTAGGTTGTGTATTTTAAATAGTGCCGCCAAGTTGTTTTCTAAACTTGGTATTGATCGCACATCTACGCGTGATATTTCAAAAGACTCAAATGCCAATATTTCACTTATTTCATATCACTTCGGTGGTAAAGAGGGCTTGTACAGACAAGTTATTAAAGAGTTTGCACTCAAAGTGCAAGAACAGATGAAGCCTGTTGTTGATCAGTTTTTATTAAGTGAAGTCACTCGTGAATCTTTTGAAAAAGAAATTCAAACAATGGTTCGTAATATGATTAATATGCGAGTCGCACATCCTGAAATTTTAAAAATTTTAGCGCGCGAAAAGCTCGAGGGAATGCCCTTATCAAGAGAAGTTCACGAAGAGATATTTTATCCGTTGATTCAAAAATTTTACGAACTTTTTAGAGCCGCACAAGAGCAAAACATCGTCAGAAAAGGCTTAGATCCAGCGGTGTTTTTTTTATTAATTAGTGAAAGTATTTTTGGTTTTTATGAAATGATCGATTGTAAAACCTCTTTAAGCCAAGATTGTAGTCGTTATATCGACGAACCAGATTTATTTGCTCAACAAATTTTACAAGTTTTATTAACAGGAGTTTTAGTATGAAAATAAATGACTTAGCTGTGCGCAGTCTCAAGATCGTTTTAGCTGCTTCATTAGTGTCTTCTTATGGATCAGCATTGACGATTGATGAATATATTCAATTAGCGAAGCAAAAAAATCCACTTTTGAAATCTTATGAGATGAGTGTTGAAGCTTCAAAAATAAAAGCAGATTCTAGTGAAATCGATTTGTCTCCAGTTTTATCAGCTGGTTATCAATCATCTACAGATCAATCGCGTCCAAGCATGATGGGAACAAAACGCGAATCTCAAGTTTATAATTTGGGTGTAGCCAAGAAATTTACAACTGGAACTTTATTAAAAGTACAAGCCCAATCGGGACAGTTTGACAACTCAAACGTATCTTTACAAGGTTTTGATCATTACAATACAGGAGCTCTCAGCGTGAGTGTTCAACAATCTTTATGGAAAGATTTTTTTGGAGAGGGCACAAAAGTCAAAATAGATCGCCAAAGAAAAACGGCTCAACTCGAGCAGTTTTCCAATGAGTTACAAGCACGAGCAGTGTTGTTTGATATTGAATCAAACTATTTAGATTATGCACTAGCGTTTGAAGACTATAAACTTAAAAAAGCTAATTTAGATCGCGCGCAAAAAATTGATAAATGGACATCTAATCGTGTTGATAACGGAATTAGTGATCGCGCTGATTTGATGAATTCAAAAGCTCTTTTAGCTTTGCGAGAAGCACAACTTATTTCAGCTGAAGAAGAGCTAAAAACGCAAGAAAGTAAATTGCGTGATAATCTCAAAATTAATGACGAAGAAAAAACTCCTGAAATTCAAGCTGATTTAACATCGGAAAGACCCTATTTGAGCGTTTTAAAGAAAACTAAAAATGTTCAGAAAATTGAGTCGTATCTATCAGCTTTAGAATCAGAAGTTAAATCTTTAGTAGCAAGCGAAACTGAAGATTCACTTAAACCAGATTTAAATGTTTTTGGATCGTATGCATTAACATCTTATAATCGCGATTACGCACAAGCCATGCAAGATGTGACTAAAACTGATTTTCCGCAAAGTTCTGTGGGTGTCAACTTTACATGGATGTTTGAAACAACAGCTAAACAGTCTGTGCGTACTGCGAGCTTAAAAGAAGCACAAGCTTCTCAGTTTAAGGCGGAAAAAAAGAAAATTGATGGACAAACAGCATGGAACGAACTCGTGCGTAAGCATGATGTCTTAAAAAAATCAGTAGCTACTTTAGATAAAGCTGCTCAATTTCAAAGAGAAAGAGCAAAAGCAGAACAAGATAAGTTATCTAAAGGTCGTACTGTAACAGCAAACGTTGTTTTAGCTGAAACTGATGCTGCTGAGGCCGAAGTCACATTATTAAGAACAAAATCACAACTTAGAAAGTTAGAAGCTTCTAGTTTATTATTTATGGAAGTTCAGGAGTAATATATGAATTTATCAGAACTCTCAATTAAAAGACCAATTTTTATTACCTGTGTAGTCGCATTGATGATTATTCTAGGTTTAATTTCATACAAAAAAATGCCCGTCGATCAATTCCCTGATGTGACTTTTCCGATCGTATTTGTCGAGGTTTTGTATCCGGGTGCTTCACCAGTTGATGCCGAAAGACAAATTTCTAAAATTATTGAAGATGAAGTTTCGTCTTTGCCAGGTTTAGAGACTGTTTCATCGTACAACTATGACTCAGTTGCGACTATAGTTATTAAATTTAAATTGGGTATCGACATCAAAGAATCAGAACAACAAGTTCGTAATCGTATTTCTAATGTGCGAAACAAATTGCCATCAGATGCTAAAGAGCCAGTTATTCGTCGTTTCGATCCAGCGGATCAACCGATTGTTAACTTAGCTATTAACTCTGATTTAGATCCTGCGACTTTATACGACATAGCTGATGAGCAAGTTAAGCCATTATTCGAACGTATATTGGATGTCGGTTTAGTACGTATTGTTGGTGGTCGTAAAAAAGAAATTCAAGTTCTAGTTGATCGTAAAAAATTACAAGAACGTCAGTTATCGATGGTTCAAGTTGCTAAGCGCATTGAAGACACATCAAAAGATATTCCAATTGGAAAATACGAAACTTCGCAAAGTGAAACTGTCTATCGTACAGTGGGTGAGTTTAGTAAACTTGATCAGATTCGCGATGTTGCTGTTAATTTTATTGGTTCGGATCGACCAGTGAAATTGTCTGAAATTGGTGAAGTTCGTGAAAGCTTAGAAAAAGCTCAAAGATTTTCATCAATTAATGGTAAAAACTCTTTACTGTTACAAATCTATAAACAATCTGGTGCCAACACAGTTGCTGTTTCTGATCGTATCAAAGAGCAAGTTGAAAAAGTAAATGAAGTTTTGAAAATTAAAAATATCAAAGCAGAAGTTGTTCTTGTGCGTGATGGTTCTGTTGCTGTTAAGCTCAATGTTGAAGACGTTAAAGAAAGTATTTCTTTAGGTATTTTACTTTGTATCGTGGTGGTTTTCTTTTTCTTAGGATCTGCTCGTTCTACATTTATCACAGGCTTAGCGTTACCAAATTCACTTTTGGGTGGTTTTGTTTTGATGTACGCTATGGGATTTTCGATTAATATTATGACTTTGATTGCTTTGTCACTGGCGGTCGGTTTATTGATCGATGATGCGATTGTTGTCCGTGAAAATATATTTCGTCATCTCGAGATGGGTAAAAGTCCAAAAGATGCTGCTCTTGAGGGTACAAAAGAAGTAACACTAGCAGTTGTTGCAACCACGCTTGTTGTTATTGCTGTTTTTGGTCCTATAGCATTTGTTCCGGGGATTGTCGGACAATTCTTTAAACAATTTGGTTTAACTGTGGTCTTTACAATGATTATCTCTTTATTTGATGCTTTAACAGTGGCGCCAATGCTATCAGCATACATGGCGACTAAGCATGAGCATGTTAAAGGTACAGGGCCACTCGATCGAATGTTACAAGCTTTTGATCGTGCGCAAACTAAATTAGAAGATATGTACGAAAGAACATTACGTTGGACAGTTGGTCATCGTAAAACAGTTCTCGTGTCGGCTGTTGTCTTTTTCTTTTTTACATTATTCTTGGGTAAATTTATTTCTAAAACATTTTTACCTCCGAATGATTTAGGTGAGTTTACAGTTACAGTCGAAACGCCAGTGGGAACTTCTTTAGAAGGAACACTGAGTTTTTCTAAAAAAATCGAAACTGAAATCAAAAGTCTAAAAGAAGTTTCACTTGTGGCCTTAACAGTGGGATCAGCAGCTTATGAATCGAATAAATCAGATTTTTATGTGGGATTAGTTCCGGCTAAAAACAGAAAAGGTGTATCGACTACGGATGCTAAAGAAAAAGTGCGTGCTCTTGTTAAAAAATATCAAGATCAAGCTATTATTGCAGTGACGGATGTTGATATTAGCGGTGGTGGACAAAAACCATTAAATCTCTATATCGTGGGTGATAATTTAGATGAACTTTCAAAGTATACTTTGGAATTACAGAAAAAAATTGCTCAGATTCCAGGTTTGATTGACGTTGATACAAACTTTCGTGGTGGTAAGCCAGAGTACAATGTTGTATTTGATCGCGATCGTTCAGAAGCTCTTGGTGTTTCAACAGTTACTGCAGGTGCAGAGTTGCGTTACCGCACAGAAGGTGTTGTTCCAGCAGTTTACCGTCAAAATGGTATTGAATATGATATACGTTTGAAATTTCCAGATTCTGAAATGAATCTAAAAGAAAATTTTAAATCAACATTAATTCCGAACTCGAATTTTAATATGGTTCCTTTGGCAAAAGTTGCTACAGCTCAAGAAAAAGTCGGTTTTTCTCAGATTAATCGTCAAAATAAAGGGCGTTTTATTGCGATCACAGCTAACTTAGGACCAAATGGTCAATTAGGTGATATCACAGCTAAGATTGAAAAAATATTAACTGGCGAGTTGAAACCACCAGTGGGTATTTCATATAAGTTTGAAGGTCAGGCCCAAGATTTCAAAGATTTGATCACGAATATGTCTATTGCAATGGGGCTTGGAGTTTTATTTATTTACTTCGTTTTAGCTTCACTGTACGAGAGTTTTGTGACGCCGATAACTATTTTATTAGCGTTGCCATTAGCTATCTCTGGAGCTTTTGCGGGGTTATATATTTTTGATAAATCGATCGATATTTTCTCGATTATTGGTTTGATTTTACTTATGGGTGTTGTGGCTAAAAACTCGATATTACTTGTGGATTATACAAATCATTTATTGCAACAAGGCTTAGAAATGAATGAAGCTTTAGTTCAAGCATGTCGTACACGTTTGCGTCCTATTTTGATGACATCACTTGCACTGATAGCGGGTACATTGCCAATTGCAATTGGTGTTACAGCTTTAGGAACGCAACGTCAGTCAATGGGTGTTGCTATTATAGGTGGTGTTATCAGTTCGACATTGTTAACATTGATCGTTGTGCCTGCAGCATTTGGTTACATTGAGAAATTCAGAGTTTGGTCGCAGTCAATTGTGCGTAAAGTACAAGGCCAAGATCATGACGAGTTTCAAGATAAATTATTATAACGATTAATTTGTAAGTTTCAGAGGTTGTAGCAACCTCTGAAACTTCTAATAGATTCAAGTTTCAGATTAAATTTATTCCAATCATCGTGTTCGGCGATGTCTTTCCAAATCGATTCAATTTCATCAATAATTAAAGTTTCAGGATACTGTCTTTTAAAATAATCATTTTGATTTGTATGAGCGTTTAAAATATCTGCACCCGCAATGATTGCTTTTAATTCGATATACTCATTTAGTTTTTCCAAATCATGATCAAGTTTATTGATACGAGCTGTGTGTAAATTAAAAAACAACTGTTCAAATAGAATTGGTTTTTGGTTAGCTATGGTGAAAAACAATTGGATGGCTTTAGTAGTGTCATCATCTGATTTGAATCGTACGTTTAGTTTTTTTTGAAAGCTTTCGTAAAGATGATTGTTAAAATTTTCTTCAAAGCTTTCAAGCATGATCTGTAACGGAAGTGTTGGATAGGCCAAAGCCAGTGATTCGCCAAGTCTGGCTAAATTCCAAAAAATACTTTCAGGTTGCCTGCCAAAAGAATAAAGCCCTTGTTGATCAAAGTATGCCGCTGTGAAATGAGGATCATAGTTTGGTAAAAAACGGTACGGACCGTAGTCAAATAATTCGCCGCTGATGTTAATATTGTCTGAATTTAAAACGCCGTGAACAAATCCTGAAATCATGAGTTGCGCAGCTGTGTGTGCGAGTTTGTCGCTGACACACTGAAAAAAACGCACGCCAACTTCATCAGAGTTGTTCCAGTCTAGAGTTTGGCTTTCTTGTGCATAGTAATATTTTAAACAGTACTGAGTCAGTTTTTGAATATTGTCGACTTGCTTAAAATAAGCCAAACGTTGAAACGTACCTATACGAATATGACCACGAGAATAACGTGTTAATACGGCAGACCTGGTGGGACTTGGCTCATCATTTCGAATGAGATTTTCGCCAGTTTCAAAAATGCAGGCGGTTTTAGACGTATCAACACCGTATGATTCGAGTAACTCAGTTGCAAGTGCTTCACGAACGGCACCTTTGAGGGTCAAGCGTCCATCTCCAGATCTAGAATAAGGTGTGGTGCCAGACCCTTTGGTACCTAGATCAAACCATTGGTTATTCTTTTTGATTTGCGCATACAAAAAACCGCGACCATCACCAAGTTCAGGATTGTAATGGCGAAATTGGTGCCCATGGTATTTGAGCGCAAGTGGATTTTGAATATTGTTTTCTAACCTATTGAAATTGCATAGATGTTGCCAAGTAAAGCCATCGATTTGTTCAAGTCCAAGCTGAACGTTTTTGTATCGTAACAGCTGTTTTGGAAAAGCAGCTGGCTTAACAATATCGTAAAAATCAGAGCCTAATTCTAGTATGGGTGGAGTATTAAAATTTTGATCTGCAACAAACTGCTTCATGTGTATCCATATTTATTATTGAAAACTAAATGAAAATAGCTAAGATATTTTCAAGTTAGATAAGGAGTATTATATGAATAATACATTAAATAGAAGATCATTTTTTCAAGCAGCTGGTGCTTTAGTCGGTGCAGCAGTTGTTGTGCCTATGTTTGCTAAAGCTGAAGGCCGTGGTGGAGCTAAAGCTGGCGGTGCGGCTGCTTTAAAACTTGTTGATCCAAAGGATGCTCAAGCAAAAGCAGTTAACTATGTTCATGTGAACACAGAAATTAAAGACAAAGCTTTAATGGCTGACCGTGTGGGTGTAAAGTTTAAAGATCAAAAATGCAAAGGCTGCGTATTTTACCAAACGGCTCAAGAAGCTACTGTAGATGGTAAAAAAGCAGCTCCATGCCAAATGCCGTTTGCTGCTGGTAAAGCCGTTGCAGCTGAAGGCTGGTGTTCATCTTGGGCTAAAAAATCTTAATTTATTTTTTAAACCAATTGGAACATAAAAAAGCTCTGTGCAAACACAGAGCTTTTTTTTTTATTTAAACGTTAGTGTTCGTTTTACATGTCAAATATTCTAACACTAGGGCAAAGCACCAGATTGTCGTATAAGCCTGATTTGTTTAATGCATTAATTTGTTAAGGGGGCTTATGTCTATCAAAACACCATCGTTATGTTTTTGTATCGGTTCGATATTTATTTTGGCGCTATGGGGTTGTCATATCCCTAAAGCACCAGATTATAAAGTAACTAAAGTTAAAGCTCCTGATCTCAGTGCTTATGATGATATTATTCAAAAAATATATACTTGTAACAAGTCTGATCAAGAGATGAATTTAAATTTACCACGCACGGATGCAGATATTTTAGTGCAAGACACGATCGAAAATAAAGAAATTATTCAAGTTGACTGTGATCAAGTTAAAAAAAGCTTAGGCGTTGGACCTGTAAGAAGTTTTGATCATGTCATGCAGTTGCTACCACCGACAGGCTTAACTGAAACTGTAAATTATGTCGTGATCACAAACGCAAGAACATGCACTGATCAGCGCCTTGATGCGATGAAAGCAAACGCAAAAGATGATGATTTAGTGATGACTACAAAATTTGAGAAAAGTGCATTGGCCGAGACAGGGGCTATCAAACTCGTATTGTCTGACTTTGAAGTTAGATTGTCTCAGATGTTTTTAAATGTCAGAGATGGAAATAATTTAATTTGGGTAAAATATTACGGCAAATGCTTAAAATACTCTGATATACCAAACACAAAATCAGGTGATGCTTATAATTGCCTTGAAGCACAGTTGATAGCTGAGAAATCATTTTTACTAAACGTAGAAATTAATCGCCCAACGGTTGATGGTTCTCAAGAAAAGAGCATTTGTTATAAGAAATAAACTCAAAAATTTAACTTGTGTGGTTTTGCCACTCTTTATTTAATACTCATTTTAGTTGATTGAAAAAACAGTACGCTAAAACGTCACCAGAGTTGGTCACTGTCAAATAGTTAGACGCGACTTCAGGTGCAACACGTTTCAGTTTATTTAAGATCTGGTCACAAATTTGCTATTCATTGAACTGGTATAGATATTAATAATAAGGAGTTTTGGTATGAAGCAAATGATTATGACGCTAACTGTGGGTTTGGTCTTTTCAAGTTTAACGTATGCATCAGAGCAAGTGAGTGCGCAAAAAAAATGTATCAACAGTATTCAGCAGTTAACAGCTATGAATATGCAAATTGGCCAAGTTCAGAATCAAAAGTATATTCTCGAAAATGGTGCTCATGATATATTTTCACTTAATGGCGCATTGTTTTCAAAATCCAGAGAGACTAAAATTTCTCAATTATCACAATCAGAGAATCACCTTCTTGCTCAGCGAGATAATCTTATCTGGGACATTTCGACGTTTTTAAAAAAACAACCAGAGACAGAGCACTTAAAAGATTTTGATTTAAAGCTTAAAATGCTTTCGTTTTTGCAAGTTGGTAAAGGTCGTATGTTAGAGGCTATTGCAAGTCGTGATATGACAAAGTATTTTCAATACAGAAAATCTGTTGTCGAACAGTTTGTGTCAGAAGAGCAGTTGGCTGAAAATATGAAAGAAAGTGTGCAAAGTTCTGATCAATCAACTGAAGTAATGCTTAGATATTGTGGATTTTTAAGCAAATAGAATTGAATTAAAGCTGATCTCATTTAAGGTGAAATCAGCTTTAATGTTTTAAATTGGCATTCTGAAAACAAAAGTTAATAAACTCATTTCTGCAGGTGAGTTGACGTTTGTGTTAAATAAGTTCCAGAAATCAACTTTTTCAATACCGATCTCTTGACCGCCGTTAAGTTTGCGAGTGAATGACCAACGAATAGATGGACCAATCAGCGTTTCATCTGATTTACCAGTTGTTGTTGGAACATCTTTAACTATAGCTAAGCCAACACCTGGTCTAACTGTAAAAGACCATTCATTCTGATTAAAAACATTTAAATTAACGTGTCCGCCAAACGCCATTGTGTTGTAAACAGAGATTGTGCTGTTTTCTTTTTTCTCTGTTTGATAAAAAAAGTATCCACCAAAAGCCCCAGTTTCGCGACCAGAGTCGAATGTTGCTCCAACGTTAAGAGCGCCCTTTGTAAATCCTAAATTCAGACCTAATGCTTTAGATGAACTGGCAAATGTCATGTTGCTTGCTGATGCTTGAGCTGGTGTGCGAGTGTTTTTTTGAGCTAAAACAGGGATTGAAAACACACATACAAGAGTCATTAAAGTTTTTTTCATATTATTTTCTCCTTATTTTTTATTTAATTTACTTAATTCTTCTTCGCGAAGTGCGCGGCGCAAGACTTTGCCGACATTTGTTTTCGGAATTTCAGCTCTGAATTCAATTTTTTTAGGAACTTTGTAGTTAGTTAAATATTGTCGACAGTGCTGAGTGAGTTCTTCTTCTGTTAAAGATTGATCTTTTTTAACGACAAAGACTTTAACAATTTCACCTGAGTGATCATCTGGTATACCAATCGCAGCGACTTCTAAAACTTTAGGATTTTTAGCTACAGCGTCTTCAACTTCGTTCGGGTAAACATTAAACCCAGAAACTAAAATCATATCTTTTTTGCGGTCGACAATTTTAAAAAAACCTTCGCTATCCATAATAGCAACATCGCCAGTGTACAACCATCCATCCTTAAGAACTTTAGCTGTTTCATCGGGGCGATTATAATAACCTTGCATGACTTGTGGGCCAGAAACGCTTAGTTCTCCAGGTTCGCCTTTGTAAGTGACGTCTTCGCCGTTATCATTGATCAGTTTAATTTCAGTGCTTGGAACTGGTAATCCGATAGTGCCAACTTTATCAGTGCCATCAACTGGATTAACGCAGGCAACTGGTGATGTTTCAGTCAGACCGTAGCCCTCAATAACTTCAGTTCCTGTGGCTTGTTTCCAACGCTCTTTAACTGCATTTTGTAAAGCCATAGCCCCTGCTACAGAAATTTTTAAATGTGAAAAATCAACTTCTTTGATTTGAGGATGAACCGCTAATGCATTGTAAAGTGTATTCACGCCAGTCATGATTGTGAATTTTTCTTTTTTCATGGTCTTGATAAAATCAGGGATATCTCGTGGATTCGTAATTAAAATATTCGTTGCGCCGTAGCGCATGAATGCCAAGCAATTAACAGTGAGTGAGAAAATGTGATACAATGGAAGTGGTGTTAAACAAGTTTCTTCACCTTCGACAAGTTTAGGGCGCATCCAAGAACAAATCTGAAGCATGTTTGCGATAATATTTTGGTGAGTTAAGACGGCTCCCTTTGAAACGCCAGTTGTTCCACCAGTGTATTGCAAAAACGCAATGTCTGAGTTTGTCAGAGTGGGTTGAACGTACGTGCCAGTCGCGCCAGTGTTAATGGCTTCGCACCAAGAGATATGTTTGAAATTGTATTTCGGCACTGCTTTTTTAACAGTCTTTAAAACAAAATTAATAAGTTGTTTTTTGGGAAAACCCAACATGTCGCCAACTTCAGTTACGATCACATTTTTAATTGGAACTTGGTGAGCTATTTGTTCATAGAGATGCGCAAACTGGGCCAAGATAACAAGTGTTGTAGCGCCAGAATCGTTAAACTGATGTTTCATTTCAGCAGCTGTATAAAGAGGGTTTGTATTGACAATAATGAGTCCAGCTCGCATTGCGCCAAAAGCAGCGATAGGAAACTGAAGTAAATTGGGCATTTGCAGCGCGATTTTATCGCCTTTTTTGAGACCAAGAGTGTTTTGTAAATAAGAAGCAAAACGACCAGCATAAATATCCAGATCGTTATATGTTATTGAAACGCCAAAGTTCTTGAAAGCTACTTTGTTGCGGTATTTGCGAACAGATTCGTCAAAGACCTCAAGTAAGTTGGCATATTCGTTAACGTCAATTTGTGCTGGAACAACTTTAGGATATTTATTTAACCATATTTTTTGCATGCAAATAGTTTAACTAAAACTTGTAAAAATTAAAGAAGAAAAGACATAATGGAGTCATGAAAAGAACTTTTTTGATGACATGTATCAGTATAATTGTGTTGTTTTGTAGCATGTCGTGTATTCGGTTGAAAAACCACAATACAGAAACATCTGCAAAAGACAATTCGGTTGAAAGTTCTCAGGCTGTTGATAGTGCAAAAAAAACTGATGAGTTGCGAACAGGCTCGGCAACAACAACAAGTCAGGGGCTTTCACAAGACCTGTTAACAACTGAACAAAAAATGTTTAAAGAGCATAAGGTTTTAGATCAATTGAAATTCGCTGCTAGCTTAGAAAAAGAAATTTTCAAAGTTGTTCTGTCTGAAGATCAACAGCGTTTATCTCAATTTGAAGTTTTGTCGTACGCTTTAGAACAGTTTTTGAATGTTAAGTCTGGTCAGCTCGTTGGGTATGAATGTCAAAAGCTTAACTTGATACAAAATGGGTATCAAAAGTTCTCATTTAAAAGCCTGTGTTTAAAAGAGCCAAAAACCTTGGCTGAAATTGTATTTCAATCTGGTGCAAATCCTTCTTTTGTTGTTCGCTTTTTCACAAAAGAATGGCAATCGGTTATTGGCACTTCAGCACAATTGGTCGGTGGAGACCGTGAGTGTGTATTTAAAATCGAAAATAAAACTCTTGATAAGCTAACGTGTGATCATACTGTTTTTAATATCAATCAAAGTTCACAAGATGTGAGTTTGCAAGATATACGAATTAAAACATTTGAATATAGTCGTAATGGCCAACAAGAAGTTCGCTTGGTGGGTGGATTATATAAAGACATGATTGAAATTAAAAAAATTAAGCTCACTATTCCAACTATCGGCAAAATTAAGTACGAAGAAAAAAAACTTAAAATTAAAGATGATTTTGCAGATATGCAAAAAAAATTATTAGGTGAAAAAATAGAACAGCAACAGCCGCCAACGCAGCAGCCACCACCACAACAGCAACAACAGGAGAGCGTGAAACATGAAAACCAAGGTGAAGTCACAGTCGAAAGCCCTAAAACAAACGACAGCGAAAAAACAGAGCACAAAGAAAACAGTGAGCAAGTCCTCGACAACAGTCAAACTTACGAAGAAAAGCCCACTCAAAACCCAAACAGTGGAGTCATCGATAGCAACAGTCCAACCCATGAAAGATAAAAAATTACTCGTTCAGGTTTTTAAGCTTGCCTCTGGCAAGTCATTGCAATTTAAAGATTTCGCTGGAAATAAAATAATTTTATATTTTTATCCTAAAGACAACACTCCAGGTTGTACGACGCAAGCTCTTGAGTTTACACAGCTTAAAAAAGCATTTAATAAATTAGGTTACAATATATATGGTATTTCTAGGGACTCTGTGGCTTCGCATGATAAATTTGTGTGTCAGCATAATTTAGAAATAGAGCTTATTTCAGATCCTGATGAGACTTTATGTAAAGCTTTTGACGTTATTAAAGAAAAAAATATGTACGGTAAAAAAGTTTTAGGTATTGAACGTTCGACATTTGTACTGAATGAAAAAATAGAAGTTGTTCATGAATTTAGAAAAGTTAAAGCTTTAGGCCATGCTGAGACTGTTCTAAAGTTTTTGCAAGATCAATAAAATCGTCGATATCTGTTTTTTGAGTGTCCCAGCTCATCATGAGTCGACACTCAAAAGTGTTTTCATCCCAGACATAGAAAAAACTTTTTTGTTTGAGTGTTTTAACCGAGGCTTGTGGGATCAGGCAAAAAACAGCGTTACTTTGAATGGGTTGAGTCACTTTAATTTGTTTGAGTTCATGTTGTATTTGTTGTCCAAGATAAAGAGCCATTTCATGAACATGTTGTGAAATGGATTTATATAACTTTTGACCGAGATAAGTTTGAAATTGGCATGCAATGAATCGTGTTTTTGAAGGTAACTGTGCCGCTTGTTTGCGAATAAACTTAAAATCTTTTTGTAAGCTTGGATTAAATATAACAACAGCTTCACCGAACATAAGCCCATTTTTAGTGCCACCAAACGACAGGATATCGACACCAAGATCAGTCGTTATCGTGTGCATGTCGCAATTTAGAAAATGAACAGCATTGCAGAATCTTGCGCCATCAATATGAATATATAATTTTTTACTTTTGGCCCATGTGATGAGTGCTTGTAATTCTTCTAGGCTATAGACAGTGCCAAGTTCTGTGGGCTGCGTGATGCTAATAGCTTTGGGCTGAGCATAGTGTTGGTCGCCTAATCTGATATAATGTTTTTCAAGATCTTCAATGATGAATTTGCCATTTATTGATTTTATTGGAATAAGTTTACCGGCAAAAAACTCAGGTGCTGCACACTCGTCAACATTGAGATGGCTACAGTCGGTCACAAAGCATGATTCAAAGGATTTAAGTAAAGCTCTTAAACTTAAAACGTTTGCAGCTGTGCCATTGAAAACAAAGTGAGTTTCAGTGTTTGGACCGAATTCAGTTTTAAATAGCTGAGTACAATCAGCAGTCATACTATCTGTACCGTAACTAGGGGCATGATCTTGATTGGCTAAAGAAATAGAATTAAGAATATCTGGGTGTACTGGAGCATGATTGTCACTACCGAATCCGCGCATAAAACTCTCTAGCAATTGTTAAATATAAAATGGTGAGCCAGTAAAGCAGCAGTTTTTGATGTTTGAAAATCACGATCAAGTGGCGGAGAAACTTCGTAAATACCAAATCCCTTAACCGAGGTCTTTTGGTAGAGCTGATTCAAAAAGTTGAGACAGTCTTGCAGTTTAAGTCCAGTGGCCCAAGCTTGACTGCAGCCGCCGGCTTCTGCGGCCTGTAGTGCATCGATATCAAAACTGACAAATACAGGGCGCTTGCTATCAACTTCAGAAAGAACAGTTTTACTCCATAAATAATTCCAGCCATGTTCATTTAAAGTGTCTAGATCAACTATTTCTACAGATCGATCTTTTGCCCAGCGAATGTGATGAGGAGAGTTGCACTGATTTTGGATGCCGATTTCAATTAAATTAAATTTATTTAAGTGTGATTCGTGTAAGCGATAAAAAGGTGTGCCGCTATTGGGTCCATTTTTAGTTGGACGCACGTCCATATGGGCATCAAAATTAAGAATAATTGGTTTTTGTTGATGCGTATTGAAGTAAGCATCTATAAAGGCAGCACAATCCGGGTATCCATAGTCATGACCGCCCCCAAGAGAGATTACTTTCAGCTGGGATGTATATGTTTTTAAAACATGCGAATGGGCGATATTATGTCTAAGTCCTAAATCCGGAGTTGATAAAGCCAGATCACCGTAATCAAATATTTGCGATTTAAAAATAGGTTTTTTTGCAGAGACAGTCATTTTGTAAAGAAACTGTCGAATTTGTCTTGGGGCGAGTTGTGCACCCACGCGACCACCGTTAAGTTTTATACCCTCGTCATCGGGGTAACCAAATACAACAAAATCATTTGGTTTACATTTATCTGAATCAAAGTTTTGAGCGAGATCACCTAAACGGATATCTTCAATATCATTTTTGGTGAAAAATAAATCTGGTGGTACCGGAAAAAACAATTTTATCTCCTGAGGATGACTGTTCCTAGGATAGCGTTAGTCTCACTGTCTAACAACTGGATTTCAATAGATTTTGAACTGTGAATTTTAAGTTGTCCAAAAAGTTGATGGTCTTTAGAGGAGATAAGCATATTCCAGTCATTCAGATCTGGATTGATAAAATAAGTGTATTTGGTAATCGGAACAAGCGGACTTGCATTCGAGCAATCTAAACCTTTTGGTTGCATGAAAACGTTGAATGTCGTGTAACCCACAAAATTGTAACATAATCCATCAGAGCTTTTCCATGAGCCAATCAGGATAGATAAGCCAACAAAGTCGACTGATGTTACATTGATCGAGTTAGTACCATCAGTGCTTGGGCTTGCGGTAACAGCGACGTAATCACCATCATCTAAGCGTGCGACTTGTAATTGAGGGATAGAACTTGCAAAATTTAAAAGATATCGGCGGTGTGTATTGCTGTCGTAAACAGTGAAAATATCCTGATTGCGATCGACCTTACCGCGATAAGTTTCGGCCTGTGTTGGAATTGAAAGCAAAACGCCTAAAAATAAGGCTACAAGTATAACAGTTGTTGAGTTTGGTATGCAAAGAGCGAACGTGTTAGGTTGTGTTGTGCATTTCATACAGATGGTATGACCACACTGGGGTGGGGATGTCATTCATTTAAATTAAATTTCAAATACGCAAAGCGTCTAAATCTGGTGGTTGATCATTTTTTATAATTTTTTCACAATAACGTATCTGGAGAATTAAACTATGTTTGAAACTATGATTCAAGAAACACATCTCGATTTTTTCGGGCATGTGAATAATGCAAAATATTTAGAACTTTTTGAGCAGGCAAGATGGGATGTTATTACCAAAAACGGATATGGTTTTGATCATATTATGAGCTCAAAAAAAGGACCTGTCATTTTAGAAGCTAACTTAAAGTATTTAAAAGAACTTAAACATCGTCAAACTGTTAGAATTTCGGTTGAGCTTATCGAATACACGGGTAAAGTTGGCAGACTTAAACAGCAAATGTTTAATGAAAAAAATGAAGTCGCTGCTGAGCTTGTTGTTGTTTTTGGTTTATTTGATTTGCAGACAAGACGTTTAATAGAAGCCACTCCGGAATGGAAAAAAGCTTTACAGGCTTAATTACACTCAAATCATTTTTGCGATTGCCCACGTTGCGAGTTCTCCAAGTCTTTCATTTGAACTCAGTGCTTCGACTTCTGGTTTGAGCTCTGTTAATTGACGATTAGCTATGACAATAAGAGCATTGCGCTTTAGCCCAAATCCTCCGGATCGCATAAAAGGGGTACCAAAGAATTTTTTTTGTATTTGTTTGTTTGAACTCGTTAAAATTTCTCTGAAAAAATGAATCAAGTTCTGTTTTTCTGTTTCGGACAACAATAAAAGAGGATTCGTTATTTGATTTTTTTCGATCAGTAGAGATTTAAGTTTTTTATGATTCCACGGACAAACGCTTTGGCAAATGTCGCAGCCAAAAAACCAATCGCCTATTTTTTCTCTTAAGTCTGTAGATGGTATTTGCTTTGATTCAATTGTTAAAAATGAAATACATTTTTCGGCTTTAAGGACTTTGTTGGGTTCAATGGCTTGCGTGGGGCAGCTTTCGACGCAAAGATTGCACTTACCACAAAGGTCCTCATGTCTAGGGTTTTGATTATCGATGACAAGAGAAGTTAAAATTTCTGCTAAAAAAAAGAAACTTCCTTTTTGTGAGTTGATGATACAAGTGTTTTTGCCAAACCAGCCTAAACCACCCTTGTAAGCTAAATCTCTTTCGTGAACTGGTCCTGAGTCAACATATGGCAGAAAGACTTCGTGAGGGTATAACGCTGAAAGTTGTTTGATAACTTCATTGAGTTTATCTTTGAGCCAATAGTGGTAGTCCATATTTTGAGAGTAAAAAGCAGTGCGAGCTGGGACATTTAATGTGAGCGGTATGACTGCGGGTAAATATGATTGAGCTAGCGTGATAGCTGATTTAAGTGTTGAGTCTAAGAGTTGAGGTTGTTCTTTAAACTTTAAATGTTGCTCAAGATATTGCATTTCAGAGTGGTGACCAGCCGCTATCCATTTTTTATAGAAATCCAGAGTTAGAGGTTGTTCTAATTTTGTTGCGCTGACAATGTCGAATTTTAGATTTGTTTGGATTGATTTCAAATGATTTTGCAACTCATCAGGTTTGATTGAGTCGAGCGGGTTAAAATGAATCATTTTTATTGTGGGATCGTTAAAAACCATGAATTATAGTATATATGAACCAGTTACAAGTTGAAGAATTAATTTTAAAACGACTTCTGATTGAAACACATCGGTCAGCGGTCGTTGAAATCAGCGAAAAGCTACAAAGTCGTGGATACTTGTGCTGGGTTTCAGGAGGCGCAGTTCGTGATGCTTATTTAAACCGAGCATTTCATGATATTGATCTGACGACGGACGCGGATGAGGGTTATATTTTACAATGTTTTCCGCAAGCTATATTAACTGGTCGACAATTTGGCGTGTATAAGATTCCATTTGAAAGCATCAATGGTAACATAATAATTGATCTTACGATATTTCGAGAAGAGGATCAGTATGTTGATGGTCGAAGGCCTACAGAAATCATAAAATCAACACCTGAAAAAGACGCCGCCCGAAGAGATTTTACTATAAATGCTTTGTTTTATGATTTAAAAAATCAAAAAATTATTGATTTTGAACACGGAGTAAAAGATTTAGAAAAACAAATCTTACGTTGTGTTGGTGTTCCACAGGCACGATTTTTAGAGGATCATTTAAGAATATTAAGACTGATTCGGTTTAAAGCACAATTGGCTTTTAAAATAGAACCACTCACTTTAAAAGCGGCTGTGGAGGCTGCGCCCTTGTTGGTTAAAATTAGCTCTGAACGTAAAACAGAAGAACTCAAGCGAATTTACGAAAGTCGTCCAGATATCAATTTCTGGAATGATCCAGATGTTCAGAAAATTTTGAATTCAATTCAGTATTTTGTACGCTTTTGCGATGCTCAAGTTTTTTTGGTATTGACTCAGCTTGAAAGCTTTGAAATTTCAAGAGCTCAGTCGACTAACGCCAAAGTTCGTCACGATTTACTGTTTGTGGTTTATTATGACTGGTTAGCGATGTTTTCGACTTTAGAGCAAGCTGATCTTTTCTTTTGTGAGCAGATACGATTAACAAAAGCTCAAGAATCGTTTTATCAAAAAATATGGCGTGTGCGTGAGCAGGCTCAAGTGAGTGTTCTTGGTCCTATTGAAATGGTGATAGAGATTGAAAACGAACGAAAAAAAGGATCTTCAGATCTAGAGTTGGTTTACGCTTATTTGCATTATTCAGGAACGATAAGTGTTTCAATTTTTGGAGATATACAAAGTGAGCTTATTAAAAATCGACCTGTTTTAGTTGAAGCTTCTGATATTATACAAAAAGGTTTTTCAGGGGCTCAAGTTCAATTTTACTTAAAAAAAGCACGCTATTTACAGATGCAAAAAGATTTAACATCTAAAGAAGAAATTTTAAAAGTGTTATTTGTGAGTTAAGTCAAAATCGGCGCAGAAGGATCATGCGCCGTGGTTTTGTTATTCGAAGGCAACAAATTCAAAGAAACATTCAAGACTGTTAATTGAAAAGGGGATCACGATGCTTTGGTGATTTTTAATTTGAGGAGGAGTGTCCTTGTTGAAATAGGCTTTAGGCGTACCCATTCCAAATGAAAAACCAGCACCATTAGCTTTTGTTTTAATAAGTCCAAAAATCATATTACTAATTTCGCCTACGCCATCTAAAACTTCTGGAGATTCAGGATCAACTTTGTCTCCAAGCATATTTTCTAGCATAGCGGCAATCGGTTTTGGGTCGAAGTGCATTCGAGCTTGTAAAGGTTGATCAGCTTGTTTGAAGTCTAATACAACTGTTACTTTTGCAGGTGATTTCCAGTTTTGAGCAAAGAAATGAGGCTTAAATGCCGCATTGAAATTACCCAGTTGAGACACAGTGTCCTTAATTCCGGACGAGATGTGTTCAACAACCAGCTTTTCTAACGCTGGATGCGTTAATGTTGATAGTTTTACTGCAGTCGACATTAGGCCGCCTTAGAGCCATTGTGTTTCTGGTAAACTCGCGTTAATTTTTCTTTTAAAGTCGCTGCGTTAAAAGGTTTAACAACATACTCTGATACTCCAGATTTAGCGGCTTCAATAATTTGATCTTTTTCGCTTTCAGCAGTAACGAGCATAAAAGGCAAATCTTTAAATGATGGATCTGCTTTGCATGTTTTTAATAATTCAAGACCACTCATGTTTGGCATATTCCAGTCAGAAACTATGCATTGAAATGGTTGGTTAACTGCTTTTGCTTGTTGAATAGCTTCTAAAGCTAGTTTTCCGTCTGCAGCTTCGTGGATATCTGAATATCCAAGTTCCATAAGAACTTTTTTAACAACCTTGCGCATTGTTGCAAAATCATCAACTACAAGAAACTTTGTGTTTGGACTAAACATCGTTGGACTCCTTCGGTGCCTTAACCGGTTAATAAAACTTCAAAAGCACATTTATTTTCTAAATATCGGATTGGTGTTCGGGGATTTTGAGTAAAATCGGTCTAGTTTTTAAAAAAAATAAGGCTAAAGGTATTGCGTTCTACTAAAAGTCTTGTCAGACTTAAATTCAGGTTGTTGTTGTTAAGACTTGAGACATCTGTCGAGATAAGGAAATCGAAACAGTTGATTCAAATTGATACAAAGCCTTAAAATTAACCTGAAACCTACGAAGATGGATCAAAGTAATAGGGCAGTTTGTAGTAAATAGTTTAATTACAAATTGAGATCAGGTTGGTCAAAAGGCTAAGCAAAAACTTAGTAGCTATGTAAACAAAAACAATTAAGCAGGAGGAGCAAGGATGCTCAGAGATATCTTAATTCAAAAAGGCCTTTCAAATCGTGAATCGGAAGTCGCAGAACTAGTTTCTAAAGGACTTTCTAACAAAGAAGTTGCTAATCAACTTTTTGTAACTGAGAAAACTGTTAAGTTTCACTTAACTAACATCTATAAAAAAATGAATGTTAAATCTCGTGCTCAGTTAATCGTATGGTGTCTTCCTCACCTTGGATTTGTTGAAAATGAAGTTAAAGCTGAAGCAACTCAACCTGCTGGAGCGACTGCTTTTAACACACAACAAACTCAAACTATTCCTGCTGGAAACGCAACAATCACTTTACCTGGTGGCGGTTTAGGTCGCACTGGTAATTCAGATTTAGGCGTTTAATTCTGATTTATGTCTGAGTCATCACATCTTGAGAAAAAAACGGTATCTCGTTCTCAAGTTGTTATGACTCAGCTTGTTTTGCCTTCTCATACGAATTCATTAGATACCATCTTTGGTGGCACGATCATGTCTTGGATCGATATAGCCGCAGCCATCGTCGCACAAAGACATTCTGGTCGTGAAGTTGTCACGGCATCAATTGATAAATTAGATTTTATAGCACCAGTTAAAAAAGGCTGGGTTGTTAATTTAAAAGCATCTATTAATTTTACTTCAAAATCTTCTATGGAAATCGGTGTACGTGTCGATGCTGAGAATCCAAAAACAGCAGAAAAATTTCACACAGCATCTGCATACCTAACGTTTGTTGCGCTGGGATCAAATGGTAAACCCACTGAAGTGCCAGGTTTAATTCTTGAAACAGAAGCAGAGAAACGCCGCTTTGAAAACGCTCGCGCTAGACGTGAATTACGTCTACAGCAGCGCAAAATTTAATAATTACATTCATTTTTTAATGATCTTATTTGCTGCAAATTGATTTAATTGCTTTATTGATGAAATCGTCAATTTTACTCACGGGTGATTTTGATTCGTTTGTTTCAGAATCAGGATTTGCAATATTAAAAGATTGCATTCGATCAGCTTCTTGACAAGAGTCAACGTTGGCCTTGTTGTCAGCTAGCGTTTGTAATGGTCTTAAAACTTCAAGATCAAAAGCCATTTGATTGCCTTGCGGAGTTAAAGTTTCTCCTTCTAGTTTTTCAAAATCTTTTTGTTGGTTTATAAGATCAGAGTAAAGTTTGCTAAACTGATCGAGAAAGCCTTGCTTGTTTTGTATTGATAGTTCAAGAATGCTTTGAAATGTTTTTTTGAATTTTCGGTACTCGGTTTCAATATGAGATTGATCAACTTCAGCTTTTAGAGCTGTGCTATGAGCTATGATAAATATAAAAGTTAAGTTTAAAACGAGTTTTTGATACATGCACTTGATCCTAGTTTTTTAAAGTTGACTGTGGCGTTTACTGGAAACAAATCAATCAGCTGATTTTGTTTTTCTTTGATGCGTAGAATGTAACGAGTTAAATTGTGTCCTTCAGTTGTGACCATGGGCTGAGTTAAATTTTCTAGAAATTTCTCAGGTTTGAGTCTTAGCAGTCGTTGAGCCGCAGCTCGTGCACTGCGCGGACCACCGGCGCCATAAGCGTTTAAAGTCACGAGTTCTTTAATGCTTCTCATATCGTGATGATCTTTATGGGCATTGATATAAGATCTCATGACGGGCTCTAAATCTTTTGACCAAAGAGTGTTTAAGCCAATCAATGTATAAAGAATATTTCTTTCGAAGCCTTCTCCGTAGGAAATAAATTTACATTTTTGCTCAAAGTTAGGTTTGTTACTGATATCTTGACCAGCTATTGTTTTAAAGTTTTCACAATGAGAAGATGAACTTGTTGCAACTTTTTTTAAAGTCTCAAGGCCGCGTCCTTTTTGATGGACATCTTTAACAAAGATAGAAGTCAATTGTCCTAAACCTGTTCCTGCGCCAGAACTGTAATTAGGTTTAAAACCAGACTCATTCGTATACATTTCAAAAATGCTATTAATAGAAATAGGAAATTGGGTCTCACTTTTAACACATTTAAGTGCTTCTGTGATAGCAGCGCTTTGGTATTTAATCATTTCTTCAGTCATGCACTCGTTTTGTGGTGGTTTTTTGCGAGTTTCTGAAGGGCAGTTTAAATAAGTCGTTGGTACTTTAATTTTATGAGCAGCGCTAATGCACTCTGGATCGATTTGCAGATTATCTTGTGGAAGTAATTTTGCCGCCATATCGCTTAGGCTTTTTGTGTTTTCTGCATTTGCATGGCAAGTTGGGCAATCGGCGAGAGTCGCTGATTCGTTAGTTTGTGGCGTTGTGATTTTATATTTTTGTAAAATTTGACTCACAATTTTATTTTTTTTGGCATCATTAAATTGCCCAGCAAGATGTAGATTTTTACTAGATCCAGATATACATTGAGGTGCAGTATTGGCATACAAGTGCGTGGGTAAAAATGAATAAGCAATCAGAAGTAGACGAATCTGCTTTGAAAAAAGTGAAATTTCCATAAAGTCAGGATACAGGATTTTTTTAAATTAATCTTCAAAATCTAGTTGAAGTCATTACGTCATATGGACGATGGTCTATATGTTAGGGACATTTATTAAAGCTGATATGAAAAGTGTCTTTTTCGGCGTTTGAACTGACTAATTTTTTGTCTAGTATGTTGTTTCTATTTTTCATGATCAACCGGATTTCGTGTTCACCAGGAGTCGATTTTGTGCTGATTTTAAATGTGCCATTGTTAGTAATTTCGTAAACGCCAGAAATTTTATTATTTTCACTAATTTCAATTTGTAATTTAGAAAAATCATAAGCAGGATTGTTGTCGCATAAAACAACTCCTGTGATAAGGATGCTGTGAGCGTTACTGTTATAGGCGTTATTCACATAAGGAACTACGGGTGGAATGGTGCCAGTAGCAAGAGCTCCGGTCACGGCAGCTACATCTTGTAGTCCAGCGTTGAGTTTTTCTGTTTTAGTTTGAGTTGAGCAACTCATTGTTGCGCATAAGAAAACAGAGGATAGAATTGTTTTTAGATTCATAAGGTCACCCCAGTTATTTAACTAAAAAATCGCGCCATTTGTTGATGAGTTGCGGTGTCATCAATGCATAACAAACTGTACCTTCGGTTGCAGTCTCTTTACGAGTAATTTTAGCTTCTCGAGATAAATCATAAATTTTAAACTCATGTGAGTGCGAAAAGTAAAGTTCAACTTCGGTTTGCATTTCATTAATTGCATCGGCCATTGTTTTTTTGAGTTGCTCAAAGCCTTGACCTGTTAAAGCACTAATAAAGACTCGTGGGAAATGTTTAACTCGAAATTGGCGATCAACTGGAGCCGCGTCAACTTTATTAAAAACATGTATGATCTTTTTTTGATCCCATTTAAATTCTTTTATTAGATTGTCGACGACTTCGATTTGGCGTTCCATATTAGGTGAAGCTAGGTCAACGACATGAAGTAAAATATCAGCCTCAGCTGATTCCTCAAGCGTAGCTTTAAATGCTTCAATTAATTGCGGGGGAAGTTTGCGAATAAAACCAACTGTGTCTGTCACAACTGCTGGAGGGCCTTCATCTAAGAAAACTTTACGCGTTGTTGGATCAAGTGTAGCAAACACCATGTTTTTAGCGAGGACTTGAGCGCCCGTTAAACGATTCAGAAGAGAGCTTTTGCCCGAATTAGTATAGCCGATGAGTGCAAAGCTTGGGACTTCGTTGCGACGTCTTGATTGTCTATGTTGTGAGCGGTGCAGAGAAACTTCTTCTAATTTTTTTTTGATAAGAGCGACTTTTTCTTTAGCACGTCTGCGGTCGTTTTCGAGTGCTGTTTCGCCAGGCCCTCTTGTTCCGATACCACCACCTAAGCGTGAGAGCGAATCGTTCCAAGCTCCAATCATGCGTGGCATCTGGTCAAGCAATTGAGCCAATTCGACTTGCAGTTTACCTTCGTAAGTTCTGGCTCGCTGGGCGAAAATATCTAAAATTAATTGTGAACGATCGATAATTCGTGCGTTAATTTCAAGTTGCAAATTGCGCGATTGAATACCTGATAGCTGGTGATCGATAACAACGATTTGTGCTCCGGCATCAACAACCATTTCTTTGATTTCGGCAACTTTTCCAGAACCTATAAGTGTGCTTGGATTCCATTGTGGCAAAACTTGCACAGTAGAACCTACGACTTCGCCACCAGCAGCAGAAACAAGTTCTTCAAGTTCGCATAAGTTTTCTTTGATTTCAGATATGGGTTCGGTTTTAAGCCCTACACCCACAACAATAACTTTGTCTTTATCTCGAATTCGCAGTTCGTTCAAATCGTTGACCTCTTATTTATGATGCTAATGCTTTAAAGTTCTGCGGTCAGCAATTATTTGTGCTTCTAGTGCTGTTAAAACAACAGAGCTAAAAATGCTGTCTTCGGTTGTTGTTCGTTGTAACACGTTAGCGGCACGGCGAACACCCAGCAAAAAAGGCCCAATGACTTCAACTTTGCCAAGTTGTTGCATCAGCTTATAAGAAATATTTGCGCTTTCTAAGTTTGGAAAAATCAAGATGTTGGCCTCGCCACCGAGTTGTGAAAAAGGAAAAATACGGTGTTGAATTTCGCTGCTGACAGCGGTGTCAGCTTGCATGTCGCCTTCGACAATTAAATCTGGTCTTAGTTTTTTAACAATTTCAGCAGCTTTTTTCATTTTAGCTGGTGTGCCATCGGCACCACTAAAGTTTGAATAGCTGAGCATGGCTATTCTAGGTTTTTGACCAAAATGTTCAGCCACAAAAGCTGTTTGAATGGCCATGCTAGCGCACTGTTCAGCTGTTGGATTTGGGTTAACAGTTGTGTCAGTTAAAAAGATTAATTTATTATCTGTAATTAAAATGTTTAATCCCGCAGGAACGTGATCTTTAGCAAGACCAATTGTATGCAAGATCGGTTTAACAGCATCTGCATAGTTTGTATTGGCACCGTTCACTAAACCATCAGCATCACCTTGATCAACCATCATTGAAGCAAAATAATTTCCATCAAGCATAAGTCTTTCGGCTTCGCGAAAATTAACACCTTTGCGTTGTCTGCGTCGGTAAAGTTCTTCCGAATATTGGTGAAATTTAGCGTTAGTTGCGGGGTTAATAATTTCAACTCCAGTGAGATCAATATCAAGTTTTTTAGCTTTGTCTTGAATATGTTCAGGTATGCCTAAGATCACGGGCTGACAAATGCGTTCTTCCATTAAAGTTCGAATAGATTTTAAAACTTTAGAACTTGTTCCCTCAGGAAAAACAATTTTAGGCAAGCGTCCAAGACGTTCAGCGTTTTCGTGAACTTGGTGAATCGCTGATCTGATAAATACTTTTTGTGGGCCTTGGATAGCTTCTAAGCGATCGTGGTATTTGTTCCAATCTGTAATTTGAATTTGCGCAACGCCTGTGTCCATTGCAGCTTTTGCAACTGCTGGAGCAACTTTAAGAAGAACTCTTGTGTCGAATGGTTTAGGAATTAAATATTCACGGCCAAATTTAAATTTTTGTCCACCATAGCTAGCAGATACTGCATCAGGAACTTCTTCGCGCGCAAGTTTGGCTAAAGCATGACAGGCTGCTAATTTCATTTCTTCGTTGATCTGTGTTGAGCGTGTGTCTAAAGCTCCACGAAAAATTGATGGAAATCCTAAAACGTTATTGACCTGATTAGGATAATCAGAGCGACCTGTGGCAATAATAGCATCGGCACGAGCTTCACGAGCGGCTTGTGGAGTGATCTCAGGATCTGGATTAGCCATAGCAAAAATAATTGGATCTTTCGCCATGCTTTTAACCATCTCGGCAGTCACGGCACCTGCTGCAGATAAACCAACGAATACATCAGCACTGTTGAGGGCTTCAGTTAAAGTTCTTTTCGGAGTGTTGTTTGCAAATTCTTCTTTGTATTTATTCATGCCACTTGGGCGACCTTTGTAGATAACGCCAGAAGTGTCACACATGATGATATTTTCTTTTTTAACGCCAAGGCTTACAAATATTTTAGTGCAAGCAATAGCAGACGCTCCGGCGCCATTTACGACTAATTTAATTTCAGAAAGTTTCTTGCCGACGATGTGACACGCATTCAGTAAAGCAGCACCACTCACGATAGCGGTACCGTGTTGGTCATCGTGAAAAACAGGAATGTTCATTTCTTTTTTAAGTGTTTCTTCTATTTCAAAACACTCTGGGGCTTTAATATCTTCGAGATTAATTCCACCAAATGTAGGTTCAAGAGTTCTAACTGCATTGATAAATTCTTGAGCTGATGATGATTTAACTTCAATATCAAAAACGTCAATTCCTGCGAAATTTTTAAATAAAATACCTTTACCTTCCATCACAGGTTTTGAAGCGAGTGGGCCAATGTTGCCTAGACCTAAAACAGCGGTTCCGTCAGAGATAACAGCAACGAGATTGCCTTTTGTTGTGTAATCGAAAACAGCATCAGGAGATTTGGCAATTTTCATGCAAGGCACGGCAACTCCTGGAGAGTAGGCCAGTGCTAAAGCTTTTTCTGTGTTGCAGGGTTTACTTGAAATAACTTCGATTTTGCCAGGTCTTCCCATTTGATGAAAATCAAGAGCTTGTTTTTCAAAATGACTTTTATCATGTGTTTGTTGCGAAATAGATTTTGTTGAGTTTTTATCAGTCGAATTTTTAGATGCATCTAGTTTACTCAAAGTCGAACTCCTTGTTGTTTAACAATATGCTTGAGATGGGTACAGTACCCAATTTACTCTAGCGACTTGTGTGTTTTAATCAAGACATAAGTCTAGAGTATTTATTCTAAAGCATTGTTGCTAAAATCCTGATAAAAAACCACTACTAAATGCTATATAAGTTGTGCGTCATTTGCCTTAGTGTGAATTCGGGATTAACCTATTAAGGTCCATTATAACAGAAAGGTTCTTATGAGTTCTCATGCGAAATCACCACGTGATGTTGTTATTGTTGAAGGGGTGCGTACTCCATTTGCAAAAGCAGGTACGAAATTAAAAACAGTTCACGCAGCCAAGTTAGGCCAAATAGCGATGAAAGAATTAATCGCTAAAACAAACTTAAATGTCGATTTAGTTGATGAAGTGATTATGGGAAACACAGGTTCTCCATCTGATGCTGTGAACATTGCGCGTGTTATAGCGTTAAACTCTGGCGTGCCACAGAAAACATCTGCAGCCACTGTTCACCGTAACTGTGCTTCTGCTATGGAGAGTATTTCTTTAGGTTTTGATAAAATCAAATCGGGTATTATCGACACGGCTATTGTTGGTGGTACTGAAAATATGTCGCAAATGCCTCTGATTATGCCACCAGCGATCACATCAATTATCGAAAAATTAGGATCAGCAAAAACAGGTGGGCAAAGAGTATCAGCTTTATGGAATTGGTTTAAAGCTGATTTGTCACAAATCAAAGAGATGGTGACAACGGCTCCGATGGCTAAAACAAAATATAAACCGATTATTGCAATTGTTGATGGTCTGACAGATCCTTTTGTCGGAATTAACATGATGGGTACTGCTGAAATTCTTGCTAAAGACTGGGCTTTGACTCGCGAACAGCAAGATCGTTTTGCGTTAAACTCACATCTTAAAGCAGCTGGAGCTAAAGCTAAACTCGCTGAAGAAATGACACCAGTTTATCTTGAACCCGATTTTAAAGATGTTGTCACAGAAGATATTGGTCCACGCGCAGAACAAACGATGGAAGCTTTAGCCAAGTTAAAACCAATGGTTGATAAAGTGACAGGAACAATCACAGCAGGTAATGCTTGTCCGATCACTGATGGCGCGGCTTCGTTGTTGATTATGTCACGTGAAAAAGCTGAGTCTCTTGGGTATAAACCACTTGCAAGAATTCGTGGATATGGTTTTGCTGGTTGTGAGCCAGAAAGAATGGGATTAGGCCCGGTGTATTCGACACCATTGGCTTTAAAACGTACTGGTTTAACAATGAAAGACATGGGACGTGTTGAGCTTAACGAAGCTTTTGCAGCACAAGTGATGTCGTGTCAGCGTGCTTTTGATTCTGATAAATTCGCTCAAGAAAAATTGGGCTTATCAGCTAAAATTGGAGAAGTTCGTGATGAAATTTTAAATGTGAATGGTGGAGCAATCGCACTTGGACATCCAGTTGGCACAACAGGCACTCGCTTAGTGTTAACATTGATGAAAGAAATGCGTCGTTCGCAAGTTCAATTTGGTTTAGCAACATTGTGTATTGGTGGTGGTCAAGGTGGATCTATGATCATCGAGAATGAAGGGTAATCGTCATGTCTGCAATTCAACTTACAGTTCAAAATAATATCGCAACTTTAACATTTGATTTACCAGGAGAGAAAGTGAATAAACTTTCGTCTCCGGTGATGCTGGAGTTAAAAAACCATCTCGAAAAATTAAAATCATCAACATATGATTTTGTTATTTTCAAATCAGCTAAACCTAAAATTTTTATCGCAGGTGCTGATATCGAAGAAATTCGTCAACTCAAAACGCCTGAATCTGTTCGCGAAGCAGTCGGCGGTGGGCAAAGTATTATCAACATGATTGAAGATTTGCCAATGCCAACAATGGCTTTAATTAACGGCGCATGTGCAGGCGGTGGTTGTGAGCTCGTACTCAGCTGTGATTACCGTATTGCTTCAGATGATTCAGCAACGCGTATTGGGTTACCTGAAACGCAGCTCGGTATTTTACCTGGCTTTGGTGGTTGTGTCAGATTGCCACGTGTTGTGGGATTGCAAGCGGCATTAGATGTGATTTTAGCAGGTAAATTATTAAATGCTAAAAAAGCTTTAAAAATCGGATTAGTTGATTATGTTGTACATCCTAACTTGCTTGAGACATTCGCTGAAAAAGAAATTGCAAAAATTATTAAAGACGGTAAACACAAACGCCGTAAAACTTTTAAAGCTAAAGGTTTAGTGAATGTGTTGCTTGAAGGTTTGCTTAAAGGCGTTGTTTTTTCACAGGCTAAAAAAGCGACTTTAAAACTAACTAAAGGTCATTACCCAGCACCCATTGAAGCTTTAGAAGTTATTCGTCAAACATATGGATCATCAAATCGTGAAGCTTCTTTAGAAGTTGAGCGCGAGCATTTTATCAAATGTGCTTTAACTGACGTTTCTAAAAGTTTAATTCATGTATTTTATTTAACTGAAATGGTTAAAAAATCTTCTGGTGTGGCGGATAAAAACGTGAAAGCACGCACAATTAAAAGTTTAGGTGTCTTGGGCGCTGGAACAATGGGTGGTGGTATTGCTTATGTTGCTGCTGATAAAGGTATTCAAGTTCGTGTAAAAGATATTTCTCACGAAGCTAATACAAAAGCTTTAAAGCATGCCTACGATTTATGGAAAAAATTAGTTAAGAAAAAAGTCATTGATTCATATCAATTTATGCAAAAGACATCGCTTGTTTCGACAGGGTTGGATTTTGCGGGATTTAAAAATTTAGATATCACAGTTGAAGCCATTGTTGAAGATATGGGTATTAAGCAAAAAGTGATTGGGCAAACGGCTGAGCAAATGCGTTCAGATGCGATTATTGTCACAAACACATCTTCTTTATCTGTGACAGAAATGTCTAAAGGTCATCCGCGTCCTGAGTTTTTTGCGGGTATGCATTTTTTCTCTCCGGTTCATAAAATGCCACTTGTTGAAGTTATTCGTGGTGAGAAATCATCTGATGAAACAATCGCGACTGTTTTTGAACTATCAAAGAAAATGGGTAAAATGCCTGTTGTTGTTAAAGATGGACCAGGTTTTTTAGTGAATCGTTTATTGTTACCATACATGGCTGAAGCCGCATTTTTATTAGCTGAAGGGATGGACATTCAAACAGTTGATAAAGCTTACATTTACGAATTTGGTATGCCAATGGGACCGTTTGAATTAATGGACAGTGTTGGTTTAGATGTTTGTGTGAAAGTTTTAAAAATTTTCAAAAAAGCTTATCCAGATCGCGTTGAAATAGCGCCGATCATGGAAAAACTTGAAACAAATAAAAAACGTTTAGGCCAAAAAACTGGTTTAGGTTTTTATCAATATGATGAAAGCGGTCGTAAAACACAAGTTGATGAATCAATCTATACTGAATTGGGTCTAGGTGCGCGCACTAATCCATATACAACGCAAGAGTGTATTGAGCGTGGTGTGTTTGCGATGATTAATGAGTGTTGTTTGGCTTTAGATCAAGATCGTATTGTTGAAACACCTCACGAAGTCGATTTGGCTATGATTATGGGAACAGGGTTTCCTCCGTTTCGTGGTGGGTTATTAAAGTATGCTGACAGTGTTGGTTGTAAGTACGTTGAAGAAAAACTTACGCAATATGCAGCTTCAAGAAATGCTAGCCATAGGCTATCTCCTAGCGCGAAATTGAAACAACGTGCTCAGTCAGGACAGCCGTTTTATACATAGTAATTGTTTTTAGGTTTCATGATTTCATGACATAAACAAATTTTAGTATTTAAAGCCTATCACTTGTGATAGGCTTTTTTTATGTCATCACAAAAGAAAACGTTTATCATATTTTTTTGTATCCCGGTTGTAATCTTTCTTGTTTTTGCTTTAACTCCTTTGCGTATGTATATAGAGTTATTTGCCAAAATTCAGATTTATTTGCTGATTTTGGCGGGTGTACAAATTTCTTTAATTTTAGTTTTAAGTTTTTTCTTTAAAAGTAAATTTCATGTATGGACAGGCTTTGTAACAGGAATTTTTACTGTTTTTATGATTGTGAATGTGTATTTATCATATTTAAATTATATGGAGCGATCAACGACAGAAAATGCATTATCTGATTTTAAAAAAATCCAAGAAAATATCGAAATCAAAGATTACGCTCAAGCCGTACAAGATATATTGAATTCAAAAGTTTATGATTTACCTGTGCGATTTTGTATTATTGCTTGGAGTCAGCCAGGTTCTGGTTACAGTTTATATACAACTCCTGCAGATATGCAAAAACCCGCGATTGAAACTGCAGATTTAGTTTTGTTAGCAGATGAATTACTTAAGCAAAAAATTTCTTCAGAAGTTAAACAAGCGATTTTATTTAATCTAGCATATGCCATAGTCGATCGAAAAAAAATTCAGAGTATGGATGATTGGTTTAAGTTATGGAAAAAACACATCTCTGTTAATAAGTTGCAGATTATAACTGTCAAACATGATTATGATCCGTTTTGTAGTTGGGGAGATACTGAGTATTTGCAAAATATATTACATAATGAATGGGGCGATGATATTGATCGTAAAATTAAGGATCAAGGATTAAGCTTTATTGATTGAGTTATTGTTTTTTTTCACGTGATATTTCTGAATTTAAAAACTATATCGTAAATATACAAGAATGCTGCCGGCTAAAGGCTTTAAATAAGAATTATTTAAAGCCTTTAAAGTCGTCACATCATTGTAAAGACTTAGGCCTATTTTCCAGTTTTGTCCTGCGTAGCCAAATCCAGCTTTAAAATTATAACTAACAGTGCCGTAGCTCGATTGTAAGTTTGTCGCTAAGAGTTTGTAATTGTAAATTCCAAATGTGCCGATCACATCGAAGAGAGCTCCAATAAAAAAATGTGATTCAGAAACCCAGTATTTACCAGCGCCCATGCCTAGATTGAGACTCGTTGTTTTAATTTCACGTAAGTTGTCCATATCTGGGTTGCGATTTTGTAGTGTTGTCGGGATGATCGACTGGTCTGAGCTGAGACGGTATTGTTGGATACCTCCTACGATAAAATATTGTCCAGTGCTTTGCGTGATGTTGTCTGATTGATTCATAAGAGCAGATAATGAAAAATCAGACGGAGTCAGTGCATAACGAATCATTGCACCATAGTGAGCAAAATCCAAATCGGGCATCAGATAGTATGAGCCGTCAGTTTTGCCAAATTGATTCGAGTTTTTAATGTAAAAGCCAGTGTACTTTTGGTAATATGTATCTAATCCCCAACGAGCATTGTGATAACTCAGTTGTAAGTCGAAAAACTGACTACTGCCTTTTTGTGGATCGAGTTCTTTCACATCGCTTCGAAATGATGCGGATGCACCCAGGCCGTCGTAACTGAGACCTAGTTTAGATAATCCGGGAATATTAGGCTCGTATTCAATTGTATTTGTATTTTGTCCGAGCTCATTGAGATTGAAAGTAAACATGTCATTGCCAAACCCTATAATTGGGGATAATTCAGTTGCCTGAACGTTTAAGATTGAGCAAAATATGATAATGAACGAAAAACTAAATCTAAATAAATTAATCATGTTGCTTTCAATTCTAATATTGGTCGTAGCTTTTGATCAATGGACTAAAGTTTTAGCTATTGAATACTTTAAAGGTAAAGCTGCCATTGTCTATTTGGGTGGATTGTTTCAGTTTGTATACGCTGAAAACCCAGGTGCCTTTTTAGGTATGGGCGGTGGCTGGTCAAGATCGCTGCGGTTTCTTGTTTTTGGTGTTTTTGTATTAGTGGGATTAGTTGTTATGCTCTGGTCTATAGTCAAAAATAAAATGCCACTTAAAGAGGTCTTAGCTTATTCATTTATTCTTGCTGGTGGTATTGGCAATGTAATTGATCGCTTAACTCATGATAACGGGCATGTTGTAGATTTTATGTTTATGGATTTTGGATTTGCGCGCACCGGAGTATTCAATGTCGCTGATATGGCTATTGTTCTCGGCTTTGTTTTAGCAGTTTGGCCTGATCGTAAACCACAATCACAGGCCGTTTCGAATAATTCTTAAGACGATTTTTTTAATATATCAGACAAGCTATTTTCAAGTTTTTGAGTAAGTTCATTGATATCATAGGGTTTATTTAAAAATGCATTAGCCCCAAGTTTATAAACTTCATTTTCTTTGATGTCGGCAAAACCAGTCACAAGAAAAATAACAGGAATTTCAGGGCTTTTTTCTCGCATGTTTTTGAGTAATTGAACGCCATCTAGTTTCGGCATGCGAATATCAGATATGATGGCATCGATTTTTTCGTTTTGACAAACTTTTAGTCCGACTTCGCCATTTTCTGCTTCGAAAACATTATAGCCTATGTCTTGTAAGACGTAGACTAAGATTTCGCGTAAATCTGGTTCGTCCTCGACAACAAGGACATTTGTTTTTTTATAATCGATCGTGTTGTTACTCATGACGCCTCGTTTAGATTTAAACTCAAATGCTGTGGAAATGTCAGCATAAAAGTTGTTTCATCACAATTTTTTTTAAGTTCAAGATAACCCTGATGACTTTTCATAATTCCTGTTGAGATGCTTAACCCTAAGCCAGTGCCTTCACCAACAGGTTTAGTCGTGAAAAATGGTTGAAAAATTTTACTTTGAATTTCTGCTGGAATTGGCGGGCCAGAGTTTGCAACTTCAATATAAACATTATTTGCATCAGAGAATGTTTTAATTTTAAGTGTTCGCGTGCCATCGTATTGACTGAGCACCGCTGTCGCATTACTAAATAAATTTAGTAGAACTTGAGAAATTTCCGCAGGTCTGCAAAAAATAGCCAATTCAGCTTTGTCATATTCGGTAATTGTTTCGACAGAGCTTTTTTTGATTGATTCTGAGCATAAACTTAAAGTGTCTTGAATGATTTCTATTGGATTAGTTTTTTGAAAATCATCATGGCTTGCATCTCGCGAAAAATTACGTAAACCTTTGATAATTTTAGCTATACGATCAACTGTTGCATTAATCTTTTCAAGAGATTTAAAAACAAAAGGATCTTCGAAATTCTTTTTCTTTAAAGTGTTACTAATAGCTGTGCTGGTGACGCCAATTGTTCCTAAAGGATTATTAATTTCATGAGCTATACCGCTGGCCATTTCACCTAGTGCTGTCATTTTTGCTGAGTAGTTGAGTTTATGCTTTTGCTCTTCGATTTGAGCTTCAGCTTTTTTCTGAGCTGTAATATTTTCTGTAAGTAATATAGAAAATCCTTTGTGATCAGCACTTTCAATATGAGTTAAACTGACTTTAGCCCAAACCTGTTCGAGTTGTAAATTTGTAAATTTTATTTCTAAGTTTTTACGAGAAGATGTTTTGAGTTCTTGAAAGAGTTCAGGATGGTCTTTAAATAGTAAATTAGCACTCGAATTCTCATTTAATTGTGTTTTTTGAGATAGACCTATCAGCTGTTCAAAGTACTCATTAGCTCTTGAAATATCGCCATTTGGTTTGATTAACGCTATACCGATTCCAGAGTTTTCGAAAACTGATCTAAAAAGTTTTTCACTTTCTTCGATCGCTGATAAAAGTTTATGTTTATTGGATATGCTGATGTATGAAATTCCTAAACAAGTTGCTAAGCCTATTTGAAATATGTAAGACGGTAAATAGTCATAACCAGATTTTATAAAAAGCGATATAAATAAAACATAAGCAGAGTACATTAAAAAATATTTTGGTTTTTCAAAAAGTAAACTGACTGTAAAAGTGATAAAGTATGCAACCATAGCATATTGAACGGATAAGTTGTTACGTGCGACGACCGTAAAGTAATGAGTTGTCATGACCCATCGGCCGGTTTGTAAGACTAAGAGTTGTTTTTCAAGCGACAACTTGTTTTTGAAAATATGAGTTACAAATATCAATAAAACGAAATAAGCAGCCACTAAAAGTCTTTCAGTATACGAGTCGCGCACATCCTGAAAAACCAGATTATGAATAAAAGTCCACCCTGGGTAAACAACAGCTGCAATGACGAGAAGAATCTTGATTTGTTTAATTTTAAGTCTCAGTTTTGATTGGGTCTGCATATGCATACAAATCGGTTATTTATGAGACTTTCTAGAGTGAAAATGTTGTTCAGTAAAACCACGCATAATTTAAAGTCTAAAAAATTGACAGGTGATTAACAATATTATCGATGTTTCATCGCGAGACATCAGAAAACTCATATATTCATTTTTAGTATCAATGGGGTCTGTTTTTTTTGGCTTGGTGATTGCCTCTTGATAAGTACGGAGGCTTTTATGAAAAAAGTCATACTTTTAGCAATATTATCATTAATCGTCAGTAGTTGTGGATCGAACTCATCAAGTTCGGGCAGATCTGCAGTGACTCGAAATGGGAATGGCGTCACGACGACGAACACATCATCAGGTCTAGTGACAACGACTTGTCAGCAAGGGCAAAGTACTTTTGGTACGATCTATGAGCAGTCTTATTCTGTGCAAAGCACTCAATATATTCAGTATAACTCATCTTTTGAAGACCGTGTGAAAGGTCTTTTATCTGTGTTGATTAACCCATCAGAAGTGGGTTCTATTAGTGGTTATGATAGTGATTCAACAGGTGTTAGGTTTCAAGGGACAATTAAGTTGGATGCGAGCGGTAATGTTGTACCTGCGCAAACTAAACTGTATATCAAAGTTTATGATAGCTATGTTTTAAATGGTGCTCTTGATTCAAGCGGTCAAAAGTACTCGCCAATTCCTATTTCTTTCGATGGTAAATCTGGTCAGAGTGTGACTGGTCATATCAATTTACAAACTGGTGCTGGGTCTGTTGTTTTTAGTGATCAATACGGAAACATTCGTCTTGATGGTCAATATGATAGTTCGGGATTATTCAGAGGAACAGTGTCGTACACAAATACGGTGACAGTTGTGCAAGGACAATCTCCATCATCAGGAATCTTAGGGCAGTTTTATATTGCCAGATGTGCCTTTATTCAATAGCCTAAAAGTCCATGATCAGTGGACATAGTTCATTTTACCATTTCGATTCAACCGCTCTATCTGTTGTTGCAGGTGGAGCATCGACTTTAGATCAAGCTAAGCTTCATATCTACAATTTAGAAGAAGCTGATTCATTTGTAAAAAGTTACGGTTTTAGTTATTCAAATGAAGAAGATCAAAAAAAACTCTGGTATTTCCATCGAAGATCTCTGGTCTTGATGACCGAAAAGCTTAAATTTAAAATTGACGAAATTCCTTTATGTGTCAGGCAGCCAGAAGAACTTAAAGATTTAAGATTACTTTTAATATGGGCATCTCAGCATGAAGACTCTCAAGTTCAAAGATGGTCATGTGCTGTTTTACGTTGTATTCACGTTTTTATCCATGCAGAGACAGATTTATTTTCGCATTTTGCAGAAGAGATTCAAAAGCAAATTCTAACGCCTTTTGAAAATGCAATAGCACATCAAGAAAAACTTTATTTACGATCATTTGTCAAAGATGGACCGCATCCAGTTGAGCTTTATAAATTTCAGACTAAGCCTTTTAAAACATCAAGCTCAACAGTCATTAAGTTACTTGCTAAGCCTGATGCATTAGCGATGAAAGTGTTTGATAAATTGGGCATACGTTTTGTGACTCCGACAATTTTTGATTCGTTTCAAGTTATACGATTTTTAGTTGAATCGAATCTTATGAGTTTTCCACATATTATGCCTGATCAATCATCAAATAATATGTACCCTGTTGATGAATTTTTAAAAGTTTGTGACCGTCTAGAAAAAAAGTACGGACATGCTCACAAAATGAATCCTGAAAAAATCGATCGATTGCTGCGCCATCAGTTAAAAAATAGTCGTGGGTCATTGTTAGGACTTTTTCGTAAAGAGAATCCATACTCATCAATTGATTTTAGATATATCAAATTTATCTGCCGCAAAATGATTAAAATTCAGCAACAAACATCTGGTCAGACAGTGGGCAAAGAGTTTTCGTTTTTTTATCCTTTCGAAGTTCAAATTATGGATAAAGAAGCCTTTGCAAAAATGCAAAGTGGTGATACAGATCATACCGCGTATAAAGATCGCCAAATTGAAGCTGCACGTAAAAGGATTCTGTCTTAGTCATGTTTTTAAAAAAAGTTACTTCGTTGTTATCGTTGATAGTATTTACGCTTTGGACATTTTTTATGGCCGGCGTTGGTGTATTACAAAACTTAATATTCAACCGACGTAAATTTGATAATTGGATTATTACAACTTGGGGCAGAGTTGCTTGCGGACTTTTTAATGTCGATGTGCAAGTTGTTGGTCTTGAAAAACTTGTTCCTAAACAAGGTGCTATATTGTTGTTTAATCATTCTAGTTTTATTGATATTTTGGCCATGCACGGATTTATCAACAATATTCGTTTTGGTGCAAAAATTGAACTTTTTAAAATACCTATATTTGCTCAAGCCATGAAAAGATTTGGAACATTGCCAATTGCTCGCAATAACCGTGAAGAAGTCTTTAAAGTTTACGAAGAGGCGCGTATTCGTTTTGCCAGAGGTGAGAAGTTTGCGCTATCACCAGAAGGTGGGCGTTTTCATGGTGAGCAATTATCGCGTTTTAAATCAGGTCCATTTGTTTTCGCAATCAACGCGCAAGTGCCTTTAGTTCCGGTTGTGATCAAGGGTGCTTATGCGTGTTGGCCGAAAGAATCAGTTTTGCCAAATTCAGATCGCACGCACAAAACTATACGTATCGAAATACTCGATCCGGTCTCGACGGCGGGCATCGATGTTAAAGCACGCGGTCAGTTGCAAGAACTCTGTTATGACAGAATGAATTCTGTGTATATGAGATAGCCAGCTATCTAAATAAACCCTCACAACTTAAAATCGGCGCTCGCAAATCTTGACGACTTTGCAAATTAGTTTTTGCTGTTTGGTAAGATCGGTTTTTATAATCACTCATATTCGCAGAGACTACGTTTTTGAGCTGAGATACAATTTGCCCAAATCCAGTTGGTGCTACTTTAGTTTTATAAAAATCAATATATTTAAGAATCATTTTTTTACTTAAAACCATATAGCTAACACCATATAAAGTTAGTGAAGCTGTCATCCATTTGCCAATAAATACCGGGTCTGACATTAACGAGTCAGTTGTTAGAACAACAGATAGTGGAATTGCTAAAATAGTTGAGCCAACAGCACCAATCCATGTTGTTAGCCAGCTTATAGTCTTATGAGCTGATGTATAAACTGGAGGATGAGCAACTGAAAACATTAAAAGGCCCTCGCTCGAAAGCTCTGCGAGTTGATTTGAATTCAGCATTTGATCTTGAGCTAAAAGTTTGATTAAAGAATTTTTAGCCAATTCTATTTTATCGGCATTATTGTTTTTTTGAGCTATTGCGAGTTGAGTCAGTAAACCAAAATAATAATTTTCTTGCTCAATCGAGTCTAGACGAAGTGATTTTTTTTGCAAGACTGCTTTTTTAAAATCACTTTCATTAATAAGCTGAAGCATTTGCAATTCTAAATTTTTTAAGTCTTCAGGGTTGTTGTCAAAATAGAGTTTTAACAGTTCACTGGCACCTTTTTGAAAATTGCCTTGAGACAAATCGAACCTTGCTTGTTTTAGAGTTTCATTTTGTTTTTCAATCCTCTTTGATTCAAGCATATTGCCAACTTGAATTGGTTCCCAAATATACCCATAGTACCAATAAGCAGCAAAAAAATTAAAAACGTATGCGTGCGAGGCTATAGAAAATGCTTTAGCAAAACCTAAAGTTGAAGTTTGTAAAGCAGTTCGTATACCTAATGACATGGTTAAGCCAGCAGTAAAAGTTTTGAATTTCTTTGAAAAACGTTTGAGCATGACTGAACCTAGATCGGCATTCATCGGGTTAGAGACTTCTTTTAGCCAGTTTTTAGTTCCTGTAAAAAAAGGTTCAGTTCGTTCACGACTGACATAGAGATAGTCTTCGATCGGACGATATGATTGAGCCATTTGAGCTTTCATTTTTTGTAACACGAGAACCATATTAGATCCAGATACAAAAAAATGAGCAAATGTATTTAAAAAGATATCATTCCAGTGCGCTTGAGAAGTCCAAAGAACTCCATTAGGATCAGCTGCAAGTTGTTGAGGGTTTGAAAAATCGGCGCGATCACCGTAAAAGCCAACAATAAGTACAACCATTAAGTGGTCAATTGTGAATTCTTGTTTGACTTGTTTTGCGATATCTTCGTTTACAAAGGTTGATTTCAGAACTTGATGTTCTTCTAGACCGATTTTCAGAGCTGCTTGGTTAAAAGCACGAGCTTTCGTTTTGAACTTAAGGCGTAAAGATTGCATTTTTCTGATAATGTCTGGTTGTTTTTGAATTTTATCTGAGATTTCTTGTGCGGTTTGGTGCATGCGAGTCAGCAGCTCTGCATCAGATAATTTTCTGATCATCTCATTAGATTCGCTTAATTTTAAATATTGGTTCAAGAGTTGATCGGCTGTTATTTCCCATTGTGCTTTGATTTGTGGATCACTTAAAATATTTTGAATTTGTTGTTGATCGATAGCAATTTTTCGACCAGCTATGAGAGCAAAAGTCGCAGGATCATATCCATTTTTTTCACTTACAATGAGAGTCGCTAAGGCCCAAGACATATTTTCTAATTTTTTTCGTTCTTCTGCCTGAGCGCTAATTAAAGCGGAGTTAAGATAGGTCTTATCTTCGATTGTTTTTTGATTTGCAAAAACACTGTTGAGTCCAATGCGAGTATCTTGATCGATTTGAAATCTTTTTCCGAGATCAGAGTTCTTTTTAACAAGTGTAAACGGATTAACTCCATTTTCTAAGGCTGTGAAAAATGTTTTTTGTCTTAACATTGTAGAAACCACACGCCAGTAGGGATACATGAGCCAAGCGTACATACGTAATCCGTATGTTGTTATTCTTTGCCAGTTGTTCAGAGGTCCCCATGTCTTAGCAATATCGCGAATGCGTTGAGCAAACACTGATTTACTGTTTTGTAATCGATCGGACATCGTCTGAAAAGCTTTTCCAGCAATTGAGGATATTGCAACTGTTATGGGCCAGATAGCTATAAGTGAAACTGTACTGAGTAGTAGTGGAGTTCTATAAAGTGAGTCTTTTAAAATAGCGGGATAAAAATGAGTGTATATCCAGCTTAGAGTTTTAATTTGTTCGAGAGTGGCATAATGATCTATAGCATAAGGCAATCCCAGATAGGTGATGCTAGCACCAGAGAATAAAGCAGAAAGTCGATTTAGATTTTTTTGTTCTTGTAATCCAGACAACATTTTTGTAATTCGACTCGGCTGATTTTTTTCTTGTAATAACGGAGAGTTATCAAGAGGTTTTACGCCTTGAGGCCAATTTTTAGCCATCAATGTTTCGTCTATGTCAGGATTCTGATTTTTTAGATTCTGAGAGATTGTTTCAAAATCACGTCTCCAGCTGGGTAAACTCAAATCGCCAGTTGTTCTCATTTTTTTTTGATTATGAATTTGCGTTACGTTTTTGAGAGATTCTATTTGAGTCGTTTTAAGTTGTTGAAATACTTTTTTAATAACTAACGGCATAGACTCAGGATTTAAATCTTGGTTTTTAGCGATATTTTCATTTTTTTCTATATCGTTGATAATGCCCATGGCGAGTTGTATTTTCTCATTGTCGGGATTTAACAAAAGACTCATTAATTGCAGTTGTTGCGCACCGGTGGCCATCTGTTCATGCATAACAGATCTTGAGAAGACGCCGACAAGCTCTCGAGTTTGTGTTTTTTCGTCAATGATTTCAACTGAAAGATCGCCAGCTTTGATTCGCGGTTTTCCTTGCGGATCTAGAGGTAATATTGAAGTCTCTTTAATTTCTTGATCGGTGAATGGTCTTGTTCCAAGAGTAAGATATTGAAGTTTAATTTTTTGCGTATTTAAGTTTTGATTAGTCAGAGGTTCCCAAAGATTTTGAAAAACTGGAATCGGGGACTTAAATAATTGATCGACAACATAGCCAAAATCAATAGCGTGAATTTTCCCACTTTTGTCGATTAGAGTTATGATTTCCTCATCACGTACAAGACCAGCAATATCCATATTTGGGATAACTTGTCTTGCGACCACGGTACCATTTTCGCCATTTTTATTAGTGCCAACAAGGGCTTCGAAAACGAGTGTTTTTTTTGTTTCATCAAAATAGATTTTGAGATCTGTATAAACGACTTGAGGTAAATTCACAGTGTAGTCATTTAATTGATAAGTTTTATTTTCTCCTGATTTGTTGAAAACTGTAATAGATTGATCAGCAAGTTTGAAAAGATCAAAGTCTTTGAGAGGCTTATTTTTAAGTGAGCCAGATTCAATTTCATCTATTTGCTCAGCTAAATTTAAACCATCTTTTTGAGCTAAAGATAATTCTTCTGAGCTGATCAGATTTTCTGTTGTTGGCACGTTCGAAGAAGTTTGAGCCCAACTTGTAAAGCTTTGAGAAGTTAGAGCAATAGCAATCATTAAGCAAACGGGCTTAAGCATAGATGTTTTCTTCATGTGTATAACCTCAATAAGTGATAATACATGCAAAGAGTGTATCGGATGAGATGCTCTAAATTGATTTAAAGAACGTTTTTCAAAGAATGAACCAATATTTATTGTTCAGTTGTCAAAGTTGTTTATAGTGATTGAATTCTCAAAATGAGCCACTCTGCTATCTCACAACTTTCCAGTCCTGTGCAAATAACGGAGATTTAAGCTTAACATCTGTATACCCTGTGTTGATGTCAACGACGACACTCATTGGCTTTTGTAATTTAATTTTTGTGATTTTAATTTTTTTTGGAGAATAACCCGTGTAAGTTTGAATGACATTTGAAAGTTTTTCGATTTGGATATAGTTTTCAAAAGTTTTACCACCATCAAGTGTTTTAAAGTTACCAACAAAGAAAATATTCTCGTTAACATAATACACGGGTCCTGAAAAACCCTTAAACTGCGGAATTTCGCGCCAGTTTTCGCCATCAGTGCTCATATAAACACCTTCACTAGAGAGCAAACCTTTTTTGGGATTTTCGGGATCAAATGAAACAGATGCGATGTCTTTTTTTAAAAGATCATCGATGCTTAAAGTTTTTTGATCCATAGCTTTAAACTTAGGAACTTTCCACCAGATAAGACCATGACCTTTAAGTTCACTTTGAGCCCAATGTTCGGTTTTAATTTTTTTAAATTGCAGAGTTGAGAGTTTTTTTAAAGTATCTTTTTTTTGTTTGACGTCTATCCATTGTGCTTCTTCAAGAATGATAGCTTTGAATTCGTCAACAGCAAGAGCTCTTGTTTGCGCGAAATGAATTGTTTTACTGGCTGTAACAAGGTGATCAAAATCACGTCTGAGAACTTGGCTCCAGGCATTGTTTTCGGATTTAAAATCAATTGCGAATCTAGCAAAATCAAATTTAGATAGGCAAACATTGATGTCGATAAAACCAAATTTTTTCTCGAAAAGGACTTTAACAAATCCATTTTCAAAAGTTATGGGTATTAAGCGTGTTCCTTCGGGAATAGCGGCGAGTTTATTGGATTTAATTTGTGCTTTTTCTAAGAGCTGTGTTTTTTCTGAAATTTGTATAAGGCCACGATCAAGGGGATCAGTTTCGTAGTTTAAGTAAATTTCATCCATGGTCTTTGTTAAATCGGGGCTTACTTTGCGTCTTGAGTATTTTTCGATCCAAATTTGCGAAAGATGAAAAGCCGTTACAAATTTTAAATCTTTCGCTGAGAAATAATTTTGTCCGAGTTGTAATGTGTATTCTTCGCCATCATCAGTTTTTAGAACTTTTTCTTTAAGGCGATCCAGAGTTGTAAAGCCAGACGGGAATTGACTTTCTTTTGTTTTAAAAAAAGCGATATCCTGCTCTTTTTGAGAGTGAAAAGCCTCACTCACGCCAGAGGTTTTCCAGATCGAATTGGGGTTTATCGCAGCATTTGAGATGTGACTCAACAAAGGTGCAAATAAAATAGTCAAAATATGTGTTTTGGCCGTATTGACAGATAGCATCTTTACTAGTTTCTCAGAGGTAATTCAGTGCAATCAAGACCAGATCTTTGTATAAATAAATGTTTTCGTTAATTTTATAAAATAACAGGTTTTCTGAGGTTTAAAGGAGTTTAGAAATGGACGTCAATTCGATTAAAAAAATAGGTGTTATCGGCGCTGGTCAAATGGGTAATGGGATTGCGCAAGTTGCTGCAAGCACGGGCTTTGAAGTTGTGATGTTTGACATTTCGCAAGGAGCTCTCGACAAAGGTCTAACGACGATTGCGACAAGTTGTGACCGTTTGATTAAAAAAAATACCATGACTGAAGAAACTAAAAAAACTTTGATTGGTAAAATCAAAGCCACTGTTTCAATGTCTGATCTTAAAGATTGTGATTTTGTTGTTGAAGCAGCAACAGAAAATATTGATTTAAAGCTTAAAATTTTCAAAGAGTTAGATCAAACAGTTAAGGCTGGTTCGATTTTAGCTTCAAACACATCATCTATTTCGATCACTAAAATTGCAGCCGTTACATCTCGCCCTGATTTAGTTGTGGGTATGCACTTCATGAATCCAGTTCCACTCATGCAATTAGTTGAGGGAATTCGTGGACTTCAAACTTCTGATGCAACTTTTGCATTAACTAAATCACTTTCTGAAAAAATGGGTAAAGTGTTTGTTGAAAGTGTAAAAGACATGCCTGGGTTTATTGTGAATCGTATTCTGATGCCGATGATTAATGAAGCTGTCTACACATTACACGAAGGTATCGCCTCTGTTGATAGCATCGATCAAGCAATGAAACTTGGAACAAACCAACCAATGGGGCCGTTAACTTTGGCTGATTTTATCGGTCTTGATACATGTTTAGCGATCATGAATGTTTTGCATGATGGTCTAGGTGATTCAAAATATCGTCCGTGTCCATTGTTAGTTAAATACGTTGAAGCTGGTTGGCTGGGTCGTAAATCTGGCCGTGGTTTTTATAATTACGCAAAATAGGAAATAATATGGGATTTGATTATCAAACATTAAAATTAGAACAGGCTGCAAATTCTGTTTGGACATTAACAATTAACAAACCAGAGAGTTTAAATGCTTTAAATTCGCAAGTGTTAAATGAGCTCGCAGATGCTATTCGTCAGTTGTCCGAAATGGATTATGAGTCAGCTAAAGCGCTCGTGATCACTGGTGCTGGAGACAAAGCTTTTGTTGCCGGAGCAGACATTAAAGAAATGCTTGAAATGAGTCCAGACCAAGCCAAAGCTTTTGCTGAAAAAGGTCAAAGTGTTTTACATGAACTTAATTTATTAAAAATTCCAGTTATAGCTGCAGTAAACGGATTTGCACTTGGTGGTGGCTTAGAATTAGCACTCGGTTGTGATTTTATGATCTGTAGTGAAAACGCTAAATTTGCATTGCCAGAAGTTTCTTTAGGATTAATACCTGGTTTTGGCGGAACAGTCCGTTTAACAAGAGCTGTTGGTATTCGTAAAGCTCGCGAATTAACATTTACTGGTGAAATGATTAAAGCTGATGAAGCCTATCGGTTAGGTTTAGTCTCGCAAGTTGTTCCGCAAGCAGAATTAATGAATGCTGTTTGGAAAAAACTTGAAATGATTTTAGCTAAGTCGCCTTTAGCTGTTGGCCAAGCTAAAAAATCAATTAACCAAGCTTTTGATCTTGAAACAGAAAAAGCACTCGCTAATGAGGCCGAAATTTTTGCAACTCTTTTTGACTCTGAAGATACGAAAGAGGGGACAAAAGCTTTTGTCGAAAAACGTAAACCACAGTTTAAAGGTCTTTAATTTTTTATTTATTTGCTTAAGGAATTTTCTATGTCTTCTCAAACTACACCACAAGTTCAAAATCAGCAAACCACTCATCCTGTCCGCGTAGTGACAGCTGCTGCGCTTTTTGATGGTCATGATGCTGCTATTAATATTATTCGTCGTATGTTGCAGGATTTTGGTGCCGAAGTTATTCATCTTGGTCACAATAGATCGGTTCATGATGTCGTTAAAGCTATTTTACAAGAGGGTGCACAGGGCGTGTGTATCAGTTCGTATCAGGGCGGACATATGGAGTATTTTAAATACTTAAAAGATTTATTGGATCAAGCTGGTGCGGGGTATGTTAAAATATATGGTGGTGGCGGTGGTGTTATCATTCATGATGAGAAAAAAGAGTTAGAGTCTTACGGGATTGCTCAAATATTTCATCCTGATGATGGCCGAAGACTTGGTCTCGAGGGCATGATTAAAATGATCGTTGAGGGTTGTGATTTTGATTTAAATGCAGCTCAAAAAAAATATGCTGAACAAAATAAAAACAACAAACAAGTTTTTGAAGGTGATTTGATTCCTTCTTTTGAACTTGGTGTGGCATTGACAGCTATCGAGAACGGACAAAAAAATGTTGAACCGCAAAATCATGGTCTCTCTGCTTTTTCACGCAAACAAAAAGCTCCGGTAGTTTTAGGTATTACAGGGACTGGTGGTGCTGGTAAATCATCTTTAATTGATGAATTATCACAGCGATTTTTAAATGCTTATCCGGATAAAAAATTAGCTATTGTGTGTGTGGATCCATCCAAACGTAAAACGGGTGGGTCACTTTTGGGTGATCGTATTCGTATGAATTCGTTATCACGGGCAAATATATATATGAGATCTATTGCTTCTCGTGGATCGGGTAAAGAAATTGCCAGTTCTTTACCTGAAGTTGTTCAGTTTTTAAAAAAGTGTGATTTTGATTTTATCATTGCCGAAACATCGGGTATTGGTCAGGGTAATATGGCCATTACAGAAATCAGTGATTTATCAATGTATGTGATGACTTCTGATTTTGGAGCACAATCTCAATTAGAAAAAATTGATATGATCGATTTTGCTGACTTTGTGGCTGTGAATAAAGCTGATCGCAGAGGTGCTCTTGATGCCGTACGTGATGTAACTAAGCAATATAAACGTTCACGAAAAATTTGGGATGATCAAGTTAAAGTACCTGTATTTTTAACACAAGCTTCGCAGTTTAACGACGGTGGTGTGAATCAGTTGTTTTTTGCTATCGCAGATAAATTACACTCGCTAGAGAGTTTACCAGAAGTTCCAGCGCATTATAGACAAACTGTATTGTCTGCTGAAGAGCATGTGATTATTCCAGCTGATCGACAAAATTATTTAGCTGAAATTGTCTCAACGATTCGTAAATATAAAGAGCGTGTTAAAGTTTTATCTGAAAAAGCTTCTAAAGTTGGTTCACTGATCAAATTACAAAAAGATTTAAATTTAGATCAAAAAATATTCGATCAAAAATACAATGAATTTTCTGAAGGATTTACGACAGAAGAGCTGCAATCGTTAGAAAAATGGGATGAACTTAAAAAAACATACTCTGGCGATGAGCTTATATTTAAAGTTCGTGATAAAGAAATTCGTCAATCGCTTGTGACGACATCTTTGAGTGGCACTAAAATTCGTAAAATTGTTTTACCATCACTTAAAGACTGGGGTGATCGTTTTACATTTTTAAAATTAGAAAATGTTGCGGGTGAATTTCCTTATACGGCGGGTGTATTTCCGCTTAAACGTGCGGATGAGGATCCTAAGCGTATGTTTGCGGGCGAAGGTACTCCAGAGCGAACAAATAAACGTTTTCACTATCTTTGTAAGGGTGAAAAAGCACATCGTTTATCGACAGCGTTTGATTCGGTAACTTTATATGGGCAAGATCCTGATTTGCGACCAGATATATTTGGTAAAGTTGGTGAATCAGGTGTGAGTGTTTGTTCTCTCGAAGACATGAAAAAATTGTATGGAGGCTTTGATTTAGTTAATCCTAATACATCAGTCAGTATGACGATTAATGGTCCGGCTCCGATGATTTTAGCTTTTTACTTTAATACAGCTATTGATCAACAAGTCGCAGCCAAAGAAAAAGAGCTAGGCCGCAAATTATCACCGCAAGAGCGCGACGAAGTTTCAGCGCGAACGATTTCGCAAGTGCGTGGTACGGTTCAAGCTGACATTCTAAAAGAAGATCAAGGTCAGAACACTTGTATTTTTTCAATTAATTTTGCTTTGAAAATGATGGGTGATATTCAAGATTATTTCATTAAAAAGAATGTTCGTAATTTTTATTCAGTCAGTATTTCTGGTTATCACATAGCTGAAGCCGGTGCTAATCCAATTAGTCAGTTGGCTTTTACGCTTTCAAATGGGTTTACTTTTGTTGAGTACTATTTAGCTCGTGGTATGAATATTGATGATTTTGCACCGAATTTAAGTTTTTTCTTTAGTAATGGTTTAGATCCTGAGTACACAGTTTTGGGTCGTGTGGCTCGTCGTATTTGGGCTATAGCTATGCGTGATTTATATAAGGCTAATGACCGTTCACAAAAATTAAAATATCATATTCAAACTTCAGGCAGATCTCTGCATGCTCAAGAAATTGATTTTAATGATATTCGTACAACTTTGCAGGCGCTTATTGCATTGAATGATAATTGTAATTCGCTTCACACGAACGCTTATGATGAAGCGATCACAACTCCGACAGAAGAATCTGTACGTCGTGCTATGGCGATTCAAATGATTATTAATCGTGAGTTTGGTGCAAGTAAAAATGAAAATATCAACCAAGGCAGTTATTTTGTTGAAGAATTAACGGACCTAGTTGAAGAAGCTGTTTTGAATGAATTTAAGCGTATCAGTGAGCGTGGCGGTGTATTGGGTGCCATGGAGACTCAATATCAACGTTCTAAAATTCAAGAAGAATCAATGTACTACGAGCATTTAAAACACTCTGGTGCGTTGCCAATTATTGGGGTTAATACTTTTATTGATCCAAAAACACTAGATCCAAGTTATATACCGCCTAAAATCGAATTGGCGCGTGCTTCTCATGAAGAAAAGACTTATCAGTTAAATGAAGTTAAACGTGTTCAAAAAACACACCATGACATGGCTGCTCAGGAATTAAAAAAACTTAAGGAGACTTGTTTAAGTGGTGGGAATATATTTGAAGCATTGATGAGTGCTGCTCGATATTGTTCTTTGTATCAAATGTCACAAGCGTTGTACGAAGTCGGTGGGCAGTACCGTCGTAATTTATAATGTTTTAGATAAAGGAGTTTTTTATGAAACATAAAATTTCGAAAACGTTTAAAGTTGTAGCCATATTAGGGTTATTAAGCTTAGCAAGTTGTGCTCATCACCGCGACGTACGTCCAGGCACAGATGGTGTTCACCGTGTTGTTATACAAACTGAGGGTGGTGAACATGATAAGCAAGATGCTATTTCGCAAGCAGAACATTTCTGTAAAGAACAGGGTAAGTATGCTGCTATCGTTGAAGAAAAACAGAGCTATCAAGGCTCAATGGACGAACAAACCTATAAAAACGCAAAAACAGCTTCTAAAGTTGTAAGTGCAGTTGGTGGTGCAGCGTTTGTTTTCGGTGGTAAAAATGAAAAAACAGCAGGTGGTATTGGTTCTATCGGTGGTGGTATAGCAGATTCAGCACTAGGTAAGGCCTACACAGTTGAAATGAAATTTAAATGCATGTAGCATTTAAATAATGAATCAAGACGCAAAACTACCAATTGATAAAAAATGGTCTTATTTGAAAAACAATTTATTAAATGGACCATTTACAGACCAAGAACTTATAAGCGCCTACACTGATAAAAAAATCGAGTCACAAGATTTGATTTTAAATACAGTTGATCAAAAGTGGTATTCTATTGAAGAACTTCCATTTTTAAAAGCATCACCAGCACTCAGTGTTGCTCCAGCATCAAATAGTCACCAAGCCAAAGCAGATATCGCTTATCAAGAATTTAATCATTTTGTTAATCACCAAAGTTTTTCGTTGAACAATGAAAATAGCGTTCAAACAGTTTCGCAAGTTACACATTCAGCAACAGCTTTAAATAATAACACTGTGGATACTCATGCAACGTCGAAAGAAAGTCTTATTGAATCGCATATGTCTGATGATGAGGTTCGCAGGCATAATGAGTTGCTAAAGAGTCAGCCACAAATTGTTGTGCCACCATCGAGCGAAATGAAAACTAAACCAAGTATTGCGTTTTCCGGTATTCATGTCGAGGCAACGGATAGTGTACAATCTCAAAATGTTCGTGCTTCAGCTGAAAGTTTCTCTTTGAAAAATAAAATTGAATCACGTAAAAAAACTGTTATTTTTTCAGCAATAGCTGTTTTGGTTTTGATTTTATTAATAGCTTTAAACCTTAAAAAAGAAAATCCACAAACAGATTTAGAAGACGTTCAAACCATAGATGATAATTCAGCAGGTCAGAGTTCGAGTTTGAATAAAAACAATAAAGATGCAGCGGCCCCAGTCGAGCAAGTGAGTGCTGCAGGTGGTGATTCTGCGCCGTCTTCGGCTACCTCAGATAAAAGTGTGGCAGCAGCTGATATTAAAACTGAAGATCCTATGCTAGCTGCAGAAAAAAAAGCTAAGTATATGATTTATTTAGATCGTCATAAAAAGCTAACTGAGGAAATTAAAGCACAAGTTGAGATATTAAATATGCGCTTTAACAATAATATTAAGCAGAAAATTCGCGTTTCGAAATATTGGGATAAATATTACACAGAGTGGTTAGATGTGAGTAATCGAGTTCAGGCAGAAATCGATTTATCAGTGTCTGAAAGCAAAGATGATGCGGACATGTCTTTGATATTAACTAAGTTCACTAACTTGTATAATTCAGTTAAAACATATACAGATTTGTTAAATAGTAATTTGCGACAGTTTTTTAGTTCACAAAAACTGAGTGAAGAGAAATCTATCCAACTTGATGCTTTCAAAGAAAAAATTAATTCACAAGTTAACGAAGTTGAGCTTAAGATAAAAGATCTTGAAAAAAAAGAAGCCGAATAAAATTAACTGGCTTCTTCGTCTGGTTTGATCGGAGTTTTGATCATATCATCGACTTCGAGAGACATTTGTAAATAATTGATATGATGTAACATTGTCATTGTTTGTTTTTGATGACGTTCAAGATGTTTTAAAGATTCATCTAAATCTTTTGAAATCTTTTGATTGTGTTCTGCTAGTTTAGCGCCAAGTTTTCTAAGGTGGAGTAACTCTGTAGAGTAATGAGCATTTTCTTTTTTAAGCACGCTCGTTCGTTTTTTATAACGAATAAGAGCTTTGCGTAGTTGTATTGTTTTTCGAGTTTTCCATTTTTCAAAATCTTGAACTTTTTGATTTAAATAAGCAAGTTCGTTTTCGAAATTTGCAATAAGTGATTTTTTATTTTCTAAATCAGTCGCAAGTTGCATTTTTAACTGATCTTCTGCATTTACAGAGTTAGTATTGGTTGCTATTTGTAATTTTAAGTTTTCAATTTCAGCAGTTGTGCTGTTTTTGAGTTCTGTAATTTGATGCTCATATTGATCGATAGTTTGTTTTAACTGAGAATCAAACTGTATTTTCTGTTTATCAATGACTGATTGATAGTTTTTACTAACAAGACTTGCATTGACGTCTTGGTTTTGAGTGATCAGGTTTATCTGCTCTTCGTATTTTTGAATAAGATCCTGCATATTACGAGAATGGCTTTGGCGTATACTAGCTTCGATGTTTTCATATTGAGATTTAACTTCATTTTGAAAGCTTTCACGTGATTCAATAAAGCTTTTGATTTTAGCTTCATATTGTTGCGTAATGCGATCTATTGTTTTCTTATTCTCACTGTTTAGGTTTTCACTTTCTTTTTGATAATTATGCTTATTAAAAGCGATTTGCGTATCAAAATTAGTTTTAACTTCAGCCAACTGTATTTCGTATTTAGAAATAAGAGACTGAATTCTGTTTTCGTATTCTTGATTTTTCTCTTTATCGATGATTTCATTGTTGCTCATCAAACGTTGTAAATTGAGTTCGTGAGTTTTCTTAATTTCATCAACTACTGTTTTATGGCTTAACAGTTCATCGTTTTTGTGTTCAATGGTTTTATTCAGTTCATAAATTTCTTTGTTAAGCTTTTGAATGGTGAGTTCGAAACTTTCAGAACTTGAGTAAGCTTTTTTGACCTCGTCGACTTTTTGGTTATTAAGTTCTTTTAAGTCGTCAATTTGTTTAACGAGATTAGACTTATCATTTTCAAGCTGTGAAATTTTTGATTCAAAACTAGAAAACTTTTGTTCAAACTCTTGTATTTTGTTGTTTTTTTCGTGAGAAATTTTATGAAGTTCGTCGATATTATTATTTAAAACACTTAACTCAGAATCTTTTTTAGTTATGATTTCTTTATATTCTTCAAAGTTTAAATACAGATGTTTAATTGTGCTTTCGCTATGAGTCAGTTTAGTTTTTTCGTCTTCAATTTTGATATCACGGTCAGCTATGGCATCTTCTAGCACAGCTATTGTTTTATTCAGATCAATGACGTCTTTTTCGAGATTATTGATGAGCGTTTTGATTTCATTTTTTTCAGCATACAACTCATAAATTTGTTCTTCATGCGTTTTTTTGTTTTCAAGCAGAGTATTCTCTTTTAGATTGAGCACTTTATTGAGATTATCTATTTGAATTTCGAGTTTCGAGTTTTGTCTTTGTAAATGAGTGATGATTGATTCGCGTTTATTGAGTTCTTCGTAAAACTTTGTCACTTCAGCAATAAACTTAGCCTTAATGAGATCAACGTTAGTCTCATTCATTAAAATCATATTAAAATTAGGTTTATTCTGAGAACTCATTTATTTTTTAAACCCTACTCATGTCTTAAATGACTGTATTATTTCACATTTTATATTCGGCTTTTTTGAATAATGTCTTTATTTTAGATAGTCCTGATCTGAGCAAAACAAGACTGGGCTTCGGTCTGTGTGAGATCATCTAGTAAGGTCTAATCTCAATATGAGACAGAGACTTATGAAAGACTGTTAGCAAAATTTGTCGATGCATAGGTTTTCAACTGATGAGCTAAATTTTATGGGCTCTTGTCTGTTTAAAATAGGTTTTCGTTTTGCACTTTAAAAGTTGAATCGTAATTTTAATGATTAAGTGAAAGGTTTTGATATGCATAAATTGAGTTTAATTTTTAGTATATTTTTAATGGTATCTAGCCAAGTACATGCTTTTGGACGAGATCCTGATAACCAAATGTCTTGGGAAAAAAAAGGTAAGCAATCTGAACTCGGTGCTAATTGCGAACTTTTTTTTAAAAAAGTGCAAGACCGAGTAGCTGTCTTAGCTCAAGATTCTGCAACTCGTATTGCTTTTGAAAACACATATGCTTACTTAAAAGAAGAAAAAGATGAGCAAGGTCAGCGTCTTATCGTTTGTCACACGGATATTAAGATTGTCAGTGATACTGCCAAATTTCGTGTACGCGTTGACGAGCAATACAGATGGGTTTGTTTTGACGATGTTGCAGATTCATTTACTTGCGCTCATAAGTGGTCTGAATGTGAAAAGGCTAAAGAAGACGCTCTTAAAGCAGACGATGTTGTTGATTCATCAATTTATTTAAGAGGATCTTTAATAGATGGTAACATGTGCGTGATTAAAACTATTTATCGAAAAAAATAAAAAACTTTTAATCACAAGATTCAGATAAATTGGTCGCTTTGATTTGATGACCGTGCTCGGACCTATTAAAAATATATTTAATAGGTTCTTTACATTGAGTGAGTTCAATTTTTAATTCAGATTGATCTAGATTAAAATAAGTTAGCTGGGCATATTCAATCGTTTTTTGCTCTTTTAAATTGTGATTGAGATGTTGAAAAACTAATTCTTCGATTTTTTTATTACCCCAAAAAATAGGATCATAAGTATCGCAGACGCGCTTAAGTTCGTGGTTGTTTTTATAAAGATCTTGAGATGCTTGTTCGAGATGAGTATATCCGTAAACTATGCGAATTTGTTCGTGCTCGTCCTGCGAGAGTGGCGCATAGGGTCTTTGATAATTCCAGCCATAACCCCAACGATAATTTTGACGTGTTTGTGGGCCTCCGAATTGACCGACAAAAAGTCTGTAGACTTTTGCGAGCTCTTCGTGACCTGTTTCAGTTATACATTGTTTGAGTTCTTCATCCGCGGCATCTTTATCAGCTTTGGTTCCTCCGGCCCAGTAACGAGTATCATGCTTAACACAGCAATGAACCCATTCTCGGGGATTGTGGCTAACAGGAATTCCGTCCGGCGACGAGCTACAACCATCAGTGATAAAAGGACGCAAAATCTTTTGATCAAGGTTTTCTATTTTTGCCTTTATGTTTAACGGACCAACAGACATTCCGGTCAGAGCACTCAGATGCGTTTTAGATTGATTGAAACGAGTACTGAGCTCTGAGCGACACTCTGCAGAGTCGACATACGTGTACGTATCTTGAGTATTCGTGGGTGTTCTTGACTCTATGTTGTTTTTTTGAAGTGTAGTCGTTTGACATGCGGTTAAAAGTAAAATTAAAAAAGCAGCGATGTAATGAATCATGTTGTTAGAATAACACATTTTATTTGAGTTTTTCAAAAATTTTGTCTGCGCAGCGAATCCCATCAACTGCTGCTGAAGTGATTCCGCCAGCATAACCCGCACCTTCGCCGCATGGGTATAGTCCTTGATGTGACAAACTCTCGAGAGATTCGTCGTCTCGTGTTACTCGTAGTGGACACGAAGTTCTTGATTCCACACCGTAGAGCTGTGCGTTTTCTGAAATATAACCCTTCATGTTTTTATTAAATTGCTCTAGCCCTTGAGCCAGGCGTTTGTACATAAAATCAGGCAAAACTTGATCTAGTCTGACAGGAACAATTCCAGACGGAGAAGACGTTTTACCAAGTTTGTTGTCAGACGATTTTTTTAAAAAAGACATTAAATTTTGAACGGGTAGTTCTTTTGTTCCTTTTTGCTCGCGAACTGCTTTTAAAGCATTTGTTTCTAGCTCACGACGTAATTTCATGCCTCCAAGTAAATCCTGGCCAAATAGTTTTTCATGTTGAATGCTCATGACAATAGCTGAATTCGCAAATTCTGAGTTACGATTAAAATTACTCATACCGTTACAAACAAGTCCGTCGGCTTCAGTCCCACTCGATAAGACGTATCCACCTGGGCACATACAAAAACTATAAACACCAACGCCAGTTTTATCGTTGTGATCAACGAGTTTGTAATTGGCTGATCCAAGTTTTGGATGCTCTGAAAATTGTCTATATTGAATTTGATTAATGAGTTTTTGTGGATGTTCAATACGTAAACCCATAGCAAAAGATTTACCCTCAACATGAACACCGGCATCAAGTAAATGCATAAGAACATCTTCAGCAGAATGGCCTGTCGCTAAAATAACATTGTTTGATTGATACTTTTTAAGTTCACCATTTTTATTTTCGACGACAACGCCTTCAATAGATTTACGGTTGGCGTTTTGACCGTAAAGTAATGAACTTACTTTTGAATCGAAATGAATTTCACAGCCGTTTTGTCTTAGGAAATCACGAACTTTAGGAATGACTCTGCGAATTTTATCCGATCCCACGTGTGGATTTGAGAGCCATTGAATTTCTGCAGGTGCACCAAATTGAACAAGTCGGTTCAGAACATAAGGAATGTGTGGCGATTTAATACGAGTAATGAGTTTTCCGTCAGAATAGAGTCCGGCGCCACCTTCGCCATAGCAAACATTGTTGCGTGTGTCTAACTCACCATAGCGCCAAAAACGATTAATGCCCTTGATACGTTCTGCAGACTCTGAGCCTCTTTCAAATATAATACATGGAATTCCACGCTCAACTAAACGAATAGCGGCAAAAAGACCAGCAGGGCCTGTGCCGACGATGATAGGTTTTTGAAAGCTTGATAGGTGCGTTTTATCTTGGTCAAGTTTTTCGAGATCAAACTTTTCAATTTTTAAAATTTCTTCTTTGTCTGCGACTTCAATTGTGTAAACAAAATGGGGCGAATGTTTTTGTCTAGCATCAACAGATTTACGTAAGATTCGGTATTCGCCGTGATCTGGCACGAGCCAGCTTAAATGTTGCTCTAAATCATCATCAATTTTGACTTTAATATCTTTAAAAATCTTCGACATCGCCAGGAATTTATAGCAGAATGGTCGCATGTCAGCAATAACACAATTTCTACCTAAAAATCATTTAAGCTATATCGTTGGAATTCTTGTACATCTTCCATTACCGTCTATTGTTTGGACACCAATCATTAAGGTTTTTGCTAAAGCATATAATATTAATATTGCAGAAGCTGAAAAACCAATCGATCAGTACACATCTCTTGGTGATTTTTTTGTGCGTAGATTAAAGCCCGGAGTTCGTCCTTTAGGACAAACATGGGCGACTCATCCAGCAGATTCTGTAATTACGCAGGCCCAAATTATTCAAGATGGAAAACTGATTCAAGCTAAAAACAAAACTTATCATGTGAATGATTTTATTTTTGATCAAAAAGGCTTAGAAAAATACAACAACGGACAGTTTTTAACATATTACTTATGTCCAACTGATTATCATCGAGTTCATTCTCCTGTTTCAGGAACAATTCAAAAAGTTGTGCATATTCCAGGTGCTTTGTGGCCTGTAAACCAATGGTCAACCGAAAATATTCAAGAGCTGTTTTCGATTAATGAGCGTGTTTACGTTGAAATTAAAACTGATCGTGGATTGGTCGGTGTTGTTTTTGTTGGTGCCACTAATGTTGGCCAAATTGAATTAGCTTTTGATTCTGAAATTCGTGGTAATCAACTTAAAGTTTTTAAACCATTAGTTAAAGAGAATTTAAATATTGCTATTGAAAAAGGTGCTGAGCTTGGTATGTTTCGTATGGGAAGCACTGTTGTCATGCTTTATCAAAAAGGCGTTTTAGATTTATCTAATGAACAGCTTGATCAATTTCATAATCAAGCTGTTAAAGTGAATTCTAATTTTGCGAAGTAGTTTATTTTACCTGATTTAGGTGTGAACAGCGCATAGGAACCTTCACGTATTTATTGTCAACTTTTAAAATTAGAGAGCTAGGTAAAAAACTTAAGTCTTTTTCTTTATAGGGGTAAATTATTGACAATCGAGTGAAGTCTTGAGCACTAATTTTATGGACGACTTGCATTTTTTCAATAGAACCAGCTTCTTCCTCCACTAATTGTTTAATTACTTCTGTTTTGTCATGAACATCGTATGCATTCACTGATGTAACAACAATCCAATTAGCTGCACGGCCTTTTTCTTCGATGATTTCGGCAGTGAAAATCGACTTTTCGTTTGGCACTGGCTCAGACTCATGGCAGTAAATAGTTGTTCGTAAAGTTCCAGCGAAAGTTTTAGTGTTAAATATCAATATTAAGGTTGTTAATAAAAGTGTTTTTTTCATGTTTTCTCCATTTCTTATTGAGTTCAAAATTTAACATAATAACCAAAAAATACTTGTCCTGAAGTCTGCTCGTAGTAGACAAAAATTGTTAGTCGGCTGTCCAAAATTGAATCGATTATTCACGCTAAGTGATTGAAATTTCATTAAATTTTGGCACATTGCTTGCTCATCATTTCTAATGAATTAATTTTAGTAAAAGGTTGAATTATGGTGTTTATTAAAAAAGTAAAATCACTGGCAGCGAGCGTCTTTTTTATATTTTTTTGTTTGAATTCAAATGCTCAACAAACAGAGGTTATAAATCGCAATGGTGAACTCAGAATCACAGTTCCGGCAGTAAATGGAGTACATTCACCTGCTATTGTCTCAAAAAGAGAATTTGCAGATGGTGGGAGTCATTTATTTTTTGCTTTTGGCTCACCTGCACAGACTATAATGGCTAATCAAAAGTCTAATGTAGTAAAGAAATGGGATTTACAGTTTAGTGACTTGGCTTTGATGGCTGATTTTAGTGGTCACATTATTGGAGCAGCATATCCATTAGATTCTCGTAGTGAAATATATGTTACTGCACTACATTTGTTAAAAAGATCGCAATTTATAAACCAAAAATTTAAGAGTTATCAAGCTATTGGCTTTATTAATCCAAGTACAGGCCGCTTATATGACATTGCTTTTTTGATACCTACACATTCATCGGTGGCTGACATATTAAAATTTGCAAACTCTAATCTTGATTTGTCAAAACGCTTAATCGTGCAACACTTAAGCTCAGTTGATAGGAACTATGAGACTACATTTTCTAGATCTGAGCCAACTTTATCATCTTATAATAATGATTATGTTTTTTTGCGAAATAACGAAAATTCATTTCTAGGGCCAGGAAGTTCTGGAGCAGTCATTTATTCAGAAAATGACAGCCAGCCGCTAGGATCAGTAGTTTGTGCCTCACATATTGTTAATAACGAAAAATCGGTTCTCATTAGAGCTTTACGATTTTCTGTCTTGAGCTACTCAAAAAGCGTTCTTTTAGATACTCAAATGATTGATGGATTTGAGGTGCTACCTTGTGACATTTATGATGGGCGAAGAGCCGGGGGTGATTAATGCAAATTGAGGAAATGTTTAGAATAGAAGGATTATACGAACACAGAATAGCAAGTCTGACAAATTTATCTCAATATTCATTTGGTCATTATTTAGAAGCATTACTAGAACTAGAAAATCGTAACTTTGCTTGTTTTTATTCGAAAATGTCAGTTATTTATGATGCTGCCATTTTGAACCAAGAAAAGGCATTTATTTTATCTTGGTTGATTGTAGGCACTGAGGTTCAGTATGACATGACTAAAAGACATGAGTACTTAATTAAACTTCAAAATCTTCGGTCACAAGAGCTAAATCTTTACATAGAGTTTTTGTGTTATTATTTTGACAGTATATCTTCTTTTTTTGATGGCCTTCATGACATTTCTGAAGTCCAGATGAAAAAAGCGTTATCAACTGCTAATTTGATTAATTATAAAAGAGGTCAATCTCGGAGTTATTATCACCTTGCTTTAATTTACAAAGAAAAAAAGAATCTGCTTCAAGCTAAACAGATGATGACATGTTGTTATGATATCTGTGTGAACGAAGATTTTACTAAGACCAAAAATAAAGTGATTTCTATATTTGATCCACAAGATAATTCAAAAAATGAAAACATAGAAAATATAGAAAGCACAATTTCTAAAATTAAGTACGCTTTAAAGGAAAATGATTTAGATTATGCAAGACAACTCATTGTTAAAGCGGAGATCCTACGCCGAAAACAAAAAATTGGACGCAAAAGATTTTCTTTATATTATTATCGTATTCAGTATTTATTTATGATTCAAAATGTAAAATACGGGCGTAAACTTTTAGAAAAATTAAAAGATCCAGTATTACTACAAAAAAATTTATCTTTTATGAAAGGCTTAAGAATACCTTTGAATCATTCTGAAAGTGAGCAGCTAAAGCAATTGAATTACAAACTTTTTGATATGATAGATGGAATTTCTTTGGAAAATATATATGTTTCTAAAGTTAGGAATGAATTAATAAGGAAACTCTTTTGCACTTTAAATCAAAAGCAAATAGTTTCTAAAGAAAATCTTTTTGAGTCAGTGTATGGCATTTCTTATGATCCAGTTGTGCATGATTCAAAATTGTATAAACTCATTGGTCGTGCTAGAAAAGATACTTTTTCAGATGTCATAATCAATGATTATGGATCTTACAGTTTGAATTATGAAAATTATAATTGGATTTTCAACGATTGAAAACGTATTTAAAAGAAAGCTTTAGCTGGCTGGGTAACGGCACTCAGTGCTGGGTGTTTCCATGACTGAAATGCATCGTAGTTGTGGTAAGCTCACACGAATTTTTTCATAAAGCCATTTCGATAATAATTCAGATGTTGGATTTTCTAATCCAGAGACTTCATTTAAAACTTTATGATCAAGTTGATCTAAGATCGGTTTCATGATTTTTGTAATTTCATGATAATCAACAACCCAACCAATTTTAGGATCAAGATCGCCAACTAAAGTGAGAACAATTTTAAAACTATGGCCATGCATTTTTGAACATGGATGGTCTTTCGGTAAATGCGGCAAAAATCGTGCAGACTCAATTTGAAAATGTTGTTTTAATTCAAACATATTATAATCCTTTAGCTAAAAATTCGGCGTACTGTTTTGCAAAATAAGTAAAAATAATACGCGCACCAGCTCTACGAAATGCATAGAGGCTTTCAATCATGGCTTTTTGCTCGTCCATGGCTCCGGCAAGCGCTGCGAACTTGATCATGGCGTATTCGCCACTGACATTGTAAGCTGCGATGGGCGTGTTGATGTTTTGTGATAAGTACTGAATCACATCAAGATACGGAAGACCTGGTTTAACCATGATAATGTCAGCGCCCTCTTCGATATCAAGATAAGCTTCGGTAAGAGATTCTTTAATATTACGATAATCCATTTGATATGTTTTCTTATCGCCAGCTCTTGGCGCAGAATCTAAAGCATCGCGAAATGGTCCGTAAAAACTTGAAGCATATTTTGCGGTGTAAGCCATGATGCCAGTTTTTTGAAATCCATTATCTTCTAAAGCTTCGCGAATGGCGCCAATGCGTCCATCCATCATGTCTGATGGTGAAACAAAATCGGCTCCGGCGTCAGCATGAACTAAAGCCATTTGTGTTAAAATAGAGACTGTTTCGTCGTTCATGATTTGGTTGTTACGAACAAGTCCGTCATGACCATCAGACGAAAATGGATCAAGAGCAATATCAGAAAAAATATGAGCTTCAGGAAATTTTTGCTTAATGAGACGAATTGTTTTGGGAACAAGGCCTGCTGCATTTAGTGCTTCTGAAGCATTCGAGTTTTTAAGGTCATCATTGATTTTAGGAAAAAGTGCAAAGTGCTTAATTCCTAGTTTTAGACAAACTTCAATTTCTTTAAGTAATCCATTGACGTTGTATCTAGCTAAACCAGGTAAAGTTTTAATATCTGTTTTTTCAGCAGCACCCTCATGAGTAAAAAATAAAGGGTAAACTAGCTGTTCTAGACTGAGTGATGTTTCAGCAACTAAGTGACGAATTTCTGAAGTCGAACGTAGCCTTCTGGGACGAGTAGTCAAATTAAGACGTGAATCCATAAAAAACCGACCTTTTTTTTGTAAAATGACATTCAAATGACAATCAAATGAGAACTGAGAGTTATATTTGTTGTCGATGAATGACTTGCTTTTTTTGCATTTAGACCAATCTGAAATTGATCGTATTGATAATACCAATGCTTCAAATAGAAGTACATCAGTAAAATCAATACGTGCTTTCTTGATGAATCTAGCGAGTGATCAAAAGACTGAATTCAAAACGTGTTTGCGCGAAATTCATTTTTTATCGCCAACATATTTAACTGCAGATCAGCTCGATGTCTTGAATTTAATAAAACAAGAGCATCCAAATTTAATTTATGAATCAGAGACTGCTTTTTATTTCTTAATTGAGCTTTTGTGTGGTTTGAAGTCTCGTATTATTGGCGAAACTGAAATTTTCGGACAATTTAAAAAGTTTTATGATCAACTTGATTCTGATCAAAAAATTAAGTTTTTACCACAAGCCTCAATGAAATTTATCGTTGAAACCGTGAAATCAATTCGTGACTCTCATGTCAGGCATTGGGGGGCACATAGTTATGGCTCACTTATTCGTAAACTGATTAAAAGTCATCTTCGGATTAATGTTGTTGGCTTTGGACATTTAGCACAAGAAATCGAGCCCTGGATTTCTGAAAAAAAAGTCACATTTCATGTTCGAGATCTTAACAAAGCCCAAAACGAAGCTCTTGAAAAAAAACTCGCGATTGACTTAAAAGAGCATCAGGATTCTGATCAGTTTTCTGATGTCGTGATATTAGCAGCGCCCGTTTCAAGTGAGTTTTGTAAAAAAAGAATCATGAATGCTCAGCTCGTTATTGATTGCCGTGCTCTAGATGATAAGACAACAAGCATTAAAAATGACAGTCTGTGCCCAGTCATTGAACTTAAAGACCTCTTTGATTCTTTAGATCATGAAAAAAATAAACTGGATCAAGAAAAATCAGAAGTGCAAAGTCTGATACAGCACTTCATTTCTGATTTTTATTCTCGCGAATCCCACAGACCTATGGGATGGTATGATTTATGTCTTTAAAATTTTTGAAAATATCAGCACGTTCATCGCAATTGGCCAAATTACAAGCTTACATGGTTGGTGATGCGTTGATGCAACAATATCCACATTTAAAAATTAAATATGAATTTCGTGAATCACTCGGTGATAAAAACTTAACAGATCCTTTGTGGAAGATGCCTGAAAAAGGCGTTTTCACTGAAGACTTTTATGAAGATCTTGTACAAGACCGCACAGACATGGTGGTGCATTCATGGAAAGATTTACCTGTTGAATCTAAAGCTGATACTTATATATCAGCGACATTACCCAGAGCGGATCAGCGTGACATATTAATTCTTAAAAAAGATCGTGCGCATAAAAAAGACATCAAAATTTTTACTTCTTCGCCAAGACGTGAGTACAATTTAAAACCATTTTTCTCTAAAGCTTTACCAGGGTTACCTGATCAGATTTCATTTCATAATATTCGCGGCAATGTGCCAACACGTTTACGCAAACTTTTTGCTGATGCTAGCGTTGATGGTCTCGTTCTAGCTAAAGCTGCCGTTGATCGCTTTTTGCAATCATCACAAGATGATTTGCATGAAGTTCAAAAAGAAATTCGTCAGTATTTTAATGATAATCACTGGATGGTATTACCGCTATCAGTTAATCCAAATGCTGCAGCCCAAGGAGCGCTCGCGATAGAAATTAAAAATGACCGCGAAGACTTACATAAAATGCTGACAGCTATTCACGATGAAAAAACATACAAAGCAGCACAAATCGAAAGACAAACATTGAAAAAATTTGGTGGCGGCTGTCATCAAAAAATTGGTATTTCTTGTTTATATAGAACCTACGGTGAAATTTTCTTTCTTAAAGGTATAACTGATCAAGGTAAAGTTTTAGATGAGCATAAACTCACACCGCAATTTAGCCATCAACGTGTTGAAAGAGCTTTTAAAGGCACTTGGAGTTCAAGTTCCTTAAATCAGTTTACACAAAGAAAAAATTTAAATTTTGCTTTTGATTTTGAAAAAGAGCGCGTTGGCTTTTTTGTCAGTCAAATCGCGGCATGGACAGATGACTTTCATCAGCAGTTTACCAAATCTCGTCATAAGCACTACGTTTGGGCCGCGGGTTTAGAGACTTGGAAAAAACTCGCACAAAAAGGCATTTGGGTTAATGGTTCGGCTGAAAGCTTAGGTGAGGATGAAAATAAAATGGTTGATACTTTATCAGCTAAATCATCTTGGTATAAAATTTCGCACGACCAAATCGAAGATAAAAAAAATGTCATCATGACCTACAATATCTCTTTGAAAATAGGTGATGATAAAATTGATGAAGTTGAAAAACAAATTGATTCATCTGAAATCATTTATTGGACCAGTCCTTATTATTTTTCAGAGATGTTTAAGTTATTTCCACAAATTATGCAGAAAAAACATGCCAGTGGAGTTGGTCACACTTTTAAATACTTAGTATCTAAATTTCATATTCAACCTTATTTATTTTTAAATGAGCAGGAGTTCAAAAAGTTATGAGCACAAATACGCAATCTCGATATATAAAATCAACAGAGTTGTTTGAAAGAGCAAAACAAGTTGCGCCGGGTGGTGTTCATTCTCCTGTACGTAGTTTTAAAGGGATGGGACAAGCTCCTGTGTTTTTTGAAAAAGCAGAAGGTGCGTATTTATGGGACGTGCAAGGTCAACGTTATATCGATTTTTGTCAAAGTTTTGGTCCATTGATTTTAGGACATCGTGATCCTGAAGTTCAAGAAGAAGTCTTACGAATGGTTCATACGGCTTGGAGTTTTGGTGCTTGTGAGCCGTATTCGCTTGAATTGGCTGAATGGTTAAAAGCACATTTACCATGGCTTGAAAAAATGCGATTTGTATCATCTGGTACCGAGGCCGTGATGTCGGCACTGCGAGTGGCTCGTGGCGTGACCGGTCGTGAAAAAGTTTTAAAATTTGATGGTTGTTATCATGGTCATGTTGATAGCTTATTAGTATCAGCGGGCAGTGGTTTAGCTGGTGAAGCTGTATCCTCGAGTGCTGGAATATCACAGGCAATAGCAGGGTTGACACTCGTTTGTCCACTTGATGATGAAAAAAAATTAGAAGAAATATTCACAGTTCACAGTCATGAAATGGCGGCAGTGATTATAGAACCATTACCGGCCAACTATGGTTTATTACCACAAAGAATTGAATTTCTTAAAACTCTAAAAAAACTATGTGTGAAACATAATGTCTTATTGATTTTTGATGAAGTGATTTCTGGATTTCGTGTGGCTTTAGGTGGAATGGTTGAGCTCACAGGAATAGAACCAGATCTTGTGACTTATGGCAAAATTTTAGGTGGTGGATTTCCTGTGGGTTGTTACGGTGGCCGCCGTGATTTGATGGACTTAGTTGCGCCTTTGGGGCCTGTGTACCAGGCCGGAACGTTAAGCGCAAATCCGATTGGCATGGTCGCGGGGCTTACGACTCTTAAAAAAATGAAAAAAGAAAACGGTTGGAAAACTTTAAATACGCGCGGACAACTCTTAAAAAATAAACTGTCTGGAGCACTCGCTGAAAAGAATATGGAGTTTGTTCAATTTGAATCTTTGTTTTGGGTTCATCAAAAAACAAGTGAAGTTATTAGAGATCAAAATAAAATTCCTAAAACACAAAGCGAGTCGTTTAAGTCTTTATTCTTAGGTTGTTTGAACGATGGTGTTTATTTAGCGCCCAATGCATACGAAGTTGGCTTTTTATCATTAGCTCATACGGATAGTGTTTTAGAAGAAGCAAGCCAAATCATTATTAAAAATTTAGCATAATCAAAGAGGATTTTTTTAAAAGAATATGTTTGTAAAATCGAGACTCAAAGTTTATTTAAGTGCAGCTTGGCTTATTCTAACCTTTTCAATGGTGAGCTGGTGGTTTTTATATGCTTTAAGTATTGACGATCATCAAACTGTTGCTGAAGTTCAAAAACACAACCGAATGATTAAATGGGAAGGTGGCACCTTATTATTTATTATTCTAGTGGGTGGCTTATTTTTGATTATGTATGTTTACCGAGACACTGAACGACATGAAAGATTGCGCTTATTTTTCTCAAATTTTTCACATGATATTAAAACTTCGATATCTCGAATCAGATTACAAGCTGACGTTTTAGCAGAAGAACTTTCTGAGCATAATGTCGAACAGCGTTCAATGACACGATTACTTGCTGATTTAAATCGCTTGGATTTACAGTTAGAGAATTCACTGCTTTTAACTCATGTAGAAGATTCAGCCTTACTTTTTGAAGACATCGATCTTAAGCAATTGATTACAGCTATTCATCATGATTTTGATCGCATTCGAATTGAAGTGTTGCAAAATGCAAGTATTCGCGCAGATCAAAGATCATTAAAAAGCATCTTGAGAAACATATTTCAAAACTCAGTACTTCATGGTAAATCAACAGAAATACGAGTCACGAGTGAATCAATAGATATCAATACTCTTAAAATTAAGATTCAAGATAACGGTCAGGGATCTGAATCTGACTTAAATTCTTTTGGCAAATCGATACTGCCAATCAAGCAAAATCAAAGTAACGGTATCGGACTTTATTTAGCCTCGCGTTTAATGTCTAAAATGTCGGGCCAGATCACTTTTAATCAAATCAAGGGCCAGGGCTTTGTTGTTGAAATCACTTTACAAGGAAGAATACTCTCATGAAAAAAATATTCTTACTTGAAGATGACGAATCACTTGGTGAGATTCTTTCTGAAAGACTCAAAAAAGAATCACTCCATGTTTTATGGAGTAAATCAATTGCAGAAGCCATTAAAAATATTCAATCAGATACACATTGGGATTTGGCATTATTAGATGTGGGCTTGCCAGATGGCAGTGGTTTTGATTTTGCTGAGACTTTACAAAAATATAATTTTGAAATTCCATTTATGTTTTTAACAGCACAATCAGATGCTGAAAATCGTCTTAAAGGTTATGAGTTAGGTGCACATGAGTTTATCCCCAAACCATTTCATTTAAAAGAGCTGATTTTACGTTTAAATCATGTTTTGAAAACGCATGCAAAAGCAGAACACTATGACCTTGAACATTGCGAGGTTAGAGTGAGTGAATTAATAGTCATTCATAAAAAAAGCACTCGCAAGCATGTCTTAAGCGCTAATGAAATGAAATTATTAGAGTTACTTATTCGTAAATCGCCTAAAGTTGTACACCGTGACGAAGTTATGGATGTTATCTGGGGAGAAAATAAAGAACTCAGCCAACGAACAATTGATAATATGATACTTAAAATTCGTTCAGCACTTGAAGAAGATCAAATTAAAATAAAAACAGTACGTGGTATTGGTTACCAATTCATGAATTAAGGACAAGGATAATATGAATATTTTATTTCAAAACGCTCTCGCTCACAAAAAACAAAATACACCACCAATATGGTTCATGCGACAAGCGGGTAGATACCATAAACATTATCAAGCACTGCGTGCAAAACACAGCTTTGAAACACTTTGCCGTGAACCTGAATTAGCAGCACAAGTGGCATTAGGACCTATTCAAGATTTTGACTTTGATGTGTCTATATTATTTAGTGATTTGCTTTTTCCATTAGATGCTATGGGCTTAGAACTATCTTATTCAGATCATGGTCCGCGTTTAGAGCACTCTTTAGCAAAAGGTTATAAATTGCAAAATTTTAACTTAGAAAAAGCTCTATCAGAATTAAATTTTCAGTCTGAAGCGATTAAACTGACTCGTCAGGCTTTACCATCACATAAATCATTGATTGGTTTTGTGGGTGGGTTTTGGACATTGTATGTTTATGCTGCTGAAGGCGGGCATGCGGGTAGTTTAATTCCTGCCAAAAGTCTATACCAACAATCTGAATTTTTCGTGCAAAATTTAATCAAGCTTATCGAAGGCAACATCCAACAACAACTTGATGCTGGTGCCGAAGTTGTGATGGTGTTTGACACTTCTGCCGGAGAAGTCTCATCTAGTTTTTATAAAGAAAAAATTGCTCCAACATTGATTAAGTGGGCACATCAATTTCCTGGACGCTTAGGGTATTACTCAAAAGGAACTCAGCCTAGTTTTTTTAGCGAAGATTTTAAAAATGCGCCATGGGCTGGTCGCGGTGTTGATCATCGTTGGGATTTAGCTGAAACTTTAAAAAATAACAAACACGGTTTTTTACAAGGTAACTTTGATCAAGCTTTACTTTTTCAAGAAACAGATGAATTTAAAAGATCATTGAATACATATATCACACAACTCAAACAATTAACTGATGAAGAACGTGCTGGATGGGTTTGTGGTTTAGGTCACGGTGTTTTACCTAAAACACCAGAACATCATGTTAAGATGTTTATCGATACAATCCGTCAAGAGTTTTAATTGTTCATGATATAAGGAAAGTGAGTCTCTATGGCTTTGCAATTTTCAGAATTACTTAAAAAATACGATGTTCCAGTACCACGATACACGAGTTATCCAACAGTGCCATCATGGAAAGAAACACCAACATCAGATGAATGGTTTCAAAGTTTAAAAGCGACACTGACCAATCAAAACTCATCATGGTCGATGTATTTACACTTACCATTTTGCGAAAGTTTATGTACATTTTGTGGTTGTAATACGATTATTACAAAAGACCACTCAAAAGCTCATCCTTATGTTGAAGATATCTTAAAAGAATGGTCTTTGTATTTAAAAAATGTACCAGAGCTTGCGACAAAACCCTTAAAGCATATTCACTTAGGTGGCGGATCTCCAACATTTTTGAGCCCGCAAGAGCTCGAATATTTAATATCCTCACTTTTTAAAACACTGACTCTTGCTGATGAAAACTTTGAAGCCTCTATTGAAGTTGATCCTAGACGAACAACAAATGAACAGTTAAAAGTTTTGCATAAATTAGGATTTAATCGCGTAAGCCTTGGTGTGCAGGATTTCAATGCTGAAGTTCAACGGATTATTCATCGTGAACAGCCTTTTGATATGACTAAAGCGATCACCGATTCTGCCAGAGAACTGGGGTATACATCTGTTAATTTTGATCTTATCTATGGATTACCACTGCAAACTAAAGAAAGACTCATTTATACAGTCGAAAAAACACTAGATCTTAAGCCTGACCGAATTGCATTTTATTCTTTTGCTTTAGTGCCTTGGATTAAACCAGCTCAAAGATTATTTAAAGACTCTGATTTGCCAAGTTCTGAAGAAAAAAGAGAACTCTACGAAGTGGCGCGCGCCATGTTTTTGAAAGCTGGCTATCGTGATATTGGTATGGACCATTTTGCTTTAGAAAATGACTCATTATTTGAAGCTTATCAAAAACAAAAACTTCACCGTAATTTTATGGGGTATACTGATCAAAAATCAGATATTTTATTAGGACTTGGAATTTCATCAATTTCAGAAACTCCTGATATGTTTCATCAAAACGAAAAACTATTACCAAAGTACCAAGAGCAACTCGCACAAGCTCATATTCCAACTCATCGTGGGCATAAACTCTCAACTAAAGATCAAGAGCAGCGTTTAAAAATTCTACAAATCATGACTCAATATACTTATCAATGGAAAGATGATTCTGAGTACAGTGCCTATAAAGAAAGAATGTCAGAATTAGTCAACGAAGGTCTTGTGACTTTGGATGTAAAAGGTTTTAAAGTGACAGAGACTGGTCATCCATTTTTACGCAACATTTGTGCTTTATTCGACGAGTATATTCCTCAAGTTAGACCAGATAAAGGACTTTTTTCGAAATCAATTTAATAGCGCGAGATCTATATGTCTAAAAAAGTTAATATCATTGGTGCAGGATTTTCAGGACTCACTGCCGCTTATTATTTACAGCAGCAAGGTTTTGACGTTCATGTTTATGAAAAAGCTGAAACTGTTGGTGGGCTTATTCAAAAAAAACAAAGTGATTATGGTTTTTATGAAACTGCAGCTAACGGTATTATGGGGCAAGCTCATATTATTAAGTTTTTAGATGATTTAGGTGTTAAATACCGACCATCGAGCGATAAAGCTAAAAAAAGATTTATTTTACGTGAGAGATTAACACGATGGCCTCTTAAGTTTGTTGAGACATTAAAACTTATTTTCAAAGTTATTATTAATTTTCTGATACTTAAAAAACATAAAAAAATAAATTACTCTGGGCTCAGTGTCGCGAAGTGGGCTGAGCAGTTTTTGACAATTGAAGCCAAAAAATATCTTCTAGAACCAGGACTTAAAGGTATATACGCTGGGAGTATCGACGAACTCAGCAGTCAATTAATCATTCAGCCATTATTTAAAAAGAAATCTAGCAATTACAAATCCATTATTCCGCTTGTATCGGGTCATAATAGTTTTCATGATATTCTTGATCAAATTAAAGAACGTCTTATTTCTTTAGGTGTTCAAATCAATTTACAAACAGCCAATGCAGAGCAAATCGTAGAGCAATCGCTGGCCGAAAAAACTCCGGTGATACTTGCGACATCAGCCAAAGATGCTTTAAGTTTAGTTGAGAAATTGAGAGAACAAGATCAAGGCTTAAAAAATGTATTTAATTTTTTAAAACAAATAGAACTTGTTCCAATTGTGAGTGTAACTGCTTTTTTTAAAGATCTTCCGAGTGATCAGTATATTGGTTTTGGTGGTTTGTTCCCACAAGCTGAAGGTTTAAAACCTTTGGGTGTGCTCATGAATAATGTCATTTTTAATCGTCCACATTCTTATCATTCAGAAACTTGGATTTTCGGCGGAGCATTTGATTCAGCTGTGATTCAAATGACAGACGCGCAATTTAAAGAAGCCATACAAGCAGCACGTCGCAAAATATTTCAATCGGATGCAGAAATTCTGGATATGAAAATCACACGTTGGGATAAAGCTTTGCCCCATTTTACACTCAAACATGAAAATAACTTAGCCCAATTTAAACAACATCCGTTGTTAAAACTTCACGGTAATTATCTCAATGTCATTGGGGTTTCTAAAATTATTGTTGAAAGTCAAAAGTTAGCTCATGACTTGAAAGAAGTATCAATTCAAGAAATACTTAAAAATCAATAAATAGTTGAAAGTCGACAAAATGAAAATTGGAATTATCTTAAACAACATTGGTACACCAAAAAGCTACTCTCCTGCAGATGTTGGTGAATATTTACGTGAATTTCTAATGGATAAAAACATTATCGGAGCACCTTGGCTCATTCGCTACATACTGGTGAACTGGATTATTGTACCAAGAAGACAATTTCAATCAGCTGAGAAATATAAACGTATTTGGGGACAAAACAAATCACCACTGCTTGAGATTACAGAGCAATTCAGTGAAAGTTTACAAAAAGAACTTGGCGATCAGTATGTCGTCGAAATTGGTATGCGCTACGGAGATCATAACATTGCGCAAGCTATTCAGAATTTAAAAAAACAGAATGTCGAACATATTATTTTTGTTCCTTTGTATCCTCAATTTGCACAAGCAACAACAGGATCAGCTGTTGAATTATTTAAATCTCTTATGAGTCAAGAGACGCTTAAATACAGCATTACACCAGATTTCTATAACAAAGATTTTTTCACGCAACAGACAGCGTATAAAATGCAAAAAGAAATCGATCAAGGTCAGTATGAACATATTGTGTTTTCATTTCACGGCTTGCCAGAGTCACAAGTGCGCAAAAATATAAAATGTGAATTAAATCAAAAATGCTGTGAACGTTTAGAGCAGCAAAAAGCCGGTTGCTATAGAGCGCAGTGTTTTGCGACGGCTCATTTAATTGCACAAAAGCTTAAATTACCAAAGCAACATTACAGTGTGACATTTCAATCACGCCTTGGGCCCACTCAGTGGATAAAGCCTTATACACAAGACACCATCGTGGGATTTGCCAAGGATAATATAAAAAATGTTCTTGTTGTAACACCGAGTTTTGTTGCAGATTGTATTGAGACGTTAGAAGAAATTGCACTTGAAGTTAAGCATGAATTTATAACAGCGGGTGGCTCTGACTTAAAGCTAGTTTCTTGTTTAAATGCTGATGATGGGTGGGTTCGTGATTTTTCATCCTGGATTTCGAAAGAAATCAGCTCTAAAATTATATGAAAAGGACTAATATGAAAAAATCAGTTTCATTACATTTAGCCAAGCAAAACTTTAAATTTTCATCAGCGCATTTTTTAATATTTGATGATCATTCGGCTGAAATGTTACACGGGCATAATTACCAAGTTCGTGTTCATATTGCAATTCCTGATCAAATGATGAGTGAACAAGATTCAAAAGGCAAAATTGGTTATGCAATCGATTTTAATATTATCAAAAAATATATCAAAGCCGAGCTTGATCAGTGGGATGAACATATTTTGCTACCGCGTTTGCATCCAGATATGACGTATAAAATATCAGCTGATAAAAAAAATCATGAAATTAGGTTCAGAGATCGATTTTACTCGTTTCCGGCAAATGAAATTATTTGGCTTGATATAACCAATACGAGTGTTGAACAGTTATCTCAAGTTTTAGCAGAAAATTTTATAAACGAATTTCAAAAATATAAGATCAAAAAAATTAAAGTCGAAGTCGAAGAAACTCGCGGGCAGTCTGCTTCGACCACATTGTCGATTTAAAAATCTCAAAACCCAATTTCATCAGCTGTGAGCTCTTTTTTAATGCGGTAATTCCAGAAACAAATATTACCTGGATTGTTAATCCAAAATTCAGAGCGATCTTCAATAAGTTGTGGAAACCCATTGCATGTCGTACTTCCTAAATCAGCAATGTTTGTGACGACAGACACAGACCAATTCCAAAAGTTTTTGTTTTTTGAACCCAAATTTCGATTAAAACCTTGGTGCCCTAAAACGACTTGGCCAAATATAATTTTCTCTAAATTTTTATTTTTGATTTGATCACGAGCTTTTTCGATCAGTTTTGGGTTTGTGATTTTAACGATGAATTGATCATCTTTTGATGTTTCTATATTCTGAACTTGCCTTGGCGCTATTAAAAAATAAACAGCATTGTTTTCCGGCACACTTTTTTGCACAGTTATATGTGTTGGCGTAACATAAGAGTTTTTGTTTTTCATGAATATCTTAGTATTTTGGCTTCCGAATACTTGTATTGAATTCGTTTTAGCATCAGTCTCAAGATTGATAAATTTGTGTTCTCGAGAACTCAGATTAAATGTTTGTGTCGTAACCAGGTTGTGATTCAGGTCGTACTCAAAAACGTAAATATCATTTTTCAGAGCACTTAAGTTAGCAACTTCAAGCTGTTTCTTGGCTAAAAAAGATATATTAAATGTAAGCATTCCACCTTGCTGAGAATTAATTTCTGGTAATTGTGACGGTTGGTTATCGAGACATTTGCTTGTTATTTTAAAATCTTTTGAGGCTTGAATTTTACTATTTAAATTTAAAATCGAATAATGTTGTTCAGTATTTGCCAAATCATTTTTAAGTGAAAAATCAGCTGTTTGGTAAGGCTCAACTGTATATCCAGTTTCGTCAACGAGTGAAGTATTCCAGGTCTGTAACCAAAAAGTTAACTTATTTGCAGACAAGTTCTCTATGACGATTTTCTCATCTTGACAGATTTTAGCTAAGTGAAAAACCTCAGCAAAGCTGATCTGGGGTATGCTTATAAATAGACCAAAGTTTATAATAAGGAGTGATTTTTTCATGTACTTTAGTTCGGTCCCAAGTTCTAAGTCCTTGAACTAAAGTCTTATAAATATTTGATTTTAGTTAAAAATCTAGACTTAAGGGTGGCATTTTTACAGTCTAAACAGTCAGTTTGTTTTCATTTAGAATGATGTAATTGAAAATCATTTTCATTTAAGAGAACTCTTGTTATCCCGGTAGCATGAAAAATTCGACATATACATTAAAAGGTTTCAAAAGTGATTTCGTAAGTGGTGAATCATCTCCTGAAGCTGATGCTTTATTGATTCAACGTCTTATGGATTTTGGATTGTTTCCAGGAATAGAATTTCAAATTGTTAAAACTATACCGCTGTCTAAAGTTACCGTTATTCAATTTTATCAAACTCTATTAGCTCTGAATGAACAGGAGTTCCAATGTCTGAAATTCTCTTAAACACAGATGCTCCGAAAATGAAAAAATTCTTACTTGTTGGATCTCCTAATTCAGGTAAGACAACTCTTTACAATTGGCTGACAGGATCAAAAACGAAAACAGTTAATTATCCTGGAGCAACTGTTGAGTACAGCACAGGGTATTTAAACTCGTCGTTAGCCAAACTCACTGGAGTCAGTGATATTCAGTTTATCGATACGCCAGGAATTTACTCGCTAGAAGCTCAGTCATCAGATGAAAAAGTAACATTAAATCTTTTAAATCGTGCGAATAATGTTCAATATGATGGAGCCATTGTTGTTTTAGATGCCACTCAGTTAAATCGTCAATTGTTACTCGCTAAAGAAATTGCAGAATCTGGTGCCAACACTATTTTTGTTTTAACCATGAATGATCTTATCTGCAAAGAAAACAAAAACATCAACTTAGATCAAGTTAAAGCCTTTTTGAAAAGTGACCAAGTCTATATTTTTGATGGTTTACTTGGTCAAGGAATTGATTCTTTAGTTAAAGCTTTAGGTGTATTTAAATCTGATTCACCGGTGTTTAAATACAATCAGATCAATGAGAATGCTAAAATCGAAGAGCTTAAGCTTATTGCTGATTTTATTAAAACCAAAGCCTATGTTCACAACCAAACTGAAAAAGACTGTGATAAACAAAGACAATCGCAACTTGATTTGACTCTTAAAATAGATCAGTTTTTATTGCATCCAGTTTTTGGTTATGTTTTCTTTTTTGCTTTTATGACTATGTTTTTTGCTTCAATTTACTGGATGTCTGCGCCAATTATGGATTTGGTTAATGCGAGTCTTGAGTTTTTAGTGACAAAATCAAAAGATAATATACCAGGTCTATTTGGTGAATTCGTTGGTGATGGTTTGCTCGCGGCAATCGGTGGAGTAGTTGTTTTTATTCCGCAAATATTTATTTTATTCATTGGTATTGGTCTTTTTGAAAACACAGGTTATTTATCACGTGTTTCAGCTTTGATCGATGGTCCACTTCGTAAAATTGGTTTAGGTGGAAGATCATTTCTTCCGATGTTATCTGGTTTTGCATGTGCTGTTCCTGCACTTATGGCAACTCGAAATATCACTTCTACAAAAGAGCGACTGATCGCACAGATGGTTATTCCGTTTATGAGTTGCTCTGCGCGTTTACCTGTTTACGGATTGATGATTGGCTTTTTATTCAAAGGTGAAAATCATTTAATGGCTGGTCTTGTTATGTCGGTTTTGTATTTTGCATCTTTACTTATGGGTTCACTGGCATCTGCAGTTTTGGCTAAAATTATTCAAAGTAAACAAAGCTCTCGATTATTAATGGATTTACCTTTTTACCGTAGGCCACGTCTTAAAACGATTTTGATTCAATCAGTAGAAAAATCAATTTCGTTTGTTAAAAGAGCCGGTCCAATTATTATGGTTTTGGCGATCACTCTTTGGTTTGCAACGACATTTCCAAAATCTGATAATCCTGAAACGGCACAACCAAGTTATGCTATGCAAGTCGCGCAAGCTATTGAACCAGTATTTAAACCAATGGGTCTTGATGGACGCGTGGGATTTGCACTTCTAGCATCATTTGCTGCGCGTGAAGTATTTGTATCCAGCTTAGCTGTATCATTAAGTGCAGATATGGGGGGTGACGATGAGAATCAAGACCCACTATTAGGTAAAATGCGCGAAGCGCAATTCAGCGATGGTACGCCAATATTTACTGTGGCAACTGTTGTTGGAATCCTTATTTTCTTTTTGATTGCAACTCAGTGTTTATCGACAGTTGGTGTTCTTAAAAAAGAATCAGGCGGTTGGAAATGGACTCTTGTGCAGTTGTTCGGAAGTAACATTATTGCATACACTCTTGCTGTCAGTGTTGTTCAATTACTGAAGCATTTTAATTTCTAGTAAAATTAACCAGTTTGATCTCATAATGAAAGCAGTAGCCTTTAAAAAAAGTTCTACTGCTTTCTTTTATTATAATAATACCTGCGGTACCAAGATGATGTTTTTTTCCATAGACTGAAATAAGTTTCGTGTGGAAATATATTAACTCTAAAGATCGAAAACGGTTCATCAGTTAAAAATAAACCACCACGATCGGTGTTTACAGCGAAATCATAACCAGCAGCTTCAGCAAATCCAGCAGATCTTTGATCGATATCTCCATAAGTGAACGCAAAGACATTTACATTTTGATTAAACTCTAAAGTGAGAGATTTTTTAGACTGCGTCAGTTCTTGTAATGCATCTTGATCAGACATTTCAGTCAATCGTTCGTGTTTGCAGCCATGGCTGCCAACAGCAAATGCTGAATGACTCCATTTTTTTCTTTGATCTTGGGTCATGATCTTATCGGCTTTATCCGGATTATTTTCATCCCAATGGTTATGAGTGATTGTTGGATCAGCCAATAAAAAAACTTGAGCATTAAATTTGTATTTTTTCAAAAGAGGGTCGGCGTTTTTTAAATTGTCTTCGTAACCGTCATCAAAAGTTAAAATAAGTGGTTTATTCGGAAATAAATGAGCAGGTTTTTTAGCTTGAGCAAATTCTTGTAATTCGCTGAAATTGAGAGTTTTAAATCCCCAAAACTTAAAAAATCTTAAGTGTTTTTCAAAGCGAGATTTGGTTACAAATATTTTATGAACTGAGTCTAAATCCTGATCGGGAATTTTATGATACATCAAAACAGGAATCCATTTCGGATAAATTTTGTATAAATAACTCATTTCGTAAATTTTGATAATCTTGGCATTTATCTTTGTAAGTGAAAACTCGTTTTTGGCGGCTAGGGCGATAGCTTCGAGTTCGCGGGATTGTAATTCGCGTAACTCTAAAAGTGCTTTTTCGATGTCACTTGGTGTGACAATTGGTGAACCAAAACTTTGGTTTGTGATATCACCAAAATTAGACTCAAGAAACGAATGGTAATTAGAACGTCTAATAAGGCCATGGTAAAGAGCTTCGCCAAAAGCAACGCAAGGGACACCTGACAAAGTGGATTCAACGCAGACGCGTCCTGAGCCAACTATAAGGTCATACTTTTGATAAAACTCAGCTTTAAGTTCAACATGAGGAGTAAAAGTGATTTCAATATGTGGTGGTAAAGTAAAATGTAAATCAGTTTTTTCAGACCCCACGATATCTATAACATATTGAGTATAGATCGTTTTGGATACTTGGCTTAAAGCTTGTATAAAATTTAAAGTGCGATCTTTTTTAGGTCCGCTTAAACGGCCAATAATTGCGATACGCAAAATTTGAACAGGGATATTGAGTTCACTTTTTTTGAAAAAGAATTTTTTTAAATCAACCCCATTACGTAATAATTTAACTTTACTTTCAGCGTAGTTAAACTCATTAACGAGCTGCTTTTGAATATTTTCACAAACGGGTATTTGATACTGTCCGTAGTGATTGATTATTTTTTTTGAAAAAGAAACATGCTGACGTCCGTGTATTGAACTCACATGAGCTGTTGATGTTAATCGCGTGGCCCAATATGCAAGTTTAGCCGCAGCACGAGAGTGTGAATGAACAACATGTATTTGATGTTGTTTAAGAATTTTTCTAAGTTTAAAAACACTGTTCCAAAAATCAAGGCCATTTCGCGTTTCGACATTGAGTTGAATCTGTTCAGCTAAACTTGGAAAAAAAAATCCATTCGAGATTTGTAAAACTTTATGTTGAGAGGCTTTTTGTTCAGAAATAAGCTGACAGGCATAGACCTCTGCACCTGTGAGCTGATTTTGCGAAAGTAAATGGGCTATATTCACAGCCCTTAATCTACACCATTAGTCGTTAAAGGTGTACATTTTTCATCAGCTTGATCTGGGATATCAACAGCATGAGACCAGTCTTTTTCAAACAAGTTATTGAGTTCTGTTTCGATATGTTGATCTTGAAAAACAACGCCAAGCTCACGAGCTTTTGTGAGTGAGTTAATCGAGAAATTTTCAGATCCTAAGAATAAAACTTGTTTATCGACATGCAAAGTTTTGGCATGAATGTATGGAATATCTGTTGTCGCTGGTGCAGGTGTGCCTTTGACAGTAACACCTTTGCTTTTAAGATCTTTGAGTGCAGTAAGTGCCTGACTGCTAGGCATTCCCATACCACAGATAGAGGTCAGGACTCTGACTTGAACTTTGCGTGTGGCTGCATTTGCTAAAGCTGTATGAATACGTGGATTCCCCATGTTTTCTATCCAAATTTCAATAGCTTGGTCGGCAGAGTTGATAAGATCAACAAGCTTTGATTCAGAGTTGTTTGGACTCCAAACAAGATTCTTGTTTGTTAACTCGGGCGTAATATTAGTGTTATTTTTGGCGTTTTCAAGATCTTGATTGTAGACCTTCAGTATTTCAGTGATCACAGAGGCATCAGTTGTGAATATGCCGAGATCACGCATTTCAGAAGTTCGAGTGATAAAATTCATTGTTGAAATAAAAGCTTTTTTATCATCGATAACAAACATCTTCCAATGACTAATTGAAAAACCTGTTGTCGCGGTTACGATATTAGCGCCAGCTGATTTAAGCTGATCAAAAATGGCCTGGCGTTTTGTGTTACTTGTACAGTATTTATCGCAAATAATATTAACTATAATACCACGTTTAACTTGTTTAGTGAGTTGATTGCCCATTTCTGATGATGAGATGCCGAATATACCGATTGATATTGATTTCTCAGCTTTGTCAAAAGCGTCGTATAATGGTTGGTGGTTTTGCTCAGGCGTCGTTACAAGTTCAAGTTGGCCTAAATGAGGTAGATTTTGAAGCCAATCGGCTTTAGGCGTATAGCCAAAAACTGATTGCGAAATAAAGAATGTTAGAAATAAGTTAAAATTGAATTTACCACTCACTTGGGCCCCCTCAAATGATGCCGTCATTTCCCTATGTTTTTTTTAAACTTGCAAAATAAATCTAAAAAAATTCAACGGATTGACGCAAAAATGATGATGCACTGGTTAAATTATGATTAAGAATTATTCAATTTTTTACGAAATAAAATTTTAATTTGACCTCGTGTTGAAGTCTCTGTTCCGACAATTTCAAAGCCTGAAAAAATATTAAGAGCGATCATAGCTTTGAAACGATTTTCAGATTTTGTTTCAATGTATTTATATTTTTTATGCAGAGCCCACTGGTGTTGTTCGTGCATTAAAATTTTAGCAATTCCAAGACCGCGATAGTTTTCATCAACAGCGCCAAGCCAGCTGTAATATCGTAAAATATCGAGTTCGTATCCTATTTTAAAGCCAATAAGTTTATCACCATCAAAAACACAAATGAGTAAAACTTGATCTTTATGTTGCAATCTTTGATAAAATTTTTCAGCGCTAAATTTTTCAAAGTTTTTTTCGCAAAGTGCAAAAATTGCAGTTTCAATATCTGCTGAAATTTCGTTAAAGAATTCAAATCGTAAATCGCATGCTTTAAATCGAGGTTGTTGTTTGTTGTTGAATGAACCAATTTCATTGAACACTTTTTTAGGACGAATCCACACTTGAGCTGTTTCGTTTGGGTAAAGGCACTCATAAACTATGTAATCAGATAGATCTTCTGAATGTTTTGCTTCTGCTATTAATTTGTAGGGTTTATTTTTATAATGTTTAAAGTAGATAGGGGATTGTAAAATTTTTTTAGTGTTCATAGATGTAATTTAATTAATTCATAAAGCGGATATATTGGCAAGTGCTGCTCTTTTATAAACGATTTCAGATTTGTTTGTTAAATAAATACTGTGTAATTTGACTATTGATAAAATTGGAATTGTGATCTAAGTCTAGGTTTTTAAAAATAAGTCAGCATGTGAAGTATTTCTAGTCTTGGTCCAGTTAACTTTTAAAGTCTCAAACCGATAGTTCATCGTAACCATATCTTAACAAACCGAAGGTGATCCTATGAACTTTTTTAGAAAAATGAGCTTTAAGTGGAAGTTGACATCAATGATATTGTCTCTGATCGCAGTCATGATTATGGCAGCTATGTTCAACTTATTTCAAATGAAAAGCACATTTCAAGCGGCGTTTCTACATAATATGCAAAATAACGCCAAGTCATTAGGCGAAAAGATTAAAGTGCAATTTTACGAAAGATACGGCGATGTTCAAGCTTTTGCGTTAAATAACTCGATTCAAACGATGAACCCTGCTGATATGCAAACTGATTTAGATGAATATGTTACTTTATATGGTATTTATGATTTGATTTTAGTTGTCGATACAAAAGGGCAATTTGTTTCTTCAAATTCAAAAGATGCAAGTGGTTTAGCTGTTAACACAGAAGAACTCAAAAAATCAAATTATGCAGACACTGTTTGGTTTAAAGCAGCCATGGCTGGTCAATTTACAGAAGATAAAAAAACAGGCTTTGTGGGTACATTTTTTGAAAACACAAACTATGATCCTTTATTTAAGAAAGCATTTAATCAAGATAAAAAACTTTCAACGGGTTTTACTGCTCCGATCAAAAACAGCAAAGGTGAAGTTGTCGGTGTCGTGACTAATCGTGCAAATGTTAAATGGTATGAAAACGAGTTTCTAACATTATTTGAAGGTTTAAAACTAAGCGGTGATGTAAATGCTGAAATGTATTTAACAGCGCAAGATGGAACTATCTTATTCAAGCATGTCCCATTTGAAACGCAAGGTAAAAATGAAGCCATACACGAAGAATCAGTTATCTTTAAAGAAAATATTTTTAATGGAAACGATACTTTAGTTCAAATAGCTAAAACCTCTAACGAGGGATCATCAGAGGATTTTGATCCAATTCATAAAGTTAAAGATTTACAGGGTTTTTATCGTTTGAATGGTGAAAAATGGATTGCAGATCTCGGTTGGTTAGTTGTTGTTTCAGAAGATTCAGAAACTGCATTAGCACAAGTGAATAAATCAGTGTTGTTATTTTATCTTATTCAAGGTGTGTGTGTGGCTTTGGCTGTTGCAGCATCAATCTTTTTCTCAGTCATTATTAGTAAAAAAATAAGTCAGCTGACTGATTTATTATCAGGTAACTCTGATGAAGTTGATCGTGAAGCAAACACGGTTGCAGCTTCAGCGACTCAATTATCTGAATCCTCAACAGAGCAAGCTGCCGCTTTACAAGAGACAGTTTCTGCAGTTGATGAGATTTCGGCTATGGTTGAGAAAAACTCTGATGGTGCAGAAAAATCACGTGAGATTTCTAATTCATCAAAAAGCTCTGCTGAAAAAGGACGTGAAATTGTTGAGCAAATGATTCAGTCGATTCGTGATATTGAATCAGCAAATAGTGAAATGTCTCACCACATGGAGCAAAACAGTCAAGAATTATCAGAGATCGTAAAACTTATTTCTGATATTGAAAACAAAACTAAAGTGATTAATGAAATCGTGTTTCAGACAAAACTATTGTCATTTAATGCATCTGTAGAAGCTGCACGTGCAGGCGAGTACGGTAAGGGTTTTGCTGTCGTCGCAGAAGAAGTTGGTAATTTAGCGCAGATGTCAGGTCGTGCGGCTAATGAGATTGCGACACTTTTAAATGAATCAGTTACAAAAGTTGAATCAATTGTTAGTGATTCAAAGCAAAAAGTTTCGCATCTGATGACTGAAAGTCAAAGCAAAGTTCAAATTGGTACACAAGTCGCAGAAGAGTGTGGACAAGCACTTGGCGAAATTTTAACAACAGTGTCTGAGTTAGACGTGCTCGTTGAAGAAATTGCAACAGCATCACGTGAGCAAAGCACAGGCATACGTGAAATTTCTAAAGCCATGGGGCAAATGGAGCAAGTTGTGCAAGAGAACTCAAGTGCTGCACAAGCATCTTCGGTGACAGCTGATAATTTAAAATTAAAATCATCTGAACTTAAACAGGTTATAGTTGCTTTAAATGAGTTTGTTGATGGTGAGCCAACTGATGATCATAAACCAACAGCTAAAGTCGCTAAAAATGTTGTTCCATTTGAGCCTAAAAAGGCCGAGAAAAAGAAAAAAGCTAAATTGCCAGATGCGCAAGCTTCAACGGCTGCTGCGCCAGTAGCGGTACCGGTTAAAGCATTAAAAGCAGAGCCTACCGATCACCACGAAGTTAAAAAAGCTGCTGGTGGAGATTTCGGACCGTCGTCGAAACACCCTGGTTTTAAAGATTAATGTAAAATATTACCAAATTTAGGCTAAAATTATCGCTCGTGAATAAACTTAGTTCCTTAAACGGGGTTTTAAGTTTATTCTTCGGCGATGAAAAAAACACCAGCCAAATCAAACCTAATCGCAGAAGCTAACAAACGCAAAATCGAAGCTCAAAAATCTGGTTCTATCGCAAGTTCATTTAGCCAGTTTCAGCCCAAAAAACAACGTAATGAAAATAACTCGAACGTTGGACCTTCTTGGGGTAGACGCAAAGGAAATTAAGTCTATCTTGTGTGGTGCTACGATAGACTTACAATGGATTTGAGTTTTAATAAGCACATCATTTGTTTATTCAATTTTAGTAAACTCATATTGAACTTGATCATCGATATAAACTATTTTTGGCTTTTTATCATTCGTAACTCTAAATGGTAATCCACCTGACCAGGGAGCATCAGTCATGGTCAACATTTTTTCGCCACTTTTTTCTTGATAGGTGCCTATCTGGCTTTTCAATCTATCAGATTCGATATAAAAACTATTTTTGTTTTTAATAATTTTTATTCTTCCTAAATCGGCATTTTCATATATGCCTATAGTTTTTTGTAGCCATTTTACATCTTTTGATTTTGTAGAAATTTTAAGCTTTGTTTCGTGAGCCATTTTTTTATAAAATTCCTTTGAAAAAGATAAAAGTTCTTCCGACTTAGGCTTTGCGCCGAAAAGCATCTCAATTAGTTTTTGTCTTAATGAATTGCGAAATCCATTAACACCACCTGCGTTGGATTGAATTATCATGCCTATGTTGTGCTTTGGTAAAAAGAAAAGATCATGAGTAAATCCCATAGTGTTACCACCATGACCAATAATTTCTAGACCTTTGTGATTTTCTATAAAGAGGCCTAGCCCGTACTTAGTATTTTCATCGACTTTGACTCCTGAAGTACGTCTTTTGATAATTTCATCTTTTGAAAAAAGCCGTTTACCGTCAACCGATTGGCCGTCATTGAGCTCCATTAATAAATATTTTGATAAGTCATCTATATTTGACCAAACAGAACCAGCTGGCGCGACAGCATAAATCATATCATCAGTTTTTTGTGGAAAAGAGGCCATGATACCATTTAAATTGCGAGAGTGGGGAGTTGCGAAATTTGATAATTTAGATGAACTGAGTTTGACAACAGTGCTAGTCATTTCGAGAGGTTTAAAAACCAGGTCATTCATAGCATTTTCATATTTATCAAATAATGTTGTCCCCTTGTTGTAAACTTGACCGCCAACCATGCCACCAACTGCAACTAAGTGGTTCGAGTATTGAAAAGTTTCGCCAAAACCTGTAGTAGGTTTAAAAGTTTGAAGTTGTTTTAATGTGTCCTCAAGATTGTTAGTTAATGAGCCTATTACGAACTCCATATCTCTTCTGGGCATTCCAGTACAAGCACATGCCGCATGTTCAACGAGTACTTTATTTGTAATCGAAGGGTCAGCTAATTTAAAGTCAGGCAGTATTTTATTAATTGGAGTATTCCAACTCAGTTTTTTTTGTTCATCTAATTTCGATAACATTAAAGTAGTAAGAGGTTTTGTCGTAGAGCCGATCATAAATAAAGTTTCAGGAGTAACTAATTCATGAGAACCTATTTTTTTTACGCCAAACCCTTTACGATAAATGACTTTGTTGTTTTGAATGACGGCAATAGATGCACCAGGAATAGATAGATCGGTCATAGCTTTTTGAATAAATTTGGTTAATTCAACAGTTTCTAAGGCATCAAACTTTTTAGGCGTAATTTTACTTAAATCTTCTTTTTGAAATTCTTTAGGATGCCAAGTATCGCCAACAATTTGTAATTGAGCTGCACGTTTAGAAAGTCCTGAATTAGATGCCTTTAAAAGCAAACAGTAGGCCGTGTTTTTGAAAGTACGAATAGAAGATAACACAACATTATTATCTTTTAATGGTGTTTCGTAGGTGATTTGAAAAGTTTTTTCCCAGCCATCTTTTGATGGTGGGTTAACTTTTTGAGAAATTTTAAGATTAAATGTAGGATCCACTTTTTGCCAAAGCTTTAGTGAAAGCTCGTCAATATTTGACTCGAGTGGGGTTTCGAGCAGATAGGCTGTTAGATCACCTTCTGGTGAAACGATTTTAAAATATTCATCGTCATAAGACCAACCTGGTGAGATTTTAAATGTTGAATTTTTTGTTTTGATTTCTTGCTCTTGGTCGTATTTAACAAGTTTGGCTTGTGCTATTTCGAGCTTGTAAAAAAATATCATTAAAAAAAATATATTCATTGTTTTAAGTATTTGATTTAGCAATTGACTATTCCTGTTCATATTTTGTTTGTGATTCATTTTTATCATCTATTTGCTATGCAATGCAATGTGGAACTGCTTTGATAGAGGATATAGTAGATTTTAAGAAAAAGGCTAGTTAGTTTTTAACAATTTTGACATAATTTTAATATGAAAAATAATGAGATTACTTTTGATTATCCACAAATAGAAAAATTAAAAATTAAAACTCGAGATTATATTTTCAAAGCTCAATACAAAAAAGCAGAACAATATTTACTACGACAAAGAAAGAAATATCCTAATCATCTATTTATTCAATCAACATTAGCTGCAATAAAATACGAAGTTGCTTTTTACAAAGATGATAAAATCATGCAAAAAGAATTTGCTAAAGCGGCTAAGCGTTTAAAAAACTTACTCAAGTCTAACTCTAACATTAGAGAAGAAGATGGCTATCGCAACCTAAATGAATACTATTGGTTTTCGCAGCAGTATAAAAAACAATACCTACTTGGCGTGAGTAAGATTAAACTAAAAAGTAAGCGCGGATACTATAGTCAAGGTGTCGGTGCTACTCATTACGCCGCACAATTAAAATCTGAAGGTAAAGACAGAGATTCATACCTATGGGCCAAAAGAGCAGAAAAAGCGTGGTTACATTATTTTAAGCACATTACAAAAACATATTATGATCCATGGGCTTGGTATGCGCTCAGTTTAGGTTTGCAAGGTAAGGCCGCCGCGATGGAAAAGGCGATACAAAAATCAGCTCAGCTATCTTTAAGAAGTGTGAAACACCCATTTTTTAAAAAGGTGAGAAGACTGGCTCAGGTTGATTAGGTATGTTAGCCTTGCGTGATTTGATCTTCATTTGAAGTTATATAAAGGAGATCAAGTCATTAGTAGTGAGGAGGCTTTTCTCCTGCCGCGCGAATTTCATTTTGACTTTGAAATTGCTCATCGAGAGCTTTAATTTTTTTTTGCAAAGAATCAATAATTTCTTGCTGCTTGTAAAGCACTTGGTGAAGGTCTTCGATAATGACTTCTTGGTGCAATATTTTCGTTTCAATGTCGATAAATCTTTTTTCGTCCATAGATTATGAATCCCACTTATTAGAGACAAAGTAAATATGGTTCATCTCAGTTAGTTGTGAAATGCTAGGCGTTAAAGTTTAGGGAAGGTTAGTTGCGGGACAGGATGCTGCAGAACCATTTGAAATTATTAACATAAGTCCAACTTAGTAGCATCGACGTATACAACTAAAGTCTAATTTGTATACTATAATATAATAATAGCTATTATTTTTATATACTATAATATAGTAAATACCGATATATTGGTATACTATAGTATAAGGAATTTATATGAAAAAGAGCACTAAACTATCTAAGCCTAAAAGAAAAATACTAGATCAGAAGCTTTCGCAGTATTCAAAAGTCAATTTTTCTGTTCCGAAAAATGGTTGGATTAAAGCGATTAGAGAAGCTTTAGGAATGACTACGACTCAACTAGGCGAGCGTATGAAGATTGCTGCTTCTAATATAACGATACTTGAAAACAGAGAAATCAATAAAAAAACAACTCTCGAAACGATGGAGCGTGCAGCGACCGCAATGGGTTGTAAATTTGTTTATACTCTAGTTCCGGATGTTTCTCTAGAAGAAGTCGTGCGAACTCAAGCAAAGAAGTCTGCAAAGTCGCTTATTCAAGAAATTCATCACCATATGAAACTTGAAAAGCAAAAGGTGAGTGCAGAGGTTGAAAAAGAACAAGTCGACGAACTAGCAGAAGAAATACTTAATAAAATGGATTCAAGATTATGGCGAAAAGAAAAATAGAACCTCATTTCGAAATGCCAGAGGGTGCGACCCCTCTTGATCTTGACGAAATACAAGGATTACTTATTGATACGATTATGACTCAAGGAGAGCTTAATTTCGCCGAACAACAAAGTATTATTGAATCTTCCAAATGGATTTTCGAAACAAATCATAAAAATATTTTAACCGATCAGTTTTTTAAAAATCTACATAAAAAAATGTTTCAATCTGTATGGGCTTGGGCTGGTAAATATCGCACGACGAATAAAAATATAGGCGTAGAACCACACCAAATATCGACTGAAATTAAAAATTATGCGATGACTGCGAATATTGGATTGAAAATAAAACTTATGATTGGATCGAAATTGCTGCGAGATTTCACCACAAGATTGTCTGGATTCATCCTTTTGCAAATGGAAATGGTCGATTTTCGCGGATTTTAACAGATATTTTATTAAAAAAATACAAACAACCTCCATTGAGCTGGGGGCGAAATACTTTTTCAAAAGATGATTTCTCAAGTGAATCGAAACTTCGGACAGAATATATTTCAAGTCTTCGCGATGCTGATAATAAAAAATTTCAAAAACTTATTTATTTTATCCAAAGCTAAAGTTTTTTTTAGTCTTCTTTTAAAAGACCGTATACAGCCGAGTCATAAATTTTGTATTAGCTTTTTAAATTTCATTATGATCTCCGAATGACAATTACATCTGTATCTGCATCAGAGGTGTCGTCATGAGGACCATTGTAACTTTCAGAGTTTACGTTAAGTTTAACTTTGATTTCTTTAACAGATGAAATTTCGCTATAGCCGCCTTCATAGCCATCGACTAAGACTAGCGTATCTGATGAGTAGGTTTTTAATTTTTCTATTATTTCACTGACAGTCATATTTCCTCACAATACTTGAAAATACTAATCTGATTTCTATTTCTAGCACATCAATTTTTGGACGTTACTATACCTGCCGTGCAGTACGGCTGCACATGGCATAATTTCATTATTTTTATTTTTTTGTGAGAAATTGGGTTTATTTTCAGAAAAAATTGGTTGCGGGGGCAGGATTTGAACCTACGGCCTTCGGGTTATGAGCCCGACGAGCTACCAGACTGCTCCACCCCGCGATAATTGGTTCATCGAATCTATCTTTAGATCTATGTAATGTCACACTTTATTTTTATATAACCCTTTTTATTTGGTTATTAGTGCAAGTTTGATGCATGTGCTTAAAAATAAAACAACTCTTTACATCAAAACTAATCACAACAAGACTATTTCTTTTTCCATTTTTTCTGTGGTTTTAATTGTTCTTCGGCTTGAGCGATCATATCGGCAAAGCTTAAATCTTCGTTATGAACAGCATTCGGCACGAATTGCCCCTTGTTCACTTTCATCAGCGGAATTGGGCTTTGTAGAAACTCTTCGATATCGGCGAGCTTTTGCGTTTCTTCGCTTGAGCAAAATGAAATAGCTTCGCCTTTTTCAAAGCCACGACCTGTACGACCAATACGGTGAACATAGTTCTCTGGTGCGTCGGGCATATCGTAATTAATCACAAGGTGAATCAGCGGTAAATCGATACCACGAGCTGTGACATCTGTAGCGATAAAACAGCCAGACTCAAGCTTACGAAATTGTGATAAGCTCTTATCGCGCTCGGCTTGCTCCATTCCACCGTGCATTGTGATCGCAGCAATGTTGTTTTTTTCAAGATGTGCCGACACGCGCTCAGCGCGCACTTGTGTTCTGACGAAAATCATAACCTTAAGATCAGGATTTTCTTTAAGAACGTTAACCAGTAAGTGTCTTTTCTCATCCATTTCAACTTTAACAAGTGAATGCTTAATGTTTTTAGAAACCATTTTTTCAGGTGAAATTTGAATACGTAAAGCTTTCGAACTAATTTGTGAGTAAGCAAGTTTTTTGATTTTAGGGTTTATCGTGGCCGAAAAAAACAAAGTCTGATGTCTTTGTGTTAATAATCGTTTTACGCTTTTAATATCATCAATAAAACCTAAATCAAGCATATGATCGGCTTCATCAAGAACCAAAGTGCTCACTTTGCTGATGTCGATAACATTGCGACGAATTAATTCAAACATACGGCCAGGAGTCGCAATAAGAACGTCAACACCACCATCAAGCTGTTTGATTTGTTGATCATGTTCAACACCACCATAAACAGCAAAGCTATTGGCTTTCGTGTGACGGGATAACATGGCAAAGACTTTACCAATTTGTTGCGCTAATTCGCGGGTAGGGACTAACACCAAGCACTTAATACCATAGCTGCGTTTACTTGTTTTAAATGAATGAATTTGATGAATAATCGGTATAGCAAAAGCAGCTGTTTTACCACTGCCTGTTTGAGCGATAGCTAAGACGTCTTCGCCATTGAGTATTGGCGGTATAGCTTTAAATTGGATATCTGTTGTGCGAAAGAATTTGTTTTCGAGTAAATTATCTTTGATTTCTTGTGCTATAGGGAATTTGTCAAATTTCATAGCATGTTATGACATAGTCTTTATTATTGGGCAAAGAACATTTTAGAGTGTGTAAGTTTTTAGCTAGCTAATGGGTTTACCGATTGCTGTTTAAGCGGAAGAGTGACTTTAAAGCAAGTATGTCCGTTTTTAAGTTGATATTGAAGCTTTCCACCATGCATTTCGATGATGCCTTTTGAAATACTCAAGCCCAAGCCAGTGCCTTTGCCGACATCTTTTGTGGTGAAAAAAGGTTCCATAATTTTATCCTCGACATCAGCTGGTATACCAAGACCTGAATCGACGACTTCAATTTGAATTGTGTCCGTGTTAATTTTACTAGCGTTAATTTCAACCCACTTATCATTCAGGTTCTCTATAGCATCAATTGAATTTGAAACTAGGTTCATAATAACTTGAGAGATTTGAACTGAGTTACAAGTTAATTCGATATCTTGAGGGCAATTAATTTTAAGATTGATATTTTTCTTAGCTATTTTTTCTCGGCAGAGGTCGGTAACTTCATTCACGATTTTATTAATTTGAACATTTGAGTAAGGATCTTGTTCTGAATCTCGTGAAAAATTTCTGAGACCTTTTACAATAGCTGCTATTCTTTCAACAGTCGACTCGATATCGGTTAAGCTTTTATGAATGCTATTTTTTTCAGTTTCTTCAATAAACAAACGCTTAATCTGATTATTAACTTTTTGTGATTTAATAGATATGATTGTGAGTGGATTATTGATTTCGTGAGCAATACCACTAGCCATTTCACCTAAAGTTGAGAGCTTAGCTTTTGAGTAAAGTTGAGCTTGTGATTCTCTATTTTGTTTTTCGAGATTTTTAAGTTCTGTGATGTCAATCACAACGGCAAAAAAGCCATGAACTTCATAGTTGATGATATCCGGAATATATTTAGCGAGAACATGTCGGTTTTCACCATTAGGTTGGGTGAGTACGCGTTCAAACTGTTGTGCTTCGCCAGCTAAAGCTTTTTCTATAAAAGCTAAATTTTTTAAATAAACTTCTTCGCTTAAAAGATCTTTAATGTGTTGACCATATATTTCACTGGGCATCTTGCCAAAATATTTTGTGTAAATATTATTGCTGAGGCGGTTTTTTAAGTCTTTGTCCCAGTAACCAATCATAGCCGGAACACTGTTGATCGTTTTGTGTAAAAAATCAGAACTTTTTTTAAGTTCAGCATAAGCCATTTTTGCATCATCTTGTGCGCTTTTAATTGCAGAGTTTTTAAAATCAGATTCGATTTGGTAACGTCGAGCAGCCGTGTAAAACAAATAGCTGATAAGAAAACCAATAAATAATACGCCTAAGCTTAAGTAATTTTCATAGCTCATGTTTGCATACGGCGTAACATCTGCTTTGATAAGCCAGTTTTGACCAGCCATTGAAATATTTTGAGTCCATAGAGCACTTTCATTCATTTTTTGTGACTGATGAGAAGTGTAAATGAGGTTGTTATCCTGAGCGTTGCTCGCCACCTCGTAGACTTCAAAATGAACTGATTCGGCACGTTGTTGGGCTGCAAAAGAAAAAATCTTACTCGCCAGAATCGGTGAATAAGCCCACCCAATTAATTTTTCCGTGCGTTCTTGTTCAGTGGCAGGGGTTTCAAATGTCGAGTAAACTGGAACATAAAATAAAAATCCAGGCTCTTGTTTTTCGGCCTGAACAAGTTGTATTGATTTTGTTAAACTTGGTTTACCTGTTTTCATGGCCATGACTGCAGCGTCTAAACGGTGCGATTCATCAGAAACAACTAAGCCAATGGCTTTTTGATTGACGGCGATCGGTTCAACATTTTCAATGATAAATAAATAATCTGAATTTCTTAAAGGATTAGTTGTATCACCCAAACGTTTTAAATTAAAATCTGGATTGTGTTGTCGGATTTTAGTAACGTACTGCTCTAGATCTTTTTGTGCAATTTTTTTGATGTATCCAATTCCGATAGCACCTTTAAATGTATTAAAATTATGACGAGCTAAAGCATAATTATGATATTCTTGTGAATTAATATTAAATTTAAAAGCGTGCAACAAGCCAACATTACCTTCTAAAACGTGATAATATTGATTTAATGATATTTGAATATCCTCAGTGAGTTTTTCGACGACGTGCTCAAAATGATCTTTTTTGTTTTAGTTTTATATTTTCTTCAACTAGGTATGACGCCAAAACAGCAAAAGCTAGCCCGAGCGCAAAAATAAATTTTGGCTTTTGCAAAATAAAAACTTTTAATGAGTTAATAGCTTTAGTTAAGAGCACGCTTATGTTTCGGCTTTTGCAGATTTATTTTAAGCTAGAAAAAAGTCCATATCTTGCTTACTATAAGATATAACTTTTAAACTGGACCAATAAATATGATTTAAATCATATTTATTGGTCGTTGTACGGTTTAATTTTGAACAAGAGGTATCTTAATGAGACGTGATTATAAATATATCGTTTTAATTTGTGTAATAGCGGCTATCATTGTGTCATTTGTCATTTTTAAAAAAAATAAGCAATACGAATCTGTTGCTCCTAAAATTGGTCCAATTAACGAAGCAATTTATGGTTTAGGTACAGTTAAAACTGACGAAAAATTTTCTTTTAAAGTTGCAATCCCTAAAACCATTAAAGATTTATATGTTAAAGAAGGTGATTTAGTTTCAATAGGGCAAAAACTATTAGCTTTTGACGATGGTATGATTGTGAAAAGTCCAATTAAAGGAACTGTTTCTAATCTGCCAAGCAGTATTGGCGAAAATGTTTTTACAGACCGGCCAGTTATAGAAATTGAAAATTTAGATAAACTCTATATCGAAGCCGTACTAGATCAGCAAAGCACGATGCGTGTTAAAAAAAATGAAAACGTCAAAATTAGTTTCGAAAGCACAGATGCCGCAACGTATGCCGGTAAAATTACGTCTTTATATCCATCAAACGGTCAGTTTTTAGCAAGGCTTGAAGTTGCTCAATTGCCAGCTCATATTCTGCCGGGTATGACAGCTGATTTAGCTGTTGAAGTTGCACACAAAGAAAGTGCATTGTTGATTCCAGTGCGTGCTGTGCAAATGGGAGTGGTGCTCATCGAGCGCAGTGGCCATCAGCAAAAAGTTAATGTTAAACTTGGCATTATGGATCAAGAGTGGGCCGAGGTTATTTCAGATACAATTTTGCCAACAGATAAAGTTTTGGTGAAAAAAGCATTATGATTTTTTTAGCGCTTAGGTATTTACTTGCTCGTAAAAAACAAAGTTTACTCACTTTATTGGGTGTGGCTTTAGGAACGGCTGCGTATATTACGTTTTCAGCTATTATGACGGGGTTTCAAGGATTCATTATCGATCAGCTTGTTAATAATGATGCGCATGTTCGCATTAGTGCTCGTGACGAGCGTAAAACAGAACAGCAATTTCAGAGTTTATTCTTTAAAGACATTGAACACACTTTTTGGGCGACAGTGCCAAGTGGTCAAGATCAAGCTTCTAAAATTGATTATCCGCTAGGGTGGTATGATCGTCTCAAAAAAGATCCACTCGTGTTATCTTTTGCACCTCAGATCGGAGCTCAAATTGTTTTCACGAAAGGCGGCTTAACTCAGGGCGGACGTTTACAAGGGGTCATTCCTGAAGCACAAGTCAAAGTGACAAATATAGAAAACTATATGCAAGAAGGATCATTTAAATCCTTAAGTATTGGAGCCAGAAGAGTTGTTATAGGAGCTGGTTTACTTCGTAAATTAGGAGCTAAGTTGAACGACACGATTCTTGTTTCAACAGGTAAAGCTGAAACAATACCTTTTAAAGTGACTGGTGTTTTTAAGCTTGGTGTGACAACACTCGATGATGCCTATGCTTTTGCTCATTTAAAAGATGTTCAAACAGCTATTAAACGACCTAGTGAAATTACCGACATCGCAATTAAATTAACAGACGTTAATTTGGCCCAAGAATTTGCACATCAATATTCTTATTTTGGTTTAGATCAAGTTAAAAGTTGGGATGAAAATAATGCCAACATTTTAAGTGTTTTTAGTCTGCAAGATTTTATTCGCAGTTTTATTACGATTGCGATCATGGTTGTAGCATCTTTTGGTATTTATAATATTTTAAATATTTTAGTCAATCAAAAGCAAAAAGATATCGGTATTTTAAAAAGTATGGGTTACGACAGTGAAAATATTAAAACATTATTTTTAGTTCAAGGCCTTATATTAGGTATTTTAGGTGGCTGTATTGGTTTACTGATTGGCTTATTGATGAGTGCTTATTTGTCGACATTAAAGATTGCCGGTATGACTGATCATTTAATGGTGAATTTCTCATATCAGATTTATTTGACTGGTTTTTTGATGGCGTCTTTATCTGCTATTGTATCTTCGTATTTACCAGCACGAGCGGCAAGCAAGCTTAAACCCATAGATATTATTCGGAGTGGTGAATGATTCAGGTTACGGGGTTAAAAAAATCATTTGGCACGCCTGCACAAGAAATTTTGCACGGTTTAACTTTTCAAATTGAGACCGGTCAGTTTGTTTCAATCACAGGTCGTTCTGGTTCGGGTAAATCCACATTGCTTTATTCAATGAGTACTCTGGATAGCCCAACAGCCGGTGAGGTTTTATTTGATGGAGTTAATATTCAAAAATTACCAGATCCTGAGCAGAACGAATTTCGCAATTTAAAAATGGGTTTTATTTTTCAGTTTCATTATTTGTTGCCAGAGCTAACTGCACTTGAAAATGTTTTAATGCCCGCGCGGCGAACTGAAAGACATATTCAATTAAAAAATAAAGGTATGGACTTGCTAGAGAGCTTTGGTTTAAAAGAGAAAATTAACCGATTACCTAAAGAGCTTTCGGGTGGTGAACAGCAGCGTGTTGCTATTGCCAGAGCTTTAATTATGAGTCCGCAATATGTTTTTGCAGATGAACCAACAGGAAATCTAGATTCAATCAATGGTCAGACTGTCATGAAGATCTTATCTGAACTAGCGCATCAACAAAAAACAACTGTGATTTACGTCACACATGATCGCGATTTCGCAGCACTAGCAGATCAAAAAATATTTTTAGTCGATGGTCGTATGCAAGAATAGCTATCTGTCAACTATCTAATGTATCGACACCTGTGTGGCAAAAAGTGCTTTAGTATCAGAGATTTAATTTTAAATGAGGCTTAATTTATTTGATTGGTTACTTAAATTGCAACGTCAAGGAATGTTATCAATTTAAAAACTAATTAAGGAAATTATCAAAATGAAACATATTTTAAAAAAATCATTTGTAACCTTATACACTTTAAATTCTTTCTATAGCCAAAATGTTTTTGCAACTGACAAAGATTTGTCAACAGAATGGAAATCAATGTTTGGGGCATGTATTAATTCAGAAGGTTCTTACACAGATAAGGTCCGTGAATTTTCGCAAATAGCAGGTTTAAAGCTAAAAATTCAGTTACAGCATTTAAACGAATTAGATGCAGGCCGCACATACTCACTTTATTTAAATGCTGTTATTGGGCTTCGTGATTTAGCCCAGTCTTTACAAAAATTAAGAGTCTTAGACACAGATAAATATTTTGATGGTTTATTTAAAGATAAACGTTTTCAGGACTTTGCCAGCAGTCAAAACTATTCTATTTTAAATCTGCTACGAAGTTCTGCTTTTTTTGATAAAACAAAAAATCGTGATCCTAAGTTTTTAAAATTAATGTCTAAAATTGATTCTGCAGATAGTCGGTATAATGAATTGCGAAGTGTTTGGAACGAAACACTTCAGTTAATTGAAAACCCTAAATTGGTTAGTTATCTTAATACGCTTAAACATGTTAATTCTAAATATCAAGTTGACACATCTATCATTGATCCTGATTTAGCCAAACAGCTCATTGATTTTGCCAATAAAATTTTAGGCGGAAAATCTTCAAACTCATTCTCACTGACTGAAACCACTTTGCTTTCAAGTGTAGGTTTTCCTCAAGATCTTCCTATGAAAAATTATGAATATTTGAATAATTATGCGAGAATAGCTGCACAAATTGTTCAGGAAAGAATCGAGCGTAGCTACATTCCAGATGAATCAATCTATTTCTTTAAAAAGAAAGAATCGTTAGTTCCTGTACGTCCAATTAGCAAGTTGGATATTGAACTTTATAGACAAAAATATGGTAATGCTGAGTTAATTAATGTAATGGGTGATCTTGTAAAACGTAAAAAAATTGAAAACAGTTTTGACTCGTTTGCCAATTATCTGAACGAAATCGAGCGCCCAAGTCGATTTGCTTTTGATGAATTTCTAATAAAGGATTACTGGCAGAAGTCAGAGAATAATTATACTTATAATTTAAAAATTGGACGCTTAGAGTATTCTGCTAAACCTCAGCAAATGGCTGCTATTGATGGCTTGGCAAGAACACTCGTCGGTGAAGCAATGAGCTGTCAAGAGGGAGGCTCTTCTCAATATGAGGCGATTGGATTAGTTTTCGCAAACAGATCATTAGCTATTCAAGAGTACCAACAGAGGGAGTATGAAATAGTTAGAAATCAAGCAGATTCAAATTTTTTTCAAAAACAATTAGATGTATTATTTAGTTCTAATCCTAATGCACAATTTGAAAGATATTTATCTAACCCGCTAAGAGGTCTTGCAGATTTTGGTCGTCGTGATCTTTACGGATATCAGTTACATACTGTTTCACAGGCTTTATCAGCTCCAAGACAGTTTGATTCATGGCAGGCATCCAGCATGGATAGTTACTCTTTGGAGAAACTAATCGGCAAACAACCAGAGAGTTATCCACGTTTAAATCTTGAAATTCCTCGTAAAATTAATTTTAACGAGGCTCCTGTCTACCAAACTGTTCTATGTCCTCGTGGATCTGACGATAGAATTATAGCTAAAAAATCAATACTGTTTGATCAGGCTTTAGATGTAGCTGCTCAAGTTGTTTTTAATCAAAAAGATTACTTAAAACGCTATGCTTTCATAGATAACTCAGGAAAACCAATTCCAGAAGTGTATTTTTACACACATGGTGTGAATCTAGGATTTGCACATAAAGTGCAAACCCAATTTTTATTAGATCGTAACACAAATACAAGGTTACCACTTTTAAAAGCTAAGGCTGGTGCTTGTGATGATTTTAGATTATTTAAAGCTACTCCATCAAATCAATATTTGAGTCGTTAAAATTTAACGTATACGCAGTCTTAATTTACGTGTAAATAATTTAAGACTGTTAATAATTTAATCAATCTTGCTTTCGTTAGTTGCGTTATTAAATAAATTTACAATTATATCAGTTGCACTCTGTACATATTAGTCATGCATGTGTCTAAACTTTTGATAGTCTTGACTGAAACAATTTCAGATTTTTTAAGAGTGAAATTCAAAGTGTAAGATTTATTGTAATAATCAGCTATTTACATTATTTTGACATTCAAATTTAAAGTTGAACGTGAATGGTCTAAATGTGAATAAAGTTAAATCGTCTCTCATTTTAGGTATAGTCCTTTTTTCTGCAGTGCGCGGAAATGCACTCAATTGGTCTGAGTCTAAGACTTTATTGCGTGAGAAAAACTATGACTACTCAAATGCAGTTAATCAACTTGAACAAACACGCTTATCACAAAAAGAATCTGCCGCATCTTTTTTTCCTCAACTCGATTATGTTGCTAAACATGAACAATCAAATGATACACTTGATGTGTATGATAAGTACTATTCTTCAGGATTAGTTTTGACGCAAAATTTATTTAATGGTGGTAAAGATTATTACAGCTATAAATCTAGTCAGCAAAAGTACTCTGTTGAACAGCAGAATTTCAGAATTGAAAAAATTAAACTTCAGTCTGAGCTTAAAAGACAAATTGCACAGTTAGAGTACACACAAAAATCTGTTGCTTTAAGCGAGGCTATTGTTGTTCGTCGTAAAGAAAACTATGAAAGCGTTTCGCTACGTTATGGCACAGGTTACGAAGATAAAGCAGCTGTGATGTTGTCAGATGCTTACTTGATTGATTCAACTCTAGATATCGAAGTTTCAAAAGCAGAACTCGATCAAGCTGATAAATCGTTAAAGCAATTTCTGGGTTTACCATTAAACGAAAAAATCGCATGGCAAGGAACAATCCCGCAAAAAAATATCGAACTTGTGGATGAAAAATCACGAGCACAAGTTGATACCACAATTGAGAAATTACAAGCAGAGCATCCTTTGGTTTTACAAGCTCAATCAGAAGAAAAATCAAGTTACTTTAATAAACGCACTGAACAAGCTGGTTATATGCCAACACTTGATCTTACGGCAAAGTATACGGACTATGACAGTCAACTTCAGCTTGAGCAGAACAAGTGGTTAGTTGAACTCACTTTGACAATTCCATTATTTAGTGGTTTTTCGACGCAAACTAAAACTAAAACAGCTGAACTTCAATATGAACAAGCTTTGAAAAAAACGCTGAATCAGTCTTCGATCGTTGTGACTCAAATTATAAAAACTTATGCTAATCTGAAATTGGCGAAATCGCGTGTTGTCGTTGCTGAAAAATATTTAAAAGCAGCAAAACTGCGAGCTGAATATATGCATGAAAAATATAATTTAGGTTTGGCTTGGTTTGATCGATGGGACACTGCTGAAACTAATTTAATTGCACGCGAAAAAGATTATTTACAAGCACAAAGGGATTTAATCGTGGCTTTAGCTGATTTCGAAGAAGCTATCGCTTATGATGAAGAGGAGTAATGATGTTAAACAAAGTTCAAAAGAAATATATTCTAATTGGAGTTTTGACTTTGATTACAGTGATCTGTGGTTTTACTTTTATTAATAAAGTCACACATCCAGAGTTTAAGCAAGCGGCAATCGAAAAAGGTAATCTAGAGGTTTCAATTTTAGCCACGGGTACAGTGTTGCCAGAAAATCGTCTTGAGATTAAACCACCTGTAGCAGGTCGTATTGAGCAAGTTCTCGTTGTTGAAGGACAAACTGTCGTTAAAGGGCAAGTTTTAGCATTAATGAGTTCAACAGAGAGAGCTGCTTTGATGGATTCTGCAAGATCGCGTGGACCAGAAGAAGTTAAAAAATGGGAAGACGTTATTAAAGAAACGCCAATTATCGCACCGATCACAGGAACAATTATTTATAAAAATATTGAAAATGGACAAACATTTACTGAGTCTGATCCAGTACTTGTTATGTCAAATCGTCTTAGCATTAAAGTGCAAGTCGACGAAACAGATTTAGCCAAAATTAATCTCAATCAACAATGTCTTGTTATACTTGATAGCTATCCTGATCATGTTATCCAAGCCCGTGTCGGTCACATCGCTTATGAAGCCAAAACTGTGAACAATGTTACAACTTACACGATTACAGTTAATCCCGAGTCTATTCCTAAATTCATGCGCAGTGGTATGACAGCTAATGTAAAATTTAAAATTGATTCTAAAAAAGATGTTTTGTTAATTCCAACTGAATTTGTTAAGTATGACCAAGGTAAAACAAGAGCATTACTTCGAACAATTGATCGTCATAAACCAATGTGGAAAGAAATTAAACTTGGATCGAGTGATGGTAAAATGACAGAAGTTGTTTCAGGCTTGGCCGAAAATGACATCGTTTTAGTACCGGTTATCGAACAAAGTAAAGTTGCAAATTCTCCGTTTGCAACTTTAGGTCAAAAATAATTTTATGATTAAACTGCAAAATATCAAAAAATCCTACCAAATCGAGGATCAAACTCTTGATATTTTGAAAGGCATTAACCTTGAGATTCATCAAGGTGAGTATGTAGCGATTATGGGGCCATCAGGTTCTGGTAAATCGACTCTGATGAACATATTAGGAATGCTCGATAATCCAAGCGAAGGTCATTATTTATTAGATGATGTCGATGTTTCTCAAATGAGTGAAGATGATCTTGGGGTTATTCGTCGCGATCAAATTGGTTTTATTTTTCAACAGTTTCATTTATTACCACGTTTAACTGCTCTAGAAAATGTGGCTATGCCTTTGTTATATTCTAAAAAATTTAAGGGATTTAAAAGAGCACATGAATTATTAAAACAAGTCAGTCTTGATACAAGAATGCATCATCTGCCCAAACAGTTATCCGGCGGACAACAGCAACGCGTAGCCATTGCAAGATCATTGATTAACGAACCTAAAATCTTATTTGCAGATGAACCCACAGGTAATCTTGATAGTAAAAGCCAAGATGATATTATCGAAATTTTAAATCAACTCAATGCTCAGGGTATTACAGTCATTATTGTCACTCATGATGAAGAAGTTGCTCAGCATGCTCATCGAATTATTCGTATACGTGATGGTCTTATTCAAGCCGATGAACATAATATTAAAAATAAAAAAACAGTTGAAAGTCACAAACTCAATTTAAAATCATTATTTAAAATTGAAAAACTTAAATGGTCCGATTTCGAAGAATACTTTAAACAAGGCTTTAGAACTTTAGCGGGTAATAAAATTAGAACATTGCTTTCGATGTTGGGTATAATGATTGGTGTGGCTTCAGTTGTGGCGATGCTGGCTCTTGGCGAAGGTGCAAAACAAGCTATCGAAGATCAAATGGCATCGATGGGATCTAATTTACTTATGTTAAGACCTGGATTGGTGCGTGTGGCAGGCGTTACACAAGAATCTGCGGCGCCTAATAGGCTAGCTGTCGAAGACATTAAGGCTATTAAAAATCACTTATCACATGTGACAATGGTTTCAGGTCAAGTCAGTGGACGTGCGCAAATTACATCAACTGCTGGTAAAAACTGGAACACAACAACCCAAGGTAGTTCAGAGGACTGGGGTACGATACATAATTCTTCACCGGTGCTGGGACGCTTTTTTACAGACGAAGAAAATCAACAAAGATCCAGAGTGGCTGTGATTGGTGAGACTGTTCGTAGACAGCTATTTGGTGCTGGCGCGAATCCTATTGGCGAATTAATTAAAATTAATAAAGTCATTTTTCAAGTCATCGGAGTATTACCTGAAAAAGGTGCTAATAGCTTTCGCGATCAAGATGATGTTGTGATTATTCCGCTTGAGACGGCTATGTTTCGTTTATTTGGACATACATGGTTAGATCTAATCGAAGTTCAAGTTGATCGACCAGAGTATATTGCACAAACACAATCCGATGTGCTTGAACTGATGTATAATCAACGTAAAATTCCTTATTCAGCTCAAAGTGAAGCATTTCAAATCAGTAATATGGCTGAAATGCAAAAAACAATTGAGCAAAGTAATCGTACGATGTCGATGTTATTATCAACTATTGCCGCCATTTCACTTTTGGTCGGTGGTATTGGTATAATGAACATCATGCTTGTATCAGTTACCGAACGAACGCGTGAGATAGGTTTACGTAAATCAATCGGGGCGCGTCGGACTGACATCTTGGCTCAGTTTTTATCTGAATCAGTCGTGGTCAGTGTTATTGGTGGATTATTTGGGGTACTTTTAGGTTGGCTCATTACACTTATTTTGTCATATGGTCTTGGCTGGAGCACGAGTTTATCTCTGAGTTCAGTGCTGATATCGTCTTCGTTTTCGGCCTTAATAGGAATTATTTTTGGAGTGTTTCCAGCTCATAAAGCGTCTTTATTAAATCCGATTGAAGCCTTAAGGCATGATTAAAAAAAACCATCAAAATTTGTAAAGTGTCTTAGTTTTAGACGATCAAATAAAATTTATTAGTTTTGAGGTCGGTCTGAAAATAGCAGTCAATTTCACTGTTGGAGATTTCTGAACGTGAATGCTGTCAAGTTACTGATACCTATTTTATTATTGTCGTTACAGGCTTTGGCTTGTGATGATTCTCTTAAACCATTTACGCGTGATTGTGCGATTCAAGATCGTTATAATCAAATAAAGAATCGGCTGGCAAACCGTAAAACTAACATTGATGAAATAGCAGAATATCGTGTCACGCGTTTTATTGACCGTGCGACGTGGGAATGGGCTAAAAAATATGAAGTTTCGCCTCAGAGGTTGTATGAGCCTGCGCCTGCTACTTGGGAAGTCTGGGACTCAGGTATTAGAAGTATTTTTATAAGTGCAAACTTAAAAGGTTCGCTCAATAAAGATATTAGACTGAGTGAAGATTTTCTTTCTCATCTTAATTTGGTCTTACTTAAAAATGATTTGTACAATGTTAAGGATGCAATATCTGATCAAAGTAAAAAGCCTGGTGAATTTCGTTTTGAACGTGATTTAGGAGTTGGTTTTTGTTGGAACACTGCAAGTGATAATGTCATGCTCATTAAATCTTCAGAGAGTTCAATGATAGATTTTCAAAATCAATGGCAGATCAAAGCACAGAAAAAATTTTCAAGTTTTATGACTGGTTCAGTTTTCAATTCAGAATCGATTGAACCCAACATGCTTTCGGGTATTCGTGTGACTGATAAAAAATGTGGAGATGGTGTTAACTACGTGCGCATTGAGTATTCGCCATCAAATGAGGTTAAACAGCGAGTGTCGTGGGTTTTATCTTTTGTGAATGAAAATCTTAAAATGCATGAGCAAGGTCAGGCTGTTTTATCACCCATAGAGTTAGCTTCTGTCGTGCAAAAGTGGCTTGTGAGTATTCATCCATTTTCAGATGGCAATGGTCGAACATCAAGAGCAGTTCAGGATTTGATTCTTGCTCATTTTGGGTTGCCATTTGCACCGAGTGGTGATTTACAAAATGATGCGCTTTCGCAAATCAGTGATTACACAAGTCTCACGTACAGTAAGATCGAAGATATGTTAAATTCACTTGAAACGTGCACTCAGAAAATAGAAAAAGAATGGGCATTAGCACCTAGACCTTTTGAATGTCGAGTTTTACGTAACTAAAATCGAGTATCAAAACTAATCCGGGGTAAAAGTCCCTGATCTGTCTATATTTTTGACGAAAAATATCAAAATATCTGTTTCCCAAGAGGCAAACAGATATTGATTAAAATCGATTTAATCCGATAAGAAGCTAGAGGGAATAACCATGCTTTTACGGAAAAGGTTGATCACATTTTCGAGTGCATTTCTATTTGTTTTTAATCAAATGCATTTTGCGTTAGCTGGTGACTCTTTAAGAGCTGGTCAAGTAAGTGATGCTGCCACAGAGGAAAAATCAGGAATTTTATTACAAAAAGAACCTTGTCCTCAGAATTTAAAAAAATGGGTTAATCAAGATTTAGAAGAAGTTGATAATTTAAAAGACTTAGCCAAAGAAAATAAAGATGCTGTCTGCCAATCTAAGTTTGCAGAGTTGTCGCAGGAATCAGAAAAAAACAAAGCCGCAGCAAAAGCAGCACAATCGGCAAATAACACAAAAAATAAAACTGTGATTTCTGTTAACTCTGATTATGCGAAAACATTAGGGACTCAATATAAATCATCAATTACAAATTTTGATAATACTCTCAAAGGCTGTTCGTCTTTATCACCAGAAAAAGAAAAACTAGCTTTAACACGATTTTATGGTGCTTCAGAGAAATTATCAAATGTGAACGAACAACTCTTAAGTGATATCGCTTTTTATGATTCGTATTTGCCGCCAGGATCACTTTTACCATCGACAGAGTGTCCCTTATATCAACCAACTATTGTTAAAAAGTGTGATCAAATTAGAAAAGACAATGATGCTTGTAAAGCCACTCAACAAGCTCGTTTCGATAAACTCGTCGCAAAAACACAAGCCAACATAAGTAAAATCTCAGAGCTGAAAAAAGCATATAAACAATGTTATTTTTCTAAAATAAATAATCCTCAATCCAAAGAGGCCAATGGCAGAACTTTAAAACCTGGCACTGTTGAGGCCATCGAACAAGAATGCGGTCGCATTAATGCCGCTATTACTATATTAGAATCTCAAACGCCTTGGATAAAAGGCAGTAAATTTCAAGATATGGCTTTAAGTAAAAAAGCTAACCCTCGAGCAAATCAAGATGAAGTTTACAAGACTGATAAAAAATCAGTTCAAGATGCCGTTTATGAACAGCTCAATGCAGATCGACAGTCTTTAAGAGACACGTATGATAAAAACACTCAACACATTCGCTGTATGACTTATAATTCACAAGACTCGGGACAAGATTGTGATATCAGTGAAATTCGTCGTGATTTAAATGCTTATGGTGACCTTAAGCCAATTTCTAAAGAACAACAGTCATCACCAAAAATTGATCCCAAAATCACTGCGGCACAAAGTGTGGATCAGTGTTTTATGAATTATGGTCAAAAAAGACAAGATACAAAAGACAAACAAATGGGAGCTTTAAAAACTGCGGGCGAAGTTTCGTTATTAATTGCAACAACATTAGCAACTGATGGTATGGCCGCCATTGCTTGGTTAAGTCGTGCACGCAAAGCTGGGCAGTTAGCAGAGGCGGGAGTCGAAGCCGCAGAAGTCGGGCGTTTAGGTTCAGCTGTACAAAAATCAACAAAGATCATGCAAGCTGCGAATATTACAGAAGTCGTACAAGGTATTAACACAATTGAATCAATGTATGGTCTTAGTAAAATCGCAGATTCTTGTCATAAAGATAATCCTTACAACCGTAGTAAAACGACTGAGTCAAAAGTCGATTCTAAAAAACTTTGCCAAGATCCCAAACTTGATGAAGCTTTAAATCAAGAACAAGCTACGGATTATGAGACGGACTGCACGGTTGGGGCTTTGCTTGGTGGCTTGATGCAGTTACCATTCATGGCGGGTGTTGGTTACATGCAAAAATTAAAAAACATGAAAAAAATGAGTAATGAAGAACTTAAAGCCATTTTGAAAAAAGGCGATCGCGCTGAAATTGAAAAAATGCTTGCGAAAAATGGTTCATTAACACCAGAGCAAAGAAAAGAAGCTGCTGAAGCATTAGTTAAACGTAATTTATCTAATGCTGAAAAAGATTGTGTTATGAATGCACATAACATTGGTGCTGGTAAAGTGATGAGTATAACGGGGCAAGAGAGCAACACTTATAATGCGAACGATCTGCTACAGAAAAAAAGTGTATTAAGTAAGTGCGGCTTTAGCGCAGATGAAGTCACAATACTTATGCGATCAGGCGTGACGGGAGCTCGTGAGGAGCTGGCTCAATTGGCAGCAAATACAGCTGGCAAAAAATTTGGTCGCGAGATTTCGCAAGATGAGGGTAAAGTTTTAACAGAAAATACTTCAGCCTTGTTAGGTGCAGATGCTAAAGCATCTGCAAAAGCGCGAGAAAATTTAAAAGCCGCTGGGTATACTGATGCAGAAATTGACTACATTGCGAGCTCGGGTGGTCGTTGGGATAAACCCTTTGATCCCAAGGCCTCAAGTGCGAATGCAGCTCAGCTTGCCGCACAAAAGGCATCAGCAGAAAAAGCAGCAGCTGAAAAGTTAGCTGCGCAAAAAGCTGCAGAACAAAAAGCAGCAGCTGAAACAGCCCAAAAAGAAGCTGCTCGTAAAGCCGCTGATGCGCAAGCTTCACAAAATCAGTTTCTGCAAAATCCAAACGCAAATGTTGTTCCAAAAGACGATTTGATTTACAGAGTTGGGCAGGGGTCAGCTAATCCATCACCGACTGATGCTAAAATGTATTTAAACACGCAAGGTGCTAAATATGGATATCGCGGACAAGAAGGCTTATTTAATACTATGAATAAAATAACGGATGATACCATCAGTGCGATAGAAAATGCTAAAAGAGCTTTATCTAGTGGGCGTATTACTGATTCACGAAGCCTTGCTTCGATAAAAAGTCAATTAGAGGCGTTAAAAGTTAAATGTCGTGGCTTAGCAAATGTTGCAGCTCTGGCAGGGCTTAACGGTGCGAGTTATCAATCAAATCTACAAAGCCGCATTAGCGCAGGCTGTAACTAATCCAAGTATTCTTCATTAGAATACTTTAAATGAATTTTAGGTTCGATACTTTCGTGATATTTTTCACGAACGAGAATACGAATTTTTTCTTTAAGTAAATCTAAATTGCTGGCTTCTGTTTTAAGATGCTCTGATTGAGCATCTGCGACACACGAACCATTCGGAAATATTTTAACTTGAAAACTAATTGTATTGGCAACAGGGTGATCGGCCCAATTGTAAATAAATCGCCAGTGGGCTATGGCTCCTGCGATAACAAAGAAATGAAAAACCTCGTGAGCCCCCATAACCAGTGGGATAATAATAGGCCACTTTAAAAAATCGAGAACTGCTCCGATTGAATAGTAAATACCACCTGAGGCTAATAAACGTAAACTTTCTCCGTGAAAAGATTTACGAAATTTATATCCAGTTAAAGCGCCGATCCAGCCGAGCCCCAGAAACAATGATAAAACAAGCCACTCTGGAAATGAGGTAAAAAAGATAACTTGTAAAGTTAATCCGGTAATGGCAATAATCCAAACGATAAGCAAAATGAGCCAGCGCCAAGGTCCACGAAATAAAATGACATGAATTGGTGTGAAAGTTCCCGCAATCAGAACCCATATAGCAGCATGATCTAATCGCTGTAAAACAGGTCGAGCATCGCCGTCGTACGATAATAAATGATAGACGCCGCTCATTGAAAATAAAAACACAAGAGAAAAAGTGTAGATCGCCAGAGCCACAATTCGTGAGGGACTGCCTTTAGCTTTTTTAAAAAGAGGATAGCTTAAGATTAGAAAAACAACAGCACCTATTAAATGTGACCAGCTACTGATCGGATCACAAAAACCGAATAAAATTATATTTTTAGCTGTTAGCTCCACTGATCCTCTTTTCTATGAATACAGGTTAGCTAATGCTGACTTAAAAAACCAGACCTTTTTCTAGGTTCGTGCAAAACTAACTCAATCTTTATCTAAGAATCTGCCATACTAAACAAAGTTGTTTCGAATGTCTGATCGCGTAACTACTAAATTGTTATCAAAGGAAAGAGCGAGAATGAAAAAAACACTTCAATTAAGTCGTAATGGATTAATTTTAGCAATATTGATGATTTTAACTGCACAAGTGCAAGCTTCGACAGTTGAAAAAGTTGCTGCAGGTCAAAATGGACAGCCTGAACGAGTGCAAATCGTGTTAGATCAGTCGGTACAAGTTGGCGATAAGTTATATCTTGTTGGTGCTGATCAAAGAAAAGTGGCCATCATTCAAATTCAAAAAGTAAGCAGTGATCAGAGAAAAGCTCTTGCACAAGTTCTTAAAGGTAAAGCAGCTGTTGGGCTTATGTTGATGTCACCATCGGGATCAACTGCAGTGCCAAAAACAACTGCAACTGCTGCAAAAAATACAGATTCAAATCATAAATCGACGGCAGATTTATCGAGTGATTTAAAAACGATTTCAAAATCTGGCGGTAAAATATCATACGGCGGTTTAGTTGGTGTGAGTATGAATACTTTAAAAACTAAAGTTGCTCAGTATAGTAATTCGGTGCCAGAGTCGGCAAGTTTATCAGGTATGGGATTTAATCTTAAAGCAATCGTTGATTACCGACTTATGCCAGATTGGACTGTGACAGCTATATCGGGGATCGATCAATTTACAACAAAAGGTAATATTAACAATTTTTACTGTGATAATGGTGCTTCGCAAAGCTGTAAAGTTGATATCATGTATTTATCAGCTGAGGCGTATGTTAAATATAATTATTTAGCTGATAAAGCGTGGGTCGGGCTGGGTTATGGTTTGTTTTTACCGCTCAGTTATTCGATGAATATTCCTAGCTTATCTAAGCCAGGACTTCAGAACACTGTATTTATTTCAACTGGCTATAATTTAAGAGTATCGCCTAAAATGACTATTCCATTTAATTTTCATTATGGTTTAGACTTGGTCGATCCAAGTGTTGAAACAAGTTCGATCTTGCTGCAAACGGGTGTTGTTTTTCCGTATTAAACTTTTAAATTATTTTTGACAGTCACCTCAATATAAGCGATAAGTCCTCATTTCTAAAAATGAGGGGTTTTCGTGAGAAGTTATTTATTCGTATTTTTTCTTTTGGCGCTAGCCTTTTCATCTTGCACTCCAGTTGAAAAAAACAAAGCACAAGATTTATCTCAATCACAAAAATCATCACAGATTATGAACGGCTCAGTCGTTACAAGTGAAAATGCACCTTTTAATTCAGTTGTGGGGTTGTATGACTCAGAATTTGAGTTTACATGCACAGGAACTTTAATTGCTTCATCAACGATATTAACTGCAGCTCATTGTGTAGAAAATAAAGGTCAGGGGTTGTACGTTGTATTTTCAAGACATCTTATAGACACAGTCAAAAACACACAAGATCTTAAGAGCAATCCCTATATTCGTAAAGTTACGTTTGCCGTTGCTCATCCAGATTATAAGAGCGAGCATGATCCAGATGATGAGTTTGGTTGGAGCGATTTAGCTGTTGCACAATTTGAAGGTGATTTGCCTGTAAATTATACGGCAATTAAAATGGATAAAGATCAGCCCAAGGTTAAAGAGATGGTTTTGTTGTCTGGTTTTGGTGTGTCAGACGTTCAAATTAATGGTTTTAATGGTCTACACGTACCTAACATTGATGATTTACTAGCTAACGGCGAAGCAGTTTGTATGGACGATAGTAAAATCACATGCGCTATGATTAAAATGTCAGGTGATGGTCCCTTGCGTAGTACATATGCGCCAGTCGCCTCTCTAGAGGGATTTGAGTTTGTGAATAATGAAACTAAATCTGGAACTTGCTCAGGAGACTCGGGTGGTCCTGCTTTTCGTAAAACTGATATGGGCTATGTTTTAACTGGAGTAACAAGTCGCGGTTCTTTGGCGTGCAATCAAGACGGTGTCTATACGATTGTGTCTAAGTACCAAAAATGGATTAGTTCAAAGTTAAAATAGTCATTCTTGTCTCTTTTGGCCTAACTTTATGCTGCTCGTCTTTTAACTCGGTCTCATATGGTCTATAATTTTAGATCAAAGTGGGACCAATCAAACTTTTAATATTACATGTATCTTTATTCTCAGCCATGGGCTGTGCTTCTTATTTAAAACAAGCAGATCAAACAAAAGAATACTTGAGATCTGGACAGTATGAAACGGCATTAACTGAACTTAAAGTTAAAGCTGAGTCTCCTGGTAAAGATCAATTGATGTATTTGCTTGATTACGCAACGACATTACAAATTAAGGGTGACTTCAAAGCATCGGCGCTAGCATTTCAAGCGGCTGATAAGCTTGTTGATGAAAATGATTATCACTCGGTGACTCAGGTTTTAGGTGCAACACTCGGATCAGAAGAGATGATTCAGTACAAGGGCGAAAGCTATGAGAAATTTCTCATTAATGGTTTAAATGCCATTAATTATCTTATGTTAGGTGATTATGATGATGCGCTTGTTGAATGTCGTCGAATCAATAATAAGATATCAGCCTTTAAAATGGAAGGGCGTGATCCTTACGAGTTATCATCGTTTGCCAGATATCTGGCGGGTGTAATTTGGGAAGCCGATAAAAAATATGATGATGCTTATTTAGAATATGAGGGCGCTTATAAATTAGATTCGTCTATTCCATTTATTCAAACTGACTTGATTCGTTCAGCACAATTGTCGCAAAAATATGATTTAGTTAAAAAATGGAAAAAAGAATTTGATTACAAAGATTTAGGCTCTGAACTTAATCCTGTTAAAGATAAGTCTTTAGGTGAACTCGTGGTCATTTATCAACAAGGTTTTGGGGCTCGTAAAGTGCAACGCTATGATAGCCCACGCTTTCCAATGCTAAGACCAGAATATTCTCAATCAACAGCGGCACGAGTTGAAGTCACAGCGGACAAAAGTCAAAAAAGTGCAGATTTCGATGCAGTTAATGTCAAAACAAGAGTTATATATGACATTGATGCTATGGCGATTAAAACTTTAGATAAAGATTATGCTGCTCTTGTGGCTCGTCGAATTGGTGGTGTTGTTGCCAAAGCTGTTGTATCTGATCAATTGCGGCAAAAGAATAATCTTTTAGGAGATCTGGCATGGATCGCTATGAATGTTTCAGATCGTGCTGATTTACGCCAGTGGTCAACATTGCCCGCTAAAATTCAAATGTCGCGAATATACTTAAAACCTGGAACATACAAAGTCAGAATCAAATCACTCAATTTTAATGATGCAGAAACGGGTGATCAAGAACTTGAGGTTGATGTGATCATCAAGTCAGGTCAAAAAGCATTTGTGAATTATAGATCGTTACGTTAGCATTTTTGTATGCAACAAAAAAATACATTTAAAGTTATCCTATCGGTTTTGTTTTTAATGTCTTATATGCAAGTTCAAGCTCGTGTTCGTTTTCCAGTTTTTGGTCAAGTCACTGATCAAGTCGATTGCCCAGACAAGCTAGAAGCACGCCATTTAACTCAGATTCAACAAAGCTATAGTCCGAGTATGAAACGCTGTTATTTGTCGATTAGTAACCGAAATAATTATCAAACACTTGTGTACCGTGACTATCTTATATCTAGCGAAGGTCATCTCATGGCCTTTTTATCATTTGGACCGGGGCCGGATGCGACATCCACAGGAGCTAAAGAGTTTTATTTTTTTCCACGAAATACTAAAAAACAAGATTTCCACTGGGATGGTGACGACTCACTTTTAGTTGTTAAAGCAACAACACCTTTTGATTATCTTTTTAATACGACGACAAGTGAAATTACAGAAATAGCAAACGCTCAGGTTTTCATTGATCCTAAAATTTCCAAAGAGAATAATGGCGGGATTACGATGATACCTAAAACAGGTTTGATACTTGAGTTTCCTTTTTTATTAGGCAAAGCGCCAACAACAGTGCCCTCGTTAAAAGGTCAATTCATCGATTCAAAATCGCACAAATGCTCTATGAAAGTTTCAGATTTATTTAAAGCCATCAATCAGGACGGCGATGTTGTTTTTAAATTTACTGATGTGCAACTGACAAAATTTTTAAAAACTAAATGCCCACAATTAGAATTTTCTTTAGAGGTACAATAATGTTTAAATTAGTCATATTGATGACGAGTTTTTTTGTGTTGAATACTGCTCAGGCTCGTGTTGATGGCCGTTATATGGGGACGCAATTTCTTATCAACTTAGTGACTGAGTCTTATGATGGTCATAATGATGATTCGGCAGGTGTAATTTATAAGTCGATGAACGTGCCCCCACAAAATTCAATTATAGGCATGGGTAAGACTATTAAAAGTCCAAAAGGTGATATGAGTTTTATTTGCGCTGCTAAAGCTCAAGAAAAATTTCAGTGTTCATTTATTGTCTTTAGTAATCAGTATTCTCAGATATCTTCTCAGCAAGCAGTTGTCGAATTTAAGGGCGAAAAGGCTGAAGCTCTTTATAAGCAGTTTTTACCTTTTGATGGATCGGATCAAATAAAAATCATAGATAATTCTGGTTTGTTTAAGCTAGAGATTAATCCCAATTTATTTCGAATGAGTTTTAATACGCCTTAAATAAAGGTATGCCGATTGATATCCCGGCCATTTCAATAGAGGATTGCTCTTTTCCCCAAGTGATGTAATTGAGTTCGTAAAATATACGATCACCAAATCTGAGCCAGATATTACGGTATGTTTCACGTGTTGTTGATAGAAACATGCCGTAACTGAGGTATTTGTTTTTCAAACCAAAAGCATTGTTATAGGTAATTTCTAATCCCTGCGGAAAAATAACTTCGAACTCGGTATTAGAGTTTCGATCATAGCGATAATGTAGACCTTGAAAACCGATGAGTGCGCCAATATTGAATTCGCCATCAAATAATTTAGCAATGTCATAAGAGTAATAAAGACCTGAGTTATTAAAAAATGTGTCAGATGGGATAATGGCATCAAACGCTTTAAATGATGAGTTATCACTGAGATCATATTTACCATATAACATGACAGAAGCTTCGGTTTTTGGTCCTAGTTTTTGATCTGCTTTTTGACTTGTTAAGTTGTATGGGCCAAAGCCAATGGCTGTTTTAAGTCGATGTAATTTTTCAGGTAAATCAGCAGAAATTGAAACAGGTGTTCGTTGATTGGTTTTCTTGTGTACTAAGACAGTGTTGACGGGTGAATTATTGTTCAAATTAAAAGTGTATGGCGGTTCATCACCAGACGGAGTTGTAAAATTTGGTGAAGTTAAAGCAATTTCGAGTCTTGGGCGTTCTTGTCCTAAATGACCAATACGTTGTAGTTTGCATCCTATAGAAGAGTATTCATTCTCTAAACCTTTAATTTGTACATTGTAGGGTTGGCAAGAGCCATCAATCCACTGCTTTTCAGAAGCTTTAATGGTGTGTGCATTTATTTTAATAACATCAATGAGCTGAGTGTCTTGAAAAATTTCAATAATTTCGGGATGGTAAAGATTAACAAAAACTTCCGTAACATAAAAGTTGTTCTCAAGTGTTAAGAAAATATTTTGCTTTTGATATTTAATATAAAGAGGTGAGTACCGGGCAGGTATTTTAATTTGTAAAAGAATTCGTGGAGTCAGCAAATTTGTGTCTGGTCTGATCCACTGTAGTGAAGATTCTATGAAATGTGTTTCGAGGTCTTGGTGGGATTTGACAATTTCGAAATCAGAAAGATCGAGTTTAACTGAAGTTTTACCAATAGAGAATTGGCCTATTGAAAATGTTTGGCTTAAACATTTTGTAGTCGGTAAAAATAGTAATAAAAAAACGAAAAACAATTCAGCACGTTTCAGATTAAGAGTTGGCATAGTGCTAGTGTATCTTTTTTAACGCCTTTTTAAGTAGTGTTAAATCGTTTGGATTGGTATTAGGTCCGTACGTATTTTTGAGGTAAAGTGATAAAATAAGATGAATCGTCTCATGACTTTGTTTGAAATGGTTTTTGATTCGTTCTTGCCATAGATCAACTGACTCATTTGGTCTTTGGTCAAGATTGTGTTTTTGAAAAAATTGATGCAATACAAAGTTAAATTGATCACGTGTCGATGTGTATTTTTTTGATCTTTGGTGAATAAATCTTAGAATTATCATTAGAAATAGGCTGAGTAAAAAAAATATTAAGATAAGTTCTTTTGATTGCTCTAGAAGTGTTAATAAGTTTGAGTAGTCAAAACGATTATATTCAAGAAAAAAAACTGTCCATTGAAAATTAATATAATCAAAAGTCGAAGTGATCATTAAAACAAACGGAGAATCTGTGATTAAAGTATATAAGCTTTTTTGTCCGTTATTACGATCAGGTGCTATAATATTTGTAAGATCGTATCTTTGCCACTCATTATCTTCGTTGAGATATTCGACCCAAGCGTGGGCATCTTTTTCTAAAACCGTCCAGAACTGTCCTGCGTAATTATAGCGACCACCATAATAACCTGTTACGATACGTGTGGGAATATTCCAATGGCGAAGCATAATAGCGGCAACAGATGCATAATGTTCACAAAAACCTATTTTGTTTTTAAATAAAAAATCTTCAATATTTCTGGATTCTTTTTCTTTGAGATCAGTAGAGTACGTAAAACCATTTTTGGTGAAGTACTCATTAAGTAATTTAATTTTAGCAAGTGAATTAAGTTTAATAATTTTTTTGTTTTGTTCTTCAATTTTTTTTAATAAATCATCAACAGATTGAACTCGCCTGTTTAATTGTAAATAAAAACTTCGATCAAAATGATTCTCGAGATGTTGGTTTTTTTGGCGCTTAAAGTAACCAACATAAATCATTTTGTCTTCGAGTAGTGTATTGAGTGAAAACGTTTGATTTTGTGTTGAATAAAGCACTTTACCATCAGAATTAATTGATTCGGTGTTTTCAAGGCTAAAAAGATTATCCTTTTTGTGTGGCTCTAAAATGACTTTATAATCTGGTTCAACAGATTCTAAATGGTCAGTCTCATTGTCATTTAAAATCTTTTTATCAATGGATTTTTTCCATGTTAATCCATAAATACGATCTAAAATTTGACCTCGCCAGTACAGCTCGTTTTCAATGACATGGCTTGAAAAAAACTCGGCACGAAAAGCAACTGTTGTGAGATTGTTATTAAGTTCACTGACTGATCCAGCTTTGAGTTCAGTTGAGAAACCGGTTTCACCTATACGGCTATAATAATTAGATGATCCTTGTTGGGTGTAATCCCATTTGAGTCTTGGAAAAATTATAAATATAACCAATGTGAGTGGTGTTGAGTAAATAAATATTTTAACTAACAGCCGGCGATAATGAGTGCGTGGATGATGTCTGTATCGTGGCGATAAAAACAAAGAAAAATAATAAAAAAATGCCAATACGGCGTACAAACTATAAATCAAATCAATTTGAAACATAAACTTAGTAACTGCTAGAAAAAGACCAAGTAAATACAGAAAATAAGGTCTTTCTTTAGATAAGGGGTCATGTTCAATTAACCTGATACAGGTCAGAACTAGAATTAAAGACGAGATCATCTCATTTGAAAAAATATAATTGAACTGTTTAATCACAAACACTGTCGACACGAGCGAAATGATTCCTGTTATAATTTTTAAAAACGGAATCTTTTTATAAAATGTGAATAAACTTATGATCCATAAAACTGTCCCAATTTTGGTGTACTCAATTGGTAACTCAGCTCCGAGTATAAGAAGCTGTATTAAAATAAATAGATGTAATTGGTAGTATTCAATTTTCTTTTTAAAAAGATGTAAATACTTTCTCATAAAACCTCTTTTAAGTTATGGACACCAAGAGGTTTATCTTCAAAGGCAGTCAGATATATTAGACAGCTTAAATAATCTGTTTTTGATCCAGCTGCAATATGAAAAGATTTTTGCGGGAAAATGACTTTAAGATTTATTCTTTGTTTGTATAAGTGATCAATTACATAGGACATGTGAGATTTGCGTTTATTAATACTTTTTAGACTTTCAGTGTGCAGCCAATTGACTTCGATTTGATTTTTAGATTCTTGTAAGTATTCATATTTGTTTAAATATAAAGAGTCAGTTTTGGCAAATGATTTCCAGTTGATATCACGGTTTACAGAGTCATAAGGTGATTTATCAAGATATGCAAATTCTCTTTCGTTTGAGTTTAGGGCTTTGTAGTGGTTTATATTTTCAATGCTGATGTCTTGAAATTCTGATTGCAACTCTTTAATTAAGTTAATCTTTTCAGGAAACACCCAGATCTGAGAATCAGAAAATTCTCGGTACTTCCAAACTCGTAAAAAGTTAAATGGAAAATAACTTTCAATAGTTATTTCTGGTAATTGTTGTAATCCCATTTGGCTAAAAGAATGCTCAAGCAGCACTGGTACAGACTCTTGTTTTTTAAGCTGAACAATTGTGTGCACGCCAATATTTTTAGAATCAGCTGACCATCGAAAAAAAAGTTCGTAGACGTTGATTTTACCAATATTCATGAGAGTAAAAAAAACTGTGCTTTTTTCGTTTTGAAAAAAATATTGCCGAGGATCAAGATTAAGCTTTATTTTTTCAATATTCTTATTGGTCATAAGAGTCGTGGTTATGCCCACTGAAAATAAAAAGAAAGAAAAAAGAAAAATTAAATTATTTTTGTTATTTAAACTAATAATAATAATTAATAAAATTAAAACGCCATAGCTAATGCCTAACATTGTTGGAAAAATGTAAGGCTTATCGTTGTTGGCTCTCGGTTTAGTTAGGGATTGGATTTTTTTGAAGAAGTTTTTCAACTTGTTTTTCTCCAAACGGTAATCCGTCTTGCTGAGCTAATCGATGAGAGAGTACTGGCTTAATTATAGTTAAAATATCATCAGGAATGACAAAATTGCGACTATTTAAAAAAGCAGTTGCTTTTGCGGCAGAGACCAAAGCAAGTCCCGTTCTCGTCGAAAGCGGGTGGTATTCAGATTGGTGCTGTCTTGTGTAAGATAAAAGACGAGCAATGTAAGTGGCTATTTTTTCTTCGATATGCACGTTCTGAATGCTTTTTTGTGATTCGCTTAATTCGGTCTGCGTAATGACATGAGTTAATCGATCAATTTTTTGTCTAGGATTCTCGCCTAAAAAAATCTGAACTTCTGAGTTTTCAGAAATATAATCAAGATGCAAACTCATCAAAAAACGATCGACCTGACTTTCAGGTAATGGATAGGTTCCAATTTGATTTTTGGGATTCTGTGTGGCTATTAAAAAAAAGCTTTCTGGCAAGGCTATGGTTTCTTGGTCAGTTGAAACTTCACCTTCTTCCATGGCTTGCAAAAGAGCACTTTGTGTTTTTGGATTAGCACGATTAAGTTCATCGGCAATAACTATTTCAGAAAAAAGTGGGCCTTTTTTAAATATGAAACTAGAATCGTTGCGGTTAAAAATTGACTGCCCAATGATATCACTCGGAAGTAAATCATTCGTAAATTGAATGCGACTGGGTGATAGTCCAACAAGTTTAGCTATTGTTTGAGCCAGAGTTGTTTTACCAACTCCGGGCTCGTCTTCAATGAGCAAATGTCCCTGCGCAAGCAGACATGTTAAAACAAGAGTGATCTGTTGTTTTTTATCTAAAACTACTTCTGAAGCTTTGTTTATAACCTGTTGAAATTTAAGAGCTAAGTCTTTTTCATTCATATTTTTAAAAGTTCTTTTTTAAGATCGACAAGTTTTGGATCAACTTTTTTGTTGTCTTGAGTTTTGCCAAACCATATTTGGAAAAGCTGGTTAGCAAAAAGCTCATCACCTGTGAACTTGATAACTTTATTATCTGGTTTTTGAATGAGTAAAGTGGCTTTTTTATCGTTCCACTGAGCCGCTAAAGAAAAGACTTCGCCTTTTTTAAATTCTTTGATCTCGCCAATTTCTTTAAAGATATCTTTTAATTCAGTAGCATATTTTTCTTCAGTAATATCATGTGCTAATAAAGCATCTTTAAACGAATCGCTGATCTGTTTACCTTTAAGGTCGCGTAACATAATAAGACGAAGTTGTATCGGGCCTGCCGCTTTAAGTGAATCCATAGTTTGATCATCTTCTTTTTTTAGATTTTCAGGTTTAGCGGCCAGAAATTCAGCGTGATAAACTTTGACTGTAACTAATCCAAAAACTTTTTTAAAGCGGGTGCCAGTCGAAAATGCTTTAAGATCAGCTTTATTTTGGCCATCGTCATATTGTGAAGTCGCGGCTAATTTAAAATCTTCAACTTTGTTTTCAGATAAATTTGTTTTCAAGCTTTGTGCAAATGTAAAATACGAAAATAAAGTTGCAGTCATAAAAGCGACGAATAGGGCTGGTAATTGTGATTTAGATGTTTTCATGAGTCCTCCAACTTTTATGCTGACAAGCCCTTAGACCAGTGTCAATCTATTCGTCGTCAATGTATGATTTGAAAGGATATTATTATGCGCTTTTTTATTTCATCAGTAACTGCAGTTTTAGTTTTTTTACTTGTGGCGAGTTTATCACCGCAAGCTCTTTCTAAAGAAATGCCTCAACGTTTAGGTGTGGGATTAAAGGACAATACTTCAGAGAGTATTCCATCACTTGCAATCGTTTATAATCTAAGCGGTATGACAGCTGTTACTGGTGGTCTTGGTGTTGATACGAAAAAAGACTATTCTAAATTTCAAATTAATGGTGGCATAAGACATATTATCTTTCATGAGAATCAGTTACATTTTTACGCCGGTGGTCAATTGGGTTTAGTGACTTTAGAAAATCCAACAGACAACAAGAACACAGGTTTTGAAGCTAACGTTATACTCGGTACAGAGTTTTTCTTTACAGGGTTAGAGAATGTCGGTTTTTCATTTGAGGGCGGTATAGGTCTTTCAACAGTTGCGCATACGCGCATACGGACTATAGCCGATCATCCGCTTAAAGCAGGAATTATTTTTTACTTCTAAAATTAAGACAAGGAGTTTCTAAAATGGGAAAACAAATTATACACACTGATCATGCTCCGAAAGCAGTTGGACCGTACTCACAAGCTGTTATGTTAGGAGATTTCTTATTTTGTTCAGGTCAAATTTCGATTGATCCAAAAACCCAAGAAGTTTTCACTGGTGATATCAAAAAGCAAACTGAAATGGTTTTAAATAATATTGAAGCAGTTCTTAAACAGTCTGGATTAAATTTTTCACATATAGTTAAAACGACAATTTTTTTAACGAATATGTCAGATTTCGCGACTGTTAACGAAATTTATGCGCAAAAATTTACAAATAACCCACCAGCCCGCTCAACTGTAGCTGTCGCAGGCTTACCTAAAGGGGTTAATGTTGAAATTGAAGTTTTGGCCCATAAGTTGGCCTAAATTATTAAGTTTAGTTTTTATAGCGATAGGTCTTTTGACGATTTTGATTTTTACCGATCGAGTGAGTCAAGAGCCTATTAATTTTTGGTCTCGAAAAAAATTTCCAAATCTTGATTGTGGAATTGTTTTGACCGGAGCACCTGGCCGTATTCGCGAAGGTTTTGAGTTGCTTCAGCAAAAAAAAATTAAGAAATTAATTGTTTCAGGTGTATACAAAGAAGCCACTTATCAAGAGATATTTCCATATTGGCCATTCTATGATGAAATTAACAGTGATGATGTGATTCTCGAGAAGAGATCTCAAACAACACTCGGAAACGCACATCAAACTTTAGCATTAGTCGAAACGCTTAGATGCCAAGATATTTATTTGATTACTTCGCAACTGCATATGTCTCGTGCCTACAGCATTTTTAAAGAAGTTTATCCTCGGCATATTTATATTGAGAAACTCACTTTACCTAATTCAAAAGCAGAGCAAACTGTTTGGAGTATGGCTTTTGAAGTTACCAAATCTATTTTTTATACTGTCTTTAGTCTAGCGAGTTAGTTTATTTGTTATAATTAGGACTCAATAATGTGGCTCATATGTCCGAGACGAGGCGTATGGAACATTCAGCTTTTGATTTAAATCAGATTCAACTTGAAAGTGTAACTTTAGCTCAGAACAACATCGATGCTCATATTCAGCCAATTTTAGCACAAGTTGATTTTGTTTTACCGATGGATCAAACCATTGTTATTGAGTCAAGCAATCCAACGCATTCATTGCAGTTCATTCAGATGTTAGCGGGTTATAAATCATGTGCTCAGGGTAAAATTTTGTGGAATAGCCAAGACGTATTCGCAGATGCGCATGAAGTTGATCCGCGTGATATTATGGGTGTTTATTTCGAAGGTCATTTTCCTGTTTCAGACATGACAATAAAAGATTATTTGAAATCTTTTTTGTCTTTAGAGAAAATTCATACAATATGTGAGATGTTTGAGTTGACCCCTTATCTAAGTAATCAAATTTCGAAATCTAACTATGCTATGAGAAAACTGTTAACCATCATACAAATTATTTCAAAACAACCACAGCTTTTGATTTTAGAAGACCCCGCGACAGGGTTGTCAGAATCGCAGTGGCTTAATTTGTTAGATTATATCCAATTGCATCAAAGAAAAGGGTATTTACGCCATATTTTTATGACTAATCACCATGGAACAGCTTTGAATCACATAGAGCACAATAAGCTTTTTATCGAAGATGGTTTGATCTATTTCGATGAGACAATGCCAGCTAAAAAAATTGCGCATTTTTAATCAAAATTCTATCAATTTGCAAAAGAATCGTATTAGAATAGTTTTCGATGTTTCAAAAGTCTTTAAGTTACTTTTTTCTTTCTCGACTGATTATTTCAAAACGATCTTCGTCATTAATTAGACGAATATCACTTTTATCTTTTGCTGCTATAACAATTAGTGTGGCTTTGTTTTTTATCGTGTTATTTGTTATGAATGGCATGAATTACAATATTCGATCTCGTATTTTGGCGCTTGATCCACATTTATCTGTGACATTGGATAAAGATCAGCTTCGTAAACAGATCATCGAAAAAAAACCACTTATTGCATCTCAAGCAGATTACGAAGCTTTAGAGACAGATCAGTATGATTTAATATTAAGAACAATTGATGGTCAGTTTAGAGGAGCGAGTGTTGTTGGTTATAATCAAACGGGTCTTGATTACTGGTTGCAACAATTAACAGATTTAAAGAAAAAAGCAGCGGCACAAAATCAAGTTGCTTTTGTCGATTACGGCGAAGTCACGGATTTAAATTTAGCAGCGCAAGAAATTGCGATCGGTGTGGATTTGGCAAGATCGCTTGGTATTCTCGAAGGTGATGTCGTGACTCTTATTCCTGCAGAAAGCTTGTTACTCAGTTCTGTAGAAACGCCACAGTTTGAAAAAGTGACTGTTAAAAAGATTCTCACAACTGATCTGCATGATTTAGACTCTAAATTGGTTTTTTTTAATAAAGAAGTATCTATGAAAGCTTTCTTATCAAGTGTAACAAGAGTTTCTGGGTATCACTTGTGGCTTAAAGATATTTCACAAATGAGTAGTGTTCAATCAGACTTAAAAAAATCAGGTTTTGCGCAAACCGAGACGTGGGAACAAAAAAATTCTGATTTGTTTTTTGCACTTTTTCTTGAAAAAACAATGATTGGTATTTTCTTAGGTTTGGCCGGGCTGATTGCTTCGTCGTCAATATTAACGGTTTTGGCAATGATCTTGTCGCAGAAAAAATCTGACATTGCTATTATTAAAACTTTGGGTTTTTCGAGTGAAAAAACACTTAAGCTTTTTATGACGATGGGGCTTTGGATTTCATTATCAGGGCTATTTCTAGGAACTTTGATCGGCGTATCAATTAGTTATTATATTCAATATCATCCGCTTAATATTTTACCGCCACAGTTGTACTATGATTCTTCGGTGCCAGCTTTGGTTAATCCATGGCTTGTATTTTATGTTATCATAACTGTGTGTCTATTAGCTCTTGTGGGGTGTTATATTCCAGCAAGAGCCTCTCTTAAAATTGAACCAGCAATATTACTTAAATCTAAACACTAACTCCAAAATCACGAAGAGCATCGTTTAAAGATGTTTTTTTGTTTGTTGATTCAGATCTTTTTCCAATAATTAAAGCTGTTGGCACTCCGTATTGACCAGCTGGGTATGTTTTCATTTCCATACCAGGAATAACAACAGAGTTTGCTGGAACGCGACCTTTGTAAATGACTGGTTCTTTTTGTGTAACATCAATAATTTTAGTCGATGCTGTGATTGTCACACCAGCCCCTAAAACAACACCAGTCTCTAAATGTACGCCTTCAACGACAATGCAGCGACTTCCGATAAAGCAATCATCTTCAACAATGACAGGTTGTGCTTGCGCGGGTTCAAGCACGCCGCCGATGCCAACACCACCTGAAAGATGCACGTTTTTACCGATTTGTGCGCATGAGCCTACAGTGGCCCAAGTATCAACCATTGTGCCACTGGCAACATAGGCTCCGATATTGACATAACTCGGCATGAGGATCGCGCCTGATTCAACAAATGATCCTTTGCGAGCAACAGCGTGGGGAACAACACGAACGCCGTGAGACGCATCAAATTTTTTCACTGGGATTTTATCAAAATAAGTAATATCGCCAGCCGAGATCACTTGATTAGTCGTTATTCTAAAATAAAGTAAAATCGCTTTTTTAACCCACTCATTCGTTATCCATTGTTGATCAATTTTTTCAGCAACGCGAATTTGACCTTGATCTAATTGATCAATAGCGCTGTTGATCAAGTCTTTATCTTGAGATGTTAAAGCGTAACTTGTGTTTTCAGAAACAGTTTTGTGAAGTTCTAAAATTTGATTTTTGAGTTGACTGAATGACATAGAAATTTCCTTATGAGTGTTTGCGTGTTCGTTTTTCTGATTGTTTCAATCCAGCGATAATAGCCGGTACATGAATATCAACGATGGGTTTAAATGCGATACCTCTTTCAAGCTCGTATGTTAACGTTGGAATTCCGCGCTCGATGCCGGCGTATGTTCCTAAAGATCCTGGTGTTGGGTAACCAATATCTGGATCGATGATATAACCTGTTTTTTCGGCTATGATCTGAGCTTCTGGCAGATCACCATTAACATTCAGCATGGGTTTCCAAGAGTGCAGTGAAAAGATCACATCTGGATTAAATGTATCAATTAGATGGACCAGCAATTTATTTTCAGGCTCGCTCATTGGTGCAGGGCCTGGATTGTAACGCTCAGTTGCGGCTATAGGAGACCAATCTTTTGTTGGTAAATTACGATTAAGATCAACTTTGTTCGAGTTGCCGCGTAATTTTAAAAGTACTCCTTCAGGATTTAATTCCGGTACAAGTTTAATATTTAAATTAAGTGAGTAATTTGTGCGAAAATGTTCAAGCAGGCATCGCGCTGCAACAACTCCTTCGACTTCTTCGCCATGAACTCCGCCTAGAATAAGTACTCTAATAAGATCTTCAGTCTGAGTGTTGGCCGAAGGTAAAAAATGATAGGCATGAATAGGAAGTCCGAGTGATGTAAAACCTAAATTAAGTATTTTCATTTGTATGAGCATGGGCTAAGATTTTTGAGATGTCATCAAATGAAATGTCACGTAATTTATTTTCTTATAGTGATCGAAAGCTCAACTTTGCCGGTATAGATTTAAACCAATTGCCTGAAGTTCAGGATTATTCAGAGCCGTTTATTATTTATAAAAAAAGCCTTATTACTGAAAGAATAAAATGGGTTAAATCTTGGCAAAAACTTCATCAACTGCATTTTGCTGTAAAAGCTAATTTTCATCCGCATATTTTAAAATTATTCTTGGATCATCAATGTGGTCTTGATGTTGTGAGTGGCGGAGAATTGCGCGCGGGGATAGAGGTTGGCTTTAAACCGCAGGATTTTATTTTCTCAGGAGTTGGCAAAACTAAACATGAATTAGAATTTGCGATTGATTTAGGAATCTATCAAATTAATGTTGAAAGTCCTTCTGAACTTAGACGTATTGCTGAAATCAGTCGTGCTCGAAATAAAAAAGTTGCCATTGGATTACGAGTTAACCCATTAATTGATACACCCACGCATCCATATATCTCTACAGCTCTAAAAGATTCTAAATTTGGTATTGATTTACAAGATGTGCCTGAGTGTTTGGAAGTTTTTAAAAACAATCAACAGATAACATTTAAATGCTTATCATTTCATATCGGTTCACAAATTTTAGAACCTCAAGTTTTTCGTGAAACAGTGGATAAGATGAAAGTTTATTTCTTAGACCTCAAAAAAAATCATTCGACTCTGGATCGCATGGATATTGGTGGTGGTTTAGGAATTGACTACAAAGATCATAATATTGCTCATGATTTTTCACGTTGGATGCATTTAATCGGCGAGTATGATCAAGCACTGACTGGTTTTAATGCTGATATTGTCAGTGAACTAGGTCGTTTTATGGTGGCTCGTAGTGGCGTTTTTATTTCGCAAGTACAGTACATAAAAAATAAAAACATGCTCGTGCTAGATCTTGGAATGAATAATAACATGAGACCTTCATTGTACCAAGCGCATCATCATTTTTATAATTTAGTTAAGCACACCGATCATCAAAAAAAATATTCACTTGTTGGGCCAATTTGTGAATCATCGGATGTGTTTCATAAATCTTTTGAATTATTTGAAACTCAAGAAAATGATTTACTTGTTATGGCGGATTGTGGTGCCTATGTGCGCTCTATGGCGAGTGAGTACAATTTAAAAAATATGGCCCGTGAAATATTTATTGACTAAAAAAGTTCTCCGCCAAAGCTTAAGCCTATCCCCCAAAACTGATCGCTCGGGATACTTATGCCGGCTCTATTGATTTTGTAGTTTCGCAAAAAAGCTTGTACAGATTTAATTTGGATACCGATTTCTGTATATCCTGAAGTTAAAAATTTCTTTTCACATTCTTGGCTATAGCTATTGTTTTGATTCGAACATTTTTTGGTATCACCGATGTAAACCCCAGCGCCCACAAATGGTGAAAAATTTGGGTTTGGTAAATGAGCTCGAATTGATCCATCAAAGCCCGCATAAATTTGATGATCACTGTTAAATAAAGAAACACCAATACGGGGAACTAACGGAGTATCGATTATGTTTTGTCCCAAATGAAAACCAATATGACTGTTGTTGTTTTCACGCGCAAACTCAGTAAAGGCCACAAGTCCTTTAAAATGACTTTTGTTTTGGCTTTTAGACAGTGTCGATGTTTCGTGAGCTGGTTGGTCAGAGCTAGAGGCCGTTGAATTTTGGCTTGCGCTAACTGATTCCGAACTGCGTTCATAAAATGGCGTAGAGTTATAGAGAGGCGAACTTGACTCTTTTGACCTGTATACGGTCTCACCTTTATTGTTAGTTTCTTTTTTATAAACCGGAATGGGCTGCGCAGTATAGACCGAGCTTGTTGATTCGTATAAAGTACTGCAACCAGTGATCAAAAACATGAGTAGTGATAAAGATATAATTTGTATCATAGATCAAAGCATACTCATGCTTTGATCAGCTTGAAAAGAAAATGATTTGTGTCAAATGTATCTATTAAAGCACAATTTTATTGGCAGTTGTTCGATTTCGGATAAATGACTTTGTTGCAAGCTGGCTGATTGTCTGTGCACATTAATCTCATGTGAAAATGATCTCCATGCCCATCAACATGGCTTAATGTGTTGAAAACTTTACGAGCGATAGCGGCTTGAGAGCCTTCAAACTCTCTATTACGTTTAGCGTAACTGCAAAGATCGTTAATAATTTGTTGATCACTAAAAATTCTCGCAACAATAACGTCATTTTGTGAAACCAGATATTTAAAAAGTTCATACGTTTTTTGTGTTGAGTAAGCATATGTGTTAAATAAACGTTTTTGTCTATCAACGACAATAGGAAATTTGACCTGTCCATGAGGCGTTGGATAGCCTAAATCAGCATCCATACCAATTTGGTGACTCACGCTAGGAGGTAAGCGACCGCCTTGCATTTTAGAAACGTTACCAACATATAATTTATCGCTGGATTGATTCATTTTTCGTCCGATGATTTCAATGATATCCATCATTTCTTGTGTTCCATAAAAAGTTCCTCTATCTGGAAAACTCACTTCAAATAAATTCTCAAGTTTTAAAGTCTTTTGTTGCTCCATCAACGAAGAAGCATTTCTTAGTTTTCCACCATCGTAATCACCAAAAGCTTGATTCTTTTTAATAACTCGCCCTGATTGATCAACATGAAAATTATTTTTAAATGCATTTGATTGATCTGCAGAATCTGTTTTGTCATCGCTATCGTCTTCATCATCGTCATTATTGTTTTGAGTTTGATCTTGATCTTTCTTTTTAAGAAGATCACTTAGAGTGTCAAATAATTTATCTAATTTTGCTGTCGCAGCTGTTCCGACATAACGACCTTTGATTTCATGTGTTTCGCCTTCTGCTTGTAAGCCATTTTCATCGTGCGTGGCTTTTGGCGAATCAGTTTGTGTCGTGCTTGATACAGCTTGTGTAGATTCTTTTTTTTCAGTGGTGTTTGTTAAATTTTGATTTGTCTCTTTAAGGCCTAAGGTCTCAAGTTGTTCTGTATAAATTTTATTATTTTGCTTAACAAAAATATCAATAATAGATCTTGTGCAATCATATTGGTCATCACGATCAAAATCTAGACATGTGACTTTAGCACGGACTTGAATTTCAGAGTTATTTTTTTTGTTGGCATCAATAGGTCTTAAAGCAAAAATACCCTTGTGCGGAGCATGTGATCCGAGTAAAGAAAAATCAGTCGAACCGATCGTCGTTTTTTTGTCATCAGATAAAATTTCAGCGTGCCCTGATATTTGTAACTTGCGTGTATTTGGATTGTAATTAAATTTAGGATTGCTGAGTTTTAACTGACCCACAATAACTTCAGTATTTGATTTTTTATTTTTAATTATTTTCTCAGGGACTTCATAGTGAGCAGCTGTTTGAGGTGTTAAACTTTCATATTTAGCAGTAGTTGTTGATAAGTCTTGATCAACAATTTCTTGCTTTTGACCAAGTTCTGCCGCGTTTTTGTTTTTAACTGAAGAATTATACTTGCGCGGAGCACAGCTTAAAACAGTAGAAATAATGCCTAATGATACTAAAAATAATACTGATTTGTAATTAACGTTCATCATACCGTAGAGTCTGAGCACTTTAGGGGCCAAACTCTAATCGCTCATGATCCATTAAAACTATTTAAATAGTTTTAGAGTGTCAGTTCTTGTCAGTGGTGACAAAATTTTGGTCAGATGACAGAAACTGTCTCAAAAACGACTAGATCAGATGTGTATTGATCCAGTAAGTTGAGGGCTAAGTTTTCAAACTGTGCGCCGGCATCAGTTAGACAAATAATCAACTTTTGATTTTGATTTGTCTTTGGGGTGTGGGCTGATATTCTTTTACTATTGATATCGTTATCTAATTCTTTAGCGATCGCTTCACCGGAATCAATCAAGTGAACATGATTGCCAAAAACTTTTTGAATCGCAATCTTAAGTAAAGGGTAATGCGTGCAACCCATAACAACTGTGTCGACATCTTTCATTTTCAGCTCTTGCAAATAACGAAAAGCGATAAGATTCGTAATAGGGTCGTCGTGCCAGCCCTCTTCGGCTAAAGGAACAAATAAAGGGCAAGCTGAACTAAAAACTTCTATATTTGGATTATGTTGTTTGATTTTGCGAGCATAGCTTTCAGATTTAACAGTGGCACGAGTTGCGATGACGGCCACTTTGTTATTTTCTGTTGTAAGGCTTGCCAGTTTAGATCCCGGATCAATAACGTTGTAGACGGGTAATCCAGAATATTCATTTTCAAAAATCTGTGTCGAAGCGGTGTTGCAAGCTGCCACGATGGCTTTAACGTTTCGACTTTTTAAAAAATTCATATTTTGTTCAGAGTAACGTCTGACTGTGTCTGATGATTTGCTGCCGTAAGGAAGTCTTGCTGTATCACCTAAATAGATAAATTGTTCGTTTGGAAATTTTTTTAAAAGTTCTCTTAAAACAGTAATTCCACCAATACCAGAGTCGAATACACCGATAGGTCTATCGTCATATTGAAGATTATTATCAGATATCGACTCTGAAGAATTCATTAATTTCTAACTCCGTGCGCGCGCGATTCAGAAATACCATTTGCAGACATTTCCATAAATAAAGCTTTATCTTTGATTTCTTCAATTGTTGTGGCGTTGATATAAGTCATACCACTACGAATACCACCACAAAGCTCATGTAAGACATCTTCAACGTGGCCCTTAACAGTGACGTGCGTTGATTCGCCTTCTGGAGCCATGCCTTGAGGCATATCACCACGCCAAGAAATTTGTGCTTTTTTCGAAGCCATACCACGGTATTGTTTTTTACCGTTAACAATTTCTCCTGGTGTTTCAATTGTTCCAGAAAGCATAGATCCTAACATGATTGTACTCGCTCCGGCAGCAAAGGCTTTAACCATGTCACCACTTGTGCGAATCCCGCCATCAGCGATCACAGGTACTCCGTAAGGAGCCGCAGCCTCAGCACATAAGGCAATTGCCGTTAATTGCGGTACACCACAGCCTGTAATAATTCTTGTTGTACACATCGATCCAGGACCAATTCCAACTTTAATCGCGTCAGCACCGGCCTCGATGAGATCAATAGCTGCATCTGGTGTCGCTAAATTACCGGCAATGACTTCAACTTGGGGGTATGTATCTTTAAGCCACTTTAAAGTGTCCATCATTTGGATTGAGTGACCATGAGCAATATCTATTGTCATAAGATTCACGCCAGACTTCACAAGCGATTGTGCACGTTCTCTGAAATCGGCATTGACTCCGATTGATGCTGAAATGATAGTGGCTCCGCATGATTTGACTTGTTCGATTTCAGCAACTTGTTGTTCGATATTCATAAAGCGATGTAATATGCCTAAGCCACCAAATTTGTGCATAGCTATAGCCATTTTAGCTTCGGTAACAGTGTCCATATTAGCTGAAAGAATAGGTGTTTCTAAAAATTTAGTTTTAGTGAGTTTTGACTTTAATGATGGATCTTTACGTGAGCGAACTTCAGATTTTTTAGGCATAATAAGGACATCATCGAATGTTAATCCATGATCTCTGTTTTTGATGTCTTTCCAATTAAACATAAGTGCCATGTGAGTCTCCCGTGTTTTGAATAAGTTCTTCTTTGGCTAGATGGACAAAGAAGTTTTTTAAAATTAAATAATGAAAAACGATCGTTACAAGCGCGCTAACAGCAACGAGTACACTCGCTGAAAGAAAATGATTTTTAAAACTTGTATACTCATCAAACGAAGTTGATAAAATGACAGGAACTAAAAATGCAAACACAACTATAAGAGCATTAAGCTTCCACCAAAACTTTTTAGAAATAATTTTTGACATTTCTAGAGCGTCAACTTCGCCTTTTTGATATTTCTGTGAAAAGAAAACCACAAACGGAGTTAATAAATAATAGCTGTATTTAATAATGCCAGGAATAACAAACAACAATCCCCATAGACAAGCCGATCCAAATGCGCGCAGTGACTCTAAAAGTGAGAGTTCAAAAGTATGACTCACAAAAGAAGTTAAACTTTGAGGCCTGTAAACAGATAGATCAGACGTTTTTAAAGTACGGCTGATATTGTAAGATGCAATAACTGTTGCTAATAGTGGAAAAAGAAAACTGGATGTAATCGACAAAGCGACCCAAAGCCAAAGTATTGCCGGAAAAGCATCTTGCGATTTTAAGATAAATTCAATTTTACTATTCAGAAATTGGTCTATGTTTGTTGCGATAAATAAAACCAATGTGATTGGCAGAAAGCTTAAGCCAACAGATTTTTTAAAACTAAATAGTGAAGAATCATAGTTCGTAGACACAACATGATTAATCATTGTTTCAGTAGAACTCAGAGTCAAATGAAGTTTATGTTTTGTCCGAGCTTTGACGAGCTGTGTATCGAGCCTTGATAGATCTGAACTAAATGCACTGTATAAATAATAAACTTTTATTGATTGGGTTTGGTTCTCTGGCACGCTTGAATAAGTGTTATCAGGAGATAAAGCATGTTTTCATTTATCAAATTTTTTATAGGATTAAGTTTTTTAATGAGTTTTAATTTCTCCGTTCAAGCTCAGATTCCTGATTCAAGTTACACAACCCTAAGAGGCTTTACATTTAAGCAAGTTGTCGTTCCAAAATTACCTACGCGAGATGAATATCAGAGTTTATTTGATTCCTTTGAAAGCACGGCTGAGTTTGTAAAACTTTTTCCTAAGCCCGGTTCGAGTTCAAACCTGATTTGGACTAGTAATGCTCACTTAGTAGAATTTGTTCGATTTGTGAAGTTTTCTCCGTTAGATCCATTCGGTGATGTTGCGCAATCTCAGCGTCGGTTATCAGTTTACTGCGTGAAATAGTGAACAATGACGCCCTATAAAGTTGTGCGATTGTTGATCAAATTTTTAATTTTTTTGAGAAATGACCAAAATAACAGCTACTTATTTTTTATACAAAGAAAAATATCAATATTAAAAAGCGAGTTGTTGACATCAAAATGGAGTCCTGATTAAATCATCAGACATTTTTCATAAATGCCCCGGTGGCGAAATTGGTAGACGCACAGGACTTAAAATCCTGAGCTTCGTTAACACGGGCGTGCCGGTTCAAGTCCGGCCCGGGGCACCATTTCCTAATTTTCAAAATCATAAAAATTTAAAATTCTCAAATCAAAACAACAGTTTAAGCATTGTATCTTCATTCGCTAAATCTTTTCATAATGTCATAAAAAAACAATACCTTGGCTCAGTCAAAATTCGATATAAATGAACACTTTGGGACTTTTAGTGTCAACACTATGTCAACACATCTTAAAAAGCATATTTCAGCTAAACCTCTTTAGAAATAGAAAACTGCAAGGTTACTTTTTTCTAAACTCTTCGTCTTATGTAAATTCATTTAATTAAGCGGGTGTAATGACTTTTCGCTTATTCAGGTGATATTAATTAATAAACTGAATTTGGAGATAATTATGCAGCTATGCATCCGATATGTTTTAATAATATTCGCAATATTTTTTATAGGCTGCGATTTGATGGCGTTAGAAGATACCAAATTGCAGAAAATTTCGATCATCAAAACTAATAATTTTCTCGATGTGTTGACTATCCCAGATTGGGTTTACCAACCTTTAGAGGCATCTGAGCTTAAAAAGTTAAAACTCTATGTTGAAGAGAAAGGATTTAGGCCTTCATCGGGAACAGAGGAAGACTTTGTCTTATCAGCACTTTCTTGGGTCAGTAGTCAATGGATGCACGATGGTATGAATGAACCACCAAAATTTTTTCACGCATTGGATATTTTAAAAAAAGTTCACGATGAGAAAGTTCGTTACAGATGCGTTGAATACGGGCTGGTGCTTTCTGAAGTCCTTCAGTCTTATGGATTTGTCACGCGGACTTTAGCACTGCGAAGCAATGATGTTGCCTATGGAGGTTTTGGACAGGGACATGTTGCGATGGAAGTTTGGCTGAATGACATTGGAAAGTGGATTTTTTTAGATCCACAGTTTGGAGTTTATTTAACATCTACGAATTCAAAAATACCTTTAAATTATTATGAAATTTACAAAGAAAAGAAGGCAGGTCGTTTTAATAATTTAACTGTCAATGCTGGTTCAAGTTCTAAATATTTAATAATGAAATCAGCTGATAAACTCAGCTATAAGGGATTTCTTAAGAATTATTTCGGCCATATAGCTATATCTGATAAAGCAAAAAATGAAGTTGCATCTTTACTGCTAGAGGCGAAGACTATCCCTCTAACTTTTCAAGCAAACTCACTTAATAATGCATTATTCACAAGCCGCTCAGAACTTTTTTATCCAGAGATGAATCGCGTTGCCCTGTTTTTATCTTATAAAGATGAGAATGCTAATTTTATGGAGTTGATGAAAAAACTTAAGATTGAATCCAATGCTGACTATATTAAGAATATGGCATCATTTGCGGTTAAACCAGAATTTAATATTAGTATAAAATCAAAATCTAAAATTAAAGAAACTTATCAGTACCGAGAAGGTGATTCAGGATCTTGGAAAGATATTTCTGGAAATTCTTTTGAGTGGAGTGCCATTAATAAAATTAACCGCATTGAGGTTCGTGCTGTAAACGAGTTCGGGCGTGCTGGGCCTTTAACTTTTTTAGAAATTAAATACCAATAGCCTTCTTTACTAAAGTGAACCTTTTTGACTATAAATCGATTTTACCTGATCCCAAGATGTTTTGTATGTCTGCGAAACTACAAGACTCGCGGGTTATGGTAGATCTTCTTGATTATGCCTTCTCTTGCTTTGCACTTTACTAGCGGTTCGTAGACGAGCAAACAGTTCTATTTATGGCATATTTTTGGCAACATGATAACCTATGCGTGTAATATCTTTTTTAGTTATTTCAATCGTATTAGGCATTACGTCGACTGTGCATGGCCTATGCAGTAGTGACAATTTGAGGTGCCAAATGAGCCGGGCGCCAAAGTGGACTATAACTTCTCTTAGTCAACACGTGAGTTATCATGATGGCCCCAATTGTTTTAATGCAGCATTAGTTGCAGCTGGCTTCAGCGACGACATTGTTTACGTAGATTCATTAGAGTATGCGTTTTATCTAGAGTCTTTTTGCAGTGAACAGGTTAAAGCCCCTTTCGCGACAGGAAATTTACTAGTCTATTTAGGTGTGGAACCTCATCCTTTTGCAGATCAAAATGAAATTAAGATTCAGCACGCAGCCTTTAGTTTGGGCGGAGGAAAACTTATAGAAAAAACATCCAATAGAGGTCGTCTCTTTGGCAAAAAAGAGGGCCGCGAGTTACCTGGAGTTTATCAGGTCAAGAATTTGTCTCAGTCAGCTTTTGCAACTCGAACGAGTGGAACAAAATTGGTAAAAGCATATAAGTGTCAGTCAGCAGAGCAAGTCCGAAAAAAAATTGCTTCTTTAAACGAAGATCCACTTGCGCAACAGCTAAGTAGCTTACGTCAAAAATTTAACGACCAAATACAAACTATGGCACCAGCATATATTCAAGGTCTAAATGAAGAACTCAAAGCCATTACGCAAGCCGTATTGAGTAGAGCAGGCACCACCGAAGGCGATTTATTCGTTGCGGCACTGTCTCGATCATTGTTCGGCACTATTGAATCTGCTCTTGAAGAACGAAAGGAAGATTTCGATCAAGACTTAGTAGACAGCATAAATGATTTTTCAACGGCCAGTTCTGAGCTGGTTGACAAAATTAACACTAAAACGTCATTTACAAAATCGAAACCCTTACTTTTAAAATATTAAGATTTTTTTTCTGAGATACGATATAATGACGATATAATAATGATCATTATACAATATCAAAGCTAATATATTATTTTTAATGCAACAATTTTTCGTGCAAAAAATTCCATTAATAAAAAAGTCCTAGACATATTTTAAAAACTAAATTACAAATGAGAGGTTTGCACAAAACAGCGCTGTCTCAAGTAAACATATAACAAAATTAACTTTACAGGAGACAAAAATGTTACGTATTTCTATTCTATTTATAGTCGCTTTATTTTCACTAAATTCATTTTCATCTAACTCTAAAGAATATTCTCTGCAAACATGGTCGTGTGCTGAGAAAAACAATTTACTAAACCCTGAACTTAAAAATCTTAAATCTATAAAAATATTTGAAACAGAAACTCAAAGGATCGTAACACTCAATATTTACAATTCAGGACAAGTGAGTACAGTGCTTATACACGAATTAAAAAATTGGAATCAAACATCAACCCAACTTGCAGGCTGGTCACAAGATTCAACTTACATGTATCATTTTACTATTGAATTTAATTCGAACGGTAAAGCTGAAAAAGTTAAAGTTTATACGACGTATATTCATTTTGACGGTGACGATGTATGTGTCGGAGATTTAGAGATATAAATAAAAATGAAATTAACGTTTTTTCGCCCAGAGATATTTGGCTAACAAACGCGACCTTGAAAAATTGGTTACCTAAAATCCGTTTGAAAAAAAGCGGATTGTATTCGTTGTTCTCATGATTTGATTCAGAAAAGTATTTTTATTAAACGTATGATTTTTTTTAAAACTGGAGATATATAATTGTGAATAAGATTAAATATTAAAGTCACGCAGTGTCATTCATACATTGCCATTCTTAATTGAGGCTGGTTCTGCTAAAATCTTTTCAAGAGGTTAATGTGACATACTTATCATTATTTATAACTCTTTTGTTTGCGTTTTCTAATTCATATGCTCGCCAGATTGAAGAATTTCAACTAGCTCCCAGTTTTCACGTATTTTCGGTTAGTGCATTTTCATCCCAAGGTTGCCAAAGCAATCTAAATCAAACCGTACGTTTTGATTATTATGAAAATCAATATTTAGAAAGACTTAACAGATTATCTCTCAAAATTAGTCCTATCGATGATCAGTTAAATTCAGTTCGTATTTTGGGGCAAACCCGAACGAAGTCTGATGCGGTTTTAATTGAGTTCAAAGCATCTTCTGACGTAGTAGAGGGACTTAAAATATCTTGGCTCAACACCCCTAAGCAAAAGTATTTTTTTGTAACTGAAAACACAGAATGCTTAACCTCTAACAACAATCTTGTAAGCGAACTTAGGGTGTTTGTTCACTAACACCTATTTAAAAAATAATTTTTGATCAACAACACTCAAGCAACTGAGCATTGTTGCATTTCATCAGTAAACTAATGTTTGGCCTAAAATGCCGCTTTAATGACAATTTATACTTTTAAAAAACTTTTTGTTTTAATTTGAATAGTACAAGCTCTTCTTTTTTAATCGTTGGTAATTTCGAAAAATCATTCAAGAACAGGCAGTTAGGTGTATCTTAATCGATATAACTCAAAGATTTTAATGGAACTTGCCAATTAAAGTGAAGGTAGTTAAACTTTTTTAAGATTCATAAATGGAGTTCAAAGTGAAAATTAAAAATATTTTAATACTACTTTCTTTTATTTTTTCTGGTTGTGCAACAACTTACAAATTGAGCTCGCTAAGTGACGCGGAGAAAGCTGAATTTGAATCTCTGAACAAAGCCCAAAATGAGTTTGAAGTAAAAAATGAACAAGCCGAAGAAGTTTGGAGCCGACTTAATTTGTTTATAGCAAATTATTCAACTCTAAAAACAGAGATTTCAAATAATTATACGGTTAAAACATACAGTCCAACCTCTCAACTCTGTCATTGCGGCTACAACTTTCAAAAAGAAGTAAAAGGAAAAAATACCAAATTTAGAGTTCTACCACTTTTAATTCCTACTGGTATTTTGGGATGTCACAATGATTTACCGCAGATGTGCGAAAGAAATACAAAATTGGCAGTTGTATACGCAAAGACAGGTAAGTTAAATCCCAAGTTTCTCAATACAATATTAAATGGTGATAACATCGATAAGTACTAAGATTTGTAATTGCATATAGTATTTGTGAATTACTTAGGAGTTGGAGTGACACGTAAAGAACTAATGGCACAAATTGAAAATGCACTAAACACTGGGATCTCTCGTGAAAATCTCGTTTCTCAATTAAAAAATGAACACCAAACTGGTCATTTTCAATATGAAAATTTTGAGTTACTAGTAGTAATATTTATCTAAAACCTATACCTAAAATCAGTCATAAATTCCTTTAATCGAACATCAAACGATAATGTCCGAAAAGGGCTAGTATATGAATACTCGTCATGCGAAACTAATCAGCATGAAACGAGAAGATGTATTTTATGTAGCTATGAAAGCGCGTGACCATCGATTCGATGGAAAATTTTTCGTCGGAGTAAAAACTACGGGAATCTATTGTCGTCCCATCTGTCCAGCAAAGCCTAAGCGTGAGAACGTTGAATTTTTTCTAAGTATGTACGCAGCAGAGGTCGCAGGATACAGACCTTGCATGAGATGCCGTCCCGAAGCGGCCCCGCGATCTCCAGCATGGATTGGTAAATCCGCTGTTGTTCAAAGAGCAATTAAAGTTTTGAACTCAATGGAAACCATTGAATTCAACGAAAATGAATTCGCAGACTCCTTTGGTGTTACTGCTCGTCATTTGCGTCGGCTCTTTGTCGATGAGATTGGTAAAACTCCGAAGCAGCTCGCATATGAAATTCGTTTGAATCTGGCAAGAAAACTTATTATCGAAACAAACTTATCTATTACGGATGCGGCATTTGCTGCAGGATTTAACTCTGTTCGAAGATTTAATCACGCCTTTAAAGAGAGGTTTAAAAAATCGCCACGAGAAGTTCGTCGTCACAGTACGGCCGATGTTGAAGGTGTAAAACTCAGTCTGTCATATCGTCCGCCATTTGATTTCGAGGGCTTAATAAAAGTTTATGAAAATCACCGAGTTGGAAACCTAGAGCGATTTGAAAATGGAAAGATGAACCGATTAGTTTCGTTTGCGGGAAAAGTTGGAAATATCCAAATATCAAATGATTCCGAGCGCTCGACACTCATTGTTGAAATTGATTTTCCTGATCCGTCTATGATTCATATGATCATCACACGAATCAAAAATATGTTCGATTTGGATTCAGATCCTGTGCTCATAGCAAATATTTTAGAAACGGATACTGAGATTAAAAGACTATTGAGTGTTTATCCAGGAATTAGGCTTCCTTCTGGTTGGGATCCTTTTGAAATTGCTGTTTCGACAATTCTAGGGCAACTTGTTAGCGTTGAGCGCGGAAGGTCTCTCGTGCAAGATCTGATCGAGATTGCGGGAACAGAATCTGGCGTCTTTACTAATGAGAAAAACATCAAACTTTTTCCGACACCGAAGCAAATTATCGAAGCGGATCTAACAGCGTTGAAAACAACAATTCGTCGCAAAGAAACGTTGAAAGACTTTTCCCGAGCTATTCAAGATGGAAAAATATCACTTGAACCCACACAAGATGTTGACGCTTTTTTGAAATCCGTTCTCGCAATAAAAGGTGTTGGTCCTTGGACTGCACACTACATGAGTATGAAAGTCATTCGGTATACTGATGCATTTCCAGAGAGTGACTTAATTCTTGGCCGGGCACTCAAAGTACATTCGAAAGCAGTGATTGAAAATATGCGTCCATGGAGAGGCTATGTTGCAGCTCTTTTCTGGAGAACTTACTCGCAAACTCTTAAGAAAAATGCTTTCTCACGAAAAAAAGATAAAGTAAATAATGATAAGGTCCATAAACGGCCAGTAAATAAGAGGTATAAGATGTAGTTTTAGTTTCGCGCTAAGGAGGAATGTATGAAGTTTGAAGGAAAGACCGTTTTTATTACAGGAGCTAATCGAGGAATTGGAAATGCTTTGGCTAAAGCTTGTTTGAAACGTGGAGCTAGCAAAGTGTATGCAGGGGTTAGAGATATAAAAAAAATTCCTCAGTTTGATGACGAAAGAATCGTTCCTGTTACCCTTGATATTACTCGTGATGAAGATCTTATGAAAGCTGTATCAGTGGCGAAAGATACGCAAATTTTAATTAATAATGCAGGCACTCTCAATCCTGGTACTTTCTCAGACGGAAACATTGATGGTTTTCGTCGCGATATGGAAGTCAATTTTTTTTCCACAATTAAAATAATGAGAGCTTTTGTTCCAATTTTAAAGAAAAATCAAGACTGTCGAATTGTCAACATAGCCTCTATAGCGAAATTTACGAATTTTCCTTTTATTGCTGGGTACTCTGCTTCTAAAGCGGCATTGTATTCTATCACGCAAGCCGCAAGGATTGAACTGAGTCAGTACAATATTGTAGTTCATGCTGTAAATCCTGGGGCTATAGATACTGATATGAACCGCGGGCAAAAGATGGAAATGACTTCTCCTGTTGTTGTAGCTGAAAGTATTCTAGACGAAGTTGAAAATGAAACGTTAGATATTATTCCAGATAAAATTGGAAAATATATGTTCAGTCTTTGGCAAGAATCACCTATGAAATTAGAAGAAGCTGCCAAAAATATGTTTTTGAGTTCAAAAAAAACGTGAATGTTTTTTCGATTTTCGGCTTATTAGAAGTTAATATATATTTATCAGAAATTGAAAACGCAGTGTCTTCTGCGCTTCCTCTGTTTTGTAGTTGTGGAGTGCGGTGAAGTTTTTCGTACTAGACCTTCCAAATTCACAGTCTAGTTCGATTGTTTTTGATACACTTAACTTCAAACTCCTCTGGGGTCAAATAATTTAAAGATGAGTGAAGTCTTTTTT